>Ga0208301_1000002_pt1 | contig 205972 bp, 192 predicted proteins | sample 25BtaG_FD_184100 | JGI IMG/M metagenome (GOLD analysis project Ga0208301, IMG submission 184100) | Marine viral communities from Cariaco Basin, Caribbean Sea - 25B_WHOI_OMZ_CsCl (SPAdes) (version 2) | ecosystem: Environmental > Aquatic > Marine > Oceanic | place: Caribbean Sea: Cariaco Basin...
ATGGTAGTGTGGGGTCTCCCCATGCGAGAGTAGGTCATCGTCAGGCACTTATTGAACAAAGAACCCAGCCAACCGGCTGGGTTTTTTGTTTGCGCGGAAGAAAAAAGCACCCTCTGTCCCCTATAGCACGGCCACCCCCAAGTATGCACCGCACGTCATCCCCGAGCCACCACACCGTCATTCCCGAGTGGGGTTATCGGGAATCCACCTTGACCTTGTCCTGCAGCAGCGCAGCCCGAGGCCCCAGCCCAACATGGATTCCCGCTAAGGGCTTGCGGGAATGACAAGGGCGGCGCGGAGAAGTGCATAGAACTTCCTTAAAGCAACCGTTTTAATAAATTAAATAACAAGGAGTTACTGGTCCGTGGTGGCGTAAGTCCTACCTAGCAACTAGTATGAGCGGGTACCTATCATTCAAGCAGCATCTCAGGAGGAGAAGCGATATGAGTACCCCGTTGATGAAGAAGCTTGCAGTTGCGCTACTGATGGCCATGATGATGGGCGGCCTAGCTGCCTGTGATAATCAGGGCCCTGCTGAAGAAGCCGGTGAAAACATTGATGAGAGCATGGAAGATGCGGGCGAAAGCCTAGAAGAGATGGGCGAGAATATTGAAGAGTCTGCTGAGGAGTAAACGAGCGCCTCTTCACCGCATATCGGTAGCGTATCGATACGCTACCGATACAAAAACAGCCGCTAAAAAGCGGCTGTTTTGCGTTCTAAGGAAGTTATGCTACTGATCAGATGCGTACATACTGGCTGCCTTTAATGGCTATGAGCTTGGGTTTTGCTCAATACCTTGTAGGTACCAGGGCGCTTGGTCGCGCAGACTACGCGTTAGGTGCCATGTTTCGTTGAACTCAGTTTGCTCACTGTTCTCTTCCAAAATACCGTGGAAAATAACGCTGACTTCGGCATGGTCATCGTACTCTTTGATATCACCTAGTTCAGCAAACAGGCGCACCACCTCGGTACGATTGTTGGCAGGCTGCTCGGCACGCTCCTGACGTAGTAGATTATAGAGTTCCGGCGTGACGTACTCTTGGATTTGGCTAAAGTCGTTATTATCCCAAGCGCGCTGGAGCTTCATGAAGTGCTCTTTGGCACTGCCCAAAAAACGCTCTTTATCGAACCAGGCCGGCGTGCTTTGTAAGCTGCTCGCCAAACTGCCAGGTGCTGCGGTAAAGCTGCTCGGTGTGTGCTGAGTCTCCTGGCGTTCACGTCGTTCACGTTGATAGCCTGCCGCCGTGGCTGATGCTGGCCGTTGCTGTTGCATAAAGGCGCGGAAAGCGAAGATTGCTAAGGCAACAATTCCAGCCATTAGCAATATGTCCATAAGGCGCAGCTCATCAAACGCGCCGCCGAAGAAGAGGGCGGCCAGCAAGCCACCGGCGAGTAAGCCTCCCATCATTCCGCCCATACCGCCACGACGAGGAGTGGTCGCCGCGCCTGCGCTCTGTTGCTGAGTGCTCTGAGCTTGTTGTTGTGCCGGAGTGCTGGCGGGCTTATCCGCCGAGCGAGAAACACTACCCATACTGCTACCACCGCCTAAGCGTCGTGCTTCGGCATAGTCAACGGCGGCACTTATGCCCATCACGCTGACCAGGAACATGGCAAACAACTGTCGTAACATTTTGATTCTCCATAAGAGATGCAGAAAGTAAGGTGATTCACCTCGGGAGAGGCGTAGCGAGAATAATCACTGACAAGTTTACCGTGTAAGTGGGGAAACGGGTTAAGGTGTTGTTGTGTATAAAGACAAAAAGAGGGTAAGAAAGTGCGCTTACATCAAACTCAAAGTTTGTTACTCATTGTCGACTTTCAAGCGGGGCTTTTGCCCGTGATTGATGGAGGCCAATCAGCAATTGAAGAAGCTGCTTGGTTGGCTGGTGTTGCTAATGCGGTAAACGTTCCTGTTTGGCTAACTGAACAGTATCCAGAGAGGCTGGGTGGTACTGCCCCTGCGTTATTAAATGCACTCGGCGATCATCGCATTTGGCAAAAGCATCATTTCAGCGCAATGGAAGAGGCTGCGTTTGCTGAAGCGCTTGCCGAACAGGGGCCCAAACAAGTAATCATTTGCGGCACAGAAGCGCATATCTGCGTTTTGCAAAGTGCACTTGGCTTGTTAGAAGCGGGGTATCAAGTGTTTTGGCTGAGCGAAGCAACGGCGAGCCGTCGCAGTGATGAGGCCCGCCTTGCTCGGGAGCGCGCGTGCGCTAACGGAGCGGTGGCGGTGACAGCAGACATGGTGGCCTATGAGTGGCTATATCGCTGTGATACGCCACTGTTCAAAGATGTTCATCAACGCTTTCTAAAACCGCGCTCGCCGCTCGCCGTGACTTTCTTCTAATGAGTGCGTTTATTGACGAGCATTTTCGTTACGGGTGAACACTAAGGTGTCACCTTGAGAGGCAGCAGGATCAAACCGATACCCAGCCACGTCAAAAGCAGTGAGTTGCTCGGGATCGTTGATCTGTTGTTGGATAATCCATGCGCTCATCAAGCCGCGGGCTTTTTTTGCATAAAAACTAATGATTTTGAACGAGCCGTTTTTCTCGTCTTTGAAAACGGGGGTGATGATCCGAGCGGCTAGCTTCTTCGTATCGATCGCCTTGAAGTATTCGTTAGAGGCAAGGTTGACCAGTACGTTTGAGCCACTTTCTGCAATGGCGCTATTAAGCGCTTGCGTTAACGTTGGCTTCCAGTAAGCGTAAAGGTCCTTGCCAGCGTCGTTGGGCAGTTTGGTGCCCATCTCTAGCCGATAGGCCTGGATTAGGTCTAGTGGACGCAGCAAGCCGTATAGCCCCGATAGAATACGTAGATGTTGCTGGGCAAACAGGTTGTCGTCATCGCTAAAGGTGTTGGCTTCCAACCCTGTATAGACATCTCCTTGAAAGGCCTGAACTGCTGGCTTGGCATTATCCAAGGTGAACGGCGGTTGCCAGTCAGCGAAGCGGGCAGCGTTAAGGCCCGCCAATTTATCGCTGATTCCCATTAAATCGCTGAGTTGTTGTGGTGAATAATCGCGAAGAATCTCAATTAATGGTTGGCTATGGTCGAGAAAGTCGGGCTGGGTGACCTTATCGGTTGTTGAGGGTGTCTCAAAGTCTAGTGTTTTGGCGGGGGAAATAACGCTCAGCATGGCGTGCTCCTTATGCCGTGACAGAAAAGAGGAAGAAGTGACTGATGCGATTATACCAAGCCTCGGCGATGGCCGAGGCTATCGGTTTGATAGTGAAAACGTGATTAGGGGCAGGGGTTAGGCATCCGACGATGGATGTCGTCGATCGCAGTGAGTACTTCTTCATCCAGCTTAAGGCTCTCGCTGTCGAGGTTGCTTTCAAGCTGATCCATCGTGGTGGCGCCAATAATATTGCTGGTCAGGAAGCGGCGAGAGTTCACAAATGCCAGCGCCATTTGGGCGGGGTCTAAGTCATGCTCTCTGGCCAATTGAACGTACGCCTGCGTTGCCGCTTCTGCTTCTGGCGAGGTATAGCGTTTAAACCGCTCGTAGAGCGTCAAGCGCCCTTTCGGCGGCTGCGCACCACCAAGATACTTACCCGACAGCACACCAAAGCCCAGCGGTGAGTAAGCGAGTAAGCCCACGTCCTCACGGTGAGCGATCTCAGCGAGACCGACTTCAAACGAACGGTTGAGCAAGTTATAGGGGTTTTGAATAGACGCGACCCGCGGCAGCCCCAACTGCTCTGATAACTGTAGCATGCGCATAACTCCCCATGGCGTTTCATTAGAAAGACCAATGGCGCGCACTTTTCCGGCATCAACAAGTTCTTTTAGTGCTGACAGTGTTTCTTCTAGCGGCGTTGCATCTTCTTGCTCTTCATGGGTATAACCCAGCTGGCCAAAAAAGTTGGTTTTGCGGTCTGGCCAGTGCAATTGGTAGAGATCGATATAGTCAGTGTTGAGACGTGCAAGGCTGGTTTCAACAGCTTGATGTAGATGGTCGCGAGTCATTTTTGGACCACCACGAATATGCTCTAAGCCAGGGCCAGCGGCTTTGGTAGCAATAATGACATCGTCTCTGGCACTGCGGGCTTTCAGCCAACAGCCAATATAAGACTCTGTAAGCCCTTGCGTTTCAGCCTTTGGTGGAACCGGGTACATTTCAGCGGTATCAATAAAGTTGATGCCAAAAGCGACTGCGCGATCAAGCTGCTCGTGGGCTTCTGATTCACTATTTTGTTCGCCGAAGGTCATGGTGCCTAAGCAAAGCCGGCTGACCTCCATCCCGGTTCTACCCAGTGGGCGCGTTTGCATTATCGTCTCCTCAATGAAGCGAAATTGCCTCAGGATATTCGGTGATAAACGCCGTAAATAACGGCGCGTGACAGGCATGTTAGCGAGGCGCTACAAAAGCAGCAAATCAATAGGGTTGAGTAAGCGCAAAGGCAGGCGTATGCTTGCCAGCCCATCGACCAGCCTAGCGCTGGTTAATCGTATGGTTAGCGGTCAGATCGTAGCAGTGATGGCTAGCCGAGGATTTCAACAGATAGGCAGGGTGGTTTGCCATGCCGCAGGCATCAACTTTGTTTACCCGGTTAGAGTTTCGCCTAGCCGAACAGCTGTTTCATACTCGCTGGTTATTGCCGCGTTCGCCGCGCACCCAGCGGTTGACGATGCGCTTGTTTAAACGCTGTGCAGAAGCGGGGCATCCGGACGCACAGTCGATCTACGGTCACATGCTGTTTCATCGCAGCTTGTCGCCGCAGGATAAGGCGCGTGGCGCGCGTTATGTGCTAGAAGCGGCTCAGGCTGGCGATATAAGATCACAGTATCAGGCAGCGCAAATTCATGAGCATGGCTGTGTTCAGTATCCGCGGCGCGAGGATTACGCGGTGACGTGGTATGCCCGAGCTGCTCAATCAGGCCATTATTTGGCCGCAGAGCGATTAGCGCGCGCCTATCGGCTAGGTGAGCTAGGCTTGGCTGTAGACGGCGAGCAAGCGGCCTACTGGCAATGCTTGGCTGATCGTCAGTCAACGACGGAAATGGCGGCCGCCTAGAAGATAAGTCAGTGGTTTGGCCGCTGAGATCAGTGAATGAGGAAATCAGTGTCCGAGACGCTACCGACAGTGCTAGATATTGAAGCGTCCGGATTTGGGCGCGGCAGCTATCCTATTGAAGTTGGCATTGCGCGTGCCGACGGTAGCTGCTGCGCGTTTCTCATTCAGCCGTTGGCGGAGTGGACGCATTGGGACTCCAAAGCTGAACTTTTACACGGAATCTCCCGAGCTCGGTTGCAGCGAGAAGGCTACCCTGTGCGCCAAGTGGCGCAGTGGCTAAATGATGAGCTGCGAGAGATAGGCAAGGCTTATAGTGATAGCTGGGGATACGATAACACCTGGTTGTCGTTGCTGTTTCACCATGCGGGAATGCTGCCGCGTTTCCGTTTAGAAGCATTGCGGATTTTGCTCAGCGAAGAGCAGCAAGCACTGTGGAGTAACACAAAGGAAGCTGTTATCGCCGAGCGTGGTATACACCGTCACCGCGCGGGCGAGGATGCTCGTCTGTTACAGCTCACTTATCAGCGTACCTATCTACTAGCTGAAGGCACTAAACGCTGATGCTGGGCGTGTTCTTAGTCTTAGACGGGTCATAAGTACTGGTTTTAAGTGCTTGCTTTCACTATATCTCTTTAATACGGCCGGTTTACGCTGAACCAAGCTGTGACTCTAATGCAGCCAGTAGCTGGTTGGGCGTGGGCGCATCCATCAACATATCGCGTGTTGCTTGGGCTAAAAAACCGTGGCTGACGGTACTATCCAAAAAGGTAAGCAGTGGAGCATAAAAGCCATCGGTGTCGAGTAGACCCATGGGTTTTTCGTGAAGCCCTAAATAGCCCCAGGTCCAGATTTCAAACAGCTCTTCAAAGGTGCCTATGCCGCCAGGTAGGGCAATAAAGGCATCAGCATTGGCGGCCATGGTCGCTTTGCGTTCGTGCATGTTTGGCACGCGTATAAGCTCAGTCAAGCCAAAGTGTGCCTGCTCGCGCTCAACAAGGTGATCGGGCATCACGCCAATCACTTTGCCGCCTGCCTCTAGCGTCGCATTGGCGAGTGCCCCCATTAAACCAATACGTGCACCGCCATAAACAAGCGTGTGCCCTCGGTCGGCAATGGCAGTGCCAAGCGTGTTGGCGGCCTGGCGAAAAGCGGGTGTGTTCCCTTCACGCGAGCCGAGATATACACAAATTCGTGCCATGGTAAGCGTCCTTATGACAGGTCAGCTGCTGATAAATGGGCGGTGAGTGATCAAACCATGAATGTGCCCGTTAGCGTAGGCAGCGCTGAACGTTGTAGTGCTCATCCATCCATTGCCCGATCACGTTGTTACCGCATAAATGGTGGGCATACTGAGTGTGCAGGCAGCGTACCTGTTGCCAGTTGCTAATGCCGCCCACGCCTCGTTCGGTGAGAACATCGCTATAGCCAAGCTTAGCGACTTCATCGCGTTGGGCATCGCTCATATGCGCCCAACGTGCCTTAACGTAATCGTGATGGCTTTGTTGGTAAGCATCCAGAAACTCAGGCTCTTCCTGAAGGCGCTGCTCCAGCGACTTAATGACACCTACGGCTTCAATCCGTGAGATCTCAATTTTGAGTAGGTCGGAGCATAGCCAGTAAAGGGTGGGAAACGGTTTGCCATCGACAATTGGCGCCATACGCAGCACCAGCGGAGTGCCGTGGGCATCGGTAGCCGCAACGGCTTCAATACCGCGAGGAGCACGCCCGAGCTGTTGCGTGATAATAGCTAGCTGGCGCTCATCGGGCGCTTGGTCGGTACGGATTACCATTGCGTTGATGTCTCACTTTCGGTCATCTTGAATAAACTTATTTGAGCGACCAACGGCGCGGAAAAAACAGCGATTAAGCTGTTCAGGTGTGGCGACATAGCACCACTTCTCTTCGCAATATTCTGCGGCTCGCGCCATTAATACATCGTAAAGTCGATTGAACGGGGCATCATAATCGTAAGGGTCTGCGCCGAACAAGCGGATATGCGGGTAGTCAGCAAAGCGCTCCATAAAATAGCGCTCAAGGTCGGCTTCAACGGCGCGATGCTGCGCCGTATTATCCGGATCGATCCAAAGATTATAACGGATTGCCATGGGAATTTCCCTGGGCCCCACCGGGCGGAGGGGAGTGAATTAATCTGGCGTTGGCGCGCTGTGTAAGTGTGCGGATAGCGCATCACGCAAGTCACCTTCAATAGGTACCGCACGTTTTGCTTGATGGTCGTATTGCACCAGTACGGTATGCCCCACATTAGTCAGCGTGCCATGTTGGCGCGCCTCCTGAGTCACTGTAAACGAGCTGGTACCTAAACGTGTCAAATAGGTACGTAATTCGATGTCGTGGCCGTAGAACAGTTCAGCACGGTAATCAACTTCCATTCGCGCCATAATCAAACGCCACTGTTTAGGGTTGAGGTCTGGCGTAAACAGCCTGAATAAATCGTTACGTGCTAGCTCAAACCAAGCTGGCAGACGGGTGTTATTAATATGGCCTAGTGCATCGGTATCGTAAAAAGCCGGCTCAATCATACGGGTGAACATCAGGAGATCCTTATTGGTTGTCAGCAATTCAGGCTAACCAGAATTACCCCTAGCGAGCGCTTGGTCAAGTGGCGCGACGTTGATACCAGGCGGTGAACTGCATCCAGCCAAGTAGCCACAGTGTGGCGGTTGCAAACCCCGCTAATGTTCCCCAGAAAAGGCCTAACGTGCTGTAAGTTAAAGAAACGCATAGCGTATAGCTCAGCAATGAGCCAAGCCCCATGGGGTAGTGTTTGATCACGGTTGCTGCTGGCGCAAACCCATAGTTTAAATGCAGGATGAGCAGAAAAGGCAGCATGGTGACTGGAAAAGCTGCTAGCGTACCCGCCCAGGCGGGGGGCAACCAATGAGCAAGCCAGGTAATCACAAAAACGATGGCGGTGGCCAAGCATGCTCGCGCGGCAAGTGCGGTAAGCGAAAAGGCACGACTGGCGGGGCTTTTTACATCAGGAATACTGCGAAATAATAGGCTAAATACAACGATAGCGCCGAGTGTGAGCAGCGTACCGCTAAGTCGCGTAAAATTGAATTGGGCAAGCACGGTGCTAACCGCGAACCATGCAATAAAACCGCCTGCTAAGCCACCCGCGATGCCTTTGAATCCGGGCTGACGACCTGCCACTACATAGCCTGCGACGAAAGCCATTGTGGCGGTGAAGCCTGCCAGTGTGTGTACCGCGCTTTGAGTTGCAAAAAGCGGGGAGATTTCTAAACCAATAAAAAACAGCGCTAACGCGGTTCCTAGTGGGTAACCCGCCAGTAGCCCCGCTATACGGGGACTGGCACGCACCGCAACGGCGCCAAGCCCGAGCACCATGCCAATTGAGAGGCCTAGTTTTGCCAGTTGCCAAGTGAGAGGAACCTCTATCATGCGGTGTTTTCCTTGTTGTTATCAAATCACAAAGTCGCGGGTGCGCAAACGCCGTTAGTTACACACCTCGTTAGTAGAAATGTTCGCTAGCTATACCAGACGTAGGCCCTGTTGGTCGCGCCAAGCGGCCTCTAAGGCATTTTCGAGCGGCACTTTTAAGTGGGGCGGCAATGCATCATGAGCGGCTTGCAGCGAATCAAATGATCGGTTGCGCAGCCAGCAGTAAGCCCAGGCGCAGGCCTCCGCGTCACTTTGTGGCGTGGGACGGGCGGGCATTTGGTTGAGTAAAAATACCGCGGTGCGAGGGGCCCAGAGCGGTATCTCTCCATGCTCTTCATGGCTCCACTGCTCAAGTGTGGCGCCACTTGGTGTCTCATCAGGTGTGCCCAGTTTTGCAACCCGCGCTGTTTCAGCCAAAATGAGTGCCAGTTGATCCGTATCGGCTTGGCCAAGTGAACGCCACTGCCGCAACAACGCCGATAGACCCGCACGCATCTTGGTATAAAAGTCATCTTGCGGCATGCTCAATAGTTACTCCCAAGAACATAAGTGAGATTAATTATGGCGTTTGATTTTGTCACGCCCGTCGAACGACGCTCTCCCGAAGGGAGGTACGCCTCACAAAAATGGCATCGCTATGCTGCAAACGTACTGCCGTTGTGGGTGGCAGACATGGATTTTTGCTCACCGCCCGCCGTGATTGAGGCGCTACGTGCCCGGGTGGAGCACGGTGTTTATGGCTATGGCGAGGTGCCCGATACGTTAACCGAAGCCCTCTGCCAGTGGAGCGCCCATCATTACGATTGGTCTATTCAGCCCGAGTGGCAACAGTGGTTACCTGGGGTTGTGCCCGCGTTGCACTTTGCGGCGATGGCGCTCACCAAGCCCGGTGACGGGGTGCTTACAATTGCCCCGATTTATCCACCTTTTCTGGCCGTTGCAGAGCGCACGGGACGGCTGGCCCAGCAAGCGATGTTAGCTGAGCCGGCGTCCCCTGGCGAGCCTTGGCAGTTGGATATTGACGCGTTAGAAGCCGCGATAACACCGCAAACCCGCCTACTGCTGTGGTGCCACCCGCATAATCCAACAGGGCGTGTATGGAGTGACCAGGAGCTCACCAAGTTGGCCGCGGTCGTTGAGCGGCATGATTTATGGGTGGTCTCTGATGAGCTGCACTGCGACCTGCTGCTAAACGAGGGAGCCCAACATCGCCCCCTGGCTGCCATGTTCCCGGCACTGGCTAAACGAACGATCACGCTATGGGCGCCGTCAAAAACGTTCAATCTTGCGGGGCTGACCAGTGCCTGTGCCGTTATTCCTGATGCTACGCTGCGTAAGCGGTTTGCTGAGGCCACAAAAGGCTTTTTGCCGGATGGCAATGTACTGGGGCTGGTTGCTGCTGAAGCGGCTTATCGCGAAGGTGAACCCTGGCGTCAGGCGCTGTTAGCGGTACTGCGTGATCACCGCGCTACGCTGCAGGCACGGGTAGCGTTATGGCCGGGAGTGACCATGAGCGAGCCGGAGTCCACTTATCTTGCGTGGCTGGATATGCGCGAGGCGGGGTTAGGCGATTCGCCCGCCAAGGCATTACTGGAAAGGGCGGGCGTAGCGCTGTCTGATGGGGCTGCGTTTGGCTGCCCTGGGTTTGTGCGGCTTAATTTTGGTACTACCGCTTCGCAATTGGAAGCGGCGTTAGCAAGAATGGATGAGTTGCTGAAAGCCTGATCAGAACTAATTAATACAACAGAGCAAATAGTTTGCGCCGATAGGTAACGGTTAGCGGGTGGTCGGCACCCAAAGCGTCGAATACTTGCAATAAGGTTTTACGGGCCGCGTCGTCGTTATAGGCGCGGTCATCTTTCATTAAACCAAGCAGCCCCTCAAGGCCTGTTTCGTATTGGCCATCGGCAACATGGCGCAGTGCACGCTGGTAGCGCGCTTCACTGTCGTTGCGATCACCCAGCGCGGCGACGTCTTCGACAGAAAGAGCCTGCTCGCTAAATTCAATACTGGCTCGCACACCGCGGGCAGGTGCGGCATCGCGCTCTTCGGGGGGTAAGTTGTCGAGCACACTGCGAGCTTCATCTCCACGCTTTTCAGCCACCAGTGCCCTTGCAAGGCTGATTTGGTAGGCGTAGTGCTCTGGATACTGGCTAATCAGGGTTTGATAAATTTCGCGTGCGCCTGCTGCATCGCCCGCTGCTAATGCCTCTTCGGCTTGATCTTCTGGACTGGGCGGTGCATCGCCTGGGGCTGGGAAGTAGCGGTTTAGCCACTCGCGCACTTCCTTCTCAGGTAGTACACCTTGGAAACTATCGACCAAGCCTCCTTGGCTAACGAGCTTAACATCGGGGGTCGAGCGAACACCTAACTGGCTAGCGATTTCCGGGTTAGCTTCAACATCCAGCTTGCCAAGTAGGAAGGCACCCGCGTACTCAACGGCTAACTTTTCCAATACCGATAGCAGAGCGTTGCCGCTGGCGTTTGAAGGTGAATGACAGCCCAGTAGCACTGGCACCTGCATCGATGCTTCAAGCACTTGCTGAATATTGCCAGCGTCAAGCTCAATAATAACTTCTTCAGGTGTCACGGAAGGGCGAGCTGTGCCCGCTTCTTCGTTGTTGATATTAGCAGGTTCCGCGGTCAGCGGATTGCCGGTACGGGGGTCAATAATGGACATGGCTAGGCTCTGCATCGCTTGAAGTGGATTACGTGATGATATGTAGGCAATCGGGGAAGGATTCAAGGAAACAGCGGTAAATAAAGTACCTATCACAAAAAGGGCTGCTCAAGAATCGAAATCAGAGTGACTTGTCAGGCGTTTTAAGAACGACCTCTACTGTTGCATTTGCGACGTACCACTTGGTTTGTAAGAGGGTTTTGTCGCTATTCGGCGTATTCGTGCCAAAATGCGACTCATAAGTAATGCCACCCCGGCACGAGTGAGTGTTCACTGCAGTAATGGGAAACTAAGCAGCGCCAGCGCCACCTATACTAATAAAAAGAAAAACTGATGATCTAAGGTGACGGAGGGTAAATCGATGACATCAGACAAAGTAAAAGACCAGACAGCAAATCACCATCGTGCGGGCGAACCGCAAACCCTTGGTTTTCTCCTGCTGAATAATTTCACGTTAATTTCCCTAGCTTCAGCCATTGAGCCTTTGCGGATGGCTAATCAATTGTCTGGCCGCGAACTATACCGCTGGTACACCCTAACCCAAGACGGTTTGCCGGTGCGCGCCAGTGATGGGCTGCAGGTAACGCCGGATGCTTCTATGCACGCACCCTTATCGCTAGAGTGGGTCGTTGTGTGCGGAGGAGTGGGGCCTCAGCATAGTGTTACTCGTGAGCATGTGCGTTGGCTTCAGTCGCAGTCGCGTCAACTCAAACGTTTAGGTTCGGTATGTACGGGAAGCTGGGCGCTAGGCCAAGCAGGGCTGCTTGATCACTATGAGACCAGTATCCATTGGGAGTGTTTGGCTTCCATGCAGGAAGCTTTCCCGAATGTCATTCTGACGACCTTTCTGTTTTCGATTGACCGGGATCGATTCACCGCGTCTGGCGGCACAGCACCGCTCGATATGATGCTTAACCTGATTGCTCATGACCATGGGCGTGAGCTGTCGGCAGGCATCTCAGAGATGTTTATCTATGAGCGTGTGCGTAACGAGCAGGATCAGCAGCGCGTTCCCCTTAAACATGTGCTGGGCACTACCCAGCCCAAGCTGTTGGAGATCGTCGCTTTGATGGAATCCAACCTTGAGGAACCGATCGAACTCGACGAGCTAGCTCGTTATGTCAATGTTTCGCGTCGTCAGTTAGAGCGCCTATTCCAACGCTATCTGCTCTGCTCGCCGTCGCGTTATTATCTCAAGCTGCGCTTAGTGCGTGCTAGACAATTGCTCAAGCAAACGCCTTTATCGATTATCGAAATTGCTTCCGTTTGTGGCTTCGTTTCTACGCCCCATTTTTCTAAGTGTTACCGTGAATACTTTGGCGTACCGCCAAGGAATGAGCGCCTCGGGGTGCATGATCGACAAGCAAATAATCACGCCAAGTCGCCACCGCTGATCAAACAGTGGGGGAGCGAGCCCAATGCCAATGAGCCTTTCTCAAGCGCTCAGCAGGCACTTGCATGTGCTCAGGGAGAGCCTACCTTTGCCAGCGTGACGCTGCTGAGCTGATATTGCCTACGCAGCCAACGATGAGAACGTGCTACCCAGCGTCGGGTAGCACGTTTTTTTATATTGCTACCGCGCTGCTGCAAATATCAAAAGATCCCAAGTAGCTGTCGTGTTCACGACACAATGACGTTTTTGGAATTTCCATCGTCGTTTCCAAGAGCGGCTCAAGCCAATGTCAGCGCTATGCTCGCTACATAACTCAATGTTGGAGCTTCGCTATGACACCTTCAGAACTGCACGATGATGCTATCGTCATCGATGGCTTGATTATCGCCAAATGGAATCGTGAGCTGCTTGAGGACATGCGGCGCGGTGGTTTGACGGCGGCTAACTGCACTGTTTCGGTGTGGGAAGGGTTTCAGGCCACGGTCGATAATATCGTCAAGTCAAACCAACTGATGGCCGAGTGTAGCGACCTGGTACGCCCGGTACGCACCACCGCTGATATCACGCGTGCGAAAGAAGAGGGCAAAACTGGAATCATCTTTGGTTTCCAGAATGCGCATGCGTTTGAGGATCAGATCGGCTATGTAGAGATCTTCAAGCAGCTGGGCGTGGGCATCGTCCAGATGTGCTACAACACCCAGAATCTAGTGGGAACCGGTTGCTACGAGCGTGACGGCGGTCTGTCTGGCTTTGGACGTGAAATCGTCGCTGAAATGAACCGTGTCGGCATTATGTGTGACCTCTCTCATGTTGGTGCGAAAACTTCTGAGGAGGTGATTCTCGAATCCAAAAAGCCGGTTTGCTACTCCCACTGCTTGCCTTCCGGGCTCAAAGAGCACCCGCGCAACAAATCCGATCAAGAGCTCAAGTTCATTGCTGATCACGGCGGTTTCGTCGGTGTCACTATGTTCGCACCTTTCCTCAAAAAGGGCATCGACTCCACCATCGAAGACTACTGTGAAGCGATCGAGTACGTCATGAATATCGTCGGTGAAGATGCTATCGGCATCGGCACTGATTTCACCCAGGGGCACGGCCAAGAGTTCTTCGAGTGGCTGACTCACGACAAGGGCTATGCCCGTCGCTTGACAGACTTTGGCAAGATCATTAACCCCAAAGGCATTCGCACCATCGGAGAGTTCCCCAATCTCACCGAGGCGCTTCTTAAGCGCGGCTTTAGTGAAACTCAGGTCAGGAAAGTCATGGGTGAGAACTGGGTGCGCGTCCTCAAGGATGTTTGGGGCGCCTAAACGCTTGCTCCATAAGATTGATAGGAGCGATGGGATAAGCCTGCTCCTTAGCCAAGAATAATGATGTAGAGGATGATACCCGTGACCAAACTGGCCCCCGCACTGCCTATCGAAGTCGATAGTGAAACCGGCGTCTGGACGACTGATGCGCTGCCGATGCTCTACGTGCCGCGACACTTTTTTATCAACAACCATGTGGCCATCGAAGAGGCGCTAGGTGCCGAGAAGTATGCCGAGATTCTCTACCAGGCTGGCTACAAGAGTGCCTGGCACTGGTGCGAGAAAGAGGCAGAGTGCCATGGCATCGAGGGTGTGGCCGTTTTCGAACACTATATGAATCGTCTCTCTCAGCGCGGCTGGGGGCTTTTCCTTACCGAGCAGATCGACCTCGAATCGGGCACCGCGCAGGTGCGCCTTGAGCACAGTGCGTTCGTTTACCAGTTGGGCAAGACCGGTAAAAAAGAGGAGTACATGTTCACTGGCTGGTTCGCCGGTGCCATGGATCAAATCCTCGCCGCCAGCGGGAGCTCGCTGCGCACGGTGGCCGAGCAGACCCAGAGTGCCGCCGAAGAGGGCTGTGACGTTGGCCTCTTCACTGTCCAGCCGCTGAACGACGCCGCCCGCTAGCCAGGGGTAGAGGAGAGACGCACATGGCATTCGACGCAATTTTCCAGCCGATCGAGATCGGCAAGCTGACCATCCGCAACCGCGTGGTGAGTACCGCTCACGCCGAAGTGCACGCCACCGACGGCGGCATGACCACCGAGCGTTACGTCAGGTACTATGAAGAGAAGGCCAAGGGTGGCTGTGGCCTGTGTATCTGCGGTGGCTCATCGGTGGTCTCCATTGACAGCCCCCAGGGCTGGTGGAGTTCGGTGAACCTCTCCACCGACCGCATCATTCCGCACTTCCAGAACCTGGCCGATGCCGTGCACAAGCATGGCGGCAAGATCATGATTCAGATTACCCACATGGGGCGACGCTCACGTTGGGATGGCTTCGATTGGTCGACGCTGGTATCCCCCTCTGGCATTCGCGAACCGGTACACCGCTCCACCTGCAAGACTATCGAGGTGGAAGAGATTTGGCGGATTATCGGTGACTTCGCCCAGGCGGCGCGGCGAGCGAAGGAGGGCGGGCTTGATGGTGTCGAACTGTCCGCCGTGCACCAGCACCTGATCGACCAGTTCTGGAGCCCGCGGGTCAATAAGCGCGAGGATGAATGGGGCGGTAGTTTCGAAAATCGCATGCGCTTCGGCATGGAAGTACTCAAAGCGGTACGTGCCGAAGTGGGCGATGACTTCTGCGTCGGTATGCGTATCTGCGGCGACGAGTTCCACCCCGACGGTCTGTCGCATGACGACATGAAGCAGATTGCTGCCTACTACGATGCCACTGGCATGGTGGACTTCTTCGGCGTCATCGGTTCTGGCTGTGACACCCATAACACACTGGCCAACGTTATCCCCAATATGTCTTTCCCACCGGAGCCTTTTCTACATCTGGCGGCGGGGATCAAGGAAGTGGTCAATGTGCCGGTGATCCACGCCCAGAATATTAAAGACCCCAATCAGGCTCAGCGTATTCTCGAAGGGGGCTACGTGGATCTGGTAGGCATGACCCGGGCGCATATTGCTGATCCTCACCTGATTGCCAAGATCAAGATGGGGCAGATCGATCAGATTAAGCAGTGCGTAGGGGCAAACTACTGCATCGACCGCCAGTACCAGGGGCTAGACGTACTGTGTATTCAAAACGCTGCCACATCGCGGGAATACATGGGTCTGCCGCATATCATTGAAAAGACCGAAGGCGCCAAGCGCAAAGTCGTGGTAGTCGGCGGTGGCCCCGGCGGTATGGAGGCGGCTCGGGTTGCCGCTGAGCGTGGTCATGATGTCACCCTGTTTGAGGCCGCTGATGCCCTGGGTGGGCAGATCACTATCGCTGCTCAGGCGCCGCAGCGCGACCAAATCGCCGGTATCACTCGTTGGTATCAGTTGGAGCTGGCACGCCTAAAAGTCGATCTGCGACTAGCGACTCGTGCTGATGAGGCAACCTTGCTTGATCTGCGTCCCGATATCGTGGTGCTCGCCACCGGCGGTCAGCCCTTCCTGAGCCAGCACCCGGAGTGGGGCTACTCGGAGAACCCTGAAGAGAGCCTGGTGGTCAGCACTTGGGACATCCTCTCCGGTAAGGTCGCACCCGGTAAAAACGTGCTGATTTATGACGCCATCTGCGAATTCTCCGGCGTCTCGGCGGCGGATTTCCTGGCCGACAAGGGCGCCAAGGTCGAGATCGTCACCGACGATATCAAGCCCGGCGCGGCGGTGGGCGGCACCACCTTCCCCCCTTACTACCGCAGCCTATATGAGAAAGAAGTGATCATGTCCTCTGATTTGATGCTGCATAAGGTCTACCGCGAGGGCGACGGCCTAGTGGCAGTGCTCGAAAATGAGTATACCGGTGCTTTGGAAGAGCGCGTGGTTGATCAGGTGGTCGTAGAAAACGGCGTACGCCCTGACGAAGCGCTTTATTACGCCCTTAAAGAGCAGTCCCGCAACAAAGGGCAGGTGGATCTTGAAGCGCTCTATGCGATTCAGCCGCAGCCCTGTCTGAGCGAAGAGGGAGATGGCTTCCTGCTATTCCGTCTGGGCGACTGTACAGCTCCGCGTAACACTCACGCGGCCATCTACGACGCCCTGCGAATCTGCAAGGACTTTTGACCTGAGCGAGAGCCGGGACGCCGACGGAAGACCGTAGTGAGGGTCATTTGCCATGGCCGTAAAACAGCTCCATACGTTTACGGCATTTCCGCCATCCGTGGCGGCTAGATGGCAAAGGTAGCGCCTAGGAATGGGGTTACAGCGCCCTTGCAGCGGTCTGCCGCCGGAGCAGTCCCGCCGCGACAGATGAGGTGAGTACCATGCTCGATACGCTCTTGCCGATACTGATTTTTACTGCCCTGGCGCTGGCAGTCATCGGCGCTGTACGCCGCATACGCCTGTGGCGTCAGGGTCGCCCCTCACAGGTGAACCTGTTCAAGGGGTTAATGGCTCTGCCGCGCCGCTACTTGGTGGATCTGCACCAGGTCGTGGGGCGCGACAAAATGATCTCCAATACCCACGTGGCCACCGCTGGGGGATTCGTGGCTGCCGCCGTGCTGATGATTGTGGTGCATGGTCTTGGTATCGCTAATCCATTGCTAGGCGGGTTGCTGTTACTGGCTAGTGCATCCATGTTCGTCGGCAGCCTGTTCGTAGCGCGTCGGCGGCTTAACCCACCTGCACGGCTCTCCAAAGGCCCTTGGATGCGCCTGCCCAAGAGCCTGATGGCGTTTTCGATAGGCGTCTTCCTGATCACACTGCCCACGGTGGGGCTATTGCCCGAAGGCGTAGTCGAAGGTAGCAGTAGCTGGCTTCTGGCGCTGGTGTTAGCGGGCGTTGTGGTTTGGGGGCTGGGCGAAATGTTCTTTGGCATGACCTGGGGAGGCCCAATGAAGCACGCCTTCGCTGGCGCCTTACATCTCGCCTTTCACCGTCGAGCTGAGCGCTTTGGTGGCGGCCGGTCAACGGGGCTCAAAGCGCTGAATCTGGAAGATGAGACAGCGCCTCTGGGCGTAGAAAAGCCTGCTGACTTTACCTGGAATCAACTGCTGGGCTTCGATGCCTGCGTCCAGTGCGGTCGCTGTGAAGCGGTGTGCCCGGCGTTTGCTGCTGGTCAGCCGCTCAACCCCAAGAAACTGATTCAAGACATGGTGGTGGGCATGGCCGGTGGCAGTGATGCGGGTTATGCCGGCTCTCCCTACCCGGGTAAGCCCGTCGGCGAACACGCAGGTGCATCCCATTTGCCCATCGTGGCGCTGGAAGGCAAGGCGCTCGTCGATGCCGAGACGCTATGGTCGTGCACCACCTGCCGCGCGTGTGTCGAAGAGTGCCCAATGATGATTGAGCACGTGGATGCGATTGTCGATATGCGTCGCCACCTTACCTTGGAGCGGGGCAAGACGCCCAATAAAGGGGCTGAGGTACTCGACAACCTGATTGCCACCGACAACCCTGGCGGCTTTGACCCAGGCTCACGGCTTAACTGGGCGGCAGATCTGAACCTACCGTTAATGGCCGACCTACAGCAGGTTGATGTGCTGTTGTGGTTAGGGGATGGCGCCTTTGATATGCGTAACCAGCGAACCCTACGTGCCCTGGTTAAAGTGCTACGTGCTGCCGGAGTCGACTTCGCCGTGTTAGGGACTGAAGAGCGCGACAGTGGTGATGTGGCAAGACGGTTGGGCGATGAAGCGACTTTCCAATCCCTAGCTAAGCGCAATATTGCCACCCTGGCTAAGTATCGCTTCCAGCAGATTGTCACCTGTGATCCGCATAGCTTTCATGTGCTGAGCAATGAGTACGGCGACTTTCTTCAAGAAGGGCAAGGTGGCAGCGGTTCAAATGCCAACTACGAGGTGCGCCACCACAGTACCTTTATTGCTGAATTATATGACGCCGGACGGCTGAGCTTCGCTCCCTGGAAAGGTGGCAGCGTTACTTATCACGACCCATGTTACTTGGGGCGCTATAACGGTGAATACGAAGCCCCCCGGCGAGTGCTTAAAGCGCTGGGTATCCAAGTTGCTGAGATGGAGCGCTCAGGGTTCCGTTCGCGCTGCTGTGGCGGTGGTGGTGGGGCGCCAATCACGGATATCCCTGGTGAGCGCCGCATTCCTGATATGCGCATGAATGACGTTAAAGAGAGCGGCGCCGAGTTGGTGGCGGTGGGTTGCCCACAGTGTACTGCCATGTTGGAAGGCGTAGTGGATGCTAGCGCCGAAGTGCGTGATATCGCCGAACTGGTAGCGGATGCCCTGGTGGAGCGTCCTGCTGGCGATGCGTCTGGTGTATCCCGTCGAAACACTGCAGTGACAACTGCTGAAGAGGTGGCCTTATGAGTGAGATTATTCGCCGCGATCCGCGCCGCGAGTGGATCGCCCGGAACCGTCTTCATCCAGACCACGCCAGTGTGCTCGCCGCTCTTGGTGTCAACAGTGAGGGCGGCGGAGCAGCTAGTGAGTGGCTGGGCCCCAACGGCGTGGTGCGTAAAAATCCTCGCGCCATAGGCTTTATCGGCCCCAATGGCGTCAAACGGATCGATCGTAGCGGCCTCCAACAAGGTGGGCAGGCCACCGCGACCACCACGGCGGCTCGTGATAGCCGCCGTAGGGTGACCATTGATCAGCCTGCCTTTATGGTCGCCGTGGTACCTGACCTGACCGGTGGGCGCCTTTCAAGCCATGACAAGGATCTGTTGGGACTAGCTAGACGTGTGGCCGATGCTGATGCCGAACAGCCTGGCGCTGTGGTAGCGATCTTATTCGGCGAGCATAAGGAGGAGGCGCTTGGCGAAGCCGGAATCGATCGTGTCGTGCATCTTGATGATGAACTTTACGCTGGGTTTGCTCCTGAGGCACGGCTCGCGGTGTTAAGTGCCGTCGAACGTGAAATGACGCCGCGCTTCTGGCTGTTGCCGGACTCGCCACTAGGCGGGGCTGATCTGGGGCGGCGGCTTGCCTTGCGGCTGGGGGAGCGCGCTGCCACAGGGGTATGGCAGGTGGAAGCTGATAATGAGGCCTCTTTGGGTTGGCGCTGTACTGCCCGTGGTGCTGCTGGGAGCCTGGATATCCAGCGTCCTCTGCCGCGAGTTGCCCTGACACTGGCCGAGTGCGCCGAACCGGTGGACGAAACGCGCCACGCGGCGGAGCCTGTGAGTCTGGCGGCGCCTATTCCCACCACGCTATCGCGCATTGAAGATCTGGGGCAGGTGGCAGTGGATCCCGCTGGCGTGGCGCTGGCAGAGGCTGAATTCATCCTTTCGGGTGGCAACGGTGTTAAACAGTGGGACGCCTTCCATCATGCTGCGAAAGTGCTCGGTGCTACCGAAGGAGCCTCGCGTGTCGCGGTGGATGACGGCTTTATGGCGCGCGACCGTCAGGTAGGCGCGACCGGTACTTGGGTGACCGCCCGAGTCTATATGGCGGTGGGTATTTCCGGTGCTATCCAACACTTACAGGGCATTCAACGCTGCGATAAGGTGGTGGCAATCAATCTCGACCCGGGGTGCGACATGATCAAACGCGCTGACCTGGCAGTGATAGGCGACAGCACGCAAATTCTTGCTGCGTTAGTGGCGATGGTGGAACAGCAGCGAGGAGGGCAGCGCGATGCGGCCTGAACAACAGCAAACACAACAAAAAACAGCTATCAACGTAGCGGTGCTGGTCTCCATCGGTCGTCACCCCACCACCGGTCGTGCTAGGCGCGCCGAGCAGGATGCCCGCGGTCTGGAACTTGCGCTAGCCGTAGCAGCAGAGCTGCCGGGTAGCCAGATTGACCTGCTGCACGCGGGTTCTAAGGATGTCGACAGCGAGGCCGCTCTACGCGGTTACTTAGGGATGGCCACGGGCGTTGGGATGGCCACGGGCGTTGGGATGGCCACGGACGTTGGTATGTCCACAGGCGTCGGCATGGGGCTTGAGTCCATGACCTTGCTGGAACAGCCTGAAGGCAGCGATGCTATTTTGCCTCTGGTGGAGCATTTAGCCGCTACCTCACCTCAGCTAGTGATCACCGGTGCCCGAGCTGAGCGCGGGGAAGGCTCTGGGCTTTTGCCCTATGCGTTGGCAGAACACCTCGGTTGGCCGTTAGTTAATAGCTTAGCGTCCATAGAGACGGTGGAAAATGGTGTGGTAACGCTGCTTCAAGCGTTGCCGCGGGGCCAGCGTCGTCGTCTCAAGGTGCGCCTACCCGCTATCATCAGCGTGGATGAAGCAGCGCCGGCGGCGCGTCAGAGCGCTTTCGGCCCGGCTCGTCGAGCCACCTTCTTGGCGGTGCCCACTAGCTCTGAAGCCGACGGTGAGTTGGCCCAGTGGCACTTGGGGTCCGCACGCAAACGGCCTAAGCGTCTGAAAATCATCAAAGCCGCTTCAGCAAGGGACCGCTTTAAAGCGGCGGCTTCCAAAGCCGAGGGAAAAGGCGGACAAGTGCTTACCGATGTTACTCCCGAGCAGGGTGCAGAGGCGATTTACAAGCTGCTCAAGGAAGAGGACGTGCTACGCTGAAGCCTTTTGATCACGGCCTGTTAGCAATCTTAAAGCCCGCCCTTTGTTGGCGGGTTTCTTATTAGCTATTTTTTGATCGCTGAGCCTTTGTTGTATAAATCGTCTTTGTTGTATAAATCTTAGATATAAATCGTAGACTTTCTAAGGCTTTACGTTCTCTGTCGTTATCTTCTGCAGTGCTGTGATGAGCTATTTGTCAGCAAAGCCAGGATAAAGCCGCAGGCGCTGCCTTTCTCGCTGTAGCCCCATCCAGGCGTGGAGCACTAGTACCGTGATGACGATGACCCCGCCCAATAGTGTTGATGCCGTTGGCGTCTCGCCTAATAGCCACCAAACCCATAGTGTGCCCAATGCGGTTTCCACCAGGTAAAACAGTGCCACCTCGGTGGACGGCAGGTAACGGGTGGCGCTATTGATCAGTGCCGTGGCCAGGGGCATCTGCACTAGTCCCATTAGTGCCAGCACACTATAACGCTCGACATCTAGCGCCAGCGGCGAGGCCATGGGCAGCGCAATTGCGGCTGAGAGCAACCCGCCACCAGCAATCACCGTCATAGGGTCAATGGCTGGATAACGGCGTAGTAAGGTCAGGTTGCCGCCGATGGCCGCCGCGGCCGTTAAGGCATACAGGTTACCTACTAGCATTCCCATGGCGCCTTCGCCCAAGAACACCAACCCCATCCCCAGCATGCAGACGGCAATGGCTACCAAGGTTCTGAGTGGCACCTTTTCATGTAGGAAAACCCGTGAAAACAGTGCGGCAAACAGTGGCGCTGTGCTTAGTATGACGACCACGTTGGCGACATTGGCGTTCATCACGGCGAGCACGAAGAGGCTCGACATGAGACCCAGCAGCAGCGCTGAGGCGAACGAAGAAAATGGATGGCTTCTCAGTGCCGTTAAGCGATTCCCCACACAGCACAGGACTCCCAGTACGCAGAACATTAACAAACCGCGCCAGAATACGATGGTCCAGCCATCGGTATTGGCTAGGCGGATCAGCAGGCCATCGAAACTGAGGAACACTACGCCCAGTATCACCATGACCAGGCCGCGCTGGTAAGAGTTTGACTGCATTGTCTTGATTCCCGATCGATAAAAGAGGGCTACCGCCCGCGGGTTGGGCGGGCGGTAGCGGGGAGATTAGTTGGCGGTTTTGGGTATCGAGTTAAGTTGTCGCCACTCCTTATTGAGGCCTAAGTAAAGGCTGACGCACATCATTAATAGTACCAGTGTGAAGGGCAGCCCGGTGGCTACCGCGCCGGCCTGAAGCGCACTGAGCGCAGTGCTACCACCGCCATACAGCAGTACTCCAGCAATCACACCTTCAAGTGCGGCCCAGAAAACACGCTGGCCCTTAGGTGCATCGGTTTTGCCACCGGCCGTGATGTTATCGATTACCAACGAGCCGGAGTCTGATGAAGTGATGAAGAAAACCAGCACCAGAACAATGGCTAGTGTTGACGTTATGCTGGTGAGAGGCAACTGTTCCAGCATATGGAACATGGCAAGTGAGACATCACCAATGCCGTTGGCCAGTTCGCCTATGCCGTTAGTCGCCTGAAACAGCGCTGTACCGCCAAAGGCGCTCATCCAAACCAGCGTGACCAGCGTTGGTACCAGCAGTACGGCAATGAGAAACTCCCGAACGGTGCGTCCGCGCGATACGCGAGCGATAAACATGCCGACAAACGGAGACCAGGAGATCCACCACGCCCAGTAAAAGATGGTCCAGCCATGATACCAAGTGTCATCGTCGCGGCCAATCCAGTTCGACAGCGGCAAAAGGTGGCTTATATAGTCTAGTGTTGTGGTGCCAATCCCGGCCAATATCATCAGTGTCGGGCCTGCTATCACAACGAATAGCAGCAGCATCGCCGCGATGATCATATTAATGTTTGAGAATAGCTTTACCCCGCCGTCGATACCCCGCCATACCGAGAATAGTGCAATCACCGTGACCACTAGGATGATCGCTAGCTGAGTACCAATAGTGTTGGGGATGCCGAACAGGTAGGCGAGTCCACCTGCTGCTTGGGTAGCACCAAAGCCAAGCGAGGTGGCTAGGCCGAAAATAGTGGCGAGTACGGCAAGAATATCGATGATATGACCTGCCCAGCCGCGGGTACGCTCACCTAGCAGTGGATAAAAGGCGGAGCGGAGCGTGAGTGGCAAGCCCTTATTGTAGGCAAAGAATGCCAGTGAGAGTGCGACGACTGCGTAGATTGCCCAGGGGTGCAGCCCCCAATGAAACATGGTCGCCCCCATGGCGGCGCTGGCGCCTTCCGGTGTGCCTGCGGGGGCGTTGAGGGGCGTGCCATACCAGTCGGTGTAATAGGCCACGGGCTCTGCAACGCTCCAGAACATGAGGCCGATACCCATACCCGCCGCAAATAGCATGGCGAACCAGGAGGTGCGCGAGTACTCCGGTTTGGCATCGCTACCGCCCAAACGAATTCGCCCGAGCGGCAAGCAGATCAGTACAAGGCAGAACACCACAAAAGTATTGCCTGCAATCATAAACAGCCAATCAAAGTGTTCAATTGACCAGTTCTTGGCAAGCCCTAGGTGCGTATTAGCGGCATCTGGGTAAACCAGTGCGTAAAGAATGAATAGCAGAATGGCGAGAGCAGAGAGTGGGAAGACGGGGTTATGAAAATCTAACCCCATTATCTGAGTGTTGTCCTGTCCGGGCGACAGAACCGGGTCGTCATTGTTCTTCATTGGCTTTCCTTGGTGGTTCTTGTTAGGTGTCGGATATGCGTCACGATCGCCGACGCTAGGAATTGTTGGGTCTGTTTTGGAGAAGGAGTGTCGTGAAAACGACCTTCATCTATTCATCTTGGCTGGCATGTCTTGAATAGATATGTGAGTGCCTTTGTGGGGTAAGTCCTTAGGCACGGAGGGGATAGGGTGGGAAAGCGCAATCCACCATCAAGCGCATAACAATGAACAACAGGAGCTAGCCATGAATGCAGCCAACCGCGGAGTGGTCTATAAAGGGCCGGGTGAAGTCGCCGTCGAATCTATTGCCTACCCTGAGCTCGCCATCGGTAATCGCAAGTGCGATCACGGCGTGATTCTTAAAGTTGTCACCACCAATATCTGCGGTAGCGACCAGCATATGGTGCGCGGCCGCACCACTGCGCCATCCGGTTTGGTGCTGGGTCATGAGATTACGGGTTTGGTGGTCGAGTGTGGTCGCGACGTGGAGTTTATCCGGCCTGGCGACCTCGTCTCTGTGCCGTTTAATATTGCCTGCGGTCGCTGTCGTAACTGTAAAGAAGGCCGTACTGGCATCTGCTTGAACGTGAACCCCTCTCGTCCGGGGGCTGCTTATGGCTATGTCGATATGGGCGGCTGGGTGGGTGGCCAGACCGAATATGTCATGGTGCCCTACGCCGACTTTAATCTGCTGAAGTTCCCTGATGCCGATCAAGCGATGGAGAAGATCAAGGATTTAACGCTACTTTCCGATATCTTCCCCACCGGCTTCCACGGTTGCGTTACGGCTGGCGTTGGCCCTGGCAGTACGGTTTATATTGCCGGCGCTGGCCCTGTGGGCCTAGCAGCGGCAGTTTCTGCTCAACTGCTTGGCGCGGCTTGTGTGATTGTCGGCGATATGGTCGAAGACCGTTTAGCCCAAGCGCGTAGCTTTGGCTGTGAGACCATTGACCTGACTCAAGACGGCGATATGGCCGACAAGATTGAGGTGATTCTCGGTGAGCGTGAAGTCGATGCCTTTGTCGACTGTGTTGGTTTTGAGGCCCACGCCTGCGGCTGCAACCATGGTAAAGAAGCACCTGCGACCGTGCTGAACTCAGCGATGTCGCTAACTCGCGCGGGCGGCCAAATCGGTATTCCTGGCCTGTATGTGACCGAAGACCCGGGTGCTGCTGACGATGCCGCCAAGCAAGGTGCTTTGAGCATGCGTTTTGGCCTCGGCTGGGCCAAATCCCACAGTTTTCATACTGGACAGTGCCCGGTAATGAAGTACCACCGCCCGCTGATGCAGGCGATTCTATTCGGTAAAGTTAAGATCGCCGATGCGGTAAATGTACAGATGATCACCCTGGATCAGGCACCCCAAGGATATGCCGACTTTGATGGCGGAGCCGCAAAGAAATTTGTCATTGACCCCCACGGCAGCGTGCCTGCATAAGCCGGAAGTACCTGCCCACTCGCAGGGGAGATAGATAGCCCGAAATAGATAGCCCGAAATAGATAGCCCGAAATAGATAGTCAGAAATAGATAGTCAGAAATAGATAATTCGATATAGATAGTTTGGTATAGATGGTCCAGGATAGATAGCAAGACCCTAGACGGCACCCCGCGGGGTGCCGTCTTCGTTTATTCGGCATCACGCCAATCAAAATAATAATGAGTGACCCATGACCGTCCAGACCGTGACCCCCAAGCGCCGCTTTCGCGGCAAGCCCCGCGGCCGTGAACTCGATCCCGTCTGTCTTGAGGGATTGCGTGATCTGCTGGGCGATGAACGCAACGACGCCGCATTGCGCCGACGCGATTTATTGATCGAACACCTGCATGCTCTTCAGGATACCCGAGGGCATTTATTGCTGGCAGACCTGCGTGCCCTGGCAACTTATATGAACCTGCCTATGGCAGCGGTCTATGAGACAGCGACCTTTTATGCCCACTTCGATGTTATCCATGATGACCAGGATGTGCCCCCGGCATTGACCATCCGCGTTTGCGACTCTCTGGTTTGCCAGTTAGCTGGCGCTGAGGCGCTTAAAGCGCAGTTGGAGGCAAATGTCGATATCGAGCAGGTACGGGTGTTGCGTGCGCCATGCATGGGGCGCTGCGACACTGCGCCCGTCGTGGAGGTCGGCCATCGCCACTTGGGGCGAGCCGACGCGGCTCAAGTTCAGGCGGCTATTGATGGTGACGACACTCACCCCGAACCTATCGATTGGCAACGCCTTGAAAACTATCGTAGCGAGGATGGTTTTGCATTGCTCCAGGCCTGCCGCAACGGGGAAGTAACGGTCGAAGCATTGATGGAAGTGATGCAGCAGGCCAACCTGCGTGGTTTAGGAGGTGCGGGTTTTCCTACTTTTAAGAAATGGCAGTTTGTGCGTCAGGAGGCTGGTCCCCGCTACTGTGCCATTAATGCCGACGAGGGTGAGCCCGGTACCTTTAAGGATCGTTATTATCTGGAGCGTTCGCCGCACCAATTTCTTGAAGGAGCCTTGGTCAGTGCTTGGGCGATAGACGCCGAGGCGCTGTATATCTACCTACGCGATGAGTATCCAGCGTTACATGTCGTGCTGCGCGAGGCGATTGGCGAGCTTGAAGCCGCTGGCCTAGTGGCGCCGGGATATATCGTGCTACGCCGCGGGGCGGGTGCTTACATCTGCGGCGAAGAGTCGGCGATGATTGAGTCCCTCGAAGGCAAGCCGGGTAAGCCCCGCCAGCGTCCTCCGTTTGTGGCTCAGCAAGGGCTCTTTGACCGGCCAACGCTGGTTAACAACGTCGAGACCGTCTACTGGATTCCGATGATCTGGCAGCGTGGCGCTGAGGCTTTTGCCAGTCAGGGCCGCCATGGTCGCGTGGGACTGCGCAGTTTCTCGGTGTCGGGACGAGTTAAGCAGCCTGGTGTTTATCTGGCGCCAGCCGGCATCACGCTAAGCGAGTTAATTGACGAGTACTGTGGCGGCATGGCGGAAAATCATCGCTTGGCGGCTTACCTACCTGGCGGTGCCTCTGGCGGCATTCTGCCCGCCACTAAAGCTAATATTCCTCTCGACTTCGATACCCTCCAGGAGCACGGCTGTTTTATCGGCTCGGCCGCAGTGATCGTGCTTTCCGATCAGGATGATTTACGCTGTGTGGCGACCAACTTGTTGGCTTTTTTTGCCGATGAGTCCTGTGGCCAATGCACGCCGTGCCGGGTGGGAACAGAGAAAATGCTGACGCTGCTTGAGCGTAACGAATGGGACGCAGGGCTTCTGACGCAACTCTCCCAAGTGATGATCGATGCGTCTATTTGTGGGCTTGGCCAAGCGGCACCCAACCCAGTACTGGGGTTGCTCAAAGACTTCCGTAGCGAGCTTGCTGCCCAGAGCGTCATCATTAAGGGATAAAGGAGATCAGCATGAGCGAGCAGAGTTCACACAAACGCTTTACCCTGACCCTGGACGGCGTTGAGGTCAGCGCTTACCCCGGTGAAACCCTCTGGCAAGTCGCCAAGCGTGCAGGCGAGACCATTCCGCATCTGTGTTTCAAGGATGCCAGCGGCTATCGCGCCGACGGTAACTGCCGTGCTTGTATGGTAGAAATCGAGGGCGAGCGCACCTTGGCCGCAAGCTGTCTGCGTCAGGCGGCGCCGGGCATGGTCGTCAATAGCGCCAGCTCCGAACGAGCACGCACGGCTCGCCAGATGGTCATGGAAATGCTGCTGGTTGATCAGCCCGAGCGCGGAGAGAGCCCCGACCGCTCAAGCCATTTCTGGGCAATGGCTGACCAGCTGGCCATTGATGCCACCGCGGTGCGCCGCAAGCTGCCCAAGCGCGAAGAGCGTGAGACGGCTACCGTGCATCATGTGGCGCCTAGGGCAGGTCGCCTGGAGCAAGACAGCAGCCACTCAGCCATGCGCGTTAATCTGGATGCCTGCATTGAGTGCAATCTATGTGTGCGCGCCTGTCGTGAAGTGCAGGTCAACGATGTTATCGGTCTGGCGCATCGAGGTGCGGCAGTCAAGATAGTATTTGATTTCGACGACCCCATGGGAGACAGCACCTGTGTTGCTTGCGGTGAGTGTGTTCAAGCTTGCCCTACTGGGGCTTTAATGCCTGCTACCCTGGTGGACGAGCAAGGGCGCGGAGACTCTGCTGTGGCTGAGCGTAAGGTTGACTCAGTGTGTCCCTACTGCGGCGTTGGCTGTCAGCTTACCTACCACATTAAGGACGATAGGATCCTTTATGTGGAGGGCCGCGACGGCCCCTCTAACGAGAACCGACTCTGTGTTAAAGGTCGCTTCGGCTATGACTATCCGCGTCATCCATCTCGGATTATCACTCCGCTGATTCGACGCGCAGGTGTCGCAAAGGGAATCGATCCAGATTTCGACCCTGCCAAGCCACTGACGCACTTCCGCAAGGCGAGCTGGGATGAAGCCCTCGAGGTGGCCGCCAGCGGTCTTGTGAACCTTAAACTGAATCACGGCCCTGATGCCTTGGCGGGGTTCGGTAGTGCCAAATGCTCTAACGAAGAAGCGTGGCTATTCCAGAAGCTGGTGCGAACCGGCTTTGGCTCCAACCATGTGGATCACTGTACCCGCTTGTGTCACGCCAGCTCGGTAGCAGCGCTTATGGAGTGTATTGGCTCGGGTTCAGTGACGGCTTCTTTTATGCAGACCAGTCAAGCCGATGTAGTGATTCTTACCGGCTGTAATCCCGCGGTAAACCACCCGGTGGCGGCCACCTTTTTCAAGCAGGCTGCCAAGCGCGGCACCAAAATAGTGATACTCGACCCCCGTGGTCAGGCGTTAGATGCCTACGCTTATCGCAGTGTTCGCTTTTCACTGGGTGCTGATGTGGCGCTGTTTAACGCCATGCTCAATGTGATTATCAGCGAAGAGCTTTATGACACGGCCTATATCGCCGAGCATACCGAAGGCTTTGAGGCGCTCAAAACGCATACGGTGGACATGACCCCCGAAGCGATGAGCGGTTTGTGCGGTGTTGAGCCAGAGATCATTCGCGAAGTGGCCAGGCTGTATGCGAACGCCGAGCGGGCAATGATTTTCTGGGGCATGGGCATTTCCCAGCATACTCATGGGACCGACAATGCCCGCTGTTTGATCTCGCTGGCGCTGGCTTGCGGCCAGACTGGTCGTCCTGGGACTGGTCTGCACCCCCTGCGTGGACAAAACAACGTTCAAGGGGCGTCTGATGCTGGCCTGATTCCCATGGTAATGCCGGACTACCAGCCTGTCAGCGATGCCCAGGTACGCAGTGCTTTCGAAGAGCTGTGGAATACCAAGCTGGATCCCACGCCGGGGCTCACCGTGGTGGAAATTATGGACGCTATCACTGCGGGCACCATTCGCGGTATGTATATCCTGGGTGAAAACCCGGCGATGTCCGACCCAGATCTGGCCCATGCACGGGCGGCGTTGACCAAGCTGGAACACCTAGTGGTACAGGATCTTTTTGTTACTGAAACCGCTCAATTCGCCGATGTCATTCTGCCGGCCTCCGCTTGGCCCGAGAAGGACGGCACCGTCACCAACACCAATCGGCAAGTGCAGATGGGGCGTGCGGCCTTGCCACTGCCGGGCCAGGCCAAGCCGGACTGGTGGATTATCCAGGAAATGGCCAAACGCTTCGGCCTCAACTGGAATTATCAGCATCCGCAGGACGTTTTCGCCGAGATGAAACAAGGTATGGCCTCTCTCGACCATATTTCCTGGGAGCGTTTGGAGCGCGAGCAGTCGGTGACCTACCCTTGCCCAGCGGAGGGTGTGCCGGGGCAAGACGTAGTCTTCAGCGAGGTCTTCCCCACGGCCAGTGGTCGGGCGAAGTTCGCGCCTACGCGCCCGCTGCCACCGGATGAGCCAGTCGATAACGACTACCCGACGGTGCTAACCACTGGCCGTCAGTTAGAACACTGGCATACCGGATCCATGACCCGTCGTGCCAAAGTGCTCGATGACCTGGAGCCGGAAGCCGTGGCGAGCTTAGCGCCTGCTGAGCTTATCCGGCTGGGCTTGGCGCCAGGCGATGACCTGACAATCACCACCCGGCGAGGGGCCATCACTCTCAAGGTCAGGACGGATCCGGGCATGCCCGAGGGAATGGTTTTCGTGCCTTTCTGTTATGAAGAAGCGGCGGCGAACTTACTTACCAACCCGGCGCTGGATCCGTATGGAAAGATTCCAGAGTTCAAGTACGCCGCTTGCCGGTTGAGTCGCTCTGAACCCCATATAAAGCGAGTTAGTTAGTCAGAAGGGGGGAGATAAACTGTCTGGAGTATCAATGTCATAGCATACGCCAGGATCATTGAGTGAGATTTTTACGATATGATCACTATACCGCTGGAGAATAGCGGATGCGCCGCTGGGATGACGTAAATCAGCGATATGTTTCCAAAATTTTCTACCAAAAATAACCGGGTGGCCAGGAACCTGTAGGTGTGTTGGTTGAACGATATTTTCTGTGCTAGACATGTCTGCTAATAACTTACACGTTTTTTGAGTCACCCAAGGGAGATCGGCAAGCCAAACCGCCGCGGATCGGTAATTATTAAATTTTTCGTCTGAACGTAGATGTTTGAAAGCATCGCTAATGCTGTACCCAAGTCCTAAATGACTGCGCTGGCTAACCAGCGTTGGGGTGATTGGAGAAAGACCGAGCGACTGCGCCTTATCACCTTCTTTAAGCACAACGGTAATGTTTGGAAAGTGTTGCTGAATAGTTAGCAACGTGGAGGTCAGTAGTGTCTTTCCATTGCTTAATTGAGCAATTCTTTTATCGCTACCAAAACGACGAGACTGGCCGGCTGCCATGACAATCACGATGATATCACTACAGCTCATGACGTGTTTTTCCACGATAAACACGATGAATATCGGCCATGACGGCTAACGCAATTTCAGCCGGTGTTTTGCTGCCTAAATTAAGCCCAATGGGCATGTTAATGCGTGATACTTGGGCACTTGTTAGGCCGCCAGAACGCAGCAGCCGCTCCGCGCGCTGTTGTGAGGTTTGCTGGGAGCCCATAACGCCAATATAAAAGGCTTCCGTTCGGACAGCTTCGATCATCGCTAAATCATCGATACGTGGGTCGTGGGTCAAGGCCACAACGGCGGTATTGGCATGGCAGCCACCTGATGAAATAAACACCGAAGGTAGAACTGCCTGTACTTCCACTCCCGCGACCGCAAAATTTCGCCTAGCCTCGTCTCTGGGGTCACAGACAATCACTTCAACCCCCAGCGTTTGGGCAAACAGCGCACAGGGTGAAGAGACGGAGGAGATCCCCGCGATAATCAGCCGTAGCGCAGGGCCTATGCGAATATTGACGTTATCGGTATCAACAATAACGGTGGGCTCGGTGTTTTTCGAGGGGTTAAAGCGCTTGCCGCTGCCATCCAGTTTGATACAGCGGGTTAGCGGTTGGCGACCCAGTAGCGTGGCATGTACGACTTCTAAGTGAGTGAGGTTTTCGGTGTTGGGCGCTAGCCGTTCAACCAGCACTTCAAGGCTACCACCGCAGGGTAAACGAATATTCTCTGAACCAGCGTTATCGCCACCGCCATAGCGCACCCGTTGAACCGGTTTGCTAAACTCACCCGTTTGAAGCCTGGCGATAAAATCATCTTCGACACAGCCGCCCGACAGTGATCCCAGATAGTCGCCTGTCGAACATGCTACTAGCATGGCACCTGGCTCTCGGGGAGCCGAGCCAAAGGTTTTTAGCACCGTACACAACCAAACAGTCTGGCCCTGGTTGGCCCATTTCAACGCGCGTTCGATAACCTGTAGATCAAGGTGTTGCATTAACTAGCCGCCTCCATGGGGAGTTGAAGAGAGGCCTTCAGTGAGTCGCGAATGGTGTCAGGGGTAAAAGGGGGATGGGTAAAGCGCACCCCCGTGGCATCAAAAAGCGCATTGGCAATCGCAGGAGCGCCGGGTAGTGAGGCGGACTCTCCAACGCCGAGTGGGGGCAGTTCAGGGCGATCAAGCAGCATGACGTTGATGGGAGGGAGCTCCGAGAAACGCAGAATAGGGTAGCCGCCCCACTCTTTGCTGGTCGGTAAACCATCCTCAAAGGTCACCCGCTCCTTTAATGTGCGGCTGAGCATTTGGATCACATTGCCATGCACCTGATGGCGAACGCCAGCGGGGTTCACCATTAAGCCCGCATCCTGACCTACATATAAATTCTCGACGACAATCCGTCCACTCTTCATGTTGACTTTAAGCTCAATTACCCAGGCGGCGAGCGCGGCGCCAAAGCCGGGAAACTTACTATGCACGTACTGGGCGTAAGCGAAGCCTCGGCCGTAGCGCCACTCACCCTCGCTTGTTGGGTTGGTGTTAGCGACGCTGGGCTTCCAGTTCGCACGTTCGGCTAACGCTTCGACAAGCTCGCAAGCGCGACTATCGGCTAAGTAGCGCAGTCGATAGGCGACCGGATCTTCATTTGCCAAATAGGCAAGCTCATCGATATAGCTTTCATGGGCGAAGGTGCTGGGCAATGCTGAGACACCACGTAGCCAAGAGGCGCGAACCAGAGTCGGCACGTCGTCGCAGACTATTTGGCGATGAGGGTAGCGGTAGGGCGGCACCGACGTTCTATCTCCCATCTCAAAGGGGATATCAATAGGTGAGGCAGCACCGGTCAGCAATAGTGCCAGGGTAGGCGCACTATTAGAGGGGTAGCGCGTATTGAAGCGATAGCCTGCCGGGCTGCCATCTGCGTTTAAGCCGCCCTGGATCGCCATATACTGAGCAGCCCCTTTGGGCTCCCAGGTGTGCTCCTGCTCACGGGTGAGTTGCACACGGACGGGGCGGCCAACCGCCTGGGAGAGTAGTACGGCATCCGCGCCAACGTCGTCGGCGCAATTGCGACCATAGCAGCCCGATGTTTCCATGCGGGTAATGGTGATTACACCTTCATCCAAACCGGTAAGGCGGGCGAGGTCGGCGCGCAGGCTATGTGGATTTTGGGTGCCCGACCACACGTGAAGACCACTTTTATTGGCATCGGCAACGGAGCACGAAGGGCCAATGGAGCCGTGCAGCTGGAAAGGCCACACATAGTGACGATTGAGCGGATATTGCGCGGCGGCTAGCGCATTGTCGAGGTCGCCTTCATCGAGGAGTATGCGCTGCTTGTTAGGTAGGTCGAGCAGTGCTTGCTCTATGTTGTCCAACGGTGGCAAGCCTTCGATGGGTCGCCACTGGACCTTTAGCTGTCTGGCCGCGGCAGCAGCCTGCTCTTCACGCTCGGCCACCACACCAACAAAGTCACCGACCACCACGACGCTTACCACGCCCGGCAAATGTGCCACAGAGCTTTCATCAACCGCGATTAAACTGTTGCCAATAAAGTCGCCGCTATCATGGCCTACATAAGGCGGGCGAATCACTCGCCCATGCAGCATATCGGGCAGGCGTAGGTCGTGGATAAAGGTCAATTGCCCGGTGGCCTTGGCGGGTATATCCACGCGAGAGGTCGATTGGCCGACCAGGGTATAGTGGCTGACCGGCTTAAGCGGTACCTCATTGGCAAGCTTTAATGCATGGCGGGCGCCCCGCAGCAACGCTCCAAAGCTCACGGATGAGTGATTATCATCACTGGGCATAATAGCGCCGTTTTGGCAGTTAAGTAGTGAGCGCTCAGTGTCAAAGTGCTTTGCTGCCAGTGTTAATAGATACTCCCGCGCTTGAGCCGCCGCACGGCGTAGAGGTTCGGCAGTGATTTGAATCGACGCACTGGCAATGGTGGGGCCTTGGTTGGGAGCTTCAACAGAGTTGCCCAGCACCATGGTAACGCTGTCGAACGCGACGCTAAGCTCTTCCGCAACAATTTGAGCGAGCGCCGTGCGTATCCCTGTGCCCAAGTCTACGTGGCCGTTGAAAGCCACGATGTGGCTATCGCTCAGCACGGCAATGAATATCTCAGGCTCATGGGGAGTGAAGTTTGAGTGTGTACCTGGCTGTCCGGGCGCGGGCTTAGGCGGTGTAACCGGGTCGCGATAGATCACCAGCACATTAGAACCATACAGCAGTGACTCTCTTGTATAGCCTGATTTATCAGCCATGCTTGCCTCCCACGCTAGCGTTTTAAGTAATCAGTGCAGATGAATTTGAGGTGATCAACGAGCAATAATTAAGGTAAAATTATAGCGTGTACGCCATAAAAGCATGGTGAATTGATCCAGCGCAAGCAGTATTTAATACGTTGATGCATCATTTTGTTAACCAGTGCCATACTCGATACACGTCGTCGCTAATGATTAAGGAGATGGAATGACAACGGATAGTGCGCTCAAACACTCGTCTTCCGGCGAGCACCCCACGCCTTCAGAGCAGGGGTATGATTTTTCTGAGCAAGTAGGGCATCTACTGCGTAAAGCCTACCAGCGGCACACGGCTATTTTTCAGCGTTACAGCAGCGATAAACAGCTTACGGCCATTCAGTTTGTCACGCTGTGCACGGTGATGGAGCGAGGCCCTAGTTCGTTAACCGATATTGTTAACGTCACGGCGATTGATCCAGCCACCATCCGTGGTGTTATTAAACGCCTTAAAGCACGTGAGTGGATCTCGCTGACCACCGATCCTAATGATCAGCGTAAAGTTATGGTAGTGATCACTGAGTCCGGTGCGGCATTGGTTGAGGGCATGGTGCCCAGTGCCAAGCAGATCAGTGATCAGACCATGAAAAATCTCAACCCGGCAGAGCGGATCGCTTTGATGCATCTGCTGAAAAAAATGAACGCGGACGAATGACACACCAGCGGTGCCCATTTCAGCTGCGTTTTTGGGCACTCTTAGCGTTTCATTAAGTACCCCAGTGCTTCATCCAGTCCAATCACATCCCCATATTTGCTATTGATATCAAACAGGTTAGCTTCATGGGGTGCGGGGTGGCGGTCGCCCACGCAGTCACGTACTACCATCACCCGAAAGCCGTGCTGTAGGCCATCCACTGCGGTGGCGCGAATGCAGCCGCTGGTGGAACAGCCGGTAATGATCAGCGTATCGATGCCCATGGCGACCAGCGTGGAAGCAAGCGAAGTACCAAAGAACGCGCTGGCATACTGTTTGGTCATCACCAGTTCATCGTCGTTAGGCGTCACCTCGGGGCAGAAGTCGGCGTAAGGGTTGCCCGCCACCATCGCTCGCATTACCGGGGCCTTCTTGACCCAAATGCCGCCATCGATTTGATCCGGGGCGTGATAAAGGATGTTGGTGTGGATAACGGGGGTGCCCGTACGCCGCGCGGTATTGAGCAGCGGTGGCATATTAGCCACCGCATCCACCACGCCCTGGGCAAATAGCGGCGAGCCTGGGGTGGTGTAACCTTGCATAAAATCAACCACCAGTAGCGCGGGCTTTTTACCAAAGCCAATGCGCCCATCCCACACGCCTTTGTAGTTGTCCGAGGCCGTATTATCAGTATTGTGCTGCGACATGGTGGTCTCCTTAATCAGCACTCTAAATCGTTAATCAGCACCTGATCTCGTTAGTAAGCCCCCGACAAGAGAGCACCCGCGCCCGGTACGATGGGCTCCAGGTCAAGCGCCTTGAGCATGGCGTAGGTAGTCGCGATAGCTGCGGTCACCACCGGCTTACCGGTCAGGGCTTCAACCTTGGCGACGGCCGGTAGCGATGGCATTTGCACACAGGCCGACAAGACGATCGCGTCCACGTTACTTAAATCAAGACTGGCAACGATTTCGGGGAGTTTGGCGGGGTCGTGGCGAGCGACATCCAGGTTATTCGGTATTTCAAGCGCTCGGTAGTCGAGCACCTCAATGCCCTCCTGACGGATGTAGTCGACCACCATTTCGGTCAGCGGCTTCATGTAAGGTGCCACTACCACCACACGTTTGGCTTTCATCACACCCAGGGCATCAACCAGCGCTCCGGCGCTGGTGACCACCGGCGTGTCGCAGCCATTCTCTTCGGTGCGGCTGCGCAAACGCTTTTGCGACGCTCGGTGGTAGCCGGGTCCCATCGCCATAATGGCAACCAGGCAGGCATACCCCATCACATCTACTGCTGCATCGGAGAGTTCCAAGGCACAGCGGTCAGACTCACCATCCATCGCGGCCAGCTCGTCCTTGCTGACGGTTTTCATGCGCATGCGGCTGGAGTGAAAAGTAAAGCGTTCCGGACGAATCAACTGCCGTGCAGTGAGCATGGCAGGTATCTCAGTCTCCATGGTGATATTGGAGCTGGGGACGATCTGGCCGATACGGTATGTCTTGGTCATGGAGTTGTTAGGCATAGTGCTGTGCGTCATGATCATTGGCCTTGGTTAGAGTTGTGTACCCAGGAAGTCTTCAAACGCGGCAAAAAAGCCGTCGACGTCATCCCAGGGAATCATATGGCCCGCCTGTGCTGCGGTTGTGATGCGAATGGTCGGCAGCAGGTCGAGAATCTCAGCGCGATCTTCATCCTGGATAACCCCGCCCTTGCCTGCACACATTAGTAGTGTGGGCACTTTGATAGTGGGGAAATCCTGGTGGATATCGACGCTGTGGAACTCCTCAAATGCCTGAACAATGGCGGGCTCAAAGCAAGTGTGTAACCACTCAGCGCGTAACCGCAGCTGCTCATCACTCCAAGTGGGGCAGTAGTGGCGCATAGTGTCGATGCTTGCGCTCCGGGTGCAGTCGCGAATCGAGTCCACATACCAAGGCAGCTTGCTGGGGTACTCTCGGCGCCCTGGTCCTGAAACCGGCGGGTCGATAAGTACCAGTTTATCGATGCCCTTTGCACCGCGATTCATGGCGCGCAGCGCAAAGCGCGCGCCCATGGAATGGCCAGCCAGAATGATATTGCTTAGACCGAGCGCATCGATAAAGGCGATTACATCGTCGGCGCAGGTGTCGGTGTCATAGGCGAGGTCGGGGCCGGAGGACGACAAACCGCGCCCTCGGACATCCAGCACATAGGTGTCGAAGTGCTTGCCTAGCCGCTCGGCCACAAAGCTCCAGGTGATCGCCGGGCTGGTGATGCCGGGGATTAGCACCAGCGGTTGGCGTGCTGTCTCGGCGCTGTCACCAAAGCGTAGGTAGTGCTGACGAATGCCATTGGCGTGTACATTGGCGCCATAGAGATAGGTACTGCTCATGCCGGGCTCCCTTGGCTGGTGGGTTGCTTCAGCGGTACTTCAAAAGGGTCGTAGGCGAATACCCAGGCCGGGTCTTCGTCTTCACGTAACCAGGTATTGTCGTGAGAGACCTGCTGAACCCGCGAAGCGCGTTCAAAACGGTTGGTGCGGTAAAGCTCGAAAGCCTGTTGGTAGTGCTCGGCACCTACTTCTTCCAGGCAGCGTACCAGCATGGCGGCGTCTTCGATGGCCATGGCAGCACCCTGGGCCATATGGGGCTTCATTGGGTGGCAGGCATCGCCCAGCAGCACTAGTCGATTTTCATGCCACAGTGGCAGCGGGTTGCGCTCCAGCAAGGGCCATTTGGTGACGGTTTCGGTACAGTCAATCAGTGCTTGTACGGTGGGGTGGTAACCTTCGAATGCTTTGCGCATCTCTTCCCGGGAGCTGTCGACGAAGGACGTGCCGTGGTTCCAATCGGGCTCTGGCACACCGGTCACGTAGTAATACTCTTTCTCGTCGCCGGTCACGAAGTACACCATCATGTGTCGGTCTTCTGACCACCACTTCACGCAGGCTTCGAAATCCAGGTCGTATGCCTTGAGTTTTTCGGCAGAGATGATGGCTCGGTGAGCGACCCAGCCGCTATAGATCGGCGCCTCTGGGCCCAGCAGCTTCTCGCGCAGCCGCGAATTGACCCCGTCTGCGCCGATCACTAAGTCGGCCGCTTCCGTGGTGCCGTCAGCGAAGGTCATGACGACCTTGTCGCCGCTGTCGTCGACATCGACCAGGCGCTTATCGAAGTAGAGGTTGTCCTGGTCGAGCGTGCTGACCATCAATTCGTGCAGATCGCCACGGTGTACGGTGATATAGGCTGCGCCATAGTTTTCGCGCGCAAACTCGCCTAGCGGGATACGAGACTGGTACTCGCCGGTCATGCCGTTGCGACTGAACCAGTAATCGGGGTGTGAACCCATGGTATTGAGCTGCTCTTCAATACCAATGCGGCGCATTACTTTCATCACGTTGGGGCCAAGGTGAATGCCTGCCCCGAGGCGAGCAAACGCGGGTGCCTGTTCGTACACCTTGGTGGGGTAGCCCGCTTTCTGTAGTAGCGCGCCTGCAGCGGCGCCGCCAAGGCCCGCGCCAATAACGGCTATGGTGGGTTTATTGTTCATATTCTGGTTTCCTCGCTGTTTTATTCGCTTATCACTCGTTTCTTCACCCAACACCTGTTTTCACGCAACGCCTCAGGGGAGCTGACATGGTTGACTTTCTTGGAAGGTGTTTGTGAATGCTATAAAACAACGTATACACCATTTATTTTTTGGTCAAGAATTAGTTTTGAAATTATTTTTCAACGAAAATAAGGTGGTGTTTTTATTTAATGGCATGAATTTAAAGTATTAATGGCTGTTTTTTTGATTTTTTGCCAAAACTTGAAAAGCGCATGCATTGAGTGCTATACGTTTATTAGGCTTGTTTTTGTGGTGTATGCACCTTTAATGCTCGGTGGGTGTCCGCTCTGCATTCAGTTGGTGCAAGTCGATTGGCCGTATGTGAATTGGAGCTGAAAATAGGCTGGTTGAAGACGCTACGAAGCGTGTTTGGCAGGCAGTATTTATTAGTAATATCTAAGTCATACCCAAGCCCTATTCAGAGCAAGAGGGCGGGCTTAACAATAACGATGATGACCCCCTATGACGCTAAAGCTAACTATCAATGGGCACGAACACGAGTTGGCCGTGCCGCCACAGACACCATTGCTCAATGTGTTGCGTAATGACTTGGCGCTCAATGGGCCTAAGTATGGCTGTGGTTTGGGTGAGTGTGGAGCATGCAGCGTATTGATTGATGGCATGGCCGCACGCACCTGCGTGCTGCCCGTGTCTGCTGCTGTTGGTCATGAGGTAACCACCCTTGATGGTCTTTCCCATGGCGATGAGCTTGACCCTGTTCAGCAAGCCTTTATCGATGCTCAGGCAGCCCAGTGTGGCTACTGTTTGAACGGCATGATCATCACTATTCGTGCGTTGCTAAATCATAATGCCCAACCCTCTGCACATCAGATTCGCACCGCTTTAGAGCATAATCTCTGCCGATGTGGCACCCATGTTGAAATTCTCCAGGCAGCGGAGCGTGCCGTAGTTATTAACGCGGCCGCGTTGCAGGAGGCTTGTCATGAGTGAAGGGGCGATGCGCTATGGCCAGCAAAAGCAGACCGACATCCCCGCGCTGCTAGCGAAGGCGCGTTTTGGTGTCGTGGTGCGTCCACCTTACTACCGGTGGAATGGCGAGCGTTTTGAGAGTGATCGCTTAGTTGGCGTCGATCACAATAGCATTGCCTCACTCTCTGGCTCTATTGAAGTCGTGGTGGATGGGAATTTTGTGGCGGTGGTTGCCGATAGTTTGGCCTTGGCGACCGATGCCGCGAAACAGTTGAAGATTGAGTGGCAGGCCGTTCAACAAGCATCCGAAAAAGTGCCTGAAAGAGGTCAAGAGCCCTCTGAGTTGCCTGTTGTAAAGCCTAGCCATTCGGACATGCATTCGAATCATGAGTATGGCTGGCCGAGTCGCATGCGCTGGGGCAATCACCCCAGTTGGGTAATTGCCGATTGTCGCGACCAACAATTGAGTGTGTGGGGGCAAACCGTCACCCCTGCGGCGCTTAAACAGGACCTAAGCCGGTTAACCGCGCTGGATATTAGCCAGATTGAGCTTTACAGCGCTGATGGTAAGCACACATCAAACCAGGCCTCAGGGCTGGGTCGCCATTGCGGTGACGATGCCGCCGTGGATGCGGCGTTGATGTCGCGGAAGGTGGGTGGCCCGGTAGCCGTTTGGCTCGATGCCCACTACGCCAAGGATGCCCAGGCATTAGGCCAAGCGCAGCGAATTAGCCTAAGCGCGGACATTGCCAGTAGTGGTGAGATAGCACGTTATCATTATCAGCAGGCCAACCTCACGGGTGAGGTGGCTGGCGTAGGGTTGCTGTTAAGCGGTAGGGCCGCGATAACCACCGCTAGCGCGGAGGCCACCGCCGGTGAGCAAGACACAACGCCATTCTCGCCCTATGTATTTCGCGACCAATACCTTGCCGCACGTTCCCAGCCAGCGTCACTCTCCACTAATGCCACCTTGATGGGGATACAACAGACGTTTGCGCGGGAGTCTTTTTTAGATGAGGTTGCCCGCGAGAGTGACCAAGACCCTGTCGCGCTGCGGCTTCGCCATCTTGACGATGCACGTGGCATAGCGTTGATAGAGTCCGTGGCTAAACGGGCCGAATGGCTAAGGGCGTCCAATCCATCAGCGGACGCTTCACCCCAGGATCTACTGCGCGGGCGGGGCTTTGCCTACTCGCAGTTGCCCGATCGGAATCTGCGCGTGGAATCGGGAGTGCGCTCGGCCTGGATTGCCGATGTGGAGGTCAATCTTGTCACCGGCGATGTTCAGCTTACCCGTTTGGTGGTGGGGCAAGATGCTGGCCCTGATGTGGATACTGATCGCCTGCAGCAAACGCTACAGGCCCGAGTACTGGGCGAAGCGCGTCCCCTTTTGGGGCAAGCGCCCAGTTTCGACGAGTGGGGTGACGGCAGTCGTACGCTAGCGAAAAGTGACTATTCAGCGGGCTTACCAGCCAGTGCTTCTTCGCTAAGCCCTGCTGAGCAGGGTGTTAATCACAGCGTCAGCGAAGATGTGTTAAGCGGTGCGGAGCTATCGCCAGGTGTTGCGGTAATCGCCAATGCACTTTTTGATGCCACCGGCCTACGTTTTCGCCAACCACCGTTTACCGCCAAACGCGTTCGCCAAGCATTTGAAGCCTCTACTACAGAAGAAACTAGACTCCCAATTAAAAAATTTAAACAGTCGCGATCCCCGAAGCGTCGATGGTTAGCCGCGGCAGCGTTCACCACTATTGCGGGCACTGCGGCCATGGCCTGGCCGTGGAAAGGCGCCATTGCGCCTGTTTCTCGGCCAGCCGCCAACCTCTATTCCGCCGAGACCATTGAGCGCGGGCGACTCGTCGCGGCGGCAGGCGACTGCGCCGCATGTCATACCACAGAGGGTGGCTTGACCAATGCCGGTGGGCGCGAATTTGAAACTCCTTTCGGGACGCTCTACAGCACTAACATTACCCCGGATGAGGCGACGGGGATTGGCCAGTGGTCTTACGCAGCCTTTGAACGCGCTATGCGCCATGGCATTAGCCGTGATGGCAGCCACCTGTATCCCGCGTTCCCCTATACGGCATTTGCCAAGACCAGTGATGCCGATTTACAGGCGCTTTACGCCTACTTAATGGCTCAGCCTGCTGTCGCGACTGAAAAAAACGCCAATGCGCTCGCGTTCCCCTTCAGCGTGCGTAGCTTAATGGCAGGCTGGAATACGCTTTATCACGATGCCACTCCTTTCCAGCCTGACCCCATGCAAAGCGAGCTGTATAACCGGGGAGCCTATCTCGCCGAAGGGTTGGGCCACTGCAGCGCCTGTCATAGCCCCCGTAATGCCATGGGGGCTGAGAAAAACGGCGCGGCGTATTTTGCCGGTGCCTTTGTAGATGGTTGGGAAGCACCACCGCTTAATAGGCTGTCGCGTGCGCCCATCCCGTGGAGTGAAACATCGCTTTACGACTATCTGCGCCACGGCGAATCTGAGCTTCACGGCGTTGCCTCTGGCCCTATGGCCCCGGTGGTAGCGGGGCTGGCGGAGCTACCTGAATACGATGTGCGGGCGATTGCTCACTATGTGGCCGCCCAAATGCAGGCACCAACCGGGAATAGCGATGCGGCGGTGGCGGACGCGACGCAGCGCGTGGCCAGTGCGGCCGTTAGCTCAACAGGGCTAGAAGCAGGGGAGCGGCTCTTCGAGGGCGCCTGTGCGGCGTGCCATGTCGACTCTGGCGTTCCTAGCTTTTCGAGGGCGAGCACTAATCTGGCGCTGAATACCAACTTGCACAGCGACCATCCAGATAACGTTATTCAGTCAATTTTGGGCGGTGTTCATGCCGAACATGTTCCCGGTATCGGTAGCATGCCAGGCTTTGCCGACAGCTTTAGTAATACCCAGGTCGCTGATTTGACGGCCTATCTCCGAGCGCGCTTTGCTCCAGAGAAAGCACCTTGGCAACAAGTAAAACAACGCATCACAGAGTTACGCCAGCCTCACTACAACAACACTCACTCTACTCCCTGACGTAATAAAACGAGGTGGATTATGAAACGCAGTAAATGGATATGGCTAGTATGGGCAGTTGTCCTGCTGAGCTACCTAGTGCCTTACACCCTTCTAAGCGGAGTCGCGTTCTGGTACGGCAGCTTCCTGTTTTGGATGTTGGCAGGGCTGATCATCATTGCGCTGAATGTGTTTATCACTAAAGATTTTGAGGAGCACAGCAATGACTGAGTCACTCATCTGGTGGTCGATTGCCATCTACTTATTGATCGCTATTGGCATTGCGATTATGTCTCGCCAAGGTCCTTCCGAAAGTATGTCGGGATACTTCCTGGGTAACCGACAAATGAACGGCTTTGTCTCGGCGCTGAGTTACAGTGCCACTACCTACAGTGCTTTTATGATGGTGGGCTTGGCAGGTCTTACCTATGCTGGCGGCGTGGGAGCGCTCGGTTTTGAAATTATCTATTTCGCCGGTGTGTCGCTTGTGGCTATCTTCGGGCCAAAATTCTGGGCGGTGGGCAAGAAGTTTGGCTTTGTAACCCCCAGCGAGATGTTGGGCCACCGCTACAACAGCAAACATGTGGCCATGGCTGTCTCGATTGCCAGTTGCATCTTCCTGATTCCCTATTCAGCCGTTCAGCTCGCAGGTGTCGGTTACCTGTTACAGGGGATTACTGATGGCGCGATTACCTTTACAACTGGGGTGGTGCTGGCCACTGCCATTGCCATCTTCTTCTCCTATATCGCGGGTATTCGTTCGGTGATGTGGACCGACTCGCTCCAGGCCATCATGATGATTGTTGCCTCAACCCTGGTGGCCTTCTTGGTGATCCAAGGCCTGGGTGGTTTCGGCGCACTATTCGATACGCTGGCAACGGAACATCCACAGTCGCTGACAGTGCCCGGCCCTGGCTTGTTCAGCTTTGTCACTTTCCTGGGACTTACTATTCCCTGGTTCTTCTTTAGTATTTCCAACCCGCAGGTCAGTCAACGCCTGTTTATGCCTTCCTCGCTGCGCTCCATGCGCCACATGCTGATTGGCTTCCTGGTATTTGGTTTTATCTACACCATGGTCTCTGTGCTTTGGGGCTTCTCTGCTTTAGCCGCTTTCCCAAGTCTTGCAAGCGCAGATTTAGCCACGCCTACGCTGCTGGCCTCGGAGTTTGTGCCGCCAGTCTTAGGGGTGATTGTGATGATCGGCATCATGGCTGCCGCCGTCTCCACCATCGATTCAATCATGCTGACGCTGGCATCTATGGTCTCCCGCGACGTCTATGCGAACGTTAAACCGAACGTCAGTGAAAAGCGCCAACTGCTGGTAGGTAAGTTCGTGGTGCCGGTGATCGCACTGATGGCGCTGGCCTTTGCCGAGCTCCAGCTTGACCTGATTGCAGTGCTGTCGGTAGCTGCTTCCTCCGGTCTGGTAGCCATGGTGCCGGCACTTATCGGTGCCTTCTATTGGAAGCGCGGTACTGGCGTCGGTGCGCTGGTAAGCGTAGTGGGCACCAGCGCCTTTGTGCTGTTGATGTATGCCACTGGCAATTCGCTGTTGGGTCTGCCCGCTGGCGTATGGGGAATTGTGGTCGCTAGTGTGCTGTTTGTCGGCGTTAGCCTTATGACTAAGCCTCATCAAGCCTCTTCGGACGCTTTCTTTACCGCCATCGCGGAAGAGCTGAATAAAAAGCGCCGTACTACCACCGATCAAGCGACGAAAGAAGCGGCTGCCTAATTGACGTTCAGCTTTGAACCGATAACACCATAGAGCGCTTGGCGTGCCCAAAGGTGAGCACGAGCGCTCTCAGTTAACACTTCCCGATACAGCATAGCGGTGTTTCCGTTTGGGGAGTTAGGAGACTTTATGGATCACTCAAGCTTTGTCGAAATTTGCCTCTATCAGCTAAAAATGTCCGGCGTACATGAAGGCGAAAAACTCGTTGTACTGACCCAAGGAAGCGAACGCCTAAATTATGCGGATGCCTTTATGGCGGCGGGGCAGCGTTTAGGTGCCAATATGTACCACATGCGGTTACCCGCGCCGCTACCTACAGGAGGCTGGGCCGTGGGAGCAACGGGGCTTGCTGGTATGCCCGATGCGGTGGAAGCGCTTAAGAACTGCGACATGTTGATCGACTGTATTTTCCTGCTGTTCTCTCCCGAGCAAATGGCGATCCAAGCCGCGGGCACGCGCATCTTGACGGCGGTTGAACCGCCCGAACTACTGGCCAGAATGCTGCCCACTAAGGAGTTAAGGGAAAAGGTTGAGCTAGCCGCCGCGCTGCTGGAAAAAGCCAAAGTGATGCGCATCACCTCGCGCCATGGCACCGATGTGACCTATCAACTGAATACTTATGAGACAGTTGCTGAATATGCCTGTACCGACGAACCGGGGCGTTGGGATCACTGGCCCTCTGGCTTTGTGTTTACCGGGGGGGATGACGATGGTGTTGATGGCACCATCGTGGTGGCGCCGGGCGATATTTTGCTACCTCAGAACATGTATGTCAGAGAGCCGATTACCTACACCATTGAAAAGGGCTGGATTACCGACATACGCGGTGGCTTGGATGCAGAGTTGGTGAAGTCCTATATGGATAGCTTTAACGATCCGCGCGGCATGGGCATGAGCCATGTGGGCTGGGGCATGAACCCTAATGCCAAGTGGCACCGCATGGTGCCGGGGGAGTTCCCGGGTGGCATGGGGATGGAGCCGCGTAGTTTTTATGGCAACGTGATGTTCTCCACCGGCCCGAACAGCGAGCTAGGTGGCACAAATGATACCGCCTGCCACTTGGATATCCCGATGCGTAATTGCTCACTGTTTCTTGATGATAACCCCATCGTGATTGATGGTGATATTGTCGTAAAAGAGCTGCAGATGGACAGAAACTGACAGGCAAGCAATACATAGTGCAAAGAGTAGGCAAAGAGTAGTGCGAAGATGAACGCAACGATGTCATTGCGTGTTTAAGTATGCCGCTTGCCGCTCGAGTATGACTTAACCGATAGCGACGCTCCTGTCCATGGTGGAATTCTCCATGGACATTGCCGTGTCTCGATGCCAGAAAACATCCCCCCGTAGTTGACTTTGCCATGTCTATGACAGGTTGATTTTCAACGCTAATTGTCCCCCCAGAAATTGTACTGCGCCACAGACTCGCCTTATGGTCATTAATAACTATTAGGCAAAAAATATAAATCAATAGGGAGCCTGGGGATGTGTAGAGGCATGTGTTGAATCGTGCACTTACCTTTGCGCAACAGGGCTTTTAACGGGGAATGTGCATGAATGAGACCCTTGCAGATGCTGGGGGGACGACGGCGGCAGCGGCAGAAGTACTGTCGAGTTTTGCCCGCTTCGTCAATGTCCAAAAGAGCTATGACGGTGTTGAACTGGTCGTCAAAGATTTCAATCTTGATATCCGCAAGGGTGAATTCGTCACCCTGCTGGGTCCTTCGGGCTCTGGAAAGACCACCTGTCTGATGATGATGGCAGGCTTCGAAACCCCCACCCATGGTGAGATTCTGCTGAACGACGAGCCAATTAGTGGCTTGCCGCCGCACAAGCGTGGCATTGGCATGGTCTTTCAGAACTATGCGTTATTCCCGCACATGACGGTGGCCGAGAATCTAGCTTTTCCGCTTGAGGTACGTCATCTCAGCAAAGCGGAGATTAAAGAGAAAGTGGCTAAAGCACTGGCCATGGTGCGCCTGGAAGAGTTTGGTGATCGCCGCCCAGCGCAGCTCTCTGGCGGCCAGCAGCAACGGGTAGCATTGGCCCGCGCGCTGGTCTTTGAGCCTGATCTGGTGCTGATGGACGAACCACTGGGCGCGCTGGACAAGAATCTTCGCGAAGAGATGCAGTACGAGATCAAGCGCATTCACGCCCGTCTTGGGGTAACCATGATCTACGTCACCCACGACCAGACCGAAGCACTGACTATGTCTGATCGGATTGCGGTCTTCAACGATGGCATTGTGCAGCAGTTAGCTTCTCCGGACGAACTCTACGAGCGGCCGGAAAATGCCTTTGTGGCGTATTTCATCGGCGAGAACAACCGCTTGGTGGGTGACGTTATCGAGCACCTCGGTAGCGACTGCAAGGTGCGCCTGGATAGCGGCGATATAGTGATCGCCAAAGCGGTGGCGGCGGGCGACGTAGGCTCGCGTACAACGCTGTCACTGAGGCCCGAGCGGGTCAGCATCCTGCCGGATGATATCGACGGCGCGCAGTTCGACAACCAGTTCAGCGCAACGGTGCAGGAGGTTATCTACCTTGGCGACCATCTACGCACGCGGGTGTCGGTGTGCGGTAATGATGACTTTATTTTGAAAACGCCCAATGCCCAAGGGGGTGGGGTGATGCGCCCCGGCCAACACATTCAGGTTGGCTGGTCGAGTGCCGATTGCCGCGCGTTAGATGCATGAGCCGGACGGCAGTCAAGTGCGCCGTTTCTCGGTATCCAATGATGCCGACGGCGATGACAACAGCAAACGGAGAGTCTCTATGAAAATCAGCAATCGCGTTGCTAAGACAAGTGTCGCTGCCGTGGGGATATCGGCACTTGCCGTGGCGGTTAGTGCCCATGCCCAGCAGACGCTGAATATTGTTTCTTGGGGCGGTGCTTACAGCATGAGCCAGCACGAGGCTTACGATAAGCCGTGGATAGAGAAGACTGGCGACGAGATTGTCAATATTGACCGCAGTGGTAACGCTTTGGCCGGTCTGCGTGCTCAATCTCAGGCTGGCAACGTGACCTGGGATTTAGTCGACATGCTGCCCGCCGATGCCATGATCGCCTGCGACGAAGGGCTTATCGAGCCTCTCGACCACGATGAACTGCTGGCCGACGCCCCGGACGGTACACCGCCAAGTGAGGACTTCGTCGAAGGGGGCTTGGGTGACTGCTTTGTGGCGTCCATCGTCTACTCCAATATTGTCGCCTTCAATAGCGAGATGTTCCCAGAGGACGCTCAGCCCAGCACCATTGAGGATGTCTTCGACCTGGAAAACTACCCCGGCAAGCGAGCTCTGCTGCGCAAGCCGATTAACAATATGGAATGGGCCTTGATCGCCGATGGTGTCGATCGTGATGACGTCTACGCCATGCTTGAGACCGAAGAAGGCGTGCAGCGAGCCTTCGACAAGCTAGATACCATCAAAGATGAGGTTATCTGGTGGGAAGAGGGCGCCCAACCACCTCAACTGTTGGCCGATCAGGAAGTCGCCTTTGCCTCCGCCTACAATGGTCGGATCTTTAATGCCATGGTCACTGAAGACCAACCTTTCGAAATTATTTGGGATGCGCAGGTGTTCGAACTGGATGGCTGGGTGGTGCCCACCGGCAAGCTCGACAAGGTGAAGGATTATCTCCATTTCGCCACCGATACCCAGCGACTCGCTGATCAGGCTCAATACATTTCCTATGGGCCGGCACGTCTTTCTTCCTCTGAGCTAGTGTCCACCCATGCCGAAACCGGTATCGATATGACGCCGCACATGCCAACTCACGAGCCGAACTTCGCAACGGCGCTGCAAAAAGATGATCTGTTTTGGGCTGACTACAACGATGAGCTGACCCAGCGCTTCAACGCCTGGTTATCCCAGTAAGGCGCTGCCGCCGTCCGTCGATAAGCGGGCGGCGGCATACCGATAGCTGGTCGTTGCTGATCGCTTTTCTTGCCTGACGGAGGGATCTACGTGTCCGAATCGCCTGCAGCTCCTCTGACAACGGCCGATGGCGTGCCGCTCAAGGTTAGCCTGCGTCGCACCGTGCGACGCTCTAAAATCAAGGCGCTGTTGCTGGTTGCGCCGCTATTGGCATTTCTGTTGATCGCCTTTCTGATGCCCTTGTTCGAAATGCTGTGGCGTAGTGTCGATAACCCTGAAGTGTCTACCCATCTATCACGAACCGTTGCGGCGCTGGAAGACTGGAATGGACAGTCACTACCCGATGAAGCCGCCTTTGCCGCCTTGGCTGAGGACCTTCGCGTCGGTCAGCAGGAACGCAACCTGGGGCTGTTGTCCAGTCGGCTGAATTATGAAAAGTCGGGCATGCGTTCGACCATTAGCCGCACGGCGCGCCGCGTTGGTGGTTTGGAGCCGCCGTATCGCGAGTCGCTGATCGAGGTCAACGATACCTGGGGAGAACTCGATACCTGGAAGCTGATCCAGCGTGAGGCGTCGCCCTACACCATTTCGTATTATCTGGCAGCGGTCGACCGTCAGTTGAACGCGGACGGTGAGATCACCAAAGTGCCGGAACATATGCAGATCCACGCCACCCTGTTTTGGCGAACGCTATGGATGAGCGCTGTCATCACGGGACTGACGCTAGCGCTCGGTTTTCCGGTGGCCTTTTTGCTGGCGAATCTGCCGATGCGTCACTCTAACCTGCTAATGATCCTGGTACTGCTGCCGTTCTGGACCTCGTTGCTGGTACGCACCACCACCTGGATTGCCATCCTGCAGTCACAGGGGGTGCTCAATGACGTGATGGTGGCCCTCGGCGTGATCGCTGATGAGGCGCGGTGGCAGATGATCCACAACAAGATGGGCACGATCATCGCCATGACGCATATCCTGCTGCCTTTTATGATTCTCCCGCTTTACTCGGTGATGAAAACCATTCCACCCAGCTATATGCGCGCCGCCCGCTCGTTGGGCGGCAAGCCGTTCCTCAGTTTTCGTCGGGTCTATTTCCCGTTGACGATCCCGGGCATTGCCGCCGGTGGTATCTTGGTATTCATACTATCGATTGGCTACTACATCACACCGGCGTTGGTGGGTGGGCAGTCGGGTCGCTTTATCACTAATTACATCGCCTACCACATGCAGACCTCGCTCAACTGGGGACTGGCGGCTGCGATTGCCTCCATTCTACTGTTCGTAGTGATCATCTGTTATCTGGTATTCAATCGTCTGATCGGCGTCGACAAGGTCAAGCTGGGGTAAACGATGGCTATTCCTTCCTATGCCACCCGTGGCGAGCGCATTTGGCATTACATCTTTCTGGCTATTTGCGGACTGGTGTTCCTGTTTCTGATTGGGCCGCTATTGGTGATCATACCGTTGTCATTCAATGCGCAACCTTACTTCACCTTCAGCAAGGAAATGCTGACGCTCGACCCGGCCGGTTATTCGTTGCGCTGGTATCAGGATTTTTTCACATCGAGCGAGTGGCTCAATGCCATCAAAAACAGCTTTATCATCGGTATTGCGTCCACGCTGCTAGCCACAGTGCTAGGGACGATAGCGGCGCTAGGGTTATCGAGTCGGCATATGCCTGCGCGTGGCGCGATCATGGCGCTATTGATCTCGCCGATGATCGTACCGTTGATCATCTCTGCGGCGGCGATGTTCTTCTTCTTTTCCAAGGTCAATCTCGCCCAGACCTACGTAGGCGTCATCCTCGCGCATACGGCGCTCGGCATTCCCTTTGTGGTCATCACCGTGACCGCTACGCTATCGAGCTTCGATACGACGTTGATCCGCGCGGCGCATAGTCTTGGGGCTAACCCGACACGGACCTTCTTTAAGGTGGTATTGCCTCTAGTGACACCGGGAGTGGTATCAGGAGCGCTGTTTGCTTTCATTACGTCCTTCGATGAGGTAGTGGTGGTGCTATTCATTGCTGGGCCCGAGCAACGTACTATGCCGATTCAAATGTGGTCGGGCATTCGCGAGCAGATTAGCCCGACAATCCTTGCGGTTGCGACCCTGCTGGTGCTGCTTTCGATGCTGCTGCTTACCACGCTTGAGCTGCTACGTCGGCGTAGTGAGCGTCTACGGGGGCTTTCTCCGGACTGAGCCCAAGCAGAGCTGATGCTGTGTCGGTTCTCATCAGGAACGGTGAGGATCAGCACTTTATATGGCAGATTTTTGGCTAATCTGAGTGTGTCATAGATGGTTGCGTGGGTGTTACGCGACTCGACGGCATCGGCTTACTACTCTTCTACATATCCATGGCGAGCATGGAAGCGTTGCAGTTCCCTGACGCCAGGAGGCTGGCCGGTGAATATTTCGACATAGGCGGGGATGCGCTGCATACGCACTTTGATCGGCTCTTGAGTCTTCATCGAGATATAACCGATCTGGGTTAGGTAAATCGTGCGGCCACGGACGTTAGCCGCCAGTGAGTCATAACCGTAGCGCTGGAACATGCGTGTTAGGGCTTCGATGCGTGTGGCATCGGCAGCCTCGATTTCACTTACCACCGGCGCCGATTGTAGCGCCCAACTGCGCATGGCGAACTCTAGTGGAGAGTCGAATAAGTCAGGGTTCAACCAGCAGTCAAAGACATTAAGCATCGCCTCGACGATATTCTCGGCATAAGCTTCCGTCTGATGCACCAGCCCTTGGGTGTTCTTTTCACGCCAGCGTGCGATCAGTGCTTTGAGCAGTGACTCACGGTCTTTAAAGAACCAGTAGAAACTGGTCCGAGAAAGCTTTAGACGCTTGGCCAGGGGCTGAATACGTACGCTATCAATGCCTGATTCTAGTAGCGTCTCAAACGCCGCTTCAAGCCAGACATCTTGGGAGCCCTTGGTGGTGGGCGTATGAGAGGAGGGCATTGAGCTAACCTTTAGGAGTGTAGCGATATAGTGTACATATGTGTCTTTTGCCTGTACACGTGGTTAGTGCCTATGGCTGTATCCTAGTGACGGTTGATGATTAATGTTCCTATGCGTGCCGCCTAAACAAACCTGGCCCGCATTAGCGGGCCAGTGAATTGTGTATCTTGTGTTGAATGACGTCGCTAGCCTTGGGCTAGCTGTAACGTGGGAGCCTCGTGGCCTAGATTCTCAAGCATGCGAGCAGCGTACCAATTGACAAAATCGATAACACCGAACTCATAGGTTTCAGAATAAGGCCCAGGCTGATAAGCCTTTGAGTTGATACCGCGCTGGTTCTCTTCGGCGAGCTGGCGATCCTGGTCGTTGGTGGCATCCCATACTCGGCGAAGCTGTTCTGGGTCGTAGTCGACTCCCTCCACGGCATCCTTGTGGACAAGCCACTTAGTGGTTACCACGGTTTGTTGCGGACCAATTGGTAATACGCGAAATACCACCGCGTGATCGCCCATGAAATGGTTCCATGAGTTGGGCAGGTGAAGGATGCGTAGTGAGCCCATATCGGGGCTTGATAAACGTCCCATCAGTTTCTTGCTGCCGGGCTTACCATCCATTGTCATGGAGACAATGCCATCCAGTAGCGGCGTACGCGTCAGGCGGTTGCGTTTACCAAACCGTTTCAACTGGTAGGGTACCTGCTCGGCGTCCCAGTCTGCTTGTTTACGTGCCACCAGCGCTTTGTAGGCGGGGGTTGCGCGGGGGTCGTCGGTATCATCAAACTCTTGCAACGAATTAAGCAGTTCAGGGTGTGCGCCGTTACAGTGGTAGCACTCGCGATTATTTTCGATCACAAGCTTCCAGTTGGCTTGCTCAACGATGCTGGATTCGGTGGCAACCTTGACGTTGTCCATCTGGTACGGCTCAAGATAATGCTCAAGCGTTGTCAGAAAATCGTCAATGGCAGGTGGTTCATCGCTCAGGTTGATAAAGATAAAGCCGCCAGCGGTTTGGACGTTGACCGGCTTGAGGCCAAACTGGTTGAGGTCGAAGTCCGTGCCCATGTCGCTACCGGCAAACAGCAAGCGGCCATCAAGCTCGTACGTCCACTGGTGATACGGGCAGACGAGTTTCGCCACTTTGCCCTTATCTTTTACGCATAGGCGCGAACCACGGTGGCGGCACACGTTGTGAAACGCATGAATAACGCCTTCACTACCGCGGACAATAACGATGGGGTTGTCACCAATATCCAAGGTGATGAAGTTACCCTTGGTGGGGATCTCGCAGGTCATGCCTGCGAATAACCACTCTTTTTCAAAAATCTCTTGCATATCAATAGAAAACAGACGGGCATCGTTATAAAACGGCTGCGGAAGTGAAAAGGTACGTGCCCTTTCCTGCAGCATCTGGGCCGTTGATTCACGAGCCGCAGCGAGTGGATCGTCCATCCAATTAGAAACGCTTTTTTCCATACCAGTATCCTCGTAAACCTCCGCTTTCCCCTCAAGGGCTGCGTGGCGGCCGTTGGTCAAGATTGTTTATCTTGTTGTTCTGTTGCGTAACCTGGCGTTGTAGTCGAGTGGAGCCTGATGACATTGCCTGATTGTGTTTCAGGCTAACGCCTACCAATTATCTGCCCGCGACATCAGGTGGCGTAACGGCGACTAAAGAAGAGGTTTCTAAGCAATTAAGAGTGGCACGAGGTAAGTGCGCGTCGTTGTCAGGTAAGTCGGCTAAGAGGAGCGTCCCCAAAATGCATACCAACGGTGCTGGGCTATAGCCAATATAGTTCGGTAATGCATAGCGATGAAGGCTGGTCAGGCAGAGGCGATAATGACAACTAATTTCTTTAACCCGGTCACGACCCAAACCTGGACTAACGGCCGCCACCAAGTACGTTGCGTTAAGGTGATCCAAGAAACCCAGGATGTACGCACGTTCTGTTTCATGGCGGAGCAACCGGTACTGTTCTTCTTCAAGCCTGGCCAGTTTGTGACCCTAGAGCTTGAGATCGATAATCAGCCGATTATGCGATCCTATACAATCTCTAGCTCGCCCTCTATTCCTTACAGTTTTTCGATTACTGTTAAGCAGGTGCCGGGCGGCGTTGTGTCCAATTGGCTGCATGCCAATTTAAAGGTGGGCGATGAGCTGGTGGTACATGGACCGGTCGGTAACTTTAACTCGATCGACTTTCCTGCCGAGAAAGTACTGTTTCTTTCTGGCGGCGTTGGTATTACCCCTTTAATGTCTATGACACGCTGGCTTTTTGATACTAATGCCGCTGTTGATGTTGAGTTTATACATAGCGCTCGAGCACCCCGCGATGTCATTTATCATCGTGAATTGGTGCATATGTTTTCGCGTATCCCCGAATTCAAACTGCATATTATCTGTGAGAGCAAGGAAGATATTGGTGAGGCATGGGCTGGCTACCGTGGTTATCTCACCGAGCCGCTGTTTGAGTTAATGGTGCCGGACTTTATGGAGAGGGAAATCTTTTGTTGCGGCCCTACTCCCTATATGAACGCCATTAAACGTATTTTGCGGCACCATAACTTTGATATGAGCCATTATCACGAAGAGTCGTTTGGTGCCACACCTGTCGACGTTCGTGATGATGTACGTGAGCTGGCCGAGCAAGCAGAAGTCGAAGCAGAAAATATTGATAGCAAGGACTTGCACAGCATCGAATTCGCCTCAACCGGCAAAAGTGTGCGCATTCAGCCTGGTGAAACGGTGCATGCAGCAGCGGCGAAGTTGGGTCTGCATATCCCCAAAGCATGCGGTATGGGCATATGCGGAACTTGCCGCGTAGAGCTCAAGTCGGGGGAGGTGGATATGGAGCATAATGGGGGCATTACGGATGAGGATGTCGCAGATGGCTACATTCTATCTTGCTGTAGTCGCCCTAAAGGGGATCTCGTCGTCGATTTTTAACCCCTTTGTTTAATACTTTCAGTCAAGCGCCCCTTAAGGCTTTCTGCCGTTTGGGGCGCTTTTTTATGGGTAATCAATGATCGTCTATCTGCGCAGCTAGGCTAATTGATGTCGATGTCGCAAATGCATCGAGTGGTGACGTCAACAAGTATCTTGGGCCAGGAAACCAACGATAGTATCGCGGTAAGAAAGCGTTGGCAGGAATTTTGGTTGATAACAACTCTGGTTGATAGCAGCTCTGGTTGATAGAAGCCTTGGTTTGTCAGCGTTAAAGAGAACGTCCAGCACTTAATAAAAAAGTCACTCATCAGGAGGCGACAATGCTTCAAAGTAATTTTTCCCCCAAAGCACGTTTGGCCAGTTACGACAGTTTGCTTGCAGAAGCAATTGCTGAAGAAACGGTACGCCAAGAAGCGCATATTGAGCTAATCGCCTCCGAAAATTACACCAGCCAGCTTGTCATGGAAGCGCAGGGCACCCAACTGACTAACAAGTATGCGGAAGGCTATCCAGGTCGCCGCTACTACGGCGGTTGTGAGTTCGTCGACAAGGTTGAGGCCTTAGCCATTGAACGTGCCTGTAACTTATTTAGTGCTAATTATGCCAACGTGCAGCCGCATTCTGGTGCTCAGGCCAATGCCGCAGTGTTTATGGCGCTGGTCAAACCTGGCGATACGATTCTAGGTATGAGCCTTGCCCATGGCGGCCACTTAACCCACGGTGCCGCCCCGAACTTCTCGGGCAAGCACTACAACGCAGTTCAGTACGGTCTCAAGCCGGAAACGGGTGAGATCGATTACGAAGAAGTTGAGCGTTTGGCTCGCGAGCATCAGCCAAAAATGATCATTGCCGGTTTCTCTGCCTACTCTCGCGTGGTGGATTGGCGCCGTTTCCGCACTATCGCTGATGAAGTGGGTGCTTACTTAATGGTCGACATGGCTCACGTTGCAGGCTTGGTGGCAGCTAACCTTTATCCGAGCCCGTTGCCTCATGCCCACGTTGTTACCACGACTACCCACAAAACATTGCGTGGCCCCCGCGGCGGCCTGATTCTGTCTGCGGATGGCGACGAGGCGCTCTATAAAAAGCTTAATGGGGCAGTCTTCCCAGGCCAGCAAGGTGGCCCATTAATGCATGTTATCGCGGCGAAGGCGGTGGCGTTCAAGGAAGCCATGAGCCAGGAGTTTGTGCGTTACCAGCAGCAGGTGATTGACAACGCCCAAGCCATGGCCAACGTATTCATGGAGCGCGGCTATGATGTTGTGTCGGGTGGTACCGAAGATCATCTTTTCTTAGTCTCGCTTATCCAGCAGGGCGTCACGGGTAAGGATGCGGATGCCGCATTGGGTCGCGCGCATATCACCGTTAATAAGAACACGGTGCCCAACGACCCGCAGAGCCCCTTCGTGACATCGGGTCTACGTATTGGTACCCCCGCGGTTACCACGCGTGGCTTCAATGCCCAAGAGTGTGGTGAACTAGCTGGCTGGATTTGTGACATCCTCGACGTACTAGCTGCTGGACGTGACACCGCTGCCATTGAGGCCGAGGTGCTGGCTAAAGTGAGTGACGTGTGTGCCCGGCACCCTGTCTATGCTGAAGCTGTCGCTGAAGCCGTCGAATCTATTGCTTGAATCGGCTTGCCGGCAAGGCCCGGCGCGGCTGAACTAAGGAGACCACTATGCAACGCTATTCCGGCTTCGGCCTGGTCAAGCACGCGCTGAGCCACCATGAAAACTGGGAGCGTCAATGGCGCAATCCCACGCCTAAAAAGCAGTACGATGTGATCATCGTCGGTGGTGGTGGCCACGGTTTGGCCACGGCTTACTACTTGGCTAAAGAGTTCGGTGTCAAGAATGTCGCGGTGATCGAGAAGGGCTGGTTGGGCGGTGGTAATACCGCCCGTAATACGACCATCGTGCGTTCGAACTACTTATGGGACGAGTCGGCTGCCCTTTACGAACATGCTATGAAGCTGTGGGAAGGGCTTTCCCAAGATCTTAACTACAACGTCATGTTCTCCCAGCGTGGGGTGCTCAATCTGGGGCATACCCTACAGGATATGCGCGATATTCAGCGTCGGGTCAACGCGAACCGCCTGAACGGCATTGATGGCGAAGTGCTGGACACCAAGGGTGTGCAGGCGCTGGTGCCGATCATGGACTGCTCTAAGAACGCTCGCTACCCGGTGATGGGCGCTTCCTGGCAGCCGCGTGCTGGGGTAGCACGGCACGATGCTGTGGCCTGGGGCTATGCGCGCGGTGCTGATGCTCACGGGGTGGATATCCTCCAGCAGACCGAAGTTACCGGCTTCAAGATCCGAGACGGTCGGATCTACGGTGTGCACACCAACCGTGGCGATATTGAGGCCAAGACAGTGGGCTGTGTCACCGCCGGTAATTCTGGCGTGTTGGCTAACATGGGCGGCTTTAAGTTGCCCCTAGAGTCCCATCCGCTGCAAGCTCTGGTCTCCGAGCCGATCAAACCGATTCTCGATACCGTGGTGATGTCTAATCACGTGCATGGCTATATCAGTCAGTCTGATAAAGGTGACTTAGTCATCGGTGCCGGCATTGATGGCTATAACGGCTATGGCCAGCGCGGTAGCTATCCCACTGTGGAGCATACCCTTCAGGCGATCGTCGAGATGTTCCCGATCTTCTCCCGGGTGCGTATGAATCGTCAGTGGGGCGGTATTGTCGATACCTGTCCGGATGCCTGTCCGATTATCTCTAAAACACCGGTGAAGGGGTTGTTCTTCAACTGTGGTTGGGGCACAGGTGGCTTCAAAGCTACTCCTGGATCGGGCCACGTGTTTGCCGCTAGCTTGGCTAAGGGTGAGATGCATCCCATTGCTGAGCCGTTCTCCATGTTCCGCTTCCATAGCGGTGCGTTGATTGATGAGCACGGCGCCGCCGGCGTGGCCCACTAGGGTTCATACGAGAGGAGTATCCGACATGTTTTATATCTATTGCCCCTACTGCGGCGAGCACCGTGAGGAAGAGGAGTTCCACCCCAAGGGCCAGGCGCATATTGAGCGACCCAAAGAGCCCGAGGCGTGTAGCGATGAAGAGTGGGGTGACTACCTTTTCTTCCGCAATAACCCCAGAGGGGTGCATCACGAAATGTGGGTGCATGCGGTAGGTTGCCGCAAGTTCTTCAACGTGACCCGCCACACGGTGAGCTACGAGATTCTCGAAACCTACAAAATGGGCGAGCAGCCGACGATAACTGCCGACAGCCAAAAGCAGCCGCGTGAAGCGGCAGCGGTAAGCCATCCAGAAGGAGTGCGGGCATGAGCCAGTCTAAGCAACAAGTGTTCCGCCTAACGACTGGCGGCCGAATCGATCGCTCTCGTACGTTGAGCTTTACCTTTAACGGTCAGCGTTATCAAGGGCACCCTGGAGATACCCTGGCTTCGGCGCTGCTGGCTAACGGTGTGGATATCGTTAACCGCAGCTTTAAGTACTCGCGCCCCAGAGGCATCGTCGCCGCAGGCGCGGAAGAGCCCAATGCCATTGTGCAATTAGGCAGTACCGAAGCGGCACAGGTGCCCAATGTTCGTGCTACCCAGCAAGCGCTGTTTGATGGATTAGCCGCCAGTAGCACCAACGGTTGGCCTAATGTACAGCGTGACTTGATGGGCTTGGTAGGCAAGTTAGGTGGGCAATTTATGCCGCCGGGCTTCTACTACAAGACGTTTATGGCACCGGCTTCGATGTGGCTGACCTACGAAAAGTACATTCGTAAGGCAGCAGGCTTGGGCCGCAGCCCGATGGAAGCCGATCCTGACAGTTATGACCACCTTCATCAACACTGCGATGTGCTGGTCGTTGGCGCTGGCGCTGCCGGCTTGTCTGCAGCATTGGCTGCTGCCCGTGGCGGTGCGCGGGTGATCGTTGCCGATGAGCAAGAAGAAATGGGCGGTTCACTGTTGGGTAGCCGCGAAACGCTGGATGGCAAGTCAGCAGACCAGTGGGTTGCTCAAGTGCTTGAAGAGCTAGCTGAATGTGACAACGTTACATTGCTGTCGCGCACCACGGCTAACGGTTATCACGACCACAATTTTGTGACGCTGCACGAACGGCGTACTGAGCATCTGGGCGAAACGGCGCCTGTCGTCAATGGCCACCGCCCGGTACGTTCCCGTATGCATCGAGTTCGCGCTGGTCAGGTGATCCTAGCCACAGGCGCTCACGAACGGCCATTGGTGTATGCGGGAAATGATGTTCCAGGCAACCTACTGGCAAGTGCTGTTTCTACCTACATTCGACGCTATGGTGTCGTACCAGGCCGCCAACTGGTGCTTTCCACCAGTAACGATGATGGCTATCGCGCCGCCTTAGACTGGAAGGAAGCAGGCTGCGAGGTAGTCGCGGTTGTTGATGCCCGCGAGGCACCTGCCGGGGACTGGGTCGATGCCGCCCGTGCCCAAGGTATCAAAATCATCACCGGCAGTGCCGTTATCGAAGCGAAAGGCGGCAATCGAGTCACTGCCGCACGGGTGGCCAAGATCGATATTGGCGCTTACCGAGTGAGCGGTCCGGTTCAGGAGTTGGCTTGCGACACTATTGCTAGTTCGGGAGGCTATAGTCCGGTCATTCACTTGGCTTCCCATACCGGCTCGCGGCCTACTTGGCGTGACGATATTCTTGGTTTTGTGCCAGGGCTAGTGAAGGGTGTTCATGCCTGCGGCGGCGCTAATGGCACTTATGCGTTGGGAGACGTACTTGCTGAGGGTATTGAAGCGGGCATTAAAGCAGCCGCCGCTACCGGCCACACAGCTCAGCCGGTTAATCTGCCTAGCGTCGAACGCCTTCAGCAGGGACCAGCGGTGGCACTTTTTCAGGTTCCCCATGAGAAATCCACGCTGCGCGGACCGAAGCAATTCGTTGATCTGCAGAACGATGTCACCGCAGCGGGTATCGAACTGGCGACCCGGGAAGGCTTTGAGTCTATCGAGCATATTAAGCGCTATACCGCGATGGGGTTCGGCACCGACCAAGGCAAGTTGGGCAACATTAATGGTATGGCCATTGCCGCTCGTTGCTTGAATCGCTCCATCCCTGAGGTGGGCACCACGGTATTTCGGCCTAATTATACGCCGGTGACTTTTGGCGCTATTGTGGGTCGCCACTGCCGTGATCTGTTCGATCCCGAGCGTTATACCGCCCTTCATCAGTGGCACGTTGAGCGTGGCGCCGAGTTTGAGGATGTCGGTCAGTGGAAGCGTCCTTGGTACTACCCACAGAAAGTGAATGGCAAGACCGAGACTATGCACGAAGCGGTCGCTCGGGAGTGCTCAGCGGTGCGCGAGAAAGTGGGAATTCTTGATGCTTCGACGCTTGGTAAAATCGACATTCAAGGGCCGGATGCACGTGAATTCCTAGCGCGTGTTTATACCAACAAGTGGGAGAAGCTAGCGGTTGGTAAGTGCCGCTACGGCCTAATGTGTAAAGATGATGGCATGGTCACCGATGACGGCGTGACCAGCTGCCTGGCTGAAAATCACTTTTTGATGACCACCACCACCGGTGGTGCGGCAGCGATATTGGAATGGTTGGAGTTATGGCATCAGACCGAGTGGCCAGAACTGGATGTCTACTTCTCTTCAGTGACTGACCACTGGGCCACCATGACGATTACCGGTCCCGAAGCCCGCAAGCTGCTGGCGGAGATGACGGATATCGATCTCGACCGTGATAGCTTCAAGTTTATGGAGTGGCGTGCTGGCAAAGTGGCCGGGGTGCCTGCGCGTGTCTATCGCATCTCCTTTACCGGTGAGTTGACCTTTGAGATTAACGTTCAAGCCAACTACGCCATGCACGTGTGGCAGACCCTGTTCAAGCATGGTGAGAAGTATGGCTTGACGCCCTATGGCACAGAGACCATGCACGTCCTACGTGCTGAAAAAGGCTTTATTATCGTTGGCCAGGAAACTGACGGTTCCGTGACGCCGGAAGACCTGGGCATGCAGTGGTGTGTGGGTTACGACAAGCCTTTCTCATGGATTGGTAAGCGAGCCCTGACGCGAGAAGATACCAAGCGCGAAAACCGCAAACAGCTAGTAGGGCTAAAACCAAAGGATCCAACGGTAGTGCTAGAGGAGGGCGCGCAGATTGTGTTTGATCCCAAGCATGCGATCCCGATGCCTATGGCAGGGCATGTGACTTCCAGCTACTACAGCCCAACTCTGGACTCTGGATTTGCCTTAGCGGTAGTTAAGGGCGGTCTCAATAAAATGGGCGAAACCGTCTATTTGCCTATGGCAGACGGCCAAGTTCACGAAGCTGAAATCGTCAGCACCGTTTTTTATGATCCCAAGGGAGAGCGCCAAAATGTCTAATGCGGCCACTTTCGATACCCGTACTGATACCGCTATCCCGGTAGAGTCCCCGTTAGCTTTTAGCTACCGCCATAGTGGCGCTCCTCGTGCTGGTAGTTCAAGTCGGGTTCAGCTACGCGAGCGGGCAATGCTTGGGCATCTGATCTTACGAGGCGGTGCTATCGTTCTCGATGAAGCGGTGCGCGACGTGCTGGGGATTAGTTTGCCTGGCAAGCCCCAGGCGCTGGTGCAGGACGCCAGCGGCGAACGCTCTATTCAGTGGCTTTCCCCTGACGAGTGGCTGGTAATTGTGCCTGGCGGTGAGGAGTTCCCGTTAGAGACGCAACTGCGGGAGCGTTTAGGGGATTCCCATTATGCCATCAGTGATGTCAGCGGTGGGCAAACGGTGTTAGAGATTACCGGAGAGGCGGCCCGCGAGCTGTTGATGAAAGCGGTGGTCTACGACGTTCACCCCCGTCACTTTCCAGTGGGCAAAGGCGTTACTACTGTTTTCGCCAAGGCCACGACCATCCTTCGTCGGCCCAGTGAAGAGCGTTGGGAGTTAGTCGTGCGGCGCAGTTTTGCCGACTACTGCTACCGCTGGCTACTGGATGCAGCAGCAGAGTATGGCGTGAACGTAGAACAATAAGCAGGCAGGCCGAAACGCTGTTTCGGCCGCTATCTTCTGCCGCTAACAGAGATACATGCACTATGAGCCGAATGAGTGATACCTGGATACTTGCCGCCCAATGCCCAAGCCGTTTGGGAACGGTGGACGTCGTCACGCGCTTTTTAAAAGAGCAGCAGTGCTATATCACTGAACTTAACTCTTTCGATGACCGACTGGGCGGGCGCTTTTTTATTCGTGCCGAGTTTCGTCCAGAGCGAGATGAGTTCCATGAAGAGCGCTTCCACGCCGATTTTGTAGCGCGGGCAAGCGAATTCGACATGCAGTTTGAGCTGACGGCGCCGGGCAAACGCACAGGCGCCGTGATTATGGTCTCCAAGGCCGATCACTGCTTGAATGATCTGCTCTACCGTTATCGGACGGGCCAGCTTCCGCTGGATATCAAAGCGGTGATTTCCAACCATCCTGATCTGGAGCCGTTGGCAGCATGGCACGATTTGCCCTATCACTACCTGCCGATCACGCCCGAGACGAAATTGCAGCAGGAAGCGCAGATACGCGAAATCATCGCGGATACTGACGCTGAGCTGGTGGTGCTGGCAAGGTATATGCAGGTACTCTCCCCCTCAATGTGTGAACTATTAGCCGGACGAGCCATCAATATTCATCACTCTCTACTGCCCGGTTTTAAAGGCGCTAAGCCTTATCACCAGGCGTACGAAAAAGGCGTTAAGTTGGTGGGGGCAACGGCGCATTATATTAATAATGACCTTGATGAAGGGCCAATTATTGCTCAAGGGGTCGAGCCAGTGGATCACACCCACTACCCAGAGGATCTGGTTGCCAAGGGAAGGGATATCGAGTGCCTGACGCTGGCTAGAGCGATTAGCTATCATTTAGAGCGTCGTGTGTTCTTTTATTCTGGGCGTACAGTGGTGTTTGGTAACTAAGGTTTTTGGCTTATAGCTATTAACGACAAACACACACAGTTCGAGCGCGCTTTTTATAACTGGGCTACTGTCAGCGCTAAGCGTTTTTTAGTTCGCTAGGTAGCCCTTGGTTATGTATAAAATTCAAATGCGTGCTTAAGTATTTCGGTTTATAAAAATAAAAAATTTATCTATAAAAGATAGTTTGGTTTTGTTTTTAATCACATCAATAAATTATTAAAACTTTCAGGCGCCGCCTGAGTTTCCCCTGTTTATACGTCAAGAGGTGCTCCAATGCCTATCAGTGTTTTCGACCTTTTTAAGATTGGAGTAGGCCCCTCCAGTTCTCATACCGTCGGGCCCATGCAGGCCGCTTTTAAGTATGTTACATCACTACGCGACGCCGATCTTCTTGATCAAGTGGCCCATCTAGACGTTCATCTTTATGGTTCATTGTCCGCGACGGGGGTAGGGCACGCAACGGATCACGCAATTATTATGGGGCTGATGGGTGAGCGCCCCGACACGATTGACCCTTTGATTATTGGGCCGTCTATTGCGTCGCTTAAAGAGAGTCAGTTATTAGAGCTTGGATGCCAAAAAACAATCGCTTTTGACTGGAAACGCGATATTTATTTCCATGAGGAGAGTTTGCCTCATCACCCTAATGCCATGCGGCTTGCTGCCTTTACACATCAAGGCGAATTGCTGCATGAAAATATCTACTACTCGGTAGGGGGCGGTTTTGTTGTTGAACAAGCCCAGATGGATATGCCGTTAGAGGACTTTGATGAAGCAACTATTCCCTATAACTTCGATACGGCTGAAGAGCTGCTAGCATTATGTAAAAAAGAGCAGCTAAGTATTAGCCGCTTAATGCTAGAGAATGAGAAAGTATGGCGGACAGAAGACGAGGTCAGAAATGAGTTGTGGCGAATCTGGCAAGTCATGTGTGAATGCATCGACAATGGATTAACCCATGAAGGGATATTGCCGGGTGGGTTAAACGTAAAACGCAGAGCTAAGCTGCTTCACCAGCGGCTTTTAGCGGCTGAACAGAATGATTGCCTAATCGCATCGACGTTTTCAGCAATGGAGTGGGTGAATATTTTTGCCCTTGCGGTTAATGAGGAGAATGCCGCAGGAGGGCGCATGGTCACGGCGCCCACCAACGGTGCTGCGGGCATTATTCCTGCCGTCTTGCACTACTACATGAAATTTCAGCCCAACGCCTGCGAGAAAAACGTCGTGGATTTTCTGCTAGCGGCAGGTGCGATTGGCATTCTCTGTAAGAAGAACGCGTCGATATCCGGGGCGGAAGTGGGCTGCCAAGGGGAAGTTGGCTCGGCGTGCGCCATGGCGGCAGCTGGCTTAGCGGATGTGATGGGAGGAACGCCCGAGCAAGTAGAGCATGCGGCCGAAATCGGCCTGGAACACAATTTAGGATTAACCTGCGACCCGGTGGGAGGGCTGGTTCAAGTGCCGTGTATCGAGCGCAACGCTATTGCCACCGTAAAAGCCATTAATGCAGCGCAAATGGCGTTGCATGGTGATGGTACTCACTTTATATCGTTGGATAAGGTCATTCGTACTATGCGCGATACGGGGAGAGATATGCTTGATAAATATAAGGAAACATCTAAAGGTGGATTGGCCGTTAATGCTATTGAATGTTAATCGCTATTGTATCCGGCAGGGTAGTTAAACCATTAGTCGTTTGGGGGCGTTGTTTTAACGCCACTGAATGCTTAAAAGCGAACTGCTTCGTTTAGGCACAACGAAGGCTGTTAGCGATGGTGTCTTGCATTGTTACGTCAAGGCTAGCTAACAGTCTCCTACTTCTGGCTAGTGACAAAACGCCGCAGGTAGTTCTGCACCTTTCCAGCTATATTAAGTCCATAGAGTTATTTCTTTAGAGGATTTTGTTATGTCTGGAGTTGCAAGCTATTTTGCTGAGCTTCCGTACCGTAATTCTGCCCTTGCCGCCTTGATGGCACTGAGCATGAGTGTAATCACCGTCGCTCAGGCTGAAGATACGCCCTCTTATCGAGAAACGCAGTTGGGCTTGTATGTGACCGCTCGCGAAGCCTATGACCTGCTACAGCAAGAAGACGATGCATTGTTGATTGATGTGCGTGATCCCGTCGAAATTAAATTCACCGGTTTTGCAGAACCCACTGATATTCATGTGCCATGGGTACTAACGGACACGACTCAGTTCGATGCTGATAGCAAAACATGGCCAACGGTTCGTAACGCCAATTTTGCCGAACAAATCCGTGCCGCGCTCGAGGCGCATCAAGCAAATGACGATACTCCGATCATCGTAATGTGCCGCTCTGGAGCAACCCGCAGCGCACCCGCTGCAGATCTGATCGCAGAGATGGGATTTTCGCAGGTGTATTCGGTTAGCGATGGCTTTGAAGGGGGTACGCTTGCTGAAGGTGACTCAAAAGGTGTGAGGGCGCGTGATGGGTGGCGTAATTCGGGATTGCCCTGGAGTTATGACGTTAATCCTGACACCGCTTGGTATGAGTCGGAATAGCGCAGAAAAGCATTTAAAGCAACAAATCGCACAGATTGATAAGGAGATAACGATGCATAAAACATTAGTAATGGCCGGTGTGTTGGCTTTAGTACCGATGGTGGCTAGCGCAGATAACCACGATGCCGAAAGCGATAAAGCGTTAATGATTCTGACCAGCGACGCAGTACAGACGCAATCAATGGCAATGATATTAGGCAATGCGATGCGTCAGCAGGGCACGGATCTACATATCTTGCTGTGTGACGCCGCGGGTGATCTTGCGGTAGATGGCTATGAAAGTGAAGCAGCGGTCAATACCCCGCCCAGCAACCCAGCAGGGAAGGTTAAACCTGAAGGTATGTTGAAAATGTTGATGGGTGAAGGCGTCAGTGTCGATGTATGTGCCATCTACTTACCTAACACCGATTACACCCAAGAAGATCTACTTGAAGGCGTTGGTGTTGCGGCTCCAGGACCAATAGCAGAGATGATGCGCGACCCGGCCATTCCGGTATTCAGTTTCTGAAACGTTAGTGCCATGTTGGCAGTATGAAGCCGCTACTTTTTAGAAGTTTATGGGGTTGGATAATGGCGCAAGTGCGCTCCGCTTGGGTGAGCATAACCTTTACTCCTCATGAGAAAAGCTATCACAAGCTATTATGACGGCGACGGCTTTTGAAATACTGCCAAGAAAAAACTCGACGTAGTCGAAGTCATCTAGCAGAACTTTGGCTTCTGCCTTTGCAAGCCGTTGTCCTCTTGTTTCGTTTGGCTGGCGTGCCTTTAAGCGCAGCTGCAAGCCTTGATCGAAAAAGTCCAGATAGAGCTTGCCTGTCTCTTTGCGTTGACGGGCCTTACCCATGGCTGAATCCTCCATTTGCAATAGGAATAGACAGGCTGCCATGAGTGTTTTTGATGGCTCGTGGTCATCTCGCACGCTTGGGTGGGCGAGCACAAAATGAAGATTGTTGATGTGGCGCGTGCAGCGGGGTTGAACCGCAATGCCACGACGCTGCTTTACAGATCAGCAGCTCAGCGTGTTGAGCTGGATGTAGCGGATAAGCTATGCAAATTATTCAACTGTGGGGTAGGGGATTTGTTCAAATGTGACGACGATCAGGGAAGATAGAAAAAGCACGAAAGCACGAAGAGAGGGAGGGCGGAAAGCTAGCGGTATCAAGTATCCGATCATATGTATCCACGACAGCGGTCACATGTAGATCTTTGTGGGCATTGACGCCATCGGCAATGTCATGGTGATCAATGTGATGCTGAGTCATGATGGTTCTCCAGGCTATCTGTTGAAAGTGGCTTCACTAGGTTCGATAGCCTGAGCATGGCAGTAACGAGACTGGCCCTTCTTGAGCTACATGCATCGACGAGGTGAGTCACTTCGACTTCCACTTGCTCGGCTACGCCGCACCGCATGGTATCGCTGGTGGCGCAACATCGCGGTGCTCAAGGAGCCAGTTGATGAACCCCTTGAGCTTGGCCATCTCCTCCTTGTGCTCAGGATATGCCAAGTAATAGGCATTTCGGCTCGTCAGAGCGAAGGGCCAGGGTATCACCAGATGGCCAGCCGCTAGTTTCTCCTGGGCCAGGAAGCTCGGCACCAGTGCAACGCCGCAGCCTGACTGCGCTGCGCGCAGAGCCATATAGAAGGTGTCGAACCGCGGCCCGTGATAGCTGTGCTCTGTATAGCACCTCTGAGCTTGGAACCAGTCATGCCAGGCTTCAGGCCGGGTCGCGCTCTGCATTAATACCAATCGAGTCAATGACAGTGGATCGTCGACACCGCCGGGTGGCAGTATGGCTGGCGCGCAAATCGGCACCATTTCTTCATCAATCAGCTTGATGCACTCCGCTTTAGACCATGCACCGTGGCCGAAGAAGAAGGCTACGTCGATGTGCTCTTCTTCGAGATCGAAAGGCTCCACTCGGTTGCTGATGTTTAGGTAGACGTTGGGATGGCGAAAGCGAAAGCCGTTGAGCCTGGGAATCAGCCAGCGGGCTCCAAAGGTCGGCAGGGTAGTGACGTTAAGAACCTCATTCTCACCCCTGTAGGACTGCATGTAGCGAGTCGACATCTCCACCTGGGCGAGTATCTTGCGCGCTTCGGTTAGGTAGAGTGAGCCCTAAGAAGTGATCTGCAGGCGCTTGCGCACACGGCGGAACAGGGGAGGGAAGAACTAACTCCATCTGGGTTACCTGCTTGCTGACGGCGCTTTGAGTCAGGTTCAGCTCATCCCCCGCGCGGGTGAAGCTTAGGTGCCGGGCAGACGCCTCAAAGCACTGTATCGCGGTCAGGGGTGGGAAGATAGACACGACTCATAAAACATGAATTATTGGAATGTTTATCTGACTAAATATCGCTTTAGTGACCAAGCACACCCTCAAGATGTTGCTCAAATATCGCTGGCTAAAGCAAGCACGACTTTAGCATTGAGGAAGTCGTGATGTGGCTTCACCACTGATACTACGCAGATCCTGGTAGATGAAGAAAAAATAGAATGAACTCCCGAATATTCGTCGCTTGAGCATTTTTCACAACCCTGATGATACTGAGTGTGTACCCACTTAATATCGCGACCAGTCGGAGAAAGAATGAACGACGCCATCATGCAGCGCCTGGGAGTACGTGTAGAGCAGTACCTTCAAGGTGATTACCCGGTGATTAGCCCCACCGATGGTGCCGAGATTGGTCGCGTGAGCATGCCGGTGGCCGACGCGATGGACGCCTGCATCGCCTGTGCGGAAGCGGCATTCATTCAGTGGCGGCAGGTGCCAGCATCGCGTCGCAGCGAGGTTGCCGAGCGGGTCAAGAGGGCCTATGCCGGTGTGACCATCGGCGACCCGATGGAGGGCAGTCTGGTCGGCCCGCTGATCGATGCTCAGGCGTTTGAGCAAATGCAATCGGTGCTCGGCAAGGCGCGTGAGCAGGGCGCCAGCGTGTTTGGCGGCGAACGTCGACTGGCCGACGAGTACCCCAAGGGCTACTACGTGGCGCCAGCCATCGTCGAGGTCGAACAGCAGGACGAGCTGGTCAAGCATGAGACCTTTGCCCCGATCCTCTACGTGATTAGCTACCGTGATTTCAGCGAGGCCCTAGCCTTGCAGAACGAGGTGCCTCAGGGGCTGTCTTCCTGCGTTTTCACCACCGACGTTCGCGAGGCCGAGGCCTTCGTCTCGGTTGTCGGCAGCGACTGCGGTATCGCCAACGTCAATATCGGCCCCAGCGGCGCTGAAATCAGTGGCGCCTTCGGCGGCGAGAAGGAGACCAGCGGCGGACGCGAATCCGGCTCCGACGTTTGGAAGAGTTATATGCGTCGCCAGACTTACACGGTGAACTACTCCCGCGAGTTGCCGTTAGCCCAGGGCATCAAGTTCGACTGATTCCCATGTAATTATCGGGTGCCCCGGGAGGGGGTGCCCTCGTTAAAGAGAGAGAAGCATGCCGACCCACGATAACCTTCGATCCCTCTGCCTGCGCTGGCAAGATGCGGCGCCGGCGACCGAACTTGCCCCCGAGGCCCTTGAAGATCCCGCGGTTCTCGATTGTCTGCCCGAGGCGTTGAGGATTGCCCTAATGTCACGCTATGGCGTAGTTCATCCTGCTCTTGCACTGTATGGGCTGCGCCATCAATTAGGGCTCAGTCCGTGCCCCATGGAAGCGCGCTTCCAGCGATGGGCCGACCGCAATCAGAGCCCGGTCGCTCTACTCACGAGCCTTGCCCACAAGACGCACGAGGTCATTGAGTTTGCCAGCGAGCAGCGCTTCGCTCTCGGCGGCCACACCGACCCTGAATACAATACACGCCTGCTGTTCGACGCCATGGGTGACTCTCGCGTCGCCCTCGGCCGCTACCTGGAGGATCGGGCGTTCTACCGTGAACCCCAGTTCTTCCGCGGTGATGAAGCGCGCAGCGTCCATCTTGGCGTCGACGTCTTCGATCACGCTGAAGCATCGGTATATGCTCCTTTCGATGGCAAAGTGCATAGCTTGGCCTACAACGCCAAGCGCCTCGACTACGGCGCCACCATCATCCTGGAGCATACTATGGAGGATGACACTCCCTTCTTCACCCTTTACGGTCACCTGTCACGCCAGAGCCTGAAAGGGCTTTCCCAAGGCGACCACGTCGCTCAAGGTGACGCCTTCTGCCGTCTTGGTCCCCCTTCCGAGAATGGCGGCTGGGTACCCCACCTGCACTTCCAGGTAATCCTAGACATGCTGAACTTCGAAGGCGACTACCCCGGTGCTGCCTTCCCATCCGAGATCGCCATCTGGCGCAGCCTGTGTCCTGACCCTCGACGCATCGTAGCGATCGCAACCTAGGCAGCGCCTCCCGACGCCACTGTTCCATTCACACTCCGGCATTCCCGATGCCAGAACAAAAACGATAATGGAGATTCTCATGACCGCGTCTTCTACTGACGATCGTACTGCCCCTCCGCTAGCAATGGCCCTGACACCACTAGTAGTCGCTATCGCGTCTATCAGTCTGATGATCTATATGTTCCAGGGCGAGTCTCTCGGCGGGCCCGTGCAGCTTGCCCTGATCTTCTCAGCCGCCCTGGCGGCAGGACTTGCTCTGGCCCGTGGCGAGCGATTCGCGACGCTCAAGGCCGGCATTTTCGAAGGCATCAACGTGTCCATGAACGCCATCGTCATCATCTTGCTGGTCGGCGGGCTGATCGGCGTATGGATCCTGTCCGGCATCGTGCCGAGCATGATCTACTATGGCTCTTTCCTGGTCTCCGGTGACGCTTTCTACTTCAGTGCCTGTCTGATTTGCGCCATCATCGCCGTTAGCATTGGCAGCAGCCTGACCACCGCCGGTACCATAGGCCTCGCACTGATTACTATCGCCGAATCGGTGGGCTTCTCCACTGCCGTCACCGCCGGAGCCATCATCTCGGGATCCTATTTCGGCGACAAGCTCTCGCCGCTGTCGGACACTACCAACCTGTCGGCGGCAGTCTCCGGAGGAGAGCTGTTTCGCCATATCAAGGCGATGTCACGCACGGTGTTCCTGAGTCTCGCCGTGAGTCTGGCGCTGTACTGGCTCATTGGCCTGTTGACCACCGATGCCAGTGACAACCTGTCGAGAATCGCTGAGCTGCGCACCATGCTCGAAGCTAACTTCGTGATCAGCCCGCTTTTGATCGCTCCCTTACTGGTGGTTCTGGTGCTCGCCTACCGAAAAATCGATGCCATACCGACGCTGTTCATCGGGCTGCTAATGGGCGCGCTGGCCGCGATGCTGTGGCAGACAGACAACGCCCTGCGCTTGGCCGCGACATCTGACAACACCCTGTTCCCAGTCATCGAGGGTGTTGTGCGCGCCATCTCCACGGGTTATGTCTCCGCCACCGGCGATACCCATTTTGACCGCATTCTGAGCAAGGGTGGCATGTTCGGTATGCTCTACATGCTGTGGCTTGTCGTCGCGGCGATGTCCTTCGGCGGTATCATGGCCAGCGCAGGATTCCTCAGGCGCCTAGTCGAGACCATGACTCGGCGTGCGAAGACCCCGGGGGCCCTGGTGCTGTCAACCCACCTGGCCTGCTTGACGACGCTGATGCTTACCGGCAGCCAGTACATGGGCAATATTCTGCCGGGGCGCATGTTCAAGGAGAAGTACGAGGAGTTGGGGCTCGCACCCGAGAACCTGTCGCGTGCGCTGGAAGATGCCTCTACCGTGGTGTCTCCGTTGATTCCCTGGACCACCTGCGGCGCTTTCCTGACCGCCACTCTAGGGGTCCCGACGTTGATCTACGCGCCCTTTACCTTCTTTTCCCTGATAAACCTGCTGCTGGCCATCGCCTGCGCCGTACTGGGACTCAACATGTTGCGCAACGCCAATATCCGGCCCCAGCCCACCTCTTCTCAACAGAGTGGTCACACCCACCACGCCTGAGGATGACTTCATGTCAGAAACGATGATCATGTCCGAAACCATCGAACAGTGTGTCGTAGAGGCACTTGCCGAGCACTTTGGCCTCGCGGGAGCCCTCGAACGCCTCGATGGCTACACCGACCAGAACTTCTGCCTGATCTTGGACGATGGCAGCCGTTACTTGGCCAAACTCAGCCGGGCCCCAACCATCCAAGCTGAGGTGGCCTTGATGACGGCCCTGGAAGACCAGCCCCTGGGTGGGCTCAAGCTGCCGCGCCATCGACGCAGCCGAGATGGCCAAGCGAGCGTGACGCTCAGGCTGGATGGGGAGAACTGGCAGCTGCGCCTACTAAGCTATCTGGATGGCACCCTCTGGGCCGAGGGCCTGCCTCCCAGTGAAGCTCAGCTGTATGCCACTGGCGAAGGGCTTGGTCATCTCGATCTGGCCTTGGCCGAACTCGAACCGAGCGCTCTGGGCTGGCCCGTGGGACCCTTTCACGATTGGGATTTGACCGCGTATCGTACTCTCGCGGAGCGTCCCGAGATTGGAGGACTGCAACACGAGATGCGCGAGCAGATGGCCGCATGCATCGATTTCGTACGCGCCCGGGAGCATGAGCTCTCCATTCAGTTGATCCATAACGACGCCAACGACTACAACCTGTTCTTAGACTCGCCGACATCGGAGCATCCCAGTGGCTTGATCGATTTCGGTGATGCCTGCCACGCCTTCACTGTCATCGAACTCGCCGTTGCCGCGGTCTACCTGACTGACCGCAGTCCCGACCGCCTGGAAGCGCTCAAGCAACTGACTCTGGGCTATCACAGCATTCGGCCGCTCTCCAGGGTGGAACTCGAATGTCTGCCACGGCTCATCCTGCTGCGCATCCTGCTGAGTCGAATGAACTACCTGAAGGCCGCTGCCGCCGGCCAAGACGCGCCCTATATCGCCATATCTCAAGTGCAGATCTTGCGTCAGTGGCGCCTCTTCACCACGCTCGGCCCAGAACTGATTGCCGAGGAGCTGATCGCCTTGTGCCATCCCGTCTCGATGCTAGCCCTCCTGAACGAGCGCAGGGAGTGGCTGGCGAAGCGGGGAGTGCTGGACGTGCTGGGTGACGATCGCTACACCGCTTTGAGCCCATCGCGGACCTTTGGCGTTCCGATGGCCGGTGTCGAAGGGCAAATCGCCACCGGCGAGACCTTTATCGCTCAGCGCGACTTGGTGCTGCGCAACAACGTTCGTGTCACCCGGGTTGATCAGCGCGACGATCGTCTGCTGATTGGCCTGCAGGATCACCATCTGGGACGCCTTAGCCTGATCCTGCGTAGTGCCGATCCGAGCGCGCCTCTGCCGCGGGCCGAACTGAGTATGGAGGGCTTTTCTCTGTCCCTCGCTGCGGGCCAGGCCATCACCCTGACTTGCCTGTGGGGGGAGGGGGATATCGGTGGCCTGCGAATGTGCACGAGTCTGGATGCTGAGGAGTGGCAAGCGGTCGCAGCGGTCTATCTCGATCCCGACCTAGCACTTGGCCGTGGCAATGTCTACGGCGGTCGCAACGGCATCGCTACGCTGCTCCACGCTCGTCGTCAGCTACTTTCCCCCACTCTGAGCCATGCCTATCAGCATCCACTAAAGATCGTACGCGGCGACATGGCCTATCTGATCGCAGAGGACGGTAGACGCTACCTAGATATGGTCAACAACGTTTGTCATGTGGGCCACGCCAATCCGCGCGTGGTGGCGGCTGGCTCCCGGCAGATGGCCGAGCTAAACACCAACACCCGCTATCTACACGACACCATCGTGACCTACTCCGAACGTTTGCTGGCTACCCTGCCGGGCCATCTGGAGGTGGTCTTCCTGGTCAACTCTGGTAGCGAGGCCAACGACTTAGCGATGCGTCTGGCTCGCAACTACACAGGACGTCACGATTTGGCCGTGCTGGAACATGCCTACCACGGACACCTCTCGAGCCTGATCGACATTAGCCCCTACAAACACGACGGACCGGGCGGCCAAGGTACCCCGGAGCACGTGGTCAAGTTGCCTTTCCCCGATACCTATCGCGGCCGACATCGTGGCGAGGGGGCTGATGAGCTGTATCTGGCAGAGGCACTCGAGACCCTTTCTCAGGCTCGCGAGCAGCCAGCGGCTTTCTATGTCGAGAGCTTCGCTGGCGTCGGTGGGCAGTGGATCTGGCCTGGAACTTACCTCGAGGGCGTGACACGTCATCTGCAGGCACGTGGCACCCTGTACATCGCCGACGAGGTCCAGGTCGGCTTTGGCCGTGCCGGCAGCAGTTTCTGGGCCTTCGATCAGTATGACGTCACCCCGGACATCGTTACCCTGGGCAAGCCCATCGGCAACGGCCACCCCATCGCAGCAGTGGTCACCACTCGGGCGGTGGCCGAGGCCTTCCGTACCGGCATGGAGTACTTCAACACCTTCTCCGGCAACCCGGTGTCTTGTGCCATCGCCTTGGCGGTGCTCGATGAAATCGAGTCCCGAGACCTGCAACACCATGCCAGGACCCTCGGAGACTCACTCAAGGGTCGCCTCGAAGCTCTGGCTGAGCGCTTCCCCAGGGTCGGGCAGGTACGTGGCCGCGGACTCTTCCTTGGTGTCGAGATCATCGAAGGCCCGAGCCTTGCACCCGATACCACCACCGCCAAACGCATCTGCCATTACCTGCGCCTCAATGGGGTACTGCTCTCCACCGACGGTCCCGATGACAACGTGCTCAAGATCAAGCCGCCGATGGTCATCCAGTCCAAGGACATCGAGGCCTTCCTGACTTTGCTCGAAGCGAGCTTCTCCCTGTACTGCCACTGAAACGATGATGCCCATGACAACAATGACAACAATGACAACAATGACAACACCACTGCCAAAGTCTCGAACGTCCCAGACGAGCGTCAAGGACACCATGCTCACCAATGAGTCCGAAGTACTGCTCAAGGCTGAGTGCATCGCGAAGCGCTTCGGCGATACCCACGTGCTGAAGGGAATTTCACTGACGGCCCGCCGCGGCGACGTCATCACCCTGATAGGTTCGTCCGGCTCGGGCAAGAGCACCTTCCTGCGCTGCCTCAACCTGCTCGAGCAACCCGATGGTGGAGAGCTCGAGATCCTCGGCCAGCCAATTCGATTCAAAATGACCCGCCACGGGCGACTCCCCGAGGACGACAAACGCGTGCAGTGGATGCGCTCGCGGGTCGCCATGGTGTTTCAGAGCTTCAATCTGTGGGCCCATATGACGCTTGTGGAAAACATCATCGAGGCCCCCATTCACGTGCTGGGAATGCCTCGGCGCAAGGCCTTAGATCGGGCCTATGAGCTGCTGGCTAAGGTCGGCTTAGACGAGCGCGCTGACCATTATCCCTCGCAGTTGTCCGGCGGCCAGCAGCAGCGCGGCGCCATTGCTCGTGCACTGGCGATGGACCCCGACGTGATGCTGTTCGACGAGCCGACCTCGGCGCTCGACCCAGAACTGGTCGGCGACGTGCTGGCGGTGATGCGCCAGCTCGCTGAGGAGGGGCGCACTATGGTGCTAGTGACTCACGAGATGGACTTCGCTCGGGACGTTTCGACCCGGATCATGTACCTGAACCAAGGTGAGGTGGAAGAAGAGGGACCCCCGCAGCGGGTGTTGGGCTCCCCTCAATCGGTCCGACTGCGCCAGTTCCTCTCGACCCGCTGAAGGAGTCCTTCCATGCTGAATCTTCATGGCTACGGCATGCGCTTAGCCGAGGGTGCTCTGGTTACCGTCGAATTGGCTGCGCTTTCGCTGATCATCGCCGTGCTACTCGGTCTCGTCACAGCCAACGCTAAGCTGTCGAAGCGGCGCCTTCCACATTTGATGGCGACGCTCTACACCACGCTGATCCGAGGCGTTCCGGACTTGGTGCTGATGATGCTGTTTTTCTTCGGCGGCCAGATGCTGATGAATGACCTCTCCGACTGGCTCTATGCGCGCTTCGGGCTCGACCTGTTTTTCAATATCGACGCTTTCATCGCCGGCGTTCTGACCATTGGCCTGATCTTCGGTGCCTACATGGGCGAGACCTTCCGCGGCGCCATCCAAGCTGTCGACAAGGGCCAAGTAGAGGCGGCCACTGCCTGCGGTATGAGTCGGGCGCTGATATTCCGGCGCATCCGCTTCCCGTTAATGATGCGCCACGCCCTCCCTGGCCTCTCGAACAACTGGCTGGTGCTGCTCAAGACCACCGCGCTGGTCTCGGTGATCGGTCTGTCGGATATGGTTCGCGTCGCTACCCAGGCCTCCAAAACTACCCTCGAGCCCTTCACCTTTATGCTGTTCGTGGCTGTCATCTATCTGCTGTTGACCAGCCTTTCGGAGTGGGTGTTCAAGCGTCTGACCCGGAAATACAACGCCGGTTTCACGGGGGGGAGGTCATGATCGATATGCTAATGGAGCCGCTCACCGTTTGGCTGGCCGAGCGCGCGATCTTCACCCCTGACACGCTTGCCGTCTACTGGCAGGGCATCAAAACGACGCTCGCTCTGGTCTCGCTGTCGCTGCTGGTGGGGTTCGTGATCTCGTTGCCGCTCTCCCTGGCCCGTGGTTCCCACCATGGTTGGCTCAGGCGTCCTGTGCAGGCCTTCACCTACGTATTTCGCGGCACCCCGCTACTGGTTCAGCTGTACTTGATCTACTACGGCGTTGTGTTCATTGACGACATCCAGGAAAGCTGGCTCTGGCCGCTGGTCAAGGAGCCGTTCCTGCCGGCGTTGTTGGCTTTCACTCTCAACACCGTGGCCTACACTACCGAGATCTTCCATGGCGCCATCGTCAACACCCCCCGTGGTGAACTCGAGGCGGCTAAGGCCTGTGGCATGAGTCGGCCACTGATATATCGGCGTATCGTCTTCCCCAGCGCCTTCCGTCGGGCGCTGCCCGCTTATGGCAACGAAGTGATACTAACCCTCCACGCCAGCGCAATCGCCAGCACAGTGACGCTGATGGATATCACTGGGGCGGCCCAGTTCGTCTACTCACGCTTCTATGCTCCCTTTGAGGCGTTTATCTTTGCCGCCCTGATTTACTTGGTCATCACCCTGACCCTGCTCTACGTACTCCGCCGTCTGGAGGCTCGCTTCAATCCGCAGCTCAGAGGCGTCCGCAAGCAACGCCGCAAGATCATGGCATTCGGCAATGCCATTCCGCAGAAACCATAGGAGATCCACAACATGAACAAGACTTTCTCTTCTCTGACCGCCGCCGCCCTTATCGGCCTCTCCGCGACTGCCAGCGCCGAGGATCCGCTACGCATCGGCGTCGACGTGCCCACCGCGCCCATGGAATACCGCCTGCCCAGTGGCGAGTTGACCGGATTCGATATTGATCTGGGCAACGCCCTGTGTGAGCGTATCTCCCGTGAGTGCGAGTGGGTAGTGCAGGAGTGGAGCGGCATCATCCCGGGCCTTTTGTCCCGTAAATACGACGCCATCATGTCCTCTATGACCATCAACGATGCGCGCCGCGAGACAGTGTTGTTCTCCGCCCCCTACATCAAGCCCTATTCCGCCTGGTTCGGGGCCGTAGATCTCGACGTAGAGACCATCAGTCCAGAGACGCTGGCCGGCAAGGCCATCGGTGTGCAACGTGGGACTCTGCAGGACAGCTACGTGACCGACACCTTCAGTGGCGTGGCCGAGGTCAGCCGCTACTCGACCACGTCTGACATGATCATGGACATGAAAACGGGCCGCGTTGAACTTATCTTCCTGGATCATCCGGCCGGCGTGGCTACCCTGCTCGACGGTAGCGAGGGATATCGAGTGGTAGGTGAGCTGGTCAACGAGCCTGAAGAGTACTTCGGTGAGGGCTTCGGGATTGCCTTCCGTCAGCGCGATGGGGAACTCGCCGAGCAGTTTAATGCTGCACTGTCGGAACTGAGGGCGGATGGTACTTACGACGAGATTTATCAGAAGTACTTCCCCGGTGAATCAGACTTCTGAATCACGCTCTCGCCGCGGTTCTTTTCATAACGTTCCACGGGATAAAAAGGGCGCATCAGAAGACCGGGTGAAAACTCCATCTACATACCTTTAAACTGATGAGCAAAATGCCCGAGACATTGTCTGGGGCATTTTGCTTTTAATTACTCACTAGCTTCAGATAAACAGGTATTTATCACTCATCAGCAGATTGCTGAATGCCGTCAGTAAGTACAGTCGATGGGCGTTTTTTTCGATTGGCCAGTGTGTCTTAAGCGCAGCTTGTTCGCGCAGCCGCAAGCTTCGGTCGAAAAAGTCCAGATAGAGCTTGCCTGTCTTACGTTGACGGGCCTTACCCATGGCTGAATCCTCCATTTGCAATAGGAATAGACAGGCTGCCATGAGTAGTCTTCAGGATTTCGTTTTCGACCGCTTATCGGAGAAGCAAAATTTTCCGCCGCCCAAATGGCTTTATGTATATGTTGTGGGTATCTCCGATAAGAACGCCATCTTTTCTGAATCACAGCAAGCTAACCAGAGTGATTTTTGATAGCTCATGGTCATCCCGCGCGCTTGGGTGGGCGAGCGCGAAACGAAGGTCGTTTTGATATGGCGTGTGAAACGGGGTTGAACCGCAATGCCATTACAGATCAACAGCTCAGCGTGTTGAGCTGGATGTAGCGGATAAGCTATGCAAATTATTCAACTTTGGGATAGGGGATTTGTTCAAATTTGACGACGATCAGGGAAGATAGAAAAAGCACGAAGAGAGGGAGGGCGGAAAGGTGCTTGCAGGCCGTAGAGGAAAATGTCTAAGGAAGAGGAAAAAGCCAAAGTGTCGCATATACGTCACAGGCAGTTAGCCAATAAACAAGCACAAAAAAGGAAGATCAGTAAGTAACTGATCTGCCTCTCAAAATATTGGTAGCGGGGACCGGATTTGAACCGATGACCTTCGGGTTATGAGCCCGACGAGCTACCAGACTGCTCCACCCCGCATCAACGTGGGGCGTATTCTACGCATTTTTAGTGCGAAGTCAACCCCCTGCATAAAACGCTTATATTGTTAGGCACGACCTTCATCGTGCTGCAACATTGGAAGAGTAAAGCTATGCTTCCAATAGGGATAACAAAAGGCTTACTGTCAGTATGTCGTCCAACTAATAATACGACGTGCTGTGAATGCTGAAGCGCTACGGCGCTTATTAAGAATGGCTTGTGACATCATCATAATGCTTAGCGTCCAAGCCGTTTGTCATATCAGGGAGGTAGTCAATGGCCAATCAAGCCCCCGTCGCCTGGGTAACTGGTGGAACTGGTGGAATCGGAACGTCAATTTGTCATTCATTGGCGGATGCGGGTTATTTGGTAGTCGCGGGATATCATAATCCTGAGAAAGCCAAAACCTGGCTGGAAACCCAGCAAGCCGCCGGTTATGACAACATCGCGTTATCGGGTGTTGACCTTTCCGACCACAATGCCTGCCTAGAAGGTGCTCGCGAAATCCAAGAAAAATACGGGCCTATCAGCGTGTTAGTTAACTGTGCTGGCATTACTCGCGACGGCACCATGAAGAAGATGTCCTATGAGCAGTGGTATCAAGTGATCGATACCAACCTTAATAGCGTTTTCAACACGTGTCGCAGCGTTATTGAAATGATGCTGGAGCAGGGCTACGGTCGCATCATCAATATTTCTTCTATCAATGGCCGTAAAGGCCAGTTTGGGCAAGTAAACTATGCGGCTGCCAAAGCAGGTATGCATGGGTTGACCATGTCGCTGGCGCAGGAAACGGCAACCAAAGGGATTACGGTGAATACCGTGTCGCCCGGCTACATTGCCACCGATATGATCATGAAAATTCCCGAGCAGGTGCGTGAAGCCATTCGCGAAACCATTCCAGTGAAGCGTTACGGTACACCGGAGGAGATCGGCCGCTTGGTAACGTTCTTGGCGGATAAAGAGTCAGGCTTTATCACTGGCGCCAATATTGATATTAACGGCGGTCAGTTTATGGGCTAATCGCCCAACGCGAGAAGTTGGTTTATTCAATAACGGTAAAGCGTAAAACGGGAGGCGATTCGCCTCCCGTTGCTATTGCTGGGGATGAAATGCCTATATAGAGGTTAGGGATGCGGTACCCGCGCTAGGCGGCTAAAAAGATTATCAAACTCTGCTACTTCCTTGCGCCATAATTGGTTGGGCATAGGGCCCAGCGCCATGAGAGCCACTAATATGTCGACGATCTCATCTGGCCGGCTACGCTCGTTATTGATTCCTTCATTTAGCCGCTCTACTTGAATCGCCAGGCGAAGAGGTTCATCACGCTGCTTGACGCTACCTAACGCTAGCAGAGACAAATGCACCCTCAGGCGAGCCAGCCCATCTTCTAGCTCAGCAAGTTTTTCGGCTGAGAGGGGAGTGGGAGTGGTAAGTCGCGCATGATTGCGCTGCTGATGAGCCCCCGTAAAAATAGCAGGCAGCCCCTCGCTTAATACTTCTTTCGCATCAATTGTTTGTGGCTCTTCGCCTGCTAGCGCTAGTTGGTCAGCGGCGATATGCGCATTGACCAGCGGTAAGACGTTGTGCCACTGCTGCACTGTATGAAGAATTTCCAGGCGGCTTAAGCGCTCACGTTTAGCTCTTACAATGCCGCTAAGGCGTTTCTGCATGCCATCACTGCGTCGATTGCGCGGCAGCGGCTCAAGCTGGCTAATGCTTTCAAGATACGAGTCAAGGGTGGCAGATTCTTCGGCTTGCGTCGGCTGCCAGCTATCCATTTCGTCAATTAATGTTTGCAGCTGATCAAGCTTCTGTTGTTGGCGAGTTGCCTGCTCATGCTTATGGGCGTCACGCTGAGCAAAGAGCTGATCGCAGCTATGACGAAAAGCCTTCCATAGGGCTTGTTCTTCGCCTTTTGGCGCACGACCCAGCGCGCGCCACTGTTGCTGTAGCTGCTTGGCGCTTGTGATGCGGGTGGCTAAGGGTAGCTCGGCGTCATTTTGTAAATTTTGAGCTTGCTCGATTAGCATGCGCTTTTGGCTGGCGATCTGTTCTGCTCGCTGGTCAATAAGTGCCTGAAGGCGGTGGCGGATAGCGCTGAAGCGACGGCCAACGGCTTCTGATTGGTCGCGAGGAACCGGAGAGTAATGGCGCCACTGGTGACGTGCCTTATCACGGATCTCGCGCAATACATCGGGATCAGCATCCTCTGCTGGCTGATTAAGCAATGTTTCAAGCTGTTCGCAGAGTGCTTCACGGCCTTTCAGGTTGGCATCACGCTCTTGATTAAGCTGTTCTCGCCAGGGAGCTAAACGCTCGTGGACACGATCAGAAGCCGCGCGAAAGCGTGCTGACTGTTCGCGGTTAGCAGCGGCATCGCCGAGCGATTTCCACTCTTTTACCAGCTGGCGGTGATGACGATCTAAAGCAACGTCTGCCATGTGTTGATCGTCAGCCAGTGCTTCTATGCTAGCGCAGAGTTGCTCACGTTTAGGGCCGGCCACGAAGCCGCGCCAATCGCGTAGTTCTGCTAAGCGTGCGCCTAGCTGCTTCACGCGTGCTTTTAATGGCTTCGCTTCTTCCCCTATCAGTTCATCGATGGAGGGCTTGAGGCGTTGATAGAGACGGCTGGCACTTTTAAAGGCACCACGTTCTAACAAGTGTTCGAAGTTATCCACGTCGGCACTAAGTGCGTTAAGCGACGCGGTGGGGGTGGGGTTGGTAGAAACATCAGCATCTTTTAACGCTTGTGCATGTTTGAGTAGCTCTGGAGGCGTCATGTGCTTAGGCCAAGCGCACTGCTTAACGTACTTGGCAATGGCCGTTTCCAGGTCTGCACTGATGGCTTGCCAGCGCTGCCATGCTTCCATGCATACTTCATAGCGTTTCAATGCTTGGCTATAGCGTTGTTGAGCGCTCTCACCGGGGGGGTGTTGATCTGACAGGGATTGCCAACGCTGGCCGAGTAGTTGGCGTTGTGCCCGTAGGCTATCAATATCTTGGACGGTTAGCTGCTCTGCATGTGTCAGGCCCTCTAGCGTTTCCTCAAGGCCTTCAAGCAGTTGCTCACGAGTTCGTTCAATTTCTTCGCGATGAGCAATGCTCTGCTGGCGTGCTTGTTCTTGCGTCTCATGATGATGCAGTGTTTTGCGACAGCTAAGCGCTGCTTGATGAAAACGCTGTTCTTGCGTCACGCTAGGTGGGTGGGAAAGGCTTTGCCACTCCCGTTCCAAATGACGGAAACGACCACCATACAGAGGCTCCCAGGGGGCCCTGGCGTGCTGTTCTAGTTGTGTGAGTAAATGCTCACGCTGGGCCTGCTGATCTGCTAGCCACTCAGCATCATTGCGCAGTTGGGTGAGTTTTTCTCGTGCCAAACGAATGACCTGGCGATCACGACGCGCTTCTTTTAAAAGTTTTTTGAGGCTCTCTTCACTTTCAATTCGTTGAGCTGCTTGATGGCGAACTGCTGCCACGCCGTTATGGCAAGCTTGGTGAACAAGATCGCTTTCATCGGTTAATTGCTCTAACGCAGTGAGCCTCAGGTTAAGATTGTCTCCCTGAAGTGCAATGGCGTTGATCAACCGAGGCTCCGATAGCTCTGCCACGATAGCCTGCCGTTTTTGCAGGTCGGTATGGCCCTGTGAGCCACATAAGCGCTGGCAAGCCGCGTTAAACCAAGCTTCGTCTTGACGGTGCTCTGGAAGCGCGTTGACAAGCCCCGCTAAGTCATCAAGAGCCAGTAGGGCAGCAAGCTGGATGTTGCTTTCGGTATCCTGTGCTAATTGCTTTAGCGCTTGTTGCTGTTCTGGTTGTTGAGGGTCAAGCTGGTCGAGTGCCTTAAGACGCACCTCGGGATCAGGGTGCTGCCACCGAGGAGCGAACAGGCGTCTTAACAGTCCGTGCATGGATCATCCTGCAGAGAGGTGCGTAGCGTGAAAAAAATCAACTGCCGATGACTGATAGTTGCAGTCAACGGCGCTGTCGCTTAGCGTTGCTGTAGGCGCTGTGATGATTAATACTTCTTCACAACACCCAGCGCGAGATTGCGCTACCTTTATCTTACCTGAACATGACATGGAGTTCGGCCATGAGCCTCAACGCCAATAGTGCCGACATTGCCTTTACCTTTAAAGGTGGCATGCTGCCAATGACCGTCATGGAATTGAGCAGTGCTGACCCGGAACATATCCGAAGTCAGCTGGCTGGCAAGTTGTCGCAATCCCCCGCGTTCTTTCAGCATACACCGGTTGTGCTGAGCGTGGAAAAACTCGATGAACCTCACTTGGCGCTTGAGCGCATTTGCGCGGTATGTCGCGATCATAAATTGCTGCCGGTAGCCGTACGCGGCGGAGCTGAGCCGGTGCGTCAATCCGCCTGGGCTCTAGGGCTGGGCTGGTTCGCCCCTGTTGAAGAGGGGCGGTCTAAGCTATTAGAGAGCGTTAGCGCTACTGCTGGCTCTGATGACGCCATAGAAGAGGTAGAATCTGCCGACCAGGAAGAAGTGGTTGCAGTAGCAACACGTTTATTTCGCGGTACGGTGCGCTCTGGCCAGCAGGTAAGCGCATCAGAAGGTGATTTAGTGGTGATTGGGGCTGTCAATGCAGGCGCTGAGGTACTGGCGGCTGGTAGTATTCATGTCTACGGAGCGCTTCGTGGACGTGCCTTGGCGGGTATTCATGGCAATACCCAGGCGGGTATTTACTGTCGAGAATTAGAAGCAGAGCTTCTTTCTGTGGCAGGTAATTACAAACGGTTAGAAGACATTGATTCACAGTTGCTTGGCCGTGCTACCGAGGTGCATTTTGCTAAAGAGCAGCTGGAAATTAAGCCGCTGGGTTAACTCAAACGCATGAGCGTGTGTTGGTGCTTAATGCCTAGCGACGTTGCAAGCGCTATACGTTACAGTATGTCATGTTGTTGACATTGATGTTCCCGTTATGCGCAGTGCGACCCTTTAAACGCGCTCGCGATGAACGACTTCAAGAAGGAAGTAACTCTTGGCCAAAATTATTGTAGTGACCTCCGGTAAAGGGGGGGTTGGTAAGACCACCAGCGCAGCCGCAATTTCAACAGGACTTGCCCTGCGCGGTAAAAAAACAGTCGTCATTGATTTCGATGTTGGTCTACGTAACCTCGACCTGATCATGGGCTGCGAGCGCCGCGTTGTTTATGACTTGGTAAACGTTATCCAAGGTGAAGCAGGGCTTAATCAGGCGCTGATTCGCGATAAACGCGTTGAAAACTTATTTATTCTTCCAGCCTCTCAAACCCGCGATAAAGATGCGCTGACGCAGGATGGCGTAGAGCGAATACTTGAGCAGCTCAAACAGGACTTTGATTTTATCTTGTGTGACTCCCCCGCAGGCATCGAGATGGGCGCGCAACTGGCTATGTACTTCGCGGATGAGGCGATTGTTGTCACGAATCCTGAAGTTTCCTCAGTGCGTGACTCTGACCGCATTTTGGGATTACTCGGCTCCAAGACGCGGCGCGCGGAACAAAGTTTAGATCCTGTTAAAGAGCATCTGCTGATTACGCGCTATAACCCCTCTCGGGTAACGTCTGGGGATATGCTGACCCTTGATGACATTCGTGAAATCTTGTCTATTGATCTGCTTGGCTTAATCCCAGAATCCGAAGCGGTATTGCGCGCATCGAACCAGGGGGTTCCCGTCACTCATGATGCGGCGAGCGATGCAGGCCAGGCGTATTCTGATACGGTATCGCGCCTATTAGGTGAAGATATGCCTCTGCGCTTTCATGAAGTACAGCGTAAGGGGTTGTTGAATCGTATGTTCGGGGGTGGTCGGCGATGAAATTGCTGGAGTTCTTGAAGCGTGAGCGCAAGAAATCCGCCTCGGTGGCTAAGGAGCGTTTGCAAATTATCGTGGCGCATCAGCGCGGCCAGCGCGGTCAGCCAGATTATATGCCGCTGCTCGAGCGCGAGCTGTTGGAAGTCATTCGTCGTTATGTACAGGTCGATGATGATGCCATCCAAATTTCGCTGGATAGCGAAGACAATTGTTCAGTGCTGGAGCTAAACGTTACGCTACCGAAAGGTTGATGTCCCCACATAGGAGCAGCATTGCCAGTTGTTAGCATGGCTATTCGCCAAGAGGGGCGGCGAGAGGTGTTGCGGTTATGCTAGGCTTGGGCTTTTGTACCCGCTTAGGCAAGTGATTGGTTGGCTTGCGGGCGGGAAGCTACGCTCAAGGAGATTTCATCAATGGCGCCACCTAATGCTGCCCCTGCCAGTTTTCTCTGGCATGACTATGAGACATTTGGTGCTGATCCGCGTCGTGATCGGCCAGCTCAGTTTGCCGCATTACGCACTGACGCCGAGCTTAATGAAATCGGTGAGCCGATAGAGCTCTACTGCAAACCTGCTGATGACTACCTGCCTCATCCTGCTGCTTGCCTGATTACCGGTATTACACCGCAAAAGGCGCAGCGGAAAGGCTTGCCTGAAGGAGAGTTTGCCCGTCAAGTTCAAGGCTTTATGAGCGAGCCAGGCACCTGTGTGGTGGGCTATAACAGTCTTCGTTTTGATGATGAAATCTCCCGCCACTTGTTTTATCGCAACCTGCTTGATCCTTATTCCCGTGAGTGGCAAAACGGCAATTCCCGCTGGGACTTGATTGATGTCGTGCGTGCGTTTTACGCCTTGCGCCCCGATGGCATTGAGTGGCCGCAGCGGGAAGATGGTGCACCTAGCTTCAAGCTTGAGCACTTAACCGCGGCCAACAATATTGCCCATGAAGGTGCTCATGATGCGGTAGCTGATGTCCGTGCCACCATTGCATTAGCGCGCCTGCTAAAAGCCCGAAACCCAAAATTATTCGACTATTTACTGGGCATGCGTGGCAAGCGTGCAGTGGCCAAGCAGTTAGACTTGCCCAGCGCTAAACCGCTTTTGCACATCTCTCGCCGTTATCCTGCCAGCCGTGGCTGTAGTGCATTAGTCATGCCACTGGCCGAGCATCCGACGAATCCTAATGGCGTTATTGTTTACGATTTAAGCGTTGATCCTAGTGATTTGCTGACCATGAGTGCCGAGCAAATCAGAGAACGTGTGTTCGTTAGTCAGCAGGATCTTTCCGAGGGAGAGGTGCGTATACCGCTGAAAGTGATCCACATTAATCGCTGCCCAGTCATCTTTCCTGCGACGGTGTTAAAGGATGTCGAAGGTCCCCGCAAAGGCGAGTACGGCGCGATCATTGAACGGTTAACGATTGATATTGATGCCTGTCGCGGCCATTGGAAAACGCTGCGCGAGGCCAGTGGCGTGGCGCAAAAAGTAGCTGAGGTATTTAACGCAGCCTACGAAGATGTGCCTCAAGACCCTGACTTAATGCTCTATTCTGGCAGCTTTTTCTCTGCGGCGGATCGCCAGCAAATGGAGCGAGCGTTGGCAATGGATCCCTGGGATTTAGCCGGCCAGCGCTTTGCCTTTCAAGATCCTCGCCTCGAAGAAATGCTGTTTCGCTACCGTGCGCGTAGTTATCCAGACACGCTTGAGGGCGAAGAACGGGAGCAGTGGGATGCGTTTCGCTGGATGCGCATTAATGATCCAGCCTTGGCAGGTTTTACGCTGAAAGCATTTGCGCGAGAAATAGAGCGTTATAACCAACAGGCCCTGTCGGATCGCGAGCGCCAGGTGTTGGAGGAGTTGGTGATGTACGTTGAGTCAATGATGCCAGCTCAGGCGTTTGATGCCTGAGCTGGTGGGCCTGGCTAAATCAATGCTTGGTTAAGTGAATTTGTGTCGTTAGTGAACACTTAGTGTGCGTCGCTAAACGGCACGCGCGCTTCCCGGTAGGAGGCGATATCACTGGGTGAGTCGCCAGGATTGTAGCGAATATCTAACTGGTGTGATTGAAGCGTCGGCCATAGTGCCTGCAGTTCTTGTACGCTAACATCCAGCGCTAGTGTGGCGAGTTGTTCACGGCGATCAAAGTGCACGTCCTCCAGCGCTGTGGCTTGCCAGTAGCGGTTTGCCATGCCCTGTAGACTTGTGTCTCGCTGGGTTAAACGAGAATGAACGGCTTGACGATGCGCTGCCAACGCCTCCTCGGTTAATGTGTCCAGACGCTCGCCTGCTGACGCCATAAAGGCGTCCATGCGCTCGGCGATCATGCTGCTCTCAACATCCGGCGACTGAACCACTAAAGCAATTCCCGGCGCTTCTAACAGCGGGGAGTAACCTGCATTAACAATATAGCCAAGCTGCTCCTCGGTACGTAGTTGCTGATAAAAGGGCGTATCCAGCCATTGAGCCAGTACGCTGAGGCGAGCCTGCTCTTCAGTTGACGTATCGCGACCCTGTAAATAACGCAGCACAAGGGACTCTTCGCGGCTGCTGTGTGGGTGAAGCACCTCGGGTTGATTGCTCACCTGTAGCGCTTCAAACGCAGGGATATCCTCACGAGTGAGACGTGGCGATAACGCGCCGCGTATTACGTTGGCCTGCTCTCGAGCCAGCGCTTTATCCAAATTGCCAACGGCCATGGCATCGATGTACAGCGCGTCTAAAAACCGTTTGCGGAAGTTTTCTAAGTGGTGGCGCTCTAACCGCTGGCTGGCATCAAGTAATTCAGTCGCTGACCATTGAGGGGTCAGTAGCGCTTCGCCTAGTGCGCGGCTTGCCTGTCCATAAAGCGATGCTTGGGGGGCGTTGCGCCACTCGCGTTGGAGCTGATAGCGCACACGCTCAAAAGCACTGGAAGAAATATCGGCGTGCTTAAGTTGTTCAATCGCCTGTTCTATCAGTGGCGTTTGTCCATCGCGCCAGCCTGAAAACGATAGCGTCATGCCACGGCCGTGAGCATAAGCGCTAAACGACTGACCAGCTAACCAGGCTGGGTATAACGACTCGTTAAGGCTGTCATTTAGCCAGTTCGCTAAGAGGCGTGTGAGCACCGCTTCTTCAGCTGAATAGCTGGCGCTGGGGTGCTGGAGACTTACCCGCCACTCAACGCTTGGCGTATTGAAGCGGCTATCTTGCATGTGCCATGCGGTAAACGACGGTGCATCAATCAACACGTCAGGGCGCTCATCTTGCCCCGTCTTGAGAGTAAGGTCATTGGCGATAAAGGGGTTGGGTTCCGGTAACGCTAGGCCTCCTAGCGCCTGTCCTGGCTGAGTGGGTGGCTGCTCTTTCCACTGGGTGTTGAACCAAGGTGAAACGGTATCGCTTTCGACATCTGGCGCAGAGTAGAAACGCAGCATGTTGTCTGGGGTCAGTGCATCGAGATACAGCTGCTGACGCTCACTATCCATGCCATCCATCCGGTAAGGCGCGTACTGCACATCATCCACCGGATAACGAGAAAGGCTCATGGCTAAGCGGGTGGCTTCCTGTTGTGGTGCGCCATGCTGCTGAAAACGGAACGCTTGTTCATTCAGCTTTTTTTGTTCCTCGTAGCGCCACTCGGCTAATCCTTCCTCGCGTATCTGCTCAATGGCAGCAAATAGTGTGGCCTCAATATCGTCCAGTCGCTGTGCCCCGGCTGGCGTTAAGCTAATCGAGATGGCAAAGAGCGCCTCATTGCCGTCACCTCGCCCCACGCCCGCTGAAAGTGCATCTGCAAGGCCCTCTTTACGAAGCGCTGCCAGTAAGCTGCCGTCGCCTTCATCGCCCAGTAGGTGAGAAATTAGCTGAGTCGGCTTGGTACGGTATTCATCGGTAGGATCGGGAATCGGAAAATAGAAGCGTAGCTGACGGCGATCCTGTAGCGACTGACGCTCAATGTAGCGGGGCAGCGTGTTTGGATCGATCAGCGACGTTTCAATGGTGGGAACGCTGAGGTCATTATCGGGAAGGCTTGCAAAGCGCTCGACAACTAATGCCTCAAGAGTATCGAGTGACTGAGGGGCAACAATGGCCAAGTTCATGACGTTGGCATCGTAATAGCGATGATAAAAATCAATCACTCGCTCGCGGAGAGTGGCTTCACCCTCGGCAGGGTTGGCGAGGGTGTCACGGCTGCCTACGGCAAAGCCCGTCGTGGGATTGCTAGGATTTAGTAGCTGATTCAATACATCGTTTTCACGGCGGGACTCATCACGAATGCGCGCCATGTACTCAGAGTGGACAATATTTCGCTCGCTTTCTAAATGGTCGGCGTTAAATAGCGGCGAAAGGAAAAACTCGCTAAAGCGATCCAACGCGCCTGGGAGAGCCGAAGGCTCAACATCAAAAAAATAGTTGGTGTCTTGCTGGGCGGTAAACGCGTTGTGGGAGCCTGCATTATCAGAAATATAGCGCTGATAGGCATCGGACTGAGGGTAGGGTTCGGTGCCTAAAAACAGCATATGCTCTAAAAAGTGGGCCAGCCCCTGCAGGTCGTCAGGGTCTTGGGCGCTGCCTACGCGAACGTTCATTGAGGCGGCGGCTTTATCGGCCTCTGGGTCGCTAACAAGCAACGCTTGAAGGCCATTTTCCAGCGTCAGTATGCGGTAATCGCGATCGTCAAAGGAGCTGATGATCGGCGTGATGGCGTCCTTTACGGGAGTGCCTTGAGCGAAGGCGAAAAAAGGCGTGCACCAAGTGACGCCAATCACGACGCCGATGACGGCCTGCCGTACAGCGTAACAGTTAGGCAGAGATTCATTAGATCGTAACATTACGGTTCCTATGGCACAGCCCAGCGCAGCATCGGCCCCACCGGGTGGGCGCAGGATGATGACTGATAGGCAGGATTATTAACATGTTTTGATACCGGAAAAGCGCCCAACAGTTCCAATGGCGCAGGCATTAATAGCGCATTGAGTGCTTCAAGGTCGGTCGTCGGGTCCAGCCAGCGCATTAACGCTTCTGGAGGAATAACGACAGGTAACCGGTCCGTCAGTGAAGAAAGGCAAGCGTTGGCAGGTACGCTGATCAGCGCTGTCGAGTCAGTAAATGCGCTGAGCGTTGTGTGGTAACGGCACCATAATGCGCCTAGGAGTAGTGGTCCTCGGTTAACGTGAGTCACTAAATAGGGTTGCTTGCTGTGTGCTTGTATTTTCCAGACATAAAACCCGCTGACCGGAATAACACAGCGGCGAGCGCTAAACGCCTCGCTAAACATGGCGCGTTGATTAAGCGTTTCTGCTCTAGCGCAATGGGGCGCGTGGTCGAGTACTTTCAGCCAAGGAGGCGTGAGTCCCCAAAATAATCGCTGGAGCCGCAAGCGTCCCTGCTCGAGTCGTATTGCCGATACAGGCTGGCGGGGCGCTAAGTTGGGCGACTCGATAAGTGGTTCAGTATCCGTCAGCGAGGGCACAAGGCGTGATAGCGTGAGGCGCTGCACGTGAAGGCGTCCCGTCATGCCTGTCTCCTTATGCGAAATTGGGGGGAGTGTACGCGTGCAAAATGGCGGGGTAACACATCAATCGGTCAAATGTCGTGTTTTAGTGTCGAAAACAGTGTTCGATGTAAGGTATCCTAGCGTATCCCTTGCTCACGCTAAAGCGCGATGAGGCATTCTTCCTGTTTGCCGTTGACCTTAAGAGATCGCCATGGCCCGTCCTAGACAGCATGCGCCCGATGCCCTCCATGCGCAGGTCATGCACGCTTGTGATGAGTGGTTGGCTAAGCAGCCAGTCCATGGTTTGTCACTGCGTGCCCTGGCCAGAGAGGTGGGCTGCGCGCCAAGTACGCTGCTTAAATTATATGGCAGCTTTAATAACTTATTGCAGCACGTCAACGTTGAAACGTTGGCACGTTTACAGCAGACCATTACCAGCCTGGCAGAAGATGATCCTGAGCCATGGCTACGCTCGCTAGCGCTTGCTTATTGGCGCTTTGCTGAGCAAGGCTGCTATCGCTGGCAGCTGCTATTTGATTATCCACTGGCCCAAGAGGGCGAGCTGGATCAGCGCCAGAGTGATCTTATTGAAGCGCTGTTTACTCAGGTGGAAACGTCGTTGAAGCGGTATCAGCCAGCACTGGATGATCTTGAAGCGCGACGCCTTGGGCGCACCCTTTGGGGGAGCGTGCACGGCTTGGTGCAGCTTGGATTAAACGAGCGCTTAGGCTATTGGCAAGGTCAGCAGTTGAAGGTGGATGAGCTGCTGGATCAGCTAATGAGTACGGTGCTAGCTGGCCTGCGTCACCGGGAGACGGCGACGTGACGTGGTGGTTGAGAATGGTTCGCTGCGCGCTGCGGCGCGTTATTTATGTCGTTATGCGTGTGTGTTATCGGTTCTCTGTTCACGGCCAAGAAAACGTACCTAAGCGCGGTGCTGCCTTGGTAGTCTGTAATCACGTCAGTTTTATGGATGCGTTGGTGTTAGGCGGCGGTAGCCCCAGGCCACTGCGGTTCGTGATGGACCAGCCCATCTTTGAGTCCCGCTGGCTGAAGTGGTGGTTCCAGCTTGTGGGCGCGATTCCGATTGAGTCTGAGCGGCATAGCCCTGGCGCACTGCGCCGAACCCTGGATGAGGTGAGTCACGCGCTTCGCGAAGGTGATGTTGTCATGGTGTTTCCTGAGGGGCGTATCACCCCAGATGGTGATATCCACGCCTTTAGACGTGGGCTCGAAACCATTCTTGCCCGCGATAATGTGCCCGTCATTCCGGCTGGCCTAGCTGGGTTGTGGGGATCTTGGACATCACACTACGGGGGCAAGGCGCTTAAAAAGTGGCCGTCACGTTTTCGTGCACCGGTCAGCTTGCACTTCGGACCGCCGGTATTGGTTCATGAGGTAGAGGGTATTGCGTTGCGCCGCTATTTAGAGGCTCGCGTGAGGGCGCTAAAGGCAGCGGGTGATAGCGAAATCACCCACCGCCAAATTGGTTAGACGGTCAGTCGCTACGTTCGGCGTGCAAGGCGCAGCTTTTGCCAGCAGCGTGCTGAGGTGATCAGGTTGTCGCGGATTTCTAAAATTTCCATCCGTGTATTGCCAATCTGTAAGCAGGCAGGTCCTTCCGGAAACGCCTCCAGGTGCTCAAGGATTAAGCCATTCAGGGTCTTGGGGCCGTCAGTGGGCAGTTGCCAGCCAAGCATTTTGTTAATTTCACGAATATTGGCGGTGCCCTCAATGACATGGCTGCCATCGTCTTGCTGATGAATTTCATCATCTTCTGAGACATCGGTAGTGAACTCCCCGACAATCTCTTCAAGAATATCTTCTAAGGTTACCAAGCCTTCCACGTCGCCGTACTCATCCACCACAATACCAATACGCCGCTTCTGTTTTTGGAAGTTCAGCAGCTGTGTATGTAGCGGCGTGGACTCGGGAATGAAATACGGCTCTCGTGCTTCTTGAACAATTGCTGCTTTGGTGACTTCGCTACGCGATAAAAAGCGCGCTGCATTACGTAGATGCAGCATGCCAATAATATTGTTGATATCGCCTTTATACACCGGTAAGCGGGTATGTTGGCTGGTGCGGATCTGGGTCAGAATATCTTCCAGGGTGTCGTCTAGATCGATGCCAAGAACTTCGTGTCGCGGCACCATGATGTCGTTAACTGTGACATTCTCAAGATCAAGAATCGACAGCAGCATGGCGCGGTGTCGGTAGGGAATTAGCGTGCCTGCTTCGTGAACGACAGTGCGCAGTTCATCGCGAGTTAAGTTGTCTCCACCATTCTCAACACTTTTAACGCCCATTAAGCGTAGTAGGCCATTTGAGATGACGTTAACTAGCCATACCAGTGGGTAAAGCAGTTTGAGCAGGGGTTCCAGGCCCAGCGACGTAGGATAAGCGATTCGCTCAGGCTTGATGGCTGCGTAGGTTTTCGGTGTGACTTCGGCAAAAATAAGGATGGTAATCGTCAGTAATGCCGTTGAAATAGCGGGGCCTGAGACGTCACCAAAGAAGTGAATGGCAATGATGGTCGCAATCGAGGCGGCTAAGTTATTGACGAAGTTATTGCCAATTAAAATAACGCCAATCAGTCGATCGGGGCGCGTTAATAGCCGCATAACACGTTTTGCGCGGCGATCACCGCTGTTAGCTTGATGGCTTAGTCGATAGCGGTTTATCGACATCATGCCTGTCTCAGAGCTGGAGAAAAAGGCAGACAGCAATATCAAAATAGCTAGCAGGCCGAACAGTAACCCCAGGGGGAAGTCGTCGCTCAAGTCGAAAGTTCCTTTATGGCGTATTAGGCTCGATTTTTAGAAGTATGGAAGTGGCCTGTCAAGGCCACTGTTATCAACGCCAAATTAAATCAGTGCTGATAGTGCGGTGAGTATATGCTTAGCGATTGAGCAAAACTTCCAGCACAAATTTGCTACCAAAGTAAGCAAGTAGAAGCAGTATGCACCCACCAAGTGTCCAGCGCACAGCGCGCATGCCACGCCAGCCGAAACGATATCGGCCCACTAACAGCGTGGTGAAAATAATCCACGCCCCCAGCGAAAGGACTGTTTTATGCACCAAGTGCTGGGCGAACATATTGTCGAGAAAAATCAGTCCGCTGATGATCGAAAGCGTCAGTAATATAATCCCCGACCATACCAGTTCAAACAGCACTCTTTCCATGGTGGTGAGCGGCGGTAGCGACTGCACGATGCCACGAATATGGTGATGGCGCAGCGCTTGGTTCTGTAGGCCGACCAGCACCGCTTGAATCGCGGCAATGGCCAAGACGGCAAACGCCAGCGCAGAGCTGACGGCATGCAGTAAAATGCCGGGCGTTAAGCCGCTTTGGCTCCCTTGGCTTGGTAGCCAAGTGGCAAAAATAAGCGCGATACCTGCGAGAGGGAATAGCACAATGCCAGCGTTGAGCACCGGCTTAAACAGGCTGGCGACGAGCACAACGTTGACGGCCACGGCCATCAGAAGCGTTGCGCTGGTTGTGAAGCCGGGCAGTAGCCCTGGGGCTGAGCTAACAAGCTGCACCACCACTGGGATATGCAATAAAAGCCCAAGCGCACCAAGTAGACGCACCATGCCCTGGCGTGGTGGCACGCGACGAAATAAAGTCATGCCCTGCCAAATAGCAGCGGCGACATAGAGTATAAAAGCGATCGTGGCGAAAGGGAGCGCCTGCATGATGCTATCCGTGCGCCTTGCAGCGCGTTGTTGAGTCCAGAGTGATTGAATCAGCGCTGCGAAAGTCAGCGGTGTTAAATCGTTCAAGCTAGAACAGTTCGCCTACTATAACCAATCATGGCGGCGCCGCACAGCCATCGATAACCAATGTTGACGACCATGGAGACTCGCGCGGCTAGCGCGTATAATCGTTCCTACATTCGTCCGGTGTAACCGCCCGGCGACAACGACGGAGGCAGAGGCCCCATGTTTCAGAATCTGAGTGAGCGTCTTTCCCAGACGTTGAAGTCGATCAAAGGCCAAGCGCGGCTAACTGACGACAATATTAAAGATACCCTGCGCGAGGTGCGTAAAGCACTGTTAGAGGCCGATGTCGCCTTGCCGGTGGTAAAGGCATTTATTGAGCGTGTTCGTGAACGTGCTGTTGGCCAGGAAGTCTCGAAGAGCCTCTCGCCAGGTCAGCAATTCGTTAAAATCGTCCAGCAAGAGCTGGAAGCGATTATGGGGGAGGCCAATGAAAGCCTATCCCTAAAAGGCTCACCTGCGGTCGTGTTGATGGCAGGCCTGCAAGGGGCAGGTAAAACCACCTCTGTTGCTAAATTGGCGCGTTACTTACGTGAACGCGAAAAGAAAAAAGTGTTGGTGGTCTCCGCCGACGTCTATCGGCCGGCGGCGATTGATCAGTTAGAAACGCTGGCAAAAGAAGTTCAGGTTGATTTCTTTCCGTCTCGTTCCGATCAGAGTCCCGTGGATATTGCCACAGCGGCAATCAAGCACGCCAAAATTCAGTTCCATGATGTCGTATTAGTTGATACCGCCGGACGGCTGGCCATCGATGAAGCGATGATGGCCGAAATTCAGGCGCTGCATAAAGCCGTCTCACCGGAAGAGACGCTGTTTGTGGTCGATGCCATGACCGGTCAGGATGCGGTGAATACGGCGAAAGCATTTCATGATGCGCTGCCGCTGACCGGGGTGATTCTTACCAAGGCCGACGGCGATGCCCGGGGTGGTGCAGCACTTTCGGTACGCCATGTTACGGGTAAGCCCATTAAGTTCATGGGGGTTGGTGAGAAAGTAGACGCCCTAGAGCCTTTCCATCCAGACCGTGTAGCATCGCGAATTCTGGGTATGGGCGACATGCTGTCGCTGATCGAAGAAGCCGAACGTACGGTAGATAAAGATAAAGCCGCCAAGCTGGCCAGTAAGGTCAAGAAGGGTGACGGTTTTGATCTGGAAGATTTTCGTGATCAGCTACAGCAGCTCAAGAAAATGGGCGGCATGGGAGGGCTGCTTGGCAAATTGCCTGGCATGGGGCAAATGGCTGAAATGGCACAAGGCCCTGGTCCGGAAAAAGAGCTTGGCAAGCTCGAAGCATTGATTAACTCAATGACTCCCAAAGAGCGCCGCAAGCCCGATATTATCAATGGGTCGCGCAAACGTCGCATTGCCGCGGGTGCTGGCCTGCAAGTGCCTGACCTGAATCGTCTGCTAAAACAGCATAAACAGATGCAAAAAATGATGAAAAAAGCCGGCAAAAAAGGCGGAATGCAAAAAATGATGCGCGGCATGTCGGGCATGATGGGCGGTGGCGGGCCGGGTGGCCCTGGTGGCGCGGGTGGCATGGGCGGTATGGGTGGCCCCGGCGGTCTTCCCTGGCGTTAAGCTATTGTTAGCAACCTTGTAACGTACTTGGTAAGGTTGACGGCTTAAGAGTTTTCTGGCTGTCAGGCTTTCCAAGTAGAGCGCATTTGCGTAGAATGCGGCCTCTTCATGCGTGGGTGTTGGCAAAAATGCGCGAGCATCGTCTGACCATCTGCCAGTGAAGAACTTGATGGTACGCAGCAAATCACTGATTTTAGTCTGCCGTGCCGAGAAAATAGTATGACGAGTATTCTGTTAGCGATTTGCGCTATTGAACACTCTCGTAACCTCAACCGAAGGATAGTTATCGTATGGTTACCATTCGTTTGGCACGTGGTGGCGCCAAAAAGCGTCCCTTTTATCACCTGACTGTTACTGATTCACGCAACGCCCGTGATGGCCGTTTCATCGAGCGTATCGGCTTCTTCAACCCGGTTGCCCGTGGTCAGGAAGAGCGTCTGCGCGTTGATCTTGAGCGTGTTACTCACTGGCAGAGCCAAGGCGCCCAGTTGTCTGGTCGTGTTGCTGAGCTGGTTAAAGAAGCGCGTAAACAGGCTTAAGCCGGTTAATGCGTGACTGTCAGTAAATGATAGTCGGTGATGTTGTCGTTGTAATTTGTTGGAGCGGTCGTCGATGACGCGTTTTGAAACTAGCCATACAGACGACGCACATGTGGTGCTTGGTAAGCTAACTAGCCCTCACGGGATTAAAGGTTGGCTTAAGGTGTACTCCTATACCAACCCCATAGACAGCATCATGGAATACCCAGAATGGTGGGTGCGCCAAGGGGAATCCCTCACGCGTATGACCGTGATTCAGGGACGTCGGCAAGGCAAAGGGCTTGTAGTGCAGCTAAAAGGTGTTGATGACCGAACGGCAGCCGAAGCGCTGGCGCAAGCGGACATCCTGATGCCGAAAGAGGCACTGCCTACGCTTTCCGATGATGAGTATTACTGGCATGAGCTTGAAGGCTTAACTGTCTTCACTCAGTCAGGCGAGCGGCTAGGGCAGGTCAGTTACCTGTTTGAAACCGGCGCGAACGATGTCATGGTGGTGCGCGGTGATAACGACGCAATTGATAAACGCGAGCGGCTGTTACCTTTCTTACCCGATGATGTAATTGTTGAAATCAGCCTCGAAGATGGCCGTCTGGTCGTGAATTGGGATCCTGAGTTTTGAAAACAGGTTTGAGTAAGCAGTTGTCGAGCGAGCTCACCGTAACTGACTCAACGGTTACTGCAGCAAACGGTGAAGAAAGCAATTTAACGGATGCTCCCGCGATGTGGATTGGCGTGGTATCGCTGTTTCCAGAAATGTTCGATGCGGTTACCCAACAAGGTGTGGTCGGTCGAGCGGTAGAGAAACAGCGAATTGCCCTGGAGTTTTGGAATCCGCGCGACTACGCCACCGACCGCCACCGCAGCGTGGACGATCGCCCATATGGCGGCGGCCCCGGCATGCTTATGAAGGTAGACACCCTACGGGCTGCTATCTTTGATGCTCGGCAACGAGCAGAGCAAGCGACGGGACAATCGCCGACAGTGATCTATCTCTCGCCCCAAGGGCGTAAGCTGGATCAGCAGGGGGTTCAAGCGCTTGCCTCAGCAGGCCCTCTTGTGGTGGTTGCTGGGCGCTATGAAGGCATTGATGAGCGCGTGGTGGAAAGTGACATTGATGAAGAGTGGTCAATTGGTGACTATGTGCTGAGCGGTGGTGAGTTGCCAGCAATGGTGCTAATTGACGCGGCGGCACGGCTGGTACCCGGTGTATTGGGTCACCAGGATTCCGCTATCGAAGACTCGTTCAATGATGGCTTGTTAGACTGTCCGCACTATACCCGTCCTGAAATGATCGACGGGCGACAAGTGCCTGATGTGCTGTTAAGCGGTAATCATGCGGCCATCAAGCGTTGGCGGTTAAAACAGTCGTTAGGCCGTACATGGCAGCGCCGTCCTGACTTATTAGCAGGGCGTACGCTTGACGCCGAGCAGCAGCGGCTGCTAGACGAGTTTATCGAGGAACACGCTCTGTCAACTAAGTGATTGTTTTTCAATTGCATAGCTCAGAGCGGCGGTGCAGGGCGAATAGAGCAAAAGTCTATAAGGCCGTTAGCCTACGCACCTGCGTCACCCATAACGACTCCCGTGTAGCTCGCTTCGAGCGCCGGGATCACGGTTTGCCCCTTCCACAACTGCGTGGCAAACCATTACGTTATTTAGGAGTATGAAAATGAGCAGCAAGAACAAGGTGATCCAGGCGATCGAAGCCGAGCAAATGAGCAAAGAGATTCCGGCCTTTGCACCGGGCGACACCATTGTCGTTCAGGTCAAAGTAAAGGAAGGTTCTCGTGAGCGTCTGCAGGCGTTTGAAGGTGTGGTCATTGGTAAGCGTAACCGTGGCCTGAACTCCGCTTTCACCGTACGTAAAATTTCTCACGGTGTTGGTGTTGAGCGTACTTTCCAGACCTACAGCCCGCTGGTTGACTCTATTGAAGTCAAGCGTCGTGGTGACGTTCGTCAAGCCAAGCTGTACTACCTGCGCGAGCGCAGCGGCAAGTCGGCGCGTATCAAGGAAAAGCTGGCTTAACCGCCGCTTTTTCACGGGCGCATGCTGCTTTGACATGCGTCGCGCTCGGATACCAAGACCCCGTCACCGCTTTGCGGGGCGGGGTTTTTGTTTGTGTGGTACTACCGTCAAGAGACCGTTAGCCTATGAGCGTGATAGATGCCTATCTAGATGCCTTATGGTTAGAGCAAGGGGCAAGCGACCATACGTTAGCGGCCTATCGGCATGATTTAACTGCTTGGCAACAGCAGCTCGAAAGTGCGGGGGAAACACTGTTAACTCCCTCGTCAGAGCGTTTTAGCGAGTGGTTAGAATTACGCCGAGAACAGGGCTATCAACTCCGCAGTAATGCACGGCTGTTATCGTCGCTGCGTAGTTTTTACCGTTGGGCACGGCTCTATGGGCATATCGCCAGCGACCCACTGGCCAATGTGTCGCTGCCACGGGTGCGGCCCAGCTTGCCGAATACCCTGGAAGAGGAAGAGGTTGAGCGCCTGTTGCTCGCCCCTGATATCGGCACCTCGCTTGGTGTTCGCGACCGCACCATGCTGGAGCTGCTGTATGCTTGCGGGCTACGCGTGTCGGAGCTGGTTGGCTTGACTGGCGATGCGGTTAATCTTCGCCAAGGAGTTGTCCGTGTTAGAGGCAAGGGCGATAAAGATCGGCTGGTGCCGATGGGTGAAGAAGCCGCCGAGTGGGTAGCGCGTTATATGAAGACGGCTCGGCCTGCGTTGATGCAAGACCCTACACGGCCCGCGCTGTTTCCAGGGCGGGCAGATAAAGCCATGACCCGGCAAACGTTTTGGCACCGTATAAAAGCCCACGCGATCACGGCAGGTATTACTCGGCCCTTGTCGCCTCACACGTTACGCCACGCATTTGCGACCCATTTATTGAATCATGGTGCTAATTTGCGGGTCGTACAGCTGTTGTTAGGTCATAGCGACCTATCTACAACGCAAATTTACACGCATGTTGCCCAAGCGCGCCTAGAGCAGCTGCATGCAGAACACCATCCGCGAGGTTGAAGATACAATGCATCAACGTATGTCTTTAGTTGCTAAATCCTATGTTTCTTGGCTGGCGTTGGCAGGGTGCTTACTGCCCGCTGTTGCCAGTGCTGATGCCGTATCCGAACATCTGATGGAGAATTTACAAGTTAATGGCCAGTCAATGCCCGTGGCGCAGGTCAGCGCAACGCCAATGGACGGGGTGTACCACGTCGTCCTGGAAAGTGGGGAGTCTTTCTACTCCAATGCTGATGGCAGTCACTTTTTGGTAGGGGACCTCTATCAAAACGCGGATAATGGTTTGGTTAACTTAACCGAGCAGGCACGCAACCAGGAAAGGGCTGCTGCGCTGGCTGCCGTGCCAGCGAGCGAGCGAGTCGTGTTTCAAGGTGTGGGTGAGCCGAAAGCCACGGTCATTGTGTTTACGGACCCTACCTGCCCATACTGCGAGCGCCTACATGAAACGGTGCCTGAGCTTAACGAGCGCGGTATCGCGGTGCACTACATGGCCTTTCCGCGCGCAGGCATGGGAAGTGGTGCTGCGACAACGCTTGAACAGGTGTGGTGTTCGGATAACCGTAGCGAGGCCATGACTCAGGCTAAGCAAGGTCAAACGCTGGCGGCCTCGGCAAGTTGCGATAACCCCGTTGCCGATCAGTACGAATTAGGTAAAGCTGTGGGCGTGCAAGGTACGCCAGCGATTGTGTTGCCCGACGGGAAAATGGTACCAGGGTTTGTACCCCCCGACCGGCTCGTTAGCATGTTAGGCTTGGAAGATGAATAACGTCACGTGTAGTGACGAACGATAGCGCTGAGACACTGATTTAAGAGGCGGCACCTATGGGTGCCCATCACGAAAGGGGAAGTATTTTGAAACCGGTAAGAGTAGGCATTTGTGGGTTAGGTACGGTCGGTGGCGGTACATTTAACGTCTTAACACGTAACGCTGATGACATTAGCCGTCGTGCTGGCCGCCCGATTGTGATTGAGCAGGTTGCCCACCGCAGTATTCACCCTGACTGCGATATTACCGGCATTAATGCGACCTCTGACGTGTTTGAGGTGGCTAATAACCCTAACGTGGATGTGCTGGTAGAGCTGATTGGTGGTTACGATCTCGCTCGCGAGCTGGTGCTAACGGCGATTGAAAACGGCAAGCACGTTGTGACGGCCAACAAGGCCTTGATTGCTGTTCACGGTAACGAAATTTTCCGCGCCGCGCACAAAAAAGGCGTCATTGTTGCCTTTGAGGCGGCGGTGGCAGGCGGTATTCCGGTTATCAAATCGCTCCGCGAAGGCCTTGGTGCTAACCGTATCGAGTGGGTGGCGGGTATCATAAACGGCACCGGCAACTACATTCTTACCCATATGCGTGATGAAGGTCGCGCCTTTGAAGACGTGTTGGCTGAAGCTCAAGCGCTAGGTTATGCGGAGTCTGACCCCACTTTCGACGTGGAAGGTATTGATGCCGCCCATAAATTAACCATCCTGGCGTCTATTGCCTATGGCGTGCCGCTACAGTTTGATAAAGCCTTCACCGAAGGTATTTCTCGCATTACTGCAGAAGACGTCGAACAGGCCGATAACCTGGGTTACGTGATTAAACACCTGGGCATCTCTAAACGGACCGATCAAGGTCTAGAGCTCCGGGTTCACCCGACGTTGATCCCTAAAGAGCGCCTGCTGGCCAATGTGCACGGTGTTAAAAATGCGATTGCGGTGATGGGCGATGCGGTTGGCCCAACGCTTTACTACGGCGCTGGCGCCGGTGCTGAGCCGACAGCGTCTGCCGTCGTGGCCGACCTGCTGGATGTTGCCCGTGATATCGCCACGGATCACCACTACCGGGTGCCTTATCTCGCGTTTAGTGGCATTGAAGAAGATGCCAGCCAACTGCCGATTATGCCGATGGAAGATATCACCACCGCGTATTATCTACGCCTGTTGGCGGTGGATCGGCCGGGGGTGCTGGCGCGTGTTGCCACCATTCTGGCCGAGCAGGGCATCTCTATTGAAGCGCTGATCCAGAAAGAAGCCACTGAAGGTGAGTTGGTGCCGATCATTTTGCTGACGCATCGCACACAAGAGAAACAGATGAACGATGCTATCCGTGAAATCGAGTCCATGGCGGATATTGCTGGACCGGTTACCCGTATTCGTGTTGAAAGTCTGAGCGAAGGGGAGTAACTCATGCGTTATATCAGTACGCGTGGCCAAGCGCCCGCGCTCTCCTTTGAAGAGGTCGTGTTGACCGGAATGGCCAGCGACGGCGGACTTTATGTGCCGGAAACGCTGCCCGAGTTTTCTCAGCAAGAGCTGGCCAGCATGGCTGGTCTTTCCTACGCTGAGATTGCGTTTCGGGTCATGAAGCCGTTTGTAAATGGTGAAATTGACGACGATACCTTCCGTCGCTTGGTGACAGAAGCTTACGCCACGTTCAATCATGACGCCGTTGTGCCGTTAAAGCAGTTGGATGCCAATCACTTTTTGCTAGAACAGTTCCACGGTCCAACGCTGGCGTTTAAAGATGTCGCGCTGCAGCTGTTAGGGCGGCTGCTGGATCATTTCCTGAAAAAGCGTGGTGAACGTGCCGTTATTATGGGCGCCACCTCTGGGGATACCGGTTCGGCGGCCATTGAAGGCTGTCGCCACTGCGATAACCTCGATATCTTTATTCTCCATCCGCATAACCGCGTGTCTGAAGTGCAGCGCCGCCAGATGACCTCGGTGCTCGCCGACAACGTCTTCAATATTGCGATCGAAGGCAACTTTGATGACGCCCAGGCAATGGTGAAGGCAAGCTTTGCTAATCAAGATTTCTTGAACGGCACGCGCTTGGTGGCAGTGAACTCGATCAACTGGGCGCGCATTATGGCGCAGATCGTTTACTACATTGCCGCTGGCGTTGCATTGGGTGCGCCCCAGCGGGAAGTGAGCTTCTGCGTCCCGTCGGCTAACTTCGGTAACGTCTTCGCAGGCTACATGGCGTTTAAGATGGGGCTGCCGGTGAAGCAGTTCATTATTGCCACTAATGCCAACGACATTCTGCATCGCACGCTGGCCGCCAATGATTTCTCCAAGAAAGAGTTGGCTGCGACCCTCGCTCCGTCAATGGATATCGTCGTTTCGTCAAACTTTGAGCGTTTGCTGTTTGATGCGTACGACCGTGATGGTGCCGCTGTGGCAGCGCTACTGGAACGCTTCCAGCAAGCGCCTACTGCGCTTGCTGATGCACCGCTGGCCAAGCTGCGCGAAAAATTCGCCAGCCATAGCGTTGACGATGTAACCATTTTGGAAGTTATTCGTGAAGCCCATCACCGTACAGGGGAGATCCTAGACCCCCATACGGCCACTGGCTATCGCGCTGCAGAGCGCGCACGCGTGGATACCACGACGCCGGTGATTACGCTTGCTACCGCGCATCCGGCGAAATTCGCTGAAGCCGTGGTTAAGGCAGGTTTCCAGGGTGTGCCGTTGCCCACTCATATGGATGATTTGCTTGAGCGCGAAGAGCGTTACACGGTGCTGCCCGCTGAGCTGAGTGCCGTGCAGCAGTTTGTCGCTGACAATCGGCGCTGAGGCGTCATGGCCGACGAACCAGCACTCACCCAGCAGAACGCCAATCAGCCACGCTTAGAGCCTCGTCCACTGGACGAGGCTATCTATGTGCGTGCCCAAGCGGAAGGCTTAAGCGAGCTACAAGCACGGCTATTGGCCTCACGTCTACCTGGCTATACGGGCGAACTCGCACCGCTGGTGGTGCCGAGCTTGCGTTACTTGGCGCATCCAGAAAAGCTAGCCGATGGCCGCCGTGCCGCTGAACGTATTGCCCAGGCAGTGGCAGAAGGGGAATCCATCGGTATTCTTACCGATTACGATGTGGACGGCATCACCTCCCACGTGGTGATTCGACGTACGTTGGTGGAGCTGTTTGGCGTACCTGAACACAAGTTACATAGCTTGATTGGCCACCGTATCCACGATGGCTATGGCATTAGCCTGCCGCTGGTGGAGCGCACGCTTGGTTTAAAACCGCTGCCCTCGCTGGTGATTACTGCCGACTGTGGCAGCTCAGATGAGCCGCGAATCGCACGCTTGAAAGCCGCTGGTATTGATGTGGTGGTCAGCGACCACCACGCGCTGCCGTTGGAAGGCCCACCGCCTTCTGCCTATGCCTGTGTTAATCCAACACGCAGTGATTGTGACTACCCCGATAAAACGATCGCCGGGTGTATGGTGGCATGGCTTTTAATGTCGCTCGCCCGCGGCGTATTGATTGAGTGGGGGGCACTGCCTGATGCGACACCTAAGCTCTCCCCGTGGCTTTCTTACGTCGCGCTGGGCACCGTAGCGGACTGTGTTTCGCTGGGTGGTAGTCCAGCTAACCGCGCAGTGGTGAACTACGGACTAACGCTGATCAACCGTATGGACGCTGCCTGTTGGCGTGCCATGGCGGCGCGGCTTGGGGCAGATAGTGTGCCATTTAACGCTGAAACGCTGGCATTCCAAATGGGGCCACGAATTAACGCTCGCTCCCGGCTGGATGACCCCTATGCGGCATTACACTTTATGCTCGCGGAAAGCGATGGTGTCGCCAATCGTCAGCTAGAAGTGCTTGATCAAGACAACCAGTCCCGCAAAGCGATTGAAGCGGACATGGCCGAAGAGGCGCGTGCGCTTGCCGCTGCGTCGCTGGAGGCTAATGAGCCTGCAGTGGTGGTGCTGTTGGAAGATGGCCACCCTGGCGTGCAAGGTATTGTCGCTTCGCGGTTAGTGCAGGCCTATGGCCGCCCCGCGTTGGTACTAACCCGCGCGGCGGCGCCCAATATGTTGACCGGTTCTGGGCGCTCGATTGATGGCCTGCACCTACGGGATGCGCTGCAGCGTACCTTTGAGTTAGCCCCTGAATCGCTACCGCGCTTTGGTGGCCACAGTGGGGCGGCGGGTGTCGGCGTACCAAGAGAGCAGTTAGCGATCTTTAAAGCGGCATTTTTGCAGGCGGTTGGTGAGCAGTTGGGCGATACACCGCTTTACCCGCGGCTATGGACAGATGGCGAGCTCTCTACGTCGCAGCTATCGCTGTTAACGCTAAGCGAAGTTGAAGCGCTTGGCCCTTACGGGCGTGAGTTTGACCCGCCACTGTTTGAAGGGCGCTTTATTGTTGAAGCACTGCGCCCAGTCGGCGCTGAAGGTGCTCACCTGATGATGGAACTTTCCATGGGCGCGGTGACTAGCAAAGCGATTTGGTTCCGCGCGTTAACGCCGGGGGAGCTCCCCTCCTTTAACGTGGGCGACACGCTGCACTGCGCCTATAAGCTCAATCGTAACCGCTGGCGAGGGCGAGAATCATTGCAGTTGATGGTAGAGCACGCCAGCCCTGTCTAATTCTCGTTGCTATTCGCGGATTTTAGTCAGTGGACAACACCGTTTGATGGTTGAATAAGACAGGAAACTTGGTATGTCAGACTCGCTTAGCGGTAGCCATGTGGCTGCCAGTCCGTCACGTATCCTGTTTTTCCCGCTGGGGTGGGTACTTGCCCATACAGTACGCTGTATCGAGATAGCCAAGGTGCTGCGCCAACGCGGGCACGAGGTGATTTTCGCGGGTGATGATCCTAACCATCCCAGCTCTCGCTTGAACCTTGTTCAGGAAGCTGGGTTTCCTCTGCTCTATGCTCGGGAGCCGAGTCTTCCTGATGTGTGGTCACGCTTTCAACGTCTTGGCTGGAAAGCCTCCTTTTGGGATATGGTGCACCTACGCTACTGGGCGCCTCTGACCAAGATTATTGAGTCCCAGCTGCAGGCTATCGAGCAGGTCAAACCTGATCTAGTGGTGGGTGATGCCACGGTAAGTGCCAGTACCGCTGCGTACATTGCTGGCGTCCCGTGTGCTGGCATCATGAATGGCTATGCCGCGAGGCTGCTAACGCCGCCAACACCGACCTACTACGCGGCTAAAGGCTTAGATCGCTATTTGCTGTCTGGTATCCGACGGCGACTTTATCAGAAGTATCAACGGCCAGATCGAAATGCCTTTGACATGCTCTATCACATGCCAATGATTTCGCCTGATTTACCAGGGCTCTACAGCTTGCCTAAACGGTTTCGCGATTATCATATGGTAGGGCCGATCTCCCCAGATCTTACGGCCCCGTTACCTGAATGGTTTGATGAACTCCAAGATGGCACGCCCAATATTTATATCACCATGGGGTCGACCGGGTTGTTAGAGCACTTCCTGCGCAGCACGTATCCAACGCTAGGAGTGCTGCCTTACCGTTTTATGGTGACTACCGGTGGTCAGGTAAGCGAAGAGGTGATGGACGCTGCCCCAAGTAATTTTCGTTTTACGCGCTATGCGCCTGGCTCACAGCTCTTGGTGCATGCCCGAGCAATGCTATATCACGGTGGCAATGGCAGTATGTATCAGTCTTTAGCGGCTGGTGTGCCAATGTTGGCGCTACCTGCCCACTATGAACAGCGTCTCAATGCCCAAATTGGCGTGCGCCAAAAATTCGGCTTGCAGATGTCAGCGCGTAGAATTAACCCCAATAAATTGGTGCGACAGCTAGAGCGGCTCATGCATGAACCCGTATTTCGTCAATCTGCACAGCGCTTTTCAAGCGCTGTGCAAAAAGCAAACGGGGCAGCCAATGCTGCCGATATACTAGAGCGAGCTCTGGGGCGTTGATGATATCAGAGCTATTGAGCGCCAGAACGACGTTTTCCCTGCCCGGTGACTCTCTGTTAGGCCACTGACATTGCAGAGTCTCTTGGAATAAGTGCTTGAATACTTTTACAAAAGGATAGCCTCATGCGGGACGATCTGCCTTCAGATCCGCATAAATACTATGAAGATATGATGGCCATGGTGCTTGGCACGTTGTTTGTTGCCTTAGGAGTGGCATTTTATACCCATTCAGTATTGATCACTGGCAGCACCGCTGGGCTGGCACTACTGCTGAATTATGTGACTGGGTGGGGGTTTGGCTTCTGGTTTTTTGCCATCAATGTACCCTTTTACTATTTGGCTATTAAGCGCATGGGGTGGAGTTTTACGCTGCGTACGTTTGCGGCAATTGGCTTAGTGTCGTTGTTTTCTGAACTCACCCAAGGCTGGGTGCAGTTCGCCAATGTCCCGTCGCTGTACGCTGCGTTGATGGGGGGCGCTTTAATGGGCATAGGTTTGCTGATGTTGTTCCGGCATCGCACCAGCCTTGGGGGAATTAATATTCTTGCGCTCTATTTGCAAGAAAAGCACGGTCTACGGGCAGGCTATGTGCAGTTGGGTATCGATGGGCTAATTTTGCTGGTGGCGCTGACCCAGCTACCGCTGGATCGCGTGGGTTACTCCGTGTTGGGAGCGCTGACGCTGAATTTGATTATTGCCTTGAATCACAAACCAGGGCGGTATATTGGTGTTAGTTAAATAGAACTAATGACTTAGACCGCTAGAGATGGCTTATCAAGCAGGGTAGATAACCGTCGATGCGCCAAGCCGGCTGTTACTGTTAAGGTCGACGTCGTAAAATTTAGTTAAAAAGTATGTCCCGCAAATAAGAGTCGGTTTCCAAACATATAAAGTAGGGCAGGGGACAATGCACCACGATAGTGTTTTATGCGAAACGGTAACAACCAACAGTGTGAATGGCCAACAGGGGCTTGCAGAGGCATTGAACCGAGCTAAGGGCTTGGCACCTCCGGTCAAGGTAACGCCTGTTTCAGCCAGTAAAGGCATCGTGCATCGGCTGCGTTTGGCGCAGCATAATTTGCTTTCGGTCTGGCGGGAGGAAGATTACTCAATTCGTACCTCGCGCATGGCGCTGATGAAGCAAGACTATGTTCTGTGTAACAGCCCCGATACGGTTCGTCGCGTTTTTCTTGAGCAGCACGACAACTATGATCGTAAAAGTCCGCAAATGCGCCGTGCGCTGGAGCCGTTGCTTGATGATGGGTTGTTTGTCAGCGATGGCGATTTGTGGCGCCAGCGCCGACGCCAGTGCGCGCCATCGCTAACCAACGCTCTGTTACCCGGTTTCTGTACCACTATGACCGCCTCGGCGGAGGAGACTGCTGAGCGGTGGGCCCAGCATCCCTCTGATACGCCTATTGATATGCTGACTGAGATGGCGCATTTAACAGCGCGTATCATTGGCCGAACGATTTTTGGGGATGACACCACCGACGAAGAAGCAGAGCAAGTGGTGGCTGGTTTTACCGAATATCAGCGTCATTCTGAGCATCTAGACATGGCCAATATGCTGGGATTGCCATTTTTAAGTTTGCTAGGTAATCCGCTGCGACGATCGCGTACGCGCTATTCAGCAAAGCAAGTGCATGAAATTATTGACCGTATTATTGATCGCCATACGCACAGGCCAGGACAAGGGCAGCATAGCCTGATTGAGAGCTTTATGACGTCTATGAAAGATGGCGAAGATAGTGGCTGTCCGATGGGCCGAAAAGCGGTGCGTAATGAAGCGATTGTTATGTTTATGGCAGGCCATGAAACGACGGCTAATGCATTAGCGTGGTGCTGGTACCTGCTTGATTATGATCCTCAGGCCATGGCGCGCCTGCAGCATGAGCTTGATGACGTGCTTGGTGGTAGAACACCCTGCTATGAAGATGTCGCTAAGCTGCCTTACACAATGGCGGTATTTGAGGAAGCTATGCGGCTATATCCGCCGGTACCCATGCTGAGCCGACAAGCGCGTGGGGAGGATAAGGTGCGCAATCGCGATGTGCGCGAAGGAACCGTGTTGCTCGTATCCCCTTGGTTGTTGCATCGGCACCGTAAATTATGGGAAGCGCCCGATCACTTTGTTCCAGAGCGCTTTCTTCCCGAGGCCCCGCGTCCAGATAAATTTGCTTATCTACCTTTTAGCGTGGGGCCACGTGTTTGTCTTGGCAAACGCTTTGGGCTGTATGAAGGTGTTCTCTGCTTGGCAACATTGGCACAGCATTTCACACCTAAACTGGTGACAGGCCACCAGGTGAGCATTGAGTGCCGGCTAACACTACGCCCACAAGGCGGCCTACCCATGATGCTACAGCCACGCTGAAATTACTTATCAGGCGCTCAGCCAAAACCACCATACGATAGCGGCGATAAGACCGATTCCTGCCAGGTTGATCAATAGGCTCATAAGGCCTCCTGTTGGGCGGGTTTCCAAAGCCTTAAGCGGTTGGCGTTGCTCACCACGGTGATTGACGATAGTGACATGGCCGCACCGGCAATGATGGGTGACAGCAGCATGCCGGTGAAGGGGTAAAGCACGCCAGCAGCAATCGGGATGCACAGTACGTTATAGCCAAAGGCCCCGACTAGGTTCTGCTTGATGTTGGTGAGCGTCGCCCGGCTTAACTCGATAGCCGTAGCCACACCATGCAGCGAACCGCGCATCAAGGTAATTCCAGCGCTCTCCATCGCGATGTCGGTGCCCTGGCCGATGGCAAAGCCAACGTTGGCACGTGCCAGTGCGGGGGCATCATTAATGCCGTCTCCCACCATGCCAACGACTTCGCCTGCCTGCTGGCGACGCTCAATTTCCGCGTGTTTATCATCAGGTGTCATGCCTGCTTTAAACTCACTAATACCCACTTCCCGTGCCACTGCGGCCGCGGTGTGCTGATTATCTCCGGTCAGCATGACGACGGTTAACCCATCATCTTGTAAGCGTTTTACTGCAGCGGCCGCGTCAGCACGTAACGGGTCACTGATGCCGAATAGAGCGGCTAGCTTGCCATTGGCTGCCAGGTATACCAATGAGCGTGCTTTCGCCTCTAGCTGGCGTACGCTCTCTTCGGCAGGGGTTAGGTCCACGCCAGCCTCTTCTAGTAGGCGAGCATTGCCCAGCAGCAGTGAGTCGCCTGCTTGGGTGCTACCTTTCACGCCGCCACCGGTGACACTATCAAAGGTATCCAGTGTTTCAGCGGGGGCGTTATGCGCTTGCGCATAAGCTGTTAATGCATTGGCTAACGGATGTTCCGAACGACTTTCCAGTGCGGCTACCCAGGCGAGCACTTGCGAGGAATCACGATGTAGCACAGTCGCATCGGTCACTTGAGGCTTGCCCTCAGTCAACGTACCGGTTTTGTCCACCACCAAGGTGGTGATTTGGCTAGCGGTCTGTAGCGCTTCACCGCTTCTTACCAGTACGCCGTGTTCGGCGGCTTTACCCACCCCAATCATGGTGGAAATGGGGGTTGCCAACCCCAAGGCGCAGGGGCAGGCGATAATCAGTACCGTGGTGGCGGCCACCAGCATATGGATCATCACAGGAGCGGGGCCGATGTTAAACCAGATCAGTGCGGTTAGTACGGCGATGATCATCACGCTGGGAACAAAAATTCCCGATACCTTATCGGCCAGTTCGCCAATTGGCGGACGGGAGTTTTGAGCGCTAGCGACCTGTTCGGTGATACGGCCCAGGCGAGTATCGTTGCCCACATGAGTGGCGCGATAGACCAAGCTGCCATTACCGTTAACAGTCCCCGCGCTGACATCGTCATCCGCCTTTTTATAAACGGGCAGCGGTTCACCGGTCAGCATGGATTCATCGATATAGCTTTGACCATCGAGTACGCTGCCATCTACTGGCAGTCGTTCGCCGGGGCGTACGCGGATATGGTCGCCTATCACGACGTCGTCAACAGGCAACTCCTGCTCTTGGCCGTTACGGATCACCCGTGCAGTTTTCTCCTGCAGGTCTAGCAAGCGCTTTAATGCACTGCTAGTGCGCCCACGGGCACGCAGCTCCATGGCGTTACCGAGCAGGATAAGCCCCACCACCATGGCCGATGCTTCAAAGTAGATGCCTTGAGCGACCTCAGGCAGCCAAGGAGCAAACACCACGACCATCATCGAATACAGCCAAGCGGTACCGGTGCCCATGGCCACGAGCGTGTCCATATTGGCCTGGTGGAGCTTGAACTGCTTCCAAGCGTTGATAAAAAAGTGCCGCCCTGGAAATGCCAGAATAGCCAGGGTGAGTAGGCCAATGACCAGCCAATAAAGACGCCCCATTCCCATAGGGTGCGGGTGGTAAACAAACATGCTCAGCATGAGTGGAATAGCCAGCGCTAAGGACAGCATGCTACCGCGCAGGCGTTGGCGATAGGTTGCGGCCTCTTGGGACTCACGAATGCGTTCGGCCTCGCGCATGTCGACAATAGACTCGGCGCGGTAGCCTGCTGCCGCCACCGCGTTAATCAGTGCCTCGCGCTCAACGTTGCCAGTTACTTGGGCAGTATGGGTGCCAAAGTTCACCGAGGCGTTGGTAACGCCTGGGGTGTTGGCCAACGCTTTTTCGACGCTATTCACACAGCCTGCGCAGGTCATGCCACTAATCAATAGCCTCTGCTGGGGCGCGCTGGTCAATGCCTCATTTTCAGCCGGCTGCATGCCATTGCTGTTACCGGCTGCCTGCGCCGTGTCACTTTCCGCAGATAGTGGCGTTTCGCTGCTGAAGGCACCCGGCGGATAGCCCGCCTCACTCAATGTGCTATCCAGCAGATCGTTTGCTAACGTACTGGTAACTTCCAAGCGTTTTTCTGCGGGAAAACCTTCTACGCAGGCGTTCGGATCAACCGCTTGAACCGCCTCGCGCATGCGCTTAACGCAGCCCTGGCAGGTCATGCCCGGCACAGTACGACTCAGTGTTTGTGGCTGCAGGGTGCATGGCTGCATGATGCCTCCTCGGGAAAACTCTCAATTAAACGACATAGGCTATGCCCGTCTGGTATGCCATTGGGCATGTGCTGCCAGCTCTCTAAAGCCTGTTCCATGCGCTGGGCGAGTGCTTCAAGCTCGGCAATGCGTGCGCGGATTTGTGGTAGCCGGTGGGTAAGTAGGTCACGCACCAATGGACATGGCGAGTCTCCTTGATCGGCGTGAGCCAGGATGTCGCGAATCTCAGCTACACTAAAGCCGAGCTTGCGTGCTCGTTGAATAAAGTGCAGTCGCTCTAAGTCAGTCGTTGAAAATAACTGGTAACCGTTCTCAGGGTGGCGTGTTGGTGCCAGCAACCCCTCACGGGTGTAATGACGAACCGTTTCTGCGGTAACGCTACCGCGTTTGGCAAGTTCGCCGACCTTCATCGTTCCAGGCTGCATAACGTCCTCGGCATGGAAGTTGGGATGTTTTTTTAGTGTAAAACCTATGGGTAACGCACAGGTCAAGCGATATTGACGCCGTCAGTCGAAATGACTAAAACACTGATTTAAAACAAACGTTCGACTAATGTATAAGTCAAAACTGGAATAAAACGCTCGTTTGCCCTTGATCCCAAGCGGCCATTGGGCGAAAACTGAGGTGTTAGAACAAAGCAGGTGGATGGAAGTATCCATCGGATCATCGGGAAGAGAGGCCCACTATGCATAATAAATTTAAAAAGCTCACCTTGGCGGCCGCAGTCGCATCAGTTGCTTTTGTCAGTCAGGCGCAAGCAGGCGGTTATCAAATCAATGAGCAGAGCGTCAGCGGGCAGGGGTATGGTCATGCAGGACGTAGCTCAAATGTGCATGATGCAACTATTGTGTACGGTAACCCGGCGGGTATGTCGTTTCTTGATCGCGCCCAAATTACAGTAGGTGGCACGTTCCTTAGCGTGAATAGCGACATTTCTAATGTCCGTGCCTCTCAGAGCAGCCCTGCTTTCTTGCAGGCGACAGGCGGCGCAACAGATACGCTACCCGTGACCGGCTCCAACGACGGCGATATGGTGCCAGGAACATTAGTTCCCTTTGCCTTTTATGCACACCCTGTTAACGAGCAACTGGCATTCGGTTTTGGCGTCTACGCGCCATTTGGTTCTAAAACCGAATACGAAAATAACTTTCAGGGGCGTAACCAGGGTAATTACACCGAAGTGAAAGTGATGACGGCTCAGCCGACGGTTTCTTATCGCTTCAACGAGCAGTGGTCTGTTGGTGCTGGTCTTACTTATAACCGCGTAGAGGGTGAACTGCGCCGTCAGGTGCCAGTGGCAACACCGATGGGTCTTTCTGAAGTGGATTCACGTGTCGAAGGTGATGATGAGGCCTGGGGTTATAACCTGGGTGTCATCTATCAGCCTGTGCCTGAAACCACCCTTGGTTTAACGTACCGCTCAGAAGTAGATTTCAATCTGGAGGGCAGCTTTGCGGCGAACTCACCTGTGTTGGATCAACTCGGGATCGGCACAGTAACAGATACGGCAGCGTTGGATTTAACAACGCCTGAAACAGTCAACTTCTCGCTGACTCAGCAAATGACCGACAAGCTGAAGTTGATGTTTGGGGCTTCCTGGGCACGCTGGAGTCGCTTTGACCAGATTCTGGTTACCGGCACTCAGCGGGGGGTGATTACCAACGAGCAGCAGAACTACTCTAATGCTTGGGCGTTCTCTACCGGTGGTGAGTATCAGTTAACGCCAACGCTAGCACTGCGTGCCGGGGTAGCGCTGGACTTTACCCCCACCCAGGATGCCACGCGTAGCGTGCGTATTCCCTCTGACGACCGCCGTATTTTCTCGATTGGTGCAGGCTGGAGCCCGACGCCAGACCTGACTTTGGACGTTGCCTACTCGTACCTGACCGAGCGCAGCACCCATGTTGATCAAAGCAAAACCGATAGCTTCACCGTGGCTGGGCAGCAAACGCCGCCGATTACCTCTAACTACTCGGCCGACTACAAAAACGAAGCCCATGGCTTCGGTGCTCAGCTGACCTATCGCTTCTGATCGTAAGCTGGCTGTTTGACTCGCTTTACCTATAAACCCGGCGTAAGCCGGGTTTTTTGCCTAGCGATCCTTTGTCGGGGTGGGTGCGGTAAGCGTTGGCTTTCGTTACAATGCGTCTCAGAATTTCGCCGCTGGGGCGGCTAGCGTTGGCATTTTTAAGCCTAGGCGCCTAGCTGCCCCAGCGGCGCCTGTCTCTTTTGAACCGTGCGATACTGACCAAGGCTAGGCGATCCATGTTGGAAACAAACCCGATTCATAACCAGATCAAGGACCTGTCTGAGCGGACAGACGTTCTTAGGGGGTATCTTTGACTATGCCGAACGCAAAGATCGGCTAGAAGAAGTCTCCCGCGAACTTGAAGACCCGAATGTCTGGAACGATCCAGACTATGCCCAGAAGCTGGGTAAAGAGCGCGCATCGCTTGAAGCGATTGTCGCCACCATCGATGAGCTTGATCAGGGCCTGGCTGACAGCCGCGACCTGCTTGAACTTGCTGAGATGGAAGAGGACGAAGGCACCGTTGATGAGGTGCGCAAAGAGCTCGATGGGCTACAAGTGGCACTGGAAAAGCTCGAGTTTCGTCGCATGTTTTCCGGTGAAATGGATGAGAACAACGCCTATCTGGATATCCAGTCGGGGTCGGGCGGTACCGAAGCTCAAGACTGGGCGAATATTCTGCTGCGTATGTACTTACGCTGGGCAGAGAGCCACGGTTTCAAAGCAGAGATTATCGAAATTTCTGCCGGTGAAGTAGCCGGCATTAAATCGGCGTCGCTGCACATTCAAGGTGACTATGCCTTCGGCTGGTTGCGCACCGAAACCGGTGTTCACCGTTTAGTGCGTAAAAGCCCGTTTGATTCAGGCGGCCGCCGTCATACGTCGTTTGCATCGGTATTTCTATCGCCGGAAATTGACGACAGCTTTGAGGTTGAGATTAACCCCTCTGACCTGCGAGTAGACACCTACCGCTCCAGTGGTGCAGGTGGTCAGCACGTTAACACCACCGACTCAGCGGTAAGGATTACCCATGAGCCGAGCGGTATTGTGGTGGCGTGTCAGAATCAGCGCAGCCAGCACGCCAACCGTGACTTCGCCATGAAGCAGTTGAAAGCGAAGTTGTGGGAACACGAAATGCAAAAGCGCAATGCGGCCAAGCAGGAAGCGGAAGACTCTAAAGCCGATATCGGCTGGGGTAGCCAAATTCGCTCGTATGTACTGGACGATCAGCGCATTAAAGACCTGCGTACCGGCGTTCAGTCTAGCAACTGCGACAAAGTGCTCGACGGCGATTTAGACCAGTTTATCGTCGCCAGTCTAAAGCAGGGTTTGTAAGAAGCCTCTGATTAATGTAATGAGCGCAGGCCTGACAAGGCAAAAATCAACGAAAAAGCGCAGTTTACGGGTTGTAAATGAGCATTTTGAGTCGATTTTTAACGCAGTATGGCCAAGCGCAATAGTTAATCAGGGGGTTCGTCATCTTTTTAGCGTTTGAACATTGAACAGGGTGCCCGATGGCTAACCAAGACGCGTCTTCTCTCGATAACGAAAACCACCTAATCGCTGAGCGCCGTGCCAAGCTCGCGGCTCGCCGTGAGCGCGCCGCTGAGCAAGGTAAAAGCGCTTTCCCGAACGATTTTCGCCGTGACAGCCTCACGGTTGAGCTACACAACCTGCTAGGCGAAAAGGATAAAGCGGAGCTTGAAGCGCTTGATCATCAAGCGTCGGTGGCTGGTCGCGTCATGCGTAAGCGTGGCCCGTTTATCGTGATTCAAGATGTGGCTGGCCAAATCCAGCTCTATGTAGATAAAAAGGGCTTGCCTGCTGATGTGCTTGAGGACATTAAAGGGTGGGATATCGGTGATATCGTCGCTGCCCGTGGCCCAGTACACAAATCGGGTAAGGGCGACCTGTACGTGATGATGGTAGAAGCGCAGCTGTTGACCAAGAGCCTGCGTCCGCTGCCGGACAAGTTCCACGGCCTGACCGATCAGGAAGCGCGTTATCGCCAGCGCTACGTAGACCTGATCATGAACCCTCAGTCGCGTAAAGTATTTGAAACTCGCGCGGCGGTCATCAGCTCTATGCGCCGCTTCTTTGAAGCTCGCGGTTTTATGGAAGTTGAAACGCCGATGCTACAGCCGATTCCCGGCGGTGCGGCAGCACGGCCGTTTGTTACTCACCATAATGCGCTGGACATTGATATGTACCTGCGCATTGCACCAGAACTCTATCTCAAGCGTCTGGTGGTAGGTGGTTTCGAAAAGGTTTTTGAAATCAACCGTAATTTCCGTAACGAAGGGTTATCGACACGACATAATCCTGAGTTCACCATGGTTGAGTTTTATTGGGCCTACGCGGATTATCGTGACCTGCTCGATATGACCGAAGCCATGCTGCGCACGGCGGCCCAAGAAGTGCTGGGCACCACGATGATCGAGTACCAAGGCGCTAGCTACGACTTTGGGAAACCGTTTCAGCGCCTAACACTGCGCCAAGCGATTCTTGATCACGGTGATGGCATTACTGATACCGATTTGGATACGTTGGAAGCCGCACAAGCGGTTGCAGAAAAGCTGGGCATTAAAGTGAAGGAGAGCTGGGGGCTGGGCAAAGTTCAGACCGAGATCTTCGAAGAAGTGGCCGAGCACAAGCTGGACCAGCCGACGTTTATTACTGAATATCCCGCAGAAGTTAGCCCGCTGGCGCGTCGTAACGATGCTAATCCTTTCGTTACCGACCGTTTTGAGTTCTTTGTCGGTGGCCGAGAAATTGCCAACGGCTTCTCGGAGCTTAATGACGCCGAAGATCAAGCTGAACGCTTCCGCGAACAGGCCGCCGAGAAAGATGCCGGTGACCTGGAGGCGATGTATTTTGACGCTGACTACGTGCGCGCGTTGGAGTATGGCTTACCGCCAACGGCGGGTGAGGGTATTGGGATTGACCGTTTAGTGATGCTGTTTACCGATAGCCCCTCTATTCGGGACGTACTGCTGTTCCCAGCGATGCGCCCCGAAGCTAGCGAGTAACGGCTTCTCGACATCAGAAAGACGCCTTTAGACAATGGCGTGCGGTACGAAGCAACTGGAGTCTTTGGTGATTTTGCCAACGTCTTCACGAATACCAATGCCGCACGCCTTGTCACCGACTACCCAACTGCCGATCAGGGCATGCCGCTCACCAAAGCGCGGCAGTGGGTGGTAGGCCTGCAAAATACGCGGGTTGTCGGTATAGGGGCCATCAACGGCTTCGTACTGGCCGCTCGTGGTCATCAGCTCAATATTGCTACCTTCCCGAGAGAAAAACGGTTTGCGCACCCAGCCAGGTGTCAGCGACGTGCCATCACTAGTGTCAAAATACGCCGGTAACAGGTTGGGGTGACCTTCATGCCATTGCCATAGCAACGGCAGGATGCCCTTATTGCTGAGAATGGCTTTCCACGGCGGCTCGAACCAGTGGGTCTGCATCATGGGTAGCAGCTCACCGAAAAGGTCATCGCTCATCTCTTCCCAAGGATAGAGCTTAAACAGTGCGCGGATGGGCCGGTTTTCCAGGTCAACAAAGCAGCCGTGGCCGGTGTTGGGTTGATAGCCGATGTCTTCGATATGGATAAAAGGAGCATTCAGCCCCGCTTGTAAGGCACAGTCCTGCAGGTAAGCAACCGTGGCGCGATCTTCTTCATGGGCTTTGATGGAGGCGAAGTGCAGTGCCGGAGAGGCTGGTGGATCGCGCTCAAGGCGCTGCCCGATATGGGCGAGGGCAGCAATCATGCGTTCCTGGATTGAATTATACTGGTCGGCGTGGGCAGGCAGCAGGCGTTGTTCGATCACCTGCTCAAGCCACAGCCACTGAAAGAAGCCCGCCTCGTAAATGCTGGTGGGGGTATCGTAGTTAAGCTCTAGCAGTTTGGCAGGCCCATTACCGCTATAGGCAAAATCCATGCGCCCATAGAGGTGGGGCTGGCCATTACGCCAGGAGGCACGAATAACGCCCCACATTTGTGCTGGAATATTTAACTGGTGAAGCAGGGCATCAGACTGGCAGACCCGATCAACGGCATCCATACACATCTCGTGCAGCGCCTCGGTAGGGTCCTCGATGTCCTGCTCGATCTGAGTCAGCGTAAACTGATAATAGGCATCCTCAGTCCAGTAGGGCTCCCCTTCAATAGTATGGAAGTGAAACCCTAGCTGGTGCGCCAGTTCGCGCCATTGAGGGCGTTCAGTAATGGCAACGCGCAACATAAAACGGCTCCTTGCTGGCGCAGGTGGGTGCGTCGAAAGATAGTAACCGAACGGCGGTTAGCTTAGGAGCCAAATCCACCCCGTGCGCTGGAGCGCGAACCGAACCCAGAGCGTTGGGTTGCCCGTTGGTTGGACTGCATAACCGATGAGCGGAAGGCCTTGTTACGTTGATCCACCCGTGAAGAAGCCGAAGACGACGCAGCGTTCCAGTCGCCGCGATTCTGGCGGGTACGGTAGACCGGCTCTTGATATAGACTTTGTACTCGCGCGCCATTGCGGTTGGCCATCATGTTACCAACCATATAGCCCATCAATGCGGGGCCAAACCAACTGCCGCCTTGCCCCTGTTGAGCTGATTGGGGAGGTGGCTCACAGGCACCTTCGCCGTGTACCTGTTCGCAAGCTTCTAAGGTGTCAAAGCGCGGAACGGCTTCAACGGCTGCCGTAAATGCCGCTTCACAGGCAGTGCGCGTGTAAAGATCGTCTGCTATGCACTCGTCGACGCTCTGGTAGGCCTTAGGCTCGGAGAAGTTGATGTCCGATAGCGTGTCCTGCGGTGGAGATGACTGCCCACAGCCGGCCAATGTGGCTGTACCGGCCGCGCCCATCAAAGCCAGGGTTAGCCGAGAACTGCGCTTGCGGCGCGGTGGCTGGTTAGATGATTGCATGAAAGTCTCCCCTTACCAGATCATAGACGCTGCGTTGAGCAGGCCAACCGCAATAGCGATAGTTGCCGCGAAAATGCCGTATGCCACGTGGCCGTCGGTAATATGTCCGGAAAGGCTCTGGCCTTTGCTTTTCAACACCAGCTTGATGGCAAAGAAGGTAACGATCTGCACGATAAAAGCGATGATGCCCCAGGCGATAAAATCAATGAAGCTCACGCTGTTCGCCATAGCACTGTAGAGCGGTATGGTAAAACCTAGGGTAGCGCCGCCAAAGGCGGTTGCCGCAGCAGCGTTGCCTTCCTGGATCAGCTTCCATTCATGATGCGGGGTAATCTTACTGTACGCGACCATAAACGCTACCAGCAGGATGGCGGCGGTGATCAAGTAGGCGAAAAATGCTGGCAGGCCTGCCAAGTACATGCCGATATTGCCCATTATCGTTTCCTTTTTTAGTCGTTAAGCGTGAGTGGTGAATCGTTCGTGGTGAGCATAGGCTGGGAGTAACGACCAGCGAGCCTTACAAGTGGTCATCAATGCGCTTCAATAATCACTGCGCTGATATCGATGCCCAAGCTGGTGACTAATTGATAGCTACCTTCCAGTTCATCGGCTTCGGCACTGAGTAGAATATATTCAAAGCGCTCTGAGGCCAGGTCTTGGCGCTCATAGAGCATGCAGTGGTGCGTGACCTGGGAGATTCCGCTGCCATTAGCGCGAGTCACTGTTTCCTCAAGCACTACCGGGGCTGACCATGCACTGTTTTCAGCGCCCCAGACGCGCTGAAAGCGTTTAAGGTCATCTGGAGTATCGTTGCCTGCTTCCAGCGTGAAGCTGCTCTGGCCGAGTGGATGAGCGGGTGCCTGGCTATCCGGCTGATTGATCAGACCATCAAATTCAAGGTTAGAAACATGTTGTGACGACAGGAAGTCGAACAGCTTGTATTCGAAAACTTTGCCATTAGCAATGGAGGCTTGAATCCAAGTGTCATTCTCCAGGTAAAAGCGCGCGAGCTGTTCACCCTGGCCGAGTTCGACGACGCCAATCGCGGCTATTTCCTGCGCTGCACCACTCCAGCTGGCATCAAAATTGAGGCTGTCGAACGCTTTTAGCGACAGCATATTGAGTGACACCATACCGCCAAGCCGAAGACCGTTGAAGTCGTCTGGGGTCATGCCGAGAGGGAGCCCGTTAGAGCGTTGGGCGGTGTCGTTAGCATGTTTTTGCTGCACGCTTTTACTGTTGGCTCGAAACAGCGATTTAAGTGAACCAAGCATGGTGATGAATCTCCATGAAACAGTTGGGTATCATGCCAGCAGCGACGAAAAATGTGCCGACGTCAGGCGTTCATAGGCCATGTAATACAGCACATCGCCATCACTCAGCTCGCGGGTAGAGGGCGGGTTGAGCATCGTCGCCTCGGCGCTAACGGACGTGACGCCGAGTAAGGTGGCATTATGCGCTTCCTTGGCGAGAGCGAATAATTGGCCAAATGTGCTGCCTTTAGGAATATCTTGCAGCTGCGTTTGATATTGAGTAGCGCCATGGTTGACGGCAAGCAGCTCATTCACGACGCGACTAATGCCTGCATCGGTGGCTGAGCGCACTAGCATTTCTAATGCCATGGCCTCGGTGCATTCGATGCCCGGTAATGTTCGGCGCAACATCGCTGCGGTATTGGGGTTTTCGCAATGGGCAACGATATGACAGCCAGGGGATTTCAGGCTGTAAGCGGAAAGCGCAACGGTTGCCACACGCTCATCGCTGCCATCATAGATAATAATACGGCTAGCATTTTCAACACCGGCGCGCTTGAGAAGCTCTACATTGGCGAAGCTATCGCCCTTAACGAATTTTAGGTCGCCAGGGCGAGGGTTGTTGATATCTTTAGTGACACACAGCACGATTTCATCAGGGAGTTGCCGATCGGCTTTGAGAATATCAATGATTTTTTCAGTGGTTTCTCCATGCCAGCCCAGCACTACCGTGTGATCAGTAAGATCGCTGTAGTCGCCTTTTCCTTGCATTTGCTGCCTCCAAAAGTTGCTGACCGTGACGGTTGCCTTGCCAATCAGGGCCGCAAATAGCGAAATACCGCCCGGAATCAGGTAGAACACAGCGATCAACTGCCCCGCGGTAGAGCTTGGTGAGAAGTCTCCATAGCCCACAGTGGAAGCCGTAACAACGTAAAAATACAGCCACAATGGCAGTGAACTGGCAACCTCTTCGCCGGAGACGCCCATTAACATCCATGAGGTTGCCATGTGTGCCAGCGCCAGCAACAGTAAGAATGTCCAACTGACATTAATCGTAGAGGCTTTAAGAACTTTCAGTAGCCGTTGTAGCACTGGCATGGCGTCGGTTTTCCTTGCGTTCAGGCGGTAGTATTAACGTTAGCAATCAGTTACCAGCATTTTGCTTGGCTTTTAGACGAGCCAGTACATCGCTGCCGGATGTTTGCTGTTTACCGATACCCGCTTGGGCAAGCCGTGCTTCCAAATCAGCACCGGAATCTTGCGCTTGCATGGATTCGCCGATCTTGAGCTTTTCAGCCTGTAGGGCTTGGCGCTCTTTAATGCGTTCAAGGGAGGCCACGGCGCTATTCATGCTGGCGTTTTGACCAGCGTGTTGAGACGCAACAGCAGCCTGTGCTTTTTGCGCGGCTTCAGTGGCCTTGACGTGGGACATCTGCTGTTCAACGCGGCGAATTTCACCTTTCGATTTAGCAATGCTCGATTTCAGGGCGTCGATAGTGCCATCGTACTGGGTGACATTGGCCTGAGCGACTTCACGCTCACCTTCCAGGCGGGCAATTTCCCCAGCGACTTCTTCAGCTAAGCTCTGCTCGCCTTTTTCAAGGGCTGCCATGGCGCTTTTTTCATACTCGGCCATTTTATCCGACAGCGTATCCACTTCCTTGGCCGCAAGGTTGCGCCTAGCCATGATGGTCGTGAGTTCTTCATTGGCCCGGTTCATTGCTGCTTTAGCGTCACGCAGTTCCTGCTCCATGATACGAATCCCCTGACTATCGACAATCGCTTCGCCGGTTTCAGTGGCTTTGCCGCGTAGGGCGGTAAACATTTTGCGTAGTAACATCGGGTAACTCCTTAAATCGAACCAATCCGACGCTTGCGCGTAGGGCTTACTACAGGGTGATACTTAACAACAGGCAATACTTGGCTGGTGCCTGGAACACGTTAACTCGGATCAACCGATTAAATCGGCAATTTCCAGTGCCGCCTGAGCGCAAGCTTCGACTTCAGCGCTGATGGCCTCAAGTTTGCAGTCTGCAAACAGTTGGCCATAAACCACATAGTAATCTTCGTCACCCAAAGTGTGGATGCCAACACTTACTAGCGGTAGGGTCATGCCTAAGCGTAACAAAGCATCGTTAAAGGCATTGATGTTCTCAACCGCACTGGTGGGAGCCACTTCGGTCATCACCAACCACTCTTGCTCGCAATGCGTCAGGGTAACAGGTAAGTCGCCGTAGTCCTTGAGTGTAAACACCAGTGAATCGTTGTCTTGGTCAAGAGTGATGTCAGCGCTAGGCCAGGTTAGCTCACTCTGTTCGACGCTATATTTAACCGCTTCAAGTCGTGTCTGTGTATTCATTGAGCGCATCCTAATGGTCTATTCGGCATACAACTGTACAGAGGACTGTAACAGTCGTGCCAATGAGTTACGGTGTTGTTAGCTAAAAATTCTTCAGCATTTTAGCGAATCAATCGATATTGCGTCTGCACTGATGGCAAACTAATCCGTTAGCACCCATAATGGTCTACGTTTCGACGGCGAGGAGAATCCCATGAAACTGCTAAATCGCTCTGCTCTGAGCGTCAGGCCGACCCAGACCTTCGTGGACTGGATCAATGCGCTCGAACCCACCATGGGAGATGACGACCTGACCCTGGACGACGTCGAACGTGAAAGTACGGTGTACCTTATCCCAGAGATGGATACCCCTGAAGCACTGGAAACGTTTGTTCGTGAGCGCCATGTAGAAATCCTAGAGACCGAGCTGCGTGCTTGGGAAGAGGATGAGCGCCAGTGGCCAGAAAAGCTTGATTGGTCACTATTTCAAGACTTTTTACGCATTGAACATAGCTACCTTGCGATTGACCTTGACGACGAAACCGCTCTTGAAATTTCAGAGGTTGATGACGCACTTCTGCTCGATAATGAGCAAGACTAGCGCATTGCCGTCCTAATGTAAGTGTATTGTGGAACCGGCCCAGGCCGGTTTTATTGTTTTTAATGGTGCAGTTTAGGAACGAACCACCATGCGATTGTTTGAAACTCGGGCGGGTGACGATGGTTTGCCGGGCCCCGCGCGTGCGCTTGCCGTACTGGCACTCGTCACCGGCACGCTAATGGCGGTGGTCGACACCACCATGATTAATTTGGCCCTCCCGACGATTGCCGCAGATCTTAATGTGCCTGCCTCCAGAGCGGTGTGGATCACCAATTTATTCCAAGTGGTCTGCGCGGCGTTCTTATTGGTGTTCGCAGGCATCAGTGAGCTGATCACCCGTAGGCGGCTGTATTTATTTGGTTTGGCCACCTTCGTTTTCGCGGCATTAGGGGCGGCGCTGTCGCGTAATCTAGAAACGCTACTGATATTTCGCGCCCTGCAGGGATTGGGGGCCGCAGCCACGCTGTCCATCGGTCCGTCGCTGTATCGGGCAATTTTTCCGTCACGTCTATTGGGTAGCGCTTTAGGACTTAGCGCGTTAGTGGTAGCCGGTGGCTATGCAGCAGGCCCAACGTTGAGTGGCGTCATCCTCTCGTTTGCCGACTGGCCTTGGTTATTTGCACTTAATGTTCCGCTTGGTGTGTGTTCACTATGGCTGGCTAGTCGTGCGTTGCCGCGAGATAAACCACGCCGGGGCAGCTTTGATGTGCTGGGGGCATTGCTGTCTATGTTGATGCTAGCCAGCTTCTTTCTTGCGATGGATGCAGTTGGCCACGCCGCACCATTATGGCAAAGCGGTGGTTGGGCGGTGCTGGCGGTGCTGGCTTGTGGGCTGTTTATTCAACGCCAACGCTACGCGCCTTATCCGCTGTTACCGCTGAATATATTTGCTGAAAAACGCTTTACGTTGGCAGTTTCAGCGTCGGGCTTGGCCTTTATCGGTCAGGGACTTACATTTGTGGCGCTGTCGTTTTTTTATCAGGAGCAGATGGGTTTCTCGCCGCTGGAGACAGCTTGGTTGTTCACCCCTTGGCCGTTAGCGATTATGGTGGTTGGCCCCTTGGCTGGTCGTTTAGCTGACCGGGTCAATCCAAGTCTTCTTTCAAGCGCAGGCTTGATACTGCTGATTATGGGGTTAGTGGCGCTAGCCCTCGTGGATGAATCTACCGGCGTGGCAGGCAGCCTGTGGCGCACCGCCTTGTGTGGCATCGGCTTTGGTCTATTTCAGCCTCCTAACAACCGCGAAATGATGGGCAGCCTTCCGCCAGAGCGAAGCGCTAATGTCTCCGGCGTGATGAGCACTACCCGTACCGTTGGGCAATCGCTTGGGGTGGCATTGGTCGGAGCGGCCTTGGCGTTGGGTTCACCTGTACAGATAACCCTATGGCTGGGAGCTGGCACCACGCTGCTAGCGTTGGTGGCGAGCCTTTCCCGGATAGCATTAGCCCAGCGTGCTCTCCTTGAGCGGCGGGCATCGTCTGTTAGTAAGTAAGGGCGTACAATAAATCGGTTGCTGATTGAAGGAGAAAGTACTCATGGCGATGCAGACACAGATTGAGCAGAAGTTAGCGGCGTTAACGCCCGACGTGCTGCACGTAGAAAATGAAAGCCACATGCACAACGTGCCGGCTAACGCTGAGACACACTTTAAAGTCACCCTGGTAAGCGATAGCTTCGATGGCATCATGCCGGTGAAACGCCATCAACAGATTTATGCGCTGCTCGCCGATGAACTATCTGGGCCAGTGCATGCATTGGCACTGCATCTGTACACCCCACAAGAGTGGCTGGCACGTGGCGGCGAGCGGCCGAATTCGCCTAACTGCCGGGGCGGCGGCCAGTGACACCGGACGTTATTCGTCGGCAGTATTTGGAGGCGATGGGTATAACAGCCTGGGCATCCAGATATCAACTGCCTAACGCGCGTCCTACGCAGGCGTGCGAATGGGAAGATGCGCCTGCTGTGACGCCACCGCGAGAGCGGCTTCACGCGCTATTGGACGATGCCCCGGCACCTCGCTCGCGTCATCAGTCAGCGGAAGGCGATAGCACTTCCGCTGCCACTGGCTCGGCATTGGCACCCTCTTCAGCCCCGGCGGCGGTGCGTACGCTGCTGGGCCAGCCTCCTGCTCCTGATAATAAGCCAGCCGACGCCCCCGTGACTGCTGCACAGGAAAGTTCTACACAGGAAAAATCGCCTGTTAGCAAAGTGGAACCGCTGACGTTCAGCCTTTCCTGTATTTGTGTGGGTGGGCGCTGGTTAAGCCTTCATGAGGGGGAAATAACGCCTATTGAACAGCAACTGCTGGCTAATATGTTACGGGCAGCGGGGGTGTTGAACGGTGAAATGCCCGCGGTGACGTATTTTAAATGGCCGCCAATGGCTAACACATTCACGTCGCAGGAGCCGCTAGAAGAAGCGCAAGATGGGGTAGCTGCCTTTATTGCTGGCGCGGCAGGCAGGCAGGGCTGGCAGTTGGAGCGCCTGTTGTGGTGGGGAGCTGACGAGCTAGCCGATGACTCCCCCTTAGCGCGGGTCATGGCTGTTAGTCAGCAACAGAGCAAAACGCTGTCGTTGCCCGTGTGGCAAGGCCCAGCGTTGAGGACGCTTGCCGAACACGCGAGCGCCAAGCGTAAGCTTTGGCCTGCGCTGGTGTCGCTTGGCCAGCAGTGGCGTGCTGAGGTTGTCACCCAGTGATAAGCCCATTAAGCGTTGTTGACAGTGCTGCGTTACAGGCGTTAGAAGCGCAAGCTAACAGTGGTATCAGTGCGCAGCATCTCCATGACGCGCTAAACGACCCTAATTCACAGGTGCTTGGTTACTGGCAACCACTCGCGCTGGCTGGCCATTCATCCATTGGCAACGTGCTGCTTGGTTATGCCATCGTGGTTCGTTTGCCATTTGAGGCAGAGCTTCAAGCGATTGGAGTGCTTCCACAGCAGCAGGGGCAGGGGATCGGTGGCAAGCTACTTGGTGCAGTCGTCGCCTGTGCCAGGCAGTGGCAAAGCGAACGCTTACTGCTCGAAGTGCGGGCAAGTAACCTACGGGCGATAACGCTTTATCAGCGCTACGAGTTTAATCAAGATGGTTGGCGCCGAGGCTACTACCCGGCTGCGCAGGGGGCAGCCGGGCGGGAAGATGCGCTACTGATGTCGCGCGTGCTTTAAGACACGCTATTGCTTTCGATATCTTCAAATTTGCTGAGTACGCCCTGTAAGCGACGCTCCCACTCTTCACGATCCTGCTTTAGCTGGGCGTTTTCGCCGCGAAGTTCTTCATTTTCAAGCTTCATCAACTCCAACGCCTCAACGGTGTCGGTAATTTTCTGTTCCAACTGGTTAAATAACTCAAGACTCATGCCTACCTCCAATAATGTCGACAGGCACACTACCTGTCATAACGGGGATAAAAATGTAATTCAGTTAGGCGAGCGTAACGCCGCTGCAAGATTGCGGCAAGCGCAGTTTACACGGGTTTACGAAGATAGAGGCGAGCCGCGCTTTCGCCTGCCTGGGTTTCTCGGTACAGCTGCCAGTTAGTGGGCACGTTTGGAGATAGAGACTTTTCAGTTTCCAGGTAGATCATGGCATCGTCTGCAAGCCAGTCTCCGGTTTCTAATGCTGCACAGCAGGCATCGGCTAAGCCTTGGTGAAACGGTGGATCAAGGAAGACGATATTCGCAGGTTGCTGACACGGTTGGTTGAGAAACGCGAGCGCATCGGTAGATACCACTCGGCCATTACTGGCGCCAAGGGTGATAATATTTTCACTAATTAGCGCGGCTACCCGGGCGTCGCGCTCGATAAACGTCACGTTACTGGCACCGCGGGAAAGGGCTTCAAAGCCTAGTGCTCCCGTGCCGGCAAAGAGGTCTAGCACTTGCCTGCCAAACAGGTGTTGACCTAGCCAGTTGAACAGAGTCTCACGCACGCGATCAGGGGTGGGGCGCAGCCCTGGATGGTCGAGTACAGGTAACTGGCGGCGGCGAAAGTCGCCGCCGATAATGCGTAGCTTACCTGGTGGTTTGGCAGGCCCGCGCCGCGCTGTTGATGAGCGAGAAGTAGAGGGGCGAGAAGAGCGTTGTCGTTTCATAACGCGGATTGTAGCGGGCTACTTATCCAAAGTCTTGGTCTGCGGTGGTAGGATAATCGCAATGTTCACCTATTTAGTCGGATGACACCTATGTTCGGTTTTTTCAAACGTAAGAAAAAGCACGACTCCCCACAGGAGCAGCAAGATCAGCAGGCGCTGTCTCAAGAGGAGCACAGCGAAGCAGGGGTTACCCAAGAGCCAGCGCTAGAGCATAAAACAGAGCAGGCCTCGCCAACGGCGGAAGCGGTTGTGCAAGAAGCGCCCGCGCCTGAAACGATGCCGACGGAACACACGGCATCTGTGGAAGAAGCTGCTGAAGAGTCACAAACAATTAAGTCAGAGCTTGAGTTAGCCTCTGTTCCAGAACCAGAACCAGAACCAGAACCAGAACCAGAACCAGAACCAGAACCAGAACCAGAACCAGAACCAGAACCAGAACCAGAACCAGAACCAGAACCAGAACCAGAACCAGAACCAGAACCAGAACCAGAACCAGAACCAGAACCAGAACCAGAACCAGAACCAGAACCAGAACTAGAGCCAGAACCGGAACTAGAGCCAGAGCCAGAGCCAGAGCCAGAGCCAGAGCCAGAGCCGGCCATGGTGCCTGCATCTAAACCGGCCCTTCAAGAGAAGCCCGTTGCAGAAAAGGGCGAAAAGAGAGGCTGGTTCGCTCGTATTAAATCAGGGCTGGGCAAAACCCGCGCCAATCTAACGGACGGTATTGCCGATCTGTTTTTAGGCAAAAAACAGATTGATGATGAGCTGTTGGAAGACCTTGAGACCCAGCTGCTGATGGCGGATGTGGGCATTGAAGCCACGAGTGAGATTATTGAACGCCTTGAGGCGCGCGTTTCGCGCAAAGAATTGAATAACCCAGAAGCGCTTTATCGCGGGTTGCAAGAAGAGCTGGCATTGATGCTTGCGCCGGTAGCAACACCGCTAAGCTTTGAAAAAGAGAGTGAAGGGCCTTTTGTCATACTCGTGGTAGGCGTTAACGGCGTAGGCAAAACAACGACTATCGGCAAGCTGACCCAGCGTTTTCAGCGTGAAGGTAAAAGCGTCATGCTCGCTGCAGGCGACACCTTCCGTGCAGCGGCGGTTGAGCAGCTTAAAGTATGGGGCGAGCGTAACAATGCGCCGGTGATTGCCCAGCACACGGGTGCTGATAGCGCTTCAGTGATTTACGACGCAGTGGCGGCTGCCAAATCACGTGGCGTGGATGTACTGATTGCCGACACGGCAGGACGGCTGCACAACAAGAGCCATCTGATGGAAGAGTTGAAAAAAGTGCATCGGGTCATGCAGAAGCTGGACAGCACTGCTCCCCATGAGGTGATGCTGGTGCTGGATGCAGGGACTGGCCAGAACGCTATTTCCCAGGCCAGCACATTTAACGACGCTGTGCCGATCAGTGGTATTACGCTGACGAAGCTGGATGGTACCGCTAAGGGCGGGATTATTTTCGCATTGGCGAAGCAGTTAAAAACACCGATTCGCTTTATCGGCGTGGGCGAAGCGCTGGATGATCTTCGCCCCTTTGAGGCAGATGATTTTGTTAACGCGCTGTTTGACCGGCAAGGGGATGATGGCCGCGCATGATCGCTTTTGAACATGTGGGTAAGCGCTATGGAGGGCGCTTTGAGGCGCTGGCACACCTTAACTTTCGCGTTGCAAGAGGCGAAATGGTGTTCCTGACCGGGCATTCGGGGGCTGGTAAAAGCTCGTTGCTGCGACTGATTATGCGCCTTGAAAAGCCTAGCCGGGGTCGAGTCGTGGTAGCTGGGCACGATATTGCCGAACTCCACGCCAGCCAAGTGCCGTTTTACCGTCGTCAAATTGGCGTGGTGTTTCAAGATCACCAACTGCTGTTTGATCGTAGCGTGTTCCGCAATGTATCTCTACCGCTAGAAATCCAGGGGGTAGAGCCCCGTGAAACGGCGCGGCGCGTTCGTGCGGCACTGGATAAGGTCGGGCTGTTACACCGCGAAAAAGCGCTACCGGTAGAGCTTTCCGGCGGTGAGCAGCAGCGAGTGGGCATTGCCCGCGCGGTGGTTAATAAGCCAGCTCTGCTGCTTGCTGATGAGCCGACTGGTAATCTTGATCCACAGCTTTCTGCCGACATTATGACGCTGTTTGAAGACTTCAATCGCATTGGCACCACCGTGATGGTTGCCAGTCACGACTTGGCGCTGATTGCGCGACTACGTCACCGTATTTTGCGTTTGCGGGATGGTCGTCTGGTGGCCGATGAGGGGGGCGTATGAAGCGTGCCGTGACACCCCGTCCTATAGGTGCAGCCCCCAAGGGGAAGCGGCAAACGGCTCGAACTCCCAGTGAGCCACCCGCCGAGCGGCGTGGCGCACGTTCACAGCAAACACGCTTTAGCAGCCGCTTACGCGCCTGGGGACGCCATCATCGTGCAATGGCATTAGATAGCCTTTATCGCCTGGTACGCTATCCGGTCGGTAATTTGCTAACCATGCTGGCGATCGCCATTGCGTTAGTCTTGCCAGCGGCGCTTTGGTTAACCTTAGATAGCGCCAAGCTGCTAGATGCAGAGCTGAATGAGAGTGCAACCCTCACCGTTTATTTGGAAACGATCGTAGACGCTGCGCAGTCCGCTCGCATTGAAGAAGCGGTTATTGCGGACGAAGGCGTCGCAACAACGCGTCTCATTAGCGCCGAACAAGGTATGGTTGAGTTTCAGCAGTCGCTGGGGATAGAAGACTCCTTGGCGGGGCTTAAAGATAATCCACTGCCAGCCAGTATTGTAATTTATCCACACAGCGTTGATCCCGCTGCTATGGCACAACTCGCGCAGCGCTTGGAGACGTTCTCTGGGGTGGACGAGGTGCGGGTGGACTTGGCGTGGGTAGAGCGTTTGCGTCATTTGGCGGATCTTGGGCGACGGGTGGCGCTCGCGCTTGGGGTGCTGTTTGGCTGTGGTGTGCTGTTGGTGGTGGGCAACACTATCCGTCTTTCAGTTGAGAGCCGACGACGAGAAATCGAGGTCGTGATGCTTATTGGCGCGACTCATGCCTTTGTCCGTCGACCCTTCCTCTATAGTGGGGCTTGGTACGGCGTAGGCGGCGGTTTGCTGGCGCTGGGGCTATTAGGTTTTGGCAACCACTGGCTGTCGATGCCGGTTGCCGCCCTGGCGGCAAGTTACGGTGCGAACTTCGTATTGCCGCAGTTAGATGTGACAGGCTCTACAATTCTGCTATCTTGCAGTACACTATTGGGCTGGCTGGGAGCTTGGTTGGCTGTCTCGCGCCATCTCTCTAGCATACGTCCGCGTTGATTATGTTTGTTATGCGGTCAGTAGCGGGAATTTCCACCCCGTTTTGTGTCTTATGCAGTGAATGCATCGGTTATTTGAACCTTATGCTTAGGCTAAGGTCTTAGAGTTAACAGAACACTAACCACGATAGGTTTTAAGGGAGACCACCTGCACATGAGCACTAGTCTTCTACCGGTGGGACAGCTTTCTCCAGGTCACGATCTGGGCGGCTATATTCAAGCGGTTAACGGCATCCCCGTACTAAGCGTTGATGAAGAGCGTGAGCTTGCATTCCGCCTCCACGATGAGGGTGACTTGGAAGCCGCACGCCGCTTGGTGCTGTCGCACCTGCGCTTTGTGGTGCATATTGCTCGTAGTTACTCGGGTTATGGTCTGCCTCAAGCTGACCTGATTCAAGAAGGTAACGTTGGTCTAATGAAAGCCGTTAAGCGTTTCGATCCTAATCAGGGTGTCCGCTTGGTGTCATTTGCTGTGCATTGGATCAAAGCAGAAATTCACGAGTTTGTGCTGCGCAATTGGCGTATTGTCAAAATTGCCACCACGAAAGCTCAGCGCAAGCTGTTTTTTAACCTGCGTAGCGCTAAAAAACGCTTAGCTTGGTTAAACAACGATGAAGTTAACGCGATTGCGGAAGACCTCAACGTAAAGCCAGAAGTAGTGCGCGATATGGAAGGGCGTCTGTCGGCTTACGATGCAGGTTTTGATGCGTCGCCTAGCGATGACGAAGAGAGCACCTATCAAGCGCCAGCGTATTTTTTAGATGACGCTTCTGCTGATCCGGCGACGCTGCTGGAGGATAGTAACTTTGAGGAAGACTCAACGCGCCGCTTACAGCTAGCCTTAAAAGGGCTTGATGAGCGCTCGCGGGACATCTTGCAACGTCGTTGGCTAACTGATGATAAAGCGACGCTGCACGATCTGGCAGATGTTTATGGCGTCAGCGCTGAGCGCATTCGTCAGCTCGAAAAGAATGCGATGAAAAAGCTGCGCCAAAAAATGGGTGAAGCTATCGCTGCTTAATCGAGCACCTATGTCGGGAAGATACGTTAGATGAACACCCCGGAGGCACTGCCTTCGGGGTGTTTTTTATTGGCGTGGGTGTTTGGCCAATGCTTCTAAGCCGACTGTACGGCTGCTCGTAGCAACTGGCTTGATAGCAGCGCCCATTGGTCGTCCCAGTACTCGGTTGGCAAGCGCTTGAAGTCACTGCGTACATACTGAGAAATACGCCCTTCAGCCTGGGCGATCAGCAGGTTGGCTGCTGCTGAAGCGGATATGCTGGTGCGTAGTCCTTCACGCAGCTCAGCTTCCCGCAGTATCTGCTTTAACTGGGTTTCCATACGTTCAAACAGCTGGTGAACGCGCTGGCGCAGGCGGGCCGTTTCGCCAGTTAGTACATCGCCTCCCAGTACCCTGGCAAGCCCAGGATTTTTTTCGGCAAAGCCTAGAAGTAAAGCCAAGATAGTGCCGCATCGAGACGCCGCATCGGGGATATCCTCTAGGATGCGGGTAATGCGCGCAAAGATGGTTTCTTCAATGAAGTCGATCAGCCCCTCAAACATGCGTGCTTTGCTGGGGAAATGTCGGTACAGCGCTGCTTCTGAGACGCCAACCTGGCGGGCAAGCGCAGCGGTAGTAATGCGCTTGCCGCTATCCTCTTCCAACATAACGGCTAACGCTTGCAGGATTTGCTCGCGGCGGCGAGGTTTTTGTTCGTCACTCATGACGTTAGCACTCCGTCGCGGTTAACCTGCGTCAGTAATCAGGGTGCCTACCCCAGCATTGGTAAAGATTTCCAGCAAGACCGCATGGGGAACACGGCCGTCGATAATGTGAGCGCTGTTAACGCCGCCTTTTACCGCATCTAGCGCACAGCGTATTTTGGGCAGCATACCACCGTATATCGTGCCGTCGGCAATTAAGGCGTCAACTTGAGCGGTGGTTAGACCCGTTAACACCTCTCCTTCACTGTTCATCAGGCCCGCGACGTTGGTCAAGAGCATCAGTTTTTCAGCGTTGAGTGCCTCGGCCAGTTTACCTGCTACCAAGTCGGCGTTGATGTTATAGCTGTGCCCCTCACCGTCAACGCCGATCGGTGCAATCACCGGAATGAAGTCTCTGGCGGCCAGCATCTCAATAAGGTCGGTGGAGATAGACTCCACTTCGCCTACGTGGCCAATATCGATAATTTCCGGAACGGTCATTTCAGGGCTTTGGTGCTCTACTTTCAGCTGCCGAGCACGAATTTGTGCACCATCTTTGCCGGTTAAGCCAATGGCCTTGCCGCCGCTTTGGTTGATCAAATTGACAATGCTTTTATTGACCAGCCCCCCTAGAACCATCTCCACGACGTCCATGGTTTGGGAGTCGGTCACTCGCATGCCGTTCACAAAGCGCGATTCGATATTCAGCTTTTCAAGGAGGCTGCCAATTTGTGGCCCGCCCCCATGGACGACAACGGGGTTAATGCCGACCTCTTTCATCAGCACGATGTTGCGCGCGAATGAGTCGATCAAGGTATCTTCAGTCATGGCGTTGCCGCCATATTTAACGACGACCGTTTTGCCCGAAAACTGCTGGATATAGGGGAGGGCTTCTGACAATACTTCTACAACGACCTGGGGGTCGCGGCTAGTTGAACTCATGACGTTGTCCCTTTTGATTTTTTTCCGTCGCTACTTTTTTATCGCGACCGTTATTACAGCGCGAGCATTGGCTTTTCCATGCGGCGTGTTGTTGAGCATTCTTATTGCGTCGCGCGCTCACTTGGCGCGATCACTTTTCTTCTATCACCCTGTGGTGTTTGTTTACGTTATTGAGGTTCGGGGATCGTCAGTGCTGGTGAGATCTCTGCCAGGGCACTGGCAAACCGCGTTTGTATTCGGCTCAGTGCGGCGACATCGCTACCCTCAAAGCGCAGTACTAACGCAGGTGTGGTGTTGGAGGCTCGGCAAAGCCCCCAGCCATCGGCATAGTCCACGCGAATGCCATCAATCGTGGTTTTGATACCTTCGCCGAAGTCGCCCTCTCTAGCAAGCTTCTTGATAAGCGCGAATTTTTCTTCATCAGCGACCGTGATATTAATCTCTGGCGTGCTGATATCTTGTGGAAATTGATCAAATAATTGGTCAGCACTGCCGTTGTAGCGCGCTAGAATCTCAAGCAAGCGGGCCGCGGCGTAAAGGCCGTCGTCAAATCCGTACCAACGCTCTTTGAAGAAAATATGCCCGCTCATCTCACCGCCCAGCTCAGCACCTGTTTCCCGCATGCGTGCTTTGATTAGTGAATGCCCGGTGCGCCACATTTCAGGTTCACCACCAGCGTCGCTAATAACGCGTGCTAGGTTGCCGGTGCACTTGATGTCGAAGATCACCTTGGCGCCGGGGGCGCGCGACAGCATATCAGCTGCAAATACCATCAGTAGATGGTCAGGATAAATCATCCGGCCACTTGGTGTGACAACGCCTAAGCGGTCGCCGTCGCCGTCAAAGGCCAAGCCAATATCAGCACCTGTTTCATTAACACTGTGGATTAAGTCGCGCAGATTTTCAGGTTTACCTGGGTCGGGGTGGTGATTCGGGAAGTGCCCATCAATGTCAGCAAATAATGGGGTGGTTTTCACTCCCAGGCGCTCGATAAGCTGCGGGCCAAGTTCTCCGGCGACTCCGTTGCCACAATCCACGACAGCGCTCAGTGGGCGCTCCAGATGGATGTCGCTAATAATTCTTTCAAGATACGCCGTGCGTAGGTCGTGCTGGCGAACGCTGCCTTGACCGCTGGTTAGGTCGTTTGCTTGGATACGCTCATAGAGGGCGGTGATCGCATCGCCGGAGAGCGTCTCACCCGCTAAGACGATTTTGAAACCGTTGTAGTCAGGCGGGTTGTGACTGCCGGTTAGCATGACCCCAGAGCAGCTTTCAGGCAGCGTGTGGGTGGCGAAGTAAAGCACGGGTGTGGGTACCATGCCGATATCTATAACGTCTCGCCCTGAGGCTGTTAGGCCACGAATTAGCGCTGCCTGCAGATGTGGGCCGGAAAGTCGTCCATCACGTGCAACAATGACCGTTTGCTCGCCTCGAACGGCGGCTTCAGAACCGATAGCTCGGCCAATGAGTTCGGTGGTGGTTTCGTTAAGCGTATCGTTCACAATGCCGCGAATGTCGTAAGCACGAAATATCGACGCAGGTACGTTCATTGTCGCTCCTAGATATGCGCTAAAACAGCATCTGGCTTATTGGCTGCCTGTGCTGCCAAAACCACCGCTGCCGCGAGTGGAATCTTCAAAGGCATCGACAAGTGTAAGCTCCGCTTGCACGACGGGGACAACAACATACTGAGCGAGACGCTCAAAGGGCGATAGCGTAAAGCTGCTTTGGCCACGGTTCCACACGGATACCATCAGCTCGCCCTGGTAATCAGAGTCGATGAGGCCGACGAGGTTGCCTAGCACGATACCGTGCTTATGCCCTAACCCAGAGCGGGGCAAGATCATGCCTGCCAAGCCAGGATCTTCGATGTAAATGGCAAGGCCTGTGCGTACCAGCTGGCAGTCACCAGGAGCAAGCGTCAGCGGTTCGTCTAGCAGTGCTCGCAAATCCATCCCTGCTGAGCCAGTTGTCGCATAGGACGGGAGGTAGTCGTGCAGGCGTTCATCTAATACTTTGCACTGCAAGCGTGGGCGAGAACCGCTCATGATAATTCTCCGGGGGATTGAGAGGGTAATTGAGAAGGTGGTTGAGAACGTGGTTGAGAACGTGGTTGAGATAGCAGTTGAGAAGCTGGCTGAGAAGGCAGCAGTGATAGCGCGTGATGAATAATTAGCGCAGCCAGCTGGGTCTTAGGCTGAGGTGGGGCTACTAGTTGCTTGGTTCCTGTCGCAGAGCGCCACAGCAGCAGAGCGGCATTGTTATCGCTGCCAAAACCGAGCCCCTGCTGGGAAACATCATTGGCAACAATCATATCTAGCCCTTTGCGGGTCAATTTGTCTTCCGCATAGCGTGCGACATCCTGAGTCTCGGCGGCGAAGCCCATCACAATAGGGCGTTGGTCAGCAGGCAGTGCGGAGACATCGGCAATAATGTCAGGATTCTTGACTAGCGTAAGCGTCAGCGTATCGCTGTCGTCGGTTTTTTTGATTTTGTGCTCGGCAGCGCTGGCAGCGCGGTAATCAGCGACCGCAGCACAGCCAATAAATAGGCCTGCTTGGGGGGCGAGTGCTAACGCTTCGTGGTGCATTTGTGCGGCAGTTTCTACATCAATGCGTTCAACGCCGTGAGGCGTGGGGAGATTAACCGGGCCACTTATCAGGGTTACTCGGGCTCCCTGGGCGGCAGCTTCAGCGGCCAGTGCGTAACCCATTTTTCCTGAGCTGTGGTTGGATAGATAGCGCACGGGGTCTAGCGCCTCGCGGGTGGGACCCGCAGTAATCACTATGTGCGGCGCAGAGGTTGGCGTTGGTGATTTTGCAGCATAAGCAAAATGCTGTGCTAAGAAATCAACAATAACCTCTGGTTCGCTCATTCGCCCGGGGCCGACGTCGCCACACGCCTGATCGCCTGCTGCTGGTCCGATCAACTGCCAGCCATCGTTGGCTAGCTGAGCGACATTGCGCTGGGTTGCAGGGTGCCGCCACATGGCCTGATTCATGGCCGGTGCCATCAACTTGGGTGCTTCACAGGCTAGACACAGCGTGGTCAGCAAGTCGTCAGCCATGCCATGTACCAATCGGGCGATCAAATCAGCCGTTGCTGGGGCAATCAATACGGCATCTGCCCAGCGAGCCAGCTCAATATGCCCCATGCCAGCCTCTGCTTCAGGGTCAAGCAACGAGGTGCGTACCGGCTCTCCTGACAGTGCCTGGAGCGTTAATGGCGTGATAAACGCTTGAGCACCCTCGGTCATTACCACGCGAACCTCACAGTCGGCTTGCTTGAGTAACCGAACAATCAGCGCGCTTTTATAAGCCGCAATACCGGCGCTAATGCCAAGCAGCAGACGCTTACCAGCAAGCGAGGTTAACGGCGATGGCGTTAATAAGGCCATGATGGGGAGTCCCATGTAGCGTTTGTTAAAGGTGAGTACCATACCATTTGACGGGTTATTTTGGCATGCTCAAGCAGCAGTTGAAAAAGTCAGTTGGGGTGGGCGCAGTTGCAAGCGCAGACAGCGCTATCAGGGTGGGCAGGGAGGCGGCGATGGGAATTAATCACTGGCCGGAAGGCGAGCGGCCACGCGAGAAGTTATTGACCATGGGAGTGCAGGCGCTTTCAGATGCTGAGCTACTGGCGATTTTTTTGCGAGTAGGCGTTCAGGGACGCTCTGCGGTGGATTTGGCAAGGGACCTGTTGGTCAGTTTTGGTGGCTTAAGGCAACTGTTGGAAGCGGATCAGGATCAGTTTTGTGCGGCTCGAGGGCTTGGTAGTGCGAAATTTGCCCAGCTTCAGGCGACCCTGGAGCTTTCCAGGCGCCATATGGCGAGCCAGCTTGCCCGTGGCGATGCGCTCACATCGCCGGCGCTTGTGCGTCATTACTTGAGCTCCCAGCTTCGTCATCTGGGGCATGAAGAGTTTGCGGTGCTTTTTTTAGATACACAGCATCGAATTATTCGCTATGAATCCCTGTTTCGCGGTACCCTAGACAGCGCATCCGTTTACCCCCGCGAAGTAGCCAAGCGTGCGCTTGAATTACACGCTGGTGCTGTCATCCTGGCTCACAACCACCCATCGGGTGTTGCTGAACCTAGCGATGCTGATAGACGTATTACTGAACGTCTAAAAGATGCCCTTGCACTCTTCGATGTGCGAGTGCTTGATCATTTCGTGGTGGGGGACGGTAATGTGGTTTCTTTTGCCGAGCGCGGTTGGTTATAGCAATTAATGAAAACGGTGCGACGACAAAATCTCGTCGTTTACCTAAGTAAATTGTCCAAAAGATGCCTTTTTTGGCATTTTGGGGCGTTTTTGCTTGCTGGTAGCCGGGTGCTCTGGTATAAAGTGCCACCTTTAAACTTGGGTTGAATAACGGATTTGGGTACAGCTAGGCGGTTAACTGCGTCGACTCCCTCCCTGCTCCGGTTTGCCCGACAGTTTTGAACACTCAGGCTTATACCCTGGCCAAGCGGTTGGAGGCTCTCATGTCCAAAGTATGTCAGGTTACCGGCAAGCGTCCGGTAACTGGTAATAACGTTTCTCACTCCCAGCGTAAGACACGTCGTCGTTTCTTACCGAACCTGCACACCCATCGTTTTTGGGTTGAATCTGAAAACCGCTTCGTCAAGCTGCGCGTTTCCTCTAAAGGAATGCGTATCATCGACAAGAAAGGTATCGAAACGGTTCTGGCTGATATCCGCAAACGCGGCGATGCCATCTAAGCTAGCATTTTGGGAGAGTTAAACCATGCGCGATAAGATCAAGCTGGTGTCTAGTGCCGGTACAGGCCACTTCTACACCACGGATAAGAACAAGCGGAATACACCGGATAAGTTCGAATTCAAGAAATACGACCCGGTCGTCCGTAAGCACGTTATCTACAAGGAAGCTAAGATCAAGTAATCGCGATTACAATGATCGGCTTTCACCGCAGGCGAGCGCCTGTTGAAAAACCCGGCCCTAAGCCGGGTTTTTGCATGCCCGGTATTTAGCCACTTACTGGGTAGGTTAGTGGTACCCGTCCCTACGCTTCGGCACCGCTTAGGCGACAGAGTGGTTGTCACGGTGCTGTCATCATAGACTTTCATCATGCCCGAATTGCCTGAAGTTGAAACGACGCGACGCGGCATTGCCCCCTACTTAGAAGGGCAAGAGATTACCGAGGTGCTGGTGCGACAGCCCCGGTTACGCGTGCCGGTACCTGAGGATTTAGCCGAGCGGCTAGTCGGCGCTCGGGTTGGCGTATTAAAACGCCGCGCTAAATACCTACAAATCCCCGTGGCGACTCTCGAAGGTGAGGCCACGCTGTTGTGGCATCTAGGCATGTCGGGCAGCCTAAGGATTGCAAGCGTAGGCGATTTGCCTAAAAAGCATGACCATGTTGACCTGGTGACGGCCAAGGGGTACGTGCTGCGCTACCATGACCCACGCCGCTTTGGTTTTGTTGACTGGCAGCAGGGCGATGGCAGTTTGGATACGCGCCTTGCGCACCTTGGTCCTGAGCCGTTGGATGACGCGTTTAACGGTCGCTGGCTCTATAACGCATCGCGTGATAAACGCGTTGCGGTAAAGCCTTTTTTAATGGATAACCGCGTGGTGGTTGGGGCGGGGAATATTTACGCTGCTGAAGCGCTATTTATGGCGGGTATTGACCCTCGACGTGCCGCTGGGAAAATTTCTCTGGCCCGCTACCAGCAGTTAGCCGCTGCGGTTAAAGAGGTGCTGGCAGCGGCGATTACCCAAGGCGGCACTACGCTGCGGGACTTTGTCAGTGGGCAGGGCGAGCCAGGCTACTTTGCCCAGCAACTGAATGTATATGGGCGTCATGGGCAGCCTTGCCTACGCTGTGGCGTTGAGCTGCGCCGTATCACTCTAGGTCAGCGGGCCAGTGTGTTTTGCCCTAGTTGCCAGCGTTAGCGGCCGCTCTTTGATATTAACTGTTTTGCCGATGCTTGCAGAGCCTATGTGCTTTGTAAGATTGTTCTTTTGGAGATTGTTGTGACTCAACGCCTGCGCCTGAATAAAAATGCCGATCGCCGCCTGAAAGCGGGCCATCTTTGGATCTACTCCAATGAGGTAGATATCAAAGAGACGCCACTAAAAAACTTTGCTGCTGGTGAGCCTGCGTTGGTTGAGGCTTCCAATGGCAAAACCCTTGGCGTCGCTTACATTAACCCGCACTCGCTGATTTGTGGTCGGGTGATGTCGCGTGATCCAGAGATGCGCCTAGATCGTTCGTTATTCGTGCACCGCTTCAACCAAGCGCTAGCGCTGCGTGAGCGCCTGTTCAATAAACCTTTTTACCGTTTGATTCATGGTGAAGGTGATCTGTTACCGGGTTTGGTGATCGACCGCTTCGGTGATGTGCTGGTGGTGCAGTTGAACACTGCGGGTATGCAAGCGTTGGCAGAAGATATTGTTGATGCGCTGGAAAAAGTCGTTAAACCTAATGCCATTGTGTTCCGCAATGATACGGGCGGCCGCCGCCAGGAAGGCCTAGAAGCCCACGTCGAAGTGGTAAAAGGGACGCTTCCTGACGAGGTTTTGCTGGAAGAAAATGGCGTTACCTTTGCAGTGCCTGTGCTGAATGGTCAAAAGACAGGGTGGTTCTACGACCATCGTGTCAACCGTGCATGGTTGAACAGCCAAGTGGCGGGCAAGCGTGTACTGGATGTATTCAGTTACGTGGGCGGCTGGGGAGTTCAGGCGGCTGCGAGCGGGGCCTCGGAAGTGCTATGTGTCGATGCTTCTGCCCCGGCGCTGGACCAGGTGGCTCGCAATGCTGAGCTAAATGGTGTGCAGGAGCAAGTCACGGTAGCCGAAGGCGATGCCTTTGAAGCGTTAGCGGCACTGAAGGCTGATGGTGAACAGTTTGATGTGATCATTCTTGATCCGCCTGCGTTTATCAAAAAGCGCAAGGATATCCCTAATGGTGAGCGCGCTTACTCACGTCTGAATCGAGAGGCGATGCGTCTACTGGGCCGTGATGGCTTGCTGTTGTCGGCCTCGTGTTCCATGCACCTCGCGTCTGAGCGTTTGGTGGATGTGGTTCGTGGCGCGGTTCGCCACCAAGACCGTCATGGCCAGGTGATTTTTCAGGGGCACCAGGGGCCTGACCACCCCGTTCATCCGGCCATCCCGGAAACCTCGTATCTAAAAGCGCTAGGCGTGCGGGTATTCCGCGACTAAGCCAAAAACGCTGTTTGGCGAACATTGGCAAGGCAAAAAATAGCACCGAGGAGTAACCACAAGGAGCTGTATGATGGAGTGGGCACTGCCAGATCCTTTTGTGATCAATCTTCAAGTGACGCAGGAGGCCATTGATGCCTACCAGCATGTCAATAACAGCGAGTACTTACGCTGGGTTGAGCAGGTAAGTTGGGCCCACTCTGAAGCCTTGGGGCTATCCCTTGCGCGCTATCAGTCTCTTGACCGCGCCATGGTCGTTCAGCGCCATGAGTTGGACTATCTGGCGCCCGCTTTAATCGATGACAAGTTGCAATTGGCGACTTGGATTGTTGCTTGCGATGGCCGTTTTAGTTTGACCCGCCGATTCCAGCTGAAGCGCGTGGGGAGTGGTAAAACGTTGCTAAATGCACGTACTAAGTTTGCCTGTGTGACGCTTAGCGGTGGGCGGCCCACTCGGCTGCCTGATGAGTATCAGCGCATTTACGGTGGTGCGGTAGTGACTGAGTAGCTAATGCTTAAATGCCGTCGATTTTTTTGCTGATTTTCGTTAAATGTTAGATTTTTCTCTCAAAAAACGCCTTGGTCGGCGTTTTTTTTGTTTTTCTGGCTTGGGGTGGTGGTTAGTGCCAGCTGTGCTGTAATTTGCTTAATAGCGCTTATTGGTGGCCTGGCTCTAACGGCTAGATGGTAGAGATAGGTAGTAAAGATAAGGCTCTGACGATCTAGCAGTTGAGATTTAGCAGTTGAGATTTAGCAGTTGAGATTTAGCAGTTGAGATTTAGCACTAACAATCAATAGAGAAGGAAAACGCTAATGAAAATCGCCGTCCCCAAAGAGATCAAAAATCACGAGTACCGGGTGGCACTTACTCCGACAGGTGCGCGAGAGCTAGTAGGGCGAGGCCACTCGGTAAGCGTGCAAGCAGCCGCTGGAGAAGGCGCCGGGTTTAGCGACAGCGACTATGAAGCCGCGGGCGCGCGAGTGGAAGCTAATGTAGATGCGCTGTGGCAAAGCGCCGAACTGATTCTCAAAGTAAAAGAACCTCAGACCGAGGAAGTGGCGCGTCTAACTGCCAACCAAACGCTATTCACCTACTTGCACTTGGCTGCTGAGCAAACATTGACCCAAGGGTTGATGGCCAGCGGTGCTACCTGCATTGCCTATGAAACCATTACCGATGCACGAGGTGGGCTGCCGCTGCTTGCGCCAATGAGCACGGTTGCCGGGCGCATGGCAGTTCAGGCGGGCGCGCATAGCTTGGAGAAAGCCCAGGGCGGCTCTGGGGTGCTACTGCCCGGCGTACCAGGCGTTGCTCCAGGTAAGGTTACCGTGATTGGCGGTGGTGTGGTCGGCGAAAACGCTGCCCGTATGGCGCTAGGGTTGGGGGCCGAGGTGACCATTCTGGACAAGTCTATTGCTCGCCTAGAGGTGCTAGACGACCGTTACCAGGGGCGCATCAAAACAGTCTATTCAACGGCGGACGCCCTGGATCAGGCGGCTAAAGAGTCTGATATGATCATCGGTGCCGTTCTTATTCCCGGTGCCGCTGCCCCCAAGTTGATTACCCGTGCCATGCTGGCCGATATGAAGCCGGGCAGTGTATTGGTCGACGTCGCCATCGATCAGGGTGGCTGTTTTGAAACCAGCAAGCCGACGACGCACGCTGAGCCGACCTATATTGTGGATGGCATTGTCCATTACTGCGTGGCCAATATGCCGGGCGCGGTAGCGCGGACATCTACTTTGGGGCTTACTAATGCCACCTTGCCGTTTGTACTGGCGCTGGCTGATAAAGGCTGGCAGCAGGCGCTTAAAGACGATCCGCACTTCCTACCAGGGCTTAATGTCCATAATGGTCAAGTGACTTATCAGGCTGTTGCCGATGCTTTTGGACTCAACAGCATCGACCCAGCGAGCGTCGTGGCGTGATCATCGCTACGTCAATTAGTAGTAGTTGATACTACTGAGACTGAAGGGGCTGTTAATAGTGAGGGGGGACGTCGTCTTCTGGGCGGCTGTCCCCCTGGGAGTTATCAGCTTGGCGCGCCTGATACTGCTCGCGCAAGCGGTCACGCATCAGCGTACTTAACTGCTCTAGCTTTTCTAGCCGCCGCTCTTGCTGGGCAACCGCTTGGTCAAGGGTGTCTAGCCAATGCTCTTGGTAAGCCAGTCGACTCTCTAAAGATTCAAGAAGTTGAGTTAGCTCTGCAGGCGATAATTCGTTTGTCATGATAACATCGTGACCTTGTGTAGTATGCTCGGTACTGTTAGGAATGGGCCTAGTTGGCCGAGTATTGTCCTTCGTCTGTTACCCATACAACAAGAGAGCTTTTACCATCTATGAATCCAAAAGTTGTTTTTCGCTGTTTCTTCATCAGTGTTTTACTTGCCGCCCCCACGCCACTTCTTCTGGCGGGGATTGTTCATTTAACGAATGCACCGCTTGCTGAGCAGTGGCTGGCTGAGCTTGCCATCAGCGGGGTAAGTAGTGTGTACATTGCTGCTGCTCTGGGATGTTTTATTGCGTTATTTATCGGTACGTTAGCCGCTGCTGCTCTGGCGCCGCCGATGGTAGTAAAAGCGGATATTGCTCGAACTAAATCTGCGCCGCGTCAGCCTCAAGCGGTACCTGAAATGGAAGATGATGAAGAGGAAGATATCATCGATCCCAATGATGGTCGCGAAGAGGGCGAAGTAAAGTGGTTTAACACCAATAAAGGTTACGGCTTTATTACCCGAGATAATGGTGAAGATGTGTTTGTTCACTTTCGTGCCATTCGTGGCCGTGGCCCGCGTATGCTTGCTGAGGGTCAGATTGTTCGCTATCACGTGATTAAAAATGACCGTGGTCTTCAAGCGGATGACGTTAGTATTATTGAGTAGCTATTAGTACATCGCTTGTATTGAGTCGCGCTGGCATCGTCAACTGCTGAAACACAAGACCCCGCTAAGCGGGGTCTTGTGCGTTTAACGACCTGAGTCAGGCCATTCAATGGCTTTTTCGTGGCCCCCTGGCAGTACCTGCCAGAAGCGGTCAGGGTCATCACCGGGATGCCAGCCACCTAGCGAGCAGCGAACCTCGGTCTGTAAGGCTTCGGCAGCGTGCTGAGCGCACTCTTGATCGGTGTGCCACGGGGTGTGGTGGCTATCAAACCACAAGCTGGCAAAACCATCGGCTGCTTTGTCCACCAATAGTACGGGCACAGCTTCGCCTTGATGGTGGCCGCGAGTCTTCCATTTGCCCTTGCCTGCTGGGCTAAGAGGCGGTGCATCGAGAGCTTCGCTTAGCCATGCATCGAGCTTGTCTATCGCTACGCTGGCAAGGTATACCTCGATATCCGGAAAGCGCTCCATCATACGCTCACCTCGTCGTTCGTTAACAAGGCTTGAAGTGTTGCCTCATAAATGCGGCTTAGTTCGTCCAAGTCACTGGCGCGCACGCGCTCATTCACCTTGTGAATAGTGTCGTTCAGCGGGCCAAGCTCGACCACCTGAGCGCCAAGTGTCGCGATGAAGCGACCATCCGAGGTGCCGCCGCTGGTCGACAGCGCAGGGCGCTCGCCGGTCACTGCTTCTACACCGCGAATGACGGCATCGACTAATTCGCCTTCTGCAGTCAGGAAGGGTTCGCCATTGAGAGCCCAATCGATGTGGTACTCAAGGCCATGCTTATCCAAAATCGACTCAGTGCGGCTTCTTAGCATCTCGTGGGTAACTTCCGTGGAATAACGGAAGTTAAATACAACTTCTACTTCACCTGGAATGACGTTAGTAGCCCCGGTGCCCGCGCGAAAATTAGATATCTGGAAACTGGTGGCGGGGAAAAAGTCATTACCTGCGTCCCAGTGCTCATTAACCAGTGCATCTAGTGCAGGCATCGCTTGGTGAATAGGGTTGCGTGCAAGGTGTGGGTAGGCCACATGACCTTGAATCCCTTTGAGATGGAGAACGCCGCCCAATGACCCACGGCGTCCGTTTTTAATCATATCGCCCAGACGAGCGGTCGATGAGGGTTCGCCGACAATGCAGTAGTCCAAACGCTCGTTGCGTTCGCGTAAATGCTCAACCACAGCGCTGGTGCCATCGATGGCGGGGCCTTCCTCATCGGATGTGATTAAAAACGCTATTCGGCCGTCGTGCTCTGGATGGGTGGTCACAAAACGCTCAACAGCGGTGAGCATCGCCGCTAGGCTGCCCTTCATGTCTGCTGCGCCTCGCCCACAGAGCATGCCGTGTTCATCAATACACGGCTCAAACGGTGGGAATTCCCAGTTCGTATGGGGCCCGCTGGGCACGACATCAGTGTGGCCGGCAAAGGCCAATACGGGGCCGTGATGGCCTCTTATTGCCCAGAAGTTTTTGACATCGCCAAACGGCAGTTGCTCGATATGAAAACCGAGCGCCGTTAAGCGCTCGATCATAAGTTCCTGGCAGCCTTCGTCATCCGGCGTTACCGACGCCCGGCTAAGTAGCTCAAACGCGAGCTGTAACGTGGGCGACAGCGTTTCAGGCTCAGTTATGGGCATGCAGTGCCTCGTTCAGCGCAATGGCGCTTTTATTCGTCAGGCACTCAATACGGCCATTTTGTGAGTTGCGACGCAGCAATAAGTCATCTTGGCTTGCTAACTCGCGTGCTGCCACGGTGTTAACTTCTTGTTTCTGATCGTCGAGCAGGGTAACTTTCGAACCCGCGGTAATATACAAGCCCGCTTCTACGGTGCAGCGGTCACCTAGCGGAATACCGATGCCTGCATTAGCGCCAATCAGGCAGCCTTCGCCTACCTTGATGATGATATTACCACCGCCAGACAGTGTTCCCATGGTGGAACAGCCGCCGCCCAGGTCAGAGCCTTTACCGACCATGACGCCAGCAGAAATGCGCCCTTCGATCATGCCAGGGCCTTCGGTGCCTGCGTTGAAGTTGACGAAGCCTTCATGCATTACCGTGGTGCCTTCCCCTAGGTAAGCGCCCAGGCGCACGCGAGCAGTATCGCCAATGCGGATGCCGGTGGGTACCACGTAGTCGGTCATTTTGGGGAATTTATCGACGCAGTCGACGGATAGCGCGCGACCCGCTAAGCGTGCTTTTAAGCGACGGGCGGGCAGCTCTTCGATATCAATCGCGCCTTCGTTGGTCCAGGCGATGTTGCGCAGCAGGCCAAACATTCCCGTCAGATCTAAGCCGTGGGGCTTCACTAAGCGGTGAGAGAGTAAGTGCAGCTTTAAGTAAACTTCAGGAACGGTTTGCGGTGCCTGGTCGCTTTCTAAAAACATCGCGACCAGAGGGCGGTGGCTGGCGGCAAATGATTCGGCGAGTGCTGCCTGCTCAGGGTGGCCAGCAGCTTCCAGCGCTTTGGCTAAGCGGGTGCAATCTTCGGGCAGGAAGCTGACCGCCGTATTGCCAGCAGGGGCGTCTAGCGCCTCTTTGGCTGCGGCTACCAAGCTGTCTGCAGGATTAAACAGTGGTGCTGGGTAGTAGATTTCTAGCCAGTTGCCCTGAGTGTTTTGGGTACCGATTCCAAGCGCGAAGCTCAGCATAACGCGTCTTCCTTTAAAGTTTTGAATAACAATCAGTTATTAGGGTTCAGCGGCGTGTTAGCCGCTGAGAGAGTCGTAATCGCCGTCGCGGTAGCCCACTAAAATAGTATCGTCATCAACTTCTAGCAGTGGTCTTTTGAGCAGTGTGGGCTGTTCAAGGAATAGCCGGCGGGCAGACGTGGCGTCTAGGCTGTCTTTTTCTTCCTGGGGCAAATCACGCCACGTTTTGCTGCGCTTATTCAGCGCTTCTAATAGCGGTACGCGCTTAAGAATGTGCTCAAGTAAGCTGGCTGAAAGACCATCTTTACGCAGGTCATGGGTCTTGAAGGGAATGCCTTTCTCTTCAAGCGCGTTGCGTGCTTTGCGGCAGGTGTCGCATGTGTTGATGATATAGAGTGTCAGCATATAACCTCCTTAAATAAGTCTAGGGTGTCTAGCCGCGCTCAAGCAGTTGACGAAGTCGCTCAGCTGCTTCAAGGGTGGGCGCAAGCTCCGCCACTAAGGCTAAACGTAGTCGACCCGAGCCGGGGTTATAGCCATTTTTTCCTGGGCGGCCCATGAGGCTGCCGGGTAACACGCTGACATGTTGCTCACTAAATAGCCGCTGAGTAAAGGCGATGTCATCGCCACCGGGCACCGCAGGCCACAGGTAAAAACTCGCTTCCGGCGTAGGGAAGTCCATGACAGGCGCCAGAACGCTGGTGACAGCGCTGAATTTTTCGCGGTAAGCGTCCCGGTTGGCGCGTACGTGGGCTTCATCCTGCCATGCGGCGATAGAGGCGTGCTGAAGTGGCAGCGACATTGCACACCCATGATAGGTGCGGTAGCGCTTAAACGGTGCGAGAAGGTTCGCGTCCCCCGCGATAAAGCCGGAGCGTAGCCCTGGTAAATTAGAGCGCTTAGATAGCGAATGAAACACTACGCAGCGTTGATAATCGTCGCGCCCAAGCTCTGCACAGGCCTGTAATAGGCCAGGCGGGGGAGTGTTTTCATCCAGATACAGCTCTGAATAACACTCATCGGAGGCGATGATAAAGTCGTGCTCATCGGCTAGGGCGATGAGCTGCTTGAATTCAGAGAGCGGCGTGACGGCCCCTGTGGGGTTGCCAGGTGAGCAGATGAATACTATTTGCACATCGCGCCAGGTTGCCGGGCTCACTGCCGAAAAGTCGGGGCGAAAACCGTTATCTGCCGTGCAATCCAAATAGAGCGGCTCGCCACCTGCCAATAGTGTGGCCCCTTCATAAATTTGATAGAAGGGGTTGGGGACCGCCACCTTGGCGGGGCGCTGGCGATCCAGCGCGGCCTGTACAAAGGCAAAAATTGCTTCGCGGGTGCCGTTGACAGGAAGCACTTGCTGTTCGGCATCTAACCCGGCCAGCGAAAAACGTTGGGTTGCCCAGCGGGCGATTGTGTCGCGTAGGGCGGGCAGTCCGTTGGTTGCTGGGTAGCGAGCCATCTCTAACTGATGAGCCACTAGCGCCTCTAACGCCCCTGCGTAAGGAGCGTGTTGAGGCTCCCCAATGGTAAGGGGAATATGCTCAAGCCCCGCCGGCGGCACAAGCGCTGCCTTTAGGGTGGCTAGCTTTTCAAACGGATAGGGGTGCAGAAGATTTAGATCAGGATTCATGGCATGTCCGTTGATAGCCTAAAGGCGGTGCTAGATGTCTGTGAGAACGGCCAACTAAACCGCCGATTATAGGCAACCCCTGGTGCCACCTCAAACTTAACCACCAAGGCGTCGCTCATTTAAGTGCTTACACGCCTAACACTTCGATAAGCCGCTCGCGAAGCCGCTGTTGCCGTTCTGGATCGATAAGCGGTTCACCGGCTTTCGTGGTGATAAAGAAAACGTCTTCAACTCGCTCCCCCAGCGTGGCAATTTTCGCAGCCGATAAGGCAATATCCTGCTCCATAAAAATGCGCCCGACACGAGCCAGCAGGCCAGGGCGGTCTGGGGCTGTTAGCTCGAGTAGCGTACGTTCGTTGGCTGGGTCCTGCTCAATCACTACTTCGGTGGGCACTTTAAAGTGCTTAAGCTGGCGCGGTGTGTGGCGCGTGACGATCTCTGGATAGTCATCCGGGTCGTCCAGCTCTTCGACGAGGTGCCGACGCATCTCTTCAATATGCTCAGGATCACGGATAGGTTGGCCGTAATGATCTAGCACAATAAACGTATTAAGCGTCCAGTCGTTGTGCGAGGTGGCGATACGGGCATCATGGATAGATAGACCTAGCTGCTCCATGGCGGCGGCGGTCGCGGCAAACAGATCGTCTACTGAACGGGTGTGGATAAAGACCTTGGTGCCGCCTTCGGCCATATCGGCAGTAGGTGCGCTAATTAAGACCAGCGGCAAAACAGATGGCTGATGGGCAAGAATGCCTTGAGTCTGCCAGACAATTTCACTGGGTGCGTACTGAAGGAAATAGTCTTCGCCGAGGGATTCCCATAGTTGGTCAATCTGAGCACGGTCTACGCCGACTGTTTGCAGTAACGAACGGGCTTCAGTACGGGTTTCGCGCACCCAGTCATCTCGGTCAGGCGGGTTTTTTAGCCCTCTTCTCAGCGCCCGTTTGGTTTCAGCATGCAGCTGGCGCAATAGCGATGCACGCCAGCCGTTCCACAGGGTGGGGTTGGTTGCATTGATATCGGCAACGGTGAGCACGTAAAGGTAGTCTAAGCGGGTCTCGTCGCGCACCGTTAGAGCGAAATCGCGAATCACGTCGGGGTCGCTAATGTCGCGCTTCTGTGCCGTCATAGACATCAGCAGGTGATGCTCCACCAGCCAGCGCAGTAAGTTGGTGTCGTGTTGGGAAACATGATGACGATGGCAGAATTGCTCAACATCGCGCGCTCCAATCTCAGAATGATCGCCGCCGCGGCCTTTGCCGACATCATGAAACAGCCCGGCAATCCATAGTAAATCCATCTTAGGTAATTGATGAATCAGCGTGGCGGCGACGGGAAAGTCATCTTTGGCATCCGGTTTGCGAAAGCCGTGTAAGAACTTCAGCAAGCGCAGGGTGTGAGCGTCTACCGTGTAAATGTGGAACAAGTCGTGCTGCATCAACCCGACCGCGCGACCAAACTCTGGAAGGTACTTGCCCAAGATGCCGTAGCGGTTCATGCGCCTTAACTGGCGAGGGACATTGCCGGGGGCCCGTAAAATGGACATGAACAGCCGCTGATGGCAAGGATCCTCGCGGTAGTGGTCATCAATTTGATGGCGATGATCGCGGATCAGGCGAATGGTATCGGCGCGTACTCCTTCTATTTCTGGGTGCTTTGCCATTAGCAAAAACAGTTCCAGCATGGCAGCGGGGCGCTCCCGAAACAGATTGCGTGAGCGCGCTTGGATGTAGCCGCCTTTGGTTTCGAAGCGCTCGTTCAGCTTAACGGTTTCCAAGGCCTCTTTGCCGCGCAGGATAACCTCATCAAAGTGCTGTAACAGCATGTCGTTAAGCCCGGCTAGGGCGGTTACATGCCGGTAGTAGCGCTTCATGAACTGCTCAACCGCTAAGCGTTCAGGGGTATCCCGAAAGCCGAACATTTCGGCAATGGTGCGTTGGTGATCAAATAGTAATCGATCTTCGGCGCGGTCTGTCAGCATATGCAGGGCATAACGCACCTGCCACAAAAAGGCTTGGCCCTGGCTTAAAATGCGCAGTTCGGCATCGTTCATAAAGCCATTTGCGACGATGTCGGCATAGTGCTCAGTGTCGAAATGGCGTTTAGCTACCCAGCCAATCATTTGAATATCGCGTAGGCCGCCTGGGGAGCTTTTCAGGTTTGGCTCTAGGTGGTATTCCGAGTTGTTGTAGCGATAGTGGCGGGCAATTTGTTCCTGCCACTTGGCTTCGAAAAAACGGTCAGCAGGCCAAATATGCTCGGCGCTAAGGCGTTCACGCATCTTTTGACGAAGCTGCTCGGGGCCAGCAATGAGCCGTGATTCCAAGAGGTTGGTCATCACGGTGACATCAGCTTCAGCTTCCCGCTCACAGTCATTAAGCGAGCGCACGCTATGGCCGATCTCAAGACCGATATCCCATAAGAAGGTAATGAAAGCGCTTAGCGACTCGCGATAAGGGGTGTCATCATCCTGCTCCAGTAGCAGTAACAGGTCGATGTCTGAGTGCGGGTGTAGCTCGCCCCGGCCGTAACCACCCACTGCCACCAGGGCAACGCCATCGTCAGGCCAGTCGTGCTGCGCCCAGGCGATGGCGAGCAGCTGATCCAGATACCACGCTCGCCCGCGGACTAGGTCGCGTATATCCGCTCCGCCGCGAAACTGCTCATCCAGCTTGGCTTGTAGTTCCCGAAGCGCCGCTTTAAACGGCGCAATGGGGGAGCGTGATCCAGCGAGTTCGGTGCGAAACATGGCAAGATCATACAGCGTGGTGTCCGGCTCGAACCGGTAGTGATGGAGAAGCATCAGCGATTTAGAAAACTGAAGTCTTCGTCGCTGCGTGCAGTCAGCACGTCAACGCCGGTTTCTGTGACCAGCAGCGTATGCTCCCACTGGGCAGACAAGCTTCGATCCTTAGTGACCGCGGTCCAGCCGTCGCGTAGCACCTTAGTTTTATAGCTGCCTACGTTAATCATTGGTTCGATAGTGAAACACATGCCAGCTTCCAGTGGGATGTCAGCGTCTGGGGCATAGCCATCATAGTGGAGAAACTGAGGGTCTTCGTGGAAATCAGCGCCAATGCCATGGCCGCAGAAGTCGCGCACCACGGAGTAACCGTGTGCTTCTGCATGCCGTTGAATAACGCGGGCAAGCTCCGAAAGATGTACGCCAGGTTTAACTAGCTCAATGCTTTTGTACAGACACTCCTGAGTGATACGGCATAAGCGCTCGCCCTGGATCGTATCGCCGATGACAAACATCACGCTGGAATCACCGTGGTAGCCATCGGTCGTTCTGACGGTGATGTCGAGATTCATGATGTCGCCGTTCTTCAGCTTTTTGGCATCATCAGGAATGCCATGACAGACCACGTGATTAATTGATGTACAGGTTGCTTTCGGAAAGCCGTGGTAGTTCAACGGGGCCGGTACAGAGCCTAAATTATTAACAATAAAATCGTGGCACAGGCGATCAATTTCACCCGTGGATATCCCCGCTGTGATGTGGGGGGTGATCATTTCAATGACGCTGGCGGCTTGGCGTCCGGCTTCACGCATTTTCTCGATTTCAGAAGGCGTCTTGATAGGAACGTTCATGAATTCTCGATGTGGATTCTAAAGTAAGTGGTGAACGGCAATGGTGAGCGGTAAATTACGACCGTTACATGCGCTGTGACTTCATCTTGGTAATGATCTATGGTATAAAGCCGCGCGCTTTCCTGCAATCGCCATCCAATGCTTCTTTGTTAGTTGGTCATCTGCAGAAAGGCTATTTAAACGTAATGCAGAAATCTGTGTTGCTAAACAGCAAGCCTTGAAAACACACATGCACCGGCACATGGTCCCGGGTGCCGCTGGCAGCGTCTGACGATGCCACTGGTCGGATCCATGGGGTGCGTGGAGGCCTAACCCGAGTTTCAGGAGTTTTATCATGTCTCACGTTAATATGCGTGACCTGCTGAAAGCAGGTGCTCACTTCGGTCACCAAACCAAGTACTGGAATCCGAAGATGGGTAAATTCATCTTCGGCGCGCGCAACAAGATTCATATCATCAACCTCGAGCACACCTTGCCGGCGCTGAACGAAGCGATCGACGTGGTTGAGAAGATGGCGGCATCCAACAACAAAATTTTGTTTGTTGGCACCAAGCGCAGCGCTAGCAAGATCATCAAAGAAGAAGCGAACCGCGTAAACCAGCCTTTCGTCAACCATCGCTGGTTGGGCGGCATGCTGACTAACTTCAAGACCATTCGCCAGTCCATCAAGCGTCTGCGTGATCTTGAAACCATGCGCGAAGACGGCACGTTCGAGAAGCTGACCAAGAAAGAAGTCTTGATGGCAACTCGCGAGCAAGAGAAGCTTGAGCGTTCTATCGGTGGTATCAAGAACATGGGCGGCCTGCCGGACGCGCTGTTCGTTATCGATGTTGACCACGAGCGCATCGCGATCAACGAAGCCAACAAACTGGGCATCCCGGTGATTGGCGTGGTTGATACCAACTCAAACCCTGATGGCGTTGATTACGTTATTCCGGGTAACGATGACTCTATTCGCGCTATCCAGATCTACGTGAAAGCTATTGCAGACGCGTGTGGTCGTGCAAAAGAAGGTCGTCCGGATGAGTTTGTCGAAGTGACTGAAGAAGCCGCTTCTGCCGACACTGACGCTGCTGCCGAGTAACGGTTGCAGTGGTGCGGCGGCTAGATAAGCCGCATCATGTTTAAGAGGGGGCCTTATGCCCCCTTTTTCCCGCTTTGAGTTCGCTCTAGCGGGCCGATTATGCCGGACACTTAAGGCCGGCGAATGCTCTGCATAGTGATACGCAACGGTCATCTACCGAGCCTATACTCTGTAGCGCGTTTATCTTTCAGCTAGAACCATTTCCGAGGTGAAAACTCATGGCAGCTATCAGCGCCTCTCAGGTTAAGGAACTGCGCGAACGTACCGGTTTGGGCATGATGGAGTGTAAAAAAGCACTTACTGAAGCCGACGGTGATATCGAAGTTGCAATCGAGAACCTGCGTAAAAGCTCTGGCCTTAAAGCCGCGAAAAAAGCGGGTCGTACCGCTGCAGAAGGTGCCGTTGTTACTCGCGTAGCAGAAGACGGTAGCTACGGTGTGATGGTCGAGATTAACTCTGAAACCGATTTCGTTGCCCGCGACGATAACTTCATCGCTTTCACCAACAAGATCGCTGATGCGTTCTTTGCGGCGAAAAATGAAGACGTTGCAGCGGTAATGGCTGGCGACCTCGAGTCTACTCGTGAGCAGCTGGTGCAGAAAATCGGCGAGAATATCGGTGTACGTCGTGCCGTTGTTGTGAACGCTGTTGAAGGCGGTCTTGTCGGTGAATACGTTCACGGTGGCCGTATCGGCGTCTTGACCGTTCTGAAAGGTGGTAACACGGAAGCTGCTAAAGACGTTGCTATGCACGTTGCGGCGATCAATCCGTCAGTTGCGCACCCAGAAGATATGCCGCAGGAAGAGCTGGATAAAGAAAAGGCGATTATTTTGGCCCAGCCGGACATGGCCGGTAAGCCGGAGCAGATCGCTGAGAAAATGGTTCAAGGTCGTCTGAAAAAGTACTTGGCCGAGAACAGCTTGACCGAACAGCCGTTCGTTAAAGATCCGAACCAATCCGTTGCCGAGTTCGTGAAAGCGGCGGGTGGCGAAGTGGTTAGCTTCACTCGCTTTGAAGTTGGCGAAGGCATCGAGAAAGAAGAAGTCGACTTTGCTAAAGAAGTTATGGAACAGGCTGGCCGTCGCTAAGGTCAGAAGTTTCAGAAAGAAGATGGCGTGCGCGCGAGCGCACGCTTTTGTGTATCCGGCCCCTGTGAAAAACTGGGGCCGTCTCGCCCGCCTGTGTTCAGGTCTGCCTCAGGAGAGATGCCATGTCACGTGAAGTTCAAGAGTCCGCCCCCGCAGCTGCTGCCAGCAAGGCTGAAAAGTCGAAATCAAAATACAAACGTATTTTGCTGAAGTTGTCTGGCGAAGCGCTAATGGGGGAGCACGATTTTGGTATTGATCCGAAAGTGCTCGATCGTATGGCGCTAGAGATCGGCCAATTGGTTGGTATTGGCGTTCAGGTGGGTATCGTGATTGGTGGTGGAAACCTCTTTCGTGGCGCGGCGCTTAATGAAGCCGGCATGGATCGGGTGACGGGTGACCACATGGGAATGCTGGCAACCGTAATGAATGCGCTCGCCATGCGAGATGCGCTTGAGCGCTCCAATATTCGCTCGCGGGTAATGTCAGCGATTCCCATGAGTGGTGTGGTGGAGCATTACGATCGCCGCACCGCCATCCGCTACTTAACGTCGGGAGACGTGGTGCTATTTTCAGCTGGAACAGGTAATCCGTTCTTTACGACCGACTCTGCAGCCTGCTTACGTGGTATTGAAGTAGATGTTGACGTGGTGATCAAGGCCACCAAAGTGGATGGCGTGTACAATAAAGATCCGGTTAAACATCCCGATGCCGTGAAGTACGACCAGCTCTCCTATGACGATGCCCTAGACCAAAAATTGGGCGTTATGGATTTGACCGCAATCTGCCTGGTACGTGACCATAATATGCCGGTGCGGGTATTTGATATGAATAAGCCTGGTGCCCTGCTGAACTTGGTAGTAGGGGGCAAGGAAGGCACGCTGATAGACAGAGGGTAATATCGTGATCAATGACATCAAGAAAGATGCAGAATCTCGCATGAAGAAAAGCGTTGAAGCGCTGCACAGCAACTTCAACAAGATCCGTACGGGGCGTGCTCATCCCAGTATTCTCGACGCTGTTACCGTCGATTATTACGGTGGTCAGGTACCGCTAAATCAAGTGGCTTCTGTTAACGTAGAAGATGCGCGTACATTGACAGTGGCACCTTGGGAGCAGGGCATGGTGCCCAAGGTTGAAAAGGCAATTATGACCTCTGACCTGGGGCTTAATCCGTCCAGCGCCGGTAATATCATTCGTGTACCGATGCCGATGTTGACCGAAGAAACGCGCAAGGGCTATATCAAACAGGCGCGTAGCGAAGCTGAGCAGGCGCGCGTGGCGGTACGTAACGTACGTCGTGATGCCAACGGTGATTTTAAGTCTTTGTTGAAAGATAAAGAAATTACCGAAGACGATCAGCGCCAGGGTGAAGACGAAATCCAGAAGCTGACGGATAAGTATATTGCTGAGGTTGATAAAGCGCTTGCCGCAAAAGAACAAGACCTCATGCAGGTATAGTTATTAGTCTAAAAATAGCTACCTGCTTTCAATCAACCACGGGGAGCTTGGCTGCCCGTGGACCATCGCTTGGCTTTACTATGACTGATCTTTGGTGCGAGAACCCATGACGTCTCCGCAGCTTCCCCTAGCGCAGCAGGATGGTACGCCGCCTTCTCGACCCGAGGAGGCATCGCCATCCCATGTTGCTATTATTATGGATGGTAATAACCGCTGGGCGCGGGCACGTGGGCTTTCCGGAGTGCGCGGTCACCGAGCCGGAGTCGAGGCCGTTCGGGCGGTTATTGAACGCGCTGCGCAGCGCGGCGTTCAGACATTGAGTCTTTTTGCTTTTTCTAGTGAAAATTGGAAGCGTCCCGCGGCAGAGGTGAATGCATTAATGGAGCTTTTTTTGATGGCGCTTAAGCGCGAAGTCAAAAAGCTCAATGAGCGTAATATTCGCCTGTCAATTATTGGCGAGCAGCGTGGCTTTTCCCATGCAATCCAGAAGCATATTCAGCGTGCCGAGTCGTTAACCGCAGAGAATACTGGCATGCATCTGGTGATTGCGGCCAACTATGGTGGCCAATGGGACCTTGCTCGAGCGGCCAGGCAGTTGGCGGAGCAGGTCGCTGCAGGTGAGCTAGCGGCGTCTGATATAAACGAGGCGCGCCTTGATGAGGCGATGAATACGCACAATGTACCGCCGGTAGATTTATGCATTCGCACCAGCGGAGAGCAGCGGCTATCCAACTTTATGTTATGGCAGCTGGCTTACGCAGAGCTGCATTTTTCGCCACTGCTCTGGCCAGATTTTAATGGGGCGGCACTGGATGAGGCGCTGGACGATTTTTGCCTACGTCGCCGTCGTTTTGGTATGACCGACGCACAAATAGAGGCGCAAGGTGCTTAAACAGCGGATGATTACAGCAGCTTGGTTAGCGCCCTTGACGCTGATTGGCTTGTTCGGACTACAAGGTGGTGCCTTTGCACTGTTTACGGCGCTAATTGTGCTGCTAGGTGCTTGGGAGTGGACCAACTTGGCCGGTGTGGCCCGCCAGGGCGCGCGCATTGCTCTGGTCGCGGTTATGGCAGTGTTAATGCTGGCGATGTGGCTAGGAGGGGCTGCACTAGCCGCTTGGCCGCTTTGGCTGGCGGCTATAGGGTGGGTGGTTAATCTTTATTGGGTGACCCACTACCCGAATACAGCCAAGCAATGGCAAGCCACTTCTCGGCGGTTGCTCATGGGGGTGTGGGTGCTACTGCCGTGCTGGGTAGGATTCAACGTGCTCCGCGATAGTGGTGCTGTCTGGCTGCTGTTTGTGCTACTGCTGGTCTGGACCGCAGATATTGGTGCTTACTTTGCTGGTAGGCGTTGGGGTAAAAACAAGCTTGCGCCAAAAGTAAGTCCAGGTAAGTCCTGGGAAGGTGTTTATGGCGGCCTTGCAGCCACACTGTTGTTAGCGATCGTATTCGCTGCTTGGCAACCTTTTAACCTTATGGGCGGTGTCGCACTCGTAGTGATTACTGGTTTAGTGACGTTGGTGTCTGTGCTTGGCGACCTGTTCGAAAGTATGCTTAAGCGCTATCGGGATATCAAAGATTCAAGTCAGCTCTTGCCAGGCCATGGGGGCGTACTGGATCGTATCGATAGCCTGACGGCAGCAGTGCCTATTTTTGCGCTGTTCTATCTGCAAGTGATCCATCTTCAGGTGAGCGCCCTATGAGTTCACCCGCTGTCCAGCGTATTGCTGTCCAGAGTATTACAGTGCTTGGTTCAACAGGCTCAATTGGTAAAAGCACCCTTGATGTCATTGCTCAATACCCAGACCGCTATCGCGTTTATGCCTTAACGGCTCATACCTCAAAAGAAGCGCTCTTAGCGCAGTGTCTTGTTCATCACCCCGTTGTGGCTGTGCTAGATGATCCTGAGGATGCAGCTTGGCTGCAGCAAGCACTTTTAGCGTCAGGGCTCACCACCAAGGTGCTTTCGGGAACTATGGCGCTTTGCCAGGTGGCGCGAGGAAGGCAGGTGGATACCGTGATGGCCGCTATTGTTGGCGCAGCGGGTCTGCTACCTGCGCTGGCAGCTGCCGAGTCAGGTAAACGCGTGTTGTTAGCCAATAAAGAAGCTCTAGTGATGAGTGGCGCGCTGTTTATGGACGCTATTGCTCGCTCAGGTGCAACGTTATTGCCGATTGATTCCGAACATAATGCTATTTACCAATGTCTACCTATCGAGCATAGAGGTGGGTTGCGCCAGCACGGTGTTCGCCAGCTGCTGCTCACCGCCTCTGGTGGGCCTTTTCGCGGTTGGCAAGCAGAAGATATTGCCAAGGTAACCCCGGAGCAGGCTTGCCATCATCCTAATTGGTCAATGGGGCGAAAAATCTCCGTCGACAGTGCGACGTTGATGAATAAAGGCTTAGAGCTTATCGAAGCGTGCTGGCTATTTGATGCAACGCCTGATCAGATACAGGTCGTGGTTCATCCGCAAAGCGTTATTCATTCTATGGTTGCCTATGATGATGGATCGGTAATCGCGCAGTTGGGTAATCCTGATATGCGTACGCCGATTGCTTATGGTTTGGCATGGCCGGAACGAATTGATGCAGGTGTTGAGGCACTGGATCTTTTTCAGGTGGCGCGCCTGGATTTCGAGGCCCCTAATGAAACGCTCTTTCCCTGCTTGGCGCTCTCCCGCGAGGCCATGCGCAAGGGGGGCGCTGCACCGGCGATTTTAAACGCGGCGAATGAGGTCGCCGTGGAGGCTTTTCTGGAAGAGCGGCTTGGCTTCAGCGCGATTGCTGAGGTAGTGGCAAACGTGATGGCTCTACCGTTTGAAGGGCGTGCCGATACGCTTGAGCAGATATTATTTGCAGATCAATGGGCACGGGAACAGGCAGCGCTAATAGTATGTCAGTAGTTCGCTTAGTATCAGCCATCGTTGATCGGCGAGTCGTGTAAAGGAGCGAAGAGTGGGCCTGATACAGAACATATTAGCGGTGATCGTGGTATTGGGGTTATTAGTAACCTTTCACGAGTTTGGCCATTTCTGGGTGGCGCGGCGTTGTGGTGTCAAGGTGCTGCGTTTCTCAGTTGGCTTTGGTAAACCGCTATGGTCGACCGTTGATCGTCACGGTACAGAGTTTGCGGTGGCTGCTATACCGCTAGGCGGCTACGTAAAGATGCTCGACGAGCGCGAAGCGCCTGTACCTGAAGATCAATTAGCTCAAGCATTTAACCGTAAGAATGTGTGGCAGCGGATCGCTATTGTTGCTGCTGGTCCAATTGCAAATTTTTTACTCGCGATAGTGGCCTACTGGGCACTGTTTGTTGCTGGCACCACAACCGTTGCGCCAATCGTCGGCGATGTTGCCGCAAACTCTCCGGCAGCAGAGGCTGGGCTTTCTCACGGAGCAGAGATTACCTCTATCCAGGGCGATACTATGCGCTCCTGGGAAGAGATTAATTTAAAGTTAGTCTCCATGATCGGCTTTAATGGCGAGTTGATGCTTGAGGCGTTGCCGGAAGGCTCTAATGCCGCTCGGGTTTACCGGCTTCCCGTAGCCGACTACATGGTTCGCCAAGACCCACCCCAGCCAATGCAGAGCTTGGGCATTACCCCTTGGCGTCCGAATGTACCCGCAGTGCTGGGTCAAGTGATTGATGGTCAGGCGGCTGCACAATCCGGCCTACGAGCGGGTGATCGTATTGTGTCACTGGATGGCGAGCCAATTGACGACTGGATGCAGTTTGTCTCGGTTATTCGTGAACACGCGGGGCAAACTCTAGCGGTGGTTTATCAGCGCGGTGATGATAGAGGCAGCCTCTCTTTAACGCCGGGCCGTAATACGCTGGAGAGTGGCGATGAGGTTGGGTACATTGGTGCTGGGGCACAGCAAGTCTCATGGCCTGAAGAGTTTCAACGTGAAATTCGTTATGGACCGATAGAGGCTGTCGGTCAAGCATTATCACGTACAGGTGAGATGACGCTACTGACGGTAGATGCTATCCGTAAGATGTTGGTGGGGCTGATTTCACCGTCTAATCTTTCGGGGCCGATTACTATTGCACAGATATCAGGCGACTCGGCTCGCGCAGGGATGGAAGCATTCGTAGGCTTTCTAGCGTATCTTTCCATCAGCCTTGGCGTGCTTAATCTATTGCCAATACCCGTGCTCGATGGTGGGCATTTACTTTATTATTTTATAGAGGTCGTGCGTGGGCGGCCGGTCTCTGAGCAAACGCAAGCAGTAGGGTTGCGTATTGGGCTTGCCATGGTAGGCACCCTAATGTTGATGGCTCTCTATTTTGATCTGATGCGCCTGTGGTAATGACGCGTGTAGGGCGCTGGATGCCTTGTCATCTGCCTGCACAAATGTATATGGTGCCTATCTGGAATGATGGGCAGACCAACGCGAGCGAACTGACTGCATGAAAATCAAGACCCTTGGAATGGCGGCATTGTTGCTGGTAGGTACCAGCACTGCCCAAGCACAATCCTTTGATGTTTCCGACATTCGTGTGGAAGGACTGCAGCGGGTATCTGCCGCCTCGGTCTTTAATGCGTTTCCCGTCAATGCCAATGATCGTGTTAGCGAACAGCAGCTTGCCGCCGCTGCGCGAGATTTGTTTGCCACAGGTTTGTTTGAAGATGTTTCCCTCGCGCGCGAAGGAGATGTGTTGATTATCCAGGTGGTTGAGCGGCCGACGATCGCGCGCTTGAACATCGAAGGGAATCAGCAGATTTCTGATGAGGATCTGCGCAACGGCCTGCGCGAATCAGGCCTTTCTGAGGGGCAAGTACTGCAGCTATCCACGTTGGAAGAGATTCAGCGTGAGCTTGAAGGGGTTTATCAGGCTCAGGGACGCTATAGCGCTGGTATTGACGTTGAAGTTGACGAAATTGATGAAGGCCGTGTTCAGGTTAATATCAATGTTAATGAAGGCGAAGTCGCTAAAATCCGCCAGATCAACATTGTGGGCAATGAAGCGTTCGACGATGACACACTGCGCAGCGTATTTGAGCTAAATGATCGGCCAGGGCGTGTTTTTGGTTGGTTCTCTAAAGATGAGTATTCCCGCGAAGCGTTGGCAGGAGATATTGAGCGGCTACGCTCCTTTTACTTGGATCGGGGTTACGTCAATTTTGATGTCACTTCAACACAGGTGTCCATTGGTCCTGATAAGTCAGAGATCTTCATCACGTTAAATATTGATGAGGGCAACCAGTTCCAAGTAGGCGATATTCGTTTTGCAGGTGATCTGCAGATCAGTGAAAACGAAGCGAACGAATTACTGACCATTAACCGTGGTGATACGTTCTCGCGTGGAGATCTTAACGCGTCTACTGAGGCGCTTCGTCAGCGTCTTGGGGCGGAAGGCTTTGCGTTTGCTGAAGTTCAAGGCATCCCTGAAATGGCCGGTGATGGTGAAACGGTTGATTTAGTGATTGCAGTCAACCCAGGTCAGCGAACTTACGTGCGTCGTATTGAGTTTTACGGCAATACCACAACGCAAGACGAAGTATTGCGTCGAGAAATGATTCAGTTAGAAGGTGCGCCTGCTTCAACCGAGTCGATTACTCAGTCGCGTCAACGCTTGGAGCGTCTTGGCTTCTTTAGCCAAGTAGAGGTTGATACGCAACCGGTTCCGGGGCAGCCCGACTTGCTAGACGTCACTTATAACGTCGAAGAGCAGCCGTCTGGCTCGGTATCTGCCAGTGTCGGCTTCTCGCAAAGCGCAGGGGTGATTTATGGCGTTGGTTTGGCGCAAAATAACTTTCTAGGTACCGGTAACCGCGTCAATATAGGCGCGCAACGTAGTGATACGTTTACCAGTGTTAACTTTGCATTTACTGATCCCTACTGGACAATGGACGGTATTTCGCGCGGTTATAACCTCTTTTATCGGGAAACTGATTACGGCGACTCTGATATTTCGACGTTCTCCACCGATGCTTACGGTGCCGGTATTAACTTCGGTTACCCCATCAGCGAGCTTTCCCGTCTGAACTTTGGCGCCAGTCTCGAGGAACTTACGGTTAAAACCTACTCCGATACAGCTTCGGAGATCCTTCGTTACGTTGAAGATCAAGGCGATAATGCACAAAGCCTGAAGCTGACTGCGAGCTGGACACGTAATAACTTGAACCGTGGCATTATGCCAACAGCGGGTAACTACCAGCGTATATCGCTAGAAACAAGCGCTCCTGGTAGTGATGCGGAATACTACAAGCTGCGTGCTCGTGCCCAGCAGCTATTCCCGATCAACGATGACCAGACCTGGGCGTTGAAGTTTACCGGCAATCTCGGCTATGCCGACACGCTGGGTAGCAATGATCCTTATCCGTTCTATGAGAACTTTTATGCCGGCGGCTTAGGTTCAGTGCGTGGTTTTACTTCGAACACCCTAGGGCAACGTACCACTGCGACTCGAGATGGTGGTCGTGACCGCACATTGGGCGGCAACATCCTGGTAGAAGGGTCAGCAGAAGTGCTTTTCCCAATGCCCTTTGTGGAAGATCAGCGTGCGATTCAGCCGTCGCTCTTCCTCGACGCGGGTAATACCTTCCTAAGTTCTTGCTATGATGTGCTGGAAGCAGATGTCGGGCGCCAGCAATGCAGCTCTGGAGTCGACTTGGGTGAGTTGCGTTACAGCGTTGGTATCGGCCTTTCGTGGCTAACGCCGGTAGGCCCGTTGACCTTCAGCTTGGCAGAGCCGTTAAGCGATAAAAGCGGTGACGATACTCAGTTCTTCCAGTTCTCGCTGGGCCAAACGTTCTAACATGGTGGGATACGTTGTACCTACCGAATAAAAAGGAGTTAACACGATGCGTAAACTGACAGCAGCTGTGTGCCTATTCGGCGCCATGACGCTTCCCGCTTATGCCGTTGCCGCTGAAGTGGCAGTGCTTGATTGGCGTGCAGCGTTAATGAATACACAGTCGGCTCAGTCATCGTTGAGCCAACTGGAAGGCCAAATTGGTAACCAGCAGCGCGAGGCTCAAGCGTTGGGAGAAGAGCTTCAGCGCCTGCAAGAGCGTTTGCAGCGTGAGGGTGAGACGATGTCTCAGTCTCAGCGCGATCCACTCATTGCTGAGCTTCAGCAAAAGGGTAGCCGCTTTGAGCAGCTGCGCCGTGAAGTGCTTCAAGCGCAGCAAGCATCTGAGCAGCGGTTCCTCGAAGGCGCTGAGCCCAAGCTGGAACAAGCGGTAGAGCAGGTGCTCGAGCGCCACAACATTGATGTTCTGGTAGAGCCTCAAGGGGTGTTGCACTCATCAACTGACCTGCCTAATGTGACTAATGAAGTCACACAGATTTTCGATTCGCTAAACTAATTTTAGAACTGTTGGTGCGGCTAGTCCGCACCCATGTTTCTCTGGGCTCCCATGACGCACGCTCCTCATCACCTTACTCTTGCGGATATTGCACGTCACTTGGACGTCGATTTTGAAGGCGACGCCGAACAGCCGATTCGGGGTCTTGCAACGCTTAAAGAGGCAGCGTCTGATCAAGTCGCATTTCTCGCTAATCGTGCGTATTTAAAAGATCTCGCAACCACAAAAGCAGCGGCGGTGCTGCTTCATCCTGAGCACGGCAAGAACTGTCCTGTCCCGCGCTTAGAGATGGCTAATCCTTACTTAGGTTACGCAAAGCTTTCCCAGCTATTTGATCCGCTACCAGCTCGGGATGTTGCAGGTATTCATCCCACCGCGGTTGTGGCGGATAGCGCTATGCTGGGAAAAGGTGTTTGTATTCAAGCGCATGCAGTAATTGAAGCAGGCGTTGTGTTAGGTGAGCGGGTGGTTGTTGGTGCTGGCAGTGTGATTGGTGCCGATAGTGTGATTGGCGATGATACGCGGTTACACGCCAATGTTACTGTTTGCCACGGAGTCGTTGTGGGCAAACGAGTGATTTTGCAGAGCGGCTGTGTAATCGGTGGTGATGGTTTCGGCTTTGCCCATGATGGAGCCGGATGGCACAAAATCGCTCAGTTAGGCGGGGTTGTGCTAGGCGATGATGTTGAGGTCGGCAGTTGTTCAAGCATTGACCGTGGCGCGTTAGGAGACACCGTTATTGGCAACGATGTAAAAATCGACAGCCAGGTGCAGATTGCCCATAACGTGATCATCGGCGATCACAGCGCTTTAGCGGGATGTGTTGGCATTGCTGGCTCCACGACCGTGGGTAAGCACTGCATGCTCGGCGGGGGCGTTGGACTGTCCGGTCACCTTGCTATTTGTGACGGTGTGCAGGTGACGGGTATGAGTCTAGTGACCAATTCGATTCATGAACCAGGTGTCTACTCATCGGGAACTGGCGCCATGAATAATACCCAATGGCGCAAGAATGCGGTGCGATTTAAACAGCTAGATGAAATAGCCAAGCGTTTATCTCGATTAGAGAAGAGCCATCGCAGCAAGTAGAATTTTGCCAGCAATATAGATACAGCTAGTTTGAGGCTGCATAGCAGCAGGGTATAATTCACTGCTTTTTAGCCAGCAAATTTGCTGGCGCGTGCCTGATTTAATTCAGGCCTTTTGTCATTTTAGAGGTCGTTACGATGGTTATGGATATTAACGAAATTCGCGAATACTTGCCTCATCGCTACCCGTTTTTGCTGGTGGATCGAGTAACGCAATTAACCGTAGGTGAATCCATCGTTGCGTACAAAAATGTCAGTATTAATGAGCCGTTTTTTAATGGCCATTTCCCGCATCATCCCATTATGCCCGGCGTTTTAGTCTTAGAAGCGCTGGCTCAGGTGTGCGGTATTTTAGGTTTTAAAACAGTCAATAAACTGCCCGCTGACGGCTATGTGTACTATTTAGTAGGAAGCGATAATGTGCGCTTCAAACGCCCTGTCATGCCGGGTGACCAGCTAGTCTTGGAAGCCAATGTCATCCGTGGGAAACGTGGTATTTGGAAGTTCGCCTGCCGCGCCTCGGTTGATGGTGAATTAGCCTGCGAGGCGGAAATTATTTGTGCTGAGAGGAAGGTCGCTTGATACATCCTACTGCACTGGTTGATCCCAAAGCGCAGCTTGCTGACGACGTTGAGGTTGGCCCGTTTAGTGTTATTGGGCCAGATGTCACGATTGGCGCTGGCTCTGTAATAGGCCCCCACGTGGTGATTAAAGGGCCTACCGTTCTAGGTGAACGTACGCGAATTTTTCAGTTTGCTTCGGTAGGAGAAGACTGCCAAGACAAAAAATACGCCGGCGAGCCAACGCGATTGGTGATGGGGGATGATAACGTTATTCGTGAAGGCGTTACTCTCCACCGTGGTACCGTGCAGGATCGCGGCGAAACCACGATCGGCTCGCGTAACCTATTCATGGCGTATGTTCATGTCGGTCATGACTGTGTGATTGGCAACGACTGCATTCTAGCTAACCAAGTCACGTTGGCAGGTCATGTTGTTCTCGGTGATCACGCTATTCTGGGAGGCCTTGCGGCTGTTCACCAGTTTTGTCACTTTGGTGAACATGCCATGGCCGGAGGCGGGTCGATTATTACCAAAGACACGCCCGCCTATGTGATGATCAATGGCAATCCTGCTGAAGCGAGAGGCCTTAATCTTGTTGGCTTGAAGCGCCGTGGCTTTAGTCGAGATGCGATCAATGCATTAAGCAGTGCCTACAAACTGGTATACCGCCAGGGCTTAACTGTCGAGCAGGCCGTTAGCGAAATGCGCAGCCGATTTGACCTGCCCGAAGTCACCACGTTCGCCGACTCTATTGAACGGTCAACGCGCGGTATCGTCCGCTAATGATATTGATGTCTAGCCGACATCAACAATGGATTCAAATGCCACTACTTCTCCCGTCACCATGACATTTCAGCGCGTCTATATTGTTGCAGGCGAACTCTCCGGGGATATCCTTGGGGCAGGGTTGATGCACGAGCTGAAGCTGCGCCACCCAAACATCGAGTTTCGTGGCCTGGGTGGTCCTCGTATGGAGGCGCAGGGCCTGACGAGCCGCTTTCCCCTTGAAACATTATCGGTGATGGGACTTGTTGAAGTCATCAAGCACCTGCCAGAGCTGATCCGCGTGCGTCGCACGCTGCGCGAAGAAGCGCTCGCTTGGCAGCCGGATATTATGATTGGCATTGACGCGCCTGACTTCAATATTGGCCTTGAAAAACAGCTGCGTTCGGCCGGGTTAAAGACCGCCCATTATGTCAGCCCTTCGGTATGGGCTTGGCGGCAAGGGCGGGTGAAAAAGATCGCTAAGGCGGTTGATGGTATGTTGACGCTACTGCCGTTTGAGGCTGACTTTTACCATCGGCATCAAGTGCCGGTCGCTTTTGTTGGTCATCCATTGGCGGATGAATTACCGCTTGAAAATGATCGCCAAGCAGCTCGCCAAACACTCGCACTGCCTGCTCAAACTCCTGTTCTGGCAATATTGCCTGGTTCGCGGGGTAATGAAATACGCTTTCTTGGTGATACATTTTTACGCGCTGCTGAACTGCTCTGTCAGCGTAATGGGGCGTTGCGTGTGGTCATTCCCGCAGCGACCGATCAGCGTTATCAAGAAATCACCCAGCTTTTGGCAAACTACCCCACGCTAAGCGAACGTATCATGCTCTTGGAAGGTCAAGCTCGTGAGGCGATGGTGGCCAGCGATGCTGTGTTGCTGGCCTCGGGCACCGCTGCACTAGAAGCCATGCTATGTCATCGGTCAATGCTGGTGGCTTATAAAATGGCGCCGATAACTCATTGGCTGGCAAAGCGCTTGGTGAAGACACAATGGATTTCACTGCCCAATTTGATTGCTCAAGAGGGCGTTGTGCCTGAGCTGATTCAGGACGCCGCTTCACCAACAACGATCGCTGATCGGCTCGACGAAATGCTTAATAATGCCCAGGAACGTAGCGCTTTAGAAGCACGCTTTGCCGATATGCACTGTGCGTTACAGCGCAATGCCAGCCAACGGGCGGCGCAAGCAATTACCTCTCTGGTCGCGGGCCAGCCATTGGATAGCGACGCAATAGCCTGCCATAAGGGGGGGGATCATGGCCGTTAAGCCGACTGATTATCCCCCCTTAGTGATCGACTATCGTGGTGACTTCTTAGCGGGCGTTGACGAAGTTGGCCGTGGGCCTCTGATTGGCAGTGTTGTGGCTTCGGCGGTGATTCTTGACCCTAGTCGCCCTATTGAGGGGCTGACGGACTCAAAAAAGCTCACCGCTAAAAAGCGCGAAGCGTTGGATGTGCTGATTCGCGAACGTGCGCTAGCGTTTGCTGTGGCCGAGGCCAGTGCTGCTGAGGTTGATCAGCTGAATATCTACCATGCCACTCATCTTGCTATGCGGCGTGCCATTGATGCTTTAACACCCGCGGCTGAATATTTATTGGTCGATGGTAATCGGTTGCCTGGGCACCTGCTTCCTGGTCAAGCGGTGGTTAAAGGCGATGCCCGCCATTCTGCGATCGCCGCTGCGTCAATTTTAGCCAAAGTGGCCAGAGATGCTCAGATGACTGAGCTTGATCTGCGCTATCCTGATTATGGCTTTGCCCGCCATAAAGGTTATCCAACGAAAGAGCATTTAGCGGCACTGGCTGCCTACGGGCCGCTTGCCGAACACCGCCGGAGCTTTGCGCCGGTTCAGCGTCAGTTAGCGCTGCTGTAAGCATTTTCTATTTATCTAGCTTTGTTGCTGAGAGTCCCATGACGGTTCCGTTTGTTCATCTACGTTTGCACAGTGAATACTCCCTGGTTGATGGCTTGGTAAAACTCAAGTCACTGGTCAGTACCACCGCTGAGCGCGGGATGCCGGCTCTGGCGTTAACCGATGAAGCTAACTTGTTTGGTTTGGTTAAGTTCTACAAAGCGGCGCAGGGCGCTGGCCTCAAGCCCATCATCGGTAGCGACTTATGGTTATATAACCCCCATGATGAGGCCCACCCATATCGTATTACGCTGCTAGCGATGAACGATGTTGGTTACCGCAATCTCACTGAATTGATTTCTAAAGGGTGGACCGATGGCCAGCGCCAAGGGCGCGCTATTCTGGATAAACAGTGGGTGCTAGCGCAAAGCGAAGGACTGATTGCGCTATCAGGTGGACGTGAAGGCGAGATAGGTCGTCACTTGCTGTCTGATCATGAGCGCGAAGCCCGAGAGCTGTTAGAGGAGTGGCAGCAGGCCTTTCCAGACCGTTTTTACTTGGAGTTAATTCGTACCGGGCGGCCACTTGAAGAAGATTGCGTTCACGCGAGTGTGAAGCTGGCGATTGAGTCGAATATCCCCGTGGTCGCGACCAATGACGTGCGCTTTTTAGAGCGGGAGGACTTTTGGGCGCACGAAACCCGAGTTGCTATCGGTGAAGGTAAGGCCTTGGATGATCCGCGCCGTGAGCGACGCTACACCGAAGAGCAGTATCTAAAAAGCCCTGAGGAGATGGCAGCACTGTTTGCGGATATCCCTGAGGCGCTTGAGAACAGCGTTATGATCGCTGAGCGGTGTAGCGTTGATGTACGGTTGGGCGAAATTTTCCTGCCTGAGTTCGAAATTCCCGAAGGGATGACTCAGGATGAGTTTTTCCGCAAAGTCTCCCATGACGGCCTCACTGAACGGTTAGATTTTCTGTTCCCTGTTGAACAGTACCCGCGCGATAGCGATGCCTACCGAGAAATTGATCAACGTTACCGTGACAGGCTTGAGTTTGAGCTCAACGTTATTATCCAAATGGGCTTTCCTGGTTACTTCCTGATCGTGATGGACTTTATCCAGTGGGCCAAGGATAACAACGTGCCAGTCGGTCCAGGACGTGGTTCCGGTGCGGGCTCATTAGTGGCTTACGCGCAAAAAATTACCGATCTTGATCCTATTGGCTACGATCTGCTGTTCGAACGCTTTCTTAACCCTGAGCGTGTCTCCATGCCCGACTTTGACGTCGACTTTTGCATGGAAAAGCGCGACAAAGTGATTGAGTACGTCGCGAACCGCTATGGCCGCAATGCGGTATCTCAGATTGTCACCTTTGGCACCATGGCTGCAAAAGCGGTGGTGCGCGATGTGGCGCGCGCCCAGGGGCGGCCTTACTCTTTGGGCGATAAGCTCTCTAAGCTGATCCCCTTTGAAGTGGGTATGACACTGGCTAAAGCGATAGAGCAAGAGCCGGCACTGAAAGAGTTTATCGGCAACGACGAAGAAGCCGAAGAGATCTGGGAAATGGCCCTCAAGCTAGAGGGCACCACCCGGGGGACCGGTAAGCACGCGGGGGGCGTTGTTATTGCGCCCACCAAGCTGACCGATTTCTCGCCGCTGTTGTGCGATGAAGATGGCTCCGGTCTTGTGGTGCAGTTCGATAAAAACGACATCGAAGACGCGGGGCTAGTAAAGTTCGACTTTTTGGGCTTGCGGACGCTGACGATTATCGACTGGGCACTGGAAATGGTCGATAAAGTGCGAGGGGTAAACGGTCAAGCGCCACTTAACATTGACGCTATCCCGCTGGACGACAACAAAACCTTTGAGATGCTTAAACGTGCGGAAACCACCGCCGTTTTCCAGTTGGAATCGCGTGGTATGAAGGAGCTGATTAAGCGCCTGCTGCCAGACTCCCTCGACGATATGATCGCCCTGGTGGCGCTATTCCGCCCAGGTCCGCTACAGTCCGGCATGGTTGATGACTTTATCAATCGTAAGCATGGCCGCTCCGAAGTTTCTTACCCACACCCAGATTATCAGCATGACCTGTTAAAACCGGTACTCAGCCCGACATACGGCATTATTTTGTACCAAGAGCAGGTCATGCAGATTGCTCAGGTAATGGCTGGCTATTCACTGGGGCAGGCAGACATGCTGCGCCGCGCCATGGGTAAGAAAAAGCCTGAAGAGATGGCCAAGCAGCGTTCAGGCTTTATGGAAGGCTGTGCCGCCAACGGTATTGATAAAGATCTTGCCGGCAATATCTTTGATCTTGTTGAGAAATTCGCCGGTTATGGTTTTAACAAATCGCACTCTGCCGCCTACGCCTTGGTGTCTTATCAAACCGCTTGGTTGAAAGCGCACTATCCTGGCCCGTTTATGGCCGCCGTTATGTCAACGGAAATGGATAACCTAGACAAAGTGGTGCCGCTAATTGAGGAGTGCCGCCACCTCAAGCTTACCGTCACACCGCCGGATGTTAATGTTGGTGGCTACAAATTCACCGTTGATACGGAAGGGCGCGTCGTTTATGGCCTGGGCGCCATTCGCGGTGTCGGTGAAGGCCCAATTGGTGCGATTGTTGAGGCCCGTCGCACCGATGGCCCATTTAAAGATCTTTTCGATTTTTGTCGCCGCATTGATCCAAAGCGGATGAACAAGCGCACGCTGGAAGCGCTGATTCGCTCTGGGGCACTGGATAATCTTGGCCCTAATCGGGCGGTGCTTGCCGCCGCGATGGAAGACGCCTTGAAAGCTGCTGCTCAAAACCATGCCAACCAGAATCTGGGTATGCTGGATATGTTTGGCGATGCGTTTACTGCGGAAGAGGACGAAACGGATCCTTATGCTGAGTATCGAAGCGCCCGTGAATGGACAGATCGTGAGCGCCTTTCGGGTGAAAAAGATACGCTGGGCCTCTATCTGACCGGCCATCCCATTGATGAATATGAGCGAGAGCTAAAGCGCTTTGTCTCTACTCGAATTAGTGATTTGAAGGCCTCTCGTGAGCCGCAGCGGGTGGCAGGCTTAGTGGTAGCCATGCGCACCATGAAGTCCAAGCGTGGCGATACCATGGCGTTTATCACGCTGGATGATCGCACCGGGCGTATCGAAGCCTCTCTGTTTGGCGAACTATTTGAGCAACTGCGGGGCCAGATCGAATCTGACCAAGTGATTATCGTTGAAGGTGAGGTATCCAACGATGACTTCTCCGGCGGTTTGCGCTTGCGGGGCAAAGACGTTACGCCGATGGTGACCGCACGGATTCGCTATGGCGAAGCAGTAGAGCTTGCATTGGATGCTGAACAGATCAACGGCCGTTTGGTCGATAGCCTACGCGAGAGTTTGACGCCATACCGCGATACCGACGGATTGCCGGTGCGGCTGCAGTATCGCCACTCAGCGGCGGTTGGCTGGCTGGCACTGGCCGAAGAGTGGAAAGTAGCTCCCAGCGACGACTTATTGCTGGCCTTACGTGATGTGCAGGGGCAGGTTGGCGTTCAGCTACGCTACCGCTAACAAATGCTATAAACATGCGCGTACCACCGTCAAATTGAGTGCTAAATGGCGGTGCAGTACGCTAATTGAAAGGGTACTGCCTTGCGTGGCAGGTCAAGGGTGCGATAATGCCCACCATACATGCCCGTTTCGACAAGGCTTCTTTTTTTATAGGCAGCTTACAGGCAGAGCCGATGAATCCTAACTATCTCGATTTTGAACAGCCCATTGCCGAGCTTCAGGCAAAAATTGAGGAGCTGCGTTTGGTCAGCTCCGATAGCCAGGTTAATCTCTCCGATGAGATATCTCGGCTGGAAGAGAAAAGCCGTAAGTTAACCGAATCGATCTTCAAGGATTTAACCCCCTGGCAGGTGTCCCAGATATCTCGCCATCCGCAGCGCCCTTATACGCTGGATTATCTTGAGCATATTTTTACTGACTTTGATGAGCTTCACGGCGACCGTAACTTTGCCGATGATGCCGCCCTTGTCGGGGGCGTTGCTCGTTTGAATGATCAGCCGGTGATGGTCATTGGGCATCAAAAAGGACGCGATGTTAAAGAGAAAGTACGCCGCAACTTTGGCATGCCGCGCCCAGAAGGCTACCGTAAAGCCTGTCGCTTAATGGAAATGGCCGAACGCTTTAAAATGCCCATTCTAACGTTTATCGATACGCCTGGGGCTTACCCAGGGATCGATGCGGAAGAGCGCGGTCAGTCGGAAGCCATTGCGTATAATTTGGCGGTAATGTCACGCCTGAAAACACCGATTATCTCCACCGTAGTGGGGGAAGGTGGTTCTGGCGGCGCGCTGGCGATTGGCGTGTGCGACGAGCTGCATATGCTGCAGTACTCCACCTATTCGGTGATTTCTCCGGAAGGCTGTGCGTCTATTCTTTGGAAGAGCGCTGAAAAAGCATCTGACGCCGCCCAAGCTATGGGGATCACTGCTGAGCGCCTTAAAGAGCTTGGCTTTGTTGATGAGCTAATTAAAGAGCCGTTGGGTGGTGCTCATCGTCATCCGCTGACGACGGCTGAGCGCGTTAAAGAGGCTTTAGCTAATAGTCTGGAGCGTCTGCAAAGCTTTGACAGCGATGCGCTACTAGAGCGCCGCTATAAACGGTTAATGAGCTATGGCGCCCCAGCCGCCTAAGTCGCTGTTACGTTTACTGAATGACGCCCTGGCGGAGACCCCGCCGGGGCGTACTATTTGGATAGCGCTGTCCGGTGGATTGGACTCTTCGTTGCTGCTAACGTTGGCCGCTCAGGTTTGTCGAGATGCGCGTCGCCCTGTGCGGGCGATTCATATCAACCATGGCTTACAGGTCGCAGCCCACGCCTTTGAAGCGCATTGTCAAACGCTGTGCGATACGCTTGGTGTATCACTAGTAACAGCAAACGTGGCTGTGGACGTTGAGGGCGAGGGCATAGAGGGTGCAGCGCGGCGAGCGCGCTACCAAGCGTTTATGGCGCATGTCCCCGCTGGCGATACGCTATGGCTGGCTCAGCATCAAGATGACCAAGCCGAGACGTTACTGCTGGCCGCGTTGCGCGGTAGTGGCGTGCGTGGCTTGGCGGGCATGCCTTTTCGTCGTGAATGGCAGGGGCTCACTCTGCTGCGGCCCTGGTTGAGTGTCAGCAGACAGACGTTGGCTGATGCAGCGCATGGATTATCAATCAGTTGGTGCGAAGATCCGACAAACCGAGACATCGCGTTTGATCGCAATCGCTTACGCCATCAGGTGATGCCCGCATTACAGCTACGTTGGCCTGGCGCTGCACGAGCCCTTGCCAACAGCGCTCAGCATGCCGGTGAGGCAGACCAGCTATTGGCGGCCTATGCCGCGGAAGAGCTGGCTACGCTGATGCAAGAAGAGCACTGCATGGATGTCACCCTGCTTAGCCAGCGCTCTTTACCGCGCCAGCGACTGCTCATTCGTACGCTTTGTCAGCAGCTAGCGCTCCCAACCCCTCCGCAAAAACGCCTTGAAAGCCTGCTAGCGCAATTAGACGCAGCGGATGACGCCCAGGTGAAGGTTGAATGGCCAGGGGCAGACGCACGGATTTGGCAACGCCGCCTTTATCTTATGGCGCCGCTTAAGCCGTTGCCTAAGTGGGAAGTCGAGTGGGACGGCGTGCCAGGGCAGTTAACCCCGTTGGGCAGGTTGGAAGTATCGCTGGCGCCGCCGCGCCGCGTAACATTGCGTTGGCGGCGCGGTGGTGAAGTGATTACGTTAAAGGAGCGTGGGCGGCGTGACGTTAAACGCTTGCTCCAAGAGCAGGGAGTGCCGCCCTGGGAGCGTGAGCGTTTGATTGTGGTGATGCAAAATGAGCTGTGCTTGGGCGTGATTCAACCGCCTGCCAACGTATTGTGGCAGGCGGAAGGCGTTGTGCTTGCCGCTACATCTACGCAACTGAAAACGTAAACCCAGCCGCTGTCATATAGGCCTGTTCCTGCTCCATATCGGTACTTAACAGCGTCGGTTCATCGCTGGGGGGGAGCGTCATCAGCAGTGCTTCACTCTCTGCGCTGATCTCTGGTAGCGGCGGGGGATTTTCAGATCGCGAGTGATTAATAAGCACGGCAAGGCGCAGCAGGCGAGCAAGTTTGGCACAACCTTCCTGGTGTGAGGCAGGCAGTGCCTGCCACTCTTTAGTCGGAAACTTACGTCGATGGGCGCGCACTAAAAACGCCAGTAGACGCTGCTCAGGGCGTGAAAAACCAGCTAGATCGGAGTGTTCTAGCAAATAGGCGCCGTGGCGATGGAATTGACTATGCGAAATAGCCAGGCCAATTTCATGCACATGGCTTGCCCAGACAAGATAGTGGCCTTGCTCTTTTGTTAATCCCCAGGGTTTTTTTACTTTATTGAATAGGCGAAGGGCCGTGTCAGCGACATTTTCTGCCTGTCGAGAATCAACATCATAAATCCGCTTCAATGCATCTAGGCTTTTAGAACGGGTATCTTCCGCGCTATTTCGCCCTGCCATGTCATAAAGCACTCCTTCGCGCAGAGCGCCGTCTGCAAAGCGCATTTGGGAAAGATTAAAGGCTTCAAAAATAGCGTTTAAAATGGCGATACCTGCCGGAAAGACTTTTGCTCGGTCAGGTTTTAGACCCTCTAGCTCAACTTTCTCCAGCTGTTTGCATTTTAGTAGGCGTTCACGCAGCTTTTTCAACCCACTCCGGGTGATAACACCTTCTTGGGGCGAATCGCCGTAAGCATATAGCACGCTCGCGGCAGCCTTTATCGTTCCGCTAGAGCCCACGGGGTCATCCCAGCCAAGGCGTAGGTAGGGACGCTGAATGTTGGCCAGTTCAGACAAGGCAGACAGCTCCGCACGACGCATACGCTTTTCGCTAAGTTCGCCATCAGGGAAAAAGCGGCTGCTGAAGGTGACGCAGCCCATGCGTAAGCTCTCAAGTGCTTTGGGCTCGAAGGCTTCGCCAATGATAAATTCCGTTGATCCGCCGCCGATATCAACAATCAAACGGCGGCCATTTTCGGCTAGCGCGTGGGCAGCGCCTAAATAAATTAGTCGGGCCTCTTCGCGGCCAGCAATAATTTCGATAGCGTGGCCAAGCTGCGCTTCGGCACGCTCGATAAACGCTTGGCTGTTATGGGCATCGCGCAGCGCATTCGTACCGACAATGCGCAGATTGGCATTCTCAATATCGTTGAGAAAGGGTGCAAAACGGCCCAGGCAATCCAGTGCGCGCTGCATGGCTGCCTCGTTTAAATAGCCGTCCTCGTCTAGCCCAGCGGCTAACTGAACCTTTTCACCCATCCTGGCAACGACTTGAAGGCGCTCGTTTTGATAGTTAGCGACCAGCAGGTGGAAGCTGTTAGAACCCAGGTCGATGGCGGCTAAGCGCTGTGGTTCAGTGTTATCCAGTTCAGCCGACGGCGCGGTGAGAGGGAGCGAAATTTCCTTGGGCATGGGCTTTCCTTCCTAGTGGCTATGCCAAGGTTGCGGTGCCTCATTGGTATTGTCAATTGTCAAAGACTTGCGTTTATCGCGGGCCTTGACTACCATCGAACTACTGGCTTGATCCGAGCTAACTTGTTTGCCTATTAAACAGGCGTATTACTCGGGTACTCCGAGCAGTACGTATCCAATGGCATCAGCCAGATGCCCAAGTCGTCAGATAACCCGCTGAAACAGCATTTTCTGTGCCGATCAGATTAACTAGTTTATTAGCACCCTCACGTTAAACAGTCGTTGATGCCGTTACTCCTTTATGGGCATTCGCTTCAAGACTGTCTAGCTTTCAGTATCTGAGCGTGTGCCTAGATGGGGTTCTGAACGCATCACTCGGCGCTTTGCCCAACTTTTGGCCACGCCTCCTGTCTTATTCCCGGCGCTTGTCGCCTAGCTTTCATGAGCAACTTTCTAACACACCGATGAATCTCACTGAACTCAAGCAAAAAACCGTTCCCGAGCTGCTCGATATCGCCCGCGAGATGGGTATCGACAACTTAGCCCGTTCGCGCAAGCAGGACATCATTTTCGCCATCCTCAAAAAGCATGCTAAAAGTGGAGAGGATATTTATGGTGATGGTGTGCTGGAAATCCTTCAGGATGGCTTCGGCTTCCTGCGTAGCGCAGATAGTTCGTACCTCGCTGGACCAGACGATATCTATGTCTCGCCGTCTCAGATCCGGCGTTTCAATCTGCGCAAAGGCGACTCCATTTCCGGCAAAATTCGCCCGCCTAAAGAGGGTGAGCGCTACTTCGCCCTGCTTAAAGTTAGCCAGATCAACTTTGATCGTCCGGAAAATGCCAAGCATAAGATTCTCTTTGAGAACTTAACGCCGCTGTTCCCAGATGATCGGCTGCGCATGGAGATCGGTAACGGTTCTACCGAAGATCTTACCGCGCGTATCATTGATCTGACTGCGCCGATTGGTAAAGGCCAGCGTGGTCTGTTGGTGTCACCGCCCAAAGCCGGTAAGACACTGATGCTTCAGAATATCGCGACATCCATTACGCGCAATAACCCTGAGTGCCATCTAATTGTCTTGCTGATCGATGAGCGTCCTGAAGAAGTGACCGAAATGTCACGCACTGTGCGTGGCGAAGTGGTTGCCTCTACCTTCGATGAACCTCCCGCCCGCCACGTGCAGGTTGCAGAAATGGTTATCGAAAAAGCTAAGCGCTTAGTAGAGCATAAGAAGGACGTGGTGATTCTGCTCGACTCTATCACTCGTCTGGCGCGTGCTTATAACACCGTAGTGCCAAGCTCTGGCAAAGTGCTAACCGGTGGTGTGGACGCCCACGCTCTTGAGAAGCCAAAGCGTTTCTTCGGTGCCGCGCGTAATATCGAAGAGGGCGGTAGCCTGACGATTATTGCCACGGCACTGGTCGATACCGGTTCTAAAATGGACGAAGTCATCTTTGAAGAGTTCAAGGGCACCGGCAACATGGAAGCGCACCTTGATCGCAAGCTGGCTGAGAAACGTGTGTTCCCCGCGATCAACATCCGTCGCAGCGGTACTCGGCGCGAAGACCTACTGGCGTCTGAAGATGAAATGCAGCGCATGTGGATCCTTCGCAAGCTGCTCAACCCGATGGAAGACACGGCGGCTACAGAGTTCCTGATTGATCGTCTGAAAGATACCAAGACGAATCTGGAGTTCTTTGAAGCGATGAAGCGCCGCTAGGCGCTGCATTACGGCCAAGCACTAGCGATAAACGTCTGACAGCCCGGGAAGTGCCTTGAGGAGAGTGCCTTGAAGTACCACGACTTGCGCGATTTTATTGCGGCACTTGAAGCGCAGGGTGAGCTTAAGCGAATTAAAGCAGAAGTTGATCCTTATCTGGAAATTACCGAAATTTGCGACCGGACATTACGTGCCGGTGGCCCCGCACTGCTGTTTGAAAATGTGAAGGGGCACGACATGCCACTGCTGGGCAACCTGTTTGGTACGCCAAAACGGGTTGCGCTGGGCATGGGGCAAGACTCGGTAGAGGCGCTGCGCGAAGTGGGTAAGCTGCTGGCGTTTCTAAAAGAGCCTGATCCGCCCAAAGGTCTAAAAGACGCTTGGGACAAACTGCCGATTTTCAAGCAAGTGCTAAGTATGGGGCCTAAAGTCGTTAAACGAGCGCCGGTACAAGAGCGATCGTTTGAAGGCGATGAGGTTGATTTAGACCGTTTGCCGATTCAGCACTGCTGGCCGGGCGATGCGGCGCCACTCGTGACTTGGCCATTGGTGATTACCAAAGGCCCGCATAAAAAGCGTCAAAACCTCGGTATTTATCGCCAACAGAAAATTGCTAAAAACCGCCTGATTATGCGTTGGCTCTCCCACCGCGGCGGTGCGCTGGATTTTCTTGAGTTTCAAAAAGCGCATCCTGGTGAGCCATTTCCTGTGGCGGTGGCGCTGGGGGCTGATCCGGCAACGATTTTGGGCGCCGTCACGCCGGTACCCGACTCTCTCTCCGAGTATGCGTTCGCTGGGCTGCTTCGCGGTTCACGCACAGAGCTTGTCAAATGCGGACACGCTGATCTGGACGTGCCTGCATCCGCAGAAATTATCCTTGAAGGGTTTATTTACCCCGACGATATGGCAGCGGAAGGGCCATTTGGCGACCACACCGGTTATTACAACGAAGTCGATCACTTCCCCGTTTTTACCGTCACGCGGATGACTATGCGGCGAGACGCGATTTATCACTCCACGTATACCGGCCGCCCACCCGATGAACCAGCTATTCTGGGCGTCGCGCTTAACGAGGTGTTTGTCCCGATCCTGTGTAAGCAGTTCCCGGAAATTGTCGACTTCTACTTGCCGCCAGAAGGGTGCTCCTATCGGATGGCCGTTGTGACCATGAAGAAGCAATATCCAGGTCACGCCAAGCGCGTCATGATGGGGGTTTGGAGCTTTCTGCGTCAGTTTATGTACACCAAGTTTGTCATTGTGCTGGATGATGACGTTGACGCGCGTAACTGGGAAGACGTGATGTGGGCAATTACCACGCGAATGGACCCAGCACGGGATACCGTGATGGTGGAAAATACTCCCATTGATTACCTTGATTTTGCCTCTCCGGTGTCCGGGTTGGGCTCTAAAATGGGGCTTGACGCCACTAATAAATGGCCAGGCGAAACGGATCGAGAGTGGGGGGTACCCATCGTGATGGACGATTCGATAAAGACTCGCGTTGACGAGCGTTGGGACGAGTTGGGCATTGATATCCCGTTACCCACACCTCGCCACGGCTAACCCAGTGGCGCAGGTCGGACGATTCTTCATAAAGAGGCTTTCATGAGCGCAAGCACGCCAACTTGCAAGACGTTAACCTGCCAGGTAACCGCCGTTGAGGATTTAAATCCCGATGTCTTTGGAGTGACCTTGGAAGGGCGGCCAGAAGCCATGCAGCATGCGCCTGGTCAGTATTTAGAGCTGCAACTAGACGATAACACCTGGGTGCCGTTTTCAATTGCCAGCGCTGAACGTGGCGATGGCATCATCGAATTGCATATTCAGCACTGGCCTGAGCGTGACAACTCTGCTCGCTTGAGAGAGTTGTTGCAGGTGGCCAACCAGTTGACCGTACGATTACCCAGTGGTGACTGTGTACTGGACGCTGAAAGCCAGCGCCCGCTACTGCTGGTCGCGGCAGGCACTGGTTTTGCACAGATGAAAGCCATTGTCGAGGCGGCGCTGCGGCAGCAACCTGCTCGGCCTATTTCGCTATGGTGGGCAAACCGCGAACATCGCGATCTCTATGCTGAAGACTTGGCCTGCGAATGGGCACAACAGTATGCCAACGTTACTTTTCAAGCCGTGACAGAGTTTCCGCTTACCGAGCCGCTGGCGGTTGGTGAACGCATAGCGCACCATCAAGGACGCATTGACCTCGTGCTGGAAGATGCCCTTGAGAGCCAGCTTGCAAGGGCTCAGTTGACGCCCAGCGATTGTGATATCTTCCTATCAGGTTCACCGGGGATGGTGTACGCCTGCGTTGATGTGTTCGAGCGAAAAAACATCAGTAGTGAGAGAATGTTCTCGGATGTATTTGCCTACGCTCCTCGCCCTCACTAAAATGATTGGCCGATAACTGACGCACGGTATGTGCTGATAACCGATACCGATAAAAAAGGAGGCTTTCATGGCCCACCATGACGACAACTTCAAAGACGAATCAGGTTTACTTTCTATTGTGCTCGGCGTTGTGGTCCTGGTTAGCATGAGCGCACTGCCGGCAACGATTGGTTGGGTACAAGCGTTTGGCGGCTGAAGGTTGCCATTTTGCTTCTATGCAGGCAGGATTAAACACTTAGATGTCATCGTTTGCGATAAGCAACGTGAATTAGACTTATAAATTAGGATGTAGCCATGCACACAGCACAATGCACTTGCCACACACAAGCAATGCCGGTATCGGCGGCTAGTGCTTGGGCGTGCATTGCTGCATTCTTTTACGCTGCCTATTGGTTTAGCCACGGTGTGCCCCTGGCCGACCAGTAGCGTCGCGCCATCAGGCACACCGACTAGGTTGCCTGCCGCATGCAAAGAAGCCTCGGTTGGTAGCCCAACCGAGGCTTCTTTCGTTTTTAACGGTTTATTTGGTTTAACTATTTGGGTTTAACAGACATTTCATCAAGGAGCTGCATCATGATGTACCGCGCATACTCTCTCGCTAATCTGCTCGCCAATACTGCCAACTATATCGGTTATGGCTATGGCTGGCGATTTAGCGACGCGCGGTCGGTGCAAGCTGCCACCTCCGACCGTGCAAGCCAAGGTGGCAAGTTGTTGTTATCACGATGTCACACGCTTCCGGAGAGTTAAGTTATGAATGCCCATGTCCGCCCTGCTTGCACAACCTTGTCAAACCTAACGTCGTTAACGAACGGCCCCTCAAGCTCATCGCAGCCATTGCCTTTGCCGGCAGAGCTGCGCCGCAGTGTCGCTATCAATAGCCAACTGGGTGAGCAAATTGCCCATCAGCGCCAAGCGGTTCAACGTATTCTGAATGGTCAAGATAAGCGCTTATTAGTCGTTGTTGGCCCCTGTTCCGTCCACGATCCAGAAGCCGCATTAGAGTATGCCGATCGGTTGGCTGCGCTAAGCGAAGAAGTTAGTGAGCAACTATTACCGGTCATGCGGGTTTACGTAGAAAAGCCGCGTACCACCGTCGGTTGGAAGGGATTGGCATACGACCCTGGGCTAGATGGCAGTGGTGATATGGCAAAAGGCATCACCCTCTCCCGTGAGCTTATGCACGCGGTTGCCTCGCGGGGACTGCCGGTGGCCACAGAGCTATTACAGCCAATGTTAGCCCCCTATTTAGATGACCTGCTGAGCTGGGTTGCCATTGGTGCGCGTACCACTGAGTCGCAGTTACACCGCGAGCTGGCAAGCGACCTTGCGGCAGCCGTGGGGTTCAAAAATGCGACCAGCGGCGACGTTCAGGTTGCCATTGATGCTATGCAGGCAGCGGCTCATTCCCACCAGCGTTTCGCCATGGATATTGAAGGTCGCCCGATCATGCAGGAAACGGCTGGTAACCCCAATACGCATGTGGTGTTACGAGGTGGTCATGGCGAGCCTAACTACCAGGCGCATCATGTGCGTGCAGCGGTGAATACCCTACGAGACGCCGGACAGAACCCTCGCTTAATGGTGGACTGCAGTCACGCTAATGCGCGAAAAGATCACCGACGCCAAAGTGAAGTGCTGCTCGACGTGTTGGCACAGCGCAAGGCAGGCGATGCCAATTTGGTGGCGCTAATGCTCGAAAGCCACTTGTTTGAAGGTAAGCAAGCGCTGTCGCCTAACGCGATGCGCTACGGTGTCTCGGTGACCGATGCCTGTGTCAGTTGGGAAACCACAGAACGGTTGCTTAAAACCGCTGCCGAGCGAATGAGTTAACCCAGTAATCTCCCTGCAGCTTGATAATCTCTTGTTTGCCCTGGCCAGCCCCGTATCATAAGAGACAACTTTTTATGATGAGGTTGGCCATGGTTTTCACCCTTGAGCAGCATAATCCCAGTAGTTACCAGCGCAAGGCGCGAATGATCAGTATTGCCATGGCAGGGCAATTAATTGTCTTTGGGTTACTGTTCTCCATGCTGTTAACTTCCGCTTTTGGCAGTACTTTATGGCTCAATGGGTTGGGGGTCTTCCTTGGTTTGTTGGCCACCAGCGCATTGTTTGCGGTGCTCAAAGATCGCCCATGGATGGCTGAAATGCGCTACGTATGGCAGCTCAAAAACCACCTTTCTCAGATTAGTGGCTACCTGCAACCACTGCGCCGCGGCGTGGAGGAAGATAATCGTATAGCGTTGGATATTGTGACGTTTTACCATCAAGGCATGACGCAGCTCGCGGAACTTAACGGTCGTACTACCGATGATGATTCTGAACGTCTAGCGGAAAAAATGCAGATAAAGTTAAAGCGTGAAGAGCTGGGGTTGCCAGCCCAGGTTGACAGTTTTGACCCGCAGGACCTGAAAGCATTTAAGCGCCGCTAGCAGAGCGACGCCGAACGTTAAGTAGACGCCATTGACGGTGCCTACGATGATTAAAGGCATGACATCAGTAGCGGTCACAATAGTGATAGCGGTAACAACAGTGATGACAACAGGGAGCAGAATGCATGATTTACTCATTTAATCGGTTAACCGGTTTGATTGCGCTAACGGCCACGGTGGCATTGGCAGGCTGTGCAAATACTGGGACAACGCCTGCTGATTCTGCGACTGGAGTGTCTAAAACAACCGTACACAGTAGTGCACCGCTGCTGCCTGCTGCACTGTTTCCAGGCAGCGCGGCCCATTTTGACGCTTGGGAGTGCCAGCCCGCCAACCAGAACTTGGTCACCGCGGTGAACGACGAAAACCTGCGTCTTTGGTCACTGCATGGTGCTTGGCGTTTGCCGCAAGCGATTGTAGCAAGCGGTGCGCGTTACCAAGATGGTGAGATCAGCTTCTGGAATCGTGGCGATCAAGCGCAGGTTGAAACACCGCGTGGTCAGTTGCAATGCCAACAGGGGCAGCGCCGAGTCGCAGCCACCCGCGCTGACCACCCTGGCGTGATGTTTCTAGGGCGTGGCAATGAGCCGGGCTGGACGATTGAGCTAGCTCATGATGCACCGGTGATGACTTGGACAACCGGCTATGGCAGCGAGACGCAAACCATGCCCTATATGGTAAGCGTCATGGACAATGAGGCAGGCAGAGTGGTGATTGAAAATGCCAACGCCGAGCAGTTTTTCCGCGTACGCATTGAGTCGGGAGCCTGTTTTGATGACATGAAAGGCCAGCCGTATCCCGCTCGAGTCACGCTGACAATCGGCGGGCAGCAGTACAAAGGCTGCGGTCAGGGCATTGCTCCTTAGTGGGTACGGTCTTTTGAGTCCACTGATGTGTCAGCAATGGTAAAGAGAAGGCTCGGCACGCCATTGTGCTTCAATAAAGTCGCTGGCACACAGTGAGGTATTATCACCCATAGCCCTGGCAGCGAGCCTTGAAAGTATTTCTAGTCCGGGCTCTTGGGAGATGTCCAGTTGCTTGCTTATGTCGCTAGGCTGCCAAGAGCTACCTTGCCATGTTGCCAGGGTAAAAGTGAACGGATGAAAGCCTGGAAAGCCAAGGCGAATATCGGTGGCGATTAATGTTTCCTGACCATCAATCAACAGCGTGTCATAGCGCAAAAAAGGGCCAGTAAACCAGGTCAGCCGTTGGCCAAGTGGGCTTGCTAGAACGCTTTCCTCTAATGCGATGTTGCGCTTTATAGCTTCAAGCGTTGGCGCATCCTGATCGTCAAATACGCTGATCAGACTCTCAAAATAGCGATCTCCGTCAATAACCGTCGCGCGCCACAGGGCAATATTAAATGGCGTCGCTTGAGTTAGTAGCGGCGCTGACTGTAAACCTGCGTCCGCCAGCACTGGGGCTAAGCGTTGTTCAACGCTCCATTTTGCGCCTGCTGCCAGTAGTAGATACATGCTGGATACAGCTAATCCGATCGTACAGGCCCTAGGTACTTTTTTGGCGGCAATAGCGATGGTTAACGCAATTAGCAGCGGTAGAGTGTAAAAAGGGTCGATAATAAACACGATAGGCCACGCTACGGGAGGCATATCCAGTGGCCAGAATAGCTGAGTGCCGTAAGTGGTAAATGAATCAAGTACCGGGTGGGTTGTCAGACAGAGAACGAAAAAACACCACCACCTACTCAGGCTGATATCACGAACAGGTATGAAGCGATGGCACAGCAGCGCCACTATCGTGGCTAAGCCAGTCAGCACAAATAGGGAGTGGCTAAAACCGCGGTGCTCGGTCACATTGGCCACGGCATCGCCGTAATCAAGCATCACATCTAGGTCGGGCAGCGTACCGAGCAGGGCACCCATCAGTATGGCTTTGCGACCCAACCGTTTACCTAATATTGCACCACCTATGGCGGCCCCAAGGGCAGCTTGTGTGACTGAATCCACGTATGTCTCCTTGGGGTAGCCCCGTAATCCAAGTAAGCTGGGTATTATTTTATATAGCTATGAAGAGGGTTTTTAAATGTCACGAAATCATCTAATTAAAAGTCTGGTGGGCAGTTTTCTAGCTGCCTATTCGCTAAGCGCTTTGGCAATGCCTACGGTCGATGTGCACAGCGATCCTAACTGTGGCTGCTGTGGTGCATGGGTGAGCCACCTTGAAGAAGCTGGGTTTGCTGTGAACCATCACCGTGACGGCGATCTCCGGTCAGTCAAAGTAGCCAATAACGTTCCTGCCGAACTAGCATCTTGCCACACAGCCATCGTTGATGGTTACGTGATAGAAGGCCATGTACCCGCTGCAGATATTAAGCGGCTGTTACAAGAGCAGCCAAACGTTATCGGCTTAACAGTGCCAGGTATGCCGCATGGCTCTCCGGGCATGGAAACTGGCCGGGTTGATGATTACGCCGTTCTCAGCTGGACCAGCAACGACAGCATGCCCGCTATCTTTAGCGAATATACCCAGTAATAATGGAGGGAGAGTGACATGCAGTTTTTGCACACTATGGTAAGGGTAAGCGACTTAGATGCATCGCTGAATTTTTACTGCGATCTGTTGGGATTGAAAGAAGTGCGTCGCAAAGAAAATGAGAAGGGCCGTTTTACGCTGGTCTTTCTCGCTGCGCCGGAAGATGAAGCGCGCTCAGAGCGCTTAACGGCACCAGAGCTTGAGTTGACCTATAACTGGGATCCAGAAGAAGTGTCAGGCGGGCGAAACTTCGGGCATTTAGCCTATCGTGTTGACGATATTTATGCGCTATGCAAAAAACTTCAAGATAATGGTGTGACCATTAACCGCCCGCCGCGGGATGGGCATATGGCGTTCGTGAAGTCGCCCGACGGCATTTCTGTCGAGCTACTGCAAAAAGGCGATGCGTTGCCCCCTCAGGAGCCATGGGCGTCAATGGAAAACAGTGGAAGCTGGTGATTTTCAATAAGGAGCATGGGACAGTGACGGTCAAATTTGCAGCAATGCTAGCCGGTGTCGCTAGCGCACTATTAATTAGTGCGTGTAGCAGTACATCAGAGCAAGAGAGTACCGCAGCGCCGGAAAACGTGTCGCTGTCAGGCCCGATAGTCGATCAGCGTTGGAATTTACTGCTAGTAGGTACCGATGAGCGGGTATCGTTACCCAATACGCCCTTCTTTCAAATTGGACGCGACGGCAGCGTGAGTGGTTCGGATGGTTGTAACCAATTTACCGGCAGTGTAAGTCTGGGAGAAAACCAGCGTATCGAGTTTAGCCAGCTCGCCTCGACACGTATGGCTTGCCCCAATATGGAAGATGCCAAGCGGGTAACCGATATGCTCGATACGGCCTATCGCTACCTCATCGACCATGATCGGCTGGTGTTTTTTGGACCAGATAGCCGCGTATTAGGCGGCTGGCGCGAAGCTAACTAAGCTTTCAGTTAGCATCCGATCGCAGTGATCTAGTGCTTAAAAGGCGGGTTGAAGCGGGCAATAAAGCGCGCATCAATCCGCTTTTTCCATTCCCATACCCAGCGTCCTGAGAAACCGATGGCACCTCGGCTGGCAATCGCATGGCCATCGCCAGTGCCAATTAGAGCCAGTACCCGCTTTGGTGGTTTCCAGTTGATCAGCGGTTCACTGTGGCAGGCGGCGCGCAGGTTTTCCGCCAGCACTGGCCCCTGGCGCACGGCGTAAACGCCGGCCTTGGGGAGCGGAGAAGAGGTCCGTGGAAAAGAGGACCGTGGAGAAGAGTGCCGTGGTTGATTGAACTCTGCACAGTCTCCAGCAGCGAATAGTCCTGGCTGGTCTGCTACCTCCAGTGTCTTATTCACCTGGATGAATCCCCGCTTATTCAGCGGCAGAGCGGTGTCTTGCAGCCAAGACTGGCCAACGGCACCGGTAGCCCACAGCACGATATCCGCGTCAATCAGTTCACCTTTAGAACTTTGGACGCCACCCGCTATTAGCGCCTGGCCGCGCACACCGTGTAGCACCGTAACGCCTGCTCGACGTAGAGCGCGTTGGGTTAACCAGCGGGGCAGCCGACCTACGTCGGGTAGCAGTGTTGTTGATGCGCTGACTAGCGTGCCTTGCCAAGTAATGTCTGAACGTTGTTGGCGCAGCTGCGCCAGCACACTCATTAAGGTTTCACAGCCTGCCGCGCCACCGCCTACGCTTACTACCCGCTGTGTAGACCCCTGAGGGGACTGGTCGACTTTCTCTCTCAGCGCTTGCCAGCGGTGGTGCAGTGAACTGAGTGGTCGCATTGCCAACAAATAGGGGCTTTGTGCGCCATGTTTTTCGAGAAACGGCTGTTCAGGCAACCTTACCGTGGAGCCCACGTTAAATGAGGCTACATCGAAATGGATCGTTTCACCGTTCGTTAGCGCTAGCTGGCGCTTAGTGGGGTCGAGAGCCACTGCAGGCGAAGTGATTAAGCGAGCACCTGCCCTGTGAGAGAGCGCCGCTACATCAATTTGTGTTTCGCGTAGCGTGCATTCTCCTGCCAGCCACGCTGGCACGCTGCCAGAATAGGCTGACAGCGCACTGTCGCTAACCACGGTGATAGCAATTGACGGATCTGGGTGCTGAGCAAAGGCTTCCAGCACGAAGGCATGGGCATGGCCTGCGCCAATCAGCACGAGATTTTTCATGGGGACATCATTATTCCGCACCACGCCGCCAGCGGAAATAACGCTCCAATAGGGTGAGAATACGCTCGGGCTTGTGGGCATTCTTCCACACGCCAGCGGTGGCCTTGGCAGCTTCGCCAAGCGTGGGGTAGGGATGAATGGTGCCCAATAGCTTGTTAAGCCCCAGGCCATACTTCATGGCGATGGTGAACTCTCCTAACCATTCTCCGGCGTTTTCAGCCACGATGGTCGCGCCAAGGATTTTGTCTTTACCGGGCACAGTAAGCACTTTGATAAACCCGTCGGTAGCGCCTTCGGCAATAGCGCGGTCGCTTTCACTCATGGCATAGCGGGTAACTTCAAACGCCACGCCCTTAGCGATGGCCTCTTTTTCGTTGAGCCCGACTCGCGCTACTTCGGGCTGAATATAGGTGACCGCAGGCATAAAGCGATAGTCTACAGCGAAGCTTTTTAACTCACCAAACAATGCATTGACGGCTGCGTGCCACGCCTGATGGGCAGCGGCATGCGTGAGTTGATAGGGGCCTGCTAGGTCGCCGCAGGCCCAAATATTGGGCAGCCGAGTTTGCAGACGCTCGTTGAGTTCCAGCGTGCCAGTGTTGGTGGTGGTGATTCCCAGCGCTTCCAGCCCCAACCCTTCAACATTGGCTTGGCGGCCAACGCTGACGAGCAAATAATCAAATTCGATAGTGATGCGTTGGCCATTGTGCTCAACCGCCAGTTGATGTGCTGAGCCATCTTGGCGGACTTCCAAGGCGTTGGCGCTGGCCATTACATTAACGCCTTCCTGGATGAGCGTGCGCTCCACGTGTTCGCCTACGTCTTGGTCTTCTCGGCCTAGCAGCTGCGGAATACCTTCCACCAAGGTGACCTGACTGCCTAGGCGGGCAAAGCTTTGGCTGAGCTCGCAGCCAATTGCCCCGCCGCCGAGTATGACTAGGCGTTTAGGCAGTTCCGTGAGTGACCACAGGTTTTCTGAGGTGAGCAGTGGGGCATGCTCGATGCCGGGAAGCGATGGCACGCGGGGACGAGCGCCAGTGGCCAGCACAATATGGCGGGCGGTCAGGGTTTTATCACCGATCTTAACTTCCCAAGGAGATGTCAGGGTGGCATGTTCCTGATACACCTCAACGCCCAGTTTGGTGTAACGCTCGACACTATCGTGGGGTTCAATGTCCCTAATGGCTTGGTGTACGTGCCCCATCACCTTGGCAAAATCAATCTCCGGTTCGCCAGCGTTAACGCCAAAGCGGTGTGCTGTACGCATGTCGTGAGCAGCACGGGCGGCACGAATTAGCGCCTTTGAAGGGACGCAACCGGTATTCAGGCAGTCGCCGCCCATTTTGTGCTTTTCTACCAACGCTACTTTAGCTTTGACAGCGCTACCGATGTAGCTAGTGACCAGACCCGCTGAGCCGCCGCCGATGACCACAATGTCGTAATCAAAGCGGGATGGGCGCTTAAAACCATGATAGGCATTGCGCTTTTGCACCAGTAGCGCAAGACGGCGGGCTATCCAAGGGAATACGGCCAGTAGTGCAAACGAGGCCAAAAGCCCTGGGGAAATAATTCCGCCCAGGCTTTCAAGTTCACCCAACTGGCCGCCTGCATTCACGTAAACCACCGTGCCGGGCAGCATACCCAGCTGACTTACCCAATAAAAGGTGACTGTTTTAAGCCGCGTTAGGCCCATCACCAAATTGATCATAAAGAAAGGGAATATCGGTACTAAGCGAAGGGTGAAAAGATAAAAAGCGCCGTCTTTATCAACGCCACGATTGAGCGTATCGAACTGGCGAGGAAAACGCTTTTCAATCGGCTGTCGAAATAGGAACCGCGAGAGTAAAAAGGCCAGCGTTGCGCCGATGGTGCTGGCAAAGGAGATAATTAACAGCCCCCAGCCGAGGCCAAACAGCGCGCCACCCAGCAGTGTGAGGAGTGTCGCGCCGGGTAGCGATAGGGTCGTCATGACCACATACAGCGCAAAGAAAATGCCCGCAACCTGCCAAGGGGATTGCTGGAAGGCAGCTTGGAAGTCGCTGCGATAGGTTTGCAGAGTTTCCAGGGTGAAAAACGTATGGGCACCGCTCACATAAAAGCCAAGCACGGCCAGTAGCAGCAGGGTGATAATCATCAGGCGCTGACGGTTCATGGCAGGCTCCGTTGGGGCGAGGTAGTGTTAGCAGCAGAACATTCGTTCATTAACAGTGACGCAAAGAGCGGAATCCTTACAGACTGTTTGCGTGCTCCAGCGTTTGTTGCCAGCGCTGCCAGTCTTCTGGGCGGTCAATATCCCACATGGTGTCGGGAAATATGGCCTCTAACGCCAGTGCGGCAAGCCGCTGACGAGTGACCTGGAGCACTTGCTCGGTACCCCAAGGGATGTCCTCAAATAGGCTAGGGTGATCGTCATGAGTGCCGATCAACCCATAGCCGCCGTCTTCAGCGGGTAAAATCACTACTGGCACGTTTTGAAGTGCTGCACTGCACTGCTTAAGCATGGCAACGGTGATGCTAGGGCAATCAGTGCCCATCACCATCGACGGGCCTTGCGTGCTATTCAGTGCGTGCCGTACGCGCACTCCTACATCGCCCTGCCGTTGGCTGGCGAGCGATATGACGTAGTGAGACTGCAGCTCTACAAACAACGGATGCTGATGCTCCAAGGAGGTCCATAGCGTGACGCGTTGCGATCCCAGTGCTTGGCAGGCAGTGGCAACGCAGTGGCGAACCATGGTGGCATGGGCTTGCGCGGCCCCTTCTGGTCCCAGGCAAGGAATTAAGCGCGTTTTCGCCTGCCCAGCCAGTGGCGCTTTGGCCAGCAGATGTAAATGGGGGTGCACAGGTGACTTAACGGGCATTGCGATACTCCTTGGCCAGTTGAGTGGCGCTGACGCCGCGCCAGTAGCGGTAACGCAGCCGCCACATCAGGCAAATCGTTTTCCAGGCGCCGAACTGATCCCAGCGCCTGCCTGAGCTTATCACTTTGCTATGTAGGCAGGTGGGGCGAGAAACTGCCTTCAGCCGCTTACTTAACTCGATATCTTCCATTAGCGGTTGTGCAGGAAAGCCGCCGACCGCTTCAAAAGTAGCGCGGCGCAGGAACATGCCTTGGTCGCCAGTGGCGGTGCCGCTCAGCCGTGAGCGTAGATTCATCAGCAAGCCAACGAGCGGCAACCAGCGGCTTTTTCCCTCAAGGTGAATATCAAACCGCCCCCAGCAATTCGTGTTCAGCGCTTGGCAGATCAGCTTGTTTGGCTCTTCGGGAAGCCGAGTGTCAGCATGTAAAAATAGCAGCGCTGCTGAGCGCGCATGTTCTGCGCCCAGGTTCATCTGCTGTGCCCGACCAGGGGCACTCGTCAGTAGCGTATCTGCTAGCGGAGAGGCTAACGCCACGCTGTCATCGGTACTGCCTCCATCGACCACAATGATTTCTGTGCCGGTCTCTCGCAGTGGCTGAAGCGCAGCTAGCGCCTCTGTAATCCCTGCAGACTCATTCAGCACTGGTATCACAATGCTAAGCATAGGCGATTCCACGCCAGGGTTAACCAAGGGCAATGATTGGCCCTCCGGCGGCATTGGCATCCGCTTCATCGTGGGTAACCAGCAGAGTGGGTAAGCCCGCCTCGCGAAGCTGGCCGAACACTAGCGCACGCATTTCCTGACGAAGCGTGGTGTCCAGCTTGGAGAACGGCTCATCCAGCAGCACCGCGCGAGGCTGTGAAAGCAGCAAGCGCATCAGCGCCACCCGAGCTTGCTGGCCGCCGGAAAGGGTTGCCGGGTCGCGATTTTCAAAGCCCGCCAGCCCCACCTGTTCCAGCGCTTTGGCGACCTGTTGGCGTTTGTTGTTGGCATGGTGTGGCAGGCCAAAGCGCAAATTCCCCGCCACGCTTAAATGGGGAAACAACATCGGGTCCTGAAACAGCAGACCAATGCCACGCTGTTCGGCGGGCAGGGCGTCTAGGCGTTTATCGCCCAGATAGAGTGCACCTTGAGCCTGAAAGGCCGGCGACAAGAAGCCTGCCAGATAGGCCAGTAGCGTAGACTTTCCAGAGCCTGACGGGCCCATGACAGTTAATACTTCGCCAGGTGCTATGTCACGATGCATGGTCAGCAGTGTTTCGCCTGCCAGCGTGATCGTCATCTGTTTTATGCGCAATGCTTGACGGTTTGGGGTCATGCAGCTCCTCGCATTTGGCGGCGTTTTGCCCACACAAGGCGGGGGATCATAAGTGCCAGACTAAAGCCAATAAAGGGCAGCAGCGTCTGCAGGAGTGCCAATACCGCCACTAGCCTGCGATTGCCACCAGATGCCATGGCAACGGCTTCGGTAGTGATGGTGGAGATGCGACCACCTCCCAGCAGCAGTGTCGGCAAATACTGGCCGATACTGACGGCTAGGCTGACTGCGCAAGCAGTGAGTAATGGGGCCAATAACAGTGGCAGACGTACTTGCCAAAAAGCACGCCAGGGCGGTACTCCTAGTGACAGTGCCACCTGAAACCAGCGTGGGTCCAGCCGCCGGTAGGCTTCTGACAACGATAAATAGAGATACGGCACCACAAACAGCAGATGGCCAGCTACCACTAACGCCTGCTGAGGCCGTATGGCAACGCTTTCAGCGGCCACTACTAAGCCGAACAAAAAGGCCACTTGCGGCACAATGAGCGGTAAATAAAGTAGCCATTGAGCACGCCATGCGGGCAGCTGATAACGCGCAGCATGCTCCAATGTGGCCACGACCAGTACCGCGGCGATAAGCGTCGCGGCCAGCCCCACACTCAAGGTATTGATCAACGGTTTCGCCACGCTGGGTAGAATACGCAGCCAATGATCCAGCGTGAACGTACCCGGCAGCGCATCCGGAAAGCGCCAAAAGCCTGCGACTGAAAACAGTACTAACCCGACCAGCGCACTGATCGCTAGCAAAGTGACAGATAGCAGCAACGCACGGCCGCCAAACGCAATCGCCGTTGCCCCTGATGCCCGCGAACCGTTGGCTAACCAACGTTGGCAGAGACGTTTGACCCCTTGTTCACCAAGCCACCAAGTCAGTAGTGCCGCTAGGGTAACGCCGAACTGCAGTACGGCACCGGCAGACGCCATAAAGCGACGGTTTAAATCGGGGTCATTAAACCAAGTGAGCACCGAAACGCTCAACGTGGGTGGCAGAGTGGGGCCAAGAATCAACGCCATATCCACCACCGAAGTGGCGTAGGCAATCACGGCATAAACCGGCAAGCGAATCAGTGGGTAAAGTGCAGGAAAAACGCACTTCAGCCAAGCAATGCTAGGTGCGTAGCCCAGCGAGCGCGCAACAGTGACACGTTGTTCAGGACGCAGCTGAGGTAGCGCAGCTAAACTCATCAATAGCAAAAAGGGCACTTCTTTGAGTATCAACCCCGCCATTAGCGCCAGCCCTAACGGGTCGTTGACGATCAGCAGGTCAGGCGGGCGCTCCCACCCAGTAAGCCCAGGGGAGGCCCAGCGCACCAGCAACCCTGAGGGCGCAATCAGAAAGGCTAGGCCAAAGGCCACGGCTGCATGGGGAATGGCCAGTAGCGGTGAGACCATGCGCCGAATGGCACGGTCAAGCAAAGTGCCTTGGCTAGCCGCCAGAAACAGCACCACGATGAACAGGGCCACCAAGGCGGTGATCAGACCGCTAAAGTAGCTCAGCAGTACGGAACGCTGGAGGCCAGCGTGCGCCCATAAGGTTTGCCAAGCTTCCAGGTGAAACGTGTTTCCCCCGAGCACCGGTAAATAGCCAAAGGCAGGCAGCAACACCATGCTAAGCCCCGCACTTACTGGAATAACCAAAAGCGCAATAAGCAGGATAGAGGCTAGCCGCAGGATCAATTAATTAACGCCATAACGCTGAAGCCACGCATCCTGTAGCGCTGTCATCCAGCTAGGGTGAGGTTCGGCTAGGGTATTGGAAAGTGCATCGGCAGGCAGCGCAGATGGATGACTTTCCCCTTGTTCGAAGAGCGCCTTGTCGTTTTCATCTAACCGACTGACTGCCAATACGGTACGATCGCCCCATATACTAAGCGACTGCTTTTGGGCTTGGGCTTCAGGTGAGAGCAGGAAGTTGGCCAGCGCCATCGCGCCTGCTTTATGGGGAGAGTTAAACGGAATCGCGACAAAGTGAACGTTTCCTAGAGTGCCGTCTTCCAGCACATAGCTGCGCACACTCTCTGGGAGCTCATACTCCATCACCGCGACGGCGGCATCTGTCGGGTAGAAGGAGAAGGCTAAACTGAGCTCACCATCGCTCATCAGTGCGCGCAGGTTAGGACCCGATTCTGGGAAACTGCGGCCGCTGCGCCACAGGTGTGGGTGTAACTCATCCAGATAATCCCACAATGGCGCGGTGATCTCCGCAAACTCCGCTTCAACCACTGGCGCATAAAGGGCGTCATCTTGATTAGATAATTCAATTAACGCCTGTTTTAAAAAGGTGCTACCGGTGAAATCGGGAATACGTGGATAGCTGAATTGGCCAGGATTGTCTTTGGCCCACTCCAGCAAATCCGCAATACTTTGCGGCGGTGTTTCAGTTTGAGCGCTGTCGTAGTAGAAGGTGATTTGTGCTTTTCCCCAAGGAGACTCATAGCCTTCAGTCGGCAGCGTGAAGTCGGTCACCACTTCTGGGTTTTCGTCTGGGTGAGTCAGGGCGAAGTTAGGCAGAGACTCGGCAAAGGGGCCAAATAAGAGGTCTTGTTCGCGCATGGCAGCGAAGTTTTCGCCGTTAATCCAGATCAGGTCGATGCGGCCATCATCCATGTTACCAGCCTGCTTTTCACCCAGTACACGAGCAACGGCGCTACCTGTGTCATCTAACTTTACATGCGCTACATTGACGCCATAGGTGGACTGCATTTGTTCGGACACCCAAGCGATATAGCGGTTGGTGCGACTGTCACCGCCCCAGGCGTTCCAGTAAACGGTTTGACCTTCGGCAGCTTGCAGTACGGCATCCCAATCAGTGGGATCTGGGGCAGCCATGGCGGGCAGCGCCAGTGACAGCATGGCAGTGGCGACCGCGGTGGTTAGAGTGGTGCGTGGCTTCATGGTAGACCTTGTAAAATCAGTTTGTTATAGAGATGCTTTTAGGTATAGAAGCTCGTTATAGACATGCTCAATAATCGGTAGTGATAAATAGTGCTCGACCCGCTCGCGGACATGCTCAATTACCACAGCATCGGTGAGTTCTACTGACCAGTCCTGGCCACGGTGTTCGGTATCTTGACGTTGCAAATGCTGGGCGCGCCACTTGGCACACCATGTTAATGACCACAGCCAAGTGGCACGTCGGCAGGCAACCAGCGTTTCCGCGCTGGGTGATTTACCCATACCCGCCTGCCAGTGCTGATAAAAGGCCACAACCTCTTCCACAGTAAGCACTGCCTGGCTGTTAACGTCCCAGGTGGTCGAGGTGTAAAGCGAGGTATGGGCTAGATCGATCCCCGGTAGACCGTAGCGGCACTTCTCTAAGTCCACCAGCACAGCGTTCCCCTCTTCAGTGATCAAAAAGTTGCCGGGGTGGGTATCAAAGCTAATCAAACAGCGCTCGGCATCGGGCGGTGCGGTGGGCAATGCCTCTAGCTCATCGCGAACACGGGCAATGACAGTGGGCGCCAAGTCGGCTTTTTCCAGCCACTCAGCTTGGCGGCTAACTTCCTCACGCATGGCCTGCCAAGGGTCATTGGGGGCAAGTAGGGGAGCAGGCTGGTTAGGCAGTGGCAGCTGGTGCAGGCAGGCCAGGGTTTCGGCAATGCGCGGTAAATCCTGCGGTAGCTGCGCTAGCCGTCCCTCAATGGCATCGACCAGCAGTCCGCCACGGGGTAAGGCATCGCTCACAGGTAAGATGCCATGCAAACGGGGCACTTGGCCACTCTCGCTGGCGCGCTCGTAGCAGGCGGCTTCATAGGCCAAATTATCGGCCGGGGCCAAGTTCATTTGGCTCTGCTTGGGCAGCCGTGCGACCCAATCTCCGCCATCGCGATGCACCCACACATGATCGTGGGCAAGCCCAGTGTCTGCCATCGGTGAAAGCGATTGGTAAGCAATCTTCGCCTGTTGCAGCGTGTTTTCCAGTGCCTGCAAACGCGCCGCTAAAGGTGTTGGCATAGCGTCATCCGTGTTGGTGTTTGTTTAGTAATGCCTGTTAGTGGCTATTCTTGTACTAACCTTACATGGTTACGCATAAAAAGAGATGAAAGATAAGGAGAAAAGGGGATAGGGTGAGCATTTCTTATCCCATGGAGCTGGTTGGTAGGAGGTAAGGTGATTGTAAAGCGTATTGTCTCTAACATTGCCGCCACGTATCTTGAAGACGCTGAGACGTTCTATGCGGCTATCTTTGGTCTCACGCTTGTGATGGATCATGGCTGGATAAGAACCTATAGTTCGGGCGAGAAAATGACCGCTCAGTTAAGTGTGGCATCGGAAGGTGGCTCAGCTACGCCAGTGCCAGATCTATCGATAGAGGTTGATAGCTTAGAGACTGCCTTGGCGAGAGTGAAATCGGCAAAGATTGAGATTGAGTACGGGCCGGTAAGTGAGCCTTGGGGGGGGCGCCGATTTTATGTGCGTGACCCATTTGGAAAGCTTATCAATGTTTTACAACATGAATAACCCCACTGGGTCGCCTATTTATTGCCACGACGCTCATTCCTGTGTTGTCAGGGTTTCATGAAACAGAGCCTCACGAAACAGAGCTTCGATACGCTCCTGGGTACGTGCATACCACGTCTCGTCTTTGGTCACCGCGCCCTGGGCGTTGATGGGGTGGGTGGGAATATGCAAGCGCATGTCCAGGCCGCTGTCGCGGTGGGTGGTGACCTGCATGGCAGCAGAGCGACGCGCTGGGCCATAGGGGATATAGCGAGCCAGTTCCGCCTGACGTTCGCTGGTGGTGGCAAAGCGGATAAAGTCTCGCGCCGCCTCAGCGTTTGGGGCGCCGCGGGGAATGGCCCAGGTTTCGTGTTCCTGAAACTGGCCATCCCAGAGGATCTCTATGGGCAGGTCGCGCTCCACCATGGCAGCGAAGAAGCGCCCATTGTAGCCGGAGGCCATGACCACCTGACCCTCTTCCAATAGGCGCACTGGAGTATCACCGGCTTCCCACCAGTGGATATTGTCGATGCTTTGCAGTCGGGCGAAGGCTAGGTCCAGGCCGCGGCGGGTACTGAGCAGGCGATAAAGCGCTTCCTTGGGAACTCGGTAGGAGAGCAGTGCCCACTCTAAGTTCGCTGCTGGGGTGAGTTGAAGAGCCCGAGGCCCAGGGAAGCGCTGTTGGTCAAAGAGATCTGCGATGCGAGTGGGGCGGCGTCCGGGGAAGGCGTCGCGGCGATAGGCCACGACGGTGGCAAAGATTGAGTGGCTGATAAAGCAGCGACCCAGGGCGCCGGGCAGGAAATCTTGGGCTGCGGGAGTACCATCTGGTGCTGGGGCTACCAGCTCAGGGGGAAGCGGTTCCAGCAAGCCCTCCTCACAGGCTGCCATGGCATCGCTACGGGTCATATCAAGCACATCCCAGGGGACGTTGTTCTCTGCCACGGCTTGACGCAGTGCTGCCAGGCCGCCGTTGTAGCGGGCCACTGCCACAGGGACATCGTGAGCCTCGGTGAAGGGCGTGAAGAGCGCGCGGCGCTGGGCGTGCTCATAGGCACCGCCCCAGCTCAGTACCGTTAGCGAGGCGGAAGTGTCGGGTTCTTGCGCACTGATGGAAGGGGCTAGGGCGAGTAGCCCAGCCAGAAGTCCGAGTGTCCATCGTTTAGCCAGCACCGTGCTCCTCCCGACGTAAGGCGTCGCTATGGTGTAAGAAAGCCTGAGCAATACTCGACTCATAGGCCACTCCTAAGAAGCGCCGCTGTTCATCCACCACTGCGATTGCCTCGCCGGTGATTTTCTGAAGCTGATGCATTGCCTCCCAAAGGGAGGATTGAGGATCTAGTACTGGGCGAGGAGCTTTGGGGCAGTCGGCCAAGGTTGGCGACTCGCTGCCTTCGCGAAGGGCTTCCAGGCTCGCTAGGGTCACGCAACCGTGGTAAACCCCCTGATCATCCACTAAGTAAGCTTCGCTACGCCCCGCTAGACTAAGGCGTGAGATAGCCGTGGTCAGTGGGGTCTCGGGGAGTAGGGTCACGGCGTCATGGCTAATCAGCTCGGTTAACCGTTCTTCTTGGAGCACCGCGCGACTGCGGCCCGCGGAAAGATCCAAGCCACGGCGGGCTAATTGAATATCGAATAATGAGCGGCCAAACAGCTGGGCGGCCAGAGGGCTGGCTAGCGTGACGCTAGCTAGAGCGGCGGTGGTCAAGGCATAGCTGCCGGTAAGTTCGAAGACAATCAGCAGCGTGGTGAGAGGAGCACCAAGTACCGGTGCGGTTACTGCCACCATGCCGCACACCGCATAAAAGATGAAGGTCTCTTGGCCGCCGCCAAGCTCTGCCACCAGAGTACCGGCTAGAGCACCAAAGAGAGTGCCGATCACCAGTGCTGGGCTGAAAGCGCCGCCGGCGAAGCCGAGCCCTAAGCACAATGCGGTAGCGGCCAGCTTGAGTAGCAACACCAACAGCAGCTCGCCGCCACCATATGCCCCAGGCAAGGTGGCGAAGCGCAGGGTTTCCTGGCCCATGCCGAGGATATCGGGTACCCAAAGGGCGGTCAGGCCAAGCAGCGCCCCGGCGAGAGCGGGTCGGAGACTGGTGGGCAGCGGTAGTCGCTTGGCCAGTTGCCCCATTGCAAGAATGGCATGTATGTAGGCCCCAGCCACCAAGGCACCTAGGCCACCCAAAGCTAGGAAAAGGGCGAACTCCCAGGGTTGTGGAATGGCCGGCTCGCTAATATAAAACAGCGCCCCTTGAGCCAGTAACTGAGAGGCTAGCACATAGCCGACGATGGCGGCGGCAGCCACTGGAGCGAAAGCACGCAGGGCATAGTGGCGTAGTACCACTTCGTGGGCGAAGACAATGCCTGCCAGTGGTGCATTGAAGGCCGCTGCGATGGCGGCAGCTACCCCGCAAGCGATCGTGATATTGTCCTCTGAGCGTCCCAGGCGTAGTAAGCGGGTGATCAGGGAGCCCAGCGTCGCGCCGAGGTGAACCAGGGGGCCGTACTGGCCGACTGAGGCACCTGCACCTAACGACACTAGGCCGCTTAATGCCGAGAGTGCACCCGCCTTGGCGGGTAGACAGCCTCGGCGGGTCTGGACGGCAGCGATGACGTCGGCAGGAGTATGAGGACGGCTCTCGGGTAGGTTGCGGTGTAGTTGACCAACGAGCAGTCCCCCGAGGGTTGGCACTAGCAGTGTAGCTAGTGTCACTAGGTTGGTGTTAGCAGCCATCATCTGGCCCCGAGGGGAGATCAACAGTAGGTCGTTAAGCCATACCACTGTATTAACGAAGCCAACGGCGGCCAACGCCGCCACTCCTCCAACGCCGCCTCCCAACACTACCAAACCGAGGAAACGCAACACCGCTAAGGGGTGACGGGTCGAAACGCTGTCTGTGCTGAGTGAGTCCATAGTCAAGTTATAGGCGCTACCAGGTCAGCGGGCAAGGAAGCAACACACTCGAACAGTCGATTGACGGCTAAAAAACACCCGCTGTAAGCGGGTGTTGTTGTCTAGCCTAGATGGCTTATAGCGCAGAGATTTTCGTGCGCTGTTCTTCCAGCAACTGCTTGGCAGCTTGGAATTCAGCGAGTTTGCCACGCTCTTTTTCCACCACGGCTTCCGGGGCTTTGGCGATAAAGCCTTCGTTGCCGAGCTTCTTCTCGATGCCGCCGATCAGCTTGTCCTGCTTGTCAATTTCTTTGGCCAAGCGTTTGAGTTCGGCGTCTTTGTCGATTAGATCTGCCATCGGTACCAGCACTTCCATGTCGCCCACTAACTGCGTTGCGCAGAGCGGTGCGTCGTCTGGGTTGGCTAGCCAGGTGGCACTTTCCAACTTGGCCAGCTTAGCGAGGAAGTGGCGGTTGCTTTCCAAACGTTCTGCGTCTTCGGGCTTGCCTTTGGTGAGCAGTACATCCAGCGGTTTGCCGGGAGCAATATTCATCTCGGCGCGGATGTTACGCACCGCGATAATCACGCCTTTCAGCCATTCGATATCGCGCGTGGCCTGCTCGTCGATTTTGCTTTCGTCGGCTTCCGGCCAGGCTTGGAGCATGATAGAAGCGCCATCACCGACGAAGGTGCCTGCTAGTGGCGCAACGCGCTGCCAGATCTCTTCTGAGATGTAAGGCATCATCGGGTGAGCGAGGCGTAGAATGGTTTCCAGGACGCGGACCAGCGTACGGCGGGTACCACGTTTGGCTTCCTCACTGGCATTTTCGTCCCACAAGACCGGCTTGGAAAGCTCCAAGTACCAGTCGCAGTACTCGTTCCAGACAAACTCATACAGCGCTTGGGAAGCGTGGTCGAAGCGGTATTCGTCCATCGCTTTGGTGACCTGAGCCTCAGTTTTCTGCAGTTGGGAAATAATCCAGCGGTCGGCCAGTGAAAGCTCAACGTCACCGCCCTCTGTGCCACAATCTTCACCTTCGGCATTCATTAGCACATAGCGCGAAGCGTTCCACAGCTTGTTGCAGAAGTTGCGATAGCCATCCAGACGGTTCATATCAAACTTGATATCGCGCCCGGTGGTTGCCTGGGAAAGGAACGTAAAGCGCAGGGCGTCGGTACCGTGGGCTTCAATGCCGTCTTTAAACTCGTCCTTAGTCGCTTTGGCAATGGCCTTGGCCTGTTTCGGCTGCATCAGATTGCCGGTACGCTTTTCCAGCAGCGCATCCAGACTGATACCGTCAATTAGGTCAATAGGATCCAGTACATTGCCCTTGGATTTGGACATTTTCTGACCCTGGCCGTCGCGTACCAAACCATGCACATAAACGGTTTTAAATGGTATTTCGCCAGTGAACTTAAGGGTCATCATGATCATCCGGGCGACCCAGAAGAAGATAATGTCAAAACCGGTTACCAGCACGCTGGAAGGGTGGAAGGTTTCCAGCTCTGGGGTTTTTTCCGGCCAGCCGAGCGTGCCAAACGTCCATAGGCCCGAGCTGAACCAAGTGTCGAGGACGTCTTCGTCTTGGGTGAGTGTCACCTCTGCCGCTAAGCCGTGCTTCTCACGGGCTTCCTGTTCGCTGCGGGCAACGTACACATTACCTTCGGCGTCATACCAAGCAGGAATGCGATGGCCCCACCATAGCTGTCGGGATATACACCAGTCCTGGAGGTTGCGCATCCAGGCGAAGTACATATTTTCGTAGTTTTTTGGCACGAACTGAATGTCGCCATTTTCCACTGCCTCAATGGCGGGCTTAGCCAGTTCTTCTACCGCTACAAACCACTGGTCAGTGAGGAATGGCTCGATAACGACCCCAGAACGGTCGCCAAAAGGCTGCATGAGTTTTTTGTTTTCAACAAGCGGGACAGAATTACCGTCGGCATCGGTGGTCATCACGGCTAAGCCTTCAGCCGTGATGGCATCTACCACTTGGCGGCGGGCCTCAAGGCGATCCAGTCCACGTAATTCGTGGGGAACCAGGTTAACATCGTCCACGTTACCGATATCTGTTCCCTGAGCAGCCTGTGCAGCTAACCGGGCGCTCTCTTCGTAGGAGAGGCCGTCGCTGCGCATGTGGGCTTTACGATCCATTAGATTATAAAGTGGGATGCCATTGCGTTTTGCCACTTCATAATCGTTAAAGTCATGAGCGCCGGTAATTTTGACCGCGCCCGAACCAAAGTCGGGATCGGGATATTCGTCGGAGATAATAGGAATCAGCCGCCTATGCTCCTTTGGACCTACCGGGATTTCGCATAATTTGCCGATTAACGAAGCATAGCGTTCATCGGCGGGGTTAACCGCAACAGCACCGTCGCCTAACATCGTTTCTGGTCGGGTGGTGGCGATCGAGATGTAGTCCCGACGTTCGCTGAAGAGGATGTTACCGTCAGCATCTTTTTCGATGTATTCATATGTTTCACCACCCGCCAATGGGTACTTGAAGTGCCACATATGACCATCGATTTCTTTGTTTTCTACTTCGAGGTCGGAAATCGCTGTCTCGAATTTCGGGTCCCAGTTAACCAGGCGTTTGCCACGATAGATCAGGTTTTCTTCATGCAAGCGCACGAACACTTCTTGCACGGCTTTATAGAAGCCGTCATCCATAGTGAAGCGCTCGCGGGACCAATCAACGCTGGCGCCCATGCGGCGCAACTGGCGAGTGATGTGACCGCCAGACTCTTCTTTCCACTCCCACACCTTGTCGATAAACGCATCGCGGCCCAGGTCATGGCGGCTCTTGCCTTCTTCCGCGGCAATTTTACGCTCAACCAGCATCTGGGTGGCGATACCGGCGTGGTCGGTGCCTACCTGCCATAGGGTGTTGTTGCCCTGCATCCGCTTCCAGCGTGTCAGGGTATCCATAATGGTGTCCTGGAACGCGTGGCCCATGTGCAGGCTGCCAGTCACGTTAGGCGGCGGAATCATGATCGAAAATGGCTGACCACGGCCTGTTGGGGCGAAGCGGTTGTCGGCTTCCCAGCGTTCGTACCAGCGGGTTTCGATCTGTTCGGGTTGGTAGGTCTTTTCCATGGGGAGTCGGCTCACGGCTTGCAAAAAAATGGTAGCAAGTATACCGCGAACGACCCCTTGGCGTCAGGGGTGTGTGGCACGAACATGCAAACCACGCATGGCGATTAATCCAAGCACTGGGCCAGGCAGCAGCCACCAGATTACCCAGGAACCTTGGCTGGCCCACAGGCTAGTGACAAGGGCGATAGAAGGAATCGTTAGGCCAAAGCCAATGGCATTCATCATGGCTAGCGCCGCACCGAGACGCTCAGGTGGGGCAGCGGCTGACGCCAATGCGGAAAACTGCGCGGAGTCGGCAATCACGCTAATGCCCCAAATCCCTAATAGGGCTAGCAGTAGCCAGGGTGAGGTGCTGGCTAATAGTGGATAGAGCAAACAAAGTGTGCCGGAGGTCGCCAGCGCCACAAAGGCCACTCGCGCACTGCCCACTCGGCGGCTCCAACGGCCAGCCCATACGCAGCCAGGCAGTCCCAACGCAATCACCGCAAAACTTAGCCATGGCTGAAGGCCCGGCGCGGCGCTTAGGCGCTCCAGCTCTCTAGCAACTAGAAAGGGCACCAGCGCCCACAGAGCGTATAGCTCCCAGCAGTGGCCAAAATAGCCCAGCGCCGCAGCGCGGAAGTGTTTTTGCTTGAAGGCAGCCAATCCCGCCCAGGGGCGTCCGCCGCTGGCTTTGGCGGGCAGGTGCGGCCCCACACCGAGTTTAACAATCATCAGTGCGGCCAGCAGCGCCAGAGCAGAGGCCAGCAACAGCGGCCACTGCCATGGCAAGTGCAACGTTAACCCGCGCAGTAGATGCGGAGAAGCAATGCCCAGGGTTAGCATGCCGACCAACCAGCCCAGCGCCGCGCCTGCGTTGTTGGGTGTCCAGCTCACCACCAATTTCATACCGAGCGGATAAATACCGGCGAGACACAGCCCGACCAAAAAGCGTGCTGCTACCGCTAAACTGACGCTTTCGGCGATACCAATAAACGCGGCATTAATCAGCGCGCCTGCTATCGCTGAGATAGCGAACAAGTGGCTGGCTCGTACGCGGTCGGCAAGGCCGGTGGTAGCAATCAACAACGTACCGGTGATAAAGCCAGCTTGCACCGCAATGGTGAGCAGCCCCAAGTCGCTATCACTCAAACCAACGGCCTGTTGAAGCGCCAGCCCAACGCCGTTAACGCTGAACCACAGTGAGGTGCCAAACAGCTGGGCAATGACAATCACCGCCAACGGGGCACGCGCTAAAAAAGCGTCCGAAGAGAGGGGGATAACAAACCGAGTGGGAAAGCGCATTTGTGACTATTCCGCTGAATGATTGTATTTAAGATTGTTATTTGAGGCGCTGTCGTAGGTGGCTATACGTTAATCATAGATGGGCGGAAGATTACCCCAGCTTATGCGGCACCACTTCATGGCCCAATGCTCTATAGCGCTGCCAGCAGGCGCGTTTGGCGACTAGTACTTGCTGGTGCTGATTGATAATTTCGGCAATTCGGGCGTAGTGTTCCACGCCGTCGGGAATGTCTGGATGCAAGTTCAGTAGTGCGGTTTCTTGCGTTGGCACGGGGAGTTGCTGCCAACCAAGCGTAATCGGCACGCTAGCAGCCATGTCACTGTCTTCCAGCGCGTGGGGTAGGTAGGCATCTTCACGGAACTGCCAAAGGGCCTCGTCGGCCTGTTCGGCCAGGGCTTTATCTTCGCAGTGCAGATGCAACCGATAGCCTTTGCGGTGGATGGTTTCGGCTAGCTTGCAAGCAAACTGGAGGCGCGCTTCTAGGGTAGTGTCAGGAAGAATATAAAAATCGATACGTGCCATCAAAGGCTCCAGCGGTGTTAACACGCTTAAAAGCTTCGCCTCCGCTGTGCGGCGACGAAGCTCTGGGTCATACCAGCCGATTTACTCCGGCTGTTTTATACCAACCGGGTGAGCCAGCCGTGTTTGTCTTCGCTGTGGCCATACTGTATGTCGAGCAATTTTTTGCGCAGGCGCATGGCAATGTCGTTGTTGCCATCGCCCTGTAAGCGAATACGTTCGTTTTCAGTCACCAGTTCGCCAATCGGGGTAATAACCGCTGCAGTACCGCAGGCGAATACTTCAGTAATCTCGCCAGACGCTGCGCCTTCGCGCCATTCGTCAATGCTGATGGCGCGCTCTTCCGGTGTTAAGCCAGCCTCTTTTGCTAGGGTGAGCACAGAGTTGCGGGTAACGCCTTCCAAAATGGTATCGGTTAGTCGAGGAGTTACCAGACGCCCATCCTTATAGACGAAGAACAGGTTCATGCCGCCCAGCTCTTCGAGCCACTTGTTTTCGGCAGCATCCAAAAACGCGACCTGGCCGCAACCGTTGGCCGTGGCTTCTTGTTGCGCTGCCAACGATGCCGCGTAGTTACCGCCACACTTGGCAAAGCCGGTACCGCCGGGGGCTGCGCGTTTGTAGTGGGAAGAGAGCCAAATGGAAACTGGCTTAAGACCACCTTTGAAGTAGGCCGCGGCAGGGGAGGCAATCACGTAGTAATCCACTTCGTGAGCTGCACGTACGCCTAAAAAGGCTTCCGAAGCAATCATAAACGGACGCAGATAGAGGCTGCACTCGTCGGTATCGCTAGAAGGTGTGGGAACCCAGGCATGGTCTTGAGCCAGTAGCGCTTTCAGTGAACCGATGAAATCTTCATCGGAAAGCTCCGGCAACGCTAATCGGCGGGCGCTACGGCGGAAACGCTCGGCGTTTTTCTCGGGACGGAACGTCCAGATGGAGCCATCGGCATGGCGATACGCTTTTACGCCTTCGAAAATTTCCTGACCGTAGTGCAACACCGAGGCCGCAGGATCGAGGGTTAGCGGGCCATAGGGGCGCACTTGGTGGCCGTGCCAATCGGCGTCGATTGTCCAGCGGATGTGGGCCATATGGTCAGTGAAATGTTTGCCAAAACCAGGGTTTTGCAAGATGCTTTCACGAATCTCATCAGCCATCGGTTGGTTGGACGGCAGTATTTCAAAATGTGATTCAAGTTGGGTATCTGAAGCTGTGGGCACGGCGTATTCTCTCCGCTATAGCCTGGCCCCGAAGGGCAAGTGTTAGTGTTTATTTGGTCTAGCGCGCGCCCTGAAAGCAGCACGCACGCTAATGCCCTTAGATGTAACGTTTACGTCAACGAATGGCAACCGTTGATCGCTTGATTGTGATGTTAGTCGTCGCTATTTTCTACTTGTGCATCGGCCTCACGATCAAGCAAGTACTGGGTTAGTAGCCCAACCGGGCGGCCGGTAGCGCCTTTCTGCTTGCCAGAGTGCCAGGCGGTGCCCGCGATATCCAAATGCGCCCAGGGGAAGTGATCGGCAAAGCGCGACAGGAAACATGCTGCGGTAATGGTGCCTGCTGGGCGGCCACCAATATTGGCCAAGTCAGCGAAGTTGGAATCTAGCTGCTCCTGGTACTCATCCCATAGCGGTAAGTGCCAAGCACGATCCCAAGCCGCTTCGCCAGCGTCCAACAGGTCAAGTGCCAGATCGTCGTCGTTGGAAAGCAGCCCCGTTGCGTGATGGCCAAGGCCGATAATGACCGCGCCAGTGAGGGTGGCAATATCAACCACGCTGGCCGGGGTAAAACGCTCTGCGTAGGTTAGCGCATCGCATAGCACCAAGCGGCCTTCGGCATCAGTGTTGAGTACCTCAACCGTCAAGCCTTTCAGGGTTTTGATAATGTCGCCGGGTTTGGTGGCCGCACCATCGGGCATATTTTCAGCAGCGGCAACAATAAACACTACATTTAGCTTGGGCTTGATGGTGAGCACTGCTTTTACGGTGCCGAATACGCTCGCCGCACCGCCCATGTCGAACTTCATTTCATCCATGCCTTCGCCGGGCTTCAGCGAAATACCACCGGTATCGAAGGTAATGCCTTTGCCCACTAGCACATGAGGCGCTTCTTCAGGGTTTTCCGCACCCTGATATTTCATCACGATCAGGCGTGTCGGTTCTTGACTACCGCGCCCAACAGACAGCAGCGAGCCAGCACCCAGTGCTTCCAGCGCCTCTTCATCTAAGATTTCAACTTCAAGGGCACCTTGGGAATCACGGCCTAACTGCTCGGCTTGCTCGGCAAGATAGCGAGGGGTGCAGATATTGCCCGGCAAGTTGCCCAAGGTGCGGGTGAAGTTGATACCCTGGCCAATGGCGGTGCCCAGTGCTGCCCCTTGCTTGGCCATGGGGGCTTCGTCGGCATCGCTGACAATCAGGTTCAGGTTGGTCAGGCTGGGAGCTTTTGCAGGTGATGATTTGAACTGGTCAAAGCGGTAAATAGCGCGTTCAGCCGCTTCAAGTGTTTTACGAGCTTTCCAAGCAGTATCGCGATCTTCGAGAGGAACGTCTGTAAACGTAGCGCTAGCTTCGTCAATTGGCAGCTTGATCAGCGTTGCCATAGCGGCGTCTAAGGCTTTGATAAACGCTGTTTCCTGGCATTTAGCGCGTTCGCCGAGGCCAACGAGTAATAAGCGTTCGGCGCCCAGACCCGGTGCAAAGGGGACAAGCTGAACGTTACCCAGCGAGGCATCAAAGTCGCCACGGTCAAGCAACTGGCCAATTAACCGCTCGCTCGCATCGTCTAATTTAGCGACGGCGGGCAGTAAGTCGCTACCTTTAAAGACAGGTAAAACGAGGCAAGCCGTTTCGGCTTTGGCTGGGTTCGCGGTCTGAACGGAAAATTCCATGACGTCTCCAACAAGACAAGCATCGAGTGATTCGGGATAATGCCCCGTTACTTAGATTTTGATAATCGATTTTGATAACAGTTTGATTAGTGTACCCAAGCCACGGGCGCATTGCATTGCAACCTGCGCTACTAGCCGGAGAGTGCGTTGATTTTATTTCGGTACTTAACTCGCGAAGTATTACTGACGATGTCAGCGGTGGCGGGAATTTTGCTACTGGTCATCATGGGCAGCCGTTTTATTCGCTATTTCTCTGATGCGGCAGAGGGCGACATTCCGGTCACTATCTTGGGCAGCCTGATGGTTTTTCACCTGCCAGGATTTATGGAGCTGATTCTACCGCTATCTTTTTTCCTGGGAATATTGCTGGCCTATGGTCAGCTTTATATGAACAGTGAAATTACCGTGATGGTGGCTTGTGGTATGAGCCCTATGCGGCTGTTGCGAGTAACGCTGCTGCCTGCTTCGGTCGTAGCGATACTGGTAGGGCTGTGTAGTTTGTGGCTTACACCTGCGGGCGCGCTACAAACTGAGGCCACGCTTGAAGAGCAGCGTAGTCGATTGGATGTGTCAGTACTGGCACCTGGGCGTTTCCAGGATTTCGGTGGAGGACGTACCGCTTACATCAGCGATTTCAGCAGCGATGGCACTGAAATGCAGGAGGTGCTGGTTCATGAGCAGCCCGTGGCTGGAGCGGAAAAGACTCATAGCTACGTGACCCGGGCAGGTTCTGGTTATCAAGAAACCAGTATGGAAACCGGCAGCCGTTTTCTAGTACTGGAGGATGGCGAGCGCTATGGCGTAACGCCAGGTAAACAAGCTGCCGAGCGGTTAACGTTTGAACGCTACACATTGCGCCTGGGTTTGAGCCGGAATCGACAAGAGCTGGATGCCTTAGAGTACGCGACCACGCCTGAACTTTGGAACGACCCCAGTCCTCGTGCCCAAGCGCAATTTCAGTGGCGAGCGGGGTTGCCGCTAATGGTGTTTATTTTGGCATTACTAGCCCAGCCGCTTTCCAGAGTAAACCCCCGTCAGGGGCGGTTTGCCAAATTACTGCCTGCCGTTTTTCTTTACGTCGCTTATTTAAGCCTGCTATTGGCCGCGGTGGATGCGATCGGTAAGGGCGTGCTTGAAGTTGCGCTGGGGGTTTGGCCGGTACACGGGCTGTTTTTGGCGCTTGGCTGCCTGCTGCTATGGCACTCGCAACGTAAAGGAATGCGCTAATGAAGGGGCTAATTCATGCTTGCTGATCGTCTTGATCGTTATATTGCCCGCAATGTGTTGGCGGCCATCATTGTCGTCCAGTTCGTCCTGCTTGGCTTGGACATCACCATCGCCTATATCGGTGATTTAGGCGACACCCAAGGTAACTATACCGCGTTAGATGTGTTGATTTATCTAGGCATGCGTCTGCCTTGGCGATTTTATCAATACGCTCCGGTGGCGGTGTTGATTGGCGCGCTGATTGGCATGGGGAGCATGGCATCCAGTAACGAGTTAACGGTGATGCGTGCCGCTGGCCGATCGCTTGCGCGGATTGTCTGGGGTGTCATGAAACCGGTGCTATTAGTGGTCGTGGTGGTACTGCTGGTCGCCGAATTTGTATCTCCCCGTACGGAGCAATTTGCCGAGGCATGGCGTTTAGAGCAGCGCCAGGGGGAAGGGGCGCTGCTAACTAGCCGAAGTGGTTGGCAGTTTGAAGGAGAAAGTGTGTATCGCTTTGGCGCTATTCGAGCGGATAACGTGGTGCTGGATTTAACGCGCTATCGTTTTGATGAGCGTCGGCTAATTGAGGCTACCCATGCTAATCGCGCGCATTGGGAGGAGGGCGCATGGCAGCTGGAGGGCGTTACCACTACGCATATTTTTGATGACCATACAGAGTCGGAGTATCAGCAATATGCAGGTTGGGATACTGCGTTAACGCCCACCCAACTGGAACGTTTGCTTCGTGATGTCGAAAGTCAGGCGCCTAGTGAACTGTGGGCGTACGCCAACTTTTTGCAAAGCCAAAATCTCCAAGCTGACCAACCGCTGCTCTATTTCTGGCAAAAGGTGCTGATGCCGCTAACGATGGGGTCACTGGTATTAATCGCCGCTTCCTTTGTGTTTGGCCCATTGCGCACGGTGGCCGCAGGTACGCGAGTGTTTTATGGCGTGGTGACCGGCCTTGTATTTAAGTATGTACAAGACCTGCTGGCACCTGCATCAACCATTTTGGGTTTTTCGCCTGTGTGGGCGGTGTTGGTGCCAACTCTTGCCTGTGCGGCGGTAGGTATTTATTTCTTACACCGCAACGGCTAGTTGCGGCGGCGACACGTAAATGAGGATGAGCATAGTGACGAGCAAGCTGACGCCCCCCCGGCGCTTTACCCAATTAGATAGCGTCTGGCCTGCTGGGTTAAGCCGCCGTTTAGGCGCGATGCTGTACGACGGATTTTTGGTGACAGCCATTTGGCTCGCAGTAACAGTCGCTCATTTGGCGTTTTTTCGCTTTATATTGGGGCAGCAGGCTGACGAGATAGGCACAACGCCGTTTGATATCTGGAGCCTTAGGCTGATGTTGCTGTTCTTTGTCACGCTGTTCTTTGTCTATTCGTGGCGGCGTGGTGGCATGACGTTAGGGATGCAAGCATGGCGGCTGCGGGTGCAAACCACCGATGGTTATGCGATTTCACTTAAGCAGAGCCTAATTCGCTGTATGGTAGCTTGGCTTTCTCTGGCCGCTTTTGGCATTGGTTATTGGTGGGTCTTGTTTGATCGGCAGCGTAGAAGTTGGCCAGATATTGCCTCTAATACGCAAACCGTGGTGCTACCGAAAAAATAATTTCACCGTCTGTTTGGCTAAAAATATTGCTATGACAAGACGTTATCATGTGGCTCATTTTTATTAAGACGAATGGCTACCAAAAAGCATCTATTTGTACTTGAAAAGATGTATGCGAATCATTTACATTCATCTCATGATCTTTATGAGGTGTTGCCATGTACGTTTGCGTGTGCAAGGGAGTAACCGACCATCAGATTCGTCAGCACGTTAGCGATGGCGCGCGCAGCTGGCGAGAAGTGCGCGAAGCCACAGGTTGCGGAACCCAGTGCGGAAAGTGTGCTTGTTTTGCTAAGTCGCTGACCCGCGAAGCGGTTCAAGAAGCTCGTTGCAAAGCGGATATGAGTCTCGCTTACGCTGTGTGACGCGAATCACTATTGTTAGATTTATCGTTAGCAACTATATGATTCCTTTGGGTTTTTAGTTATTTCCTATATACTCCCAGCATCGTTGGGAGTAAGCCTGTTTATGGCCTATACTCTCTAGTTAGCGTAATCGCACACTAAGAAAGGTGACGTCATGAAAGGTGATCCCAAGGTTATTCAGCATCTTAATATCGCCCTCGGCAATGAACTGGTAGCCATCAACCAGTATTTCCTGCATGCCAAAATGTACAAAGACTGGGGCTTTAAAGAGCTTGCTAAGTGGGAATATGATGAGTCCATTGAGGAGATGCAGCACGCCGATAAACTTATCGAACGTATTCTGTTCCTTGAAGGCATTCCTAATCTTCAGGATCTAGGCAAACTGCATATCGGTGAAAATGTAAAAGAAATGCTCGAAAGTGATTTGAAAATCGAGCATGACGGTCGCAAGGACTACATCGAAGCAATTACCTACTGTGAAAGCGTTAAGGATTACGTAACCCGCGATCTACTGCGTGACCTGCTTGCCGATGAAGAAAGCCATATTGATCATATCGAAACTCAGCTTGGTCTGATCGATAAAGTAGGTATTCAAAACTACCTCCAAAAGCATATGCAGCTGGCAACTGACGAAGAGTAACGCTTGTTCATTTAATTGAAGTGGTGTTGTTTAATTGAAGCGTCAATCAGCAAAACGGGCAGCCATGTGGCTGCCCGTTTTTTTGGCTGTTTAGGCCATCTATTTTTGAGCTTGGACACTGCTAGCGAGCTAGTTTGCACAAGCCCACCAGATTTGAAAGTGACACCGCTAGTACCGAGAGCAAAATCAGTGCTAATGCGGGAATCAGCACCGCCCAAGGCGCTCGCTCAACATAGGGCATACCTTCGGCAAGGATTAACCCCCACTCTGGTGAAGGTGGACGTGGCCCTAGGCCAAGAAAGCCAAGTGCTGCCAAGGCCAGCGCCACGCCAGGTAAGCGCAGCATGGCATGGCGAAACACTGGGCCAATCACTGCCGGTAAGATGTAGCGGCTCATTAAGCGGCAATGACCCACGCCTAACATTGGCGTAATGCGCACGTGGGGCTGGGCTTTTACTTCCGCCACCAGTGCCGCTGTGTGTGCAGCAAGCGGAGCCCAAGCGACGGCGGTTACCGCAATGATCGCGCCGCTAGCGCTTGGCCCTATTAGCCCCGCGACAATCAACCCCGCAATGGTGGGGGGCGTTGCCTTGGTGATTTCAATAGGACCCGTGGCGAGCTTGGGGGCTAGTCCAATCAGCAGCCCTATTATTAGCGAAAAGAGTACGACGACGGTTGCCATGCCCATGGTGGACAGCGCTCCGTGAGCTACTCGCGCCAAAATATCGCGCCCAGTGCCGTCGGCACCTAATGGTAACGCAAAGCTTGGGGATTCTAAGCGCATAAAGGCGGAGCTAAACGGATCACGTCCCATCCCCGCCATGATTAGCGACGTTTTACATGCCATGGCTAGGGCAATACAGACCCGCTGACGCTGTCCGCCAGAAAGCTCTGCTGGGGTGCGCTTGATTAACTGTTTAGGGTCTGGGAGGTCTAGTGACCCAAGAAGTGCCACTGCGGCGTCAGTCGCGGCTGGGTGAGAAAGGCCGTGATGGCGTATAAAGGGTTCCCGTAGCTGGGAACCGATTGAGAGTTAAGCTCAAGTCTGGTGTATGGGAGGAGGTAGGAAGGGTGGCGTATCCTGTTGGTTGATCACGACCAAGATCTCAACCAACACGAGTGGATACGCCATGACCGATTCTACCCTCCGGGCTCTT
>Ga0208301_1000003_pt1 | contig 177580 bp, 163 predicted proteins | sample 25BtaG_FD_184100 | JGI IMG/M metagenome (GOLD analysis project Ga0208301, IMG submission 184100) | Marine viral communities from Cariaco Basin, Caribbean Sea - 25B_WHOI_OMZ_CsCl (SPAdes) (version 2) | ecosystem: Environmental > Aquatic > Marine > Oceanic | place: Caribbean Sea: Cariaco Basin...
GCTGAGCTCTTCTAACTCTCTGACAAACCGAAGGTTTTCACCCTCAATCACCGCTGGTAACGCTGTGCGTCCCCGGCAGCGGATGCGTACTTTACGGATTCGCTGCCGTCTTGGCAAGTAGTTTTTTGAGAAAATGCGAATAAACTTTAACTTCTAGGCTTGGCCTTGCGCATAACGGCCAAGACGGGCCCTGAGCACACATAAGTACCAAAAAGCAGTAGCAGCATGACAGAAGGTTCCACTGAGATCATGACGAACCCTAGCACCACCGCTAACAGCACAACAAAAGGTACAGGCTTTTTAAAATCGAGGTCTTTGAAGCTGTAATAACGGATATTGCTAACCATAAGCACCCCCGCCGCCCCTACTACAAACAGCATAAGCAGCTTAAAACCTACCGCATCTGCATCAAAACTATGGAAGGTCCATACACTTGCAGCCACTAAAGCGGCAGCGGATGGGCTTGGCAAGCCAATAAACCATTTCTTATCAACACTACCAATCTGCACATTAAAGCGCGCCAGGCGCAGTGCAGCACACGCCACATAAAGAAATGCTACGACCCAACCAGTTTTACCGATGTCTTGTAAAATCCAGGTAAAGGCCACCAATGCAGGCGCCATACCGAACGAGATCATGTCGGAAAGGCTATCGTACTCGGCGCCAAACTCGCTTTGGGTATTGGTCATCCGGGCAACACGGCCATCAAGCCCATCAAGCACCATGGCGATAAAAATTGCCACTGCTGCCGAAGTGAATTCTCCGTTAATCCCCGCCACCACCGCGAAGAACCCTGAAAACAGCGCAGACGTAGTAAACAAGTTAGGTAATAAGTAAATGCCTTTTCGGCGAATCTTCTTACCGTCTTCAACCGCTTCTTCAACCACCTCGGTTTCGCGCAAAAAAACGCTAGCAAGATCTTCATTGCTTATGTCGCCATGACTTACGCTGCCATTACTTAGCTTTTCGTGACTAGCGTCTTCTTGCTCTCCAGTGCCACTCCCTTCTATTTTCTGGCCTTCTTGAGGCACTGACTGTGGAGCCTGTTTACGCTCTTGATCGCGAGCATCCTGGGTCATAAATATCATCCGTTTGAAGTGAAGTCACAAGAACAGTGATCCCTTTTCATTCTACACGGTGACGCTAACTCAGCCAGTCAATTGCAGCATGCGACGCCAAACGACTCGGGGCGCAACAATGTGCGCCCCGAGACTTTAACTAGCGTACTAACACGCTAACCGCTTAGTTTTTCGATTTATCAACTAACTGGTTGGCAGCGATCCACGGCATCATGCCACGTAGCTTAGCACCCACTTGCTCAATTTCGTGTTCAGCATTCAAGCGACGACGTGCCGTCATCGACGGGTAGTTGGTGTTACCTTCCTGGATGAACATTTTGGCATACTCGCCTGTTTGGATACGCTTGAGTGCATTGCGCATTGCGGCACGAGACTCATCGTTAATCACTTCAGGGCCAGTCACATACTCACCGTACTCCGCATTGTTGGAGATGGAGTAGTTCATGTTGGCGATGCCGCCTTCGTACATCAGGTCAACAATCAGCTTAAGCTCATGCAGACACTCGAAGTAAGCCATTTCTGGCGCATAGCCTGCTTCGGTCAGCGTTTCAAAGCCAGCTTTAACCAGCTCAACTGCGCCGCCACACAGAACTGCTTGCTCGCCAAACAGATCCGTTTCGGTCTCATCTTTGAAGGTAGTCTCGATGATACCGCTACGGCCACCACCGACGCCTGCCGCGTAGGAAAGCGCCAATTCTTTGGCATTACCAGATGCATCCTGGTGGATAGCGATCAGGTCAGGAATGCCGCCACCTTTAACAAACTCAGAACGAACCGTGTGACCTGGCGCTTTCGGCGCGATCATGATGACATCTAGATCTTTGCGCGGCTCAATTTGGTTGTAGTGGATATTAAAGCCATGAGCGAAGGCCAAGGTCGCGCCTTCTTTCAAGTTCGGCTCTACTTCCTGCTCGTAGATCGCTTTTTGATTCTCATCCGGCGCCAGAATCATGACAACGTCTGCGGTTTTGCACGCTTCTGGAACGCTTGCCACTTTCAGACCTGCGGCTTCTGCTTTGGCGGCAGAGGAAGAACCTTTGCGCAGAGCAACGGTGACGTCGACGCCAGACTCTTTCAAGTTATTCGCATGGGCATGGCCTTGCGAACCATAACCAACAATAGTGACTTTCTTAGCCTGAATGAGGGACAGGTCACAATCTTTATCGTAATAAACGTGCATGACGAGACTCCAGAAATCGATGAAACCAAAAGTTTTTATTGCGTATATGTCAGCGTTGATGGCCACCCGTGCCGTCTTTTGCAGCACTGGGTTTTGGCGTTGAGATCACTCTACGCCACCGCCACCATTGCGTAAAACGCTATATTTGCAACATACTATTTCTAATTATGAAACATTGACCTTAACAGTGGGTTCTCTATGGATTTCCGCTTATTAAAGCATGTGGTAACACTGGCCGAGACGCTGCACTTTGGCCGCGCCAGCGAGCTTTGTCATATCAGCCCATCCACCTTAAGTCGTTCAATTCAGCAAGTTGAAGCCGAGTTAAGCACACAACTATTTGAGCGCGACAATCGCCATGTCACGCTAACCCCTCAAGGCTTAGCGTTTCAGCACTATGCAAAAGAGACCCTAGAACAGTGGGAACTACAGAAGCGAACACTGGCCGCCACGGTGGCACAGCTGAGTGGCGAAATAAGCATTTACTGCTCGGTAACCGCCAGCTATAGCTTTCTCTACGAACTCCTGAGTGACGTGCGCACTCGACACCCCGGTATCGAATTAAAGCTGCATACCGGCGACCCCGCGGATGCCATGTCGCGAGTGCTGGAAGGCGCAGACGATATGGCCATCACTCCCCGGCCGCGGATTCCACCCAGCGCCCTGGCGTTTAAATCACTTACCCGCTCGCCGCTGCTGTTTATTGCACCAACAGAAGCCCACGACTGGCTGCCAAGCCAGCCGGAAAGCTCAACAGCCGAGCAGTGGCGTGATGTCCCGATGATTCTTTCAGAGGCTGGGCTTTCAAGGGAGTACGCCAACACATGGTTTAAAGCGATGGGCATTACGCCACGCATTTATGCCCAAGTCGCTGGGCACGAAGCGATTGTCAGCATGGTAGGGCTGGGATTTGGCGTAGGCGTGGTACCCAAAATCGTGCTAGATAACAGCCCGCTGTCCGAACGTGTGCAAGTACTCAACGTAAAACCCGAACTCCCCCACTACGATGTCGGAGTTTGCGTGCTTAACCGACGCCTCAAAAATCCGATGATTGACGCGTTTTGGGCGACTGTGACGCCAGGTTAACGTGTGCTTAAAGGATACAAAAAAGCCGCCCTGATAAGGACGGCTTTGCCAACGACTGATTCAGCTAGCATGTTGCATTTACAACGATAGAACTTTATCGCCGCGAGCAATACCGGACACTCCGGTACGCGCCACTTCGAGAATGCCTACCGGCGCCATGGCCTGTAGGAAGGCATCCAGCTTAGCGGCGTCACCGGTAATCTGAACGGTATAAAGGCTTGGCGTTACGTCGACGATCTGCGCCCGGAAAATATCCACCGTACGCTTCACTTCATCGCGGGCAGCACCTAACGCTTTTACTTTCACCAGCATCAGCTCACGCTCAATGTGGTTACCTTCCGTCAGGTCGACCAGCTTCACCACATCAATCAGCTTATTAAGATGCTTGGTGATTTGCTCAATCACTCGGTCATCACCCACGGTGGTCACCGTCAGGCGTGACAGCGAAGGGTCTTCGGTCGGTGCAACGTTCAGCGTTTCAATGTTGAAGTTACGCTGGGAGAACAGCCCGACCACACGTGACAGCGCACCCGGTTCGTTTTCCATCAGAATCGAGATGATATGACGCATCAGGTACGCTCCGTTTTAGACAGCAGCATGTCACGCATGGCACCCAACGGCACCTGCATCGGATAGACGTGCTCAAAGGGATCAACCTTCACATCCAGGAACACTAGCTCATGTTTGTCAGCAAAGGTGCGCTCTAGCGCCGGCTCCAACTCATCAAGTGTGTTCACGGTGATTGCGGTAAATCCGTAAGCCTCAATTAGCATGTGGAAGTCCGGCAGCGATTCCATGTAGGAGTGCGCATGACGGGACTTGTAGTTCAAATCCTGCCACTGCCTAACCATGCCCAGCGATGCATTGTTGAGGTTTACAATTTTGACGCCCACGCCGTACTGCTTACAGGTAGAAAGCTCCTGCATCATCATCTGGAAGCTGCCTTCCCCGGTGACACACACAACGTCGTCATCAGGGAAGTTCTGCTTGATCCCCATGGCAGCCGGGAAGCCAAATCCCATGGTGCCCAAACCACCCGACGTGATCAGACGGTTAGGCTTATCAAACTTGTAGTACTGAGCAGCAAACATCTGGTGCTGGCCAACATCCGTCGTCACGTAAGCTTCACCGCGAGTAACACGGCATAGCGCTTCGATAACCTCCTGTGGCTTCAACACTTCGCCTGGCTTAGAAGGCTCATATAGCTTGCCTTCACGCTCGGCGCGCCAGCCGTCAATCTTTTGCCACCACTCGGTCAGCGCTTCAGGCTGCGAAATTGACTGACCTTGAACCAGGCTGATCATTTCATTAATGACGCTAGACGCTGGCCCAACGATAGGCACATCTGCGCGTACAGTTTTAGATACCGAACTTGGGTCCACATCCACGTGAATGATTTTTGCCGTGGGGCAGAACTTCGACGTGTTGTTGGTCACTCGGTCATCAAAACGCGCGCCAATAGCGATAATCAAATCCGCATGGTGCATGGCCATATTGGATTCATACGAGCCGTGCATCCCCAACCAGCCCAGGCACTGCCGATCGCTTTGCGGGTAGGCGCCGATGCCCATCAACGTTGTGGTAATGGGGAAGCCGAGCTGTTTGACCAAATCGGTCAACCCTTCGCTTGCCTTGCCAGTTACCACGCCACCGCCGGTATAGAACACCGGGCGCTTGGCTTTCAGCATCATCTCAACGGCTTTTTTAATTTGACCGGTATGTCCCCGGGTGACCGGGTTATAGGAGCGCATCTTGACCTTTTTCGGGTAGACGTACTCATAGCGCTCGGTCGGTGCCGTCATATCTTTAGGGATATCGACCACGACCGGACCCGGGCGACCAGTCGCCGCAAGATAGAAGGCTTTTTTCAGCACTTCTGGAATTTCAGACGGATGCCGAATTGAGAAGCTGTGCTTCACGATGGGTCGAGTTACACCCACAATATCGGTTTCCTGGAAGGCATCGTCACCAATCAGGTGGCTCATGACCTGACCGCACAGCACGACCATTGGAATCGAATCCATATAGGCAGTCGCAATGCCGGTAACCGCATTGGTAGCACCAGGACCAGAGGTGACTAGCACCACGCCTGGCTTACCCGCCGCACGGGCATAGCCATCTGCTGCGTGAGTTGCAGCCTGTTCGTGACGCACGAGAATGTGTTTCACCTTGTCCTGACGGAACAGCGCATCGTAAATGTGCAGCGCCGCGCCGCCGGGATAACCATAAATGTACTCAACGCCCTCATCCTGCAAGAAGCGGGCGATCATATCTGCGCCGGAAAGCAGTTCCACTGTGTTTCTCCCCTGGAGGTCTCGAGTGCGATCCGCAGGACATCCTGCGGTGTCGAGTGCGGCGGTATGCCGCTGCCGGCCCATGCCGGCACCTGATGCCAAACCCTGGCATATGGCCCGGTTAGGGCCTGCACTCTCATCGGAAGCACCGGTATATCATCAAATACGCCAGTAGCTACCTTACACGACGGTTTGCCGTGTCGGGGCGTTGGCCAGGTCGGACGGTTAGCCCAAGCCCGGAAGTCCTTCGGCGGGTAAAGGCTTTCGCCTACCCTTCGCGCGGGGATTAGGGGTTGCCCGTTGGTTCCGCGCCCGCAAATCAGGAACACACAAGATTCCATTAGCGCCCTCAGCCTGTCAACCTCCGATCAGGACAAACGCAACAAACGTCGCAGTTAGCCATTAAAAAAGCCCCGCTAGCAGAGCTAACGAGGCTTTTGCCATATTTCATTGCGCAGGCTTGCTGGATTACACTGCGCAGGCTTGCTGAGGATCACTGCGCAGACGCGTTGAGAACGTAGGCGTTTTAATTACCCACCTTACTCAAATACCAGCTTGCCTTCACTCGCACTGATATGAATAGTGTCGCCAGGGGCGTACTTGCCCGCCAGCAGGTCTTGCGCCAATGGGTTCTCGATGCGGCTTTGGATCGCGCGCTTCAACGGCCTTGCGCCATACACCGGGTCGAAACCGACCACCGCCAGCTGGGCCATGGCGTCATCGCTAATTTCCAGGCTCAGGTCATGCTCAGCCAAGCGAGCTTTCAAACGCGCTAACTGAATACCGGCAATCGCCTGAATTTGCTCTTGGCCAAGGGCGTGGAACACCACCACCTCATCAATGCGGTTAATCAATTCAGGGCGGAAATGGTTACCCACCACTTCCATCACGGCATTTTTCATGACTTCGTAGTCGCTATTATCTCCCCCCATGCGCTGGATGATGTCCGAGCCCATGTTAGAGGTCATCACGATCACCGTGTTACGGAAATCGACTGTGCGACCTTGCCCATCAGTTAAACGACCATCCTCTAGCACTTGCAGCAGGATGTTGAACACATCCGGATGCGCTTTTTCCACTTCGTCCAGTAGCAGCACCGAGTAGGGCTTACGACGCACCGCCTCAGTTAAGTAACCACCCTCTTCATAACCTACATAGCCAGGGGGCGCACCAATCAAGCGAGCCACGGAGTGCTTCTCCATAAACTCGGACATGTCGATACGCACCATCGCCTCTTCAGTATCGAACAAGAAGTTAGCCAGCGACTTACATAGCTCTGTTTTACCCACCCCGGTTGGGCCGAGGAACAGGAACGAGCCGTTGGGCCGATTGGGGTCAGACAACCCTGCCCGCGAGCGGCGAACGGCGTTAGCCACGGCCTCTACCGCTTCATGCTGGCCAATCACTCGCTCATGTAGCGCTTCTTCCATACGCAGCAGCTTGTCTCGCTCGCCTTCCAGCATTTTGGAGACCGGTATGCCTGTCCAGCGAGAAACCACCTCGGCAATCTCTTCTTCGGTAACGTTTGAGCGCAGCAGCTGGTGGCTGGCAATATCAGCTTCGCCTTCACCCGCTTCGCTGATTTTCTTCTCAAGCGCCGGAATTTTGCCGTACTGAATCTCGGACATACGCCCCAGATCGCCCTGGCGACGCGCTTGTTCAAGGTCAATGCGCGCCTGCTCAAGCTCCGCTTTAAACTGAGCTGCGCCTTGAATACTGGCTTTTTCAGCTTTCCAGATTTCATCCAAGTCAGCGTATTCGCGCTCTAACTCGTGGATCTGGTTATTCAGCGCCTCAAGGCGTTTCTTAGTGGCCTCGTCGGTCTCTTTCTTAAGCGCTTCGCGCTCCATTTTCAGCTGGATTAGGCGACGATCCAGCCTATCCATCTCTTCAGGCTTAGAGTCCAGCTCCATGCGGATACGTGACGCTGCTTCGTCGATCAGGTCAATGGCTTTGTCGGGCAACTGCCTATCAGTGATATAGCGGGTAGAGAGCTTAGCCGCGGCGATAATCGCCGAGTCGGTAATATCCACGCCGTGGTGGACTTCATAGCGCTCTTTTAAGCCACGCAGAATAGCTACCGTGTCCTCTTCAGAGGGCTCATCGACCAACACCTTCTGGAAGCGACGTTCCAGCGCGGCGTCTTTTTCAATGTATTTGCGGTACTCATCCAGCGTGGTCGCGCCCACACAGTGCAGCTCGCCACGCGCCAGCGCAGGCTTAAGCATGTTGCCTGCATCCATCGCACCTTCAGCCTTACCCGCGCCCACCATGGTGTGCAGCTCATCAATAAACAGGATGACCCGGCCTTCTTCCTGGGAAAGCTCTTTGAGCACCGCTTTCAGACGCTCTTCAAATTCACCGCGGAATTTAGCGCCTGCCAGCAGCGAGCCCATATCCAAGGAAAGGACACGCTTCTCTTTCAAGCCTTCAGGCACTTCGCCGTTCACAATACGCTGGGCCAGCCCTTCGACAATGGCGGTTTTCCCCACCCCAGGCTCACCGATCAGTACCGGGTTATTTTTGGTACGACGCTGTAGCACCTGAACCGTGCGGCGAATTTCATCATCACGACCAATTACGGGATCCAGCTTGCCGTCTAAGGCACGCTGAGTTAGGTCCATGGTGTATTTGCTAAGTGCTTCACGCTGGTCTTCGGCATTCGGGTCGTCGACCTTAGCGCCACCGCGCAAGCTATTGATTGCGGCTTCCAGGGCTTTGCGGTTGAGCCCTGCTTCTTTCATCAGTTTGGTGATCGCACTGTTCATTTCCAGTGCAGCCAAAAGTACCAATTCACTGGCAATGAACTGGTCGCCACGCTTCTGCGCTTCCCGGTCAGTTAAATTGAATAGTTTAATGAAGTCGCGAGATGGCTGAACGTCACCGTCGAACTGGCTTACCTTAGGTAAGTCATCTAGCTGCTTCTGCAAACCGTCGCGCAGGCGCGAGCTGCTGCCTCCAGCTTTTTCAACCAGGGCTTTGACGCCAGTGTCTTTAGTATCGAGTAACGCAAGCAATAAGTGCGCAGGATCAAGCTGGTTATGGCCGTGCCCTACCGCAAGGGATTGTGCCTCAGAAATAGCGGCCTGTAATTTGGCAGTAAATTTATCGAATCGCATGGAGTTCCTCCTGGGGAAACCGTGCGTTTGGACCCACGGTGCTTCCCAATAACTTGTCTTTAATATGCTAGAAACGTTGACGTACTAAAAACGTTTAGCTTGACAAGTTTAATGGAGTCAGTTCCACGTATTTCAAGAGCTGTGCCTAACAAGCTCGAAGGAATAGTGCTGCTTAATTGATCCAGATCACACTTGCCATGCGTCCAGTGTTGCCATTGTCTCGGCGGTAGGAGTAAAAACGCGACTCGCAGGCAGTGCAGAAGTGGCCACCACTGATGTGATGGATCCCTAGCGCTTCTAAACGAAAGCGCGCTAAGCGATAAAGATCTGCCATATAGTGGCCAAGACGATAGGGACTATGATCAAACGCTTCGGCGGTCTCCGGGTGTACCGCAACAAAGGCCCCATACACTTCTGGCCCCACCTCAAATTGAGCATTTGAGATCGCCGGCCCTAGCCAGACCAAAATATCACCTGGATCACAGTTCATGGCAGCGACGGTCGCTTCCAACACGCCACCCGCCAGCCCGCGCCAGCCCGCATGGGCAACGGCTACCTGAGTCCCTTGGCGATTGCAGAACATCACCGGCAAGCAGTCTGCGGTTAACACCACACAGGCATAGTCGTTGCTGCTGGCAACCGAGGCGTCTGCTTCCGGTGTATCGTCTTGATACTCCTGCTGAACACGTGCGCCATGGGTTTGATTAAGCCACAGCAGCGGTCGATCATCGCCAACTTCTTTATGCAACAAGCGCCGGCATAGCGCGACATGATCAGCATTATCACCGACGTGGCTCGCTGGATTGAAGGCGGCAAAATCATCCTGGCTCGGCCCTGTTTCCCGAGTAGTCACAAACGCCCGCACATTAGCGGGGGCTGGCCAATCAGGTAACAGCAGCGTGGGCTTTAGATCAATCGCATCGCTCATCTCATGGTCTCACTATCTTCGCGCAGGTAATCCAACAGCATCAGTAGATCATCGGGCAAGTCGGCATGAAAAGTAAGCGTTTCACCACTCACCGGATGCACAAAACTGAGCTTTCGAGCATGCAGCGCCTGACGCGGAAATTCACGCAAAATCTCTTTTAGCGGCGCTGCAGCGCCCGGCGGCAGCTTAGCACGGCCACTATAGAGCGGATCGCCAATCAATGGGTAGCGGGCATGTGCCATATGAACGCGAATTTGGTGGGTACGCCCGGTTTCCAGCTGGCAACGCACATGGGTATGCGCGCGAAAGCGCTCAACTACCCGAAAGTGAGTCACTGCCGGTTTTCCAGAAGCTGTGACCGCTTGGCGCTTGCGGTCTTTTGGGTGTCGGCCAATGGGCGCGTCGATAGTGCTGCCCGACACGGGCTTGCCAATCACCACGGCATCATATTGGCGAGAAACGCTGCGCGCCTGCAACTGCTCAACCAGCGTCGTTTGTGCGGGCAATGTTTTTGCCACCATCATTAGACCCGTGGTGTCTTTATCCAGACGATGGACTATGCCCGCCCGGGGCACTTCTGCCAGTGCAGGATGATGATGGAGCAACGCATTCAACAACGTGCCATCAGGGTTGCCCGCGGCGGGATGAACCACCATGCCAGCGGCCTTATTGATGACCATCACCGCGTCGTCTTCATAAACGATATCAAGCGGAATATCTTGGGGCTCAAAACGAGTATCGTCTTCAATAGTCGCTTTTAGCGCTAATGTTTCGTGGCCGTGCAGCTTGGCCTTCGGTTTTACTTTAGCACCGTCGACGGTGAGCTCACCGGCGTTGATCCACGCTTTCAAACGCTCGCGGGAATAATCGCTGAACAACTCAGCGGCGGCCTGGTCTAAACGCGCGCCAGCTAATGTCGCGGGTACTCGCTGCGTGGCTTCAACAATACGAGACATGAACAACCTCTTTAAGACGCAAACAACCGCGGCTACCCTATAATGCTTTTAACTCTTCACACGGCATTAGAGTGTCGCTAAGCCTGCGTTTTGCGTCTAGGTGATTTATAGTGGGCGAACTGCGACCTATTCTACCATTTCTACTTATGGCCATCGTCGCTTTTCGGTGATTGAGGCTTGTTTGCAACGAGGATGATGATGCGCGCTTTTTCCGCTGCCAACCGCTTTGGCGTTCTAGCCTTAAGCCTTGCCCTTTTGGCAGGCTGTGCCAGTAACGACACCACACCTGAAGAAGAGGATGAATTCTCAGGTGTGCAAGAACGTGAGCTCTATGAACTTGCCCGCACAGCGCTGGATAGCAACCGTTTCCCAATTGCCATTGAGCGACTGGAAGCGCTTGATACCCGCTACCCATTTGGCCCCCATGCCGAACAAGCTCAGCTTGAGCTAATTTACGCTTACTACGAAAACAGCAATTGGGAAGAGGCGCGCGCCGCTGCCAGCCGCTTTATTCGCTTGCACCCTGACCACCCTCAAGTGGATTACGCCTACTACTTGCGCGGCCTTTCCGCTTGGCAGGCAGGGCGATTTAGCCTTGAACGCTTGCGCCTGATTGATATTTCTAAGCGTGACTTAGGTGCTTCACGGGATGCTTACAACGACTTCCGCGAATTAATTCAGCGCTTCCCCCAAAGTGAATATGCCCCGGATGCCCAGCAACGCATTGTGTATCTGCGTGAATTGCTGGCACGTCATGAACTGCACGTTGCCGATTACTACTTGCGTCGCGGTGCCTTCCTGGCCGCCGTTGAACGAGGTCGCTGGGTGATTGAAAACTATCCAGAGTCCAACGCAACGCGGGACGCGCTGGCAACCATGGTAGAAGGCTATCAAGGACTTGGCATGGACGACCGCGCCAACGAAGTGCTGAGCGTACTGCGCGAAAATGCGCCAAACCATGAGCAGCTTAGCAATGGTCGTTTCAAGCCTAAGCACCTGTGAATAAGCACTTGTAAATAAGCGCCTGTAACATAACGATCGATCCAATAGCCGCGTAGGATCAGAAAGGTGTCACACCGCCCTAAATCATGCAGAAGCACGATTTAGGGCGTTTTTGATGCTTAGTCGCCAGGCTGCCAGCCATTAACAATCGGGTAGCGCCGGTCGCGCCCAAACCCTCTGGGCGTCACCCGCACTCCGACCGGGGCTTGGCGGCGTTTATATTCACAGCGATCAACAAGCTTCACTACTTTATAAACATCCTCTTCATCAAACCCAGCGGCGATAATTGCCTCAGCACTCATATCGCCTTCAATGTAGCTCACCAAAATGGCGTCTAGGACGTCGTAATCAGGCAACGAGTCACTGTCCTGCTGGTCGGGAGCTAGCTCCGCACTGGGCGGGCGCTCAATCACTCGCTCTGGAATAGCGGGCGACTGGGTATTGCGCCAGCGGGCCAAACGATACACCCAGGTTTTGTAGACGTCTTTGATGGCGTTATAGCCACCCACCATGTCGCCATAAAGCGTGGCGTAACCCACGGCCATTTCGCTTTTATTGCCGGTCGTAAGCACCATCAGGCCTTTCTTATTGGAGATCGCCATCAGCAGAACGCCGCGACAGCGCGACTGCAGGTTCTCTTCAGTGGTATCCCGCTCGGTGCCCGCGAAACTTTCTGCCAGCGTGCCCATAAACGCGTCGACCATCGGCTCGATAGGCATTACGTCATAATGAACGCCCAGCATGTCAGCCTGTTCGGCAGCATCCTGCTTCGAGATATCCGCCGTATAGTGATAAGGCATCATCACTGCTTGCACACGCTGAGGGCCCAGCGCATCAACGGCAATCGCTAAGGAAAGAGCGGAATCGATACCGCCGGAAAGCCCCAGAACAACGCCTTTAAAACCACTTTTGTTGACGTAGTCGCGCAGCCCTGTCACCAGCGCACAATAAAGGCTCTCTTCAGGCTCAACTTCTGGCTCAATTTCACCCACTTGGGGTTCCCACGCATCAGCGCTCGTTTGCAGCAGTTGAACGGGCATTAAGCCTGCCTGCCAAGAAGGCGCCAGCACTTTGAGTTCGCCCTGGGCGTCTACACAGCTAGAACCGCCGTCGAAAACCAGCTCATCCTGCCCGCCGATCGTGTTCACATACACAATTGGGCGGTTTACATCCTGGGCACGCTGCTCTAACAGGCGCAAGCGCTCGCTGGGCTTATCCTGATGATAGGGCGAGGCGTTTAAGCTGATCAGTACTTCTGCGCCGGCTTCGCGGGCAGCATTAACAGGCGTACCTTCCCAAAGGTCTTCACAAATCAGCAGCCCTAGCTTGGCGCCTTTGTGCTCGTAAACCAGCGGTTTGGTGCCCGGCGTAAAGTAGCGCTGTTCATCAAACACCTGATAGTTCGGCAGTGCCTGCTTGGCATACTCCGCTTCCCATTGGCCGTTATACAGCACACCCGCCAGGTTATACCGCTTGCCTTCACGGACGCCCGGATAGCCAATAATCACCAGCACATCGCGAGCGATTTTTTCTGCCATCTTCGCCCGCGCTTCACGCAAGCGAGCTTCCATCGATGGGCGAAGTAGCAGATCTTCCGGTGGATAACCAGACAAGAAAAGCTCTGGGAAGACAACAATATCCGCCCCATGCTCGATCCTCGCTTCGCGCACCGCTTCAATGGCGCGTGCAGCATTGCCGGGAATATCTCCCACTAAAGGGTCGAGTTGGGCCATTACCAGCGTTAAGTCTTGCATGGGCGTTAAAATCTCTTGAGAATCTTTAGAACACGTTGCCGCTCACCTACGTACATTGTCCCGCAAGGGCTGCCAACTGGCAAAGGTTAGCCGGCGCTCATGTTACTCTAGCTATTATTACATCCCACCATGGGAGTCATAGAGGATGAACCTTTTGATCATTCGGCTGATTATTTTTGCCGTGCTGTTCTATGTGGGCCTGAAACTTTATGGTCTCTACCGAGAGCGCAAACTTTCCCACCAACAGAGTGAACCCGAACGCCATGAAGGCGGACAAATGGTGCGCTGCCGCTGGTGCGATGTCCACGTTCCGGAAGAAGAAGCCTTACGCGATAGCGAACAGTGGTTTTGCTCAAGCGCTCATCGGGATCGTTTTTTGCAAGAGCAACAAGATAAGCAGAACCGCGATTGAAATCGCTACCAATAGACAGTATCAGCCGTAAGCTATGCCAAATCCGTGATTAATCGATCTGCTGTCGGCTGAAAAGGCGCTGGGTCGATAAGTGGCTCACGCCCTAATAGCAGATCAACCAATACATGAGTAGACGCAGGTGCCAGCACTAACCCATTACGGTAATGGCCCGCATTGACGTACACATCAGACCACCCTGGCAGCGCCCCAATAAATGGAATGCCGTCCGGTGAGCCGGGGCGCAACCCTGCCCAATGGTAAGCAACCGGATGATCTGACAACCCAGGCACAATGCTTTCAGCGGTCTGTTTGAGTGACGCCAGTGCTTCACTATCGGTCGTTTTATCAAAACCCGCTTCTTCTAAGGTTGAGCCTACCAACAGCAACCCATCACTACGCGGGATAATATAGCGACCATCTTTCAATACCACGCGCTGCACTAACCCTGGCGGCGCCTGATAAGCAATCATTTGGCCTTTGACGGGACGTACCGGCAGGCGAACCGTTAAGCTTTCTAACAACCTAGCTGTCCAGGCGCCACCACATACCACCACCTTTTCAGCACGCAGCTCCCCTTGCGCAGTCGCAACGCCCAATACCTGTTGGTCGTGCGTTATAAAACTATTTACCTCACAGCCTTCATTAAGCACAACGTTCGGCATTGCCAGCAACCGAGCGCGCAGCGCCTGCCCCAGGCGTGGGTTACGCACGCTGCCAAGTGTTGGCATCCACAGCGCACTCTCCTGCGCTGCTGCCACCATGGGTTCCTTCTGACGAACAAACTCAGCGCTAACACGCTCCAGCGGCTTGGCTAAGCCTCTCGCCCAACCAAGCGCAGTGTCTGGATCGTCAACGTTGAGATAGAGCAGCCCTTTTTGGCGATATTCAGGGTCAATGCCGGTTTCTTCCAACAAGCGTAGCGACAGCGTGGGATACACGCCCTCTGACCAGCGCGAGAGCTGCGAGATTGGCGGCGCATACCGCCATGGGTAAAGCGGCGAGACAATGCCGCCACCGGCCCAGGAAGACTCCTGTCCGCAAATGCCGCGCTCCACTAAAGTAACCTGCTGGCCAGCATCTGCTAGCTGCAGTGCCGTCATCATACCGATCACGCCACCGCCAATAATTAAGAAATTGCTCACAACGTTTGTCCGCTTTGGCTTACATAAAAAACGATCACCGCGAGGTAGGCTGTAGAAAAACACACGCCTGGAGCCACCATGTCAGCTAACAATAACGGCGTTCCACACACGCGTATCCAAGGCTTTACCCTGATCGAACTTATTATTGCTCTTCTGCTTATTTCAGCCTTAGCCGCCTGGGGAGTGCCAAATTTTCAAGCACTTGGCCGAAACACAGCCGTTACCGCCGATATTAACAGATTGCAGTCCGCCTTTTCGCTGGCTCGTAATACAGCGATTACACAGCGTGAAACGGCCACGGTTTGTCCAACCAATCAGCAAAGAAACAGCTGCACCAGTGACTGGAGTAACGCGCTACTGGTCATTAAGGGGGACGCGATAAATCAAATAACCAACAGCGACATTATTCGCGTCTTTCCTAAGGAGCAGGCAACTACCATCACTTATAACCGTAACAAGCGGCGTGTGAGCTATAGCACGCTTGGCCATGCAAATGGCTTCAACGGACGTTTTTATATATGTGCGGCAAGCGCTCCAGGAAAAGTGCTCGTGCTCAGTCGACTGGGTCGCCTGCGCATCGATGAAACGCCCGCCGATTGTTGATCGCGGCAGGCGTTAAACCACGACTAACTCAGGCGATGCCATCCAGATAGCGCTCAGCATCTAGCGCTGCCATGCAACCACTGCCTGCAGAGGTAATCGCCTGACGATAAATATGATCCATCACATCACCACAGGCAAAGACGCCTGGCACGCTGGTAGCGGTAGCATTGCCTTCAAGGCCCGATTGCACCCTGATATAGCCGCCATTCATGTCCAGCTGGCCCTCAAAAATCCCCGTATTAGGGCTATGACCGATAGCGATGAATAACCCAGGCGCGTGAATCTCTTTGGTAGAACCATCTTTAGTCGACTTAACACGCACGCCAGTTACACCAGAGTTATCGCCCAGCACCTCGTCCACTTCGTAGAACCACTCAAGGGCAATTTTGCCTGCTTCGACTTTTTCGAACAGCTTGTCCTGGAGGATTTTCTCGGCGCGCAGCGTATCGCGACGATGCACCAACGTAACCTTAGAGGCGATATTTGAGAGATACAGCGCCTCCTCAACGGCAGTATTACCGCCTCCCACCACAATTACTTCTTGGTTACGATAAAAGAAGCCATCGCAGGTAGCGCAAGCAGACACCCCTTGCCCCATAAATTGCTGCTCGGTTGGCAAGCCTAGATAACGTGCGCTGGCACCGGTGGCAATAATCAGCGCATCACAAGTGTAAATTCCGCTATCCCCTTTTAAGGTATACGGCTTCTGACCTAAGCTGACCTCATTGATATGGTCGAACAACACTTCCGTATTAAAACGCTCAGCGTGCTGCTTCATGCGCTCCATCAACTCTGGCCCCTGGACACCTTGTGCGTCGCCGGGCCAGTTATCGACATCGGTTGTGGTGGTCAATTGGCCACCTGCCTGCAAGCCGGTAATCAGCAACGGCTTTAAGTTAGCACGGGCGGCGTACACCGCGGCCGTATACCCTGCAGGGCCGGAACCAAGAATAATTAAACGTTCATGACGCGTTTCCATGACACCACCTTTGTCACAATTGAGCAGATATCGTTTGCAAGAGAGTCTGCCTGAAATGGCGTCAAGTACAAGCAATTACAAGGATTAGCTTTCGCTATTAGGCGAAGACACCTTGAAAGCTGGGGGTGAAACACCCATGTGCTATTAACAAGATAAGCCATACTGGGGATAAGCCACATTAAAGCAAAGCAGTGACCGTCGCGCCTTAGCATTGCGATCAACCAATTGCAATCAACTAATTGCGATCAGCAATTCGCTAAGGCCAAGCAATCAAAGGAGAGACCAATGGGCAAGATACCCGATACGCTCACCACGCTAGAAGTAGGCAACCAGCAGTATCAATACTACAGCCTGCCAAAAGCCGCCGACGCACTCGGCAACATTGACCGACTACCCAAAACGCTCAAAATCCTGCTCGAAAACCAACTGCGCTTTGGCGATGACGAAAGTGTCGATCAAGAGGATGTTCAGGCGCTAGTGGACTGGCAAAAAGAGGGCAAATCAAGCCGTGAAATAGGTTACCGCCCCGCCCGTGTGCTCATGCAAGATTTCACCGGCGTGCCTGGGGTTGTAGATCTTGCCTCTATGCGCGCTGCCGTTGAGAAACTCGGCGAAGATCCCGCTCGCATTAACCCGCTTTCTCCTGTTGATCTGGTTATTGATCACTCGGTGATGGTCGATAAATTCGGCAATGCTACTGCGTTTCAAGAAAACGTCGATATCGAAATGCAGCGCAACCGTGAGCGCTACGAGTTTCTGCGCTGGGGCCAACAAGCGTTCGATAACTTTAGCGTTGTTCCGCCCGGCACCGGCATCTGCCACCAAGTTAACCTCGAGTACCTGGGGCGCGCAGTGTGGTCAAAAGAGCAGGATGGCCAGACGTTTGCCTACCCCGACACCTTAGTCGGCACCGACTCCCATACCACTATGATCAACGGCCTGGGCGTACTTGGCTGGGGCGTCGGCGGTATCGAAGCCGAAGCCGCCATGCTTGGCCAGCCGGTCTCAATGCTGATTCCGGAGGTCATTGGCTTCAAGCTTAGCGGCAAGCTGCGCGAAGGCATTACCGCCACCGATTTAGTACTTACCGTTACTGAAATGCTGCGTAAAAAAGGCGTGGTAGGTAAGTTTGTTGAATTCTACGGTGACGGCCTTAAAGATTTGCCGCTGGCTGACCGTGCCACTATTGCCAATATGGCGCCGGAATATGGCGCGACCTGTGGTTTTTTCCCAGTCGACGACGAAACGCTCAACTACATGCGTCTTACCGGCCGCGAAGATGGCCAAATTGCGTTGGTTGAGGCCTATAGCAAGGCACAGGGGCTATGGCGCGAACCGGGTGATGAACCAATCTTCACTGACTCTCTCAGCCTCAACATGGACGAGGTAGAAGCGAGTCTTGCTGGCCCGAAACGCCCCCAAGACCGGGTGACACTGAAAGACATGGCCGCCGCCTTTGACAAGTTCATGCAAGAGGACACTAGCGCAGACACAACCGCAAAAGGAAAGCTCTCCTCGGAAGGCGGCCAAACGGCGGTGGGGGCTGAGCGCAGCTTTAAACATGACACCAGCCAAGCCGTTAAACTTAACGACAAAGATTTCAACCTCGATCCAGGTGCCGTGGTCATTGCCGCTATCACCTCATGTACCAACACCTCCAACCCCAGCGTCATGATGGCCGCCGGACTGCTAGCACGTAATGCACGCCAAAAGGGGCTCACCACGAAACCTTGGGTTAAAACCTCGCTAGCCCCCGGCTCCAAAGTAGTAACCGACTACTTAGCGGCCGCGAACTTAAGCGATGACCTGAATGCGCTGGGCTTTAACTTGGTCGGCTATGGTTGTACGACGTGTATCGGTAACTCCGGCCCGCTGCCCGATGAGATCGAGAAAGCGATCAGCAGCGGCGACCTTGCCGTGGCATCGGTGCTTTCAGGTAACCGCAACTTTGAAGGCCGCGTTCATCCGCTAGTCAAAACAAACTGGCTCGCCTCACCGCCCTTGGTGGTCGCCTATGCGTTAGCCGGCAATGTACAGTGCAACTTAACGTCCGACCCACTTGGCCAGGACAATGAAGGCAACCCGGTTTATCTCAAAGACATCTGGCCTTCTCAAGCAGATATCGCCACTGCAGTTGAACAGGTCAACACCGAGATGTTCCGCAAAGAGTATGGTGCGGTATTTGAAGGCGACGATACCTGGAAAGCGATCAACGTTCCTGAAAGCAAAGTTTACCAGTGGCCTGAATCGACCTACATCCAGCACCCACCGTTTTTCGAAGGCATGGAGCGTGAGCCGGATGCCATTGAGGATGTTGAAAACGCCCGTGTGCTAGCCCTGTTAGGCGACTCGGTGACGACCGACCATATCTCTCCGGCGGGCTCTATCAAGCCCGACAGCCCTGCGGGTCGTTACCTGCAAGAGCACGGCGTTAAGCCCGTCGACTTCAACTCCTACGGCTCACGTCGAGGTAACCATGAAGTGATGATGCGCGGCACATTTGCCAACGTGCGCATTAAAAACGAAATGCTGGATGGGGTTGTCGGTGGCGAGACCCGCCACGTTCCCAGCGGCGAGCAAATGGCGATTTACGATGCCGCCATGAAATATAAGGAGGAAGGTACCCCCTTAGTGGTGATTGCCGGTAAAGAGTATGGCACCGGCTCTTCACGGGACTGGGCCGCAAAAGGCACCCGCTTATTGGGTGTGCGCGCGGTTATTGCCGAGTCCTATGAACGTATACACCGCTCAAACCTAATTGGCATGGGCGTGGTACCGCTGCAGTTCCCTGAAGGTGAAAGCCGTGCAACGCTTGGTTTGACCGGTGATGAAGAGATATCAATTGCTGGCTTAAGCGATTTAAGCCCAGGCGGCAGCGTGAAAGTCGTCATCAAAAATGATGTTGGCGAGCGCACCGTTGATGCCAAGTGCCGAATTGATACCGTCAATGAGCTGGCTTACTACCGCCACGGTGGTATCCTTCACTACGTGTTGCGCAAAATGATCGGCGCAGCCTAAAGGTAAAACCTACCAATGCTTGCATAGCCCCCACCATGGTGGGGGCTTTTTTTTACGCTCTGGCTTGGCTTCTCGTTTTTAAGCTTAGAAGGCTCTGCGGCGATAAGCACGATACTCAGGCGACCAGCACGCTCTCTCGATACGCTCACGTAGTTCGGTGCCGCTTGTTTTAAGCGCCACGCCGTTTTGTTGCGCCTGGGCAGCTACTTCAAAGGCAATCGATTTACTAATATCACGAATCCGCGATAACGGCGGTAGCAGCGCGCCCTTACCCTCCTTAACCAGCGGCGCTTCACGCGCCAGTGCCCGAGAGGCGCTCATCAACATTTCATCTGTGACGCGATTAGCGTTCGCGGCAATCACACCTAGCCCAATACCGGGGAAAATATAGGCATTGTTGCACTGGGCAATTGGATAGGTACGGCCGTTATACACCACCGGAGCAAAAGGGCTGCCAGTGGCGACTAGCGCTTGGCCGTCGGTCCAGCGAATCACATCTTCGGGTACTGCTTCTGCCTGAGAGGTAGGGTTCGACAGCGGCATAATCACCGGATGCTCGCAGCCCGCGTGCATGGTGCGCACCACTTGTTCGGTAAAAATACCGCGCTTGCCGCATACACCAATCAATATCGTTGGTTTCATTTGGGCAATGGTCTCTTCAAGCCCCTGACCATTCCAGTTAGCCACCAGCTCAGAATCGTGGGCCAAGCGGCGCTGGAAATCCCGCTGCCAAGGCTGATCCGTGGTCATCAGCCCATCTCGATCAACAATAAATATTCGCGACCGTGCTTCGCTTTCAGTCAGCCCCTCTGCCTGCATGGCCACGACCACCTGCTCAGCAATACCACAGCCTGCCGAACCACCACCGACAAATACTACGCGCTGCTGGGCAATCGTTTCATCGCGAGCCTGGCACGCCGCCATTAAGGTGCCCACCACCACTGATGCGGTACCTTGCACATCGTCATTAAAGCAGCACAAATCGTTACGGTAGCGCTCTAAGAGTGGCACCGCATTGGCCTGGGCAAAGTCTTCGAACTGCAGCAGAACGTTCGGCCAGCGACGTTTTACAGCGGCTATAAACTCCCCCATAAACGCATCGTACTCTTCCTGGCTAACCCGCTCATGGCGCCACCCCATGTACATAGGATCTTCCAGCAATGCCTGATTGTTAGTACCCACATCAATCATAATCGGCAACGTGTAGGCGGGGCTAATACCACCACAAGCGGTATAGAGTGCCAGCTTACCGATGGGAATGCCCATCCCACCAATCCCCTGGTCACCCAGCCCTAGAATCCGCTCACCATCGGTGACAACAATCACCTTAACGTTATCTTTGGTGGCACTGCGCAGGATATCGTCCATATGCTCGCGATCCGGATAGCTGATGAACAGCCCCCGGTGATTGCGATAAATATTAGAGAACTCCTGGCATGCCTGCCCAACCGTAGGGGTATAAATAATCGGTAGCATCTCTTCCAGATGCTGAGAGACCAAGCGAAAGTACAGCGTTTCGTTGTCATCTTGGATAGCACGCAAATGAATGTGCTTCTCTAAATCACTATGACACTGCTGATACTGGCGATAAGCCCTCGATAACTGCTCGTCAATGGTCTCTACTTTTTGCGGTAACAAACCAATCAGGTTAAACGCTAGCCGCTCCTCTTGAGTAAACGCGCTGCCTTTGTTCAATAGCGGCATTTCAAGTAAAGAAGGACCGGCGTAAGGAATGTACAGGGGGCGTTTACTCTTCGTAGACATAGGCACTCTCTTTTTATGTCGATTGCTATTGCAATGCAGCAACGCTGGGCGTTGGCGGCGTTTATCCGTAATGTAACACGCTAATACGACAAAGGTGGGAGGGACATAAGCAATGGCAATAAAAAAACGCCTTGGTAGCTACCAAGGCGCTCATAAAAAGCCTTAAAACTGATCAACTACTAGCAGCTTTTAGCAACAGGCTGGCGACCTTCAACACCGCTAAAAAAGAACGGCCGCAGCTTAACGCCCACCATGTTGCCAGCGAACGCCGCAACCATCCATATCCAGCCATGCAAGCTGCCAGAGGCAATGCCGCTGAAGTAAGCGCCAATATTGCAACCAAATGCCAGCCGCGCGCCATACCCAAGCATAACGCCACCAATAACAGCCGCTAATAGGGATTTAAACGGAATGCGGAAGTTGGGAGCGAAGCGCCCAGCTAGGCTCGCTGCGGCAAGCGCACCCAACATGATGCCAACATTCATCACCGTCGTGATGTCACTCCATACACTCGCCTCTAATGCCGCCGCATTACCGGGCGCTTGCCAATAGCCCCACTGACTGACATCACCACCAACGAGTTCAAACCCTTTCGCCCCCCACAGCGCGAACGCAGAGGTAATGCCCCAAGGGCGACCGGCAAGGGCCAATGTTGCGAAATTGAGTAGCGCTAACGCCACTGCGCCAGCCATCAACGGCCACGGCCCCGTTAACCAGCGCTGACTGCCAGGCTTATCGACCAGCGGTGCCTGCTCCAAGTGACCATGACGACGCTTTTCCATAATCACAGTAAACGCAGTAATCGCTGCAAACAGCACCAAGCTAATCGCGATACCACCGCCAGCACCTGCCACATTCACCAGCGACACAGGCTGAAACGCAGGCAGGCTCTGCCACCAGCTAAAATGCGCTGAACCAATCACCGACCCGACAATAAAGAACAGCAGCGTAATTAACATTCGTGCATTACCACCACCTGCAGTAAACAGCGTGCCCGAGGCACATCCGCCACCTAACTGCATGCCCACACCAAAGATAAACGCCCCCACCACGACCGAAATACCAATCGGCGCAACAAAACCACTCACGCTAGTGCCAAACAGCGAACCAGCGCTTAACGCCGGAAAAAACAGCACCACCGCAATCGCCAACATCACCATCTGGGCGCGCAAACCACGGCCCCGCCGCTCGGTAATAAATACCCGCCAAGCAGCGGTAAAGCCAAATGCCGCGTGATACAGCACCAGCCCAAGCAAGCCGCCAACAATCATTAAGAGACCAATATTGGCGCCAAACACGACACCGATAATCACCGCGCCCAGCACAATGGCTGCCGCTGAGAGTAATGGCACCCGGTTCTGACTAGGTGCCACTGCAGAAATCGTCGACATAGCTCACCTTCTAACAACGCCAAAAGCGCCTGTTAGAAACAGGCGCTTGGCTGAGTTGGACAATAATGAGAAGCCTAACGCTGGCTTTAGAGCGCTGGAAATTCTTTATTCAGCAGTGCATATGCTTTTTAAGAATATTAAACAAAGCGTCCTAAACCTACTACGGAACGCAAGCGATCCATGGTGACGGCGGCTTCTTCTCTGGCGCGATCAGCACCTTTTTGCAGCACCGCTTCAATATGCGCGGGGTCGTCCATAAGCGCGAGGTAACGCTCGCGGGGGGCGGTTAAGTGCGCATTCAAGTAATCAAACACCTGGTTCTTAGCGTCGCCCCAGCCAATACCTGCCACGTACTGCTCGCGTAGTGCAGCGGCTTCCTCATTGCTGGCAAACGCTGAGAATATCTGGAACAGCGTGCAGGTGTCTGGGTCTTTGGGCTCACCGGGTTCCAGTGAGTTAGTTTTGATTTTGCGCACCAGCTTCTGCAGTTTTTTCTCGCTAGAGAAAAGCGGGATCGTATTGTTATAGCTTTTAGACATTTTACGACCGTCTAAGCCCTTCAACACTTCGCCTTTTTCATCCACCACGGCTTCAGGCAGAGCGAAATACTGGCCTTTAAACATGTGGTTGAAACGTCCGCCGATATCACGCGCCATTTCAATGTGCTGAATTTGGTCGCGCCCTACCGGCACTTTATTGGCATTAAACATTAAGATGTCGGCGGCCATTAACACCGGGTAACCGAACAAGCCCATGGTGACGCCTTTATCGGGGTCTTGGTCACCGGCTTCTTCATTCTCAGCGACCGCTGCTTTGTATGCGTGGGCGCGGTTCATCAGCCCCTTGGCACACACACAAGAAAGCATCCACATTAATTCGGGAATTTCAGCGATATCCGACTGACGATAAAAAATGGCGTTATCGGTATCTAGCCCTAGCGCAAGCCACGTGGCGGCAATTTCCAGACGCGACTCTTGCACACGCTTCGGATCTTGGCATTTGATCAGCGCGTGATAGTCAGCAAGAAAGTAAAACGACTGTACATTGGGGTCTTGGCTTGCCTCAATGGCAGGCTTAATAGCCCCGACATAGTTACCAAGGTGTGGCGTTCCGGTCGTGGTAATCCCGGTCAGCACGCGGGTTTTGGCTGTCTGACTCATAATGTGGATCCAGCTGGGTAAAGGTCAAAAAAGGTACGTCATTGTACACTTAATGCCAAACCACCGTCGCCTGTGTCTGATCCTCTCCTCCTTCTACTTTGATAAACACAGGTAGGCTCTGTGCTAGTAATGTTTCACTATCGGCATCGCTAATAACCGCACCTAACGCCACTACCCAAGGTTGGCCGTCACGCTCAATGGGCGTAAATAAGCAGCTATTATGCTCGCAGTCATCGCCCAGCAGCGTGGTCGATGGGTGTGCTACGACATCATCCCAATGGAGAGTTTGATCGCTATTGATGCTGAGCACGCTTTCTCCCCAGGTTAATTCACTAAATGATGCCACTGCTTGCGAGGCGGCTATTTCAGCGCGCATTTGCGCTAACGTCGACGCCCGGTAATTACTCGCTAAGCGTTCATCCACAAACGCAGATTGAACGCAGATAACGCCAATAATCAACGCACTAGCTAGCAGCGCCATCACCACAACGAGCGCAGCGCCCTGCTCCTGCGGTCTAAGCTGCATATCGCCTCCTTGTGCACACTCCACACCGTTCATGGACTAGCCGAAAACGCAGACTGCAGAGCAGCCTCTCGATGGGTAACGTGGAAATCGATATTGGCCCCTTGCCGACCTAATGGCAGTGACACCACGCTAACCCCGTTGCTGGCGGGTGCTCCAAGCGGTTCGTCCCGCTCACAGCTAGCGCCAGCGTCATAATCAAAGGTGACCAGCGGCTGAGCCTCCTGCATATCCTGAACCGTGCAGCGACAGTCAGCTTCAATCACCACGCACTGCAGGCGAAAAAAAGGCGCTCCGTTTGAGTCGCTAGCGCCGTGCCTGCGTAGGGTGTCGGTAATTGATGTCGCCGCGTAAAGAAGCGCTTCCTGATGACGCCCCAATTGATCTACTTGCTTAAAGGTATGAAAGGTGCTCAAGAAAAGCTGTCCAGCACCCAGGATCACCACCATCCCAATGACCATGGCGACTAGTAGCTCTGTTAACGTAAAACCGCGCTGCACATCCATGGCAGGTCTACCTTTACGGCTGATTGGGAAGTTGGAACACGTAGTTGAAGATATCGTCGGACTCATTAAGCTCAGTCCGCAGGCGCACCACCACATCAAACCGGCAGCCTTGGCGCTCAATACGACTCTGTTGCCCCTGGGCATAGCCTAGCGTCGCTTGTTGGCCTGCAAACCAATGGCTATGCCATGCGGACTCAATGGTGGCTAACGGAATCGTGTCACAGTCTTGGTGTGAGGAAAGCGCTGCCCATATCCGCTCTTGGGCATCTAGCGCAGCGACATTCGCTAGCGACTGCGTGTAGCCTGCACTAGCGCTTTGCAGTGCTGTTATCTGCATCGCGGCGACACCTATCAGCCCAAACGCTAAAATCACCAGCGCGATAAGCGCTTCAATTAGCGAAAAGCCGTCTTGCCTAACCATTTACCAGCACGCCTCAGGCAGGCGCTCGCCCCGCGCATTAAATTGAATATCGCTGTTACAACCATCAGTTTGTGATGTTGTCGCCGTCAGTAAAAACCCGCCATCGTCCTCACCGCCGTCATCGGCTGTAATCGTGTAGTTACCATCGGGAGAAGAGGTAGTAAAGGAGCAGTCGGCATACGTGTATTGGCGAGAGTAACAGCGCTCAAGCTCGGCGGCGGCCTGAAGCAAACCAGCATGGGCATCCGTGCGTAGCGAGCGCTCAACATAGCGGGTGTAACTGGGGTAGGCAATGCCCGCCAAAATGCTGATGATAGCGACGACAATCAGCATTTCAATGAGCGTAAAACCGTGCTGACGAGCTTCCTGGCGCCCAGCACGGTTAGCAAAAGGCAAAGGCACTGAACGCGCTCCTATATCAGTTAGCCCATACCCTGAGTATGTCGCAAACCGATATGCTTTGCATCAGTCGCTTACAATCACCTGCTCACGCAGCTCTTTCGGCATAGAAAAGGTAATATTCTCTTCGCGGCCCTGCAGCTCAACAGGCATTTCTGCGCCAAATGTTTGAAGCTTGTCGATAACACCTTTCACCAGCACTTCTGGCGCACTGGCTCCGGCGGTGACACCAATACGGCTAACACCTTCCAGCCACGCTGGCGCAATTTGGTCGGCATTATCGATCAAATAGGCAGGCGTGCCCATCCGCTCGGAAAGTTCGCGTAGGCGATTAGAGTTGGAGCTATTAGGGCTGCCGACGACCAACACCAAGTCGCTATCTGCCGCTAGCTCACGCACCGCATCCTGGCGGTTTTGAGTGGCATAACAGATATCATCTTTGCGTGGCCCCTGAATCTCTGGGAACTTCTCTCGCAGCGCATCAATTACCTTAGCGGTGTCATCCATCGAAAGCGTGGTTTGGGTCACAAACGCCAGCGCTGACGGGTCGTTGACGGCTAACTTCGCCACGTCCTGCTCATCTTCGACCAGGTAAATCTGGCCACCGTGGGAAGTGTCATAACGCCCCATGGTGCCTTCGACTTCCGGATGGCCTTCGTGACCAATCAAAATGCACTCTTGACCGCGCTTAGCATAACGCAACACTTCCAAATGCACTTTGGTGACCAATGGGCAGGTCGCATCGAAGACTTTGAGACCGCGCTGCTCAGCTTCTTGTTGCACGGCACGGGAGACACCGTGAGCCGAGAAGATCACGATCACATCGTCAGGCACTTCATACAGCTCTTCAACGAACACCGCGCCACGTTCACGCAATGTTTCCACCACAAAGCGGTTATGCACCACCTCGTGGCGCACGTAAATGGGCGGACCGAAGACATCTAGCGCGCGGTTGACGATGTCGATCGCGCGATCCACGCCAGCACAAAAACCGCGCGGGTTCGCTAGCTTGATCTGTATTGGCTGAGAGGACTCTGATGACTGCATAAAAGCGCCTTGATGCAACTTGCATCGCCGGTTAAATGAAAACGAGTGCTTAAAATCAGTGTTTGGTGATGGGCGTTACGTTCAGCACATCGACTTCAAACGTCAACGTACGACCGGCTAGCGGATGGTTAAAATCCACTTCCACACGGTCGCCGTCTATGCTTTTGACCACGCCAGGCAGTTCCGTTCCCGCTTTATCAGCAAATGACATCACCATACCGACTTCAGGTGCTTCATCACCGAAATCGGCACGCTTCAGCGTTTGAATATTTTGCGGATTATGCTGCCCAAAGGAGTGCTCAGGCGTGATTTGAAACGACCCGCTCTGGCCTGCGGCCATGCCTTTAATCGGGTGCTCAAAGCCAGGTGGTAAGTTGCCGTCGCCATACTGGAACGTCGCCGGGGCTTTCTCTTTGGTGGAATCGACTACCGTGCCATCCTCCAGCTTCAGCGTGAAGTGCAGGGTAATTTCCATACCATCGTCAATTAGGTAGTCCATGGTTCCTCACTCGTCACTCTATGGCTTTCAATCACGCTGCTGTAGCGCGGCTTTCTTACGACGTCGATCACCCATTATCGACTCCCAAATTAACCCCACTGCCCCCAGCGTAATGCCGATATCCGCCACATTAAAGGCAGGATAGTACCAACCAGCGGCATGGAACGATAAAAAGTCCACCACATAGCCATGTACTAAACGGTCATACAGATTACCCAGGGCACCGCCAATAATCAGCGGCAACGCCACGGCCAGCAGTTTTTCGTCCGCCTTAACGCGGGAGAGCCAAACGGTTAAGCCAATGCTGGCACCAATGGCAATCAGCGCAAAAAACCAGCGCTGCCAGCCGGGATGGTCCGCTAAAAAGCTGAACGCAGCGCCAGTATTGTGTAGTAGCGTTAGGTTGAAAAACGGCAGCACCTCAACGGGCTGGGCGTAATTCAGCAAATGGCTGGCGGTATATTTGGTCAGCAAATCTAACACGATGATCGCCACCGCTAGCCACAGCCAGCGCAGCGGTCGCCGCATTGGCGGCCGCTGGTGTGGATCGTTGGTGGTTGACGCAGTGCTAGGCATAGTAACGAATCTCGCCACTGCCCTCTGGAAGATTGCTGATACAGCGACCACACAGGTCGGCATGCTCGGCATGGGTGCCTACATCAGCACGATGGTGCCAGCAGCGCTCGCACTTCTGGTGCTCACTTCCGCTAACCGCCACTTTCAAGCCTTCAAGTTCTGTGTTTTCTGCGTTGGAGGCATCCGCTAGCGGTGCTAGATGGACTTCACTGGTAAGCATCACGAAGCGCAGCTCGTCGCCCAATTTGGACAGCGTAGCGTTCAATTCGTCGCTCACGTACAGCGTCACTTCCGCCGCCAAGCTGCCCTTGATGACTTTGGCATTACGGGCGTCTTCCAAGCACTTATTCACCGAGTGCTTCACTTCCAGCACTTGCTCCCAGAAGGCACGGCCCAGCTCAGCGCCATCATCTAAGGTGCTAAGCCCGGTGTAGTACGTTTCCAGCAGTACGCTGTCGCCACGCTGGCCAGGAATATGCTCGTAGATCTCCTCAGCGGTAAACGACAAGATCGGTGCAATCCAACGGCTGAGCGCTTCAACCACATGATAAAGCGCGGTTTGCGCGCTACGGCGGGCAAGTGAATCCGTTTGGGTGGTGTACTGGCGATCCTTGATGACATCCAGATAGAAGCCGCCTAATTCCCGTGCGCAGAAACCGTGTACCTGCTGATACACATCCAGGAAGCGGTACTCTTCGTAGGCTTTTTCGATGCGCCCTTGCAGCTGTGCCGCACGGTCAACCACCCACTGATCCAGCGCCAACATATCGCCAAAGGCCACCTGATCGTTAGCCGGATCAAAACCGTTCAAGTTTGAAAGCAAAAAGCGCGCGGTGTTGCGGATACGCCGATACACATCGGCGGTACGCTTCAAGATTTCATCGGACACCGCCATTTCACCGGAGTAGTCGGTAGACGCGACCCATAGACGCAAAATATCAGCGCCCAACTTATCCATCACACTTTGCGGCGCAACCACATTCCCCAGCGATTTGGACTGCTTACGGCCCTGCGAATCGACGGTAAAGCCATGGGTTAACAGTTGACGATAGGGCGCATGACCATCAATCGCCGAACCAGTCAGTAACGACGAATGGAACCAGCCACGGTGCTGGTCCGAGCCTTCCAGGTACAAATCAGCACGCGGGCCGCTTTCATGGCCATGAGGATGCGAGCCACGCAGCACATGACGGTGCGTGGAGCCGGAGTCAAACCAGACATCCAATGTATCGGTGACTTTGTCGTACTCAGCAGCTTCGGCACCGAGTAGCTCAGCGGGGTCGAGTTTAAACCACGCTTCGATACCCTCTTGCTCGACGCGCTTAGCCGCCTCTCCCATCAACTCAACCGTCTTGGGATGCAGCTCGCCGGTTTGCTTATGCAAGAAGAACGGAATCGGCACGCCCCAGTTGCGCTGGCGAGAGATACACCAGTCCGGGCGATTAGCGATCATGCTATGCAAGCGCGCCTTGCCCCACGCGGGGGTAAATTCGGTGGCTTCGATGCCTTCCAACGCCCGTTCACGCAGGGTTTTGCCGTCTTTACCTTTGATATCCATGCCCACAAACCATTGGGCGGTGGCACGATAAATCACCGGGGACTTATGGCGCCAGCAGTGCATATAGCTGTGTTTGATAGGCGTGTGCGCCATTAGCGCATTAACCTCGCGCAACTTCTCAACGATATGCGGGTTGGCCTTCCAGATCATCTGGCCGCCGAAGAACGGCAGATCATCAGCGTAGACACCGTTCCCCTGCACCGGGTTAAGCATGTCGTCAAAGCTCATGTCATGCTCACGGCAGGTGATGAAGTCATCCATACCGTAAGAAGGCGCTGAGTGAACGATGCCCGTGCTGCCCACTTCGGACTCAACGTAATCCGCTAGGTAAACCGGCGAGAGGCGGTCATAGAACGGATGGCGGAAATTGATCAGGTCAAGCGCCGCACCTTGTGCGGTAGCAATTACGCTGCCCGTCAGCTCAAAACGCTCCAAACAGCTTTCTACCAGCTCTTCTGCGAGCAGCAGCAGGCGTTCGCCGGTATCTACCAGCGCATAGGTAAACTCAGGATGAACGTTCAGCGCCTGGTTCGCGGGGATTGTCCAAGGCGTGGTGGTCCAGATCACCACCGCCGCCGGCTTGGGCAATTCGCTTAGACCAAAGGCCGCCGCTAGCTTGTCGGCATCTTCTACCGGGAAAGCGACGTCGATGGCATCGGATTTTTTATCGGCATACTCAACTTCCGCTTCCGCCAAGGCCGAGCCACAATCAAAGCACCAGTTAACTGGTTTTAGGCCTTTGAACACATAGCCTGCATCTACCATCGCCGCCAAAGCACGGATTTCGCCCGCTTCATTAGCGTAATCCATCGTGCGATAGGGGTGGTCCCAGTCACCGATGACGCCCAGACGAACGAAGTCAGCGAGCTGCGTTTCAATCTGCGCACCGGCATATTCACGGCACAGCTCGCGAGCTTTATCCGCGGCCAAATGTTTGCCGTGGGTGGTTTCTACTTTGTGCTCAATAGGCAGACCGTGGCAATCCCAACCCGGCACGTAAGGGGCATCAAAGCCGGCCAGATTCTTCGACTTAACAATAATGTCTTTAAGGATTTTATTGAGAGCGTGACCAATATGGATACTGCCGTTGGCGTAGGGAGGGCCATCGTGCAGAACAAACAGCGGCGCACCCGCACGGGCATCGCGCAGGCGCTGGTATAGGTTCATATCCTGCCATTTAGAAACGCGCCCTGGCTCCTGCTTCGGCAGCATGCCGCGCATAGGAAAGTCGGTTTCTGGCAAGTTTAGCGTGTGCTTATAATCCATAGTCCGGTCAGCCGTCGTTAGCATCGGCGGCGTTATCCGCCGAAGAGAAATCAGAAGAAGCGGTCTCACGCCCAAGCGGGGCCGAGGCCAGCGGAAGAGAATTCATGCAGCCAGCACCCGCTGCTGCAAAGTAGCGGCGCGCTCTGGCTTGATCGTGTTCAATTTGCGTTTTTAGCGCATCAAAGTCATCAAACTTCACTTCCCCACGCAAACGCGCGCAGGGGTAAACTGTCAGCCGCTGACCATAGAGGTCGCCTGAAAAATCCAACAGATGCACTTCCAGCGTGGGGCGTTTAGATCCCACCGTTGGCCGAAAGCCAACATTCGCCACAGCGGGATAACGCTGACCATTAGCCAGCTCGGCCACCACAGCATACACGCCGCGCAGCGTTAATGGCTGAGGCAACAGCGGTAGGTTAGCAGTGGGCACACCAATGGTGCGCCCTAGCTGCTGGTCGCGTACCACACGGCCATGCAGCGAATACGACCTGCCAAGCAGGCGTGCAGCCACGTCAAAGTTACCGCTGGCCAGCAAGGTACGCACGCGCGAGCTGGATACCCTCTCGTCATCGACCTTAAAGGTGCGTGTGTGTTCGACACCAAATCCTTCCACCTGCCCGACAGTTTCAAGCAAGGTGAAGTCGCCACGGCGGTCGCAACCAAAGCGGAAGTCGTCGCCCACCACCAGATGCTGCACTCCCAAGCCCTCAATGAGCACTTGATCGATAAACTCGCGCCCAGTCAGGCTGCGCAAGGCATCGTTGAAAGGCAGGCACAGTACCTGTTCGGCACCATGGTCTCGTAGCAAGCGAACTTTTTCACGCAGGCGGGTAAGCCGCGGCGGTGCTTGATCACCGGCAAAAAACTCCCGCGGCTGAGGCTCAAACACCACCACGGTCAGCGGCACCTTCAAGCGCGCCGCATGCTCACGGCACTGCTGCAGGATCGCCTGATGGCCGCGATGCACACCATCAAAATTACCGATAGTGGCAACGCAGCCCCGATGAGCCGCTGTCAGATTGTGCAGACCTCGAATGACGTGCATGGCACCTCTTTTTTAAAGCCTTTTTAAAAAGCGTTTGCCGTCTAAAAGCGTTTGATTATAACCAACGCGCTGATCAGCTGCAGGGGAAGATTACGTTCACCCGGTTATCACCTTCTTTACCACCTTAACACTGCCTGTTTGCGCATCAGCTATTCATCTTAAAATGACGCAGCCGCAGGCCAAACGCAGCCAGCCAGGCAAAATAAAGCCCACCACCCAATACCACGAGTCCCGCTACCCAGCGAATGCGCTGCCACAGTGCAAAATCAAGCCACTCCTGCCAGTCGGGGGCAGCCAGATAAAGCGCAATACTCATCAACGCGCTACCGCCCACCAACTGTACTGCGTAGCGCCCCCAGCCTGGCTGAAAGACCAACACCTTCTGGCGGTAGAGCAGATACCCTAGCAGTCCAGCATTTAAAAATGCCGACAGTGCGGTCGCCAATGCCAAGCCTGCGTGAGCAAGCGGCCAAATTAACAGCAGGTTAAACACCATGTTAGCCACCATGGCGATAATGCCCACTTTGACCGGTGTTTTAGTATCCTGGCGGGCAAAGAACCCCGGTGCCAACACCTTGATCAGCATAAACGCCACCAATCCAAAGGCGTAAGCACGTAGGCTCATGGCGGCCATTTGAATATCGGTATCGGTCATTGCCCCGTAGTGGAACAAGGTAATCAAAAATGGTTCTGCCAGCACGGCCAGTGCCAGCGCGGCCGGTACTCCCAGCAGTAGCACGACGCGAATGGCCCAGTCTAACATCGCAGAAAAGTGTTCGGTGGACTGCTCCGCATGGCGCTTGGAAAGTGCCGGCAGAATAATCGTGCCAATCGCTACACCGAAGACCCCAAGCGGAAGTTCGACCAACCTATCTGAGTAGTACAGCCAAGACACACTGCCCGCCGTTAACAACGAGGCCAACACCGTATCCAGCAGCAAGTTAATTTGCGAAACCGATACGCCAAACAGCGCGGGAGCCATGAGTTTCAGGATGCGCTTCACACCTTCGTGGGCAAAGTTTGGCCACGGGGTCGGCAGCAACCCAAGGCGCAGCAAAAACGGCACCTGAAATGCTAGCTGGGCAGCACCCGCAATCAACACCCCCCAGGCCAGCGCCATGGCGGGTTCTTCCATTAACGGCATTAACAGTAGCGCCGCGCCAATCAGCGAAATATTCAGCAGCACGGGGGTGAACGCGGGCACCGCAAAGCGGTTCCAGGTATTCAGCACGCTTCCCGAAAAAGCGGTTAACGAAATCAGCAGCAAATAGGGAAACGTCAGGCGCAGCATGTCGGCTGTCATGGCCAGCTTTTCGGGGTCGCGCCCAAAGCCAGGGGCAAACACCCACACTAGCCACGGGGCACCCAGCATCGCCAGCGCGGTGATTAGCGCCAAAATAGCCGTCAGGCTGCCCGCTACTGCGTTCAGCAGCTCGCGAATTTCCTGCTTACTGCGCTGGGTTGAGTACTCTGAAAGCACTGGCACAAAGGCTTGGTTAAACGCCCCTTCGGCAAACAAACGGCGCAGAAAATTAGGAATTTTAAACGCAACAAAGAACGCATCCGAGCCATTGCCTGCCCCCAAGAAGGTGGCAACCACCACATCGCGCACCAACCCCATCACACGCGACAACATGGTCATGGCACTGACCACTAACCCAGAGCGCATCAACCCGCGGCGCGGGGGCGACATATTTGCTTGCGGTGGTGTGTTGGCGGTCATCACTCAATCCATAGCGACTAAAATAAGAGACCCAAAGTCGCCGCGGGCAACGCGACGTATAGACACAAAAAAACCGGCCGCAGCCGGTTTTTTTATGGCGCCTGCCGGCTTACGCCGCCAGAGCCTTAATGCGCTTGTTCAAGCGGCTTTTCAGACGTGCAGCTTTCTTCTTAGAAAGAACGTCTTTATCAGCGATGCGGTCGACAACCGGCTGCATTGCCCGGAACTCTTCCATCGCTTTGCCATGATCGCCAGTGTTGATCGCTTTGATCACACGCTTGATGTAGGTGCGGACCTTGCTGCGCTGGCTGGCTTTCAGGACGCGACGAGTCTCGGCCTGGCGGGCGCGCTTGCGTGCTTGCTTGCTGTTCGCCACAGGTATCTCCTTGGAGAATAAAGGTTGCCAATAAACGGCAACGGATTAACTATGTGATTGTCGGTCGGCTTTCGCCACTAGGTTTTCACCATGACACGACATTTCCGTCAGAATTTTTCCACAACAACCAATTGATTTGGAAGCAATTAAAATACTGCCAAATGGTGTAACGAGCAGTTCAAAAAGCTGCCCGCCCACGGGTCTTGTCTGAGAGGATGGCGTAGTCTATCACGCGTTAAGCGGGCTTGCCAGCGCTTGTCAATGCTTTTCCCGCACGGATCGCCACTCACCCGTTATGGCAATGCCTGCCCCGTTGGCGCCAGAACTTTGCGCAGAAAACGCCGCGTCCGCTCATCTTGAGGGTTGGTGAACAGCTCCTCAGGCGGCCCTTGCTCGACAATTTGCCCTTCATCCATAAACACCACCCGGTCGGCGACATCTCTGGCGAACTGCATTTCATGGGTGACCACAATCATGGTTTGCTGCTCGGCGGCGAGCTGTTTCATTAAGCTCAGCACCTCTTCCACCCATTGCGGATCCAGCGATGAGGTTGGCTCGTCAAATAGAATCACATCAGCATTCGCGGCCATCGCACGCCCAATGCCTACCCGCTGCTGCTGGCCACCGGACAGCGATGCTGGGTAAGCATCCGCCTTATCGGCCAAGCCAATGCGCTCTAAAATCTCCCTTGCCCGAGCGTGTGCCTGGGCCTTAGGCAGCTTATCCACGACAATCATGCCTTCGCTGATATTTTCTAACGCCGTTTTGTTGGCAAACAATCCATAGTTCTGAAACACAAAAGCGGTTCGTCGGCGTAGCGCCAGAATATCGGCACGACTAGCGCGCCGGGCATCGACCCTTAAATCGCCTACCGTAATGTGCCCCGTCTCTGGGCGTTCTAGAAAGTTAATACAGCGCAGCAGGGTTGATTTTCCGGTACCCGAGGGACCAATAATGACGATGATTTCACCCTGTTCCAGGTGCAAATCAACGTCCGAAAATACTGGCTGCTGGCCAAAACGCTTACTGACAGATTCGAGGGTGATCATCGCTGGTACGCCTTATTCAGATACGTTTCCAGACGGCGCTGCCCCCAGGAGAGTACTTCCACCACCACCCAGTAAATAATCGCCACCAGCAAAAATGCTTCCAGGTAGAGAAAGCTGCCCGAGGCTTCTTTTTGGGTAGCGCCCATCATTTCGGTGACACCCAGGGTAAACGCCAGGGAAGTCGCTTTAATCATATCGATGAAGTAGTTCATCAGCGTTGGCGTTGCCACGCGGGTGGCTTGAGGCAGAATAATCCGCCGCATCAATTGAGACTGGGTCATACCGATAGACAGCGCTGCTTCGGTCTGGCTGCGGTCAATACCCACAATTGCCGCACGAATGGATTCCGCCATGTAGGCCGAAAAGTGCAGCGTTAAGCCCAGCACCGCGGCCGTCACTCCGTTGATGGAAATCAGCGCGTTAATCAGCTGGGGTAAGCCGTAATAGAACAAAAATAGCTGTACTAACAGCGGTGTTCCACGAAAAAACGAGATAAACAGCATTGCCGCGCCGTTCAACACCGGCACTCGCGACACCCGGATGACCGCCAACAGGCAGGCAATGATCAGCGCCAACAGCATGGCGATGCTCGCCATTTGCAGCGTTAACGGTAAATAGCTCAGTAGGACCGGCAACAGGTCCCACATATACTCCACATTCAGCATGGTTATTCCAAGGTCAGTTTCGCAACGTCGCTATAAGCGAAACGGCCGTGGCAGTGCCACGGCCGCAATCAGTTGCTGGTCGTCTAAAGGTAAACGCCGTGATTATGGCTGGGTGATATCAGTATCGAACCATTTTTGCGATATTTCACCTAATGTACCGTTTTCACGCAGCTCTTCCAGGGCGGCATCTACGCGGTCACGCTGAGCACGACCCTCTTCATCATCACGAAACGGCAGCGCGTTTTCTATGATGGTGAATGGCTGGCCGGCCAATGCAAGCGGCAAGCCGCGCTCGCTGATCACTTGGCTAGCGCTAACGCGATCCATCACAAATGCATCGATACGGCCAAGCGCCACATCCTGCTCGACGTTGGATTCGTATGTACGGATATCGATCTCATCGGCATTAGGCTGTTCACGCAGCAACTGCTCATAGTTAGAGCCTAGATTGACCGCAACGCTTTTGCCGGATAAATCTTCAACCCCTTGAATAGTGTCATTACCTGCCCGTACAACAACCTGGGCACCATCGTAAACATACGGTGCGGTGAAGGCGTACTTCGCTTTGCGCTCATCGGTGATGGTAATTTGGTTAGCAATGGTATCAATGCGCCCCGATTCCAACATGCCCGCCAAGCCAGAAAAACTCGCTGTCACGAATTCAATCTCATCGCCAGTCACATCACCAACGGCGTTCATGACATCCACTTCAAAGCCTTTCAGTTCGTTTTGCTCAACAAACGTAAAGGGGAAATACCCCCCAGACATGCCGACACGCAGCGTATCCGCGTAAGCAGCGGCAGACAGCACACCACTTACAACGCTAAGCGAAAGAACGGCAACGGCTTTTTTCCAACGGCTCACATTCGTCATCATATTTCCCTCTCAGTGGCACCGAGGCGCCCTGCTTTAAATGTGAGCACTGGCTGCGACGTTCGTCGAACATCTGCCAGTGCAATGAGGCCAAGATACCAGCAAAAAAGAAATAATAAACCTATTTTTTAGTTCTTTTTGGAATTTAGGAGCAACTGGTGGTGCTATCGTGATGATAAAGGAAGTACTCTGCGTAATCGCCCAGCTAACACTAAATCAAAAGAGAGACGCGCGCCCTCTAAAGCAGCAACCCAAAGCGCCTTAACTCACTCACTGACTCGGGAAGTCTTTGATTAAACAGCAAGTCTAGATATTCACTGATACTAAAAGGTGGTTTTTTTAGGCTTTTACGATGATTTTGAACGGCTTGGACAACATGCCCTGGGCTCAAGGCCAACATATCCGAAATGAATTCATCGGGATGTATTGCCCTGATATCGTATTGTGCTAAAGCATGATCAGGAAAATCCTTTAAGTTAAACGTAATGATAGCTTCTGCACCACTATGAATAGCACAGGCAAGCACATGACGGTCATCTGGATCGGGAAGCAATAACCCGTCAATCAATGGCTCAAACCCTGATACCACCGCATCTCGTGTGTGCTTATCCATCAAGTCGCGAACACGCTCCAACTGCGCCCAAGTTAAATCGCTACGTTGCTCCAATAGATTGCGCATCCATTCGTCATGGATTAGTTGCGACCAGCGTGCTCGATAAAGATCCGTCATAGCCAAGTGAATCAAAAAACTTCTTAGCGGGGCTGGATAAAGCACACATGCATCGTATACGACAGTGTAGTAAGAGCTCATCAATACCCCAGACCCAGCGACTGATCGAGCTCCGACAACTCCTCAAGTACTTGCAAACGTTTTTGATCTACGCTGGTTTTATAAGCCATCACATCGGTGTATTTGAGTTTTCGCCGATTTCCAGCACGATGATAAGGAATTCTTCCTTCATCCAGCACTTTAATTAATGTCGGTCGTGACATGTTGAGCACATCCGCCGCCTCCTGAGTAGTCATTTCAGCATGAACAGGAATTAGCTTTACCGTATTACCATCACCGAGCTCGGTCAAAATATCAATCAACAGGCGCAAAGCGCTCACAGGGACTTCAACTTGATGAATATGCCCATCTTTATCAGTAATAGCGACATGTTGTGTGGAAGCTCGCGTTTCAACATGTGCCGCAAGTTCACGACTGGAGAGCTTAGCCAGAGCAGCCTCTTCTTGGCTAGGTAGCAAATTAGACAACGATCCCATTTTTATCTCCTCAGGTGTCATATATACCATTATGCACCCAGAAAACAATTTATTCGAATTTTTCGAAATCGTGACTGGCTGTTATCTGCCATCTAAATTTTGGCCTTGCCAGAAATAACGGCTTTAAACCCTGCCTTGCTGATTGGCTGCCGATTGGCGTCAACCACCTTACCGCCTAAACGTGCCAATGATTTCGCAAGAGAAACCAGCCGCACAAGCTGGAGTTTGCTGGGTGAAAGGGAGCGACTATTCTCATTCACCTTAATAGTCACGCCCTTAATTAAGTACTGGCTATTATCATCAGTAAACGAAGGAAGCTGCCCAGGAGGAAAGGCGTTTTCAACAACGATAGGGTTACGTGAAGACTCCCCCATCACCGTAAAAGCTTTTGCACTAGGCTCATACACCGCACCCGCAGATGCCAGCGCTACGCTTAAACGCTCATTTAGCCCAGGGGAGGGAGTATCGAACAACACTTGAACGCCCCAAGAAGTGTTGCCCTCATTCGCCAGCGTGGGGATATCCCCCGCTTGCGTTTTAGCGCCCATCGAAAGTTTTCTCGGCCGATCAGCAGGCTGGGAAGCGCCCCTAAACTCGCCGCTAAGAATTAAATACATAGCAACAAAGCCACAGGTCAGGCTAACCCATATCGTACCAATCGCCACCACTAGCGTGAGCGTATACGTATCCATACTATTTTTATTATCCCCACCCTATTGTTGCCAGCACAGCCAAAAGTGAACCGACCAAGTGGATTATGCTAGATAAGCGCGTCACCACAAGCCACTCCTGGTCTATAGCGCCTTGTGAAGCTACCCCAACATCGCTCGCGTATGCAACACACCGCCATGCCTGAGTAACCCACCGCACCGTCATACCCGAGTAAACCAAAGCACCGTCATTCCCGAGTAGCCCACCGCACCGTCATTCCCGAGTGAGGTTATCGGGAATCCATTCTGACCTTTGCCCGATAAAACTCAGTTGCCTGCCTCCCCATGGATTCCCACTAAGGACATGCGGGAATGACAAGCCTGGGGCGTAATCTCTGTAAGTGGCGGGTGTCAGCTACCCCAACATTGCTCCTCGATCACCTGCTGGTGTTCGGTATTCGTCATTGTCACCTCAATAAAAAAACCGACTCCCAAAGGAAGCCGGTTGAGTGTACTACTTAACAATAAAGCGTTAGCCCAATCGTGAAGCCACAGATTAACCAAGCAGCGAAAGCACGCTCTGTGGAACCTGGTTAGCCTGAGCCAGTACAGAAGTACCCGCCTGCTGCAGGATTTGTGCGCGAGTCATGTTGGCCACTTCCACGGCGTAATCGGCATCCATAATGCGTGACTGAGCGGCAGTAAGATTAGTGGCGGTTAGCTGGTTGCCTTCAATTACCGAGGCAAGTCGATTTTCAGTTGCGCCCAAGTAACTGCGTTTTGAGTCCACCATGCCAATCGCTTTATCTAAGGCCGCGAGAGGGTTGCGGGGTACACGCAGCCTAAAGTCATCGCCATTTTCACGAATCTGTAGACGAGTATGGGGAACTCCATCATCGTTAAAGCCATCAGCATCGGTTAACGCCACGATGCTGAAGTTGTTACCGCTGCTAACATTACTTGGATAGTAAACCAGTACTTCAGCATTGCCATTTGATGTTCTTAAAACAACTTCATTAGTACCTTCTAGATCAACCAGCGTAGCGGTTTTATAACCGCCAATTACAGCACTTTCGCCGGGTAAGCTAAAATAGTAGTTGCCGTCTTCGCCTTGGCGCAGCACGTCCTCAAACTGCTGCCCTTTCGCATCAGTGTACTGAACACTGACGTTCCGAGGATCAATTGTAATTTCAGAGTAACCACTCACTCTGTCGCGCTCATGACTTGCCATACCGAGAACATCTGGGTTCGTCTGTGTCGCTGTCGCAATAGCTGCAACCGCATCGCCATTAGCGTCAACCGTTACGTCAAGATCAGCTTCAAAATATGCCTGACTGCCATCAGCCTGTTGGCCACGTACCATCCACTGCCCATCAGCCTCACGCTGCACGATGGCCAGAGAACCTAATCCAGTAAAATCGCCATTAAACGTTATATTGCTTGCATCCAACGTCGATAAATCTGTCGCCGGCGTTTCTGGGTCTATAAGCGTAGGCAACCCAGACAAATTGATGCCGGCAAAGCCCTGGAGATCTGCTTGCAATACTAATTGTTCAGGTGTGTCTCCAGTTGCTGTCACGCTATTTAACTGAAAAAATCGCTCCTCACCGTCAATCTTTGCGCGAATATAGAGGTCGCCACTACTATCCTCAGTTAGCTCAGCGGAAGATAACGCGTCACCAGACGACGACAAATAGCTAACACTTCCTGCCCCTGCCAAACTGTAGTTCTCACCACCAAAGGTAAAAGCATCACTAATATCGGTATACGTACCCGTTTCAATGGTCGCCGAAGGCTGCAAGGTCGCTTCAACCGGATATGTCCGTACTAACCCCGCCGAGCCATCAGGCAAGGTTCCCATTTCCATGGTTTCTGCATAGCTTAGTGAAAACCCAGCCTGACGATAGCTTAAACTGCCATCTGCTAGCCGCTCTTCAAGATAATAAGTATCGTCTTGCTGAATCAACCGTTGATTAGCTGGAAGATCGGGCAAAGCCACGGCCTCAGTAGCCAACGCAGCCGAAAAGATAGGCCGAGGTGTGTTAATCGATACCTGACTGGAGTCTGTTTCGGTGTTGTGAGTCGCGGTTACCGACACCCTGGAAAAGCCACCGCTACCGTCGCTGGTGTAATAACCAAAGCTATTGGAATAGTAGAGCGGCCGCTCTGTACCGGGGTCAAAGCTTAAGGTGGTTGCTGGATCGTAGAGAGGAATATCTCTCGCAACGCCACGCAAGGTATTTCGTTCGGTTACTTCCCCATCAATACCGGCAATATTAAGCCCTTCTAACCCTAACGCCTGCACACTAAACCCAGGTGGGCTTAAATCAACGGCTAACTTTTGCCCATCATTAGCACCCACTTGAAGATCTACCTTGCCAGCTTGCCCTGTCATCAGCGGAACACCGTTGTAGTGCGCCGTTTCCGCCAGTCGATCGATTTCCTGCAGGTTAAAGTTAATCTCGGCCTGAATAACATCGCTATCACGAGTAGATACAGTGCCATTCAGCCCCTGCACGGTCAGCTCGCGGATGCGCTGGAGCTTTTCATTAATGCTATCCAATACACCCTGGGCAGTTTGCGAAAGCGAGACACCATCGTTGGCATTGCGCGCAGCTTGGTTTAAACCCGAACTTTGCGCCTGCATGCGGTTACCAATTGCCTGTCCCGCGGCGTCATCTTTAGCACTATTCACACGTAATCCAGACGCAAGCCGCTCCATGCTCGTAGCAAGCGCTGCTTTTGACTTCCCCAGATGGTGTTGGCCAGTCAGTGAGGTCAGGTTGGTATTGATAACTGCCATGTCACCGCTCGTCTTCCATGATAGATATAATTAGTTAACGGCCTAAACAGTCTGAACTTTAGTGCTTCCTAGCGCGATGCGTGTTTAGGCATAGTAATAATAAAACCGCCCCCCAATGGGAGCCGGTTTAGTGCACTACTTAGTGATACAGCAAATGCTCTATCGAAACTAAGCCTCAGATTAACCCAGCAGAGAAAGAACGTTCTGCGCAATCTGGTTGGCCTGTGCCAATACAGAAGTACCCGCCTGCTGCAGGATCTTCGCGCCTCGGTGGGCTTGCACCTGCTAGACTTCGATCTGTTTACGAAAACAGCCGCCGAGCGTAAGCAAGCGATCTGGCGATTCGAGATGCACGATGGCACTAAGTTGCATATTTCGCTGTGGAACGTTTTGCAGATGAGCCTGATCAAATTGAGCCATCTACCGGAAGGCCCATTGCACGCCTGGAGCGCCTTCTTCAAGCACTGGCAGGAGGATGGGTGTTTTTGCCTACATCCAACATCACTCCCGAATACACCGCACCGCTATGCCCGAGTAAACCACCACACCATCATCCCTAAGCAACCCACCGCACCGTCATTCCCGAGTGGGGTTATCGGCAATCCATTTTGACCTTTGCCCGATAGTACTCAACTGCCTGCCTCACCATGGATTCCCGCTAAGGGCATGCGGGAATGACAAACCTGGGGCGTAACCTCTGTGAGTGGCGGGTGCCAGCTACCCCAGCATCGCTAAGGTATGCTCACACTGCTGTTTTATCGCACCATCTAATATATCCAGCAACTTTTCATAGCCCTCAGGCATCTCTTTATCCATACCCGTCTCTTCAAAGCGGTTTAGGGTGGCTTGCGCGTATCGTTGATGAGTTGTTGTAGCTCATTAATCACGTGTTGGGGCTTTTAGATCCTCACACCAGAAGCCGTTCAAATATCAGCTTCTGGCGTTAATGCTGCTACATGAAAAAGATGGCAAGTTTATTGTGGTTGATTAGCATATTGCTCCCAGATAGATACCACCTTTTCCCGATTGATATTCTTGGATATCTTGAAAAGACCAGCAGTTTCAACCTTCTCAACTGTCTCCAAAAACTGCAGCACTACGTGATAATGAGGACGGTTCCAAAAATCATGTATAAAGATACGAGCATCAGATGCCTCATCAGAATAATCTAGAATATGCAGGATAGCTGACATGGTGCAGGCCACACGAAACCGACCATCAACCAATATGAAATCAAATGGCTGTGAATATTTAGCGATGGCTTGACTGTAGGCAGGAAACTTATCAGCCGCGTCCATTGATACGGGAAAGCCCCATGCCTTGGTGGCACCAATATCTACCGCTTCAACTTGGCACTGCTCTCCCAGCTTGTCTTTCAGTGCATTCACCCAGTGGGCATCACTCTCAACGCCTTGTACCGTTAAGCCTTCTTTCACCGCCCAAACCGTCGAACCGCCTGAGCCAAACTCAAAATATTGCTTGGCTTTTTTCAGGCCTCGCTTGAACAGTTTACGCTCAGCCGTTGACATATGTGGGGCATCAGGTAGCGGAAATTCAGCTGTTTCTTCTGGTAGTTCTGCTTTGTCCTTACTAGCTGTAATCGACTCTATCTGTGGTTCTTGTTTTACAGCTATCAATCCCTCCCCAACCAGATACCCCTCCGCCGCTTCTAAATCAACCTCGGCTAACACTGAATATGCCATGTCCTTCATGCCGTACACCGTATGCAGCAGGAAGGCGAGCTTAGTGCGTTGGCTATCGCTTAACTCAGCCATACGTTCATGGCTGGGCAGGAAAATCGCATCTGCACTTGTTAGTTCAGTGGCTTGGCGCTGCTTGTCAGGTACGCTTTCTGGCAGGTGGCTGCGGTGTTGCTCATTGTTAAAGCGATAGAAACGGAAGCCGTGGCGACTCATCCAATACTGCACTTCCGCGAGGTTAGGTTGGCGCTGGTGCGTCGGCTGAAAGGCAATACGCACTTGGATAATAAGCGTATCTTTAAGGGCTTTTTCGCCATTTTCAAGAATTGCAGTGGAATCGCTTAGATGATCAAGAATCAACCAATCCAAGCTTTCAAGCCCTTCGATGGCATCTAACGCAATAGTATTGATCGGCAGCTTGGCAAGCACCTTAGTAACCGATGGGCTAACCCCATGTTGCTGACCGATGGGCAGCGGTTGCAAAGTACTGCTCATTGCTGGGTCTAAGCACGAATAAAGCGTTGCTTGATTGCCGTCGCCTAAAACAGCATGGGTAAAGACTTGCACATCATTGCTGCCCTCAAACCGCTCGGGATTTGTTACTTGGCTTGCAGGATCGAAGGCCACTATGCCAAATGAATTTAGCTGCCGAAGGGTATCAATACCTTTCTCAACAACTAATCTTGCCCCATTGTCCAGTGCTATAATCTTGCTAGATAGCGACCATTTAAACCCGGCCACCTCAGGCTCCATACTTTCTGCATAGACAATATCAACGGGTGTTTCTTCATCCACAAACTGTGCCTGTCCAGTTTTATCGAACGTTAAAGCGGCAGGCTGCTTTCCCTCACAATGACGTTGCCAAATGGCACGCATTGCATTAGTAAAATGTTTTGCAAAACGAGGCGCATTGCATACGGGTGACTTTAATAAAACTTGACGAAGATGCTGCCTAATAGTGGCAAGGCTATCTAAGTCAGATGCAAGCTCCAAAACTCTTTCTCGATACTCTTGCCAAGAGTTCACTACAAGTTCTGGCATACCCGCATTGATCAAATGGGTAGCACTATGGCGCCCAGCAAAGGTCGGCCCTGGGAAAGACACTACCGGAACGCCCATTAGAAATGATTCACAAGTGGTCAAGCCACCAGAGTAAGGCCAAGGGTCTAAGGAAATATCAACTTTATTATACGCATTTAAAAGCTCAGCGTGCGATGAAGGCCCCTCAATAAGCAACCGATCACTCTCAATACCGAACCTTGCCATTGTTTCTTTAACTTTTCGGCAGCGCTCTTCACTTTTATACTGCATGCTTTTTAGCAATAGCTTAGAGCCAGGCAGTGCCTTCATTATGTTAGACCACTGCTCTAGTACCACGTCATTTAGTTTGCTAGCATTATTAAAACAACCCAATGTTACGAAATCATTCTTAAATGCAGGCAATGCCCCCACATTTGGCTCGTATCCATTTGGCGGCACATAGCAAATATAGTCATCAGGCAAGCGTATTATTTTTTCGACATATGCTTCATCAACACTTTTAGGTGTTTCAATGCTATCACTGATTAAATAATCAATGGCCGACAAGCCTGTAGTGTTAATCAACCCGCCTACCCACTTTACCTGTATCGGAGCTGGGCGCATACCTACTGCCAATATTCTATTGCCAGCATTATGGCCAGCTAAATCAATCAGAATATCAATGCCATCATGTACAATTTTCTCAGCTACCTGCTGATCCTTTAACGGTTGCACACTCATCCATTGTGTAGCTACTGACTTCAGCCTTTCGGTAATACCATCAGAAGCATGGTTAGTACTATAAAAATAAAACTCCATCTGGTCTTTTGGAACACATTCCAGTGCCGAAGTAATCATTCTTCCAACAGGATGTCCACGAAAACCATCTGAGATCAATCCAACTCTAAGGCGTTTTTTAGGATTATTGTGACTAGCATAAGAAAGTGTGGTAATACTTGATAAAAATTTACTTTCCCACTGCTTGCATAGCGCTGTAATTTCCTCACCTGTCTTATCAGGGTGGTAGTGATATGTAGTAATGATATTGGAAAAAGGACCCGGCGCATGGGGATTAACACGATGAGCTTTACCGTAACTTTCAAGTCCTTTATCCAGATCTCCAATAGCATTGTAAACATTACCCAGATTATTCCAGGATAAATAATTATTAGGCGCTAATTTTGCGGCTTTCTCAAGCGCATCTCTTGCCCGTCCATACTCGAATTTTTGCATCAAAATATTGCCCAATGTGTTAAGCATATCCACATCGTCGGGCATTAACTCGCAGGCTATTTCGGCATGCTTTAGTGCTTCGTCAAAACGTGCCTGGGTATAATAGATGTAGCCCATATAGTGTTGTGCTTTAGCGTAATTAGGGCGTAACTCGATAGCCGCCTGTAAATACGCTAACCCCCGATCAGGGTCGCCCAATTGATGCGTCATTCGCCCCTGTAGCGCTAGCACTTCGGCATCATTTGGTTGTAAAGAAATTGCGCTATTTAATGCCTCAAGCGCTTCTTGTAGATGCCCTGCCTCTGAGAGCTCTGCACTGAGCTGCTTCCACGCAGAAATATTTTTTGGCTGACGCTCCGTTAGCGCTCTGGCTTTCTTCAATGCTTGCGTTGTTCCTCTCGTATCCAAAGTGCGCTGGCGAGCATTATTTGATGAGCGATAGGGCTTTTTATTCGACATGGTGGAGAACATCCTGAAGGCGGTTAAGCTATGCATGACATCATATCTGATGCCCCTTCCCCTCAAAGGTACGAAAAGCGCTGAATATAGTTGTTAACTGATTTCATTCCAGCCGCAAAACAAGACAGGCCTCCATAAAGGAGACCTGTAGGTAATCCGAAAGTACGGATAAGTAGTTCGAAGGCTTAGCCCAGCAGTGAAAGAACGTTCTGCGGAATCTGGTTAGCCTGTGCTAGTACAGAGGTGCCCGCCTGCTGCAGAATCTGTGCGCGGGTCATGTTAGCTACTTCTGTTGCATAGTCAGCATCTTCGATACGTGACCGAGCAGCAGAGAGGTTGGTTTCGTTGGTCTGCAAGTTGGTAATCGCGGAATCAAAGCGGTTCTGAACGGCACCCAAGCCAGAGCGCAGCTCATCGACCTGTTTAAGAGCCGCATCAAGCTTTTCCATCGGATCAGCAGTAGCACCACTTAGCAAATCTTTAGCACCCAACTTGGTGCCATCAACCGTAAATGCCGCTGTTGGCACAGTTGAAATATCTGCCTCAGCAGGGTCAAGCGCCACTTGGAAGGTCACTGCGGTGCTTGCAGTAGCTTCAATACCCTGTAAACTTAACGCTTTAACTTCTGATGCATCAGCGGCAGTAATAGTAACATTAACATACCAGTTACCGTTATCATCAACTTGAGCTGCAGCAGCAGTAGTAACAGAACCAGTAGCGATACCCAAGTTGGTTGCCAGCTCATTCTTGAAACCAGTTGCTGAAACAGTGTTCGCAGTGATGCCAGTCGCTTCACCGTAAGCTGCTTCGTAATCAGCAGTTGCTGCAGCAGCAAGACCCTCACCTGGGCCATTAACATTAAAGCTTGCAAGGCTCAGTGTATCAGCAGTAATTTTTTCCAGGACAACGTCGATAGACTCACCGTCGTTGGCACCTACTTGAATAGACAGACTCTGATCTTCGGACAATACTTTAACGCCGTTAAAGTCAGTCTGTTCTGAAATACGGTCAATCTCGGTAAGACGCTGATTGATTTCGTCTTGAATGGACTGTAAGTCATCCTGGCTGTTGGTACCGTTTTGTGCCTGAACCGTCAGCTCACGAACACGCTGCAAGTTGTCGTTGACTTGGTTCAATGCGCCTTCAGCAGTCTGTGCAACAGAAATACCGTCGTTGGCATTACGCTGAGCCTGAGACAGACCAGTGATTTGGCTGCTCATGCGGTTGGCGATGGCTTGGCCAGCTGCGTCGTCTTTAGCGCTGTTGATACGCAGACCAGAGCTTAGGCGCTCCATAGACGTGGTCAGGGCACTTTGTGATTTGGACAGGTTGGACTGGCCAATCATGGAGGTAATGTTGGTATTGATCACTGACATGGTGTGATTCTCCTTGCATGAACACTGGCCGGAAGGCCTGCTATTCGGCCACTTTGTGCGCCGTTATTAGAATTAACGGCACGGCGGGAGGAATCTTTAGGGCGGTTAGTAAAAAAAGATGTAATGTTTGGTAACTGAAGCGGGAGGGAAGTAGCACTTTTAGGGAAGTTAAGGTCGGTTCACTATCTTCGCAGCTGAGATCGCGAGCTAAAGCTGCCTCCTACAAAATATCTTGCCACTGTTCTATTGTAGGAGGCCACTTCCAGTGGGCGATGGCGGCGTAGCCGCCCTTAGTTAGCGCAAGCATTCAAGCCTGAATCATCGTCGAAGTGTCGAACCAAAGCTAAAGCGCCCTTCCACAACGACTCACCAACAGTGACACTGCATTAGATCGCGCGCTAAAGCGCCCTCCTACAATGTTACAGCGTTAAGATTATTTCTTACGGCCTAGCTGACTATCCAGAGCGTCAAATTGCTGAGTGAGGTAGGAACTCATGCTATTCATCTGGGCAATCATCGCATCTAGCTGGCCGAACTGGGTGCGGTAGCGAGAGATGGTGCCTTCAATGGTTTTTTCCATACGCTCGAAACGGTCGTCCAGGCTTTTTACACGGTTTTCCGCGCCGCTAATCGCCAGCTTGACCACGCCGTTGTTGCCCAGCACCTGTTCGATAGTGGTGTTTAGTCTACCCGCCATACCCTCCCCCTCGTTTTCACCGGCAAAAAAGGCATTGAGTGCCTGGGGATTATTAGCGATCAAGTCATCTAACGTCTCTTCATCGACCTTGAGCTTGCCATCTCGTTGCAGAGTGATGCCTAGCTGGTTAAGCGTCGATAACTCACCGCCTTCTACGCCGCCGGTTAATACACTGCGCAGCCGAGATTCGATGGTGCGCACGGTGTTATCGCCCAATAGCTCGCCAGCGGTTTCGCTATCGCCGGTAAAGCTAGTGAGTTTGCCAATGGTGCCTTTTAAGTCGTTAAACGCTTTTACAAAGCCATTAATCGCTTCGCGCTGCTTTAGCGTGTCGCGCTCAATATTAATGGTACTGGAAGCCGTTTCTCCGTCCACGATATCAAGCTCAGTAAGGTTAAGCGTTACCCCCTGAATCGCACCTTCAATACTGTTTTCCGCACTGCTAATCGTAATGCCATTAACCGTAAGCGCGGCATTCTCCCCTGAGCGCTTCGTTGCCGCATCCTCAGCAAAGGGGCCAGGCACTACGGTGCCACCGGCATCAACAAAACTAAAGTTTTCAACAGAAGCGCCTGCGCCGGTCGCTTTAGAACTCAGTGCCAGCCGGTAGCCCGTGCCATCGTTGATAATCGTGGCGTTAACACCAGCATCTTTATCAGCGTTAATGGCATCACGAATATCCGCAAGGCTACTGCCTTCTGCAATATTGATAGCGACGCTCTTGGTTGCGACCCCTTCCCCACTGCCAAAGGTCAGCTGCAGCGCAGTTGCCCCTTGTAGATCCATGGCAGTGTCCCGCTCTCCCACGCGGTTCGAGGCCAGCGTGCCAGAAGTGGCCAATTGGCTGACCTCTACCCGGTAACTACCCGGCAGCGCATCAGCGGTGGCAGTCGCTTTAATAGCTTCTCCACCACCAGTGCCACGCACATTGGCGGAAAGGCTTTGATAGAGCTTGGGGTCATTGATTTTAGCGACCGCATCTTGAAACGCGTTCAGCGACGTTTGAAGTTGGCCAAAGGCAGAAATTTTCGCCTGCTGCTGCTTCTTTTGAAGCGTAATCGGCGCGAGTTTGCCTCGCTCAGCCGCTTGAAGCTGATCAAGCAAACCAGTGAGATCAAGGCCAGAACCAACGCCAAGAGAGGTTATCGTCGCCATGCGGGGGTATTCCTCAGTGCAAAAGGCTAAACCACAAGACCCAGGCGCACATGCGCACGCCCGTTTATTTAATAGCACTGCTATCGGCAGAAAAGCGCACAACTTTAGCGCCTTTTCGCGCTTTCGCTGATTTTCATACTTTTTTACTAAAAATGAGGAGCTTCTAATAAAAACGCCTGCAGGAAGCAGGCGTTAGTGCAGACATTCAACAATCACTAAAATACGTTAGCGATTATTTACGCCCAAGCTGAGCATCGAGGGCATCAAACTGCTGGGTTAGATAGCTGCTGGTTTGGTTCATCTGGGCAATCATGCTATCTAGCTGGCCGAACTGGGTACGGTAACGAGAGATGGTCTGTTCAATGGTTTTTTCTGTGCGGGTGTAGCGCTCCACTAGGGATTCCACACGATTTTCCGCCCCGGTAATAGCGCCTTTCACAGCCCCGTTAGTGCCCAATAACTGGTCTAGGCCTTGGTTTAACTGGCCAGCCATACCTGACTCATCGGCGTCACCAGCAAAGAACACCGACAGCGCATCCTGGTTATTGACAATGGCGTTATCCAGTTCGCTTTCATCAATAGAAAGCGTGCCGTCGCGCTGTAGCGAAATACCGATATCGCTGAGCATTGAGAACTCACCTTCGATACCGCCACTTAATATGCTGCGCATGCGAGACTCTACAGTGCGCACCGTATTGTCGCCGTTAAGCTCGCCTGCCACACCGGTTTCCGCATTGAAACTGGTCAGCTCGCCGATGGTGCCCTTAAGCTCGTTATAGGCATCGACAAAGCCCGTAATGGCTTCACGAACAGCGCGTGTATTCTGCTCGACTGCCACGGTGCTATCGCCCTCTTCTTGAAGGTTAAGCGTGACGCCTTGAATTGCCCCTTCAACCTGATTGGTCGGGCTGGTGATGGCAATGCCATTCACTGTCAACGCGGCATCAGTGCCTGCTTGTAGAGTGTTATCGGTGTCCGCAGCGAAGGGCGCGGTGCCTGAAAAGCTAAAGCCGCTAATAGAGGCGTCCGCACCGGTTTCGCTAGAACTAAGCGCCAGCCGGTAGTTGGTGCCGTCGTTCACAATAGTGGCGTTAACGCCTGAATCTTCACTGGCGTTAATCGCATCGCGAATATCTTCCAGACTACTATTCGCACCGATGGTGACGTCTTTACTGGTCCCGTCTCCGAATGTGAAGGTTAACGTTTGCTCAGCGGTCGTTAGCGGCGCGTCCAGTTCAGCAACGCCTTCAGAGGCCAGCGTGCCACGGGTAGCGAGTGTATCAACGGTGACGTTATAACTACCGGGCTGCGCTTCGCCATCTGCCGTGGCGGTAATGGCATCGCCTCCCACATTGGTGGAAAGGCTTTCATACAGCGCACTGTCGTTTAGCTCCGCTGAAGCACTTTGAAATTGGGAGAGCGCACTTTGCAGCTGACCGTAAGCAGAAATCTTGGTCTGCTGGGTTTCCAGTTGACGCTCTATAGGCTCTAACTTCCCTCGCTCAGCGTCTTGCAGTTGATCAAGCAAGCCGTTGAGGTCAAGTCCTGAGCCAATTCCGAGTGATGAAATGGAAGCCATAAGTTACTGCCCTTTTTTTAAAAAACGCCCAACATGCTGGCGCTGCTCATACGTAAGAATGTGATTTATTATTGAATACTATCGACCATTAAAGCCCAGACTTGAGCTTATTTGGCTTTTTTTACGTACTAAAAAGTAATTAATTGTAAAAGATGACGCTTTTATACAACTTAAAAAGGCATAAACCCACCCATTGGGATTAACGCTTTTCTGCCTGTTCTCTAGTGACTTACATCGTGAATTAACTGGATGACAAGAACATGTCAGGAAAAGCTCAGCGGTTGCGTTGGCACTAACGAATTATAGACCTTGGTCTAACACCTGCATTGCTTTATAATGCACTGCAACAAGCCCATTTTGGGGCTGTTTGCAGGAGAACGACTTATGCCTTCCGAGGTGTCACAACCCGCATCCACCGTAGCGTCTGCCGCTTATCATGTGCAGCGTAGCCTACGCCACTGTCTTTCTACCGTTGCCGAGCTGCTTTACGATAACGGCCATGTGCTCGAAACTATTACCTTGCCACAGCGTGGCCTTGCCCGGCGTGAGCTAGCTCATTTGAAGGGGCAATGCCCTAGTTGGAAAACATGCCAACAGGTGCTCGAAGAGAGTGGTGCCGCTGAATTTAATGACTACGACCGTTTCGTACTGACGTCGATGGGACGGGAACTAATGTTTGATATGTTTGGCCAGGGCGCTGCCGACTGCGCGTAAATGCAATGCGCCCGCAGCTCTTTCTCAAGGGCTGCGGGCGCTTTTCTATTGGCGTGGTGTGCTTAACGCAGTCCAAGCAGCGATAGAATAAACAGCACAACAACGATTAGACCAATAATATAGATAATGTTACGCATAACGGCACTCCTTGCTTTTGCGTTTAAAGGCTTGCTTCAAAGAGAGCAACACCTTGAGATAACACTTCCAGCCTAGCAGTGATTGATAATGTTTGCGTAATTTACCCTCGGTGGGTATTAGCTTACTCGCTTAAGAGACAGCCCGACGATTCGTCTCACTCCCCCTTATGCCCAAGACTCATAAGGTACAGCGCTGCCGCCAGCGCCAGCACCGAAAGTGCGAGGTAGATGGCTTCCAGTGGCGTCGTGAAACGGATATCCACCACAGCGCGGAAAAACTCAATAATTACCGCCAAAATCACCACGCGGGCAATCTTGTCCTTGAGCTGATCCAGCGAGCCTACATTAAACGGGTGTTTGGGATAGCGCTCTTCCGCCTGGTCGATTCGGGAAACAAACAGCCGATAGATACCCAGCCCAAAGATCAACAGCACAATCGCTATTAAATAAACATCGACAGCAATGATGATGTCCGGCACCAGGGTATCGTGGATATCTTGAGAACTATCCACCAGATAGTAGCGCAACACGTCGCCCACCACGGTTAAGATATCCAGCGTACCCACAATAAACAGCATCAGTGAGCCCAATAGGCTCGGCACTACCGCCAGCATTACTAGAAAGCGAGAATTCCACAGCAGCGTTTCAATCCGCCGCTCCCAGGGAGATTGCTCAAGGGGCGTTTTGGGCGCAGGCGGCAGTGCTGAATGTGGCGATGGTGAGTTCGATGATGACTCAGACGGCGCTGGATCAGACATGGTATGTGCTTGCTCCTTTAAACAGCCGCCCGCTTAGGCGGCATGAGGATGGTCGTAGGCGAATTTATAGCACGTTGATCAGCACAACCGTCAACGTCGCCCCGGTGAGTAGAAAACCCAGCGAGAGCATGATGCCATCTCGGGCAACTAAGCCTAAACCAAACAGGGTAAGCGCTAAGCCCGCGCCGTTGGCGCTAAACGGAATAAACTCCATCGGCGGCATGGCTAGCGCGATAAACAAGCACATCACGGCGGTAACGCGTATCCCGATATAGCCGGTCATCCACGCTAGACGCACACCCAGTAAACTATCCACCCACCTAGCGGGCTTCTTCATGTAGTGAATGGCTTTATCGAACTTGTTGCGGGAAAGCGAACGGCTTAATAACCATTTGGGCAGCCAGAACGTTTCTCTTCCCAGTAATAGTTGTACCGACGTAAGTAACACCAACGCTGCCATAAGCGTTGGCATGCCGGGGATATCACCAATAATGGGCGCAAGTGTAATTAGCCCAGCAAGCAACAATAGTGGCCCAAATGAACGCCTGCCTACCGCGTGCACCACGTCGTCTACGCTTACCTTGGCTTTTTCACGCTCCATTCGCTCCATGGTATTAATCAGTTCGGTTAAGTTCGATGCATCCTGCATATCACTCATTGGCGTTTCTGCGCTCCAAGCCCTGTATCAATGGGTCTATTAATGGTTATGTCGACGGCTGAGGGTTTCTGCTGAGCCGGAAGGGAGCCGCTAGGCCTGGGGCGTGCTGGCAAGCTTGCTGCGAATAAAATCGCTATGGCTAACGTATAAAAGATCTGCCAGCCGTCGGATACGGTGCTCTTCAAGCGGGTCGATGCTGCCGTCTGCCCAGGCAAGCTGCCACATTAACGCTACCAACTCGCAGCGCTGCTCATAACCGTAGTGCTCTTTTATCAGGCTAACAAACTGGTAGTGGTCGACGGCATCATCCACTTCTGCTTCCGCCAACGTCATTAACTCGTTAACGTCGCTGTCACTTAAGTGATAACGGCTGGTTAGCATCTGCTTCAGCGCGGCGCGTTCAGCAGCGCTTTTATCGTAATCGGCGCGCATAACCTCACAGAGCAGTGCCGCCGTTGCCAGCTCTAGCGTCAGAGTTTGATTATCACGCTGCTCAGGTTCTGCCAGCGCGCGTTGAAAGAAATTGCTAATGGCATCCAGCACGTTAAGCGCTCCTGTTGATATACATGTCACATCTAATAAACATGCTACTTCGACTGGCGATATGGCACTTAGTGCCCTTTACGCCTAAGCGCCCACCCACTCCTCACTCCTCACTCCTCACTCCTCACTCCTCACTCCTCACTCCTCACTCCTCACTCCTCACTCCTCACTCCTCACTCCTCACTCCTCACTCCTCACTATTCACTATTCACTATTCACTATTCACCAATCGCTATTCACCAATCACGATTTACTAATCACTCCTTACGCTTCGCCAACTGCTCTTTTAGCTGCTTGGGCACTTGCTTGATAATCAGGCGATCCTGGTTTTCATCGTACTCAATGCTGGACCCGAGTAGGTGGGAGTCAAAACTGATCGATACGCCCCCAGCGCGTCCGGTAAATCGGCGGAACTGACTGATAGTACGCTTGTCCGGCGGAATCTCTGGAGAAAGGCCGTAGTCAGCATTACGGATATGGTCGTAAAACGCTTTGGGCTGCTTTTCGTCCACCAGCTCTGAAAGTTCTTCTAATGTCATTGGCTCGCCACGACGCAGCTGCTCGTTGGCGTAGTCAACCAGGGTGTCGGTTTTTTCTCGGCTGGCCTCGTCGTCGTAGTCCTCTTTTTCGACGTAATCACTGAAGGCTTTCAACAGCGTGCGGGTCTCGGCGGGGGCATCAATGCCCTCTTCCATTCCCAACAAGGCTATCAAGCCATCGGCTAGCTTTTTGCCGCCGCGATCTTTTAAAAACGACACATACTGTGTGCTTTCGGAGTCGCTCTGCCATTGGGTAAGGTTTACCCGTGCCGCCAAGGTGAGCTGGCTGGTATTAAGCTGCGCGGCAGGCACTGCTTGGTGCTCTACGTTAATGCCAATACCTTCCCGCTGATGAACTAAGCCTAAAAATAGCGTTTCGGTATCGCCCTGGCGCAGATGTGCGAACACTAAGTAGCCGCTAACGGAGAGCTGCTCTTGTAGTGTTTGCGCCAAGCGCTCGGCAATCGCCATAGAAAGCTGGGTAAAATCTTGCTCTTCTGCCATATAGGCTCGCAGCCAGGCGACCAGCGGCCCAGCCTGCTCGCCCTGCTCAGCAAATCGCCCCCACCCTTTGGCTTTGGTGTTGTAGGTGTCATTTAGCGAATTCACCAAGCTTGCCATCACTGGGTCGTCGTTGGCCGCGGGTGTTGACGCAGGTGCCGCCGTGACGGTCAAACGTTCACCATCTAGTGATGGATCAAGGCGGTGCACAATACTTTGCAGTAGCGGCATAAGCGGGAGTTACCTTTTATTTAAGAGCGATTTAGCTAAGAACGGTTGATTAAAAACAATTCATCAAAAGAGCGGTGTTGGCAAAGAACCGCTCAACAGGCAATCCGCAGGTTTAAGGCTTTAAGCGATAACCGGTGCGGAAAATCCAGGCAATGGTGGCAAGGCTGACCGCAAGGAAGAGCATGATCATCGCCACGCTGGCCGCTAAGCTAACATCGCCAATGCCGTAGAAGCTCCAACGGAAACCACTGACCAAGTAGACCACGGGGTTGGCTAACGTTACGGCTTGCCAAAACGGCGGCAGCATATCAATGGAGTAGAAACTGCCCCCCAAAAACGTTAGCGGGGTGATCACCAACAAAGGCACCAACTGCAGCTTGTCGAAACCATCTGCCCAAATACCGATAATAAAGCCCAGCAGGCTGAAGGTGACGGCGGTCAGCACCAGGAAGGTCAGCATCCAAATCGGATGAGCAATTTCCAGCGGCACAAATAAGCTGGACGTTGCCAGGATGATCAGCCCCAAAATAATCGATTTCGAGGCAGCCGCGCCTACATAGCCCACCACCACTTCTAAATAAGAGATGGGCGCTGAGAGAATTTCATAAATGCTGCCGGAGAACTTCGGGAAGAAAATCCCAAACGAGGCATTAGAGACACTCTGAGTAAGTAGCATCAGCATAATCAGACCAGGCACAATAAAGGCCCCGTAGCTGACCCCGTTAATTTCGCTGATGCGTGAACCAATCGCCGCGCCAAACACCACAAAGTAAAGCGAGGTTGAAATCACTGGCGATACGATGCTTTGCAGCAAAGTACGGCGGGTGCGCGCCATTTCCGCCATATAAATGGCACGAACGGGGTAGAGATTCATGGGCGCTCCTTTACCAAATCGACGAAAATATCTTCCAACGAGCTTTGCCGGGTATGCAGATCTTTAAAGCCAATGCCCGCCCGTTCCAACTGGGTGAGCAGCGCAGAAATACCGCGCCCGTCCTCCTCCTGACGGCCATCGTAGGTGTACACCAACTCATAGCCATCGGCTGCCAGGCTCAGCTCGTCTTGATCAAGGGATGCAGGCAGTGCGGAGAGCGGCGTGTGTAGCTGCAGCGTTAGCTGCTTGCTGCCAAGCTTTTTCATCAGCGCTGCTTTCTCTTCCACCAAGACAATTTCACCGCGATTAATAACGCCAATGCGGTCGGCCATTTCTTCGGCCTCTTCAATGTAATGGGTGGTGAGAATGATAGTGACACCATTATCCCGCAGCCCACGTACCACTTCCCACATATCACGGCGTAGCTCGACGTCTACCCCGGCGGTGGGTTCATCTAGAAATAGAATGCGTGGTTCATGAGAGAGCGCTTTGGCGATCAATACGCGGCGCTTCATGCCACCGGAAAGGGTCATCAAGCGATTATTGCGTTTGTCCCACAAGGCCAGCGACTTAAGCACTTTCTCGATATGCGCTGGGTTAGGTGGCTTACCAAACAAACCACGGCTAAAGCTAACCGTGTTCCATACCGTTTCAAAGGCTTCGTTGGTCAGTTCTTGAGGCACAAGACCAATACGTTCGCGGGCCTGACGATAGTGGCTAACGCTATCATAGCCATCGACAATGACGTGGCCTTGGGTTGGGCTTACCAGCCCACATACCACGCTGATGAGCGTTGTTTTACCGGCCCCATTGGGGCCAAGCAGGGCAAAAATTTCGCCGCGCTGAATAGTTAAATCCACACGGCTAAGGGCTTGAAAGCCACCTTCATAGGTTTTGTTCAAGCCTTCAATAGTAATAATGGGATCGTTCAAGGCGTGCTCCTCACACCGCGACAGCATTGTCGCGGTGCTTGACGGATGTTCGGCGCCATTAACTGCGGCTAGTGATTTCCAGCAGGTGGTAACCAAACTGGGTTTTGACCGGGCCGTGTACCTTGTTCAGCTCACCGCTGAAAACGACCTTGTCGAATTCCGGTACCATTTGGCCGGGGCCAAAGCTACCCAGGTCACCGCCTTGACGGCCAGAAGGGCAGCTAGAGTGCTGCTTGGCCACTTCTGCGAAATCACGACCGTTTTCGATCTCTTGCTTCAGTGTGTTGCACTGCTCTTCACTGCTTACCAAAATATGACGGGCGCTGGCACTTGCCATAACAAACTCCTTATTAAAAAGCCCCAAAGCGGCGTATCAGTTTATCATGCTGGTATAGGGTTAGGCGCTAGCGTTAGCTTGATTAAGGCCCAGCAAACGCTCCACTAAAACGTAGCGCCTCACCAACACTTGCCAAGGCGCGTTCGTGGGCGCTTACCGAAAGCGGGCCTCGGCTACAAGCGACAATGACCCAAGCCCCCTGGACTGAAGAAGTGCGTGAGGCAATTCCGGCATCGCAACTGCGACGGTGCTGGGTGCCGGTCTTATGGGCAAAATGAATGTCACTGCCTAACCCTTGTTTCAAGCGGCGCTCGCCAGAGGAAGTACGGCTCATTATCGCCAGCAGCGTTTGGCGCTGCTCGCTATTCAAATCCGTCATGCCCCCATGGTGAAGCGAGGCTAGCACATCGCCGAAGGCGCGCAGCGTGCCTACGTTCTCACCCGTGGCTTCGTAGGCATCAAAGGCGCTGTCGTAGTCAGGTTGCGCGAAGGCATCTTGGCGCACGCTAAGGACACGGGCTAACGCCACCGGTCGCTGGCTAACACTGTGCTTGCGCAGCGCCATAAAATCTAAACCACCTAAGCCTTGAGCATCTGGATGAAGCTGGCCATACACCCCTTGGCGTACGCCAACGAGCTTGCTAATTGGCCCTATGTGATCGGGCTTTCCTCCGCTTGCGGCCACCATCGACGTTACCCGTGTATTTACTGCCTCAAGCCCTACACGATCAATCAGCATATCGGAGGCAGTGTTATCGCTAACGGTGATCATCTGTTCCAACAAATAACCAATAGAAATAGGCGTACCTGGGTCATGCCAGTTAACCGGGCCTGCGCCATCCACATAATCACTGCGCGCCAGGGTAATCCGTTCATCAAGCGATAACCTGCCAGCTTGGCGTTCGGCCAGCACCTGAGCAGCCACCGGTACCTTTACCAGCGATGCCAAATACCATGGTTCATCGGCTTTCCAGGCATAGGCTTCGCCACTGGCTAGATTCTGCATATACACGCCCAGCCGCCCACTAAACACCTCTTCGATAGCGGCCATGCGGGCGTTTAAGTCACCCTGCCAGCGGCTCTGTTTATCAACTGCATAATACCAGTCTGCATGAACGGGCAGCGCTATTAACAGCGCGACTACCAACAGCCCACGCTGTATCCAGCGTCGCAAATCGTCAACTCCCGTTAGTTTGCTCGCGTTTAGCGATGAGCCGCCATCCAGCGGGTTAGCCAAACCCACAGCGCGGCGCCGAGTATTAACAAGCCACCAACGCCTAGCGCCTGCGGATAGCTGTAGGCGCCCTCGCCTTCCAATAAAAAACGCAGTACCAGAAAAATCATCACGATATGGAAGATAAAGGCTTTGAGCGCATCACTACCAACGAGCGTGATCGGCAACAGTACTTTCGCAGCGGCTGCGCCACCCGCTAAGGCAAGCCCGAGCAGTACCAGCGCGCCACCCACGCTAAACAACATAAAGTTTATCCCTGGCGGGTGTTTTCCCACATTACGAGCCACCGCCATCATCGCACCATGGACATCCCCCCCGGCGATGGCTATGCCATAAAAAGCAGCGACCATCAGCGCCCCCGCCCCGACCAGCCAAAGGATTAAACGGCGGCGTAAAGCGGCATCGAAATAGCAGCGTAGCAGTGCTTCGCCAATCAATAAGCCAGATAAAATTAACGGGGCACGGCTAAGCTGCCCCCAGGCATAGTGCTCTTCATGGTCTACCAGAAATGCTTTTAAAAGGTCGTAGCCCCCAAAGGAAAACCCTTGTAGCCATGCAGAAAGTAGCGTTAATCCTGCGATGGTCGCCAAACGTCCCCAGAGGGGCATTCGCGCCCACAGCGGCAGTATCAGCGGTACCCATAGCAAGGCAATGGCATAAAAACCGAGAATCTCTACCCAGATAGCAAACCGCCCGTAGAGCAGCGTGTTAACCATATCGCTAGGCGAGCTAAAGGGTAGCATTTCGATAATAATCAGCGCCTTATACCAAAACCAAACCTCAACAGCTCTTACCCATAGCTTTAACCGCCGCCGCGGCCAATCGTCACTTTGCGTATAAGCAAGGAAGGCCACCGCCAGGGCAATGCCGAAAACTAAAATAAACAGCGAGGACGAGAACTTGGTCAAAAAGTGGATAGGCACCATGCCCCAGTCGGGCACATGGCGCATACCTACTAAACCGCTAACGGCATGACTGATAATCATCAGTCCAATGGCGATACCACGCGCGAGATCAATCGCCTCGATTCGTCCTTGCGCTTTAGAAAGCTGTGGAACCTCCTTCCAGTTCAACACGTCGGCAACGTCCTTGTGGCTGATGTTAGTAATAGAACTCTAACCATAGCCTATTCATTCCCGACACCCTATCCCTACGACCTATCCTGACGACCCATCCTTATGCCTTATGTGGCAACTTTTAACGCAAAAATGCCCCGCAACTGGCGGGACATTTTCTGGTTCATCCGTGAACCTGGGTAGAAGTTAATCCGTTAGCAAGCAGGGTTTACCAACCGGAATCGTCTTCCTCTTCAGTTTCCCATGTGTCTTGCTCTTCTTCTTCCTCTTCATAAGTGAATTCTTGCTCTTCCTCTTCGTACTCAGTGGTTACGCCTTCATTGGTAGCACCTTGCTCTTGCTCAGAGTCGAAGGAGTTGTAAGCACCTTGCTCATCCTGGGTCGTTTCTTCCTGAGGAGCAGGCTCGTAATCATCGTTGCCTTCCATGCCGGCAAAGGCCAACGGGCTAGCGATTAAACCAAACGATACGCCTAAAATGCCAAGTTTCTTGAGAGCTTCCTTTTTCATAGTCATGCCTCCTGGTATGGCTTCGCTTTCACTTTGGTTTTCGGTGACCAGAAAATTCGATCATTTGAAAACCTTGGTTAGTGGCAAGAACGTCATGTCTTCCTAACATTCCGCTCTTGCCCAACACATTGCAGCCGCCATACCAAGCCATGCCAATAAAACAAAAAACACAATAAATACATAATCTTGAATATAAATAGTGCATACCAACCTAAGGCTGCATCTATCTTTAATTAGCAATTTATTGTTTACCGTTGGCACATGGGTCCTGTTGCATCATGTCAATTGAGTGTTAGGTAATTAATACCCCATCACTCGAGGCAGCCACGTGGCAAGGCCAGGTATCGCGATCAACAATAAAATCGTGGCCAGAATCGGTAATAGGAACGGCAACACCGCTTTGACCACCTGCCCATAGCGTAGCCGCGTAATGCCCACCATCAGAAACAACACCGTGCCAAAGGGTGGTGTGATAACCCCCACTGAAAGCGTAATGACCATCACAATGCCGAAATGGACAGGGTCTAACCCCGCGCTTAGCGCAGCAGGCACCACAATGGGAGTGAAGATTAGGATGCTCTCAATGACCGACATGAAACAGCCGATAAGCAGGAAGAACAGCGCAAAGCAGAGCAGCAACGCAATCGTCGGCATATCAATGCTGGCCACTTGCCCCGCCAACGCTTGGGGAATACCCATACGTACCAAAATCCAGCCGTAAAAACTGGATACCGCAATAATCAGCAGAATCACGGCGCTGAACATAAGGGTACGTTGGAAAGCATTAAACAAGTCGCGCAGGCTTAAGTCACGGTAGATCAGGCCGCCTAAAATAACCGCATAGAGCGAGGCAATGGCGCCGGCTTCTGTGGGCGTAAAGAAGCCTCCCCAAATACCACCAACAATAATAGTCGGCATCATCAAAGGCAGAATAGCGCGCTTGCCGGTTCGAACGACCTCGCAGGCATCAAACGGCGTCGGCTTAGGCATTACTACTTTGCCTGTTGCCCCGAGCACTACCGTCATTCCCATCAACAATAATGCCATTAAAATACCGGGCAACAGCCCCGCCATAAACAGCCCGCCGATACTCACGTTGGCCAACCAGCCGTATACGACCAACGCAATACTGGGCGGCAGAATCGGCCCAATGACACTTGAGGCGGCGGTAATCCCAGTGGCGTAACTCAAATCATAGCCACGCTCTTTCATGGCTTTAATTTCAATGCTGCCAAGACCCGCTGCGTCGGCCACGGCAGTACCCGACATAGTGGCAAAAATGGAGCTGGCCACTACGTTAGCGTGACCAAGACCGCCCTTGGTAAAACCGACTAATGCCGTGGCGAAGTCAAAAATACGCGTGGTTGTTGAGCCAATATTCATAATATTGGCCGCCAGAATAAACAGCGGAATGGCCAGCAAGGTAAAGTTGTTGAGCGTTTGCACCATTCGCAGTGGCAGTAGCTCAACGGGCAACCCTCCGGTACCGGTGAATACCAAAGCGATAAATGAAGTCACACCGATGGCAACCACAACAGGCAACCCGATAGCCATTAGCACCAACAGGCCGCCAACGAAAATTAGTAATTCAGTCATGGTGCCGTCACCTCTTCTTCGCGGGGTGCTTCAAGCCACAAAACCGGGCCGCGCAGCGCTTTCCAAAAGGCGATGACCGCCATGCTTGCGAAGCTAAAGAAGATACCGTAGTAGAGGTAGCTGAAACTGATACTTAACGAAACGGTTTTATTGTTGGCGCTCATATCCGACATAATCCACGCGCCCCATGCCGCGAGTACAAAAAAGCCGCAAGAGATCAGCGAAGTAAGGCGATACTGTATATTTTCACCTAAGCTAGACAGCTTGTGGCTGAACAGGTCAACCACTAAATGCTCACTGCGTACCCACGCAGAGATAGACCCAAAACCAATGGCATAGATGGCCAGCAGTGATGCGACTTCTTCTGTCCAGGGCATCCCCAGCCCAAGTACGTCACGGGCCACCACTGCAGACACAATGAGCAGTAATATCGCGGCCATTAACGCAACACCTATCCCATCACACAGACGGGTGGTGTAACGCAACACATAAAAAGCGATTCTATCCGGCCCGTTTCTGGGCGGCATAGCTGAATCCACGGGAACGCTCCTGAGGCTTAATAAGGCTTAACTTAAATAGGTATCTTTTAAAACTACAACGACGGCCCGATAGGCCGTCGTTGTTCATTTAGCACAGGCAATTACTGACTTTCATTACCTAACGCATCTTCACGCACACCATCAGCCATATCGGCCATGACACGATCAATCGCAGGCAACGCTGCTTCGCGGAAAGGCGCCACATCTGGCTCAATGATGGTCATCCCTTCATCCTGCAGCGCTTTTAGATAGAACTCGTCAAGTTCACGCTCTTGCTCTGAACCGTATTGACGAGCTACGTCGATCGCCTCCTCGATCAATGCCTGATCATCGGCTTCTAAGCCATCCCACCAGCGTGAACTGGCTATCCAGCTCCACGGAAACTGCACGTGGCTGGTCATAATGATGTGATCCTGAACTTCCCAAAGGCGGCGGGTATAGGGTGAGGAGAGCGAGTTTTCATGGCCATCGACTTGACCTGTTTGCATGGCCAAGTAAATTTCCGGCGCAGGAACGTTCACTACCTGGGCGCCGATCTCTTCCCACACCTCAAGCCACACGGGGAGCGATGGCAGACGCAAACGGAAGCCGTCTAAATCTTCAGGGCTATTGATCGCCTTGTTGGCGGTCATATGGCGTGGGCCACGGTGCTGCAAACCAAAATACTTAAGCCCGCCTTGGTTCTCAGCCTGCTCAATCAATGCCTGGCCAGAAGGGCTTTCCATATAGGCGTCGACTTCGTCCCAGGTTGAAAAAACAAACGGCACGGTAATAGCGTCATACTCTGGCGCATACTGCTGACGCCAGTTACCGCCTGTGATAGCGATCTGGGTTTGTCCTAAATTGAGCAGCTCCAGCACCGCGTTTTCACCACCGAGTGAGCCTGCTAGAAAAGGACGCACCTCAAAACGGCCCGGTGCCTGCTCCTCTAGGTACTCGGCAAAGCGCTCAACGGCTGCACTTTCGGAGCCGCCTTCGCTCATGGTGTTGTTAACTTGAATTTCGATCGGGTTTGCCAAGGCAAAGGGAGCCGCCGTTAGCATACCCAGGGTGGCCAGCGTGGAAAGCAATGTTGTCCGCATAGGATGACTCTCTACGGTTGTCGTTATTGGATGTGGTTATGGTTATTAAGCGTGATACCTATCACAGCACTTTTGCTGTTTGATTGATCTTGAAACAAGCAGCCAAGCGGCTCAAATCGACGTTCATGAAGGCTGACTTCGTCAAATACGATGGCTAGAAACGCCGCTTATAGCGCGCTTAACTGCGCACCTAATTATTAATGCACGACCAAAGGTGAATATCTACTGCACCCTTAGGCTATCTCAATGACGCTTGTCTGCTGCTTTTTAGCAGTGGCTTCAACCGCTATGTTCGCCAGGAGCTTTCATCATGCACGAAGTCTCACCCGTCGTATTTATTACCGGCGCCACTTCTGGAATCGGCCTTGCTTGTGCCCACCGTTTTGCCCAAGCAGGCTGGTCACTGGTGTTAACAGGGCGGCGTCAAACTCGCTTAGAGGCGCTCTATCACTCACTGAAAAACAAAGTAGCTGTGCACACCGCACAACTGGATGTCAGCAACCCACAAGACGTTGCAAACGTGGTTGCAGCGTTGCCCGAACGCTTTCAGCAAGTGCATACCCTGATTAATAATGCAGGGCTAGCGCTGGGTAAAGGGCCAGCACAAGACGCTGAGCTGGGTGACTGGCATCGCATGATTGATACCAACGTCAAAGGGTTAGTAACCGTTACGCGCCACCTATTGCCCAAACTCATCGCCACTGGCCCTGGTTCAACGGTCATTAATCTGGGTTCAATCGCCGCTCATACGCCTTATCCAGGCGGGCATGTGTATGGCGCCACCAAAGCCTTTGTAGAACAGTTTAGCTATAACCTGCGCTGCGACGTTGGCCCCCAGGGCGTTAGAGTGACCGACCTTGCTCCAGGCATGACAGCGAGTGAGTTTACGTTGGTTCGGATGAGAGGTGACCACCAGGTAGCCGATAGCTACTACGCAGGAGCACAACCGCTCCAGCCTGAGGATATCGCCGACCAAGCGTTCCATATAGCCTCACTTCCGCCGCATATCAATATCACGCGCCTTGAAGTGATGCCGCTTTGCCAGCAGTGGTCGGCCCCCACGATACTGCGGGATTAAGCGGCGACTTGATCAACCTTATAACGCTGAATGCTTTTCTGTGGTTAACAGGTCCACCATGTGCCTTGCCGTGACAGGAAGTGTTGCGTAGCGGCGCACGCCAATCACAAGCTCCCGCTGGGCCCAGGCATCGTTCAACGGGATGCTTTTAAGCTGCAGATCACCTAGCTCGCGGTGGATCGTTTGTTCTGGTAGCACGCCGACCCCCATACCATGGTGGATCATGCGGCAAATAGCATCAAAGCTACGTACTTGAATGCGCATTCGCAGCGCTTTCCCCGATAGGCTAGCCTGCTCAAACAATAGCGCTTGCAGTGAAGCATCTTGCTGCAAGCCGATGAAGTCGAAAGCCAGCGCTTCATTGAAGGCAATGCTACTTCGCTCCGCTAGAGGGTGTTTGTCAGGCGTGACTAGCACTAAGCGGTCACGCCGATACGGGATTATCTGTAAGTCTGGCGCAGCCACATGCCCAGCAAAAATGCCGATATCGGTTAAGCCGTCTCTCACAGCAGCAATAATTTCACTGCTGACCCGCTCTTGCAGATCGATTTTAATTTCAGGGTAGTGGCGAGAGAACGCGCTGAGATCTTGGGGAAGGAACGCGATGATTGCTGAGGTGTTGGAATGGATACGCACATGCCCACGCACGCCTTCACCATATTCGCTAAGCTCTGCCTGTAAGCGTTCAACGTTGTCGAGTATGCGCCGCGCATGATGCAAAAATGCCTGCCCTGCCGGGGTTAGCTCCACGCCACGGGGCTTACGGTAAAGTAGCGTTGTCCCGACCAAGCTTTCAAGATCGCTCATTCGCTTGCTAACGGCGGCAAGGGCTAGATGTTCGCGTTCGGCAGCCGCGGTCAAGCGGCCTTCGTCTGCAACAGAGATAAACAGCTTGAGCGTAAAAAAATCAAAGCGGCGCATCTCGGCAAACTCCTGAAAAGTAACCTGACTATGCTAGCGCATACCTTCGCCAGTCACGAAACCTTTGTTACCCATTGCCTAATTGTCGCGCCTCAGCGGCTCACGCATGCTGGTAAACAACAATATTAACGATACGACCAGGAGAGCCTTAATGCATGCTCCCGAAGCTCGCCAGCTTCCCTTAGAAGGCCTGAAAGTTCTTGAACTTGGGCAACTCATTGCAGGCCCATTTGCGACCAAGCTGTTGGGCGAATTTGGTGCCGATGTGATTAAAATTGAGCCGCCCGGCACTGGCGACCCCCTTCGCAAATGGCGAATGCTTGAGGAAGGCACCTCGCTTTGGTGGCACGTACAGAGCCGTAACAAGCGCTCGGTGGCGCTGGACTTACGTAGTGAAGAGGGCCAAGCGCTGGTGCGCAAACTCGCGGCCGAGGCGGATGTAGTGGTGGAGAACTTCCGCCCAGGCACATTAGATAACTGGGGGCTGGGCTGGCAAGCACTCTCAAAACTCAACCCACGGTTAATCATGGTGCATATTTCCGGCTACGGGCAAACAGGCCCTTACCGCGACAAGCCCGGCTTTGGTGTGGTGGGTGAAGCCATGGGTGGGCTGCGTTACCTCACTGGTCAGCCGGGAGAGCCCTCTGTGCGCGTAGGCGTGAGCATTGGTGATTCGCTGTCCGCACTTTACGCTGTCATTGGCACTTTGCTGGCACTGCAAGAGCGTAACCGCAGCGGTCTGGGACAAGAGATCGACGTGGCGCTGTATGAGTCGGTATTTGCCATGATGGAGAGCCTGCTGCCGGAATTCGATGCCAGCGGCCAAGTCCGCGAACCTAGCGGCAGCGCCCTCCCCGGCATTACGCCTTCTAACGCTTACCGCTGCCAGGGCGGCGATTACGTACTAATTGCCGGTAACGGCGACAGCATTTTTAAACGCCTGATGGGCGTGATTGGCCGTGATGATCTAGCCAACGACCCCGCACTAGCCCACAACGATGGCCGCAGCCAGCAGGCTGAAATGATCGACGCAGCGATTCAAGCGTGGTCTGAAGAGCGCCCAAGAGAGGCGATTCTTAAAGCGCTGGATGAGGCACGTGTGCCCGCAGGCTATCCGTACACCGCCGAAGATATTGCCTTTGACCCCCATTACGTGGCGCGGGAAATGATTCAAACCTTCACCCGCCCCAACGGCAAACCATTAAAAGTCCCTGGAGTACTGCCCAAACTTAGCGCTACCCCAGGGCGGCTCGGCGATGGCGGCCCGGCGCTTGGCCAGCATACAGATGATGTGCTGGATGAGCTGGGCATTGACCAGGAAACCCGCGCCAAACTGCGTCAAGCGGGCATTATTTAAGGAGAGCGCTATGCACAAGTCCACGAGTCAACCCATGCCCTTCCCGACAGCACCCTGTCCTAAAAAAATAGAAATTAATGAAGTCGCCCCGCGTGACGGCCTGCAGATTGAAGCGCGCTTTGTCCCCACAGACGATAAAATCCGCTGGATCGACGCACTCTCCACCACCGGCCTGCGGCGCATCGAGGCAACATCGTTTACGTCCCCCAAAGCGATTCCTAACCTGCGCGATGCCGCTGAGGTTGTCACAGGCATTCAGCGTCGGGCAGGTGTCGATATTAGCGTATTAGTGCCTAACCTTAAGGGCATGGAGCGCGCGCTTGCCAGCCAAGTGGATGAGATTAATTTGGTGATGTCGGCAAGCGATAGCCATGGCTTGGCTAACCTGCGCATGACACCTGAGCAGTCGCTTGAGCAATTTGCCGCGATTGTGGAGGCCAGCCAAGGCAGCGGTGTATTTATCAACGCCTCGCTTTCAACCACCTTTGGCTGTCCGTTTGAAGGCGAGGTGCCTGAAACGCGGGTGCTTACGCTGGTGGAACAACTGATCGCGCTGGGCATTCAGGGTGTCACGCTATGCGACACCACGGGCATGGCCAACCCAGCCCAGGTGAGGCGCCTGTGCGACGCCGTGCTTGAGCGATGGCCGGAAACGCCGTTCACCCTGCACTTTCACAACACGCGAGGCATGGGCTTAGCCAACGCGCTGGCGGCGTGGCAGGCGGGCATTAACCGCTTTGATGCGTCGTTAGGCGGGCTGGGGGGCTGCCCTTTTGCCCCAGGCGCTAGCGGTAATGTATGCACCGAAGACTTAGTGCATATGTTCGCTGCGATGGGGGTCGATACGGGCGTCGATTTAGATGCACTGCTTGATGTTGCCGCCACCCTGCCGACACTTATCGGCCACGATGTGCCCGGGCAAGTGGTAAAAGCCGGGAAATCATCCCGGCGTTATGCGATGCCCAAGCGTTAGCCTTACTCAGGCCCAATCACATGCTTCACTTCTAGGTAAGCGCTTAGCCCCCAGGGGCCAAGCTCACGCCCAATGCCGCTACGCTTGAAGCCGCCCCAGGCGGTTTCAGGCAGCACCAGCTGCTCGCTGTTATACCAAATGCTACCGGCTTTTAGCTGGCGGCCAATGCGCTTTGCCCGCTCAGGATCACCGCTAATCACCGTCGCAGCTAATCCATAAGCGCTATCGTTGGCGAGCTTAATCGCCTCTGCTTCGCTGGTAACGCTACGTGCGCAGAGCACCGGACCGAAAATCTCCTCTTGCCACAAGCGGCTTTCCAGCGGTACATCACGGTAAAGCGTCGGCGCTAAAAAGTAGCCCTGCGCGGGTAACGTGCGATGGGTAATATCGCGCACTGCCGTTAGGCCTTCTTGCGCTGCCAAGTCTAATGTATTGATGCTGGGAGAGTCGGGCGTGGGGAAAACCGCGTTTGCCAAACAGCTTCATCGTTGGAGCCAGCGCCATAACCATCCCTTTATTGAGGTTAACTGTGCGGCCATTCCCGAAAACTTATTTGAGTCTGAGATGTTTGGCTATCAGCCCAGCGCGTTCAGCGGCGCGGCTCGCCAAGGAAAAGCAGGTTTATTAGAGCAAGCGGAAGGAGGCACGCTGTTTCTCGATGAAATCGGTGAGCTCCCCTTATTAATGCAAACCAAACTATTAAAAGTCATCCAGGACGGCAGCCTTACCCGGTTAGGCGATACACGACCGCGCAAAGTGGACTTTCGCTTAGTTGTCGCCACGAATCAGAATCTAGCTAAACAAGTAGAAGCAGGCCTATTTCGCCTGGACCTTTACTACCGTCTCAACGTCATACCGGTCACGCTTCCTCCTTTACGCGACCGCCGAGAAGATATTCCTGATCTCGTGGAAGCCTGTTTGAAGCGCCTTAACCAACGCTATGGGCGGCAAAAGATCCTGGGCAACCCAGTGTGGTCAACGTTAATGGGAAGCGACTGGCCAGGTAACGTCCGCGAACTTGAAAACTGGTTGGAAAGAGCTTGGCTCTCCAGCCCAACGGATCAAATTGAAGCACCTAGCCTTCCTACGCAGCAGCCCCCTGCTAATCTAGCGCAAACGTCAACCTCTTCGCCAAGAGCCGCCTTAGCCCCCGAAGAAACCCTAAAGCAGTACCTAGCCAGACTAGAGCGCGAAACACTGGAAGCGTTGAGCAAAACGCTTCCCAGCACGTACGCCATCGCTGAACGGCTGGGGATTAGTCAATCCAGCGTGGTGCGCAGGCTGCAGCGTTATGGCATCAAAGTCACCAAGTGAATTTTCTGCTTGACACAACGGCTGTCATCAACCATCCATGTAAGTGTCATGCAACGGCAACACCTTCAACACAAGCTGAACCAATAACAACCAGCAGCCGGTGATGTGTGTGCTATGTCAAACCAATCGCGTATTCGCTTGGAACGCGTCACTAAACGTTGGGACGCGGCCACTGCCGTCGATGACATCTCCTTCGACGTCACGCCTGGGCAATTTGTCATTCTGCTCGGCCCTTCAGGCTGTGGTAAATCCACCACGCTGCGCATGATCGCGGGCCTGGAAGAGGCTAGCGACGGGCGTATTCATATCGGCGAGCGCGACGTTACCCGCCTGCCGCCCGGCGACCGTGGGCTGAGCATGGTGTTTCAGTCCTACGCGCTGTTTCCGCACTTGAGCGTTGCCGACAACATCGTTTTTGGCCTGCGCAGCCGCAAGGTACCCAAAGATGAGCAGCGCCAGCGACTGGCTAAGGTCGCCGAACTGGTTGATTTAACCGATTACCTAGACCGCAAACCTGCGCAACTTTCCGGCGGCCAACGCCAGCGAGTTGCCTTGGCACGCTCAATTATTTCCGAACACCCGATCTGCCTGATGGATGAACCGCTATCCAATCTGGACGCTCGGCTGCGCAGCGACATGCGTAGGGAAATCAAAGCACTACACAGTCGCCTGACTATGACGGTGATTTACGTCACCCACGACCAAGTGGAAGCGATGAGCATGGGAGATCGCGTAATTCTGATGCAGCACGGCAAAATCGTCCAGGACGGCACTCCGGACGAGCTTTATAACCGCCCCGCTAGCGCTTTTGCCGCCAGTTTCATTGGCAGCCCTGCCATGAATCTGCTGCCCCTAGTGGCCGGTAAAAATGGCGCCGTTATCGAAGGCGAACCTAGCACCCCCGTAGCCCCCTTGGATGCCGCTGGTGGACACTTGGGCATCCGCCCGGAAGATATCGAACTGCGTATCGCACCCGGTTCCGGCGTACCCGCTAACGTATTAAGTGAAGAGTATCTGGGAGCGGATACCATTGCTTATGTGGCAGTGGGGGCGCACACCCTACGCGTGCGGCTTAGCGGCAAGCAGGCGCTGGCAGGTCAGCCATGCAGCCTCTACTGGGTGCCAGAGAATACCCACCTTTTCGATGCTGAAGGTCTGCGGCGGGATGACCTGACGCCGCTCCCCTTACCCAGCTCATATCGAAGCGTTCCTCGCCCACCAGCGGTGGGCTCTTTCCAACACTGACAGCAGTATTGACACTTGCGGAGTCTCTTATGCGTTTGCGTACCCCTTTTGCAATGACCGCCCTGGCAGCGGGCTTGTTAAGCGCCGCCCAGGTAAACGCGGATAGCGTCGATCTGACCATGTACTACCCGGTCGCAGTGGGCGGTGCACTCACCGACGTCGTTGATACGCTGGTGGCAAAGTTTGAAAGCGAGTACCCCGATATCAATGTGGAAGCGATTTACGCCGGTAACTACGACGACACCCGCGTGCGCGCCATGTCGGCAATGGAAGCGGGCGAAACGCCGCAGCTATCGGTCATGTTCTCCATTGATCTTTACGAGCTGATTGAGCAGAACGCCATCGTCGCCTTTGATGACTTGGTCGAAACCGCTGAAGAGCGCGAATGGCTCGATGGCTTCTACCCAGGGCTGATGGAAAATGGCCAGTTGGATGGCAAAACCTACGGCATCCCCTTCCAGCGCTCCACCATCGTCCTGTTCTGGAACAAAGACGCTTTTGAAGCCGCTGGCCTAGACCCCGAAACACCTCCAGAAAACTGGCAAGAGATGGCCGAGATGGCCGCCACCGTACGCGAAGCCTCTAATGGCGAGCAGTGGGGCGTGATGGTGCCTTCAACCGGCTACCCCTACTGGATGTTCCAGGCCTTTGCCTTTCAGAACGGCCACCGGCTAATGAGCGAAGATGGCACCGAGGTATACTTCGACGACCCCGCAGCGGTTGAAGCGCTGGAGTACTGGGTATCGCTAGCCACCGAGCACAATGCCATGCCTGACGGCACCATTGAGTGGGGCACCCTGCGCCAGAACTTCCTTGAACAGTCCACGGCTATGATGTGGCACACCACCGGCAACCTGACCGCCGTACGTAGCGAAGCCAATTTTGATTTTGGCGTCGCCATGCTGCCGATGAAAACCCAGCGCGGCAGCCCCACCGGCGGCGGTAACTTCTACATTTTTGAAGATACGACTGAAGAAGAGCAGCGCGCAGCGATGACCTTTATTCGCTGGATGACCGCTCCCGAGCGTGCTGCCGCTTGGTCGATTGAGACTGGTTATATGGGCGTTAGCCCCGCTGCCTACGACACCGACGCGCTACAAGGCTATGTGGAAGAGTTCCCACCTGCCGCGGTCGCCCGCGACCAGCTTGAACACGGCACGGCAGAGCTTGCCACTTACCAGGGTGGCCGCATTCGTCGCGCCTTGGATAACGCCGTGCAGGCGGCACTCACCGGTCAAATGACGCCGCAAGAAGCACTTAGCCAAGCGCAGCAAGAGGCCGATAGCGTGTTACGCCGCTACGCCCGCTAATCGTTAGCCGTTTTACTGTTCGCCGGGGCATGCCCCGGCTTTTCCAACGTGCGGTACGTCTCTATGTCATTCACCAACCACCGCAAAATGCAGCTCTACGGTGCGCTTCTGCTACTGCCCGCTGCAGTACTGCTGACGACGTTTGCTTATTTACCGACCGTAACAACGGTCATTAACAGTCTGCTTTTACCCGGCTTTCGCGGTGCACCCACTGAATTCGTCGGCCTTGAAAATTATCAGGTGTTGTTCGATGACCCGACGTTTTGGAAAGTAGCGCGTAACAACTTAATCTACGCCGTCGGTACGATTCCTACGTCTATCGCGCTGGCCTTGGGTATGGCGCTATTCGTCAATGGCAAGCTTCGCGGGCGGGGCTTTGTGCGCATGGCCTACTTTACGCCGACGATTCTCCCCATGATCGCCGCGGCCAATATCTGGATGTTTTTCTACGCGCCGCAAATTGGCCTATTCAATAAACTGCTCGGCATGCTGGGCTTTTCCGGCGTGAACTGGCTGGGTGATCCAAGCCTTGCTTTAAGCTCGGTGATCGTGATGTCGGTGTGGAAGGAAGCCGGCTTTTTTATGATCTTCTACTTGGCGGCGCTCCAGAGTATGCCCCCCGAGTTAAAAGAGGCGGCTGATTTAGAAGGCACTAGCCGTTGGAGCTTTTTCTGGCGGGTGACATTTCCACTGTTGATGCCCACCACGCTGTTTGTGCTCATCAATGCGCTGATTAACTCGGTGCGGGTCGTGGATCACCTATTTATCTTGACCAAGGGTGGGCCCAACAACGCCACCAACCTGCTGCTCTACTACGTTTACGAGAATGCCTTCTCGTTCTTTGATCGCACCACAGCAGCCACCATTACGGTGGTGATTCTGCTGGTGCTCGCGGTAGTGGCGACGCTTAAATTCACAATTTTAGATCGCAGGACGCACTATCAATGAAGTCGACCACTGCGCCCCGCTCCCGATTCTTCTCAATTCCAGCGCTGGAAACCGTGGCCGCTTGGCTACTGGCGATTATTTGGATTTTTCCGCTGCTGTATGCTTTTTGGGCGGCCTTCCACCCCAGCGAGTTTATGGTCAACTTTGCGCTCTTCGCTCCGCTGACGTTGGAGAACTTCGCTAACGCTTGGTCTCAAGCGCCCTTTGCCCGCTACTACCTAAACACCTTTGCGTTGGTGACAGGGGTGGTGATCGGACAATTTATCGTGTGTACCCTGGCGGCGTTTGCCTTTGCGCGCTTTCCGATTCCGGGCAAAAACGTTCTGTTTATGCTGGTGCTGATTCAGCTTTTTGTGTTCCCTGAAGTGCTGATTGTCGAGAACTACCGCATTGCCAGTGAGCTGGGGTTGATCAACACCATCACCGGGATTGGCTTACCTTATGTCGCCAGCGCCTTGGGTATTTTTCTGCTGCGCCAAACCTTTAAAACCATTCCAAGGGAGCTGGAAGATGCCGCCCGCATCGAAGGCTGCAACTGGTTGGAAATTCTCTGGAAGGTCTACGTGCCGCTGGCCAAGCCTACGTATCTTGCTTACGGGCTGGTCTCGATTAGCCACCACTGGAACAACTTTATCTGGCCATTAGTAGTGACCAACTCGGTCGAGAGCCGCCCGCTAACGGTAGGATTAGGGGTGTTTTCCGCGCCCGAAACCGGCGTGAACTGGGCGACCGTTAGCGCGGCGACGCTGTTAAGCATCGCCCCACTACTGATTGCCTTTTTGCTCTTTCAACGCCAGTTCGTGCAATCGTTTTTACGGGCAGGAATTCGCTAAGATCGCTATCTTTCTGCATGCCCCTGGCAGTGATCGCCACGCGCTATCGCGGCGGCATCAAAGGTGCCAGTGTCTAGCACCCAGGCAGTGACCAGCTTAGCGGGAGTTACATCAAAGGCTGGGTTCCACACGGGAGCATTCTCGGGAGCCCAGACTGCATCGCCGAAAGCGCCTGAAACACCACGAATTTCTGCCGCATCACGCTGTTCAATAGGAATCTCGGCGCCAGTGGCGCAGGCGGGATCTACCGTGGTGTAAGGGGCCACTACATAGAACGGCACCTGATGATAGTGAGCAATCACCGCCAGCATGTAAGTACCCACTTTGTTAGCGAAATCACCGTTGGCACAAATGCGGTCGGCACCGACCATGACTTTATCGACTTTCCCTGCGGCCATTAAGCTCGCGGCCATGCTGTCAGCAATCAATTGATAGGAGATACCTAAGTCAGCCATTTCCCAAGCGGTTAAACGGCCGCCTTGCAGCAGCGGGCGGGTTTCATCTACATACACATGTAGCGTTACACCGCGCTGCTTGGCAACTGCCAGTGCGCCGATAGCGGTGCCAACGCCTGCGGTAGCAAGCGCCCCGGTATTGCAGTGGGTTAATATGCGGTCGCCTGATTGCAAAAGGTCGGCTCCCCGCTCGGCCATACGCAGGCAAAGTGCGCGGTCTTCTGCAAACAATTCAGCGGCGCGCTCAGCCAGGGCGGCAGCCCCTTGCTCAAAGCAGGCTTCCATAGCATCCAGGCAGTACATCAGGTTTACTGCGGTGGGACGCGTGGCGCGTAAGCGATCACTTACCAACTGCCAATCGCTTTGCGGATGACGTGCGGCGTATTGAGCCAGCACGAAAGCAGCGCTCAAGCCAATCAACGGCGCGCCGCGAATCGCTAGATTTTTCACCGCACGCTGCCACTCTTCTGGCGAGCCACAGCGCACCCACTGTTCCGCCTGGGGCAGTTGGGTTTGATCCAAATACTCAAGGTGGTCGGCATAGACCCGTAAACTGCGTGACTGTAGGTGTGACATTGCTGGACTCCTTGAGCACTTGAACTTGACTAGCAGAACAACGGCGCGGCTTATCAGCCGCGAAGCTTATCATATAGAATGGCTGCTACTAGATGAGGCGACGCAGATCCTATGATGACGCTACAAACTGAACTGCTGGCCGCCATTTCATGGGCGGCGCAGCAAGGCTGGACACCTGCCACTGGCGGCAACTTTTCCGCCCGTACCGAGGCGGGCTATCTTGTCACCGCTTCTGGCCGTGATAAAACCCGTATTCAAGCCGATGATCTACTGCTATGCGATATGGATGGCCAAGTGCTATCCGGCGACGGTAAACCGAGTGCGGAAAGCGACCTGCACGCTGCGCTTTACCGATTAGACCCGACCATCAACTGCGTACTGCATACCCATACGCTTGCTAGCACTGTGCTGTCGCGACGCTTTCCAAACGGTATTGAGCTAAGTGGCTTCGAGATGCAAAAAGCCCTGCAGGGCAACGTGACGCATGATGCCTCGGTTCTTTTACCTGTGGTGCCAAATTCCCAAGATATGGACGAGCTAGCGGAGCATGTACGCAGCGGCTGGCCGATGCCCTGGGGCTTTTTAGTGGCGGGGCACGGTATTTATGCCGTGGGCGATAGCATCGCTAGTTGCCGTCGGCACTTAGAAGCCATTGAATTTTTACTGTCCTGTGTACTTGAAGAGAGCCGGTGGTCTAAATGAGTAACCCTGCTATTCGCGCCGTTGTCACCGATATCGAAGGCACCACCACGGATATTAACTTCGTCCATAAGGTGCTGTTTCCCTACGCTCAAGCCAAGCTGCCCGATTTTTTGCGGGCAAATGCTGACTCTCCAGAGGTTGCCGAGCAAATTAGCGCCGTACGCCGCGAAATGGGCGACGCTGATGCCACGCTGGAAGCAGTCATTGCGCAGTTGCTACATTGGATCGAGACTGATCAAAAAGTCACGCCGCTGAAAGCACTGCAAGGCATGGTGTGGGCGGACGGCTATCAGCGTGGCGATTTTAAAGGCCACCTGTATAGCGACGTCGTCCCGGCGCTGCGCCAGTGGCAGCAGGCAGGCAAGGCGCTGTACGTCTACTCATCAGGTTCCGTGCAGGCGCAGAAGCTGCTGTTTGGCTACAGCGATGAAGGCGATTTAACCCCCCTGTTTAGCGGCTACTTCGACACCCATATTGGCCATAAGCGCGAAGCCACGGCCTACCAGCGAATTATCGCTGAGCTTGACCTACCGCCGGAAGCGGTGCTGTTCTTGTCGGACGTGGTCGAAGAGCTGGACGCCGCCAAGCAGGCGGGCATGCAAACCCTGCAGTTAGTTCGCGAAGGCACCCAAGCGGGCAACACCCACTCGTGCGTTACCCGCTTTGATGAAATTGCCCTTTAGCCTTTATGGCCCACCACCTTTAAGGAGAGCCTACGATGTCGCAACTGAAAGTATTTGCTGATCAGAACCCTAACGATGCCCTGCTAGACATCACTGACGGTGAGCAGATAACTGCTGAGCTGAACAAGGTGGGTGTGCTGTTTGAGCGCTGGGCAACGCCGGGCGAAATTGCCGACGATGCCACCCAGGAAGACATTTTGGCGCTCTATCAAGACGACATTGAGCGCGTCAAAACCATCGGTGGCTACCAAACCGTCGATGTGCTGCACATGGTGCCCACGCACCCAGACAAAGACGCCATGCGCCAGAAGTTCTTAAACGAACACCGCCACCACGAAGACGAAGTGCGCTTCTTCGTTAAAGGCCAGGGGCTTTTCTGCCTGCATATTGACGATAAGGTCTATCAGGTGCTGTGTACTCGCAATGACCTGATCAGCGTACCTGCGAATACACCTCACTGGTTTGATATGGGCCCAGCGCCAGAATTCACTGCACTACGCTTTTTCGATAACGTTGAAGGCTGGGTGCCCCACTGGACAGAGAGCGATATCGCCGGGAAGTTTGATCGCTTGGATCAGCTTTGATTAGTGAATAGTGAATCGGAAGTAGTGAATCGTGGGAGGCAGTTGTAGCGCGGCGTAAGCGTCAGCGCACCCGCGAAGCAACGCGCTAGCGGTGCCGAAGGTGGCACCGAGGCTGGATCAGGCGCGTAGGCATTACCCAGGCGGCTGGCGCCGCCGTCGCGGGTGCCTCATACGCTCGTCCCTCGCGAGATTCGTTACACCGCGCTACGGGGCAGCGCTTACAACACCTCTTGCTGGTTATACGCCCTGGCTAAATCCGCCAGCGCGGCAAGATCACAGTAAGCCTCGGGCTGCATAATTAACGCTTGCCCCATCAGCACATTGCGTGCTTCAAGCTTAGCGCGGAGCGCAGTGTCTTCGATCTCTTCAAAGTCAGCGTTATGGGCCAGCGATAAAACGCGACGGTGCATTTCAATGCCGCAATAAGCCAGTGCATCCAGGCGAATCTCTTCAAGCAGCGCATCGCAGGCATCATCGGCACTGTTTCCCTGGGCTTCAAACAGCGCCCGGGGGAACAGAATGCCGGTACGTTCGGTTTGCCACAGGTGGCGGAACTCGGCATCAAAGCGGGTAAAACACGCTTCAATCACGTCAAGAATCCACGCTTGGTAGGCAGCCAGCTCATCGGCTTGGCGGTGGGCGGGCTGGCTGAAATAGGCCATCAGGAAGTTGGCAACGGCCATGCCTAGATCAAAGGCCATTGGGCCATACTGGGAAAACTCGGGATCAATCACCCGCACATCCGACTCGGTGGCCATAATTGACCCAGAGTGCAAATCACCGTGCAACATGGTTTCGGTGTTCGCGGTGAACTTCATCAACAGCCGCTGTACCTTAGCTTTTAAGCGTGTATTACGGCGCAGTTCATCCACTACCGGCGACAGCTCCGGCGTATGGCGATTCATTTCAGCGCCATAATAGGGATCGGTAAATACCAGAGATTCGGTAATCGCAGGAATCGCCACGTTGCCTGAAAAAAGCCCAACGTCAGCTTTCTTCTCAGGGCTGCTTAAGGAGAGCTCCGAGCCACGAAACGCCATGCGCGCGCAGAATTCACCGATGGTTTCGCCAAGCAGGTTAACCCGCTCGCCGCTGATCAGCTTGCGACGCAGAATCGTATGCGGGTAAAGGTACTCCATGACAATCAGCGCTTGGGGCTTGTCGAAATAGAACACCTCAGGGGCGATGCCCGGCGCACGCTGGGCTTGGCGTACCAGGGCGTAATACTCAAAGTGGGCGCGATAAAGTGGCAGCGGCCAGCTCTCACCGACCATACGAACATAGGGTAGCGCTTGTTTTACCACCACGCTTCCCGCACTTCCCGACACAATAAACACTAGGTTTAGGTTGCCATCCCCTACTTCGCGGATCTGCCACTGCCCAGGATTAGCGCCCACTCGGCTTGCCACTGCCTCAACACTCCCCAACCGTTGGGCCAGAGTGTCTACCTCTAACGCTTGATAGGTCTGTTCGTGTGCCACCATGTTATTCCTCGCGAAAATGCGTTTTTATTTGTCACACTGGGGAATGGTTGTCAAACACCTTCATACGCAAGCGCAGCGAAACCGTCATAACACGATTAGCCCAGCAACCGACGACAAGGAGAGCACGATGCAACGTCAGCAAGATCCATCAACAAACGATTGGACATTCACTATGGGTCACCGCGAGCTGATTGTTCACCGTCGTTATGAAGTACTAAGCATAATGAACGACTTTATGATTGGTATTTGGTTTGTTATCGGCAGTATCTGTTTTTTCTATGACGACACGATACAAACTATCGGCGTTTGGCTCTTTTTGATTGGCAGTATACAGCTGCTGATTCGTCCAACAATCCGCCTACATCGTTATATCTACTTCAAGCAACTGCCCGATACCGACCACGATGCTTAAAACGGACTTAACATAAAAACCTCACCCCTTGGGCAGCCAAAGGGCTGCGCAGCCTATCCGGTAGCGGGCTATCAGTAATCACCGCATGATAGTCAGCAAGCTGACCAGCGGCACAGCGCAGCGGCAGGTCGAATTTGGTTTTATCCAGCACCAGAATGCGATATGCAGCATGGGATAGCAGTGCTTCGCGGGCCATGACTTCGTCATCATTGTAATCATATAAATGGCCATGACTGTCCATGCCGCCCACTGAGACAATGCCAACATCTACCCGGTAGCGTTGAAAGAAGCGCCAAGCATCGCCACCAATCACATCTTGATCACGGCGCCGGACCCGCCCACCCGCAACCACCAGCTCGCACTCCATGGTGCACAATTTGATCAGTGCGTGCAGGTTATTGGTCATAATCTGCAGACCTTGCTTATCGCGTAAGGCATCAGCCAGTTGCTCTACCGTAGTGCCCGTACCTAAAAATAGTGATTGGTGATGCTGAACCAGCGAAGCGGCCTGGCGGGCAATCTGGCGCTTACCCGCTTGATTAACGATTTGGCGCTGATCGTAGCCAATATTCTCCTGATCGGGAAATGGTAAGACTTCCCCATGGCGGCGCAATACCAGCCCTTGCTCAGCCAAGACACGAACATCCCCACGCAGCGTTTGTATCGACACATCAAACTGGTCAGCTAGCGATTCCAGGGGCTGACGACCTTGCTGGCGCACCTGTGCCAACACGGCACGGCGGCGCTCGTTTAAGCCCATTATTTTCTTCACGTTGGCGACCACCTTAGCAACGAAAGCCTTTTTTTAGCAGGCGAAAGCCTACCGCTATCAAACGAAAGCGTAGTGTCACGATGTTGTAAGGCGATGACAGTAGTGTGATCGGTGTTCACCTACTGGAGGTTTTACGATGTTGAAGCGTTCACTGTGCACTGCCGTTACGCTTGCAAGCTTTGCTCTATCGTCGTCACTACTCGCTGATGACAAATTGGTGCTCTATACCAGCCAACCGAATAGCGATGCCCAGCAAACTGTGGATGCCTTTCAGGCCGCCTACCCGGATATTGAGGTGGAGTGGGTACGCGATGGCACCACTCGCCTGATGACTCGCCTACGCTCCGAGCTTTCCGCGGGCGTCAGCAATCCAGACGTACTATTAATTGCTGACAGCATGACCATGACCTCACTCAAGCAAGAGGGCCATTTACAGCCTTACCTCAGCCCAGAGCGAGAGGCTTATGATGAGTCACTATACGATCCGGAAGGCTACTTCTACGGCACCAAACTGATCACCACAGGGATTGTGTATAACACCGCTGCCGAGCATCAGCCGCAGCGTTGGCAAGATCTGACGGGGCCTGACTATGAAGGCCTGGTCACAATGCCCAGCCCGCTCTATTCCGGCGCAGCGCTGATTCATATGGCCGCGCTGAGCGACAACCCCGACCTTGGAATGGGCTACTACGAGGCACTGCAGGCTAATCGTGCAGAAGCCCAGGGCGGCAATGGTGGTGTGTTCAATGCCGTTGCATCAGGCACGAAGCCCTACGGCATCGTGGTAGATTTCCTGCCGATTCGCGAGGCCGCCAAGGGTTCACCGGTTGAGTTTGTCTTCCCCACCGAGGGCGTTAGTGCGGTCACCGAGCCTGTCGCAATCATGCAGGGTGCTAACAACCCGGATGCCGCGCAGAAATTTGTCGATTTCGTGCTTTCCCAACAAGGCCAAGAACTCGTCAGCCAGCAGGGCTACTTGCCTGCCCACCCGACAGTCGCACCGCCTGAAGGTTTTCCCGCTCGTGACGCTATCCAGCTAATGCCGATCAATATTGAGCAAGCATTGGAGCAGGAAGAGACGTTGAAGCAGCGCTTTAGCGACCTGTTTGGCGGCTAACCATGACACCGTCGCTTAACGTTGGCAGCCAGCATCGCTGGCTGCTCAGCCTAATCACACTCACGGTGGTGCTATTAAGCCTAGCGCCTAGCCTGCGGCTACTGGCTGAGGCACTTAGTGACCTTGGCCAGGGCAGCGAATCACCGCTATGGAAGGTGCTTAACGCAGCGAGTACCTGGCGAGCGCTGTGGCACAGTGTGTATACCTCAGGTCTTGGCATGTTGATTGCTCTGACGCTGGGTAGCCTATTCGCCTTCGTGATCACGCTGACCGACATCCGTGGCAAAGCGTGGCTTGTGTTCTGCTTTATGCTGCCGATGATGATTCCCCCTCAAGTGACGGCGCTGAGCTGGCTCCAGCTGTTCGGCCCCGCCAGCCCGTTGCTGAAAAGCATTGGTATGGCACCGCCGCTGGGCAGCCCCCAGCCGCTCTACTCAGCGGAAGGCATTGCGCTGTTGCTGGGAATTCAAAGCGCACCGCTGGTCTTTTTAGCGCTGCGCACCTCACTGATCTCACTCCCCCGCGAGCTTATTGAAGCGGCCCGCATCAGCGGCGCGCGCCAGACCCAAGTCTGGGGGCAGATTATTTTGCCAGTCACTCGGCACGGTTTAATCGCCGGGGCGGCGATGGCGTTTATTTCTAGCCTGGGCAACTTCGGCATCCCTGCCATGCTGGGGATTCCAGCGGGCTACTACGTGTTACCAACACTGATCTACCAGCGTATGGCTAGCTTTGGTACTGGCGTGCTGGCGGAAATGGCCGCGCTATCGTTATTGATTGGTGTGCTGGCACTGGCAGGCGTTGCCTTACAGCAGTACTGGATGAATCGCAGCCGCTTTGGCTTAGGCGGCCATAGCGGTCGCTCCCATGACTTTACGTTGGGCCGCTTTCGGCCAGCGGTGACGACGGTACTTGTCGGTGTTTTATTGGTGATTCTCGTCGCACCACTGGCAGCGCTAGTAGTCAGTTCATTGGTGCCCGCCATGGGCGTTCCCCTTAGCTTCGATAGCGTGACGTTAAACGCCTATCACGAAGTGATTGGCCGCCAAGGCGCCACCTGGCGCGCTGTACGCAACAGCCTATGGCTAGCAGGCGGTGCCGCGCTGGTGCTTATGCTGTGCAGCCTGCCGCTAGCATACCGCCTGCAGCGACTCCCGCCCCGCCTTCAGCAGATGACGCTCAGCGCTATTGAACTGCCCTACGCACTGCCTGGTGTGGTGCTGGCGATCGCCTGCATCTTGCTGTTCGTACGCCCACTGCCGCTAATCAATGTAGCGCTCTACGGCACGCTTGGGCTGATCTTTGTGGCCTATCTAGCGCGTTTCTTAGTGGTATGCCTCAAACCCGTTAGCGCCAGCTTGGCCCAACTTGATCCCTCTTTGGAAGAAGCCGCACAACTGGCGGGGGCAGGCCCCTGGCGGCGGCTAACCACGATCGTACTGCCGCTGATTGCACCGTCGCTATTTGCCGGGGGACTGTTGGTCTTCCTGCTGGCGGTGAACGAGCTGACGGTATCGGCACTGCTTTGGAGCGCCGGCAACGAAACCCTGGGCGTATTGATTTTTAACCTTGATGAGGGCGGAGAAAGCGTGCTGGCATCGGCGGTATCGGTACTGGTGGTCTTGATGGTCGCCACGCTGATGCTGTCGCTCAGCCTGCTCGCCCCTCGTTTACCCAAAGGAGTCGTGCCATGGCAGGGCTAGCAATTCAACAGGTCACCAAACAGTTTGGCGGCCATCGCGCGGTCAATGACCTCTCGCTAGAGATTGCGCCAGGGGAGTTTGTGGCACTGCTGGGCCCCAGCGGCTGCGGTAAAACCACTATGCTGCGTATGCTGGCGGGGTTCGAAAATATCACTGGCGGCGAAATACGTCTGAACGATACGCTGCTCGCCAGCCGCCATCACCATTTACCACCAGAACAGCGCAACATGGCGATGGTGTTTCAGTCCTACGCACTCTGGCCGCATATGAGCGTGGCCGACAACGTCGGCTACCCACTCAAACTACGCCGCATCCAGGGCAGTGAGTATCAACGCCGAGTTGCTCATGCACTGGCCCAGGTAGCCTTGGAACCCTATGCACAGCGTTCGCCGCAGGAACTTAGCGGTGGCCAACGCCAACGGGTAGCGCTCGCCCGCTGTCTAGTGACCGACCCGGCGGTTGTGCTGCTGGATGAACCGCTGGCCAATCTCGACCGTAACCTGCGTGCCTCCATGGAGCACAGTTTTGTGGATTTCCACCGCCGCACCCGTGCGACGATGGTGTACGTCACTCATGATCAAAGCGAAGCCATGGCGATGGCGGACCGCATTGCCGTCATGCGCGACGGCAAGCTAGTACAGTGGGCAACCCCCGAAACGCTTTATCGCCAACCGCGCAGCGAATGGGTGGCCAGCTTTATCGGCCAAGGTAGCCAGTTGGCCATTGCCAACGGCGTACCAGGGCAGCGGCTAACAGAAAGCGCCCTAATGCAAGGACTGGCTGAGGCACACAACCCCCGCGCCCAAACTGCACGTCAACCCGTCCTAGTTCGCCCAGAACATATTCGCGTAGACGCTCAGGCTCCCAATGAGCATGACCTTTCCGGGCGTGTTGAGCGGCTGACCTTTCGTGGTGAACGCTACGAGTTGCACCTGCGCCTGCCCAGCGGCGAAGCCTTGCTGGCTTACCATCACCACGCGCTTGAAGAGGGCCAACAAGTCGCGCTGCGGCTATTGGAAGGCTGGTGTCTGGAGCCTGACCAATGAGCACTCGTATTCATCTATTAAGCGGGCTTGGGGGTAAAGGCCCAGCCGCTATCGTGGTCGAAACCAACGGCAAACGGCTGCTGCTGGATGCAGGAGGCGCGCTGCACCCTGGGGAGCCTATCACTTGGGCAGATGGCTTGGACGTAGACGCTATTCTGATTAGCCACGACCATATTGACCATATCGGTGGCGTTGCTGAACTGCCCGATACCATACCGCTCTACTGCACCCCCTTAGTCGCCAACACATTGCCTAAACACCGCGCTTGGCAGCCTTTGCCAGCACGCGGAAGCCTTATGGTCGAAGGTATCAAGGTAACCACCGGTCAGGCAGGACACTCGCTGGGGGGCGTTTGGCTGCACCTGGACGTAGATGGCGGCATTTTCTACAGCGGCGACGCCTGTTTTGAATCCCGCTTGTTTCCTTTCGATACACCGCCACCTGCACGCACGGCGCTACTGGATGCTTCCTATGGCACCTACGACCACCCCCAGGAAAGCTGCGTGCAGGCTATTCGTCTGCAGCTTGATCAGCCGCTAGTATTACCGGTGCCTGAAACAGGGCGCGCCCTGGAAATGGCCCTGTGGCTGTCGGAAGAGGCCGACCATCGTCAGCTCCCTTTCGCCATTGATTCGATTATTCGCGATAACCTCGCCGCACTGCTAGCACTACCAAGCGACTTACGCCGCCCAGGCCTCGACGGTGCGATTAGCGCACTGCTAGAACGGCAGAATGCTTCGCAGCCAGCGCTGCAGCTGGTTAGTGACCGCAATGATACGCCAAGCCAATGGCCCAATTACCAGCTACTGCACACCGGTTACCTAACACCTGAACGCCAAGCTCAGCTCGCCGCAGGCGAGATAAGCTGGCAACGCTGGAATGTTCATCTGCGCGCCTCCCATCTGGCAGCGCTTGCCGATCAGCTAGCTGCCACTCAGGTAGTGCCGCTATTTACCCCGCTGACTGGCAACTGTTTAAGCGAATGGCGTCAACGCCTGGGACAGCGACTACACACCCATCGCACCTTAGAGACTCAACCGCATACGGCCACGCGCCCTACCGCCCATTTAACCGTTTAGGAAATTAATAATGTCCGCAGTGATTGTTGATGTTGACGGCACGCTTGCCGAATTCCACCCCACCGACGTACACGAGTGGGTTCTTGGCCCCGCCAAGCAGTGGGATCCTTTTTTTGCTCATATGGCTGAAGCGCCGGTGATTGACGCGATGGCCAAGCTGGTTAAGATCCTGAAGGCTCAAGGTCAGCAGATCGTGATTTGCAGCGGCCGTCCGGATAGCCACCGTGAGCATACCCAGCGCTGGTTAGAGCGCCACACCATTCCCTTTGATGCTATGTATCTGCGCCCACAAGGCGATGACCATGTAGATGATGAAGAGGTGAAAGCCGCGCTACTTAATCAAATGCGTAGCGACGGCTTTGCACCTTGGCTGGTGTTGGATGACCGTGACGCGGTAGTCGCCCAGTGGCGCGCACTCGGACTTACTTGCCTGCAGTGCGCACCGGGAGATTTTTAAGGAAACGGCAATACACTGACGCCCCGCTTAGCGGGGCGTCAGTGGCAATATCTGCGTTGTGTTAGCGGTGGTCAGCCTGCAAATGAGGCGTACATAATCACCACTAATACCACAAGCACAATACCGGTTGGCACAGCGCCCTTCCAAGGCGTGAGATCGACATCGCCCGAATCTTCTTGCACCCAGGCGGTGGCGCGGGGACGCAACTTACCAATGATCAGCATCACGGCAACCAACAGCACGAACACAGCGGCGACAAAGTGGAACTCATGCATTACCATCGGCAGCTTGTTAAACGGCGGAACAAAGTAGCCAGCGGCGATCAGCAAACAGCCCCCTACCAACGCTACTTTAGCCGCCATGGGAGGCACGCGTTTCGTCAGAAGCCCCACCAGAACAACCGCTAAAATAGGGATAAAGTAAATCGCGTTCATCTTCTGCAGATAGCCAAATAGACTATCCTGGCCTGCCAACAGTGGCGCAATAATCATGGTCGTTACGGCCATAATCCAGCCAAATACCTTGCCTGATTTCACGACCTCTTCTTCAGTGGCATCTTTTTTCAGCACACCTTTATAGATACCCAGGCTGAAAATCGTGGTGGTACTGTTTAGCGCCGAGTTAAACGAGGAGAGAATCGCCCCGACCATTACCGCAGCAAAGAAACCTGTTAGGTACGGCGGCAACACGTTAAACACCAAGTGGCCATACGCTTCGTCCGCGCGAACGCCTTGGTCGGCGTAAAGGTGGTAAGCAATGATCCCCGGCAGCACCAGATAGAGCGGGCCTAACAGTTTAAAGAAGCCGGTCAGCAACACGCCTTTTTGGCCTTCTGCGAGGTTTTTTGCCGCAAAGGTGCGCTGAATAATTTGCTGGTTCGTCGTCCAGTAAAACAGGTGAAGCAACAGGACGCCGGTAAAAATAGTCGAGAACGGTACCTGCTGGTCAGGACCGCCTACCGAGTTAAATTTACTCGGATCGCTCTCTTTCAGAATGCTCCAGCCTTCCATGATGCCACTGCCATTGCTCACTGCCTGAAGGCCGAAGTAAACAATCACGAAACCGCCAATTAGCAGCCCCACCCCATTCAATGTATCCGATACTGCCACCGTACGCAGACCGCCAAATAGCGCATACACCGCACCAATTAAACCGACCACCCATACCGTGCCCCATAGCAGCGCCGTACTCGACTGAATGCCGGTAAGCCCTTGAAGATCAAGCATGCCCTGTAAACCAATAGCCCCTGAATAGAGAATGATAGGCAACAGCACAACGGCGTAAGCAATCAAGAAAATTACATTGGCAATCAGCTGAGTACCGTTATCAAAACGTATTGCCAACAGCTGGGGGAGCGTTGCAATTCCACTTTTAAGAAAGCGCGGTAGGAAAAACAGCGCCAGTGCTACCAAAGCAATCACCGCAATCACTTCCCAGGCCATAACACTCAGACCATCGGTAAACGCGGAACCGTTTAGCCCAACCATCTGCTCAGTTGAGAGATTGGTCATCAGCATTGAGGCGGCTATTAGTGGAAAGGTTAGTGTCCTTCCGGCTAAGAAATAGCCACTCGTACTTCGGTGATCATCTCTGCGCGTGATGCGCCACGTAACAAAGGCCACCAGGCCGGTAAAAAAGAGAAACGATGCCAGCGTTAGGGCATGCATGGGAAGGTCCTTGGGAGTAGTCGCTTATCGGCAGGCGACGCAGTGAATGTAGGTAAAATTACCAATATGCGCGGGCATTCTAAGGAGATGAAACGATTCAACTATTATTCTTTAGTAGCAACAAAGAATAAACAAGACGGTTTTTTACTACCTCGACACTCTTTTTACAAGTCGCTACGGTGGTTAGTCACTACGGAAGGAGAGGCTAAGTCACAAGATCTAAGCCACACGAGCCAAGTCACAAGCGCTAAGTCGCACGGATCAAGCTGCACAGTCCATGTCACAATACTGTTGCCTTGGCGACGACTCATCACGCTTGATTCCATCGCAAAGTTCAGCACTTTTGCCACAGCATTTGCCTGTCGCGTGGTGTGGCGTTAATGAGAAAACTGGACAGCTTTCATAAAAGCCGCTGAAATCGTCATATGATAGGCTTCTTGTAACGTTATTTAACGCCAAGCAATTAGTGTTAGCACTTTCCTACTACTAGCGTCACCAGTTAACTTGGAGCAGAAGCGATAATGACAGCGCGTTGGAAATCCTTGCCATTACGGTTACGACTGTTTATCTCATTTGGAACGGTATTGGCACTGGCCATGTTGCTAGCGCTCTACCTGCAGGCTCGTTCGCATAGCCAGGCGCGCTTGGAAAACCTGCTAAACGTAGAGCTGCCTGCTCAGGTAGAGGGCCTTGCTGCCCGGCTAACGCTTAGGTTGAGTCCAGCACTAGCGCTGTCAGAAAGCCTAGCCGACAGCTATTTCATTGAGCGGTGGGTACGCGACGGGATGCCAGACACCGACCAGCCGGATATCATGCGCTATTTGTCACGCTTGATGGAACAGCTCGACACTGAACTGTTATTTATCACGGCTCAGTATCAAGGGCGCGGCTACTACTTCCAGTACCGCAATGGAGAGTTTCTCGAGCGCAGGCTACAAGCACCCGGCGGCGATGATGACTGGTACTATCAGTTTACCGACAGCGATGCTGCTTATAACCTAAACCTAGACAGCGATAATTTTTCAACAGAAGAGGCGTTTGTCTTTTTAAATTTCCGCAGCCGTGAACAAGCACCCAATGGCCGCCCTATTATTGTTGCTGGAGCAGGGCTCGATCTCTCTCGATTGGCACAGCTAATTGAAGGCTTTCAGCTAGGCGAAACCGGCCGCGCCGCGCTACTCAATGCGGAAGGCGAACTACTTATTCGCAGCGACGAGACGTCGCTTGAAGCTCTGCAAAGCCAGGAGTCAGACAGCCTGCTGCAAGACGAACATGAACTTCGTGTACACGAAATCCAACGTGATAATCACACCTTTTTAGTTTCTACGCTCTGGTTGCCCGAACTGCAGCGCTACTTGATGATTGAAGTGTCTAAAGAGGAGTATTTAAGCTCCATCAGAGAGCAATTCTTTGCATCGACGAGCTTCGGACTTTTGATCCTTTTAGGTGGGTTAATTACGTTATACCCACTGACCGGCAGCTTGATTCGCCCTCTCACTCGTCTTCAACGCCAGCTTAAAGAGATTACCAACAGCCTAGATTTATCCCGCCGCGTAAACACCGACGATCAGGCTGAAATTGGCGATTTAGCGAATCAGACTAACGAGCTGTTAGCACGCTTATCTCGAACCATTATGGCGGTCTCCAACAACGCACTGGCACTTACTCAAGTGGCTGATCGTTTAGCGCAAACGGCAGGGTTGTCGGGCATTCAAGGCGGGGACATCAATCATGAAGCGAACCAGACGATGGCCGCCGCCGTAGAAGAAATGGCCTCGTCAGTGGCTGAGATAACCTCGACCATGGAGGAGCTTTCAACCTCATCCACACAAATCGCTGATCATTCGCAATCTGTGGTAGAAGTAGCTAACCAAACGCTTGAGCGCAGCCGCAAAGGCAGCACAGCGATGCAACTGCTGCAGGCAAAAATGCAGGATATTCGCAGCGACAGCGAACAGAGCCTAGCAGAAATCATGGCGCTGGGTGCTAAGTCGAAACAAATCAGCAAGGTCATGGAGCTGATTAATACTCTCGCTGCACAAACTAAACTGATTGCGTTTAATGCCGCCTTAGAGGCATCAAGTGCGGGCGAGTCAGGTCGACGTTTCTCTGTTGTGGCAAACGAAATACGTCGCTTGGCAGATAGTGTTACTGACTCAACCCAAGAGATAGAGGGCCATACCGAAGAAATTCAGAATGCGATAAATCGTTTAGTTGTCGCCTCTGAAAAGGGAGCATCTTCGATAGAGAAAGGCGTTGAGGTCAGTATTAATACCGCTCAAGACCTGGATGCACTACTTAAAGCAGCGAGCCAAACCAGTAGCGCAGCGCAGCAAATATCACTATCAACCCAACAGCAGAAAACTGCTAGTAATCAGGTGGTTATTGCCTTACGCGATATTGATACAGCCAGCTCACGTAATGCACAGTCAGTACGCAGTATTACCGAGGTCAGCCAAGATATGATCAACATGTCGGCAGAGCTAAATGCACTGGTGCAGGAGTTTACTTTGGCTCACCAGGAAACAAACCACCAACGCCCTTCGTGAGGACGCTGCGATGAGTGCAATTCGGGTAGTGATGGCGGACGACAGCCAACTGGCACGTGACGTGCTGCGCGACATCCTCACCCGCGATGGCGATATTGAGATTGTTGGTGAGGCCAGTAACGGGCGCGAAGCAGTGGAGCTTGCCCGCCGTTTATCGCCGCAGTTGATCACAATGGATCTGAATATGCCGGTCATGGACGGCCTCAGCGCCATTGAAGAAATTATGCATACCAAAGGGGTTCCTATCCTGGTGGTAAGCGATCGTTCTGATGCTGAAACGGCCTACCGAGCACTTGATGTTGGCGCGCTAGAAGTGATCCAGAAGCCGACCCTGGATGATGAAGACGCACAACGACTACTCGCGCGCGTCCGGCTCCTTTCAGGAGTGGCCGTTATTACTCGCCTACGGCGCCGGTCTACATCCACCATGACCGTTGCGCCGGTACACGTGCCACCGGTTGACCACCATCATCGGCCGAAGGCTTTTCAGCGCATCATCGCCATTGCTTGCTCAACCGGTGGGCCGCAGGCACTCGCCCACCTACTTAGCAAGCTGCCGAGCAACTTTCCTGCGCCAATCGTGATTGCCCAGCATATCAGCCATGGTTTTATTGAAGGCATGGCGCACTGGCTGGCATCGCTCTGCGCAATGCCGGTTTGCGTTGCTCAGCATGGGGAACCGCTTAAGCCAGGCTGTATTTATCTATCGCCATCGGAACGCAACTTGCGTGTCACGCCATCTCACCGCCTTCAACTACAGCAGAGTCCAGATCATTCGCTTTACCACCCCAACTGCGATGTTTTGTTAACGAGCGTCGCGAATGTTTATGGTTCAGAGGCTATCGGGGTAATTTTAACGGGTATGGGGCGTGATGGCGTTAGCGGTATGCGGGCTATTCATTTATCGGGCGGCTGCACCTTTGCCCAAAACGAAGCCAGCTCGGTGATTTATGGCATGAACCAAGAAGCGGTTAGTGCCGGCGTTATCCAGCATGTTGTTTCCCTTGATGAGCTGCCTGGCAGACTCATTCGTGAGACCCGTGAGCAACGGCTGTCTACCTGGACGAAATCACTATGAGCTCGCTGTCGCCATTCAAAAATCTGGTGCATCGCCGCTGCGGTTTGCACTTGGATGGCCTCGCTGAAGCCCGGCTCGTCAAAGCCGTGGAGGCACTTCAGGCCGACACCGGCATTAGCGATACCTCAAAGCTCATTGTGCACCTAGAGCAAAACGAAGCGATGTTTGATCGCTTTATTAGTCAGTTAACGGTGAACGAAACCTACTTCTACCGGGAGCCTGAAGCACTCCACTGGTTAGCCGATACCTATCTCCCTCGCCGATTGGCTGAAGAAGGTAAGCCATTGGCTATTTTCAGTGCAGGATGTTCTTCAGGTGAAGAGCCTTACAGTGTCGCTATTGCGCTGTTTGAGCGCTACGGAGAGCGCGCCAAGCAACTCTTTCATATTACGGGAGGAGATGTTGATCAGCAGGTTCTTAGTAAAGCCCAAAAAGGCATTTACAGCGGCATGTCATTTCGGACACTGAAGCCTGCGCTTAAACACCGCTATTTTCGCCCCGAGGGCCGACGCTTCAAAATAGATGATGCGCTTCGCCACTGGGTCACCTTTTGCTCATTCAATGTATTACAGCCAGACGCTGATCAGCTTGGCCCCTTCGACGTCATCTTATTTCGCAACGTATCGATCTATTTTGATGAATCGACCCGGCGCGATATACAGCGCCACCTGAAGCAGCTACTGAAACCACATGGAGTGTTGATGTGTGGTGTCACTGAAACATTAGGCAACGACCTGGGCATTTTGGAACTGCATCAGGCTCAAGGGGTGTTCTTTTTTCAAGAGAGCACGCTGCCCCGCGCTTTACCTGCCAATGATGAACCACACTATAACGACGAGCGGTTGCCAGAAGCCCCGCCAGTGTTGCCAGAAGTCCCAGCGGTGTTGTCAGAAACCCCACCGGTGTTACCAAAGACACCTTCACAACCGGCAGAAAATACACCTGAGCACAAGCAGCCGATGACATCGTTTAACGCGGCTTTGCAGCAAGCTCATCATTTACTCAACCAGAACGCATTTTCAGAAGCAGCGGCGCTACTTTCTGACCTTTTAGCACAGCAGCCTTGGAGTGTGGATGCGTTACTGCTGGCGGGTTTAGTCGCTCGTTGGCAGCAAAACTTTACCGATGCTTACGACTACTTTAAGCGCGCCATTTACGTTGCTCCTGAATGCTGGCCAGCTCACTTTTTTCAAGCCGAGCTTTTTCGACTAGGAGAGCTTAACGATGCTCCTGGACAACGTAATCGCGGTTATGCGGCGGTTATTCGCCTACTGGATGCGTCAAAACAGGCGGATGGTGGATTGAGTGTCATTACGCCGCCTATTCCTCCGGTGGATGCCTACTTCTTGGCAACTTGCTACCTTGGCGCACAAGCAACGACACAGGGAGTAGGCTAATGGCACTGGATATTAAACGCTTTATTCAGCGCTTTATTGAAGAAGCATCAGACCACTTACCCCGGTTAAGGGAGGGCATTGAGGCGCTAGAGCAAGGCGACTCCCATCAAGAGCGTATCAATGAGCTGTTTCGTGCGGCACATTCGCTTAAAGGCTCATCGCGCATGCTAAAGCTGACGCCCATAACGGCGATCGCTCACAGTACAGAAGAGCTGCTAAGCGCACTACGCGATGGAACCCAAACCGCTACACCTGATGTCACCTGCCTGCTTAATCAAGCCACGGACGCGCTGTCTGACCTAGTTAGCCAGCTTGCCCAAGGTACGTCTCCAGCAGAGCTCGCGGACGCCGACGATCAGCTTTGCCAAGCCCTGGAAAACGCTGCGGCGGGAAGGCAGCCCACGGAGCCCTCGCCTAAAACAAGCGTGTCCGAGGACGACAAAGCCGAGAGTGCAGCCCTCAGCGCTGCGCCATCGACGTTGAAAAACCCTGCTCCTTCGGCTCAAGAGCTACGCTTAACGGATACGGTACGCGTGCGTCTTGACCGCCTAGATGACGTTATTCGTCTGATGGGGGAAGTATTATCAGGCCACCATCATCTGCACTCACTCGTAGAGCAGGCACACAGCCTTGGCGCCTCGTTACCCAAAGACCAGCAGGCCCCCTTTAACGCTTTTAGCCGCGAGCTGAAGGACAGTGTGCTTTCCCACGACAGTCTAATGAGCGACCTTCATGACCGGGCTCTGCAAATGCGTATGCTACCGCTGAGCGTGGTGTTTGATCCCTTATCCCAAATGGCCAGAGACCTTGCTCATTCGCTAGGCAAACAAGTTAATTGCCGTGTTCACGGCAGTGAGATTGAACTTGACCGGCAGATGATAGATCGCCTATCAGACCCGCTCATTCATCTACTGCGGAATGCGTTAGACCATGGCCTGGAAACACCCGCTGAACGGCAGGCAACAGGCAAACCGTCACGGGGGCAGCTATCACTTGAGGCATGGCAAGACGGTAGCTGGGTAGTGATTGAAATGCGTGATGACGGCGCAGGTATTTCCCTTGAGGCCGTACGGCATAAGGCGCTCGCCAAGCAATTACTCAGTGAAGAGCTGCTGCTCACCCTAACCGAGCAGGAAACCTTAGAACTTATTTTCTTACCCGGGTTCTCAACCAAACCCTTGATTACCGACTTTTCTGGTCGTGGTGTGGGGATGGATGTCGTCAAGCGAACGGTGATTGACGAACTCAACGGTGATTTACAGCTAACCAGTCACCCAGGCAAAGGCACCTGTTTTACCCTGCGCCTACCTTTATCGCTAGCCATGATGCGGGTTCTGCTGATCAATGTGGGGGCTATCACGCTAGGTGTAACAGCACCTTATGTGTCAGAGCTTGTAGAGCATGCATCAACGAACTTTATTGATGCTGCTGGGCAAAAAACATTAATCCTGCGTAACGAGTTCGTCCCGGTCGTTTCACTTGCGGAGCTATTGGAACTTCCCTATACCCCCACTGATGCTGACAACTTACTGTTACTTGTCGTACATCAACGTCATCAAAAACTTGCGCTAATTATTGATGCCTTGGTGGATGAGCGCGATATGGTAATCAAGCCGTTGCCCACACACTTGCGCCATTTACCACTGGTATCTGGCATGGTTACGCTAGGGCGCAATACGCTGGTTAGCCTATTACACGTGCCGACACTGCTGGAACACTCGCGCCGTTATGCTCCCAAAGCTCTCGCTAAAACGGATCAACCGCCACAGACACATCGTATACTGGTCGTCGATGACTCTCTGAATACCCGGGAAATTGAAAAAGATGTATTAGAAGCTTGGGGATATCAGGTCACCCTGGCAGAAAATGGCCGGGATGGTTTGAACAAAGCCCTGGCTGACTCGTTTGATGCAGTGCTCACCGACGTTGAGATGCCTGTCATGGATGGCTTTGCGCTCACTGCGAGTCTGCGAGAAAATGAGATTTATCGTTATAAGCCTATTATCATTATCACATCACGCGAAAAAGAAGCAGACCGTCGTCGCGGCATTGAAGTGGGCGCCGACGCGTATATTGTCAAAGGCAGCTTTGATCAGAATAACTTGGTGGATACGCTAAAAGCGCTACTCGGCTAAGTACTCACCATGACGGAGGTTAATCATGCAAATATTGGTCGTAGATGACGACCCGTTGGCCTGTGAAATGACAGCAACGCTGCTAGAGTTCCAGGGCTATACAACGGTCATGGCCAATGATGCCATGGAGGCCACGCAGCTATTAGATAGTTTGGACAATATCGCGCTTATTGTTAGCGATATGCATATGCCGCTCATCAATGGGATAGAGTTCTTGGAAATGTTGCGTGAACAAGATGTTACCTTACCTTTTATTTTGCTCACAGGTGACTCGCCTAACTCAACCCTTATCCAGACGCCTGGTTTAAACGCCTGCCTACAAAAAGATGCGGAGCTAGAATCCACGTTAGGCAATGCCGTGACTCAAGCGCTCAACAGTTGAACATTGTCCATTTGCATTACAGCGCACCGTTCGCCCACATGAACAGGTAGTCTGATGTCACCATCTGCCCCGACATTGCAACAAAAGCTGAACCAGCTGCGCCAACGCTTTATTGAGCAGCTACCAGCACGTTTACAGCAAACCGCAACAAAGTGGCAACAAAGCCGACTTTCAACTGAGGCAGGGTCACGCTTAGCCCCAGAACTTCACCGCTTTTTCCATAGCTTAAAAGGTACCGGACGCTCATTGGGCTTTGAACGGATTGCTCTGTTGGCAGATCAAGGTGAAGAGCTCCTCAAAGGTGCTTCCGCTGACCATGCTCTTGATGACCAGGCCGTTAATGATATAAACAGCCTGATTCATCAGCTTTTTCAGCAGCTCAATGAAGAGATTAAGTACTTACAGTCACAGCATGGTCAGCAATCCCTTCTGACATCTCTCAACAGCGTCGAATTCCCATCAGTAGCACCACAGTCACTCGGCCAACGCCAGCGGCTTATTTATTTATGCGACGATGAGCCTGACCAAGTCGACCAGTTGCTACATCATCTTCGCTGCTTTGGCCATGAAGTGGTTCATTTTGAAGATACAGCGTCATTTTTTAATGCGGTTATTACCCGCCGCCCCGACGCGATCATCATGGATGTACAGTTTCCGCAAGGTAACACTGCGGGTACTGAAACGCTGACCAGCCTCAATAAATTAATCGGGGAACAATTACCCGCCATCGTACTGTCATCCCACGGTGACTTTTATTCACGACTGAGCGCTGCTCGAGCTGGTTGTAATGGCTACTTTACCAAGCCCATTAAGCCGCTGGACTTAATGTTAGTGATTGACGAGCTCACTAGCCCCTTAGATGAAGAACCGCTGCGTGTGTTGGTAGTCGATGATGAGCCTGATGCTGCAACTTACCACTCATTGATACTGGAAGAGGCCGGTATGATTGTTCAGCAGGTGCATCACCCTGCTGACGCGCTGAGCGCCATAGAACGCTTCAGCCCTGACTTACTGTTAATTGATGTGTATATGCCGGTGTGTTCAGGTGAAGAGCTAGCGACGATTATCCGCCAGCAATCCGCCCACATTGGCCTGCCCATTATTTATCTATCTAGCGAAACAGACAGCCAAAAGCAGTTATTGGCGATGACGGCGGGCGTCGAAGCTTTTATTACCAAGCCGGTTACCCCTGGCGAACTCGTATCTGCAGTAAAGCTGCGTGCCGAACGTCTACATCTACTACGCTCGCTGATGACCCAGGACAGCATGACAGGGCTTTATAACCATAGCACCACAACCGATCTTATCGATAAAACACTCGCTCAGGCATATCGTGAAAGTAGCCAACATGCGATGGCCATGCTCGACATTGACCATTTTAAAACGATCAATGATACCTACGGCCATTTAGCAGGCGACCAGGTCATTATCACGCTAGCACGGCTGCTAAAAACCCGCTTGCGTGCATCCGATATCATCGGGCGTTATGGTGGTGAAGAGTTTGTTGTATTACTAAAGGGCGTTACCGCACAGCGCGCAGCCGAACTTATTGACGAACTGCGCCACGATTTCGAACAGGTAGATTTTCATGCGGGTGCAGAGCGCTTTCGCTGCACCTTCAGTGCAGGTGTTAGCAGTTTCCCCAGCCAGCTTTCCACTGAAGCGTTACTCATTAGCGCCGATCAGGCACTTTATCTAGCTAAACAGCAGGGGCGCAACCAAGTGGTAACGAGTAACGAGAACGATGCAGACAGGAAAGCACAACCGAAGCCACCCGGTGTAAAAAAACAATGACCCCCCCTCACCAACAGCGTGACGACCAGTCCCTCTCTCTCGAAGAGGCACTCGCGCGTCAGAGTAGCGATGATACGATTATTGACGTGGACGAACCTTGCCAGCAGCTGGTGTTATTTCGCCTAGCAGGGCAAAGGTTCGCTTTACCAGGCAGTGCGGTCAATGAAATTTTGAACGGTGATCAGCCAGTTTATTTCGTGCCTGGACTGCCTGCTTCCACAGAAGGTGTGATTCACTTGCGCGGCAACATTGAATCGGTGGTGACCCTACAGGCACTTCTCGGTCTCCCCCCTGCGGAGCAAACGGGCATGCTGTTAGTCGTCACCGCCGCGGGCATTCGCAGTGCCGTTCGCATCGACTGTTTAGAGGATGTTTGCGACATCCCGGTCAGTGCCCTGAAACCGGCACCGGATACTCTCGCCAGCCAGCTAATGCCTTATGTGAGCGCCCTATGGCAACCTGATGCAACGCCAGCAGAAAGTGGCAAAGAAGAGACTAAAAACGATTCTGAAGGAGGCAGCGCGGCCATTGCCCTGCTGGATCCAGCCGCTTTATTCAACGCCTATCAACAAGGTTTAGGGTAAGCCTATGGCCATTAGCGCGCCAGACCACTCCTTAGACGCAGCGACACACGTTGCGTTAGTGCTATTTAGTGCTGGTCATACGCTCGCCGCCATCGAAGCGCGCCACGTCTCGGGGTTAGCGAAATCGAGCCACCTACCGCGATGCGCGAATGCCGAGTGCCTGTTACTTAACGCGCCACAGTTGAGCATCACACCTACCCACTGGCTAACCCTTAAGGATGCCAACGGCGCTTGGCAGCTAGGCGTTAATGGCGACGTTATCTTAGCCAACACACCGATAACCGAGCTGTTTCCATTACCCTCTTTAATTGCCGCACGCCACGTCAGCCCCGCCCTACGAGGCTTGACGATGGCTAACCAAACGGTACGTTTGTTATTCGATGGCGCAGCGCTAACGCTGCAACCATAAACAGCGAATCAACGTGCCTTTGTCTACCTGCTGGTGCGGATCAATCACCGCTAACGCATCTGCACTAATACAGGATGACAGCACGCCAGAGTTTTGGTCTTCAAACGCATCGGCGATGATGCCCGCTTCGCTAAAACGCAGTACAACACGCATATAATGCTGGCGCGGGCCGGTCTGAGTCGTGAAATTAGCGGAGGCCGTCAGCGTAGGTAAGGCGCTCAACGTCGCACACCCCAGTAACGCCCCCATCAACGGTCGTAAAAACAACCACGCCCCCACAAACCCGGAAACAGGGTTGCCCGGCAGCCCTACAAAGCGCGCTTCACTGCCGTCTTCGCGTGGCAAGCGGCCCAGCGCCAGCGGCTTTCCTGGGCGAATCGCCAGCTTCCACATATCCAACTGGCCCAGCGACTCAAGCGCGGCTTTTACATGGTCTTCCTCACCCACGCTAACACCACCCGTGCTGACCACCACATCGGCGTCCGCCGCTGCGTTTGTGAGCAGCGCAACAGTCTGGCCGAAATCGTCCGGCACACTCACAAGCTGGACCACCTCCGCGCCAAACGTCTCTAACAATCTCTTCAACATCGGCCGATTGGAGTTATAGAGCTGACCTGGCTTTAACGGCGTGCCTGGATCAATAATCTCATCGCCCGTAGAGAGCAGCGCAACGCGAGGACGGCGACGTACACTTACCACAGTAACGCCCTGGCCTGCCAAGTGGCCCAACGCCGCCGCTTCGAGCCTCTCGCCCGCCGCCAACAGTGGTTGACCTCGGCGCACATCGCGCCCTTGAAGGCGAATGTTGTCTCCACTGGGTATGTCGGTAGGCATCAAAGCTTGATTATCCGCAACTTCGACGCGCTCCTGCATGACCACGCAGTCGGCCCCTGGGGGAATTTCACCGCCGGTAAAAATCCGTGCGCAACTGCCTTCCGCCAGCGGCGCTGCCGGGCTGCCTGCCGCAATACGCTGGCTGATAGGCAACCACTTGCCCGCATCACTGGCACGTAGGGCATAGCCATCCATTGCGCTATTATCAAACGGCGGGACGTCCAACTGAGCGGTAACGGCTTCAGCCAGCACGCGCCCAGCAGCGGCGTCTAGTGGAACGCTCTCGGTGCCAACAAGGCTTACGTCGGCCAGCAGCGCTTTAAGCGCGGCACTTATTGGCTGTAGTTCAGCCATGCTGCCCCCGGCCTGGGATAACCAGGTTGGCGAAATTACAAGGCTTATGACGGCTATCCAACTGCTCGGCCAGAATGCCGTCCCACCCGGTTCGGCAGGCGCCGGTTGACCCCGGCAGGCAGAACACCACCGTAGCGTTGGCTAGGCCGCCGAGACAACGGCTCTGAATAGTAGAGCTACCGATCTCTTCCCCGCTCAGTTGGCGAAAACGCTCGCCAAAGCCTTCAATACGCTTATCCAGCAGTACCGAAATAGCTTCAGGTGTAGAGTCTCGGCCAGTAAAACCAGTCCCCCCCGTGGTAATCACCACCTGTACGTTTGCATCGGCAATCCACTGAGCGACTATCGCACGAATTTGGTAGACGTCATCCGGCACGATGCGCTTCTCCGCCAGGCTGTGCCCAGCGTCGGTCAGACGCTGCACCAGCGCTTGGCCGGAGCGATCAGTCTCATCCGTGCGTGTATCAGAGACCGTAAGCACGGCGACTTTAAGAGGTACCATTGGCTCACTCATCAACGTCATCCCTATTTGGCGGCTTGCTTTTTAGCATGGTGCGCTTCCCAGGCAGCCTTCTGCTCAGCAGTTGCAGGCGGCTGATAGAGCTCCTTCCATTCACTATAGGGCATGCCGTATACATACTCTCGGGCTTCTTCGTAGCTGAGAGTTTCATTGCGCGATTCAGCGGCAGACACCAACCATTTCGATAAACAGTTGCGGCAAAAATCCGCCAGAATCATCAGATCGATGTTCTGGACATCCTTATTGTCGTCTAAATGCTGTAACAAACGCCGAAACGCGGCGGCTTCTAGCTCTGTACGCGTCGTTTGGTCAAATTCATTAAACGCTGACATTGGCGATCCTCTTATCAAGTAACTTTAGAGCAGCATAACAAAAGACACCGCCCGAAGGCGGTGTCGAGTGGCAATTAAGCGAACCGGCTAGCTAGGTTTGGTAACAGAAATATCGCTACTGCTGCTACCCGTTTTGTGTGCCGCGATTTCCTCTTCGCTCATGGCTGTATCTTTGACCTGCTCGTACCACAAATTGTGGTGCTCTTTGGCCCAGGTTTCATCAACATAGCCAGTGGTCATACCTTCCAATGAGCCTTCCGTACCGACAGTCCCAATATAGATATGGCCTAGCGCGACAGCCGTCAACCCAAGCGCACCCACCGCATGGATAATGTTGGCCCACTGCATGGTATCGCGGCCTTGGCCATAGTTGGGGAAGTCGAGCACAAAACCACTCGCGATCACCACCAAGCCAGCAGTGGCTAATAACCAGTACCACGCTTTTTCGCCACCGTTGGCAAAACCCGCGTCAGGATGGTGCTTGCCTGTTAATCCACCTGCCTTTTTAAACCATACCCAGTCATGCTTCTTAGGAATATTGTCTTTCAGCAAGCTGATTAACAGTACAACGAGCAGCACACCGAATATCGGGCCAAGATAGTTATGCAGTACTTTGGAAGCTGAAATCATCCATGCCCAGACGGCGTCGCCAAACAGCGTGCGGAACACAAACTTACCAAACAGCAGGTTCAACCCTGTTAATGCCAAGGTAATAAACAGAGTGGCAACGGTCCAGTGCAGCGAACGCATTAGCAACGACCAGCGCAAAAGCTTGCGCCCTGTGCGCGGCTCATCGAGATGTTTGCGCCCAACCATAAAGTAGAACAGCGCAATCACCACGATCATCCCGCCAATCGCAATCAAACCAAACGGCGATACCCAACGGTTTCGGATCTGCCGCCAAGTTTCGCCACTCGAATTGATCAGGCTATAGGTGCTGTCAAAGCGCGAGTCGCGGTAGTTAGGCCCTGTTTCGCCACTGCGTACCTGACGCCACTGATCGGCGCTAATACCAGGAGCCGCGGTCACCATCTCGCGATCTGTGTCAGCCTGGGCAACCGCTAGCTGGGACATACCAAGGCTGGCAGCCAGCAGCAGTAAGAGTATGCCGATACGCCAACAGCGCTGGAAAAACGCCCTTCCCCAGAGTGCTAGCGCAGGCGCCTCTGGTGTTATTGTGGTCGTGGTCATCGTTGTCATGACACGCCTCCTCACCCTTTACGGGCAGCATCGTAGGCAAGGTTGTCAGTGCTGGCCTGAGGATTATTCGACCAAGCACCATCTTTATGGCCACGATGAACGACACGCTGACGGAAAATGTCGGCAACATCTTGTGCATCACCAGCCAGCAGGGCTTTGGTAGAGCACATTTCCGCACATAGCGGTAGCTTGCCTTCCGCGATGCGATTGGAGCCGTACTTCTCGTACTCCTCCTCTTTGCTCTCGGCGGGGCCACCTGCACAGAATGTGCATTTGTCCATTTTTCCGCGCTCGCCAAATGCATTTTGTTGTGGGAACTGCGGTGCGCCAAAGGGGCACGCATACAGGCAGTAGCCACAACCAATGCACAGGTCTTTATCGTGCAGCACGATGCCATCGTCGGTTTTATAGAAGCAGTCAGTCGGACATACCGCCATGCATGGCGCGTCGTCACAGTGCATACACGCCACTGAAATCGACATCTCATCCGCTTCGCCGTCGTTAAGTGTGACCACTCGGCGACGCTGAATCCCCCACTCCACATCATTGGCATTTTTACAGGCGGTGACACAGCCGTTGCACTCGATGCAGCGCTCGGCGTCACACATAAACTTCATTTGAGCCATGGTGTTCTCCTCTCACCAGCGCGGGCATTTCCCCCGCTGGGTTCTGTCAGGTCGGTCGAGACGTTATTGGCTTAAGCCCGCTCAATTCGGCAGATGGTGCACTTGGTTTCCTGCATCAGTGTCACCGGATCATAGCCATAGGTGGTGGCGGTATTAGCCGCCTCACCAATGACGTACGGGTCAGACCCATCCGGATAACGATCCCGTAAGCTCTCGCCTTGGAACATGCCGCCAAAGTGGAACGGCATAAAGGCAACTTTGCGATCAACCCGGGGCGTGACCAAGGCTTTCACCTTCACTCGACCACCTTCTGCACCCTCAACCCATACGTCGTCGCCATCACGTACGCCAATATCATTAGCATCCGCGGGGTTCATCTCGACAAACATCTCTTGCTGTAGCTCGGCCAGCCACGACATAGAGCGTGTTTCTTCACCGCCTCCCTCGTATTCAACCAATCGACCCGATGTGAGAATAATCGGATAATCAGCGCTGTTATCACGATCCTGGATGGTTTTGTACATCGTGGGCAGACGCATAATTGAGTCAAAATCGTCCCAGGTGGGATAGCGTCCGACCAGGTCGCGGCGGGTGGTATATAGCGGCTCGCGGTGTTTAGGCACGGCATCTGGGAAGGTCCATACCACGGCACGTGCTTTTGCGTTGCCATAAGGCGCGCAACCACGTCCTATCGCCACCCGCTGGATACCGCCTGAGAGGTCGGTTTTCCAGTTTTTACCTTCAGCGGCCGTTTTCTCAATGTCAGTCAGGTCATCCCACCAACCGAGATCTTTAAGCAGTTGGTCGGTAAACTCGGGGTAGCCGTCATCAATCTCGCCATCTACTGGCGCCGAGCCCTCCGCCAGCAAATTAACGCCGTCGCGTTCAATACCAAAACGGGCCCGGAAACCCATACCGCCTTCCATTACCGGTACGCTGGTGTCATAGAGGTTGGGTGAGCCAGGGTGGTTAAACTCAGGTGTGCCCCAGCACGGCCACGGCAGCCCGTAGTAATCACCGTCGGCAGGGCCACCTTGGGCGCGTAAGTTCTGAAAGCTGAAGGTATGCCAGTTTTTCTGGTGCTCTTTGAGACGCTCAGGGCTTTGACCTGTGTAGCCAACAGTCCACATGCCACGATTGATTTCACGTAGCACGTCTTCAATCAGAGGCTCGTTGCCGTTCATCTCAAAGTTCTTCACGAACTCGTTACCAAAGCCAAGCTTGTTGGCAAATAGGTACATTATTTCGTGATCAGGCTTTGCTTCAAATAGCGGCTCAATGACTTTGTCGCGCCACTGAATAGAGCGATTGGTGGCCGTCACGCTACCAGTAGTTTCAAACTGGGTCGCCGCAGGCAGTAGGTAAACACCATCAGCGCGGTCGTGCATTACCGAGGCAACCGTGGGATAGGGGTCAACAATGACCATCATCTCAAGCTTCTGCATGGCTTTTTGCATTTCCACGCCGCGAGTTTGCGAGTTGACCGCGTGCCCCCAGTAGAACATCGCTTTTAGCGCGGTGCGCTGGGAGATATTTTCATCCTCTTCCAGTACACCATCTACCCAGCGGGATACGGTAATACCGCTGGAGTACATCGGCTTTCCATCAGCGTACTCGGTATCGTCAAAGCGGCCTTTTAGCCACTCATAATCGACATCCCACACCTGGGACCAGTGCTGCCATGCACCTTCAGCCAAACCGTAATAGCCCGGTAACGAGTCACAGCCAAGACCGAGGTCGGTAGCACCCTGTACGTTATCGTGGCCCCGCAAAATGTTGGCACCACCACCGGACTTACCAATATTGCCCAGCGCCAGCTCTAGAATGCAGTACGCGCGGGTGTTGTTGTTACCGGTGGTGTGCTGGGTACCGCCCATACACCAGACCACGCAGCCCGGACGATTGTCAGCAAGCCGCTTGGCCACATCGAACATGTCCGCTTCCGGCACGCCAGTAATGTCTTCCACGATGCTCGGCGTGAACTGAGCCACCTCTGCGCGCACCTCATCCATACCGTAAACACGCTGGCTGATATATTCGCTGTCTTCCCAGCCATTCTCAAAGATGTGCCACAACAAGCCCCAGATATAGGCAACGTCCGAGCCAGGGCGCAGGCGTACGTATTTATTGGCTTTTGCTGCGGTACGCGTAAAGCGCGGATCCGCGACGATGATGTCGCAGCTATTTCGCTCTTTAGCAATGAGAATGTGCTGCATCGCGACCGGGTGAGCTTCACTCGGGTTGGAACCGATAAACAGAATCGCCTTGCTGTTCTGCATATCATTGAGCGAGTTGGTCATCGCCCCGTAACCCCAGGTGTTAGCAACACCTGCCACGGTGGTGGAGTGACAAATTCGCGCTTGGTGATCTGTGTTGTTGGTGCCCCACATGGAGGCCAGCTTGCGCATCAAGTACGCCTGCTCGTTACTGAACTTGGCCGAGCCAAGCCAGTAAACACTGTCTGGGCCATAGGCGTCACGCAGTTCAAGCAGCTTATCGCCTATTTCATTAACCGCATCGTCCCAGCTCAGCCGCTGCCATTCACCCGCCACTAGCTTCATGGGGTATTTTAGGCGACGGGTAGAGTGACCATGCTGGCGTAGCGAGGCCCCTTTGGCACAGTGAGCACCACGGTTAATCGGGTGGTCAAACGCGGGCTCTTGTTTTGTCCAAATGCCTTCTTGAACTTCTGCATAGACACCACAGCCCACCGAACAGTGGGAACAAATGGTGCGTTTGGTCTCAACGGGTGAGTCTAGTACAGGGGTTTTATTCGCCGACTCGGCGCGCTGCATCATCGGCGCGCCCATAAAGCCCGCAGCTGCGACGCCACCGGTGGCAACGCCACTACGCTTTAAAAACTGACGACGGGAGATTCCAAGCCCTGAAGTGTTGGCAGTATTGGTTTTGCGAGTTAGACGCATGGCAGTTCTCCTGGCATTTTGCCGTCAATCACGCAGCGACGCATAGTACGCGCGAATATGGTCAGTTTCGTGGTAATTCGTTGTTTGTTTTTTAGGCTCAATCGATGTGGTGCTATCGGCTTGAGCTAGCGTGACGTGACCTACTGCAGCGGCCGCACCGGCAGCGGCGGTACCTAGCCCAACGGTTTTCATAAACCGACGGCGCTCAGGATTGTGTGACGTGTGCATGGTTTTCTCCTCTATCATGCCCTTATTCTTCTGCATGGCCCGCAGGCCCTATTATTCGCTTACCACTGCGCACTGCCACTCACGGTGTGACGTCGCGCGCCGCGCCGGTTGCGGTTGTCGTTGGCTCCACAATCCGCACCGCTTGATAGGCCGCTCTTTCGCTCAACGTTGCCTGCTCGCTTTCCATAAACGCGCCGCCTAACTGGCCAAGCGATGCGTAAAAAACAGTGTCGACTCTAGAGAGGTCGTCAAAGCAGCGCGTTGACCAGGGAGCCATGTGTTGCTGGAAAAAGTAGCTCTGCTCGCTGCTCTGGGACGTAATCAGCATTGCCATTACCTCACATATAGCAGCCAAATGATCTTCTGGCTCGCGGGTATGCTCACTACGCTCAAACCCCAGCGCCCGAAGGTCCTGGCGTAGTGCAACTAATGCTGCCTCCATTAATTCACCGTTGCGGTACCAAGACGCGTAAGGCACTACCTCGCCCTGAATGACGCCAACAAGAAGGCGAAAGTGGGCACGCTGCAGGCTATCTACACTGCTTTGGCCAGCAGCACTTGAGAGCGCTGCCCAACACTCAGCCAGTCGGCTGCCGTCTTGTTCAATGTCTAGGCTGGCTAGCCACGCTAATAACTCACTGTCAGGTGCTTGCCGTAGCAGGCTGGCTAAAAGCTGATAAATATCGGCCCGCAGTGCGTCGGTATCGCTAAGTGTGGGCATTGCATCACTCATTGCTTTACACCTTTAGTTGCGCATCAGGGTCACGGATCATGGTTTTCCACACATCTTTGACCCGGCAGTCCTCGCACATTTCTAGCCGCGCTAGTGCATCACCCGCGAAATAGGGGTGGTTAGCCAGCTTCGCCTTGATCGTTGCGACCGTACTGGCAGTGGCAAACGGCTTGCCGCAGCCAATGCACTCAAAGGCCGCCTCTTCGTGGCAAATTTGCCGTGTGTGGCGTTCCGGTGCAGCCAAAAAACCAGGAAGCAGCGTAATCGCGCTTTCAGGGCACGCCTGTTCACATAGCCCGCACTGCACGCAGTCGGACTCCAAGAAACTTAACGCGGGTGTATCGCCCCCTGCTTTCAATGCCGGCGTCGGACAATTACTAACGCAGGCATGGCAAAGCGTGCAGGCTTCACGATCTACTTGAATGCCGCCATAAGCAGCCCCTTCAGGCATGCTATGCCGGTCATTGCTAGGCGCTCCAAGTGCCGCCAGTGTTGCTAGCACTTGATTAAAGCGGGCGCGCTTATGGGGGTCGGTAAAGGTCAACGCAGCATCGGTTAATGGCGTAAGCGTGGGCAGTGCATCGCGTTCACCCGCCGACTCTGGCGGCAACAGTTTAATCCGCGCGGTGTCATGCCCTAGTGCTTCCAGTAAGCCGTGGGCTTGAGCAACTTGGTGGGTGATGAACGTGGTTAAACGAGGCGGCATCCCATCGTGCAACTGAATACGCACCTCGGCAGCCCCGTTCGCCAGCGCGGTAAGCCACTGATCGTGGCCAGCAGCACCCAGCTCTTCAAGCGGGACATCAAGCAGATGGCCTGGCGTAACAGCACCTGCTTGGCGTTCAGCATCAAGAAAGTCATGGGTGACAAAACGCATCACAGGCGCTTGACCGCCGGCCTCGCGATAGGCGGCCAGCCACGTGGCTAAGGTATCTTGCTGACGACGGGTTTCCGGCAGGCGAAATTCAATCGCACCGGTTGGGCAGGCGCTGGTACAACTGCCCACCCCTTGGCAAAGGAACGGGTCAATCTCAATACGCGACTCAATGCGCCCTTGAATGCTGGAAATAGCATCTGCCGGACAAACATCCAAACAGCGAGTACAGCCCACGTTGCCACTCGCGGAGTGTGCGCAAAGATCACTATTAACCTGGAAGTAACGCGGTTTATCGAATTCACCAACGAGTTCAATAACGCTTTCCAGAATTTCACCGCGCCGCGCTTCTTGGGCTAGCCAATCCAGACACACATAGCCCGGCGGTGGGATTTCCCATACATGAGTGGCCTTCGGCATGGCTGCTGTCGTTAAGTCGAGCACCACGTCAAACACATCACGCTCAATCAGTGCTTGAGCCAAATTGAGTGTGTCGCCATTCGCGGGCGCTACCTCAACGCGAAAGGCACCCAGATAACCAGTGATGCGCAGTTGAGATTGTTGGGTATCGGTTAGCGTTTGGCAGATGAGAGGCTCGTTGGCCGCCGCTAAATCAACGGTAGAATCCGTTGTTAGCAGTGTCAACGATGCCAAGCCACGCCCCTGTAACACTCGGGCAGCTTGACTAACATCGTGTGAATTGCCCATCAACAGCGCATGGCCGCGGCTGTGATAAGTCACGTTAGCAGGCGTTAAGTTAACCGGCCACGAGATACGCTGGCGTACCGCTTCGCGGGCGCTGACGTTAACCTGGTCATCTACCGATGCCAGTTGGATTCGTTGGTTCATGCATTCTCACGGTCAGAAAGTCTTTTTTTTATAATTAAAAGTTATGTTGTTTACTTTAATGGCATATCTTAGCGCTTTCCCTACCTTGAGCGTATGGTGCTTACGCGTTTTTCGCCACTTTAAAGCGCATCAGCGTCTCAACGCCTCATCAGCACAATCACCATAACCAACTGTTTATAAAAACACTTACTCCTTTTTAATACGTTCGTCTAGCTTGCTGTTAGGTGAATCAGACTGGTCGTCTAGTGACGCTGTTGTTACGCAACCACTCTCGCTTGCACAAGCATTAACGTCTTCATGTGGGGTAGAAGTTCCGTCATCCGCGATACTCTCACCAGCGGTTTCTGCTGGCCTATCGACTGCCTCTTCCGCTTTGTTTGCCCAGCGGCGAAGCTTGTCTGCCAGTTCATCGGCCATAGGTTTAAGCTGCTGACGATAGTCAGCATCGTAGTCATCCAACCCATCGCGTACGTTGTAGTTACCGGTAGCCCATAGCCTTTTAAGGGCACGGCGGCGCAGTGCAGCGCTAACACCAGGTGCCATGAACGCACTGAAATCACTGCCTGCCGGCAAGTGATCAGGGTCGGGTAAAGTGTGATCCAAGCTACCAGGAAGGGGGCGCGCGTCATCAACGCTAGCCTCTGTTGCCAACGATTCAGTATCGCTGGAAGTAGCACTTAGCGCATCGGCCTCTAGCCCTAGCTCTGACGCCGGTTCTGTGCTGCCTTTGGGAGGGGTGTCTAATGCTACGTCTGCTTCGTTGCTTTCAACGCCACGTTTTTTACGTGACCAGCGTTCAAGCCTGCTCACAGGGGCTGCTCCTTGGTCGGGGTATCTTTAGCCCGCCCGGCTCCCTTATGCTTCTTTTTGCGCTTTTCTGATGGCGCTTCACCATGGCGCGCTAAATAGCTTTCCAACCATACCTGAATCGCCATCGGCATCGATGCTTCGAGTACCTGTTGTTCACCATCAAGCCAGCCCGCCGCAACATCTTGGCTTGCAGTAATAGCATCAGGCTTGGGCGCTTGTCCGGTAAAACCAGCGCGAACAAAGAGACGCGGGGTTGCTGACGTAAGGTTAAAGCGGTAGGCCGCACGTTCGGTCATCGACAGTTGAAGGCTGAGCACATAGCCACCTTGCTCGCCTGGCGTCAGCTCAGCAATACGCCATTGCGTTAAGGTAAAGCCCCTCACCTGCTTGGGCTCTGCCACCAAGGTAATGCTCAAAGAGCGCAGATTATCACTCATACGGATAGACCACCTTAGACCTTGAATGGGTAGACAAGTAAGCCTTTTGAGCGCCATCATCGTCAACTCAGAGTGTTTTACTCAACTATTATAATTTACATGTATGCGTTACATGATTCTTCACTAGGTTCCAACGAGGATTGCGGATGCCCGCCCTTCAGTTAAGCCGAGCCCGCTTACCGGCCACGACGACAATCGATGTGCTGGATGCTTACGGCGACTCCCGCCAACAAGCCATCGCCGCAGAGCGCGCGCTGACGGTTTATCTCAATAAGCGTGAAATTGTCACGCTAATGACACTGGGCGATGACCCTGAAGCCTTGGTGGTGGGCTACCTACGCAACCAGGGATTACTGCGCCGTGCGGAAGATTTATCGGCGGTACAGGTGGATTGGGAGGTGGAGTCCGCCGTCGTCGTCACCGATTATTTACCTGATGATTTAGACAACCGACTGAGTACTCGTACCGTCACCACGGGCTGCGGTCAGGGGACCGTATTCGGCAAATTACTGGAACAAACATCGCTCTCTGCGTTACCTGAGACAACGCTGGCGCAATCAACGCTTTATCAGTTGCTAACCAATTTGAATACCTACAACGAGACGTATCGCAGCGCGGGAGCAGTACACGGTTGCGCGCTGTGCCAGCAAAGCCGCGTGCTCGACTTCGTTGAAGATGTCGGACGTCACAATGCGGTGGATACCCTGGCAGGCCACCAGTGGCTCAACCAGGCCGAAAGCAGTAGTGCTGATATTTTCTATACCACTGGCCGCCTAACTTCCGAAATGGTGCTGAAAGTGGCGCAAATGGGGATCAGCGTGCTGGTTTCACGTTCTGGGGTGACCCAAAAAGGCGTGGAGCTGGCGGAACGCTTCGGCGTGATGCTGATTGCTCGGGCTAAAGGCAAACACTTCCAGGCGATTAATACAGCTAACCGCCTAACGCTAGATGCCATTCCAGCCAAACCACCCAGCGCGCGCACGTCTAAGGAGACCGGTCTATGATCACCCCGCAAACCCTCACTGGCATGATTCTCGCTGGCGGTGAAGGCCGCCGTATGGGGGGGCGTGACAAAGGCCTTGAACCCTTCGCCGGACTACCGCTCGTGGCCCATGTGGCTCAACGCTTTGATAGCCATGTATCCGAACTATTGATCAACGCCAATCGCAATACAGATGCCTATGCACTATTTGCAAGCCGGGTTATTGAGGACGTGGAAGGCGGCTTTAAAGGCCCGTTGATGGGCATTTATAGTGGCCTGCGTGCGGCTAAAACGCCCTGGCTACTGGTTGCCCCTTGCGACTCACCTGCCCTACCTAATGACCTAGTGGCGCGGATGGTGGCGGGCATCACCTCAGAGAGTGGTGAACACGATATCGCCGTTGCATTTGACGGCGAGCGCCTGCACCCAGTCGTCGCACTGCTGCGCACCTCGCTTGCCGATGACTTAGCGAATGCGCTGGCTGAGGGCGAACGTAAAATCGACCGCTGGTACGCTCGCCACTCATGGTGCAAGGTCGATATGTCGGACTGCCCAGAAACATTTGCCAACCTCAATACCGAAGAGGAAAAGGCTCGTTTGGAGATAGCCCTAGGTTCTGTCGCTAACAACGCTGCCTCGAGGGAAACACCATGAGCCTGTCGTGCTTCGAACTCGGTGAGCAAATGCTCAGCGTTGACGCAGCGCGAGAGGCACTACTGTCCTTGGCTGAACAGCCCGTTGCGGTAGAATCGGTAGTGCTGAGCCAAGCTTATGGCAGACGCTTAGCCACCGATATCATTGCGCCAATTAACGTGCCACAGAATACCAATGCAGCCATGGATGGTATCGCCCTGGCATGGCCAGGAGAGCAACCTCAGCAAACCCAATGGCCGATTGCAGGCGATGCTTTTGCCGGACAGGCGTTTGAAGGCAGCGTACCTCTCGGCCAGTGCGTACGCATTACTACGGGAGCCCCGTTACCGTCAGGCACCGACACCATTATCATGCGCGAGCAGCTTAGCGAGCATAACAGCAGTGTCACCGTTGATTCTCCCGACCGAGTTAGCCATGGTCAGCATGTGCGCCAAGCAGGGGAAGATATTGCCCTAGGCGAGGTAGCACTGGTAGCTGGCACGCGACTAGATGCCGCCTGCTTGGGGTTAATCGCCTCTCTGGGCTATGGTGAGGTTGGTGTTTTCAGGCGTCCAAAGGTGGCGATTTTCTCTACTGGAAATGAGGTCACTCCCCCTGGCGAAGCGCTGCCCAGCGCAGGCATTTACGACACCAATCGTTTTACATTGCTGGGCTTGCTCAACGAACAGGGTGCTGAAGTGCTGGATCTGGGCATTTTGCCTGATGATCCCACCACCATTCAAAAAGCCCTGGCTAGCGCGGCGACGCAGTGTGATTTAGTTATTACCAGTGGAGGCGTTTCTGTCGGCCAGGCCGATTACACCAGGGAAGCGTTAGAAACTTTAGGCCAATTAGCTTTTTGGCGCGTGGCGCTGCGCCCCGGGCGCCCCATGGCCTGCGGCTGGCTGGGTGAATCGCGCAAGCCATTTGTCGGCTTACCCGGCAACCCCGTTGCGGTCATGGTAACCTTTAGCCAATTCGTAGTGCCATTATTGGAACGTTTACAAAAACAATCTCCCGTTCCACCGAGGCGTTTAACAGCCATTACCCAAACTCCGCTAAAAAGTCGCCTAAAGCGCACCGATTTTATACGTGGCATTTATTCAAGCGATGCTCACGGTGTGCTGCAAGTACGTAGTACCGGAGCGCAGGGGTCTGGGATTCTAACCTCGATGGTAGCTGCTAACTGCCTGATTGAGCTGGGTGATGATCAAGCAGGCGCCCAGCCAGGCGACGCAGTCTGCATTCAACCACTGACGAGGTGGCCATGACTAAACAACCAATTGCTGAAACACTCATTGATGATTTCGGCCGTCGTGTTAGCTATGTACGCATTTCCGTGACGGATCGTTGCGACTTCCGCTGCGTTTACTGCATGAGCGAAGAGATGACCTTCCTGCCAAGAGCGAAGGTGCTTACGCTGGAAGAACTTGCCATGGTAGCTCAGGCGTTTACCGAGCTAGGCGTTGAGAAAATCCGCTTAACTGGGGGCGAGCCGCTAGTACGTAATGGCATTGAGCAGCTTGTGGACGACATTGGCGCGCTGCCGGGGCTCAACGATTTCACCATGACCACGAACGGGGCCAGTTTGCGTAAACACGCCAAACGGCTCTATCAAGGGGGGCTGCGCAGACTCAATATCAGCCTTGACTCCCTTGACCCAGAGCGCTTCAAACAGCTGACTCGGACAGGTGATTTAGCGAAAGTGATTGACGGCATTCACGCTGCTAAAGAAGCTGGTTTTTCACGTATCAAGCTTAACGCAGTAATTCTAAAGGGGCGCAATGATGATGAAGTGCTGGATCTCGTTACGTTCGCTCGCCAAGAAGAGCTAGATATCAGCTTTATCGAAGAGATGCCGTTGGGCGATGTGTCTGATCACTCTCGAGCCGAAACCTTTTACTCGAGTGGCGACGTTCAAGCACTGATCGAGACACGCTACCCGCTCATGCCCACAACGGAAACCACCCCTGGGCCTTCGCGCTATTTTAAAATGGCCGACAGCAGCAGTCGGGTTGGCTTTATTTCGCCCCATAGCCACAACTTTTGCGATAGCTGCAACCGCGTGCGGGTAACCGTTGAAGGCCGTCTACTGCTCTGTTTAGGCAATGAACACTCTGTCGATTTACGTGCTGTACTACGCCGACACCCTGGCAATATGCTGGCGTTGAAAACCGCCATTATTAATGCCTTGCCGCTCAAGCCCGAGCGCCATCACTTTACGACCGATGGCGATGTCCAAGTAGTGCGCTTTATGAATATGACAGGGGGTTAAAGGTTGTCAGCTACTCGCGTGCCAGTGCATATCATTACGGGCTTTCTCGGCAGCGGTAAAACCACGCTTATCCACAGCCTAATCGAGCAAAAGCCTGTGGATGAGAAGTGGGCCATTTTAGTCAATGAGTTTGGCCAAATTGGCATTGATCAAGCGATGTTTGAGCAGCGTGACGATGTCGTCGTCAAGGGACTGCCCGGTGGCTGCCTATGTTGCCAGCTGGCCTTTGTGCTACAGGCTGCACTGGTCAATTTGCTCGCCCGCAACAAACCAGACCGCGTCATTATTGAGCCTTCGGGGCTTGGCCATCCAGCCGGCTTACTCGATCTGCTGCGCGGCGAAGCCTTTCAAGAGGTTGTCGCCGTGCATGATATTATTGCCACCCTAGATCCGCGCCGGTTAGATGAATCTAGGGTCCGTGAACACGAGACCTTTCAAGATCAATTGGCCATGGCCGATGCCATCGCCATTACGATGGGCGAGCAGGCCAGCACCGAACAGCATGAACATGCGCAGCGGTTTGTGACGGAACTCTGGCCACCACGCAAGTGGGTTCATCGCAGTGAGCATGGCACGATGCCGCTATCGCTGCTGTTGAACAGCGACCAGACCCGTGCCCAACAAGAAGATACCGCTGTTCCTGATACGCACCGTCAAATGATGGCAACCCCGACGCTGGAAGGCACTTTTTTTGATACGGCTCCGGCGCCCGGTCAGCCTCAGCACAAGACGGCTAGCGCCCTTGGATATACCAGCACAGGCCTTCGCTGGCATCCCAGCGAACGCTTTGACCTTGATCGTTTGGCCGCTCACTTGAGTGAATTTCCCGCTTCTGCGCGGGTAAAAGGCGTCTTTCATACCGAGCAGGGCTGGAAGCAGCTCAATCGCGCTGATGGAACACTTAGTCTCGGTAATAGCGCCTGGCGACAAGATTCGCGGCTTGAGGTGATTACCCCCGACAATGACGCTGATACCCACACCAATTTACTGACAGAACTGCAATCATCAGGAGCGCTGTTGAGCTAAAAACGTTTTCTCGATAGCGTCTATCGGCATAGGGCGTCCAAACAAATAACCTTGAAAAGCTTGGCAGCCATGAGCTAGCAGCCAAGCTTTCTGACTCTCTGATTCGACGCCTTCGGCAATGACATCAAGATTTAAGCTTTTTGCCAGGGCAATCGTACTTTCCACAATGGCCGCATTAGCACTGCTTTCTAACACTTGATGGACAAACGACTGATCGATCTTAAGCTGATCAAGTGGCAACTGGGCAAGATACGCCAGCGATGAATAACCGGTTCCAAAATCATCCAGAGAAAAACGCACACCTTGGGCTTTCAGGCTCAGCATTTTGTCACGCGCATCGTCGCGCGCTTCCACAAACAGCGACTCGGTAACTTCAAGTTTGAGGCGCTTAAGCGGTGCCTTTGTACGCACAAAGACCTGCTGTAAGCGAGACAAGAAATCACTATCGCGGAACTGCAGTGGGCTGATATTCACCGAAATCGTCAGCTCATGCAGGTGTGGCGTTGCTGCCCAGCAAGCTAGCTGATGGCACGCCTCTTCAATGACCCACTCACCAACCTCATTAATCAGCCCGGTACTCTCTAAGAGTGGAATAAACTCGCCAGGTGACACCATGCCACGCTCTGGATGCTGCCAGCGTAGCAGTGCCTCAACGCCCGTATAGCGACCACAGCGATCAACTTGAGGCTGGTAATAGAGACGCCATTGATGACTCTCTAATGCCTGCCGCAAGTCGGTTTCAAGCTTAACCCTTGCCAGCAGCGCAGCTTGCATCGAAGGATCAAAAAAGCGTATGGCACGACGCCCACTCGCCTTCGCCTGTAGTAAAGCCATGTCGACTTGCTGAAGGTAGTCTTCGGCGCTTCGCTGGCTATCGGACACAACCGTAATCCCGACGCATGCGGTGACCATGATCTGTTCTTCAGAAAAATTAACTGGCTCATCAAGCGCCACCAGAAGTTTCTGGGCAATATGCTCTGCTAAGCGACGTGTCTGACGTGGGCTTCCATCGATGTCTTCAATAAGCACGGCAAATTCATCACTCCCCACGCGAGCCAACGTATCGGTATCTCGCAACATTTGGCCAAACCGCTGGGCAACCCGCTGAAGCAACTGATCGCCGGCAAAGTGCCCCAGGGTATCGTTAATATGGTTAAAACGGTCGATATCGATCACCAGTAACGCCCCACAGCGCTGGTGGCGGTTTAGCTCTTTGAGTGCTGTCTCCATTCTGTCCATAAACAAGCGTCGATTTGCGAAGCCTGTTAATGGATCATAAAACGCAAGTTGGTGGATCTCTTGCTCAGCGGCTTTGCGCTCACTAATATCGCTCATGGTGGCAACGTAGTTAGTCAGCACACCGTCGGCATCGTAAACAGCACTGATCGTCATCCACTCAGGGAACAGCTCACCATTTTTGCGCTGATTCCAGATTTCGCCCTCCCAGCTTCCTGTGGTCATCACCCGCTTCCACAAGCGACGATAAAACGCTGCGTTATGGAGACCAGAGCTAAACATACGTGGGTTCTTACCGATCACCTCAGCTTCGCTGTAGCCGGTTATACGCTTAAACGTCTCATTAACTTTTAAAATATCTCCCCGTGCATCCGCCACTATGATGCCTAGATGCGCTTGAAAAGCAGCCGCTGCAATCTGCAGCTCAACTTCTGCGCGCTTCGCTTCGGTAATATCACGGTTCACCGATAACACTCCCTCAAACTGTCCAGCACTACTTATTAGCGGGCTCACGGTGGCATGAAAATGGTGTGGCTGCGCGTCAATGGTCAGCGGATACTCAAATCTTTCTACTTTATGCAACTGCTGCACTCGCTCAAAAACGGCGGCAAATGCACCAGCCAAAGGAGCTGGCAAGACCTGTGAAAAGTGCTTTCCCAGCGCATCTTGGCTTTTAACAAGCAGCTGCTCAGGGGAAGCCGCATGGATATAGCTAAAGTGCCCTTCTACATCAAATACAAAAATCAAATCCTGAATCGAGTGGACTAAAGCATCCATACGTGCGCCACGCGCTTGCGCTTCGGCTCTTGCTAGCTCTCGCTCTTTTATTCGCTCATGTAGTTGATAAGCTAACGCAAGGCGGTTTAAGTAGTGGCGAACACCCCAAGCTCCTAACAGCGTAATTAAACCAACGACCAACAATAACACCAGCAAACGCTGGCGCCATCCAGCCATCAGCGTATGAAGGTCAACACCTACAGCAACAAATACCGGATAGTCACTAATGCGTTGCATGTGAAACAAGCGTTTACTTCCGTCAAGGGGCGAGATCGCGGTTAATGTCCGAGTAACACTACCGCTGTTTAACCACTGCTGTGTCTCAGGCGCATCAAGCTGGCTACCAATAAACCTGCTTTCATGGGGAGCCGGGTGCCGAGCAACTACTTTTAGACTCTCATCTATCAGTGCCATGCTCTCACCTTCGTACACTCGCATTTGCTGCAGCGCACCATTGAGGATATGCGGCATGATACGAGACATAATCACACCAGCGAAGTCGCCCTGGTCATTCACTAGACGCCTGCCATGATAGAGAAAGAAACGCTGCTTGCTCGCCGACCAAATAAGCGGCGTCATCATTTCGTCTTGGTCACCTTGTTGAAAGGTGCTGAAAAAGACGCTGTCGCCAATCCCCTCCTCAACATCTCGATTAGCGTTACTGCTTAAACGTAGGCGCCCATGAGGGTCTAATACACTAACACTATAGATTAGCGGCACGTACTCGGTTAGATTGTCGAGCGCTCGTTGGACGGCAACTGCACTTTCCGCCTCTAAACCATCCAACCCCAAAGAGGTTTCTTGGTGAACATTGAGCAACTCGGCCAGGCTAAACAAACCTTGGCTGCTCTGTCCAAACATGCCTGTTACCCATTCTGACACCACGTTCGCACGAGCAATCACACGGGACTCAGCCGCAGTGACTTCTTGGTGATATTGGCCTTTGAGCAACCAGCCAAACAGCACAATCATCATACATAACGACAAAATGTAGAGCGTAATAACGCGCTGCTTTTGGCGCCGAAAGCCAGGCATTGCCTGGCTTTTGTTAGTTACCCGATCACTGCGAGGTAGCAGCATTATATGTAGGCCTTATTCAGATATCCCGCAGCACACCTGATAGAGTATAAAAAGAATAGTGAAAAATAGACCACAACGGCTCCTCGTAAGCGGTTTTAAATAGTGGCGCGGCTTGTTTTTGATGTATATCTATTTTCAGCAAAAAGCTCATAAAAGTCGTTATTTTACTCAATAAGAGGCTGTCATGGCATCGTTAGGCCAAATGAGTGACTACGAAGTACGCTTAGTGCGTATTTTTAAAACGGTCGTGGAGTGCGGTGGTTTCACCGCTGCGGAAACCGCTTTAGGCATCAGCCGTTCAGCCATTAGCCAACACATGAATGATTTAGAAGCTAGGCTAGGCTTTTCGCTATGCCAGCGTGGCCGAGGCGGGTTTAGTTTAACCGAAGAAGGCAAGGAAATTTACCAAGCAGGTTTGACACTACTGACCGCGCTCGAAGCCTTTAAAAGCGATGTAAACGCATTACACCATACCATCAAGGGCGAACTGAATATCGGTATCACCGATAACTTGGTCACCTTGCCTGCCATGCATGTTACCCATGCGCTCGCCGAGCTGACCGCGCCAAACCATGAGGTCACAGTCAATATTCACATGGAGCCTTCAGATGCCGTTATTCGAAGCGTTATGGATGGCCACTTACATGTCGGCGTTGTGCCCGCGGTTAACTTACCCTCCAGCTTGGAAACACACCTGTTGTACGAGGAGCCTTCGTTTCTTTACTGCGCAGTTGGCCACCCGCTGTTTAATGCAACCGATGACGCATTCACAGCTGAACAGATCGCCGCTTATCCAGCGATAACGCCTCGCTATCCACTCCCCAGCGATGCGCGTAAAGCACATGATGCGTTAAATTTACAAGCCTCTGCCTCTGACCGGGAGGGCGCTGCGTTTTTGATTCTCACTGGACGGTTTATCGGTTTTCTTCCTGAACATGTTGCCGCCCAATGGGTTAATGCCCATAAGATGCGCGCCATTCAGCCGGGTACCCAACGTTATCAGATTCCGTTTGTGCTAATCACTCGTCATGATCGCCGCCCCAACCGGGTGGTCGATGCATTTTTAGGATTTGTGAAAGGCGCAAAATAGCTCACCTGGTTATGCCAAGCACAAAATAATCAACCCGATCACCAGTACCAATCTGGTCAATATGGTCGCCAAACTCTCGGTAGGACAACAAATCACCTGCCCAGTGGAGAATTGCATCACCATGGTGCCTCAAGAAACCGGCAAACCGTTCTTAGCCTGGGACAACGACCCTCGTAACCCCTTCCGTGTCGCTTCATAAGCGTGTCCCATAAACGCCTCATCACGACCTAGTCTTCGCGATTAGCACCGCCCTCCTCTGTGAGGGCGGTCACGCTTTGCGCAACAGTTTGTTCCGCTATAAAAAGGCGACATAGCGTCTCTTCTTTTGAGAACATGAGAAACTATCGCATATAAAATATTTTCTCATAAAAGGAGCTACGATGAAGCCTACCTCTTTTGCCACTAAATTCGTTCCTACATTCGCCACAGCCGTACTGTTTTCAGCCATCAGCGTAAACGCTCATGCCGAACAGCGCATCGCCACCTTCGACTTAGGCAGTCTAGATACGCTAGATGCACTGGGCTTAAGCGAACAAGTGGTTGGCGTCCCCAAGCAGAACCTGCCTGCCTACCTAGAGCAATACGCTAGCGACCGCTATAGCGATATTGGCGGCCTGCGCTCACCGGACATGGAGGCCATCAGCGCTAGCGAGCCTAGCCTGATTCTCTACACCGGCCGCCAGGGCGATTGGGAAGAAGCACTTGGTGATATTGCCCCGCTACTTAACACCAGTTTGCAAGGCGATAATTACCTCGCGGCGTTTGATAACAACGTGCGTGAGCTCTCCAGCCAATTTGAGGCGGAAAGTGATGCTGATGAGGCACTTGCAACGCTCCACACAGAGATTGACACACTACGCGAAGCACTCAGCAATGCCCCCAAGACACTGGTTGTCACCCACAACGGCGGCAACCTGATGCTTAACCAACATCCCGTCGTTCACGATGTGCTAGGCGTGGAAGCGCTCAGCATGCCGGAGAGTGTGACCTCAGAAACCCGTGGTGAGCGCACCTTTACACCGCTTTCTGCTGATGCCATTGCCGACATCAAACCAGACGTTGTGCTGGTCATTGATCGCAGCGCCGCCATTGGCAATGAACCTGCGGATGCCGATCAACTGCGCCAAACACTAGCCGAGGCTGGTACTACCCCCCAGCTAGTGATGCTAACCCCGGCTCTGTGGTACCTCTCCGGTGGCGGCCTACAGAGCTTAGCGCTACAAATTGAAGAGGTCGCTGCTGCGCTGAATTAAGTGCTTGATGAATCCTCATGGATCTTGATCTGGTAAAGCACGCAATAGATCACCGGTAGCACGATAAGCGTAAGCAGCGTGGCAACACCAAGCCCGCCGATCAGCGCGACCGCCATGCTGGCGAAGAATGCATCACTAATCAATGGAATCAGACCCAGCATGGTGGTTAGCGCAGCCATTGAAACGGGGCGCACGCGACTAATGGCGGCGCGCACCACGGCGTGATAGCGATCTTTGTGCAACGGCAGTTGCACATTGATCTCTTCTACCAGAACAATAGCATTCTTAATCACCATCCCGATCAAACTCAGCGTGCCCAGCAGCGCCATGAACGAGAAAGGCAGTCCGGTTAGCAGTAACGCGGCCACTACGCCAACAATGGTCAACGGCACCAAAAACCAGATCGCCAGCGGCTGACGGAAGTTATTAAACAACACCACCGTGATAATAAACATCATCACCAAGCCAAGCGGCAACGATGCAAATAGGCCACTCTGAGCTTCACCGGCAGTCTCAAATTCACCGCCCCACTCAAGCCGATAACCGGGTGGCAATTCAAGCGCCTCTACTTGAGGTCGAACTTGAGCCAATACACTAGCCGCCGTCACGCCGCTTAGCGGGTCGGGTTCGCCATACACTGCCAGCATGCGCTCGCGGTCACGGCGCATCACCAGCGGGTCAGCGACCTCGGTCGTCACATCGCGCATCACTTGATCAGCCGTGATGTAACGCCCCTGCTCGGCGCTCCATACGTTAAGCGACCCGATGTTATCGATATCGTTGCGCTGCTCTGGTATCGCTCTAGCGACAATCGGAATCAAGTCGCTGCCGTCACGGTAGATGCCCACCTGACTACCGCTAGTGCTCAACGCCAGTGTGGCCGCCAGGTTCTCGCGGGTAACGCCCAGCCGTCGTGCGGTGTCTTCGGCAAAAATTGGCACCACGGCCTGAACACGGTTACGCCAGCTAGTGCGAACACTGACCATATCGGACGTATCACTAAACAGTGCCGCGACTTGATCACCGAGCTGGCGTAATACCGCGGGGTCGCTGCCGTAAAACCTTGCTTCGATCTTGGCTTTCGGGGCAGGGCCCACTTCCAGCGGAGCAATTTTATAGTCGATATCGCTGTGATCACGCTCAAGTACCGCTTCGATATCCGCCATGCGCGCTTGCTGTATCGCTTTGTTATCGGTTTCAACAATTAGCTGTGAATAGCTGGCATAGCGGTCTTCCGGCGCATAGGTCAGGGTAAAGCGCTGGGCACCGCCGCCGACCACAGTAGTGAGATGGCGGACACCCTCCATCTCCATCACCACGTCTTCCAACTCTGCCACCCGCCGTTGGGTTTCCAGAATATCGGTGCCTTCTGGGGTGCGGTAATCAACAAAGAAGATGGGCGTATTCGAGGCAGGGAAAAAGGCATTCTTGACGGAGCCAAAGCCAACAACCGCGCCTGCCAATATAGCTATCACCAGCCCCAGTGTTAGCCAACGCAGTCGTATACCCGCCACAATCACGCGGCTAAACAAACGGTACACCACCCCTTGGTAAGGGTCTTCATCTGTACTGCTAGGCGCTACATTGCGAAACAGCAGCTTGAAATAGAACGGCGTAAGCGTCAGCGCTGTCAGCCAACTTAGCAGCAGTGAATAGAGCAACACATAGAACAGCGAGCCGATAAATTCACCGGTGGTATCTGGCGACAACCCAATTGGAGCAAATGCGGCCACTGCGATCAGCGTAGCTGCCAGCAGGGGCCATGCGTTTTGTCGGACCACCTGATGCGCCGACTCGCGAATACTTTGGCCACGCTTTAGGCCGACCAGCATGCCTTCAGTGACCACAATGGCATTATCGACCAGCATCCCCAAGGCGATAATCAGCGCCCCTAGCGAGATTTTTTCCAATTGCAAACCGTGAATGCGCATCAGCATAAAGGTGCCAATAATGGTAATCAGCAGAATAAAGCCCATTAGTAGGCCGCTGCGCCAGCCCATAAACAGCATGAGCACCACAATGACGATGGCAACCGCCTGGATCAGACTGATTAAGAAACCGGATACCGCTTCATCCACCACGCTCGGCTGGTCATAGACCACATTGAGTTCCATACCCAACGGCGTGCGTGCTTCCAGTTCGTCAAGCCGCTGTTCAAGTCGAGCACCTACTTCGACCACGTTGACGCCGCTTTCAAACGAGATGCCCAGGGAAATAGCCGGCCGCCCCATATCGCGGTAAAGCTGCTGCGGTTGCTCGGTCAAGCCGCGGGAAACCTCTGCGATATCGCTCAGTCTTACCAGCTCGCCATTACCTTCACTAACGATTAACGCGCGTAAATCATCAATATCAGCGGAGCTGCCCGAAGGCGTTACTCGGAAACGCTGCCCTCCCTGCTTCAAGTACCCCGAGTCCACTACGGCATTTTGCGTATTCAGCAATTGCTGGAGTGAGCTTAGCGGAATGTTCAGCGCACGTAGCCGCTCTCGGTCGACTTCAATAAAAATGCGCTCGTCTCTTACCCCCGCCAGCGACACCTTTTCAACGCCTTCGACCAAGGCGAGCTCACGCTTAAGAAACTCGGCTTGGCTTTTCAAATCGGGCATGGCATAGCCATCACCGGTCAGGTTAATCATCAAGCCGAACACATCACCAAAATCGTCGTTAACTCGTGACTGACTAGCGCCTGGTGGCAAGGCAGCCTGCGCATCGCCCACTTTGCGGCGTAATGAATCCCACAGCTGTTGCAGCTCATCGTTTTGAACCGTGCTTTGCAGCTCGATGGTTATTTGAGATAACCCGTTAGAACTCACCGAACTGATGCGTTTAATTGCGGGCATTTCCTGAATGGCTTCTTCCAGTGTCGAGGTGACTTCCTGCTCCACCTCTTCTGGCGTTGCACCAGGATACTGGGTAGTAACCAGTGCATTACGAATGGTAAATTCAGGAAACTCAAGCTGCCCCATGCCAGTGAACGCAAGCGCCCCGCCGAGGAGCAGCACCACGGTCATTAAATAACTAGCAGCCCGGTGGCGTAAGAAGTAATCAACCATCTTATAGTCCCTGTTCCTTTTCCCATGGTGTTACACGCATATCAGCGCTGACACGATGGGCTCCCGCTGCCACCACACGATCATTCGCGGCGAGTTCGCCACTCACTTCTAACCCCTTAGAGGTTAAACGCCCCACCTCGACCGGCACCGCCTCTAAACGGTTCGGTGCCTGAAAACGCCATACCACCGCCTGCTCCGAGTTCTCACCTTGATAGCTAATGGCGTCAGGCGGCAAATGCCAAACAAGACTTTCAGACGCGGGTAACAGTTGGCCTAAATCAAGCCTCACGGTGGCGCTCATGCCATCAAGCAGCGTGATATCGTCGGGCTGCGGTAGCCGAAGCGTTACCTCATAGGCCAAGCTTTGGGCGCTGGCCTGGGTGGTATAAGACGCCAACTGGGCAAGGTAAGGTTTTTCGCTATTACCAAACCGCACTTCAAAGGCCATCGCCATTTCAAACGGGGTCACCTCGTCGTTGCGCGGTATCTGCTGAACGATTTGCTGCGGTAAATGAAAGATCACGTCAAGCTGCCCCGGCTGCTGAATCACCGCCACGGTTTCCTGCACCTGGACAATCTGCCGATTATCTACCGGCACCTGGGCAATCACACCATCGTAAGGTGCGCGCAGTTGGGTATTTTCCAGTTGCTCTTCGGCCTGTTCAAAGGTCGCCCGAGCGGCACGCAACTCCGCCTCTGATTCATCAAACCGTGCTTGGCTAATCGCTCCACGTTCTAGGGTATAGCGCATGCGTTCATGAGTTGCCCGCGCTAGCTCTAACCGTGAACGGGCGCTATCCAATTCACTGCGCATATTACGATCATCAATACGCGCGATAAGGGTACCTTCCGTTACCCGCTGACCGGGACTCACGTTAATCTCTAACAGCTCCCCCGCCATGCGAAACGATAGATTACTGCGTGTCGTAGCTTCAACGCGCGCAGGAAACTGGCGCTGCAGCGCAGCACCAGATGCTTCTAAGGTCATCAGCTTCACCGGCCGAGGAAGAGGTTCATTGTGACTCTCGGCATAAGCGTCACCTGTTGCCAGCAACAGGGCCAGCAGCGCTGGAATTAATCGAATCACAGTGTTACGCACAGCGGACTCCTCGGTGGTGTTATCAAGAACCCAGTCATAAAAATTTAACTGACATTCATGAATGTCAGTGAATGTGTATACTAATCGCCTACTGGCGACTTTGCCATTCAGTAATGCCAATATAAGTGCACTTTTTTGTTAGGAGCCGCTATGTCACGCCGCAAAGCTGAGGCTGAACGCACCCGCGAGACCATTCTTGATGCTGCAGAAACTCAGTTTCTCGCTCAAGGGGTTTCGCGCACTACACTGGCCCATATTGCCGCAGCGGCTGGCGTTACCCGAGGCGCGATTTACTGGCATTTTGAGGATAAAGCGGCGGTATTCGATGCCCTGCTAGAGCGTGTTCGCGTGCCGCTCGATGAAATCGTTGATGATGCTGTGCTGCGACTGGGCCACACCCCCACCCAGTGCCTGCAAGAGATTGCCCTGAGTGCGCTTGGCGCTATCTGCCATAACCTTCCGTTACAGCGCGCCGCCACCATCGTGCTGCATCGCTGCGAAAAGCTGGAAGATGATCATCCACGTATCAGCATGATCACTCGGCTTTCTGAGCATGCCGAAATGCAGGTTGAGCAGCTATTTGAGAAATCCCGGCAAACCGGCCATCTGCGCGCTGATCTCACACCCGCCAGCGCCCGGCGCCAGTACCATAGCTTTTTAATCGGCATTTGCTTTGATTGGCTACAAGATCCGCAGCAATTCTCATTAGCAGACGAGTACGAGAGTATGATCGAAACGTTAATGCGGGGGTTGTTGGAGAGTACGCTTTAAACGCCTTGGGGAGCTAAGCTTGGCACGCACCACGCTGGACTCCACTCAGCTAGCCAATTTTAATCGCCGAGGGTTAGCCGCCTATGCATTAGGCGCTGGAGCCGCTTACCTCTCCCCGTTGCTCCCCCCGTTGGTAGGTGTCGTAGTAGCGGCCGTTAGCTACGCTGTACTGCTTCGTTTAAACCACGCTACGCTAAGCGACACCTCCCCTTCGACTGCCAAACAATAAGTGAGCCACTAATTCTATGAGCATGCAGATCATTAACGCCCGCCTACGCCAGCGCCCCGAGCTTTACCGGCTTGAGATTGAGAACGGTACGTTCACAGCGATTACCGCTCAAGACGCACCACAAGCGGCGGGGGATAGGCAAATTGATGCGGGCGGCAAGCTGCTTTGCGCGCCGTTTATTGAACCGCATATTCACTTGGACGCCGCGTTAACGGCGGGCGAGCCAAGCTGGAATCAAAGCGGCACGCTGTTTGAAGGCATCGAGCGTTGGGGTGAGCGTAAGCCCATGCTCACCGAAGCGGATATTCGCGAACGCGCGCTTAACACCCTGAATCTGTTGATAGGCAACGGCGTCCAGTTTGTGCGCACACACGCCGACACCAGCGACCCCAGTCTAATCGGCATTAAAACCCTATGCGCCTTGCGCGATGAATTGAAAGATAAAATTGATATCCAAGTGGTCGCCTTTCCGCAAGATGGACTGCTTTCCTACCCCGGTGGCGACCGCCTGATGGAAGAGGCGCTGGAGATCGGTGCGGACGTTGTCGGCGGCATTCCCCACTTTGAGTACACCCGGGAACTAGGCGTCGCTTCCATGAAGCGGGTGATAGAGCTAGCAATCAAATATGACCGTTTGGTGGATGTGCACTGCGATGAGATAGACGATCCTAATTCGCGCTTTCTTGAGGTGCTGGCCTGCGAAGCACTGCTTAACGACTTAGGCAGTCGCGTGACCGCTAGCCACACAACGGCGATGCACTCTTACGATAACGCCTACTGTTCTAAGCTGTTTCTGCTGCTCAAACGTTCGGGCATCAACTTTGTCTCCTGCCCCACCGAAAGCATTCACCTGCAGGGGCGCTTTGATAGTTACCCAAAACGTCGCGGCGTTACCCGCGTCAAAGAACTAAACGCAGCGGGCATTAATGTCTGCTTTGCCGAGGATTCCATCTTCGACCCCTGGTACTCGCTAGGTAACGGTAAGCTGCTGCGGACGCTCGATTTTGGCCTGCATATCTGCCAAATGATGGGCTACCAGGATTTCAGCCAGGCGCTGTCGCTTATCACTGATAACAGCGCCCGCACACTCAATATTGAGCAACGTTACGGCATTGAGGTCGGCAAGCCCGCTAGCTTCAACCTGCTCGAGGGTGAAGATGACTACAGCGTGCTGCGAAACCAGGGCGAGGTGCTACTTTCCGTTCGCCACGGTGAGATTATTATGCAGCGCGACCCCGCAAAGATCACCACGCCCCCGTGGCTTGCACTTTAGAAAAAGCGTAATATAGCCGAGCTGATAATCAGCAAAGTTCTCAGGGCGGGGTGAAAGTCCCCACCGGCGGTGATGATGACCGAATAAATTCTTGTCATCTAAGCCCGCGAGCGCTCAAGACGGTTGTTGTTTATTTCTTGAGGTCAGCAGATTCGGTGAAAAGCCGAAGCCGACGGTGATAGTCCGGATGAAAGAGAACGGTACCTTAGACATGCAACTTAAAAAGTGGCTTCAGCCACCTTTTGCGGTTGCCTGACGACCGGTCCCGCGTGCCCTGATTCTGGTACAACTTATCCAAGAGAATGACCATGAATCAGACATTTCCGCTAACGCTTTCAACACACACCACGGCTCAGCGTATCGCGTTTATTCAAGGCCACTGGCATCAAGATATTGTCGAGAAGGCCTATGAAGCATTTATCACTGAAGTAGAACGCTGCGGTCTTAACGCCGAACAAGTGGACATCTTCACCGTATCAGGTGCTTACGAAATCCCCCTCCAGGCAAAGGTACTCGCCGAAAGTGGCCGCTACGGCGCCATTGTCGGGGCAGGCTTTGTGGTAGACGGCGGCATTTATCGCCACGACTTTGTCGCCCATGCGGTCATTGACGGCTTAATGCGCGTACAGCTAGATACGCAAGTACCGATTATCTCGGTCGTCTTAACACCACACCACTTCCATGAGCACAGCACTCACCACGACTTCTACACCCAGCACTTTGCTACCAAAGGGCAAGAAGCCGCCCAGGCGTGTCTGAATACAATGGAAAACCTGCACCGGGCGCGCAAGCTAAGCAACGCGTAAATCTATAGTGCAGTTAAAATCTATAGCGCAGTTAAAATCTATAGCGCAGTTAAAACCTGTGCTGTTTGAGCCCGGCTAAACGCCGGGCTTGAAATGACGGCGCCTTAGTCATCATTTACGTTATTTGATATCCAGCAAATAGCCGTAAAACGCCGTGTTGCGCTGCCAGTCCAAGGACTCATAAAGGTGCTGGGCGCGCTCATTCTCTACCTGCGTCATAAGGATTAAGCGCGCAACCCCATGCTCGCGAGCCAGCTGGGTGGCGGCTTCCATTAACGCCCTACCCGTGCCCTTATCGCGACACTCCGGCAACACAAAAAGATCATTTAGCGTCCAACGCGCATTCAAGCCCACCGTGGAAACTCCAGGATAAAGCTGCACGAAACCAGTGAGATTAGCGTCGCTATTTTCACTCACTAAAATGCGCGAATCCGCCAGCCCAAAGCGCTGACGCAAGAAATCCCGCGCCGCACCGATATCACTCGGCTGATTATAGAACTGCCGATAACCATCCAATAGCTGGGTTAAGGCATCAAGATCGTCAATGGTCGCTGCGCGAACCTTGGTCATAGTGCTACCTCCTGAACGTATTACGTAGTGGGCTGGCTACTTTCCAACACAGATATTCGAAACATTCAGTAAACAACGTATCGCCAATGGAATACAGTAGAAGTACTCCAATTTGAGAGGCTGCTATGTCTGACTTTATTGCCCCAGATAATCTTCCACGCTGCCAGTGGTGTGGCGGTGCCGCCGAGTTTCTACCCTACCATGACAACGAGTGGGGGTTTCCGGTGGTCGACGACCAACGGCTATTCGAAAAGCTCTGCCTGGAAAGTTTTCAGTCGGGCTTAAGTTGGCGCACTATTCTCAACAAACGCGAGAACTTCCGCGCTGCCTTCCATCACTTTGACTTCCATCACGTTGCCCGCTTTAGTGAAGAAGATGTGCAGCGCTTGCTACAAGATGCCGGCATTATTCGTCATCGCGGCAAAATCGAAGCGGTGATTAACAATGCCCAACGGGCACTGGAAATGGTCAAGCAGGAAGGCTCACTGGCCGCGTTTTTCTGGCGTTTCGAGCCAGCGCCAGATCCATTGACCGCGCCTCAGACGCAAACCACCTCGCCTGAATCCATCGCACTTGCTAAAGAGCTGAAAAAGCGCGGCTGGAAATTTGTTGGCCCAACCACTGCGTTTGCGTTTATGCAGGCCATGGGGCTACTCAATGATCACTCGCTGGGGTGCATCACCCGCCAGCAAGTCGAACAGGCAAGGCAGCAATTTCAACGACCAAAGTAGCAACCGAGGCACAAGACACTATACTTTTTGCACAACCGTGGCATACCCACATGGCTGGCCTACGTATTCGCTGGGTGCCGTCTTGTAGTAGGGTATGGATTTTACACACTCATCTATACACCGAACAGCAAGGGGACATCACGTTCCCAATGGGGTCAACGTGGTCCAAATGCTCTCTTCGCACACAGAATCCCGCGCTTCAATTTGGAAAGCTTGGAGCGTGCATATATTTACGGCCAGCGGCGTACTACTCGGCACAATGGCGCTGCTCTCGCTGATCGACAACAATCCAGTCGCCTGCTTGCTATGGCTTGGCGCAGCGATGATGGTCGACGGTTTCGATGGCACTCTGGCGCGCAAGTATGAAGTAAAAGCCATCTTGCCCCACTTCGACGGCTCAACCCTTGATATGGTCATCGATTATCTAACCTGGGCATTTATTCCCGCCCTGTTTATTTACTTCTTTATTGAGTTACCGCCCAATTTCGAATTGCTGTCAGTGTTTATCATTTTGCTGTCATCGATGTTCTGTTTCTGCAACACCAATATGAAAAGCCAGGATAATTATTTCGTTGGCTTTCCTGCTGCCTGGAACATTGCGGCGGCCTATTTTTATATTCTCGATTTACCGCCCTTCATCACCTTTGCGTCGATCATTTTGCTAGCCATTCTTACCGTCACCAAGATGAAGTTCCTGCATCCGTTTCGTGTACGTCAGTTCATGCCTCTCAATATCACCGTCACGCTGTTATGGTGCGCATGCACAACGTCACTGGTGCTCTCCAGCCCCGCGCACGCCGCCTGGGCACTGTGGGGATGGGGTATTACATCCGTTTACTTCATCAGCATGTGCATATGGCGTACCGCTCAAGAAGCGTTTTAGCTTAGCGATAGCAAACAATGCTTACTTCAGCGCTACCTCATACCGCTGCACCTCCTCCATCATCTCGGTGGCGAGTGCTCCCACGGTGCGCACGGCATCTTCAATAGCCGGTGTTAGCGTAAATGCGTAGTTAAGTCGCAAACACTGGCGAAACTTGCCCGAGGCTGAAAATAGCGAACCAGGAGCCACATGGATGGCGCGCTTGGCTAAGCGCTCATTGAGACGTTCGCAGTCTACGGCAGTAGGTAACTCCACCCATAGCAAAAAGCTGCCTTGCGGATAACTGATACCCGTACCTTCTGGAAAATAGCGCTGCACCCAGTTGATCATGATGTCCCGCTGGCGCTGATATTGGCGGGTAACATAGCGAAGGTGACGCTCGTAGTGGCCTTTGGCGACAAACTCCGCCACTGCCAACTGCGGCAATGTGGCCGAAGCTCCGGTAGAGACATACTTCATATGCAGCGCCTTATCTCGATAGCACCCCGGCGCCAGCCAACCCACTCGTAGCCCCGGCCCCACCGTTTTCGAAAAGCCACTGCACAACAGCACCCGCCCATCGTCATCGAAAGACTTCACCGTCAACGGCCTTGGCTGGGTATAGGCAAGATCACCGTAGATATCATCTTCAATGATGGCAACGTCGAAGCGTTGGGCGAGTTGAAACAGCGCCTGCTTGCGCGCCTCGCTCATGGTGTAGCCCAGCGGGTTGTTATACGTCGGAGTGACCTGGATGGCACGGATCGGCCACTGCTCCAACGCCATTTCCAATGCTTCCAAACTGATACCGGTTTGCGGATCAGTGGGAATCTCCAACGCTTTTAGACCATTGGCTTTTAGGATCTGCATGGTGCCGTAAAAGCTGGGAGAGTCCACGGCCACCACGTCGCCAGGCTGAGTAAGGGTGCGCAGCGCTATCGATAGCGCTTCCTGACAGCCGGTGGTGATCATGATGTCATCCGGATGCAGCAAACAGCCGGAGGCAATGGCCAAGCGCGCTACCTGCTGACGCAGCTCGGGGCTACCACTCAGTTTGTCGTAGTTAAAGCCATTCAGATCGTTCTTACGGTGCAGCCCCGCCAGTATTTTCGACAGCGGCTTAAGCGTTTCATAAGCTAGGTTTGGTACGCCACGCCCCAGTAAAAGCCGAGAGTCATCGTGCTGGGTTGCAACCAGTTCCAGCACTTGATCCCACTGAGAGACATCCAGTGGGCACTGTGCCGGACGAGAGACGGAAGGCAGCACCGAAGGCACTCTGCTAGGAAGGACGAAGTAACCAGATTTAGGGCGTGAATCAATCAGCGCCGCATCCATCAGTTGGCGATAGGCTTCCTGGGCCGTTGAGATACTGACGCCAAACTCCTGGCACACCGCTCGAATAGAGGGCAGTCGGTCACCCACGCGGTAAATACCGTGCTCAATCCGTTCCCGTACCGTGCCAGCAACTTCCTCGTAGCGTGTCATGTTTCTGCCTCTCTGAGTCTAAAATACGGTCTGTAGTACGGTCTTCAAGACGCTCTCCAGAATAATCCTCATGACAGCTACCAGTACAGTTTTAAATAAAATAATAAAAACAATACAGATGCTTTCGCTCACCAGCATACAGAGGCATCACATAGGCCAACTGTATCTTTAAAAGATAAAACCCTATATCTGTATTGCTTGAGCACGGCTGGGTAATCTGATTGAGCACATCGCCAACAAGGAGAACCGCCATGCCACGCTTCAGTCTTACCCAGATTCGCTGCCAATTGCGCCATTATCGCCTGCGTCGTCGCAGCCGCCGCCAGTTACTGTCGCTTGATGACCGACTGCTGGAAGATATCGGTATCACCCGCACTCAAGCGCATAAAGAGGGTTGTAAACCGTTTTGGAAGCACTCGTCATGCAAAAGAGGTCCCTATGAAAACTGCTGAGTATTACCTGTTGGATGTGTTTACCGATAAGCCTTTTTCGGGCAATCAGTTGGCAGTTTTTTTAAATGCCGATGAGCTTGAAACCAGCACCATGCAGGCAGTTGCCAATGAGCTAAACTTGGCTGAAACGGTATTTTTAGGCGCGGCGACAACGGCTAATCACTACCCTATGCGGATTTTTACACCGACGTCTGAGCTGCAGTTTGCTGGCCACCCCACCGTCGGTACCGCGCATCTACTGGCAGAGTTAAACCTCGCCAACCGCGAGCAAGGCATTGTGCTACAGCCACCTGTCGGCTCATTAGCGGTTAGTTATAAACAAGAGGGAGCAACCTTTAAGACCGCCCTATCCGTTATGGTCACGGGCAGCACTCTTGATCGTCTCACGGCCGTTGAGCTACTGGGGCTAGACATCCACCAAGTCATTGGCGACCCCGTCATTGCTTCTTTCGGGCTGCCCTTTCATCTTATTGAGCTAGCGGACCTAGCAGCCCTGGAGCAGGTTCAAATCGCCGGTTCAGTATGGGCGGATGCTGTTACACCCAGCAGCGCTGGACAGATATACCTGTACGTGGTGGAGCAACGCGATAACGAAGAGACGATTGTCCGGAGCCGTATGTTCTGCATGCACGCCAGTCTCTGCGAAGACCCCGCCACTGGCAGCGCTGCAGCAGCGTTAACCGGCTATCTAGCGTCACTCACCCCCGCTCCTCTGCACTGTAAGATTCACCAAGGTGTTGAAATGGGACGACCCAGCGTCATCCACACCACCGCCAATGGCGCTATAGAGCCAGGGTTTGTCACTGTCGCAGGACACGCAATCATCGCTGGCGAAGGTAAGCTTTACTTGGACTATTGAAGCGACTAACAAAACAATAAAAGTATCGATTTCGCGATATATCACACCCATCGCTATCAGTGCGGGCAAGCCACCGTGGCTCGCCCGCCTTTGTTTATGAGGGGCTTAGCTGATTCCCCGTAGTTTTGGGCCAGCGGGCAATCACCGCGGTGACAATAACCGCAAACAACAGCCGTGCCCATAAAATGCCCGTTATATCGGCTCCAAGCATCAAGATCAGCAGCGTATCTTCTATAACGCTATGGCAGAGGCCGAGAAAACACAGCGCTAGCGTGCTGTCGCGCTTGCTAAGCACTCCGTTTTGCACGTCACGAATCAGCAGCCCTGCGCCATAGCTTAACCCCAGCGTGAACCCTATGACCGTCACATTCGCTGCCGAACGACCAATGCCCAATAGCTTGAGCAACGGTAGCAAGCCAAGATGAATCCAACGCTCTAGACCCAACCTTTTTAAAAGTTTTAAGAGCACAATCAGCGCTAAAATAATCACAAAAATAAGCGCTAACGTTTCCAGCTGCGCCCACGCCCAACTGCTGAGCGTTGGTGCTGATGAAAAGCTTGGCTGCCATACCAATTCAACGGGTGCTTGCAACAAACCAAAATACGAGTAGAAACAGTGCAACAGCCAAGCAAGCAGTAAAGCCCCGCCGACACGCAGAACCAACGTGCCCCACCAAGGTACGCCAGCACGCTTGGCAACCGCTCCCTCAACGGGAAGTGAATGCCCTACCAGCATCAATGCCCCTAGTACCGTTACCTGCTCAACACTCAAAGGCGTTTCACCAACGACTTGGAAAAACACCGCAATGGCGGTGTACAAATTGGTGAAGAGTGCCGCCGCCCACACAACGCCCATTTGTTCGGGCAAACCGAGTGTGCTCATTAAAGGAGCTAGTACCATCCCCAGCCACTCGATCATACCAAGTAGCTCTAACCCTTTGACGATAAGCAAAGCAGGTATCAGGATTTTGAGTAATGTCACATACACGCGCAGCGCGTCTTGCAGTACATGACCTACCACCGCCAATAAATAGTGAATTGAGATCCGCATCAAACCCTCATTGCCATCGTTTTAACAAACGTTATGATAAGGGAGATGACGCAGAATCTTCTTTTCAATACGGCACTCACAATCACTATTCGTTTTTTATAAACTCAAAAAGAGAATTTTATTGCATGGACGCTATTGATCGAAGGATTCTTGACCAGCTTCAACGTGATTCAAGCCAAACCAATCAAGCCTTAGCGGATGAAATAGGACTTTCCCCCTCGGCCTGTTTAAAGCGGGTTAATCGATTACGCGATGCTGGCGTCATTGAGCGTGAAGTGGCGCTACTCAACCCTGACGCCCTAGGCCAGCGCCTACATATGGTGGTGGAAGTCACCATGGAGCGGGATAACAAATCACTCTATCAGCAGTTCTTAACATCAGCGGTCAACGCCCCTGAAGTGAAGCAGTGCTACCAAGTAACGGGTGAGTGTGATTTTGTGTTGATCGTGGCCGTCGCGGATTTAGATGAGTACGACCGCTTTTGCGACAGCGTGCTCTATTCCCACGGCAACCTGCGCAAGTTCCGCACGTTACTGTCGCGAAAACGGCATAAATTCGATACGTCTGTGCAACTCAGTCGTTGAGTACAGCTCACGCCGTCAACCCAATTCCCCGCAAAATCACCGAGGTTACCGACTGCACGGCTTTTTCAAACTGCAGGTCGTCTAAGGGTTTATCGTCGTTAAGCAGGTAGATTTGGTAGTCGAAATCAGCGTAGTGCTGGGTGGAGGCCCAAATCATATAAAGGAGGTAGGACGGTTCAACGGGGTTAATTTGGCCCGACTCAACCCACTCGCGAATTTTCGACTCTTTCAATTTAGCCCATTCGTATAAGTTATCGCGCAGGCGCTCTTTCAGGATGGGTGCGCCCTGCATTACTTCCGCCGCCCATACTTTCGAGCCATGAGCGCGGTAGCGAGAATGATTCATTTTGGCGCGAATATAGCTAGAAAGCACAACTCGCGGGTCGTCGTAGAGTTCAAAGCACAGCGCGTCCTGTTTCCAAATTTCCAGCAGCGCTAGCAGCACTTCCTGGTAGAGCGCCTTTTTAGTGGAAAAATAGTAGTGCACGTTGGATTTGGGCAGATCAGCCAACTGGGCAATTTCCCCCATCGATGCTCCGGCATAGCCTTTTTCAGCAAACAATTGCTCCGCCGCCTGGAGAATCTTTTTTACGTTGATTTGCCGAATTTCGTCCTGTGTTCTCGCCACGCTGCTCGTCCCTTTACGACTAAGATACGCACACCAAAAAAGTGCACCACCGCTTAGCAGTGGTGCAGAGAAGATGGCGCAGTTAGCTTACGGCGTCAACGTTGGTTAGTGGGAAACGAAAACTCGGCACGGGTGGCTTCGCTCACCGAAGGCCAGCGTTGGGAAACCGCTTTTCGACGGGTATAGAAGCGCACAGAGTCAGGGCCGTAGGCATGAAGGTCGCCAAACAACGAGCGCTTCCAGCCGCCAAAGCTGTGATAGGCCACCGGCACGGGAAGCGGTACGTTAACCCCCACCATGCCCACTTCGATGCCATCGGTAAAGCGCCGAGCAGCCTCGCCATCGCGAGTAAACAGGCAGGTGCCATTGCCGTATTCATGGTCGTTAATCAATTGCATAGCATCATCTAAACTGCCGACCCGCACCACGCACAGCACTGGCCCGAAAATCTCTTCCTGGTAAATGCGCATCTCGGTGGTGACGTTATCGAACAGGCAGCCACCAACGAAATAGCCGTCTTCATGACCCGCAATTTTCAGCTCACGGCCATCGGCCACTAGCGACGCGCCGGCCTTTATGCCGTCTTCGATATAGCCCAATACCTTGTCACGGTGCTCTGCCGTCACCAGCGGGCCCATATCCAAGCCTTTATCGGTACCAGGGCCAACCTTGAGCTCAGCAATTTTAGGCAGCAGCGTTTCAACTAGTCGATCTGCCGTCTCGTCACCCACGCATACCGCCACCGAGATTGCCATGCAGCGTTCGCCGCAACTTCCAAAAGCCGCCCCCATCAGGGTATTGGCAGCGTTTTCCAAATCGGCGTCGGGAAGCACCACGGCATGGTTCTTCGCCCCACCCAAAGCCTGAACGCGTTTGCCAGCGGCCGAACCACGGGAATAGATAGCTTCCGCTACCGGCGTAGAGCCAACAAATGAGATGGCTTTAACGGCCTTAGCATCGAGCAGCGTTTCCACCGCTTCGCGACTACCGTGCACCACATTCATCACGCCTTTTGGCAACCCCGCTTCTTGTAACAGCTCGGCTACCGCCATCGCTGCCGAAGGGTCTTTTTCCGAAGGCTTGAGAATAAAGCTGTTGCCGCAAGCAATTGCCATCGGATACATCCACAGCGGCACCATGGCAGGAAAGTTAAACGGCGTGATGCCCGCCACTACGCCCAGTGGCTGGAAATTGGACCACGCATCAATGCCCGGCCCAACGTTATGGGAATACTCACCTTTTAATAGCTCAGGCACACCACAGGCATACTCGACATTTTCGATGCCGCGCTTTAGTTCACCCATCGCATCTTCAGGCGTTTTACCGTGCTCTTCACTGACCAATTGCACCAAGCGGTCAGCGTGCTCCTCTAGCAGTTGCTTGAAGCGGTACATCACTTGGGCACGCTTAGCTGGTGGCGTGTCTCGCCAAGCGGGAAACGCAGCTTGAGCGGCGGCAATCGCTCGCTCTACGTCGGCGGCACTGGCGTCCGCCACTTGGCGGATCACTTCACCCGTTGAGGGGTTAGTGACGTCCAGCGTGCGCTGGCTGTCGATTAATTCACCGTTAATTAGATGGGAAACAACGCTCATTTTTTAACTCTCTTGTTAACGCTCTGAAGTTTAGATCAGTCGGTTATGCTAACGAATCCAGGGTGGTGGCAACGGCATCAAACAGCCGCTCTAGCTCGGCCTCGGTGGAGCCAAACGGAGGGCCGAACTGCAGCGTGTCGCCGCCGTAACGCACGTAGAACCCAGCTTCCCATAAGGCTAAATGAGCATCTCTAGGGCGAATGGTAGGGTCGCCATCTCTGGGGGCTAATTGAAGTGCGCCCGCCAAGCCATAGTTGCGAATATCAACAATGTGATTGCGGCCTTTTAGAGCGTGCAGCTTTTGTTCAAAAGCGGGCGCGATAGTCCTTACCTGAGCAGGGAAGTTATTACGCTCCATCATTTCTAGTGCCGCTAAACCAGCCGCACACGCAACGGGGTGGGCGCTGTAGGTATAACCGTGGGAAAACTCAATGGCGTGTTGGGCGCCACCAGCGTGCATAAAAGTGTCGAAAATTTCGTTGGAAGCAATCACCGCGCCCATAGGCACAGCGCCGTTGGTGATCTGCTTGGCAACGTTCATGATATCCGGCGTAACGCCAAATGCCTCTGCCCCGGTGGTTGCGCCGCTGCGACCAAACGCAGTGATCACTTCATCAAATATCAGCAGAATATCGTGGGCGGTACAGATCTCGCGTAGCCGATCCAGGTAGCCTTTAGGTGGCACAATCACCCCAGCAGAGCCAGACATCGGCTCAACGATCACCGCCGCAATGGTGGATGCATCGTGCAGGGCGATCTGATCAAGCAGCGCATCAGCAAGCTCAGCGCCGGTTTCGGCTTGGCCCCGAGTGAAGGCGTGACCTGCCTGCAGCGTGTGCGGCAGATGCGTTACGTCCATCAATTGGCCGTAGTGCTTACGATTGCCACCGATGCCACCCAGGCTGGTGCCACCAATATTCACCCCGTGATAGCCCTTGGCACGGCCAATCATGCGCGTCTTCTCGGGCTTACCTTTTAGCCGCCAGTAGGCCTTGGCCATTTTGACAGAGGTATCAGCGGCTTCTGAACCAGAGTTAGTGAAAAACACATGATCCAGCCCCGCAGGTGTAAGGCTGGCCACTTTTTCCGCCAGCTTAAACGCCAGCGGATGGCCAATTTGAAAACCTGGCGCAAAGTCGAGAGAGCCGAGCTGCGCCGCCACCGCTTTCTGGATCTCTTCACAATTGTGACCTGCGCCGCAGGTCCATAAGCCAGAGAGTGAATCAAACAGCTTACGGCCCTGGTCATCGATGTAATAGCGCCCTTCCGCGCCAGTAATCATGCGCGGGTTGGCACGAAAATCACGGTTAGCGCTAAACGGCATCCAATAGTGCTGATTAAGCGCACTGGGAGAAGCGTTTTGTTCGTCAATAAACGCTTGAGGGGTCGTGTTGTTTTGTAGGTCAAACATGGTGTCCAGCTCCATCGCTATGAGACATAGCCTCAGCATGCGCCACTGAACATGTTTATAAAATTACGCTTTTCTTGTGTTCACGTTAGAAAATTTATACGTAACAAACAGGCTTTCGCTATCCATTCTGGCTTGACGATATTTTGAAAAACACCTATTTGTTATATCTATACGAATAAATACAACAAACAAGTGGTTCACGCCCCACTAACGCTTAGCAACCGCGCTGCGCTTAATAACGCTGCTGCTGGATAGCTTTTGCTGGATAGCTTTCGCTGGATTGCTTTGCGCTGAAAACCAAGCTCACACACCAACCATAAACAAAGGGCAAACGTGTTATGAAATATCTACCTCCTCTTAAACTAGCGCTTTATAGCGGCATGCTGCTTGGGTTCTTCATGCTAGAAAGTCCCATCATCATGCTAGCCAATCGCATAGAACCTATGCTGATGGGACTCCCCTTTTTATTGGCCTGGAATCTCTTTTGGTGGTTTGCATTAACGGCGCTGTTTTTAGTGGCGTATTTGACAAATTGGGGCAGCCCATCATCAACGGCTAACCACACCATTAAGCAACCATAAAAGGGGATAACGCATGACCGGTAGCTTATTAATTATTGCCGCATTTATGATCATCCCCTTACTGGTAGGGGTTTTATCGGCACGACAATCGCAAGAAACGAGTGAAGACTTCTTCGTTCAAGGCCGCGCGATGGGCAGCATAGCGGTATTTTTCACCGTAGCGGCCACTTGGTGGAGCGCGTTTGCCTTCTTGGGTTCTAACGCCACGTTCTATACCAATGGCCCGGTCTTTCTGACTGCGCTAGCCTGGAACTTGCTGTTTGGTTTTATGTATTACTGGATCGGCAAGCGGGTTTGGTTTTTAGGAAAGCGATTCAATTATTTAACGCCATCAGATTTAATTGGCGACTTTTATAACAGCGAAGCACTGCGCATTACCGTTGCGGCTATTACGCTGATTTTTACCGTACCTTATTTACAGATCCAATTAACGGGTGGTGCCTATTTAATTGAAGTTGCCTCTGGTGGCTTGATTCCTTTCTGGCTCGCCGCGCTGCTGTTTTACTTCATTATTATTATCTATGTATGGATTGGCGGCATTCGTGCCATCGCCTGGACCGACGTCATTTACGGCGCGCTATTGTTCTTCGGCATGATGTACGCAGGCTACTATATTTCCACCCAAGTAGGTGGGCCATCCGCTCTGTTTAGCCAACTCCAGCAAACCTCTCCTGAACACCTCACTATGCCAGGACCGAACGGCACGATGGGCTATCCCATGTGGTTCTCGCTGTTTGCGATAACCGCTATTGGCGCCTTTATGGGCCCACAAATTTGGTTGCGCATGTACTCAGTTAAGCACGGCAAGCTGTTTAACTTAATGCCCTTCTTATTGGGCTTAGCAGCTTTTGCCTATGTAGGTTCTGTTCTATCAGGTTACTCGGGAGTGCTACTTGAGCCGAATGTGGAAAATCCCGACCAAATCCTGCCCATCATGCTTATGGAGTATGCGCCATATCTACTTGCGTCGTTGATTATGGCAGCGGGCGCATCCGCCGCCATGTCAACGGCAAACTCACAGATTCACGCGGTATCCACGGTAGTGACCATGGATATTTACAAACGCTATGTGAACCGTGACGCAAGCCAAGCCCGTATTGTTTATATCGGTCGCTTATCACTGGTGGGCTTCTCACTGGTGGCTTATATCATGGCGCTTACCGTACCCGGTGTTCTGGTCACTATCGGCATTGCTGCTCTGGCTGGTACTGCACAATTGGTGATCCCGACACTCGGTGCCATCACTTGGAAAAAAGCTCACCCGACTGCGGCTCTAGTAGGTTTGTGGGCCGGCGTTGGCTGCGTGCTTCTGATGACCTTTGGCCCGCTAAGTGCTCCCCTTGGCTTCCATGCAGGTATTTGGGGGCTACTGCTCAACATCGCACTGTTTGTTGGCCTAAGCCATGCATTGCATCGCCGCGACACAGCGGTTGTGGAACGCTTTACCCAGGCGCGCTACGACTATGATGCGGAGTATCATCCCGAGCGTTTACCTAGCTATGCACAAGACGCTAAACCAGCTTATGCACAAGAAACTAAGCCCTCAGTAGCTGATCGCTAACAATCAACAAAGGAGTGTATTGATGGCCAAAGCCCCTGTTTCAACTACTCGTTCAACGGCTAGTTCAACCGTTAAGCGTCGCCCTAAACTCGCCGAGCTTATCAGTGATGATATTAAACGCTGGATTGCATCCGAGAGGCTCGGTGAAGGTGATCGCCTGCCAAATGAGCGAGCTCTGATGGAGCTCTATGGCAGCGCCAAAGCCACTATACGCGAAGCGCTTAAGATTCTTGAGGTTGAGGGGCTCATCACTTTAAAAACCGGGCCTCAAGGAGGAGCCGTTATTAATCAGCCGGGCATGGAACCCGCCAGCCGCATGCTACGTAACTTTCTGCATTTCCAACAGTTAGATGGCAAGCAAGTGTATCAATTGCGCAAGCTGTTAGAGGTCGAGCTGGCGGCATCTGTCGTTGGCCGACTCACGGAAGAAGACTTTCAACAGCTTGAAGCGAATATAGCAGCCTGCACTTGCTGTAGCGGCGAGGAAGACCATAAGCGCCAGCGCTTTTTAGAGCTGGAGTTCCATCAACTGCTGGCGCGCACCTGCCCTAACCCACTGCTGGCATTTATATGCCAGTTTTTAAACGACATGCTGCGCGACTTAGTCGTGATCAAAAAAGCTTACGTGCCTGAGCGTAAACAATTCGATCACGCTAACCAGGACTATCACCGACAGTTGCTAGATGCCTACCGAACCGAAGATACCCCGCGTGTCCGTCAAGTGATGGCCGAGCATATGCTAGATGCAGAGCACCACATGAGCGCGCTGGAAGCCGAAATGGCCGCACAAATGCTAGTCAGCAACGACCTACTGGGCACTCTAGCCAATCGTTCAAAACTATATGACTTATAAATGAAAAATGCGTGCTTTAGCGCCCTTTTCAGCCTAAGAGGATACTAAATTGACTACCTACATAACGCCAACAAACGCAATCACTAATCTACGCACTGACAGCGATCGGCTTTGGCAATCACTAATGAACATGGCAAAGTTGGGCGCGACGGCTAAGGGCGGCGTTAACCGACAGGCGCTGACGGATCTTGATCGCCAGGGGCGCGACCTATTTATCCAATGGTGTCGTGCAGAAGGCTGCACCATCCGTATTGATAATATCGGTAATATTTTTGCCCGCCGGGAAGGCAGCGACCCAACAGCCAACGCCGTCATGGCGGGTAGCCACTTGGATAGCCAGCCCACTGGTGGGAAGTATGACGGCTGCTTTGGGGTACTGTCAGGTCTAGAAGTAATCCGAACGCTTAATGCACACAACATCACCACAAAGTCGCCCATTGAAGTCGTTGCGTGGACTAACGAAGAGGGTTGTCGCTTCCCACCCTGCATGATGGGGTCTGGAGTATTTACTGGCGTGCTTGAATTTGACGCCATGATGGCACGCACCGACGCCGATGGCGTCACGGTAAGTGATGCACTGGATGCCATTCACTACCGTGGTAGCGATGAGGTCTCACCCAGTGAGATAAAAGCTTACTTTGAACCACATATCGAACAGGGGCCGATTTTAGAAGATACCGACACCACTATTGGCGTGGTTATCGGTGGGCTTGGCCAAAAGTGGTTTGATTTAACCCTAACCGGGCTTGAAGCCCACGCGGGCCCCACACCCATGAATCTGCGTCGCGACGCCATGATGGGCGCGGCAGAAGTCACCCAAGCACTCAACAAAATTGCCTTGGATCACCAGCCCCACGGGCGCGGTACGGTTGGTTGTATGTCGCTACACCCTGGCTCGCGCAACGTTATTCCCGGTCAAGTCAAAATGACTTTGGATATGCGCCACTGGGAGCCGGAAGCCCTCATCTCAATGGCTCACTCCTTAGCGACGGCCGTCGAAGAAATTTGCCAACGTCATGGGCTGGAATATGAATTAACGCCCACCGCAGATTTTGCCCCTGAGCACTTCAATAAAACCTGTGTTGATGCCGTGCGCGAAGGGGCCAAGCAACTCAACCTATCGCACATGGATATCATCAGCGGTGCCGGTCACGATGCCATGTTCGTCGGCCGTGTAGCCCCGGCTGCAATGATCTTTGTGCCCTGCAAGGACGGCATTAGCCACAACGAAATTGAAAGTGCTACCCCAGAGCATGTTCACGCTGGCTGTAACGTCCTTCTACAGGCCATGTTGAATGCGGCCGGTGTTGAAGACAGCATTAGCATAGCTGGGGAGTAACAATGACCGAGACATTTGAGACACTCACGGCTGTGGAAGCATTAGCCCGCTTCCGCCAGGGGACGCTTTCCCCAGAGGCGCTGGTAAACGACTGCTTGGAGCGGATTGTCCGCGACAACCCAAAGGTCAATGCGTTTACTTGCGTGAACGAGATAGAGGCTCGGCGCTTGGCAGCAGCGTCTGCCCAGCGCTGGCAGGCAGATAAACCCTGCGGCCCGCTAGATGGCATTCCTGTCACTATTAAAGATTTAACCTTAACGAAGGGCCTACCGACACGCCTGGGTTCAGCCACCACCCCATCAGAAGGCCCTTGGGAGGTCGATGCGCCGATCAGCCATCACCTTCGCAATGCTGGAGCCATCGTCATTGGCAAAACGACTTCGCCCGAATTTGGTTGGAAAGGCGTCACTGATAACCCCCTGCACGGCATTACCCGTAACCCGTGGAATAGCGCACTAACGTCCGGCGGATCATCCGGCGGCGCAGGGGCAGCAGCGGCGCTTAATCTAGGTCTCTTACACCAAGGCAGCGACGCGGGTGGCTCGATCCGTATCCCATGCAGCTTTACCGGCACCTTTGGCATAAAGCCAACCTTTGGTTGGGTTCCCCAATGGCCCGCCAGCGCCATGAGTACACTTTCCCATTTAGGGCCAATGACCCGCACAGCGGCCGACAGTGCTCTAATGCTTAGCGTGATGGCGCAGCCAGATGCCAGGGATGGTTACTCCGGCAATCCCATTGGGCCAGACTGGCTAACACCGCCCCCTGCTAACCTAAAGGGCTGGCGCATCGCCTACAGCGCCGACCTGGGCTACGTAGAAGTAGCCTCAGACATTGCTCGAAAGGTAGAGGAAGCCATTGCTTATTTCGAAGAGCTGGGCGCCACAGTAACCCGCGTGGATCCTGGCTTTAGCGATCCAATCAAGACGTTTAACACCCTCTGGTTTGCAGGTGCTACCCAAGCGCTAGAAAAACTGGACGAACAGCAGCAGGCATCACTCGACCCTGGGTTTCTCGATATTGCCCGACGCGGGCAGGATGTATCGCTTTCCGACTATCTCGCCGCCCGGCGTCAGCGCAGTGAATTGACCGCCCAAATGGCAGCCTTTCATGAACGCTATGACTTACTGGTTACACCCACGATGCCCATCTCCCCCTTTGCAGCGGGCCACAACGTACCACCAGGGGGAACCTACCGAGACTGGATGGACTGGACGCCGTTCAGCTACCCCTTCAATCTCACCCAGCAGCCCGCGGCATCCCTTCCTTGCGGTTTGGATAGTCAAGGGCTGCCAGTAGGCCTTCATTTAGTCGCGGGCAAATATCAAGACCTCAAAGTGCTGCATGCCGCCCAGTTACTTGAGCGCTACTTGCCACCGCAGGCACCACCCGCGATTGCCTAAACAGATATGAAATATCGCTTATAGCACGACCTCATACCCTTCAAACTTAGGTGGGCCAAGATAGATACCTTCCGGCGCCTTGGCGTTAGCATGAGCCTTGCGGAACGCTTCTGACTTGGTCCAGGCGCGGAAGGCTTCTTCCGATTCCCACACACTGTGGGAGATAAACACGGTGTGGTCTTCCTGGCTTTCGCCCTGCAGCATTTGGAATTGTTGAAAGCCCGGCACTTCATCCAAATGAGAATCGCGGTTGCGCCACACCTCTAAAAAATCCTCTTCGCGGCCTGGGGCAATCCGAAAACGGTTCATGGCGATATACATGCACTCTCTCCTATTGAGTTTGTCTAACACGCTAGCGTAGCGGCCTGCCGCTTACGACGTCTATCACTTGATGGTAACGTCATGGTTTTATGACGAATAGGCGTTACGCCGAGCAAACCATCAGGATACGGCATGGCTAAGGCACCCATCCAGGTCGTTTGGTTCAAACGCGATATGCGCATTCATGATCATACGCCGCTTTCCAGTGCATCGGCGGCTGGCCCTGTGCTGCCTATTTTTGCGATTGAACCTGGCCAGTGGCAAACACCTGATAGCGCCCTGCGCCACTGGCAGTTTGCCGCTGACGCTCTAATCGACCTTTCCAACGCACTGGAGACCATTGGCCTACCGCTATGTATTTGGCAAGGTGATATTGTCGATTTGCTGAACGCCCTAAAAGCTCACTACGGCCACATCGCCCTTCACTCTCATCAGGAAACGGGCAACGCCTGGAGCTTTGAACGGGATAAACAGGTGCATGCTTGGTGCCAAGCCAACGGTGTAGCTTGGCGGGAAGCCCGCCAGCACGGTGTAGTACGAGGACTTAGCAGCCGCTCTGGGCACCAACCCCGTTGGGAGAGCCACTGGGAAACGCTGATGTCTGCCCCGACCTGCCACGCGCCGCAAAGCGCCCAAGCAGTGTCAGGCTGGGAAGCCTTTCACCACCTTAACGTTCAGCAACTACCTACCTTAACGCTGGGCTTTGATACCACACCCTGCCCCCAGCGCCAGCGGGGCGGGCGCAACGAAGGCCGCGCACTGTGGCGTAGTTTTGTGCAAGCACGCGGGCGGCGTTATCGCGGCTCGCTGTCTAAGCCGCTGTTAGCGTGGGAGTTTGGCTCACGGATTTCACCGCATTTGGCCTGGGGCACGCTTTCCATGCGCGAAGTTGTCCAGTCGTTACGCCGTCAGCGGCAGAAGCATGCCGACGATACCGCCTGGGCCCGCTCACTACGCACCTTCACCTCGCGACTTTACTGGCACTGCCACTTTATTCAGAAGTTGGAAAGTGAGCCAAGCATCGAGCATCAAACGCTGCACCCGGCGCTGCGCGGCCTGCGGGAGCGCGATCCCAGCCACCACAACCTCATTGCCTGGAAGAACGGCCAAACCGGTGTGCCGCTAGTCGATGCCTGTATGCGCAGTCTTATCGCTACCGGCTGGCTTAACTTTCGCATGCGCGCCATGCTGATCTCCCACGCCACCTTCGGCCTAGGGCTGCACTGGTATGAACCCGCGCTGCACTTGGCACGTCTGTTTACCGACTTCGAACCGGGCATTCACTACCCCCAAGTGCAGATGCAGGCAGGCGCCACTGGCACTAACACGCTGCGGGTGTATAACCCGATTAAACAAGCGGAGGATAACGACCCCACAGGCGAGTTCGCCGCCCGCTGGATGCCAGAGCTTTCGCCTCTTCCCCAGGAGTGGCGCGCCAAACCCTGGACGCTGCCAGAAAGCCTGCAAAAACGCTTCGGCTTTCAGCCGGGCATCGACTACCCCATCCCTAACGACTTCGAAGCCGAAGCGCGTCACTGGAAGAAGCTGCTGTATGAGCTTCGCCGTACACCGGAAGCACGAGACGCCAGCAAAGCGATTGTGGATAAGCTGGCTAGCCGGCGGCGGCCGCCTGCTCGGCGTGGTAAAAAAGCGAAAGCCGCTGATCAGCAGCAGCTTTCGTTGTTTGATGAAAACGGGTAGCTGTGACACTTACACAAGACCAGCTTATCTACAGAGGACGCTGCTGCATAGGCAAATTGCGAGCATAGCGGGTGATGTATCTTCGTGCAGCACTTGGTTATTTTTTATTTCCGAAGAACTCATTCCATCCCGCTTTTGTTCTCATCGAAATATTTTTATCTCTAACGAAAAAAGCAACGTTTTTCAATACTGTCGAACATTCCTCTTCGTTTAACAATGCAAATAAAGATAGGCAAAAATGACGGTAGTCTATAAAGTCAAATCGCTTTCCTTTATATTCAAAACTCCCATCTACAAGATCCAAGCTTTGAACATCTGAATCAAGCCTACATATAAACGTTACAGGATTGTTTATATGCCCAGTTGACTGTAAAGCATCAAGACTATCGTCAAGTCGCTTCTTTGACACTGGCTTAACAGTAACTTCATAAAGATTCGTCTGAACACCTTCAACTTCAAGCCATATATCGGCAGGCTTCTTTGATGTCGTATTGGTTCCAAATACGCTTTCATCACCACCTACAACCTCAACTGGAGATACACGAAATAAACCTGAAAGCAATTGGGAAACCAAATATTGAGGAAGATATCCAGACTCAGGATATCTAAGCGTAAAGTCTGCAACTTTAGAACCAATAATCTGATTTGAGTGATCTGACGCATTAATTTCAGAAAGCTGATAGCCAACAATTCTTTGTGAGTAACTCCATAAACGGAAAAAGAAATAATCAATCAATCTCGCTCTGTTGTTCTGTTTTGCCCCCATCACCAAGCGGAGAAAATGCACCACCGCCATAGCAGCCGCTTGAGGTCTTTTTCCTTGCGCCCAGTTCTCATTAAGTTGATTTGAGTTCTTAGCCACGTTTAATGGGTCTGACTTTCCGCAAGGTATTCCATTTTCCTGCAGTGCATACCAAATACCACTCTCAAAAATAGAGCGCGGATTGCACCCATAAAAATTATTCAAGGGGTCATAACTTCCGTCAAGATGGATCCCTGTTAATGCTGTTACGACAATACCTCGAAACCCTTTTGCATGAACCTCAATCAAATCAGTAAGTAATTTACAAACATCAGAGCCTGAATCAAACTCTGGAAAGTCCTCTTCTTTCTTTGTTTTTGCAACACCCAGCCTAGTGTTGACATAGTATTGGCCTAAATAATTTCGTTCAGCGACATTCGTCATGTGGCACTCCAGTAAAGTCCTTAACAATATTTTGCAAACGCACATTTTCTTTAACACGAAGTGCTTTAAGGATCATCGAGAATTCAAGGACATCTAAGCGTCTCTCAAACTTTTCAACCTTTGATATATCTGACTGATTTAGACCCACCTGGTTAGCAAGCTCGCCTTGAGAGATGTTTAGCCTAATCCGCTCTTCCGCTAGCTCACTTATAAGTTTACGGTAAATACCATTATGTATAGTTTTGCTCATTTTTTTCACTTAGGGTTTAAAATCTATTCGCATGCTGCTACAATTACCGAATTATTCGAAATTGGAATATTTCAGTGAAATCAATTTCTTTATTTAGTGGTGCAGGAGGCATGGATGTTGGATTCAAAGCAGCGGGTTTTGACTTGCTTGCCGCCAGTGAACTGGACAAATATGCCTGCGATACATTCAGAGCTAATCACCCTGAATCTAAATTGATCGAGGGTGATATAGATGTATTTGGTGAAGAGCTATACTCCTACACGGGCGTAGACGTAGTTTTCGGCGGCCCCCCTTGCCAGGGTTTTTCCGTAGCTGGGAAAATGGATCCCGATGATCCGAGAAGCAAATTAATCTTTAGCTTTTGCAATATTATCGAGAAAGTTAAACCAAAGGCTTTTGTGATGGAGAATGTAAAAGCTCTTGGCGCACTATCAAAATTTGAAGCTGTAAGAACAGCTCTCATATCGAGATTTCAAAAGTCTGGTTATACTGTCACAACTCATATATTGAACTCCAAAGATTTTGGCGTACCACAATCTCGTGAACGAGTTTTCTTTATTGGCGTCAAAAATGGTATTAACCCCATTTACAAAGGTCATTTTAATAAATACTTTAAAGCAGCTCCAACTCTTAGAGATATATTAATACCTCTTGGAAAACCGGGCACTAAAGAAAATGATAGGATTTGCAATGCAAAAGTGACTTTAGCCGCTAAACCTGTGCTTAGAAAGTCGCCTTACGCGGGCATGCTATTTAATGGACAAGGTAGACCACTAAACCCTGATGGCTGGGCAAGCACTCTACCTGCAAGCATGGGAGGAAACCGTACTCCTATTATTGATAATAACCACTTATATTATGGTGAAGGATCATGGGTTGAAGATTATCATAAGCATTTGATGGCTGGCGGTAAGCCTCAAGGCATGCATGATGTCCCCTCGTACCTAAGAAGACTAACAATTAACGAGGCAGCTCTACTTCAAACTTTTCCAAAAGATTATATTTGGTGTGGACCAAGCAGCAAAGTGTATTCTCAAATTGGGAACGCTGTTCCCTGTCGGCTTGCAGAAGTAGTCGCCTCTTGTGTAAGAGACGCACTCTCTGGCTCACAAGGTACTGAAACTATAACTGTTGACTCTGGAGAAAACTTGGAATTCGCATTCACTTAGTCAATAAATATAATAGGTATTAGACAACGCACTTTATAACTGGATATAACGCGCTGGCATGGTTGCCCAATAGCTTAACTTTTTAAGTCTTTGATTATTCATTATTATAAGACTGCGTATCAAAAGCTAGCGCTTCTGCTGCATTTTCCAGTACCTCACCTTAGGCTCTTACCGATCCTAATATAGATTAGCAAAAGGTGCGTTAAGCTAGCTGATTATCTTAGGTATCTGATATCAACACCCATAAAAAGCCCACCCATCGCCAACAGCTTACGCGCCTGACGATGGGTGGGCTTAGTACCGCTTAGAAAGCTACTAGCTCAACGCTTCCAGAGACTCCTCGATAATGCTCAAGCCCTCTTCCAGCACTGCAGAAGAGACCGTCAGCGGCACCAGAATGCGGATGCTGTTGCCGTAGAAACCACAGGAGAGCAGGATCAGGCCTTTCTCACGGGCTTTGGCACATAGCGCGCCGGTCATCTGAGTATCTGGCTTGCCATCGCCATCGAGCAATTCAAACGCCGCCATGGCGCCTAACTGGCGGCCGTGGGCAACGGCAGGGAAACGCGCTTCCCACACTGCAAAACGCTCGGCCAGCATTTTGCCCATCTGTTCGCTGCGCGCCAGGATATCTTCTTCTTCGATCACCTCGATGACCGCTAACGCCGCTGCGCAGGAGAGCGGGTTACCGCTGTAGGTGCCACCCAGGGAGTTGGGGCCAGAGGCGTCCATTACTTTGGCACTACCCACAACCGCCGATAGCGGCATGCCGTTCGCCAGGCTCTTGGCGGTAGTGAGGATGTCCGCTTCAATGCCGCTATGTTCGAGTGCAAACAGCTTGCCTGTACGGGCAAAGCCTGACTGCACTTCGTCGGCGATCAGCAGAATACCGTGCTCGTCGCACAGCGCACGTAGCGCTTTCAGGTAATCCGGTGAGGCGATGTAGAAACCGCCTTCGCCCTGTACCGGCTCAATCACGATAGCCGCGGTGCGATGCGGGGCAATATCGGTTTTGAACAGCGTACGAATGGCGTCTAACGACGCTTCTTCGCTGATGCCGTGCAGCGGGTTGGGGAACGGCGCGCGGAAAACATCACCGGGCATAGGGCCGAAGTCGTTCTTATAGGGCAATACCTTGCCGGTCATGGCCAGCGTCATCATGGTACGGCCGTGGAAAGCACCGTCGAACGTGATAATGCCGGTACGGCCAGTCGCCGCGCGAGCGATCTTCACGGCGTTTTCCAGCGCTTCAGCACCGGTATTAACCAGCATTGCTTTACGCTCGGGGCCACGCACTGGCGTCAGTTCACAAAGTTTTTGGCACAGCTGCACGTAAGGGGCGTAGGAGATCACCGCCGCGCTGGTGTGCATGACTTTTTTAAGCTGCGCTTCTACTGCCGCGACAATTTTCGGATGGCGATGGCCCAGATTTAATACGCCAATCCCCCCCGCAAAATCGATCCAACGGTTGCCATCGGCATCCCACAGTTCGGCGTTTTCAGCGCGCTCGGCAAACTGGGTGGTAGGCGTGGCGGCACCGTTGGCCACATAGCGATTTTTCAGTTCGTTCAATTCTTGGTTATTCATCATCGTTTTCCTTATAGACCGCCAACGCAGACGTATTTCAGTTCAGTAAACTCATCTAACCCGTGGTGGGAACCTTCACGCCCCAAGCCGGACTCTTTCACGCCGCCAAACGGCGCCAGCTCGGTAGAAATCAGGCCTTCATTGACACCAACCATGCCGTATTCCAACTGCTCCATGGTGTGCCAGATGCGGCGGTAACCCGTGGCGTAGAAGTAGGCCGCCAAGCCAAACGGCGTATCGTTGGCCATGGCAATCGCTTCTTCATCACGCTGGAAACGAAACACCGGCGCGACGGGGCCGAAGGTTTCTTCATCGGCCACCGCCATCTGGGTAGTTACGTCAGCAAGCACCGTGGGGGTAAAGAAGCGCTCGCCTGCGGCGTGGGGCTTACCACCACAGATCAGTCGCGCGCCGTGATTGACCGCGTCGTCTACGTGACGCTGCACTTTTTCTACCGCCGCTTGGTTAATCAGCGGGCCGATAGTGCTGCCTTCCGTTAAACCATCGCCGACCTTCAGCGCGCTAACACGCTCGGTCAGCTTGCTGACAAACGCGTCGTAAACACCGTCCTGCACTAGAAAGCGGTTGGTACACACGCAAGTTTGCCCGGCGTTACGGAATTTTGAGGCAATTGCGCCCTCTACAGCGGCGTCCACATCAGCGTCATCAAAGACGATAAACGGCGCGTTGCCGCCCAGTTCCATAGCGGTTTTCTTCACCGTGCTCGCGCACTGAGCTAACAGGTGTTTACCCACTGGGGTCGAGCCAGTAAACGAGACTTTACGCACCCGTGAGTCGGTAGTGAGCACTTCACCCACCGCTGCCGGTTTTGAGGCGGTAATCACGTTAATAGTGCCGGCTGGCAGGCCTGCTTCAAGAGCCAAATAAGCCGTTGCCAACGCAGTTAACGGCGTGGCTTCGGCGGGCTTAATCACCACGGTGCAGCCCGCGGCCAAGGCCGGGGCGCACTTACGGGTAATCATCGCCAGGGGGAAGTTCCACGGGGTAATCGCGGCCACCACACCGACCGGCTCGCGCAGCACCATTAAGCGCTTGTCCGCGCCGTGGCTAGGCAGGGTCTCCCCGGCCATACGCTTGGCTTCTTCAGCGAAAAACTCAATAAATGAGGCGCCGTAAGTCACTTCGCCCTTGGCTTCCGCTAGTGGCTTGCCCTGCTCCAAGGTCATCAAGCGGGCTAAGTCATCGGTGTGTTCATTAATCAGCTCAAACCAGCGGCGCAGCAATGCCGAGCGCTGTTTCACTGGCGTTGCGCGCCAGGCTGGCCCAGCGGCATACGCCGCGGCCACTGCGTCGCGAGCGTCATCAGCGCCTAAGTCGGCAACCCGGGCAATCGTCTCGCCGGTTGCGGGGTTATCGACGGCAAAGGTCTGTTGACCCTTGCGCCACTCGCCCCCCACCAGGGTGGGTACTGCATCGTGTAACCACTGTTCGATAAAGCTCATGATCTTCTCCTGATCTGCAACATGGTATGCACGCTAGCAGTAATGCGCTGGTGAGCGAATGCACCACTTTCTCGTTCAACCAGACCACTTTTCTGTTTTACTATCTAAATGGGGAGCATCGTGACAATAAGAGGATGTAAATGGACCGCCAGGACGTGTTACAGCAGCTTGTAAAACACTATGCCCAGCAACCTGAGCGTTTAAGCAAACAAGTACGACTGGAGCAGGCATTGAGGCAGGCGGTTACTAAGGCGTGGCCGAACCAAACTCGATTGCCGTCGCACCGTCAGTTGGCATTAACGTTGGGCGTTGCCCGACATACGCTAGCAGTGGCGGTTTCGACGCTTGTTGAAGAGGGGCTGCTAACGACATTTCATGGCAAGGGCACCTGGAGTTGTAGGAAGGAAGCTTCTGTCGCTCCCACGTCACAGAGTATTCAGCTTTCAAAACGTGCTCAGCAAGTATTGCGTTGGCCTGGCGCCAGCACCGTTCAAAGCGGCGCTTTTGTGCCTGGCATACCGGATATCGCTCAGTTTCCAATGCGCAAGTGGCGTCAGCTGTATGCCAGTGTCACCGTGCCGCAAAATGCCTTACTGCTTTCTTACTCTACCGGTGGCTATGGGCCGCTTAAGCGGGCAATCCGGGAGTTTCTGGCGCGCTGGCGCAATATTCATTGTGATATTGAGCAGATCATCATCACCGATGGTACCCATAACGGTATTGAGCTATGCGCCATGGCATTGGCCGATGTAGGCGATACCGTGGCGATGGAGTCGCCCTGTTATTGGGGGGCGCGTAACGTATTCACTGCCACTGGGCTTTCGATTGAGATGCTGCCTTGGTTTTCCGATAGTGGGCATGTGTTACCGCAGACGACCGGTAATATTGCGCTCGCCTATTTGACCGGCTCTCATCACTATCCGCTCAGCGTGCCCACGCGCGCTACGCATAAGCAGCAGCTGTGTGACGCTTTATCGCCCACTTATGTGGTAGAGGATGACTACGAATTCACCCGAGACGATCACACTAACCTGCTGTTTGATCCCAACTCGGAACGCCATTTACTGGTAGGCTCATTCTCTAAGATGATGTTTCCCGGCCTGCGGCTTGGTTATTTGGTGGTGCCACGCCATTTGGCAGGTCCAATGAACCGCCTACGCAGCGAGTTGTTTCGCGAAGGCCGTATGCTTGATCAAGCGGTATTGGCGCAGTTTATTTTTGATGGTGACTTAGACACTTGGTGTCGCCGCATCCAGCGCGACTATCTAGGCCGTCAGCAGGTGCTGCACGACCAGCTCAGCTCACTACCCAAAGTACGCAATGTGTCCCCCCCGACTAGCGCGATTAGCTTGTGCGTTGAGTTTGAATCAGGGGTTAATGATGTAGCACTTGCCCAAGCACTGCTCAAAGAACACTTGATTGTTCGCCCGCTAAGCCCCGTGTGCGCTGACAAGGACCCACGGACAGGATTGGTAATGGGCGTGGGCATGCTATCGGGCGAGACATTAGTGCGTGAAGCCCAACGGCTGCGGCGCTGTTTAGAGTTACTACTTCGCTAGGCGAGGTAGGCTTAGACCGTGTTGAGCATCACACTGTACGCCTAGTTAAAAAAACTTATTCACAAGGATTTTGCCATGCGCCACCCTGTTGATAATTCGGTGCTTCTCTCAACGCTTCGCCTATTGATGGTGCTGTGCGCCGTGCTGGCAGTTTCAGGCTGCGCAATTTTTGCACCTAGCCCGCCGGAAGATCAGAGCAATATCTGTGAAATCTTTCGTGAGCAGCCAAGCTGGTATGACTATGCCCAGGAATCCGAAGAGAAATGGGGCACACCGATTGCCACGCAGATGTCATTTATTCAGCAGGAGTCTTCATTTCGCAGTCATGTGCGCCCAGACCGCAAGTATTACCTGGGCTTTATCCCCGGCCCACGCCCCTCCTCCGCCAAAGGCTATGCCCAAGCCCAAGACCCCGTTTGGGAGGAGTATGAGGATCAAGCGGGTAGCCTATTTGCCCGCCGAACCCATATGAAGCACGCCACGGATTTCATTGGCTGGTATAACCGCCGCTCTCAGCAGCAGGCAGGTATCTCGCTGAGTAACCCTGAACACCTTTACTACGCTTACCATGAAGGCGCGGGCGGCTACCAACGGGGTACTTACCGCAGCAAACCTCACGTGCTGCGTGCAGGCAGCCAAGTAGCAGCCCGCGCTAACCGTTATCAAGCCCAGCTCAACGCCTGCGAAGCTGAGTTTCAGTGCCGCAAGTTTTATCAAGTCTGGCCGTTCTGTCGTAGTTAAGCGCCGTCCATGTCTCTAATGAGTGGCTTGGCCTTAATTAGTGTCGTGTTTTTGACATCGATGCTGTCTGGCGTATTTGGCATGGCGGGCGGCTTAGTACTGCTGTGGTTTCTGCTGATCATGTTTCCTGCAGGAACTGCCATGGCCGTACACGGGGTGATTCAGCTCACGTCTAACGGATCGCGAGCATGGTTATCAAGACGCTTTATTGTCTGGCGGATTGTTATGCTGATGACAGTGGGCGTATTGATCGCCGCTGGTTTGCTGCTGCTGTTCAGCTATAGCCCCAATGCCGCGACGGTTTCCTTGTTCATTGGCTTAATGCCAATACTCGTATGGATTCCCAAACGCTGGTTTCACTTAGATGCTAATCGCGCCAGCCACGCGCTAGGCTGCGGCATTGCAGCAGGGAGCCTGACCATTGCGGCGGGGGTTTCTGGGCCACTGATTGATATCTTCTTTGTGCGCTCCCAAATGGATCGACGCCAAGTGGTAGCCACCAAGGCGATGATTCAGGTGGCGGCTCACAGCATCAAGATTCTCTTTTATCTGGGCGCAGCTATAGCGCTTAGCACCAGCGAATGGGGCATTGTGCTGCTAGCAGCGCCATTTGCGATCTTTGGCACCCACACCGGCAACCGTATTTTGCAGCGCCTCACTGATGCCAACTTCCGCACCTGGACGCGCTGGATCGTGACCGGTATTGGGATTTTCTACTTACTGCAAGGGCTCTTTCTACTCACCCGTTAACGTTGGGCAGTGCCCAAATTATGGGTACGACATCATTACTGCGACAATTGCCGCACCATACAAACCAGTCATATCAGAACGCCTTACCGGGCGTCGCGCAGCTAATTATCTTGCAGGGGGCATCACTAATATTTCGGAAACGATGTGGAACGCTTGTCTTAAAATAATACGACTCTCCCGGCCCTAGGCGCCTGGCGGTGCTGCCAACAATGATTTCGATCTCGCCTTCGACAACAAAGCCAGCTTCTTCACCGTAGTGGGTAATCATGGCTTGCCCAGTGTCAGCGCCCGGCAGATATCGCTCCACCATAAACGCCAGCGCACGATTAGGCCGATTTGCCCCGACAAGTTTGAAGGAAATATCGCCGGATGCGATATCAACCAAGTCATCCGCCGAATAGAAAATCTGCTCCTGACTATCAAGATCCATCGTAAAAAAATCACCGACGCTCATAGAGAATGCGTTTAGGATTTTCTTCAGGGAACTGACTGATGGGCTAACTTTTCCTTGCTCTATTAGCGAAAGACTTGAGTGGGTAACCCCACACAACTTTGCCAGTTCACGCTGCGAAATCCCTCGCTGCTTGCGCAAGGAGCGCAAGCTCGCACCCACGTCATCCGACATGCTGTTTTCACTCCCTATCAATAAGTAAATTAAATTACGTTGATGGTCTATTGACGGGCACATAATAGCGCAAAAAAAACCCCACGGCTGTGGGGCAAACTCTCAATTAACGTGGCGTTTTGAAAATAATCGTTTTAGTCAGCGTCAGTCATTATGTTCCACTCAGGCGCTACGAACTCCCGCCAACTCCGAGTCGACACTTGCCGTTTTCGCCCCATCTTCATAGGCGATACGGAAGCCGGTAAAGCCATAAATAATCGCGAACATCGGGCTCAGTAGCGCCAGAAAGGCGTAGGGTGCGTAGCTAAAGGCACTGACTCCTAGCGTGGCAAACATAAAGGCACCGCAGGTATTCCAGGGCACCAGGGGTGATGTCATGGTGCCTGCATCCTCCACGGTACGAGACAGGTTTTTTCAGTTTGAGCGAGCGACGCTTGTACTCGCTGGCATACATACGGGCAGGCAGAATAATACTGAGATACTGATCGCAACCTACGACGTTAGCGGCCATCGATGTTGCCACTGTGGTAGCAATCAAACTGCCAGTGGTCTTGGCCAGTTTAAGCAGACTTTCCACGATGGTGCGAAAGAACCCGGCTGACTCAAGAATCCCGCCAAAGCTCATCGCGATAATGATCAGCGAAACCGTCCACATCATGGCGCTAACGCCGCCGTTAGTGAGCAGGTCGTCCACCGTAACGTTGCCAGTGTCTACCGCGTAGCCTTCCACAAAAATAGTAAAGCTATCGCCTAGTGGAACCCCCTGAACCACAATTGCACAGACAATTCCCATCAGCGAACCGATAGAAAGTGCCGGAATGGCGGGTACTTTCTTGATCATCATCACGATAACGGCCGCTGGCACCAGCAGCAGCCAGGGGCTAATGATAAACAGCTCATTGAGGCTCTGCTGTAACTCGGTTACCTGTGCTGCGCCATCACCGGAAGGCGTCATGTTCAGGCCGATAATGGTGTAAAGCACCAGAGCAACCGCTAGCGCAGGAACCGTGGTGTAGAGCATATAGCGAATGTGTTCAAACAGGTCGACACCAACCACCCCCGGCGCCATATTGGTGGTTTCGGAAAGCGGCGAAATCTTGTCGCCAAAATAAACGCCGGAGATCACGGCTCCCGCGACCATTGCCGGGTTAAGGCCTAGCCCTTCACCAACGCCCATCAAAGCGATACCAATGGTGCCGGCCGCCGTCCAGGCATTACCACCAGCCAATGACACTAAGCAGCAGATTAAGCACGCCGCGACCAAAAAGTAATCCGGTGCCAGAATGCTCAGACCGTAATAGATCATGGTGGGCACAATCCCACCGGCAATCCAGTAGCCAATAATGGTGCCGATAATGATCAGAATGACAATCGCCTGAGTCGTCAGGCCAATAGAGCGCATGATGCCCGCTTCAAGCTTTTTCCAGCGGCTACCCGTCGCGAGGGCCACCGCTGTTGCCACAATCGCACTTAAAAACAGCAGCAAGTGCGGATCCGTTTCGAAGTAGCCGATAAATACGCCCAACGATGCTGCCATAAACACTATGGGGATCATGGTCGCTTTTAAACTTGGCTGAACCGCCCCGGTTATTCCGGAGACCGTTTTGTTTGAGTCAAGCAGCTTCACCCGACTCTTCCAGTTGACGATAATATGTCCTTTCTCGTTCTGCTGGTGGAACGTTTCCGATGGGTTCCAGCAGTCGGCGGTTGTTGAACCAGTCAACCCACTCCAGCGTGGCATACTCAACGGCATCCAGTCCCCTCCATGGGCCACGATGATGGATCACCTCCGTTTTGAACAAGCCGATAATGGTTTCAGCCAGCGCATTGTCGTAGGAGTCGCCGGTGGTGCCGACTGAGGCATTGATACCCTCGTCAGCCATACGCTCGGTGTAGCGGATCGAGAGATATTGGCTTCCCCTATCACTATGATGGATCAACCCTTGTCTGTGTTTTCGTGCCCACAGAGCTTGCTCCAGAGCGTCCAGCACCAGTGCCGTTCTCATCGACGTCGCTACACGCCAACCCACGATACAGCGTGCATAAACATCGATAACGAACGCAACGTAAACGAAGCCAGACCAGGTAGCGACATAGGTAAAATCGGCCACCCAAAGCTGATTAGGGCGCATAGCCGTAAAGTCACGTTTCACTAAATCAGGTGCCCGTTTCTGGCTGGGATCACTGATGGTCGTGAAGGGGCGTTGGCCGCGCACCACGCCGCGAATTCCTAGGCGGCGCATGAGCCGTTCTACAGGGCAACGAGCAACATTAACGCCTTCACGGCGGAGTTGCCGCCAGACCTTACGGGCACCGTAGACGCAGAAGTTTTCTTCCCACACGCGCTGAATCTCAGCGGTAAGAAACGCATCCTGCCGATAGCGGTCTGCCCGCCGCTCAGGATCAGCTTCAAGTGCCTTGTGGTGGTAATACGTCGATGGGGCGATTGGCAGTTGACTACAAATCGACTCGACCCCGAACTAAGCACGATGCTCGTCGATAAATGACACCATCACTTGGGTTTGCGGTCGAGCTCCGCCTGGGCGAAAAAAGCAGCCGCCTTACGGAGAATTTCATTGGCACGCTTCAATTCGGTGTTTTCACGCTCTAGCTGCTTGAGTCGCTCATGTTCAGACAGGTTAACCGAGCTGTTTTCCTGCGTGAGTTCTGTGCGTTTGCACCAGGCTCTCAACGTCTCTGGTGTACAGCCGAACTTGCTGGCAATGGAGCAGATCGCCGCCCACTTGGACGGGTATTCGCCTTGCTGTTCAAGGACTAATCGAACAGCTCGCTCCCGGACTTCTGGGGAATATCGTTTTGGTGAGTTCATAACTCCATCCTCTCAAGATATGGAGTCTCCGGTAAAGCCGGGGCGGTTCATTTTGCTCCTTTAAGCCTTGCCACTGCTTCTTGTTACAAGCGGCAAACAAATTGTCTTCTTTTAGGTCGCAGTCGATCTGATACTTTTCAATGCGCTGACGGATAATCTGGTTACCCTCAAATGCCATTGCCCCCAGCGCCCGAGCGGTTTCAGCGCCGTTTTGTTTCTCGATAACATCCATATCACGACTATAGCTATTAACGATCTGGCCACCGTTACGCCCGGACGCCCCAAAACCAATCGCCACGCTTTCCAGCACCACGACCCGATGACCACGTTCGGCCAAATGTAGTGCTGCGGAGATGCCTGTAAACCCAGCCCCTACGACACAGACATCACATTCAACATCCCCTTCCAGCGTAGGCCGTTGAGGTGTGGAGCTTGCCGATGCCGCGTAGTAAGACGCGACATGCCCAGAAGACGCTTGAGGTTGCATTTGCCACCTCCCTTTTGTTGATTATTTTAACCAAATGATCATATAGGCCGATGTCAGAATGCGCAAGCAACAGCATAAAATGGGCTTATGGAGGCGAAAAGCATCTTTCCCCACAAAACAAATGTTATCAAAAAAGCAACACCAAGACATAAAAGACACAACTATTACACTGACAATAGCCACTCCCATTTTTATCCACCGCCTCCCATTGAGGATGCGATCACGTGCTGCCTGTTGGCGTCTTATTACCGAGTACGCTGGAGAACACAACTCGCTGCTATTGCTAGCGTTGATAACCACAGCAGCGTAACCCTAGCCGCTGCCTATACTCACCATAGCCCCCACCGGAGACCGCTATGGATTATCAACACTACCGCACCGCCCTTGCCGAGACGCTCGCCCAAAGTGAGCTGCCCTTTACGCTAACCGAATACCAAACGCGCCTAGACAAAGTGCGCCATGCAATGGCACAGCGCGGACTGGATGCCTTACTGCTCACCGATCCTGCCGACATTAACTACTTAACCGGCTATCACACCTTCGAGGTATCGGTGCATGCCTGCTTAGTGTGCACACCTACACAGCTGGTGCTGCAGGTGGCCTCCATTGAAACAGGGGCGGCAGTGGTCACCGCCCGTGTCGACGAAATCATTGGATACCGATGGGAAAACCTGGATGAGATCATCACGCCGCTCGCGGACTTACTCACTGCCTGCGAGCACATTGGAATTGATGGCTGGAGCAGCGGTTTGCGAGTGGGCTTGATGGACGCGCTGGCCCGCTCAGTAGGTAAAGAGCGCTTCTGTGAAGCAGGCGACCTGCTCGATACGATTCGCATTGTTAAAAGTAGCGCCGAACTTGAAATGCTCAGCGAAAGTGCACGCATCACTGCGGCAGGTTTAGAAGCTGCGATGGCCGCTATTCGCCCTGGCATGACTGATAACGATATTGCCGCTATCGGTGCTCAAGCGCTGCTAGAGAACGGCAGCGAGTTTATGAGTTTGCAGCCTATCGTGACCAGCGGGCACCGCATTGGGGTGATTCACGTGAACCACAAGCGCCGCGTCATACAGCCCAATGAACCGATATTTTTAGAGTTTGGCGCCGCTTACCAACGCTATACCGCGCCGATGATGCGCACTGCTGTGACAGGAGAACCTCATGCTGAATTAACCGCCACCCGCGATCTGTGCCGCTCGCTGTTCGAGACCCTGTGCAGTCATATGAAACCAGGCAACACCTTTGATGATGCCGCGCAGGCAGCGGATGCCCTGCTGGCACCTAGCCGTGATCAACTGTTCTTCTCGGGGGTATTTGGCTACGCGGTGGGTGCGCAGTTCCCTCCTAGCTGGGTTGAAGGCACCGGCTATATTGCCCAAGGCCTGCACCGCCCTTTCGAAGAAAATATGGTCTTCCACTTACCGCTCTGTTTACGCGTTCCTGGCCAGTGGGGCGTAGGCATCAGTGATACCGTAGTGGTCACTCAACACGGCGCCGAGCCACTCACTAACAACGATTGGCAGCTCTATCAGGCAATGGATAAGTAGCAAATAGATAACCGCATTGATAGCCCAAGATTGACAGTACGATTAACCAGCGCTATCGTCACCAAATATGCAAATGAGAAACACTATCTTTTAGATCACTATTTTAGGTCTATCATCTCTCATAGGTGACGTTCAGTTGAGCTAACGATAAGTAGTGTGATGTGAGCAAGTACTGTGATGCGAGCAAGCACGATGGAAAAGTCCGATGGAAAAGCACCATGACTAGTGAACAGCGCCAGCTTCGCCAAACGTTGATTTTTTTACGCACCTCTTTCGAAGCAGTGCAACACTCGATTGCCGGCCGGCTAGACGACCCGCTACCCTGCTGGCTAGACACCAGCATGCTCTCTCTACTGTCACGGGAACTAACCCGCAGCAGCCAGCAAGCGAAGCCGCTCTTCGCCCCTCCCGTCACCGAGCAAATATTCATTGCCTCACAGCAGTGTGACTTACTCCTCAAGCAGTGTCCCGGCGTGCTGAGCAGCGCCGTTTGCCACCGCCAGTTAAGCGCCATCATGCTGGCGCTGACCAACGCTATTGAACAGATCAATACGCCAGCCAAGCGCCGCTGGCCTTGGATGAAGAGAAGTTGAAAGACCTTTAGGCAACAAATACTACAAGCCCCACTGCGCGTAGCGTGGTAGCGAAGCTCCAGACCTTGGAAATAATAGGGGCAGTGTTCATTAATGCATACCCTTGGTGGCCAGCACTCGCTGACCTAAAACGGTTAATCGGTATTTTTGCAGACGACTACGAGGTTTATCAGGGATCGTCATCTCGATTAACCCCTGTTGAATGGCGTTTTGCTGATAATGTTCTCTGAAATGCTTTTCATCTTGCAGCCCCAAGGCCGCCATTAAATCTACTCTACCCATCTCACCCTCCAACGCCCACAGCAGGCGTAACATTTCGGGAGTGACTTCGGGGGTGACTTCGGGGGTGACTTCGGGGGTGACTTCGGCTACTGCCGCTGTATCAACCTGGAATCCTTCGTGAACTGGCAAACGAATGACAAAGTAACTGCGATCATCGTCGGTTTCGAATATCGGCTCTGGAGAAGCGTTCGCTTTCATGACTCGAAGGATCTTTGGCACGCCCGTTGAACGGCCTTCCGTTAAATCCAACTCTTTTAAAAACTCGCCAATGCGCCGATTACGGTAGCGGCGGCTGACTGCTTTGCCTGCCTGCAGGTCTTGTAAGCGGATAGAACGGTCTGGCCCAGGGAAGCTCAGAACTACCAGCTCTTGGCCATCGATACGTATTTCAATGGGTTCACGAATTTCATAGGAACGATGGTACACCGCATTCACCACCGCCTCTTCAATGGCAGCCAGCGGAAAATTCCAGAAACGCTCCGCCTGAGGTCGGTCTGCGTGTTTGGTTACGCCCTCTTTTAAATAGTTGCGGTTAATGTAGTCCAAGGCATCGCGAGTGATGCGACCCAGCGGGCCCTTGAAAATTTTTTCTTCGAAATGGTCACCACCAGCACCATTTGGGAAGTACACCACGTCAATCTGAGTGGCCGGGAAAAATTTCTCGGGTTGCTCATTAAAAAACAGTAGGCCGACATTCTTGGGAAAGGCCATTTCGCTAGGCCCACCCACCACGTTCATTCGGCGACCCAGGGTTTCAATATCCAGCTCGCGGGCTTCAGCCAATAACTCACTGCCAATATCGTGCAAAAAATCACGCATCAAGTAGGATGAAAGATCACTTAAGTCCGCGCTTTGTCGATAGCGGTCATCAAAGGGCACAGTTGCCGCCAAGCCTAACAGCTCGCGCTCATCCTGGTCTGATGCTTTGACCGTGCTGGTATGTTTACGCAGGTAATAGGCCCAATCACTCTTCTTACTCAAGCTGGCTTTGGCTTTATAGGGGCGTAATTCCCCACCTGGGGCCCACAGGACCAGAATAGTTTTGCCCTGAATCTCATAGGTAGCGGTTAGCGGATGATAATGCGGCGCAATGACCGAATGCCCCAGGTTTAACAGCTCTTTTTGGATGGCATCGATTTGTTCAGGTAACAGACCAGCAGGCGGCAACTGGGGCTGGCCATTCTCTTCCGCAACCCCGACCAGCACATAACCGCCGCCCAGGTTGTGAAAGTCGTTAGCGAAGGCACACAAGGTACGCAGGACGGATTCAGGGTTCCAGCCTTCCTTATACTCAACTCTCTCGCTTTCCACTGTGCGGTGGTGGAGTAAGTCATCGATGTTGATGGGTAGTTTATTAGGCGCCATGCTGCTTCCGTTTCGTTACTTTCGGTACATAGTCAGAGGGGCCAGTCGACGTCTGATACTCACATACTGCAATGCCCAACTCCGCATTAAAGTCGAGCGCATCCTTACCTTGAACGTGCCAACCGCACGCCCGCAAGCGCTCATCTATCATGCCCCGAGCAGCTTGCTCAGGTGTATGGTTGGCGCCATATAACACGTGTTAAGCCTTATAACATTTAAGTTAATCTCATGATGTAGAACGGTGCCTGTAAATGCAATTAAGCATGCAACCTTCTCTTTAATGGCGTGGGTTGTTCGTTGCCTTTTCACACTGGTCTACGAAGCCCTCTATGTTTTGCCTTCAAAAACCCTACCCCATGACTGCGTTGTAACGGCAGGCAATGACTGAGTTAGCATTTACTAGTAAACTGGTCTATTCTGTTCGCCACGATTAAATTGACCGCCTCCCAAAGGAGTTTGCTCATGGCGTATGAAACGCTTTCCACCCCTCTTCAGTTAGGTAGTTTGTCGATTCCAAACCGAGTCATCATGGCTCCCCTGACACGCTCGCGCACTCCAGACAGCGTGCCGGGCACCCTGCAGGAAGCCTATTACGGCCAACGGGCAGGCGCAGGTCTGATTATTAGTGAAGCCACCAACATCTCCCCCACAGCCAAGGGTTATGTGTATACACCTGGCATCTGGACGGATGAACAAGAAGCGGGCTGGAAAGGCGTGGTGGGTGCGGTGCATGCCAAAGGTGGCCGTATCGCGCTGCAGCTGTGGCACGTTGGGCGTGTGTCCCATGAAATGGTGCAACCGGATGGCCAACAGCCTGTTGCCCCTAGCGCGTTAAAAGGCGAAGGCGCTCAGTGCTTTGTTGAATTTGAAGACGGCACTGCTGGTCAGCACCCTACCAGCACGCCCCGGGCACTGGAAACCGATGAGATCCCCGGCATTGTTGATGACTACCGCCAAGCGGCTGTTCGCGCCAAACGCGCAGGCTTCGACATGATAGAAGTCCACGCGGCTAACGCTTACCTGCTTAACCAGTTCCTGGCCACCGGCACCAACCAGCGCACCGACCAGTACGGCGGCTCGTTGGAAAACCGCGCCCGCTTCCCACTAGAAGTGGTCGATGCGGTGATTGAGGTGTTCGGTGCACAGCGCGTGGGCATTCGCTTGACGCCTTTTATCGAACTGTTCGGCCTGACTGATGATGAGCCTGAAGCCATGGCTTTCTATCTGGCGGAACAACTGTCCAAACGCGGCTTAGCCTACCTGCATTTAAACGAGCCAAACTGGATCGGTGGCGATATTACTTTCCCTGACGGCTTTCGCGAGCAAATGCGCGAGCGCTTTAACGGCAGCCTGATTTACTGCGGCAATTACGATGCAGAACGTGCGGAAGCCCGCATTAATCAAAACACTGCCGATGCCGTGGCCTTTGGCCGCCCTTATATTGCCAACCCCGACCTACCGGAACGCTTCCGAGTGAATGCACCGCTTACCGAACCGAACCATGAAACGTTCTACGGCGGTGATGAAAAGGGCTACACCGATTATCCGTTTATGGCTAACGGCTACGACCGTATTGGCTAGATTGCTTGTTAAGCCGAACCCTTACGAATGAAAAGCATCACTTAGGTGGTGCTTTTTTATGTCTGGACACGCCAAAACGCTGCTAGGCTATTGATTCTTTAGTTGTCATATACTGGTGAGTCATGCTCAGCTTGCTATTCACTCTACGAGTATTCCTCATTGGCTTTGGAGGCGCTTGCGTAAACACTGAATGCCGCTATTTTACGACTAACTAAATAAAAGGGCCTAAGCGCCGATAGATAGGACTCAATGAGATGGATACCACTTCACTTCCGTTCTTGCTCGCTGTTGCTTCATTAGTGCTGGGAGTCGTGGCTGCGGCTATTTTCGTTTACGTGGTTCTTCCCAAACAACGCCGCGCCAAAGCAAAGGCCGCCACGCCGCCGCCAGCACCCAAAGCAGAACCACAGCCTCCCTCGCCCGAGCCAGAAGAGCCGGTGCCCACCAAGCGCACCGCGAAAGTGAAGCAGCACTCTCTGTTTGTGATTTTTTCTCACCCCGATGCGACGACAGACGAGCGTCTGGCCGAATGGCTTCGGGGAAAAGAAGCCAGCTATGATGCGATCAAAAAGGTTTTCTTTATCAAAGGCAAACAACCTTCGAACCCAATCACGATCGCCAACGCCTTTCCACCTGGAGAAATGCCCGACCTACTGCAAGGGGAAAACCACGAACCCATTCGTGGGATTAGCTTGCTGGTTAAGCCGCCGCTACATAAACGTCGCAATCAGCAGATGTACGTTTATGTAGAGCTTGCCAAAGAGTTAAACGAAACCTTTAGCGGCAACTTACTCGATGCCGAGCAGCAGCCCGCCTCAGAGTCGACTTACACACAGATTATTGGTTGATCGGTTAGCGATCAAACAACGCCCTGGCTACGTAGGTAGTCGTCGTAGCTGCCACTGAAGTCGACAATCCCTCCTGGCTGCATATCAATAATGCGCGTGGCCAGCGAGGAAACAAACTCGCGGTCGTGGCTGACAAAGATCAGCGTGCCTGGATAGTTCTCCAGCGCTAAGTTCAGCGCCTCAATCGATTCCATATCCAGGTGGTTGGTTGGCTCATCCATTAACAGCACGTTCGGGTTGGTGAGCGTTAGCTTGCCAAACAGCATGCGCCCCTGCTCGCCACCGGAAATAACCTTCACCGATTTACCAATATCGTCGCTGGAAAACAGCATCCGGCCCAATGCACCACGTACCACTTGCTCGCCGCCTTTGGTCCACTGGCTCATCCACTCGAAGAGCGTAGCATCAACAGGAAAGTCGTCGGTGTGATCTTGGCCAAACATGCCAACTTCAGCGGCATCGGTCCACTTCACTTCACCAGCATCGGGGTGTAAATCACCCGCCAGGGTTTTCAGCAGGGTGGTTTTACCAATGCCGTTGGGGCCGATAATAGCAATGCGCTCACCCGCTTCTACAGTCATCGAGAAACGCTCGAAGAGCGGCTTCTCATCGTCGTAGCCTTTGGTAATGGCATCTACATTCACGGCATTGCGATGGATCTTTTTATTCTGCTCAAAGCGGATAAACGGACTCACCCGGCTGGAGGGCTTGATATCTTCCAGCTTGATTTTATCGATCTGGCGCGCCCGTGAAGTGGCCTGTTTGGCTTTGGAGGCGTTGGCCGAGAAACGGCTAACAAACTGCTGAAGCTCAGCAATTTGGGCTTTCTTCTTGGCATTGTCCGCATGCTGACGCTCGCGGGCAGCGGTGGCTGCGGTCATGTAATCGTCGTAGTTACCGGGGAACAGGGTAATTTCCCCGTAATCCAGATCCGCCATGTGCGTGCACACACTGTTCAGGAAGTGGCGGTCGTGGGAAATGATAATCATGGTACTGCTGCGCGCTTTGAGAATATCTTCCAGCCAGCGGATAGTGTTGATATCCAGGTGGTTAGTCGGCTCATCGAGCAGCAGCACATCCGGGTCGGAAAACAGTGCCTGGGCCAGCAGCACACGCAATTTCCAGCCGGGGGCAACTTCACTCATCGGACCGGTGTGCTGTTCAATCGGAATACCTAGCCCCAACAGTAGCTCTCCGGCGCGAGACTCGGCGGTATAGCCGTCAAGCTCAGCAAAGCGTACTTCCAAGTCGGCCACCGCCATGCCATCCGCTTCACTCATTTCAGCCATGGAGTAGATCCGTTCGCGTTCGGCGGCCACTTTCCACAGCTCAACGTTACCCATGATAACGGTGTCGATGACCCGCTCGTTTTCATAGGCAAACTGATCCTGGCGTAGCTTACCCAGCCGCGTGCTGCTATCCAGCATGACCTGCCCGGCAGAAGGCTCAAGCTCGCCACCCAAAATTTTCATAAAGGTGGACTTACCGCAACCATTGGCGCCAATCAAACCGTAGCGATTGCCGTTATTAAATTTGACGGAAACATTTTCAAACAGGGGCTTGGCCCCAAACTGCATGGTGATATTGGCGGTTGCGATCAAGATGTGAGCCCTGGTTAACAGTGTAATTGCGCGTTCAAAGGCTCGCGATTCTACGCGCCTTTGAGCAGCGTTACACCTCCCACCTAGTGCGCGCTGTCTAGCGTCGCCGGAAGTTCGAGTAGAAAACGTTCACCATCAAGCGCTTGGCGCAGCCGTGCGTGCAGTATCTCAATAATGCCTGGATGCTCGCCAACCAGTGCGGTGGTTATCACACTCAAACCTGGATGGCGCTGCTCAGCGGCGGCACAAATCTCGGCAATATCGCCACCTTCCCCCGCATGACGCCCAGGCGAGAGAAACAGCATCGCTAAGATAACCGGGCCTGTTTGGAACTCCGGCGTATCCAGCAGATGCGCTAAAAGCGGCTCGTTAAAGCGATATTCGTCACCCTCACGGCGCTCCATCGAGGCTGCCGCCACACAGGCCACATCATCACCAAGCATTACACTAAGCTGTCCCGCCAAGCGGTTGCGCACGGCGGTTACGTCAGGGATCGGGCTACCGTGATCGACCAGCGCCACATGCGGCGTCGTTCCCGCCTGGTACTTGTCGCGCACGTTGTCGGCCAACAGCTTGGCTAAGCGCAGGTCATTATTGCCCCGCTCATCCACCAGCGGCTGGGCCACCCGAACGCTCACCTGGGGAAACCGCGCCTGCAGTGCTGCCATGCGCTCCGGCAAGTAGCCCGTCAGCGCTTTGCTTGGGCCAAAGAAAAACGGCAGCACAATGATCTCTGTCGTCCCATTCTCGGCACTGAGCTCAGCAGCTGGGCCCAGAGTCATCGCAGGGATGCCGTCGACCTCGTCGGGAGGGATTTTATTGGAGTGCAGCAAGGAAGCCGCCTGCACGGTTTCGCCTATCTGCTGGCTGAGCGCAAACGCTACGCGGCGCAGGTTATGGGTTGCCTGAGGCCGTAATGAGCCGTTATCGACGAGAAAAATAGCGCGCATAGCGGTCTCCGGAGATGGTCAAGTAAGTAATCACTAAAGGCATGATAAGATGAGCGCTTTAATCAATGTGCCGTGCTAATGATGCTTGATAGCGATGTTTGATACTACCGCCCTGAACCAGCAAAGAAACTTCTTCGATGGCCATACCGATATCTGGCTGTTTGGTTATGGCTCGCTGATCTGGAAGGCGGACTTTGCCTATTTGGAACGTCAACCCGCCTACATTACCGGCTGGGCACGACGTTTTTGGCAAGGCTCTCACGATCATCGTGGCACGCCTGACGCACCGGGTCGCGTCGCGACGCTGATTCGTGCCCAGGGAGAAATATGTCACGGCATGGCGTACCGCATTACACCCGACGTGCTGGCACCGCTGGATGTACGTGAAAAGAACGGCTACCTGCGTGAAAAAGTGCCGCTCACTTTTCTAGCGCAGCGAGGCAATGTGCAGACAGCAAAGCCAACAACGGAAGGGCTAATTTACTTAGCTACTGAAGATAACCCAGCCTTTCTGGGCGAGGCATCGTTGGATGATATTGCACACCAAATTGCTTATTCCCATGGCCCGAGCGGCTCGAATAAAGCTTACTTACTGAACTTAGCCCAGGCGTTGCGCGAATTGGGAACAGTTGATGCGCACGTTTTTGCCATTGAGGAGCAGCTACAACGCTACCAATAGCGTGGGTAACGGCGATGGCGCGCTAAATTATTCACCAAAATGGCCACTACCAGCATGACCACGCACCCAGCGCCAATGGGGATCAGCGGATACCACCAGCCTAGTTTGTGGACACTTGCCCCACCGGCTACCGCAATCAGCGCAGCGGCAGCCCCCGGTGGATGTACGGTGTGTGTTAGCTGCATCACCAGTATGGAAAGCGACACCGCGAGAGCCATCGAGATAGGCGTTGCCCCCAACAGTTGGTAGCAACCCACCCCCACTAGCGCCGATAAAACACTGCCAAACAGTACATGGCTTGGCTGGGCGAACGGGCTTTCTGGTGCGGCATAAATCAACACCGACGTTGCCCCAAAGGAGCCTACGATTAATAACTGCTGCGAGAGCCATGCGGTGCTTAGCCAGCATATAACGGCCATGCCAGTAAAAGCGCCCAGCCACGACCAGCAGGCATCTTGCCAGCCAACGGGACGGCGTGCCGTTGGTTCTCCTCGCATCTTGCCAAGATAAGCTTTCATTGCTCCCTCTCTGCACAAAAAGAGTGCAGATAATGGCAAAATGCACCAAATAAGCAAATGACAATTGATCACTTAGCTAATGAAGCTGACTCAAGGGCGCTCGCCCTCTCTACGTCATTAACCACGACAGGATAAACAGCGCCAGCACAATACGCACAATGCCCCCGAGCAAGGAGCCTCGTAGCAGCGCTCGAAAACCGCGCCACAACAGCCACAAGCCAATTACCAACACCAGGATGCTAAAGAACGACGCATTGATACCCAGTGAGCGGGTTAGGCCATCAATAAAATCATCAAACGCGCCAAAAAAATTGCCAAAAAAGCCTACTAAAAACTCCACCATCACGCGAATAGCATCGCCAATCGCTTCGCCTACACCATCAAAAAATCCGTTTGCCTGCATGCGTTATTTCCATCGCTAATAAGGTTTTCGATATTGTCAGTTAAAACCACGCTATTGCAAAGCATGCCCATTAAGCAGCGTGCTCCTCTCTTTTGCGTCTTTGCCTCCCCGCCTTAAGACGTTTACCCTATTTCACTTTTTCGACTGACGCGTTACAACGTTATTTATTAAAGCAATAGCGGGAGAGACTGGTGCTAGCCACCAGCGCCGAAGGAGCAACAACCCCGGAAACTCTCAGGCCACCGGACCGCTATCGTTATGGTATTTACTAACACAGTAACTACTAATATTTTCCGAAGAGCGGCTGATGACTGCGTCACTCAGCACACCGAAGGAGCAAGCGCCTCGACAGATGCGTGAATCTCTCAGGTTCCATGACGGAAGGGGTACGCCTAGCCAATGTTGCTAGGGGTATCGCTTGACGCTCATACAATCTGGAGAGACTTATGCAACGCATTGCTATTATTGGCGGTGGGATCACCGGTATTACAAGTGCTTATGCGCTAGCAAAGCGTGGTTTTGAGGTGACTGTTTTTGAAAAACACCGCTATGCGGCAATGGAAACGTCATTTGCCAACGGCGGGCAGCTGTCAGCCTCAAATGCTGAAGTGTGGAACCACTGGCCGACAGTGCTTAAAGGCCTGCGCTGGATGCTAAAAAGCGACGCGCCGTTACTGGTCAGCCCGCGCCCTAGTTGGCACAAACTCAGCTGGTTTGCAGAGTTCATCGCCGCCATTCCCCGTTATGCCGACAACACCACGGAAACCACTCGGTTAGCCATTGCTGCCCGAGAGCACTTATTCCAGTGGGCGAAAGACGAGCAAATTGATTTCGATCTTAAGCAGCAAGGCATTTTGCATATCTATCGTGACAAAGCTGGCTTTGATCACGCCACCCGTGTGTCGCAACTGCTAGCGAAAGGCGGCCTTGAACGTAGATCGGTTACGCCGGATGAAATGCGCGCCATCGAGCCAACCCTAGCGGGCAGTTACTATGGCGGTTTCTATACCGAAAGCGACGCCACTGGCGATATCCATAAATATACCAACGGTCTCGCTCAAGCAGCCGCCAAGCGTGGCGTGCAGCTTAACTATGGCCACCATATTGACGATATTGGCGCTGACGAAAATGGGGCGTGGGTAAGCGCCAAGGTAGATAACAGCAGCATGAGCCAACGGTTTGACAGCGTGGTCGTTTGTGCGGGAACCGGCAGCCGCGCCATTGCCGCCAAATTAGGCGATCGCGTTAATATCTATCCCGTAAAAGGCTACTCCATCACCGTACAGCTAGATGACGAGGCCTCTCAGCAAGCCGCACCAACCGTCAGCCTGCTAGACGATGAAACCAAGTTGGTGACCAGCCGCTTGGGGCTCAACCGCTTCCGCGTGGCTGGCACCGCTGAATTTAACGGCGCGAATCGCGATATACGCAACGACCGCATTCAACCACTGGTTCGCTGGGTAGAAGAGTGCTTCCCTGGCGTGAGCACCCAACGCGTCGTGCCCTGGGCTGGCCTGCGCCCAATGCTGCCTAATATGCTGCCCAAAGTTGGGCCTGGCCGTTTACCGACTGTTTTCTATAACACCGGTCACGGCCACCTAGGCTGGACACTGTCAGCCATTACCGCCGAAATGCTGGCGGACGCGGTGGAGGAGAAAAATATCCTTCGCGAACCAACCCCCCAACCGCTTAGCTAGTGCCAACCATGACAAGCCCGGGCAGGCTTCGGGTAAGATATTAAACACCCCAACATAGGCGTGTTTTATGCTTAACCAGCGTGCATTAACTTACCTCAATGAAGTGATTCGGCGCGGCTCGCTCAGGCGCGCCGCTGCCCACCTGAATGTCGATGCTTCTGCCGTTAGCCGCCAACTAAAAGCACTAGAAGAAGAGCTGGATACCCAGCTATGCGAGCGGCACGGAAGAGGAATGCGCGCCACCGCCGCGGGCCAGCTTTTAGTGCACCATTTTCATGCTCAGCGGGCTTCAGAAGAAGCGGTGCTCTCCCAACTAATGGCACTGCAAAGTCTCGCGAAAGGGCAAGTTCGCATTGCCGTGGGAGAAGGATTTATTGCGGACCTGATCGCCGCCCCGTTAGGCACTTTTATGTCAGCGTTTGACGGCATCAAAGTTGAAATCCGCATGGCGGGTGTCAATGAAGCGATGTCGTTACTCCACGATCGCGAGGTGGATATAGCGCTGCTTTATGCACCGCCGGTAGACCCGCAACTTTTCTGCCATGTTGAAACGCGCCAGCCGCTCGATGTCATTGTTCCCCCCAACCACCCACTAAGTGATCTTAATCGCCCGGTTACGCTGCATGACTTAAAGGAGTGGCCCCTGGCGTTAATGGACAATCCTTTTGGTATGCGGCAAATGGTTAATATGGTGGCTCACCAGGAGCGTATTCATCTTGAAGCACGCCTGCATACAAACTCTGTTGCGGTATTAAAGAATTTCGTCCGCTCAGGCATCGGCGTTACGTTTATGCCCGAACTCACCGTAGCGGATGAGATTAAGCGCGGTGAGATCTTAACACTCCCCATGCAGTACCCGGTGATGAACGGTACGCGGGCACAAATTGTTAGCCTGAAAGGACAGGAACTCCCAATAGCTTCAATTACTTGCATCAATCATTTGCACAGAGGCATGCGCTTTTTCTCCGCCGATACACCACGACTGTTGCAATAAAAGCCACAGTTTAGGTATTGCATAGTCAACACCTCAATACATAGTCTTCTAGTAGGCACTCCTTATAAATCCAATAACGCGCCCATAGCGCCCGTAGCTCACGACAATAAACCAGGAGACTGACTATGTACCCAGCAAAACAGCCCCACTACTTTGCACCTAAACAGCTTATTACCGCGTGCCTAGTAGGTTCTGCTTTGATGGCAGGAAACGCGCTTGCAGCGACTACGATTAATCTAAGTTACAACGGAGCCCCAGACCCGGAAAAGAATGCTGTCCACGTTTTTGCTGAGAATCTTAAAGCGCTGGTAGACGAAAAAACTGACGGTGAGATCCAGCTTGAGCTCTATCCGAATAGCATGCTCGGCGAAGAAGAGGAGCGCATGGAACAAACCATGAATACGCCCATGCTCAATGTGGCGTCATTTGCGGGTGTCTCACCTCTTGTGGATGAAATCTTCGTTAGCGCTATTCCGTTTCTGTTCGACGATTTTTCTGCAGCCCACTCTTTCTTCGACGAGGGTGAGTATTGGCAGGAAGTCAGCAACGCGCTGCAGGAGCGTGCCGGTATCGATATGCTAGCCGTCGTGGAAGAAGGCGGCTTTTTGGCATTCACCAATAACGAAAGGCCGATCAGCCACCCTGACGACTTCGAAGGACTCCGCTTCCGCGCCATGGATCCTAGCCAGGTCGCTCTTTATGAGGCCTTCGGCGCCTCCGGCACTCCCATCCCCTGGACAGAGACCTATATGGCACTGCGCACTGGGGTGGCTAACGGGCAAATGAACCCGCCGATGTATATCATCTTAGGCAGCCTTTACGAAGTGCAGGACTACCTGACCCTCGCCAATATCCAGTACTCCGACCAATTCCTGGTAGGCAACAGCGACATGATCGCAGGTTGGGATGATGAGCTTCGCAGCGCCTTTATGGAGGCCGTCTCCGAAGCTAATCACAATGCCCGTGAGCACAATCAGGAGCAAGTAGAGTCACGTATCGCCTATCTGGAAGAGCAAGGCATGGAAGTCATTCGCCCCTCTGAAGAAGAGCTAGCCGCTTTCCGCGAAATCGGCCAGCCTGCCTACCTTGAGTGGCTTGCTGAGCGTGATATCGAGCAGCACTGGATCGATATGGCGTTGGAAGATGCAGGCATGAGCGAACTGCTCGACTAACGGCTGTTAACAACAGGGGCTGGCACCATGCTGGCCCCTATTTCCAGAACTTAATGTTCTCGTGCTTAACGTTTCTATGCTGCATGAAAGGCTGCCATGTTTAATACGCTTCGATCGCGTCTTTTAGCGATCAGCCGCCCTATTACTTTAATGCTGGCGGGCACACTGCTGTCGCTCAATGTTGCGGCTATTCTGTTTGGGGTGTTTGCACGCTACATCGCTGGTGGCGCGCCGATCTGGACAGATGAGCTATCACGTTTCTTGATCATCGCCACCGTGATGCTTGCCGCTGGTGCTGTCTGGTCTGAAGGAGGACATATGCGCGTTGGCCTGTTAGAGAAACGGCTGCCCGCCCCCTTCGCTCGCCTGCTAAACGTGTACCAATGGCTACTCACTCTGCTCATTGCGGCAGGCGGGGCATGGGTTAGCTATCGCTATGCGCTGTCGGTCAGCATGTTTACCACTTCTGGGCTCGGCATTAGCCGTACGGTGCCACTGCTTTCGCTACCGATTGGCTTTTTGCTGCTGGCTTGGCATGTGCTTCTTTATGGCCCTGCGCCACTCAAGACCATCGAGGACGACCTATGATTGTCACTATGCTGGTTGTTTTCCTGGGCCACGTTTTGCTTGGACTGCCCCTGTTTATCGCCCTGTTGACCACCGCGATAGTCGGCTTTCTATTTGTCGACCCCGCAATGATTCCACGCATGCTGCCCCAGCAATTCTTTGGTGGTATCAATGTTTTCTCCTTGATGGCGATTCCGTTATTTATCTTCGCTGGCAACCTGATGAACGCCAGCGGCTTAACCGAACGCTTGATGGGGCTCGCCCGCCTGATGGTAGGGCATTTGCGGGGCGGTATGGGGCACGTCAATGTAGTGTCGAGCGTATTCTTCGCGGGTGTTAATGGCTCGGCGGTAGCGGACACCTCGGCACTTGGGTCGCTATTAGTGCCTGCCATGGAGAAGGAGGGCTACTCACGAGCCTTTGCCGCAGGGTTGACCGCCGGCAGTTCGTTAATCGGCCCGATTATTCCCCCCAGCATCTTTATGATTCTCTACGCCTCACTGACCAACACCTCGGTCGGCAACCTATTTCTGGCAGGCGTCGTGCCTGGGCTGCTACTGGGCGTTGCCTTTATGGGTATGAACGCTTGGTATGCCTGGCGCCATCGGCTACCCAAAAGTGGTCAGCTGCCCTCGCTCAGCCAACTTGGCATTGCCTTTGTAGCCGCTCTGCCTGCACTGATCGCCCCTTTTATTATTGTTGCGGGCATCGTGCTGGGCTTTGTAACGCCGACCGAGTCGGGCGCGTTGACAGCGCTGTATGTCGCGTTGTGCGGAGTCGTGTTGGGAGGATTGCGTTCCAAAGAGTGCTGGAAAGCTATTGTCGATACGGCGCGCTTAACCTCGGCAATTTTCCTGATTATGGCCGCCTCCGCGACGATTAGCTGGCTGCTCTCCTATGCGCAGGTGCCCGCGCAGTTTGTCTCGCTGTTATCTCCTTACATAGACAACGCAGTAGTGATTCTACTGTTACTGAGTGCCATTACCTTTATAACAGGCATGTTTATGGAGGAAGTGTCAGCGCTGATGCTACTGACGCCGATCTTTGCGCCAGTGGCGATGATGGCGGGTATCGACCCCATTCACCTGGGTGTCATCATCACACTTAACATTACCATCGCGTTAATCACCCCGCCGCTAGGCGCCTGCGTGTTTGTCGCCGCCGCGGTCAGTCGGCTGGAGATAGTGTCGCTATTCAGAACCATTTGGCCCTTTGTGCTAACAGCGATTGCGGTGCTTCTTCTACTCATCCTGTTTCCGCCACTCACACTTTGGCTGCCTACACAGTTTGGATAGTGCTCTTCTTGAATAATCCTTTGCTTGGATAACATGATGCCTTTGAACACACTAGTGAAGGCCTTACCGCCTCTACCCAGCCACTTAGCTCCAAACTGGGAACAGCTACGCCGAACATCTATTAAAGATAATGGTGAGCGCTTGGTGCCAATGAGCCTCGCCCCGGCACCGATTAGCGTATTCCCCGCCTATGCTCGGCTGGGCATTCCCGGCGCGGTACCAGAGTGTTTCGTTCGGGAAGGCGTTTATCGGGCGCTACTCGCCGCAGCGCGCAGCTTGCCCGAAGGGATCGGTCTAATCGTGCTGGATGGCTGGCGTCCATGGCGGGTACAGCAGTACTTATTTGATACCCTGCACGAAGCTATCCAGCATCATCAGCCCGGCCTCAGCGAAGCGGAGCTACTGGAGCGCACAAGGGAGTTTGTTTCGGTCCCCAGCCGCAATCCACTAGAACCGAGCCCACATCTCACCGGTGGTGCTGTCGATGTCACGCTATGTGATGCCGATGGCCTGCCGCTGGATATGGGGACACTGTTTGATGAAGCGATCCCCGCCTCTCATAGCGACTATTTCGAGCACCTGGAAACGCTAACGCCTCAGCAAGTTAACGCCCGAGATCACCGCCGCCTGCTATACCACACCATGCAACAGCAAGGCTTCACAAACCTACCCAGCGAGTGGTGGCACTTCGACTACGGCGATCAATTATGGGCCTACTACGGGTCACATCAACAGGCACATTACGGCCCGATAGAGCTGGATACCATTGAGAATCGCTGGCGCCGGCAACTGTAGTGTATAGGTGCTAGGTACTAGGTATTAGGTATTAGGTACTAAGTATTAGGTACTAGGCACGATGCCGCTCCAGCTAAAGGGCATCGCGCCTAGAGTTCCCCCCTGATCAAGGATGCTCAGATTGCGTTTCCCGCTACCGCATCCTTGCTACCGATAGACGAGCTTGCTCTTGCTATCCAAAGCCGATACATCGCTGGGGTAAAGAAAAACGACACCAGAGTTGCCAGAAGTAGCCCAAATCCAACGGTTTGTGCGAAAGGTGGCCACAACCCACCTGCCGCTATCATCAGTGGAATTAATCCAGCGAAAGTGGTGATCGTTGTTGAGACAATATGGCGACTGGTGGGGCCGCTAATGACCGCTAACATGGCCTCAATATCGCCTTGGCGTGCCGCTTCATCGTCGTCAAACGCAGCAATGATGATAATAGTGGCATTAATCGCCACACCCACCAGCCCCATAATGCCAACAATAATGACAAAACCGAATGCATGGCCACTGAGCAGCAGCGCTACAATGCCCATGCCCATCGCCTGAGCACCGGCAATAAACACAATGGCAGCGCGGCGAAAGGAATTAAACGCCAGCACCACCGTTGCCACCATGGCAATCACCAGCAGTATCACCGAGGCCAGCAGGTTACCCACGGCTTCGCTACGTTCGGCAGCCTCGCCACCGGTTTCAATACGATAGCCAGAAGGGAGGTGGATCTCTCCTGCTTTCAGCGCATTCTGCAACGCGTCCTCTAACTGTGCCGTGGAAACTGCCGGCAACGCATCGGCCACCAAGTAGCCTTGTACTAACTGCACCCGCTCGGCATTACGGCGAGTAATCACGCTCCAGGCTGGCGTTAGCGTTACCTCCGCCACTGCTGCTAGTGGCAACCCCTCTGCGACGCTATCGCTGACTAAGCGCAGCGCGGCAAGTTGTTCAGCATCGGTGCGCCACTCACCCACATAGCGTACTCGAACAGGCAGCTGCTGAGTATCTTCCAGCAGCATGCCTGCAGATTGGCCGGACAGCGCAGCACCAACCTGTTCCGCTAGGCGTTGTGGCGTTAAACCTGCATCGTGAAGCGCCGTTTGGTCGATATCCAGCGTCAGCCTGGGCAGATCGCGCTGCATACCTGCGCGCACATGGGTCACCTGCGGCAACTGATGCATTAGCTTCGCGAGTTCAAGCCCCAGCGATGACAGTATGTCCAAGTCATCGCCATAGACCCGTAGCTCAACCGGTGCTTTAAACGGAGGCCCCTGCTCATACTTACGCACCACGCTTTGCGCCTGAGGAAAGTGCTGATCAAGCATCTGCTGCAACATGGGTACCCGCTGATTCGTCACCGCTAACGACTCAGCATCGACAATCAAGTGTAAAAACGCTGGGTTGTTATCCTCATTGGTCAATACGTTGTAATACATCATGGGGGCGCTTTCGCCGATAAATGCAGATACTCGTTTGATGCCCGGCAGCTCTCGAATAAGGGTGACAGCTTCATCGGCTAACGCCGCGGTATTGGCGATACTGCTAGCTGGGGGCAGGCGCACTTCAATATGAAATTGGTCACGGTCTGCCGGTGGAAAAAACGCGACGTCTAACGTTGGCATTAGCGCGATACCGCTCACAGGCACGCATAAGGTAATGATCATGGCAGCCACCGGATGACGCAGCGCACTACCTACGACACGCCGAAAACCACGTTTAATCACGTTATCTTGTAAGCCCGACGGTTTCTGCGCCACGTTAGCCAGCAACATCGGCGAAAGCGCTGGCACTAACAGCAGCGATACCAAGTAAGAGCTCACCAGCGCCACCATGACGGCCATGGCTAGCGGCCCTACGAACTCTCCGGCGGGCCCTGGCATTAGCACAATTGGCATAAACGCCAGAATGGTCGTCAGGGTGCTGGCGAGTAATGGCACCGCTAAATGGCGCAAGGCATCTCGGGTCGCGGCAATCACTGAGTCCCCTTGCAAGAAGCGCTCTCGAAGGGCGTTGGTCATGACCCGCTCAGCCCGACCGTTAGCCGATGGCCTTGGGTAACCACTTCGCCTGCGGTGCGGCGGCCATCACTTGCTTCAATGGCGGCGGCCAGCTGGCCTACGGAAAGTCCCAGTGCATTTAGCTCTAAGGGGTCGACCATAACTTCGATCTGCTCCCCTGCGATACCAAACCGATGGGTGTATTCCGTGCCTGCAACACGCCTAAACTGATCTTCCAGCCGTTCGGCGTAGCGCTCCATTAACTGCGGGTTAGGCGAAGAGTCTAGTGTCCAGCGCAGGGCAGCCACCATGCTAAAGGCGTAACCACGGTCATCCAGAAGTTCTGGAGTCGGCACACTGGTTGGCAAGGTGGGCGCGATATCGCCTAGCTTATCGCGTACTCGACTCCATACGGGGGTGACATCAATAACCGCGTCTTCTAATTCAAGACTGATAACAGCGATGCCCTGGCGCGACGTGGATTCAAGCACTTGGATTTCTGAAATAGTGCGCAGCTCGTTCTCAATGGGCCGCGCTACCAGCGCTTCAACCTGTTCAGGCGTAGCGCCCGGAAACGGCGCAAGCACAGTAGCCATACGTGCAATCAGATGAGGATCTTCTGCCCGAGGAAGCGTTTGAATAGCCGATAGCCCAGCCACAACCAGCAACCCCAAGGTTAATGCCACTAAACGTCGGTTAAATAACCACTCAAGGCGCTGCATAAGCCACATCCTCACTGAGAGTGACCTGCTGCCCCGGGGGCGATGCGGTGAATACCGCTAGTAATTAGCCTTATTCCTGGCTCAAGGGTTCCGCGCACAAAGGCTTGGTCGCCTTCGGTGTGCAGTAGCTCTACGCTCGCCCGTGCCACACGAAAACGCCCCTCTTCCAGCGGCTCGGCCACCAACACGTTCCACAAGCCTCGTTCGGCAGCACGTAAGGCATCTAACGGCACCCAATAACCACTGGCAGGCTCGACAACTGCGTAGCTAAGCTCAATGAGATCACCAGGCACCGCGCTGTTTGAGGCATCAAGCGAGACAACCAGCGTCTGCGTGCGGCTGTCGCTGTCAATATGGGGTAGCCGAGCACGCACCACACCGCCAATAGCTTGGTGATTAACGTTGAGCGTGACTGTCTCGCCTGGTGTAAACGTCGACGCTAACCGAGCAGGCAACCCTATATGTGCTTCCAGTTGCTCGACGTCGATAAGCTCAAACGCAGCGACCTGCCTATTTTTTCGCTTTGGACTCGAAGGGGTGACCATGGAGGCCGTTGCCCGTGAAGCGGGTGTTTCCAAAGTGACTGTGTACGGTCACTTTGCCACCAAAGAAGCGCTGTTTGGCAGCGTCATTCAGCGTGAAACCGCCCTCCTCCGCCATGGCTTAGAACAGCTTCCCGACACCCATGAAGCTGTGCGCCAATCACTGGTTGAAGTCGGCACAAGCCTCGTGCGCTTTTTATTGGAGCCCCATGTGTTAGCCGTTGAGCGCGTCATGAGTACACAGGGAAATCAACACCCCGAACTGCTTCTGGCCTTTTTCGAATCAGGTCCTTGGGCCACTAAAAAGTGGCTGCAGGAAAAGCTTGAGGGGCTAGCCCGCACCGGACATTTAACTCTTAACGCTCCCACACTGGCCGCTGACCAGCTCTGTAGCATGTGGCAAGGCATGTTGGTTATGGAGGTGCGCATGGGGGTTCGCCAGCTCCCCAGTGATGAAGAGATTGATCGTCAGGTCAGTAGCGCAGTGGATGTGTTTTTGGCGGCGTATGGGAACCTCTGAGCACACCGCTAGTATGCAAAAAGCCCCGTATCAACGGGGCTATCGCAACACGTACGCTTTGATTTAAACGCCTACAGGCCCACCATCGCGCTTCTGAATAACAACGGTAGATGCCCGAGGGCGCACTTGGCCACTGGTCTCAGCGGTGGCATCTTGGGTAAGTGCGCTACCATCCGCGGGCCAGTTGCCGGGGTGCTGAATATTAATAAACAGCGCCGTTTTATCCGGTGTCGCAAAAATGCCGGTCACTTCACAACCGTTAGGCCCTACGGCGAAGCGTTTCAGTTGCTGCTGATTGCTATTGTTAATCACCGGGCCAGTACCTTGAATCTCGTCCAGGCTGTTAGGCACCACGGCTAATAGTTGATCGTTGGTGTACTCGGTAATGCCTTCGTAGCCATTATCGGTCTGAATCCAGAGTATGCCCTGACCATCATCACGCTGGTCAAACCACAGACCATCGGGGCTGGCAAACTGGTTCATTTCAGTCAGGCCGGAATGATTGCCTTCATCATTAGTGGCGGCACCAAACACAAATACTTCCCAGCGAAAGGCATTCGGCAGGCGGCTTTCACGCCAGCGAATAATATGACCTGCTTCGTTATTAGCGCGTGGATTAACAGCGTTGGCCGGGGCTGTCTCATAGCCTACCCCTAGCTGAGCAATGTCATCGCCTTGATTGGTGAAAGTAGCCGCTGCGGCTTCTTCACTGCGCTTCGAATTATTGGTCAGCGTTAGATACACCTCGCCAGAGGAAGGATCCACGGTTGCCCACTCTGGGCGGTCCATTGGTGTCGCTCCCATCAGATCCGCAGCATCACAGGTGTTAATAATCACCCCAGCTAAATCATCCTCTGCCAAGCCCAACGCCGTTGCCAACGAACGGCCGTCGCGTGTTTGCGCGCTAGGTGTTAGCGGCAACCACTCACCGCTGCCATCAGCGTTGAAGCGAGCCACATAGAGGGTGCCGTTATCCAGATATTTACTACCAATGGCGAGGCGGTCATACGCTTCACCCGGACGATTGGCATCAGCGGGGTCCCAGGCAGCGTCAGAAACGTATTTATAGACGTACTCGTTGCGGGAATCGTGGCCAGAGTAGTACACCACAGGCTGCCCTGCTTCCAGCTTACCCAGCCAGCACCCTTCATGACGGAAACGGCCAAGTGCCGTGCGTTTTACTGCGTGAGCATCACTATAGGGGTCGACCTCAACCTGGTAGCCAAAAGTGCGCGCTTCGTTGCGGTAATCATCTTCAGCACGCTCGCCCCGTGGCGTGATATTGAAACGGGCAAATTCATCGTTTTCTTCAGAGGCATCGCCCGCCGAGGTATCCCAACCATAGCGGCTTTTATCGGTAGGAATACCAATCCGCGCGTCGTCCTGGAAGAGTTGGCCGTGATTAACAAACACATTGGGCCAGTTCTCTTCGCAAGCGATATAAGTACCCCAGGGCGTTAACCCATTACCACAGTTGTTATTGGTGCCACGGGTTTGCATACCCGCTGGGGAGAAACGCGTTTTCACATAGTCACTGCCGGCCACTGGGCCTGCAATGTCCATCACCGTCGCGCTGGTAAGACGGCGGTTATAGCGGGAGCCAGGCACATGCGACCAGTGTCCGTTAGCGTCTTTCTCAACTTCCACAATAGTGACACCGTGAGCGTTGATTTCAGTACGCGACTCTTCGGCGGGGCGCTTGCCTTCAGCATCAGTGGGGCCACCTTGAGGAGCCCACAGCGCATCTTGTTCGATATATTCGTTGTTGAGCACCAGCACAAAGCGCCGCGAGGCGTTATCGGCATCCAGAGCAAAACCAGCCATTCCATCGTGATTCATACCCACGCTCGCGGCTTGACGCTCGGCAGTCATTGGCTGGTCGGGCTGCCAGTTGTCACCAGCGTTCAACGGTGTGCCCCACGGCACCAGCACTTGGGCAACATAGCCTTCAGGCACCACGACAGCATCCGTTAGCGATCCTTGAACCGCCTCAAACGCTAGCGTCAACGGCGTTTTTTGCGCCCCGTTTGAAGCCAGTGCTTGAGCGGCACCGCCAAAGCCAAGCATTGAAGCAGCGGCCAAGCCTAAGCCGCCCCGCATTACCGCTCGCCGAGAAACATGCTGCGCTAATACATCCGCAAACGGCTGGTTGCTGCTCTGATTAAACAGGCGATGATCTTCAATTTCCTTGCTCATAACGGTTCTCTCGTCACGGTTTACACACGCTAGTTTTATGGGGTATCCGGATTATCTGGTTGGTATGCGAGAGCGAAAGGTGGCCGACAAACTCAACCCACAACGGATTAGCTGGTTGATGGCTCGCTGAGTACGCTCACTTGCTAGAGAGCAGATACTTCACCA